>Ga0164290_1000043_pt1 | contig 479252 bp, 449 predicted proteins | sample Micstemetagenome_FD_108782 | JGI IMG/M metagenome (GOLD analysis project Ga0164290, IMG submission 108782) | Contaminated culture microbial community from soil near Moab, Utah, USA - Microcoleus steenstrupii SON62 (Illumina Assembly) | ecosystem: Environmental > Terrestrial > Soil > Soil crust... | reverse complement strand
GTCGCCGCCTCGCCGATGATCTGGCGGGCGCGGTCGGTCAGCGTCGCGCGATCCCAGTCGAAGAACACCAGGAAGGTGCGGGCCGGGGCCGGCGCGGCGGCCGGCGCCACCACCGGCGGCGGGGCCGACGGGGTGTTGAAGGCGTAGCGCAGGCCGACGAGCAGGCTGTGGTTCATGTTGTCGACCTCGAGCGCGCCGCGGCTCGTCACCGCGCCGCCGGCCGCCGGACGCACCGTGGCGTCCACGTCATCGGAGAGCGTGCCGAAGAAGCGGTACTCGGCCGTGACCGAGAGGCCCGGGACCGCCGCGATCGGGAAGGCCGCGCCGACGATCGCCTGATAGGCGAAGTTGCCGTTGTCGCCGTCGACCACCAGCGTGCCGGCGGTGCCGCGGAAGCGGACCGCATCCCAGTTCTGCACCGCGTAGCCGACGCCGACGCCGACATAGGGGTGGAAGAAGGAGGCCGGGCCGAGGTTGAAGTCGTACAGGGCGTTCAGCATGACGCCGTAGCTCTGCACGTTGCCGTCGGCATTGGTGCCGGCGAGGCGCGCGCCGAAGCCGCTGATGCTGTCCACCGCGTTGTCGCGGTAGTTGCCCTCGACCTCGACGCGGACGCCGTTGCCGAAGCCGTAGCCGAGGCTGATCACGCCCACCCAGCCGAGGTCGAACTCGGCCTGGCCCGAGCGGCCGAGGCCGTTCGCCGCCAGCGTGCTGGCGAAGGCGCCCTCGGAGGTGAGGTCGCTCTCCATCAGCCAGTTGATGCCGGCGCCGGCGCCGACATAGAGGCCGGTGACCGGCTGGGCCTGCGCCGCAACCGGCAGGGCCAGCACCGTCGCGGCCAGAAGGGCCTTACGAAGGCTCATTGTGTGTTCTCCTCGAACCAATCTCATCGCACCGCCCTTGATCGTAGGGCAGGGGCCGCGAAGCGCCTGCTTCGGCGCGCCGCGTCCGCCCTGGGGTCCCACACCCCTCTGGCGATGCATGCGGCGCACCCTACCACCCGATTCGGTGCGCCAACAGCGTGAACGGATTGGAATTGCCGCACTGTGGCGATCGTGCCACAGCAGGGCATGGCGCCAGCGTCACAGGGGAGACAGCAGGCCCGGCTCAGCCGTGTCGGCCAGCGTGCCGCGCGGCAGCAGCCGCGTCGCGTGGCCGAGCTTCCGCCCCTCGCGCGCCTCGCCTTTCCCGTAGAGGTGGATCGCCACATCGGGCCGCCCGGCCAGCTCCGCCCAGCGCCCGAAGCTCTCCGGCCCGACCAGGTTCTTCATCACCGCGTCGTGGTGGCGGGCCGGATCGGGCAGGGGCAGGCCGGCCACCGCCCGCACATGCAGCGCGAACTGCCCGAACAGGCAGGCATCCATTGTCCAATGCCCCGAATTGTGCGGCCGCGGCGCCATCTCGTTGGCCAGCAGCCGCCCGTCCGGCAGCAGGAACATCTCGAGCGCCAGCAGCCCGACCAGGCCGAGCGACTCGGCCAGCCGCGCCACGGCGCCCCGCGCCGCGCTTGCAACTTCCGCAGGCACAGGAGCCGGCGCGATCGACAGGTCCAGGATGTGGCGGTGGTGCCGGTTCTCCGTCGCGTCGAAGGTCACCACCGTCCCGTCGGCGCCCCGCGCGCAGATCGCCGAGACCTCCCGCTCGAAGGGCACGAAGGCCTCGAGGATCAGCGGCCGCGGCGCCAGCCGCGCCCAGGCCGCGTCGAGGTCGCCAGGGTTCCGCAGCACCGCCTGCCCGCGTCCGTCATAGCCGAGCCGGGTGGTCTTCAGCACCGCGGGCAGGCCGAGCTCGGCGACGGCGGCATCCAGCGCCGCCCGGCTCGGCACCTCGCGCCAGGGCCCGACGGGGACCCCGGCCGATTCGAAGAAGCGCTTCTCCAGCACCCGGTCCTGGCCGACACGCAGCGCCGCGACCCCGGGACGGCAGGGGACCAGCGGCTCCAGCCGGTCGAGCGTCGCGGCGGGCACGTTCTCGAACTCGAAGGTCACGACGTCCACCGCCGCCGCGAAGGCGGCCAGCGCCGCGGCATCCTCATAGCCCGCGATGGTGTGGGAAGCGGCCACCTGCATGGCGGGGCTGTCGGGCTCGGGCGCGAAGACGTGGCAGCGGTAACCGAGCTCCGCCGCGGCGAGCGCGGACATCCGCCCGAGCTGCCCGCCGCCGAGGATCCCGATGGTCGAGCCGGGCGGCAGGGGCGCCGTCACGCCGCCCCCGCCGGGCTGTCCGGAACGGCGGCGGTCTGCGCCGCCCGCCAGGCTGCGAGGCGCCCGGCCAGCGCCGGGTCGGCGGTCGCCAGGATCGCGGCGGCGAGCAGCCCGGCATTCACCGCGCCGGCCCGTCCGATGGCCAACGTGCCCACCGGGATACCGGCCGGCATCTGCACGATCGAGAGCAGGCTGTCCTGGCCGCGCAGCGCGTGGCTCTCCACCGGCACGCCGAGCACCGGCAGCGTGGTCAGCGACGCCGTCATGCCCGGCAGATGGGCCGCGCCGCCCGCCCCGGCGACGATCACCTTCAGCCCGCGCCCGGCCGCGGCCTTCGCGTAGTCGACCATCCGCTCCGGCGTGCGGTGCGCCGAGACGACGCGGCATTCATGCGGCACGTCGAGCCTCTCCAGCACTTCCGACGCGTGGCGCATCGTCTCCCAGTCCGAGGTGCTGCCCATGATGATGCCGACCAGCGGCGCCGTGTTTTCCACCATGGTTCAGACGATCCATCCGAGAATGCGGCCCGCAGGGCCGCCGCGCGGCGAGCGACTGCCCAACCTGCGCATCAGGTCTGAGGCGCGCAAGCCAAGCGGCCGGAGGCCGCGCCCGCGGCTTGACGGCACATCAAGCTATCACATCGGGGATCAGCCGGCTCTCCAGCCAGGAGATCTCGTCCTTCAGCTTCAGCTTGCGCTTTTTCAGCCGCTGCAGCTGCAGCGCATCCGCCCCCGTCTCGCCGAGCCGCGTGATGACCGTGTCGAGGTCGCGGTGCTCGCTTCGCATCTCGTGCAGGCGGCGGAGTAGGCTGTCGCGGTCGGCCAGCATGCGCCCCAGGATCGTGTTCGTTGCGGCATCCGGGACCGTCCCCGCCGCGGCACGAGCCAGGAGCGGAACAGGACCGGAGGCGGGCCAAAGAAGTCCTGGACCCGACCGTCGAAGGGAATAACATGGCCGGCGTGGGGGCAGAAGTGACGCTTCGCGGGGAGCACGCCGCGCGTCTGGCACGGCACTCCCGCGGACGGCATGGCCCCTGCGGACAACGGACAGGGACATCGCGCATGCCCGAACTCGCCCGCCTCCGAGCCCTCGAGGAGCGCCACGAGGCGCTCGAAGCCCGCATCGCCGACGAGGACCGGCGTCCCCGCCCCGATGCGGAGCAACTGTCCAGGCTGAAGCGGGAGAAGCTCCGATTGAAGGAGGAGATGGAGCGGCTCAGACTCCAGCCGGTCCACTGAGCCGCGGCGCCGGGGGCCCTGCGGGCCCCCGGGCCTTCGTCAGGCCGCGTCGTCGGCCGCGATCGGCGTCGTGTTGGTCGCACCGGTGCGCGCATTGGCCGCCCCCACCGCCTCGTTCAGCGCCGTCTGCGTGCAGAGGCCGAGGGTCACCGGATCGCGCGGCTTGATGTTCGCCGTGTTCGGATGCGTCTTGTCGCGCACCTTCTGGATCGTCTCCTTGGTGGTCGCGAGCAGCTTGACGATCTGCGGGTCCGACAGCTGCGGGAAGTTGCGCAGCAGCCAGGCGATCGCGTCGGGACGCTCGTTGCGCTTAGCCACCGGGATGTAGCGCGCGCCCTTGCCGCGGGGCTTCGGCAGCGGGATGGAGCTCTCCAGCAGCTGCAGCCGGTAGGACGGGTCGCCCTCGCCCTTCTCGATCTCCTCGCGCGTGATCTGGCCGTTCGCGATCGGGTCGTAGCCGACGATGCCCTGCGCCACCTCGCCATCCGCGATCGCCTGCACCTCGAGCGGGTGCATGCCGACGAAGTCGGCGATCTGGTCGAAGGAGAGCGACGTCTTCTCGATGAGCCACACCGCGGTGGCCTTGGGCATCAGGGGCGTCTTCATGGTCAGGCCTCGGGATCAGCGGATGCGGGCGGGCACGCGGGCGAGCCAGGACGCCCGCCGAGGCGCCCCGCCTCGTCTGTGCTGCGATATAAGGACCGCTCCGGGCGCGGTCAAAGCCCGGGGCCGAGAGGAGGCCAGATGGAAGAGCCCGAGGGGCCACGCCCCGCCAACCGCTTCACCCCGCCGGTGATCGACCGCTGGGGCGTGGACGACCTGCGCGCCTACATTGCCGAGCTGCGCGAGGAGGTCGCGCGCGCCGAGCGCGAGATCGCCAGGCGGGAGGCGACGAAGGCGGCGGCGGACCTGTTCTTCAAGCGGCCGGGGTGACGAGCGTCGGCCAGGCTTCGCCCCGACCGCATCGCCAGACAGGGCGGCAACGAAAGAGCCGGCGGATCGCTCCGCCGGCTCCGTCAGGCCGTCAGGCCGGGCGGTCACGCCCGGCCCGGGGCCGCACGGTCAGGCCGCCTCGGCCTGGCTCGCGCCGCCATTCGCGGCGATCGCCTTCGGCGCGGCGCCGCCGATCGCGATGCGGCGCGGCTTCAGCGCCTCCGGCACGACGCGCTTGAGGCTGACATGCAGCAGCCCGTTCTGCAGCGTTGCACCCTCGACCACGATGTGGTCGGCGAGCACGAAGCGCCGCTCGAAGGCGCGGCCGGCGATGCCGCGGTAGAGCAGGCGGGCCTCGTCGGTCGGCTGGGCCGCCTTGCCGGCGACGGTCAGCGTGTTCTCGTGCACGGTCAGCTCGATGTCGTCCGGCCCGAAGCCGGCGACCGCCATGACGAGGGTGTAGCTGTCCTCGCCGGTCTTCTCGATGTTGTAGGGGGGATACGCAGGTCCCTCGGAGGCCGCGCGGGCCGTCTCGACCAGTCGGGCCATGCGGTCGAAGCCGATGGCGGCACGCATGAGGGGAGAGACGTCGAAGGCGTTCATCGTGAGCTCCTCGTTCGGCAAGCTCTGTTGGTCCTGCGGACCCAGGCCCTGACGGATCCCCAAGCGGGCGACCCGGCCTGTCCGCGCCGGCGACCCCGAAGGCGCCGCCGACACGGTGGAGATGGAAAACCGTTGCCGCCGTTCAAGGCCCCGAAACGCCGCGCGGCGCGCCCCCGGGTGAGGGCGCGCCGCGCGAGCGGACCGGCGGGTCGGGACGGGCGGATCAGCCCTTCTTCACGCCGATGCCGGCGAACTTCTTGTTGAACTTGGCGATCTGGCCGCCCGTGTCCAGCACGCGCTGCTGGCCGGTCCAGGCCGGGTGCGACTTCGGGTCGATGTCGAGCCGCAGCGTGTCGCCCGCATTGCCCCAGCAGGAGCGCGTCTTGAAGGTGCTGCCGTCCGTCATGATGACGGTGATCTCGTGGTACTCGGGATGGATGTCGGGCTTCATGACGGCGCTCGCGCAGGATGGGCCCGCCGACGGTGACCGGCAGGCACGGGAGGCGGCCGTATAGGCGAGGGCAGGGCGCCGCGCAACCGCCACGGCTTGCCCGGCCCGGGACCGGGTCCTAGCGTCCGCCCCCGCGCCGGGGGCCACCCCGGCCCGCCACGGGGACCCAGGCATGAACCAGGCCGTCTCGCCCGCCGATGCCGGGCGACCGCTCAACATCCTCTCGATCCAGTCCTGGGTCAGCTACGGCCATGTCGGCAACGCCTCCGCCGTCTTCCCCCTGCAGCGCCTCGGCGCCGAGGTCTGGGCGGTGAACACGGTGCAGTTCTCCAACCATACCGGCTACGGCGCCTGGCGCGGCAGCGTCTTCGGCGCCGAGCTGATCCGCGAGCTCGTCGCGGGTATCGCCGAGCGCGGCGCCATGCCGCGCTGCGACGCGGTGCTGTCGGGCTACACCGGCTCGGCCGACATCGGCGAGGCGATCCTCGGCGCCGTGGCGCAGGCCCGGGCGGCCAATCCGGCGGCAATGTATTGCTGCGATCCGGTGATCGGCGATGTCGGGCGCGGCGTCTTCGTCCGCCCCGGCATCCCGGAATTCATGCGCGACCGCGCCGTGCCGGCCGCGGACATCCTCACGCCGAACCAGTTCGAACTGGAATGGCTCACGGGCCGCGAGGTGCGCTCGCTCGACGACGCAAGGGCCGCGGTCGCAGCGCTGCAGGCACGCGGCCCGCGCTGCGTGCTCGTCACCTCGCTCCGCACGGAGGACACGCCGGCCGATGCGATCGAGCTGCTGGCCGGCGAGGATGGCGCCTTCTGGCGCCTCCGCACGCCGTTGCTGCCGGTCAGCGTGAACGGCGCCGGCGATGCGATCGCCGCGCTCTTTCTCTTCCACCGGCTGCGCTGGGGCGAGGCGCGCGTGGCGCTCTCCGCCGCCGCGTCCTCGATCTACGGCCTGCTGCGCCGCACGGCGGAGGCCGGCTCTCGCGAGATCCTGACCGTCGCCGCGCAGGAGGAATTCGTCACCCCGAGCCGGGTGTTCCGCGCCGAGCGCTGCTGAGGCAGGCGCCGCCTCAGGCCGGCCGCGCCACCTCGTCCAGCCCGACCAGCCCGAGCAGCCGCCCCTCGGCGCAGCAGACCGGCAGGTGGCGCAGCCCGACGCGGCGCATGAGCTCGAGCGCCGTCTCGCGCGGCGTCTCCGGCCGCACGGCGAAGGGCTCGCGCGTCATCACCTCCTCGACCGAGAGGCCGCGCAGGCCGAGCGCGCGGCTCGCCACCACCCGCACGATGTCGCCCTCGCTGACGAGGCCGACGACGCGGCCGCTGCGGTCCTGCACGGGCACGGCGCCCACGCCCCGCGCCGCGATCATGCGGGCGGCTTCCGCGGCGGGCGCCTCGGGCGTCAGGGCGGGCAGGTCACCGGTTGCTGTGATGCTCATGAAGGCGCGGCCCCTCGTGACTGGTTTGGCTTCGCTTCCCCCAACGCCCTGCGCTTATCAGTCCGTGGCGCGGTTCCGCAACCACTGCGTCGTCCGGTCGCCACGGCGCCGGCAGGCAGCGGCCTGCCGAGCGCCGTCAACCTTTTCTTCAAGGATCCCGGTGTCCAATGCGCCGGGCCCCAGGACAGGGCGCCCCTGAAAGGCAGGACGCCATGCAACTGCACGCTCTCCTTCCGATGCTGCCCGAGCCGGGCATGCTCACCGTCTGGCTGCTCTGGCTCGTCGCCGGCGTCATCGGGCTGAACGTCGCCATCCTTCTGCTCGGCCAGGCGGTGCGCTTCCCGCTCGGCCGCGTCACGTCGCGCGGCCGCGACCTGGCGGATCGCATCAACGGCCTGCTCGGCGGTGTCGCGATCGGCTTCGCCGCGATCCTCATCGTGCAGATCGTCACCCGCCTTCAGGGCTGACCTCTCGGCGCCGCCTGCGGAAGCGGGATCCTGCGTCAATGCATGTAGCTGCGGGTGACGTATTCGGTCAGGCTCTCGACGGCCATGGCCTGCTGCGCCAGGCGATGCCGGACGAGGTCCCGCACGCTCACCAGCCCGAGCAGCCGGCCCAGCTCGTCCACCACCGGCAGGTGGCGGAAATAGCCCTCATCCATGATCCGCAGCGCCGCATCCACCGGCGTCGAGGGGCCGACCATCACGACCTCGCGCGTCATCAGCTCCTCGGCCGCCATGCCGCCGATGCCGCCGAATCGCGTCGCAAGTGCGCGCACCACGTCGCGCTCCGACAGGATGCCGCAGACGCGGCGATCCGCGTCGAGCACCACGACGGCGCCGATGCGCCGGTCCGCCATGATCCGGGCAACCTCGGCCACTGGCGTCCCCGGCGTCGCGGAGATCACGGCGCTGCCCTTTTCCTTGAGCACGGCTGAGATGGTCATTGGATGCACCTGCCTCGCGTGGGTGTCGCGGCGGGGTCATTGCCCCAGGGTGCCTTCCTCGATGACGCGCAACTACCCCCACGCCGCCAGGCTGCGCAACGACGAAGCGCGTCGCGCGGCCGGCGCGCATGGTTAATTCGCCTCCATCACAAGGCGGGACAGCGCGGCCTGTCAGGCGCGCGTGACAGCAGCCGCCGCGGCGGGATCAGGCGCGGCGGATGTTGATCGGCAGCGTCATGCCCTTCTGGATGCCGGTCAGGCCGCGGCGATACGCCGCGTCGATGTAGTACTGGCCGAGCGGGATGTAGGGCAGGTCCTGCCAGAGCGCCGCCTGGATCCGGCGGGCGATCGCCTTCTGCGCATCGAGACTGTCGGAGGCGAGCCATTCCTCGCGCAGCGCCTCGATCGCGGTGCTCGTCGGCCAGCCGAACCAGGCCTGCCGGCCATGGCCGCGCAGCAGCGGATGCACGCCCGGGCTGCCGAGGTCGATGCCGCCGAACAGCACGACCAGCGCGTTCCAGCCGCCCTGGCCCGGCGGGTCCTGCCGCGCGCGGCGCTGCAGCACCGTGCCCCAGTCGCTCGCGGCACTCTCCGCGTTGAGGCCGCTGCGCCGCAGCGCGTCGGTCAGCACGGTCGTCAGCGCGTTGTTGTTCACGACGTCCGTCGGGTGCAGCACGACCACGGGCTGGTTGGCGTAGCCCGCCGCGCGCAGCGCCTCGCGCGCGCGGTCGAAGCTGCGCGGCGCCGCCATGACTCCGATCCCCTCGTCATTGGCCAGCGCCGAGGAGGTCGGGAAGGCGCCGATCCCGTCCGTCCAGAGGCTGCGGTCCGTCCCCATGATCGAGGTCATGAAGTCGGCCTGGTTGATCGAATGCAGCAGCGCGCGCCGCACCGCCGGATCGTCGAAGGGGGGGTGCAGCTGGTTGAAGCGCAGATGCGCGACCGTGCCGCCGGCGTCCACGCGTTCCAGCACGATGTCGCGGTGGCGGCGCAGCACGGCGCGGAGGTCCGGCGCCACCTGCTCGTACATGTCGATCTCGCCGGCCTGGAGCGCCGCGGCGACGGTGCCGGCGTCGGGGATCCAGTTGAACACCACCCGCTCGAAATGGCCGATCTTCGCCCCGCCCAGCAGGCTCGGCGCGTTCGGGTTCGGCACGTAGCTGTCGAAGCGGCGATACACGGCGCGCGCGCCCGACAACCGCTCCTCGGCGACGAAGCGATACGGGCCGGAGCCGACCACCTCGGTGAAGGGCCGCGACGGGTCCACCGTCGCGAAGCGCTCCGGATAGATGAAGCAAGGGTAGGAGCTCGGCTTGCCGAGCGCTTCCAGCATCGGGCCGAAGCGTTGCGTCAGGCGGATCTCGAAGCGCCGGTCGTCGAGCGAGCGCATCTCCGCCGTGCGCGCGCGGAGCGTCTGCCCCAGCGTATCCAGCCGCGACCAGCGCTGGATGGACGCGACGGCATCGCTGGCGCGGATCCGCTCGTTGTCGTGGAAGCGGACCCCCTCGCGCAGCGTGAAGACCCAGCGGAGCCCGTCATCCTCCACCACATGCCCCTCGGCCAGCTGCGGGCGGATCGCGAAGCTCTCATCCGGGCCGTAGAGCGTGTCCCAGCACATGTGGCCGTGGTTGCGCACGCCGTAGCTGGTGGTGCTCATCGGGTCGAGCGCGGTGACGTCCGCCTGGGGCATGTAGCGGAAGGTCGTCGCGGCCGTGCCCTGGGCGAGCGCTGGCATGGCCGGGGCCAGGGGGGCGGCGGCCAGTCCGGTGAGCAGGGTGCGGCGGCGCATGGCTGTCCTCGTCGCGTGTGGCCGGCAGCATGGCGCGCCTGGCGCGCGCGGCGCAACATCCGGGGCTTGAAGCCACCCCGCGGCGCCGCCACCTGCGCGGCATCGGTCCGGGCCCCTCTGGCGTGTCGAGAAGGCGCGCGATGTCGGACCTCCACCACGCGGCAGCCAGCCTAGGGCGTTGCCGCGACCTGGAGGAGAGGCCCATGGCGCCTGCCCATGTCCCGAATGTCAGCCGCATCCTACGCGTGCTCGGCGTGGCGCTGCTCGTCATCGGCGCGTCGGGCTACCTGCTGCCGGCCGCCACAGTGCACTGGACGGCGCTGATCCCGGCGGCGCTCGGCGGGCTCGCGCTGGCCGCGTCCTTCGCGCGCAACGCCTGGGTCGCGGCCGGTCTCGGCGCGCTGGTCTGCGCGGTCGCGCTGATGGGCGGCGGCTCGGCGCTGCCGCAGGTCCCTGCGCTGCTCTCGGGCGAGGCGGGGGCGGCGATCGCGTCCCGCGCTTCCACCGCACTCGCCGCGATCCTCGCCCTGGCCGCCATCGCCATCGCGCTGGCGCGCGGGCGGCGGGAGGCCTGAGATGTTCGCCGACATCCTCGCCTTCCTCGTAGCCACCTTCCTCCTCAACCCGCTGCAGGCGGGCCTTGCCGCGCAGCTCGAGGCGGCGCGCGCGCCGGCCGCGGTGACGCGCCAGGTGACGGAGTGCGCCGCCGCCGCCGCGCCGCGACTGATGGAGCGTGCCGCGGCCGATCCCTGGTGGGCGGTGACCACGTCGGTCTCCGCCTGGCTCGGCGCCGCGCGGCCCGAGGCGGTGCTGCGCGACGCGGCGCCCGCCTGCGCCCCCGCGATCGAGGCCGCGCGCCCCTACCTCGCGCGCGGCTGACGGAGCCTCCGACGGCGCGCCGCCGCGCCGCATTGCGAAGTCTCCATCAAGCGGCAAGATACGGGCGACGACGCGGCCCGCATGATCCGTGCCCAGGGAAGCTTGGGAGACGGGCCATGGGCCTCATCACATCGCGCCGCGCCGTCCTCGGCGCCGGCCTCGCGTTGCCGTTCATCCGCACTGCGCGCGCGCAGCAGACGCTCGAATGGGTGGCGGGCTCGGTCGGTGGCGGCTGGTACACCATGGCCGCCGGCCTCTCCTCGCTGATCGCGGAGGAGAACCCGGATCTGCGCATCCGTGTCGTCCCGGGCGGCGGGCTCGCCAACTCCACGCGCGTCAACAACAACCAGTCGCCGCTCGGCTGGGGCATCGACACCTTCACCGCGGCCGCCGCGAAGGGCGAGGACCCCTACACTGCGCGGCACGAGAACCTGCGCAGCCTCGGCACCGGCTACAGCCCGACCGAGCACAACCTCGTCCGCGCCGTGGGGCAAGGGCCGGAGGACATGCGCGGCATCCTGACCCAGCGCGCGCTGAAGATCGCCTGCCCGCAGCGGTCGTCCACCGACGAGATGACGCTCCAGCGCATCCTGCGATTCCTCGGCACCTCGCCCGACCGCATCCGGGCGGAAGGCGGGCGCTACCTCAACGGCAGCTACGCGGACATCGCCGCGGCCTATGCGGATGGGCAGGTCGACTACCTCTACGCCGCGCTCGCCAAGCCCGCCGCGATCCTGACCGAGATCGGGCAGGGGCGCCGCGCCTCGCGGCTCGTCGGCTTCCCCGACGACGTGCGGAAGCACCTGATCGACACGCATGCCTATGCCGAGGGCGTGCTGCCGGCGGCCACCTATCCGACGCTGCAGGACCGCGACCTGATGGTCACGACGATGGACAGCGTCATCCTCGCCCATGCCTCGGTGCCGGAGGAAGCCGCCTACCGTATCACCCGCACGTTGATCCGTGCCCGCGGCCAGCGCCTGGTCTCGATCCATGCCTCGATGGGGGCGTGGGACCCGCGTGTCTCCTGGCGCTACGCCGGCGTGCCGCTGCATCCGGGCGCCGCGCGCGCCTTCCGCGAAGCCGGGGTGATGCCCGCCGCGTGATGCGAAGCCACTCCCTCCCCCCGCTTGCGGGGGAGGGTCGGGGCAGGGGGACGCGAGTCAGCGCGGCCTCATCCTCGAACCCCCGCTCCAACCCTCCACCGCCAGCGGGGGAGGAAGCGATCCGATGCGTGACCTGAGCGGCCCGCTCCGCGGCATCTGCTGGGTCTGGGCCGCCGCGGCCGCGGCGGTGCACCTCTATTTCGGCGGCTTCGGCTTCCCCGAGCCGATCGGCATGCGCGGCTTCCACCTGCTGGTCTTCACGCCGCTGCTCTTCCTGATCTACCCGGCTATGGCACGCTCGCCGAAGCACCGCCCCTCGGTGCTCGATTGGCTCTGGGCCGCGGCCTCCGCCCTGCCGCATGGCTGGGTGATGTGGAACTGGATGGCGGTCGCCGACCGCATGGAATACGTGGACCCCTTCACGCCGGCGATGATGGTCCTCGGCATCGCCTGCATCGTCACGCTGCTGGAAGCCATCCGCCGTGCGGTGGAGCCCGGCCTCGCCTGGATGGTCGCAGGTTCCCTCGCCTACATGCAGTGGGGATACCTGCTTCCCGGGGTGCTGAATGCGCGCCCCTTCAGCCCCGCCGAGATCGTCGAGGCCTCCTGGCTCGTGCCCACCGCCGGCGGCGTCTACGGCCCGCTGACCGGCATCGTCGCCACGACCATCGCCGTCTTCATCATCTTCGGTGCCTTCATGGGCGGCAGCGGCACCGGTCGCCTCTTCTCCAACCTCGGAGCCGCCGTCGCCGGGCGCTACTCCGGCGGCCCCGCCAAGGTCGCCGTCGTCACCTCCGGCCTCTTCGGCACGATGAGCGGATCCTCCGTCTCCAACGTCATCACGACCGGCGCCATGACGATTCCGCTGATGGTCCGGCTCGGCTATCGCCCCGCGGTGGCCGGCGGCATCGAGAGCGCGGCGTCCGTCGGCGGCGCGCTGATGCCCCCCGTCATGGGCGCCGCCGCCTTCGTCATGGCCGAGATCACCAACATCCCCTATGGCGAGATCGTCGTCGCCGCGGCGATCGGCGCTGTCCTCTATTACTTCGCCATCCTCGCCGCCGTGCATTTCGAGGCCAGGCGCCTCGGCATCGACGCCATGCCGCTGAAGGACATCCCCGCCTGGCGCGAGGTGCTGGCGGACGCGCATCTCGTCCTGCCGATCGCCGTGCTGGTGTATCTCATGATGGAGCGCTGGTCCGGCAACTACGCCGCCTTCTGCGCGACGATCGCCATGGTCGCGATCGCCATGCTGAAGCGCCGCACCCGCATGTCCCCGCGCGACATCCTCGACAGCTTCGCGAACGCCGGGCTCACCATGGCGCCGCTCGCGGTCGCCATCGCCGGCGCGGGCATCGTCGTCTCGGCGCTGACGGCCACCGGCATGGTCGTGGCCTTCGGCGGCATCATCAAGGGGCTCGCCGGCGGCAACCTTGGCCTGCTGCTCGTGCTGCTCGCGCTGACCGTGCTGGTCCTCGGCCTCGGCATCCCGACCACGCCGTCCTACATCATCGCCGCCGCGATCGGCGTGCCGCAGGTGCTGGAACTCGGGCGCCCGCTCGGCATCGACCCGCTGCAGGCGCATCTCTTCACCTTCTACTTCGCGGTCATCGCCGACGCGACGCCCCCCGTCGCGGCCGCTGCCTTCGCCGCCGCCGCCATCGCCAAGGCGAGCCCGACGGTCACCTCCGTCCACGCGACGCGCTTCGGCATCGCCGGCTTCACCGTCGGCTTCGCCTTCATCTACGACCCCGGGATCATGCTGCGCGGCTCGCTGATCGACATCGCGACTGCCACCACGATCCAGTTCGCCGCGCTGACGCTCATAACCTCGTCCTATGCGGGCTTCCTGCTCGCGCCGCTCGGCTGGCCGCTGCGCCTGGTGATGGGCCTGGCCGGGCTCGCCGCGGCCTTCGCGCATGTCCTCGACGACACGCTGCGCCTCGGCATCGCAACCTTCACGCTCGCCGCCGCCGCCGCGCTGCAAGCGGCAGCGCGCCGCACCCACGCACCAAAGGGAGAAAGACGATGATCCGACAGACGCTGCTCGCGCTCGGCGCGACCCTCGGCCTCGCGCTGCCCGCGCTGGCCCAGACCATGGCGCCGCCGGGACCGACGCTGACCTCGACCCGCGCCAAGGGCGTGGTGGATTGCGGCGCGCATCCCGGCGCGCCCGGCTTCGGCGTCACCGACAGCCGCGGCACCTATGTGGGCCTCGAGGCCGACATCTGCCGCGCCGTCGCCGCCGCCACCCTCGGCGACGGCAACCGCGCGCGCTTCACGGTCGTGACCTCCGCCGCGCGGCTGCCGGCACTGCAATCCGGCCAGATCGACCTGCTGCCGCGCACCACCACCTGGACCCAGTCGCGCGACACCGCCAACGGCCTCAACTTCACCGCCGTCACCTTCTACGACGGTCAGGGCTTCCTCGTGCGCCGCAGCCTCAACATCCAGCGCGCGACCCAGCTCGACGGCGCGTCCATCTGCGTTACCTCCGGCACCACCAACGAGCTGAACCTGGCCGACTGGGCGCGCTCCAACCGCATCACCATCCGCCCCGTCGTCTTCGAGCAGAACGACGAGACGCGGATCGCCTACGAGGCCGGGCGCTGCGACGCCTTCTCCACCGACGCCTCGCAGCTCGCGGGCATCCGCAGCGCGCTGCCGCGTCCCGACGACCACGTCGTGCTCGCGGACATCATCTCGAAGGAGCCGCTCGCGCCGGCCGTCCGCCACGGCGACGACCAGTGGTTTGACATCGTGCGCTGGACCGTCTTCGCCCTCATCGAGGCCGAGGAACTCGGCGTCACCCGCGCCAATGTGGACGAGATGCTCCGCAGCGAACGCCCCGAGATCCGCCGCCTGCTCGGCGTCTCCGGCGACCATGGGCCCTTCATGGGCCTCGACCGGCGCTGGGCCTACAACGCGATCAAGGCGGTCGGGAACTACGGCGAGATCTTCGAACGCCACCTCGGACGCAACACGCCGATCGGCCTGTCGCGCGGCCTGAACGACCTCTGGACCCGCGGCGGCCTGATGTACGCGCCGCCGGTACGCTGAGGGCGGGCGGCGTCTGCAGGGGGACGCTGTCCCCCCGCACCCCCTGCCAGGAGGCCGGGCCTCCTGGCAGGGGGTGCGGGGGCAGCACCCCCGCAACGCCACTCACGCCGCCAGCGGCACCTGCAGGCACCAGGACTGAGTCGGCAGCACCTCGCGCCAGCCTTCGATGAGGCGCTTGTAGGCCAATCCCACCTTCCGCGGCTTGCGGTCGAGGTCGTAGAGCCCGCGCGGGTTCACGTCGCCGCGCTGTTCGCGAAGTGCGTGCGTCCAGTCGATCTGGTCGGTCAGCGAGTACCAGGTGAAGCCCAGCACCGGCACGCCGTCGCGGCGCAGCCGCAGGATGCCGCTCCACTGCTTCCACAGCCAGTGTTCCGCCTCGTCGCCGCGCGGCCCCTCGTCGAGGTTGGTCTCGGTGTGCATCACCGGCAGGCCGTAGCGTGCGTGGTAGTCGCGGGTGACGGTGTCGTAGCCGAACACCTCGCCCGCCCAGCGGCCGTGGCCGTCGGCGTTCAGCAGGTGCTCGTTCGTCTGGTACCAGTCATTGCCCATGACGCAGTGGCGCTTGAGCGACGGCGCCTCGAGCAGGAACCAATGGTATTCCGCCCGTGTCATCCCGTTGTCCATCAGGAACTCGTACATCAGGCTGTCCACGCGCCGACCGTAGTTCAGGTCGAGCGTGATGAAGCGCTCGGCGTTGCGGAACTCGGCATGCGGCAGGGCGCGCGGGCACTCCGCGTGGAAGGCCTCGGTGCTCTCCGACTGGATGAAGATCGCGTCGGGGCGCACCTGGATGATCTCTCGCATCGCCATGACATTCGCCTTGACGATGTTCTTGATCGCCGTGACGTAGCTGCGGTCGTCGTGCCTCTGCTCGTTCCACCAGCCATACTTCGCGCTGAACACCGCCGTGATGAACATCTCGTTCACCGGGGTGTAGAGCTGGATCCAGGGATAGCGCTCGGCGAAGGCGCGGGCGTAGCGCGCGAAATGCTCCGGGAAATCCGGATTCTGGAAGTCGCCGAGCCAGTCCGGCAGGCCGAAATGGCAGAGGTCGATGATCGGGCGGATGCCGAGCCGCCGCAGCTCCGGCAGCGTCTGATCCGCGAAGGCCCAGTCATGCCGGCCCGGTGCGCGCAGCGTCGTGTGAAGCTGCGGCCCGTAGCGCAGCGCGTCGCAGCCGAGCTCGCGCACCAGCGCGAAATCCTCGCGCCAGCGGTCGTAATGGCCGCATTCGGCCATCTGGTCGCGCCGGATGCGCCCGCCCGCGATGGTGGGCGCGCTGTTCTCGATCCCGGTGGCGAAGAGAAAGCCGGCATGCGGCGCGAGGCGCGCGCTGGCGCTGGTCGTGGAGTCGAGCATCGGAAGCTCCTGGACGGCTGCTCGTGGCGCGCGTCCGATCCCCCGATCCGGCGCTCACGACAGATCGTATATGATATTCTTCACGCTTCCGTGAACCCGGTTTTTCGCCCGTCGCGCGCGATTTTCCGCCCCGTGTCCGCGCCGCCACTCAGCTCGGAACACGGTGACCAGCATCGACCGGATGCACCGAGACCAGTTCCGCCGCGGCCCAGAACACCAGCACGGCGACGACGGCCTCCAGCGCCACCGAACGCGCCAGCGCCGCGCCTCCATCGGCCCCCATCCGCGGCGTCAGCCCCCAGCGATGCCGCGCCGCCAGCGCCAGCATCACGCCGACCAGCGCAAGCTTCGCGACCAGCGCATAGCCGTACCACCCGGCAAACAGCAGATCGCCCCGCCGCACCAGCAGCGCTGCCAGGGCCAGCCCCGTGCCCGCCACCGCCGCCACCGCCCAGACCGCTGCGCGCGACCAGGCCCCCACCAGCTCCGCCTGCCCGCGCCGCGCCGCCCAGGCCAGCGGCGCCAGGCTGCCCGTCCAGAAGGCGACCGCCAGCAGGTGCAGCGTCACGAGCCCCGCCAACTCCTGCCGCGGCCGGAACAGCATGGAGTGCCCGAGTGCCGCATAGGACGCCGCGACCGCCAGCGCCCCGGCGCCCGCCAGCGCATGGCCGACCGCGCCCTGCCGCAGCGCCGCCATCGCCAGCGCCGACAGCCCGGCCAGCCGGATCCAGAACGCATCGCCGTTGCGCGACGCCATCACCGCCGCCAGCACATCCGCGTCGAAAGCCGAGGCGCCCGCCGTCAGCACCAGCACCCGCAGCGGCAGCACCGCGACGTTGAGCGCGATGCCCGCGAGCGAGGCGCCCAGGACCCAGCGCCGCAGCCGCGCCGCATCCTCGCGCGCCAGCATCGTCCCGAAGCCGAGCCCGAACAGCGCCAGCCCCGCCGCGCCCAGCATCGCGACATGCGTCGCCGCGCGCAGCATCACGAAGGCCGCGTCGAGCGCGCTCGGATCCGGCTGAAGGTATTCGAGGATCATCGCGCCGCCTCCACCCGGAACCGCAGCGTCCCGCCGATCTCATGCCCGTCGGCGGAGATGGCGCGCCATGTCGCGCGCCACGCGCCGGCCTGCAGCGGGCGGGCGATGCGCGCGCCGTGCTCGGCCCGCGGCGCCAGGTCGCGCGGGCGCGCCACCGGCCACTCCGCCCCGTCGGCGGCGAAAAGCCGCAGCGCCGTCAGCTGCACCCGCTCATTGAAGCGCAGCGTGATCGCCTCAGGCGACGCCGGCAGCGCCGCCCCCTCCGCCGGTTCGCTGCCGACCAGAAGGGAATGCGCGGCCGCGCTCCGCGCCCCGATGCAAGCCAGCGCGGCCAGCGCCGCCCCACGTCGTGTCCAGCCCATGCGCCTCTCCTGCCCGCGGCGCATAACGGCCTCCACCGCGGGCAGGTCAAGGGCGGCTTCCCGTCATCCGGGCGTCGGGGCAGTCTGCCGCGGGGCAGGGCAGGGGGTGCGCGTGAGGCTCGACGATCCGGCGGTGCTGGCGGAGGTCCGCGCCGTCTTCGACCGCTATGAGGCGGCGCTGATGGCGAATGACAGCGCGGTGCTCGACGAGATCTTCTGGGCCGATCCGCGGACCGTCCGCTTCGGCATCTCCGAGATCCTCTACGGCCACGACGCAATCCGCGCCTTCCGCGCGAGCGTGCGGCACTACGCGCAACGCGTGCAGCGGCGCGTGCACATCGTCGCCTTCGGCCGGGACTTCGCCGCCACCCACCTCGAATACGAACGCGTCGGCACCGGCCTCATCGGCCGGGAGACCAAGATCATGGCGCGCCTGCCCGAAGGCTGGCGCGTCGTCTCCGCCCATGTCTCGCTGATGGGCCAGGACGATCCGGGACGCGCCATGAAGGACCCTTCGTCGTGACGGAGCATGTGGTGATCATCGGCGCCGGCATCGTCGGCGCCGCCACCGCGCTCGAGGCGCTCTCGGCCGGCTTCCGCGTGACGATCGTCGAACCCGGCGACCCGGGCGGCGAGCAGGCGGCCTCCTACGGCAATGGCTGCTGGCTCAGCCCGATGTCGGTGATCCCGCCCTCGGTGCCCGGCCTCTGGAAGAAGGTGCCGCGGTTCCTGATGGACCCGCTCGGCCCGCTCGCCATCCGCTGGTCCTACCTCCCGAAGGTCGCGCCCTGGCTGGTGAGGTATCTCCTCGCCGGCTGGACGGAGGCGAAGGTGGAGCGCACCGCCCGCGCCATCCGCCCGCTGCTCGCCGACGCGCCCGCGCTGCACAAGGCGCTCGCCGAGCGCGCCGGCGTCGCCCACCTCATCGAGCGCCGCGGCCTGATGTACACCTATGAGACCCGCGCGCAGTTCGAGAGCGAGGCGATGGCCTGGCGCATCCGGCGCAAGGTCGGGATCGAGTGGCTCGAGCTCGACGAGGATGAGATGCGCCAGCGCGAGCCCGAGCTCGACCGGCGCTACCGCTTCGGCGTGCTGGTGGAGGAAGGCGGCCATTGCCGCGACCCCGGCGCCTATGTCGGTGCCCTCGTTGCGCAGGCAGTCGCCGAGGGCGCCGGGCTGCGCCGCACGCGTGCAACCGGCTTCCGCACCGAAGGCGGGCGCCTCCGCGCCGTGCTGACCGAGGCGGGGGAGATCGCGGCCGACAAGGCGGTCATCGCCGCCGGCGCGCATTCGAGGCACCTCGCCGCCGCCGTCGGCTCCGACGTGCCGCTGGAATCCGAGCGCGGCTACCACGCGATGGTCGCCGACCCGCCCGTCGGCCCGCGCACGCCGATGATGCCCTATGACGGCAAGATGTCGGTGACGTGGACCGACCGCGGCCTGCGCTGCGCGGGGCAGGTGGAGATCGCCGGCCTGGACGCCGCGCCGAACTGGAAGCGGGCCGAGATCCTGCGCGACCACCTGAGCCGCAGTTTCCCCGGCCTGCCGCGCGACCTACCGGCAGACCGCGTGAAGGTCTGGATGGGGCACCGCCCCTCCATGCCGGACGGGCTTCCCTGCCTCGGCCCCGCGGCGGGATGCACCGACGTGCTGCTCGCCTTCGGGCACGGCCATGTCGGGCTGGTCGCCGGCCCGCGCAGCGCGCGCGTTACGGTGGCGCTGCTCGCCGGCCGCGCGCCGGAGATCCCGGCGGAGCCGTTCCGGCCTTCACGATTCGCTTGACTTCGTTTTCCGCTGGCGTTCGGGGCGCCCAGATGCCATCCTGAGACTGGCGGCCCTGCATCGTGTCGGGTCGTGTCGATCTCTACGGATAGATAAGCAACGTGTTTCCCGACAATGAGCAGGGTGGCGACGGCCCGATCGAGGCCGAGGTCAAGTGGTACAATGCCCGCAAGGGCTTCGGCTTCGTCCTAGGCCCGGATGGGCAGGATGTCTTCTTCCACGCTTCGGCCCTGACCGAAGCGGGGATCGAGCCGCCTGAGACCGGCGACAAGCTCAACTGCGAGATCGGCACCGACCGGCAGGGCCGGCGTCTGGTGACCCGCATCCACAGCCTCATCAAGGGCCCGGGCGGCGGCGACCGTCCCCGCGGCGGCTTCGGCGACCGTCCGCCGCGGCGCGATTTCGGCGGCGGCGGTGGCTTCGGCGACCGTCCCCCGCGGCGTGATTTCGGCGGCGGCGGTGGCTTCGGCGACCGTCCCCCGCGGCGTGACTTCGGCGGCGGCGGTGGCTTCGGCGGTGGCGGCGGCTTCGGTGGCGGCGGCGGCTTCGGCGATCGTCCGCCCCGGCGCGACTTCGGCGGTCCGCCGGGCGGTGGTGGCGGCTTCGGCGCGCCGCGCGGCCCGGGCGGCGGCTTCGGCGATCGCGGCCCGCGCCGCGACTTCGGCCGCGACGAGGGCGGGCCGACCTACGCCGTCTCCGGTACCGTCAAGTGGTTCGATCAGGTGCGCGGCTTCGGCTTCGTGACGCCGGACGATGGCGGGCAGGACGTGTTCCTGCACTCCTCCGTCCTCCAGCGCGCGGGCAAGCAGGACGTGCAGCAGGGCGAGAAGGTTGCCCTCGACGTCCGCGACGGACAGCGCGGCCGCCAGGCGGTCACCATCAAGTAACGCGTCTCACCGCGTGTCACGCGAAGCCCCGGCCGGCAACGGCCGGGGCTTCTGCGTTTCCGGGGCCGGCGCGTTTGTCCGAAACCGCCCGTTGACTCGTTTCTGGTCCGCCCCGGCCAATTTGTCCGAAACCTTCAGAACCCGTTTACCCGACGAGGCGCCTGCTTCCCGTCGCGCCTTCCAGGCGCGCTCAAGTCGTCGCACCTGCCAGGCGCGCTCAGGGAAGACCCCTCCATGCAGCTCCCCGTCCAGCCCGTCATCCCCTGGCTCAGCCTCGTGGCGCAGGCCGGCGCCGACCCGACGCCGCCACTGGCCGCCGCGGTTGCTGCCGTCGTCGGCATCGCCGCACGCCGCGCCCGCGCGGCGGGCGAGCTTGGAATCCTCCGCGATGCGGTCACCGCCGCCCTCGACGCCGCGGACCCGCCCGCCGCCGAGCCGGAGGATGGCGGCCCCGCCACCCTGGCCGATGCCGACCCGCGGCTCGAGGCGTTCCGCCTGCGGCGGCTCGCGCGCCGCCTCGGCCCGGCCTGACGCCGACATCGCCGGCCGCCGTCGCGCGGCGTTGCAGCCTCAGAAGCGTCGCGGCCGCAGCCCGGCGTGGAACCAGGTGATCATCGAGTAGATGTCGTAGACCGGCAGGCCGAGCGCGTCCCGCAGCGCCGCCGCATAGGGCGGCATGTTGGTGCATTCCAGCACGACCGCCCCGACCTCGGGGTGCCGCGCCACCAGCCTGCGCCCGGCCTCGACGATGTCCTGCTCGGCCAGCGCGACGTCCATGTCCTGCGTCTCGGCCTTGATGAGAACGCGGAAGAACTCGCGCCCCTCCTCGGTGCCCTCGACCGGCACGTCCCGCGGCACGCCCGCCGCCTCGAGATGTGCCGGCGTCAGCGATCCGCGGCTGACCGTGATCAGGCCGACACGCCGTCCCGGCGGCAGCATCGCCTGCACCCAGGGCACCTGCAGCAGCGACGAGGTCGCGACCGGCACGCCGACCGCCGCCGCGAGCTCCGCCTGGAACAGCGAGAGGAAGCCGCAATTCGTGGTGATCGCCTCGGCGCCGAGGTCCACGAGGTCGCGTGCGGCGGCGACGAAGTCGGGCAGCAGGCCGCGCGCGCCACCCAGCACGACCTTCTCCGGACTCGCCCCGCGCACCACGCGGAACAGCACCGGGAAGGGCCAGGTCTCGCCATTGCCCATGTCGCCCGGGATGCGCGGGAAACGCGCTTCCAGCATCAGGATGCCGAGCGGCGCGCCGTAGATGGACTTGCCGCCGCGCGCGGTGCGGGGAGAAGCGGATGTCGCGTGCATCGCGCCAGCCTATCTCCGCTTCGCGCGCGGCGCGACGGGGGTTGCCACCCGCGCCTCCGCTGCTTCAACTGCCCTCCGGAACGACGGAGACACGACGATGACGCCGCTGCGCCGCCTGCTTGCCCTCGCCCTGCCGGTCCTGCTCGCCGGGCCGGCCGCCGCGCAGGGCTCGGCCTGGCCGACGCGCCCGGTCGAGATGACGATCGGCTTCCCGAACAGCTCCGGCGTCGGCATCTATGCGCGGCGCATCGCCGACCCGCTGTCGCGCGCACTCGGGCAGCCGGTGGTGGTGAACCCGCGCATCGGCGCCGGCGGCAACCTCGCCTCCGACTCGGTCGCCAAGGCGCGGCCCGACGGCTACACGATCCTGTTCGCGACCGCGGGGACGCATGCCATCAACGCGACGCTCTACCGCCGCCTTCCCTTCGACGTGCTGCGCGACTTCACGCCGATCGCCCATCTCGGCGACGTGCCGAACGTCCTGACCACCAGCATCGAGCGCCGGCCGCAATACCGCAGCTGCCAGGACGTGATCGCCGATGCCCGGGCGCGCCCGGGTGCGCTGAACTACGGCAGCACCGGCAACGGCGCGTCGACGCACCTCGCCGGCGCGCGCTTCGCCACCGCGGCCAACCTCGACATGGTGCATGTGCCGTTCCCGGGCCAGGGCGGCACCGTGACCGCGCTGCTCGGGGGCCAGATCGACCTCTTCTTCAACCAGACCGGCCCCGCCATCCCGATGATCCAGCAGGGGCAGGTGAGGGGCCTCGCGGTGACCACGCGCAGCCGCGTGCCCGCGCTGCCCGATGTTCCCACTGTCGCTGAGGCATGTGGCCTGCCGGACTTCGAGAGCACCACCTGGTACGGCATCTTCGGTCCCGCCAGCCTGCCGCCCGAGATCACCAGGCGGCTCAATGCGGAGATCCTGCGAATCATCTCCGAGCCCGAGTTCCGGACCTGGCTGATCCAGGACCAGGGCATCGACCCGCCGACGGTCCGCACGCCCGAGGAATTCCGCGCGGTGCAGGAGCGCGACGTGGGGCGCTGGGCGCAGGTGGTGCGGGACGCGGGGGCGACGGTGGACTAGAACATGATCCACTTTCGTGAATCGTGCTTCAGCCTCTGTCTGAGCGACTGATTCACCGCTTCGGCGCCTCGCCTTCGCGGATCAGGCGCTAGACCGCCACGAAGCTGCTTCGCGGTGCCGCGGGGACCCCGTCCCGGTGCCGACGCCGGCAAGGCCGGTTCATCCTGCCGCGGCGAAGCTGCGGCAGGGCCACCGGGGGCGGAAGGCGTGAGCCGGTCGCGCCCCGAGCGGGACCGGATCGGCACTCACCCCCGCTGCCGCCGCTGCTGCTGTTCCTCGCGCCGCATCTGGATGAAGAGCTCGTACTCTTCGTGCCGCGTCGGCACCCAGCCGATGACGGTGCCGCGTTCCACCGCGCGGTGGATCTCCGGCGCCGCGGTCGGCAGCGCCAGGTGGAAGGCCGTCATGTCGCGCTTGAAGGCGTCGGGCGCATCCTTGCGCACCACCAGCGGCCCGTTCTGGATCGGGCCGGAGCGCCAGATGATGCGGATGTCGCGCATGTTGAGCAGGCCCTTCTCGGCCGTCGCGCGCAGCATGCCGCGGCTGAAGCCCTGGCTCTCCTCCCCCACGCCCGACGCCCAGGTCACGCCGGCATCGAACTGCCGCCCGAGCACCGCGACGATCGCCTGCTCGTGCCCGCCGGCGAAGCCGCTGCGGCCAAAGAAGGTCTCCGGGTTGATGCCCTGCTGCCGCAGCGCCGCGCGCGGGATCAGGAATCCCGACGCGCTGTTCGGGTCGGACCAGGCCATCGCGCGGCCGCGCATGCCTTCGAGGCTGGTGATCCCGGAATCGGCGCGGGCGAACATCACCGCGATGTAGCTCGTGCTGCCATCGGCCTCCTGCGTCACCAGGAAGGGCTCGACATTGCCGTTCGATTCCACCCAGGCGGCGGCGTAGGCGGCGGGCGACATGCTTGCCATCTCGATGTGGCGTCCGGCGAAGGCCTGCACCACGCCCGAATAGTCGGAGGCCTGGAACAGCCGGACAGGGACGCCGAAGGTCTCCTCGATCAGGCGGCCATAGGCGCCGTAGCGGCCCATGCGGTCGGCCTCGTTCTCCCCGCCGAGGATGCCGATGCGGATCTGCGGCACCTGTTGCGCCCAGTCGCGGCGGCCCCGCGCGGGCATTGCATGCTGCTCGGGGCGCGCCTGCGCCAGCGCACCGACCGGGGCGAGCAGCGCGGCCGAGACGAAGGCGCGACGGGGAAGGGTCATGGGGGGCTCCTGCAAGGGGGACCGGGACGCAAGTCTAACGCGGGACGCCGGCGCGATCACCGGCACCGAGCGACCGGTCAGCGGAACTGCGCCTCGAAGCGGCGGCGACGCTCCTCGGCAGCCTCGCGCCGGCGCTTGGCGGCGTCGTCGCGGCGCTGCTTCTCCTCGGCGGCGAGCCTGACTTGCGCTTCCTGCCGCCGCTGCTCCTCGGCCCGGCGCGCCTGCTCCGCCTGCTCGACGCGGATCTGGACGAAGAGCTGATAGGCGGCGGCGGTGGTCGGCTCCCAGCCGGCGATCGCGCCCAGGCCGCGCAGGATGTCGGGCCTGGCCGTCGGCAGGGCGAGGTTGAAGCCCAGCATGTCGTCCCGGAATGCCGGCGGGACGCCCCGCCGGATGACGACGGGCGGGTTCGGGATGAGCTCGGACTGCCACAGGATGCGCAGGTCCCGGAGGTTGATCTGCCGAGCCTGCGCCATGTCGCGCATCGTGCTGCGCGTGAAGCCCTCCTGCGGGTCTCCCACGCCGGAGGACCAGCTGACCGCGCCGTCCACCCGGCGCGAGACGACGTCGAGGATGGCGCGCTCATGGCTGCCCGCGAAACTAATGGCTGCAAAATAGGTGTCGGGATCCACGCCGCGGGCTCGCAGCTCCGCGCGTGGCAGCAGGAAACCCTCCATGCTGTCGCGGGCGACCCAGGCGAAGCTCCGCCGGCGCAGCAACTCCAGGTCCAGGAACCAGGAATCGGAGCGTACGATGATGAGCGAGACGATTCCGCGGTTCCCATCGGCATCGAGCGTGAGCAAGAAGGGCTCGACTTCCCCGCCGGTCTCGATCGCCGCCATGGCGTAGCCGGTGGTTGACATGAAGGCGACGTCGATCATGCCGCCTGCAATGGCCTGTGCCATGCCAGCGTCGTTAGCGGGCTGGAAGGTGGAGACCGGGACGCCGTAAGTGGCCTCGAGCAGCCGCGCATAGGCGTCGTACCGGCCGAGCGCGCCGCCATCTGCCTCGACACTCGGCAGGCCGAGGCGGATGATCGGCAGCTCCCGCGCCCAGCGGCGCCGTCCGCGTTCCGGAAAGGCCTGCCAGATCTGCCCCAGCGCCGGCCCTGCGGCGGGCGCAAGGGCACCGGCCGCCAGGAGGGATCGGCGCAGGATCGGCATGCAGGCGGGGTCCCCGGCAGGTGCTTACGGGACGAACATACGGTGTACCGGGAAGAAAATCACCGTGTCCGTTGCAACCCCGCCGGCAACCGGGCGTCGCTCCCAGCTCCGCCCCTTCACCAGGGCCGCGCCTCCGGCCGCAGGATGGCGCGGGTGGTGGTGGCAAGGTTGCGCGGCTCGGGCTTCAGCATGGCCGGCCGTTCCATCCGCCCCCAGCCCGGCGCGTCCAGCACGCGGCCGTCGCGCATGACCACGCGCCCGCGCACCACGGTGGCGACGGGGCCGCCCACCGTTTCCATCCCCTCGAAGGGGGTGAAGGGGCTGCGGGTGCTGTGCAGCTCGACGCCGCGGATCACCCGACGCTGCGCCGGGTCCACCACGACGAAGTCGCCATCGGCGCCGGGCTGCACCACCCCCTTCCGCGGCCAGAGACCGAAGGCCCGCGCCGGCGCCGCGCTGGCCATCCGCACATACTGCTCCACCGTCATCCGGCCCTCATGCACCAGGGTCAGCATCAGCCGCATCGAGGTCTCGACGCCGGGGAAGCCGCAGGCGTTGTCCCAGTAGCTCGGGCGCTGCTTCTCCTCCATCGCATGCGGGGCGTGGTCGGTGCCGAGGATGTCGATGGTGCCATCGAGCAGCGCCTCGAGGATCGGCTCGCGCTGGCGGCCTTCCCGGATCGGCGGGTTGAGGCGCGCGATGCGGCCCGCATCACCGGTCAGGTCCTCGGCGGCGAGCAGCACGTATTGCGGGCAGGTCTCGACCGTCATCGGCACGCCGCGCGCCTTGGCATCGCGGATCACCGGGATGGAGCGCATGCAGCTCTCGTGCACGATGTGGATGCGCGCGCCGGTCCACTCCGACAGCACGATGGAGCGGGAGAGGGATTCCAGCGCCGCGACGTCGGCGCGGGCCGAGAGATGCGCGAAGGCGTCGTCGCGCCCCGCCGCCTTCATGCGATTCTCGCGCCAGAAGAGGATCGGAGAGTTCTCGGCATGGATCGAGCAGCGCAGCCCGAGCCCGGCGAGGATCTCGAACCCTTCCAGCACCGCGCCGTCATTGGGGGCGGGGTTGTTGCCCGTGGTGTTGCCGAGGAAGAGCTTGAAGCCGATGACGCCGGCGGCAGCCAGCGCCTCGAGGTGGTCAAGCGAGCGCTCGTCGAGGATGCCGTAGAGGCCGTAGTTCACATGCGCCTGGCGCTCCGCGGCGGCGCGCTTCAGCGCCAGGATCTCGGGCGAGGAGACCGCCGGCTCGGTGTTCGGCATGTCGAAGACGGTGGTGACGCCGCCCGCCGCCGCCGCGCGCGTGCCGGTCGTCCAGTCCTCCTTGTGGGTCATGCCCGGCTCGCGGATATGCGTGTGCACGTCGATCGCGCCGGGGATCACCAGCTTGCCCTTCGCGTCGAGCGTCTCCTTCGCGCGCGGGGCGAAGGCCGGGTGGCCGACGAAGCAGATCACGCCGTCCTTGACGGCGACGTCGGCGGGAAAGCGCGCCGTCTCGTTGACGACGGTGCCGCCGGTGACGAGCAGGTCAGCGAGGGTGTCGGCTTCGGGCATCTTCGATTTCCAGGTCGGTGCAGAGATCAATCGGCGCTGAGCAGCCGCCGGCTCCGCGTCCAGCCTTTTGCCAGCGCGCGGCAGTGGCAGGCGACATGGGGTGCCACCGCCTCGCACCAGGCGCGCACCTCGGCATTCGCGCCGCGCAGCCGGTCGGCGGCCGCCTGCGCGTCGCGCGCGAGCTTCGCCTCGTCGAGGCCGAGCACCACGCGGTCCCGCAGCCGCCACTGGCCGGCGATCATCACGTCGGTCACCGCGCTGCCGTCCTCGGTCCAGACGAGCTGGTTCGCCGCGTCGTTGAGCGGCGCCCAGTTCACGTGGCGGAGGTCGAGCAGCACGAGGTCCGCGGCCTTGCCGGGCTCGAGCGTGCCGCCCTCCTCATGCCCGACGAGGTGAGAGGAACCGGCGGTCGCCAGCCGCACCGTCTCGGCGGTGCCGAGCCAGTCCTCTTCCGTCGCATCCTCCCACAGCCTCGAGGCGAAGGCGGCCAGCCGCATCGCCTCGAACATGTTCTGGTTGTCGGAGGAGGAGGAGCCGTCCGTGCCGATGCCGACGGTCACGCCCGCCCGGAGCGCCGCACGCACCGGCGCGATGCCGGAGGCGAGGCGCATATTGGCGCCCGGGTTGTGCGACATGCCGGCGCCGCGCTTCGCCAGGAGATCGAGGTCGGACTGCGTCAGCCAGACGCCATGCGCCACGCTGAACCAGCGCCCGACGAGGCCGAGGCTGTCCATGTGTTCCAGCAGCGTCGTGCCGTAGCGCTGCGCCCCGGCGGCGGCCTGGTAGCGCGCCTCCGCGACATGGGTCTGCATGGGCAGGCCGTATTCGGCCGAGAGCGCGCGGCAGCCCTTGAGGAAGGCGTCCGTGCCGTGCAGCGGGATGGTCGGCGCACAGCCGAGGCGGATGTTGCGCCGCGCATGGCTCCAGGACTGCGCGGCGGTGCCGATGGCGGCGAGCGTGTCCTCGGCCTTGGCCATCTGCATCGCCTCGGCGCGCCCGCGGTGTTCCGGCGCCAGCGCCTCCATCAGGCCCGGGGTGGCCTGGAAGAAGGTCAGATCGGCGACCATCGGGGCGAGCACGGCGCGCAGGCCGACCGCGGCATAGGCCTCCGCCATCGCGTCCAGCCCCTCCACCGTGGGGGCGGGGAACTCGGCCGGCATGTCGAAGGCCGCGGTGCAGCCCTTCTTCAGCATCTCGACGGCGGTCAGCGCGGTGGAGAGGTACTTGTCCTGCAGCCCGCGCCCGCCGCCGACCCAGGGTGCGTGCGCCAGCAGCAGGGCGAGGTCCCACTTGTCGCCGCTGCCCTTGGCGAGCCCGCCATGCCCGTGGGTATGACCGTTCACGAGCCCGGGGACGACGAGCCGGTCGGAGGCGTCGTGACGCGCCGCATCCTCCACCGCCGTCCCGGGCGGCAGCAGGGCGATGATGCGCCCGTCCTCGACCAGGACCTCGGCGAAGGGCGCGGAGAGCGCGTCAGGCGCGAGCACGCGGGCGCCGGTGAGAAGGAGCTTCGACATCTGGCACCCTGATCGCGTGGCGGTCCTGGCGCGGCTGGGCCGTGCCCTGCGGGCCCCCTGGCCCCACGACATCCTGCCGCGGCTTCGTCGCGGCAGGAAGAACCGGCCTTGGGCGTTACGCACCTCTCGGCGCCCCCGCGGCGGCGCTGCGCGGCGCGCCGAAGGACGCGACGTGCAGCACTGCCGTGGAGCGCTAGATCATGCGCTCCGAGCGCGGCGGCAGGTAGCGGTCGGTGAACATGCTCTCGGCGCTCGGCGGGTTGCTGACGCCAAGCGCCTCCGCATTCGCCTCCACCAGCTGCCGCGCGCGCGCCATGTCGAGATGGCCGAGCCCGTTGGCGCGGCTGTTCGGCGTCAGCATGGAGCGGTCGCGCGTCATGGCGAAGCGGCGGGACTCCAGTGCCTCGTCGAAAAGCGGCTCGCGTCGCTTCAGCGCGGCCATGCCGCCCGGCACGTCGTTGAGCAGCAGCTTCAGCCCCTCGACCGAGGACTTCACGAAGCGCGCCGCCGTCTCGTGGTTGCGTTCCAGCCACTCTGCGCGGGCGAAGACGCCGGAGCCGTAGATGTCGAGCCCGTGCTCGGCATAGGGCCAGCCGAGGATTTGCTCCTCCGGGATACCGAGGCCGACGAGGTTGAAGTGGACGGTGAAGAGGAAGCCGGTCACCGCATCCACCTGGCCCGTGCGCAGCATCGTGTCGCGCAGGTTCGCCGCCATCGAGGTCCAGCGCACGGAGGACGGGTTGATGCCGGCGACGCGCGCGAAGGCCGGGAAGAGCATCCGGCTGCCCTCGCCCTCCGGCGCGCCGAGGGTCTTGCCGGCGACGCCCTGCGGCGTTTCGATCCCGCGCCCGCGCAGCGTGACGATCGCGGCGGCCGTGCGGTCGAAGACCGGGTAGATCATCACCAGCCGGTTCTGCGGGTTCTCGGCGTTGAACTTCACCGCACCGGCGAAATCCGCGAAGCCGACGTCGTATGCGCCGGAGCCCACCTTCACCAGCGCATCGCCCGAGCCGAAGCCGCGGTCCATGCGGACGGCGAGCCCCTCGCGCCGGTAGATGCCGCGATCCTCGGCCAGCGCCCACATGCCGTGGTTGCCCTGCAGCGCCCAGTCGAGGGTAAAGCGCAGCGCCGATTGCGCGCGGGCGCTGCGCATGGCGGGCAGCGCCAGCGCGGCGGCGCCGGTGGCCAGCAGGGTTCGGCGTCCAATCATCCTCTCGTCCTTCCTTCTGTTCCGGGCAGCGTCGCACGGCCGCGCCGGGCCCGGAAGCGGCCCTGCGCCCCGGCGCGGCAGGCGCTGCCTTGCGACCGGGCAGGCCGGCGCGAGGGTGTCGGCCGCCGGCGGCCATCGCTGCCGCGGATGGCGCAAACGAAGCAATTACTGCGCCAATGTCGTGCCTGCCTGGCGTGACGCGGAATCCGGGCTCCGGCCGGCAGGGGCTGCCTGCATCGTACCTCGCGCGCCGCGCCCTAAGCGCCCCCGGCCCTGGCCCAGGACAGCTGGCCGGCGCGGTCGATCCGCTGGGTGCCTGCCTTCCCGCCGCCTGGCTGCGACGGCTCCCTGGCGCAGCAGGTCGCGGGCTGGCGGATGGTGACCGGCGACTTGGTCGCTACCTGCCGGCGCTGCGGGTCAGGTAGAGTGTCGCCGCCACCATCACGAGCGTGCCCCAGAGCAGCGTCCAGCCCGGCGCCTCGGCGAAGAACAATGCGCCGAGCAGCGCGCTGGCCGGGATCTGCGAATACTCCACCGGCGCGAGCAGCCCGACCGGCGCGCGCCGCACCGCCCAGGACGCGCAGAAATCGCCGACCACGGCGAGCAGCGAGCCGAGCAGCAGCAGCCCCAGCGCCGTCCAGGACGGCGTCACCCACACGAAGGCGCTGACAGGTCCCCACACCACGACCGAGGCGATCGCGTACCAGGCGACGATGCGCCCCGGCGGCTCCGTCGCGGAGAGCATCTTGATGGAGATCAGCACGAAGGCGCCCGCCGCGCCGCCGCCGAGCGCGGCGAGCGTGCCGGCCGAGATCTCGCCCCGCGGCCCCGCGATGATGAGCACGCCCGCGAAGCCGACGGCGGCCGCGACGGCGCGGTCCCAGCCGATCCGCTCGCCGAGCAACAGGAAGGCCAGCGGCAGGGCCCAGAGCGGGCGCGCATGCATGATCGCGGTCGCATCCGCCAGCGGCAGCCAGAGGATCGCGAGCATGCCGAGGTAGAAGCCCGTCAGCCCAGCCGCGATGCGCATCAGGTGGGCGCCGGGCCGGCGCGTGCGCAGCTCGATCCCGCCGCCCCGCACGAGCCAGGGCAGCAGCACCAGCGTGGTGAAGAGGCCGCGCGCGAAGGGCAGCAGTGGCACGGGCAGGCCCTCGAGCATCGCCGCCCGGAAGCAGGCGCCCATGCCGGCGAAGAGCATGCAGCAGAGAAGCATGAGCCCCATGCCGCCAAGCACGCGACGCGCGTCGCGGGCAGGCGGGGCAGGGGGCGAAGCCGTCATGGCGCGCCAGTGTGGCGCGGGACGGCGTGGCGCGATACGGGAAGCTCCCCGGATCGGCGCGGCGAGGTCAGCGGCGCGGGGTGCGGGGCGGCATCGGCTCGCGCGGCGGCGGGATGCTGGCGATGTCCGCCTCGAGCTCCCTGATCCGCGCGACGAGCGTGCTGCGCAGCGACGGCGCCGCCTGCGGCTTGAGGTTCGCGAGCGTCTCCTTCAGCTCCGCCAGCAGCTTCCGCTTCTCCTGCGGCGAGCGCCGGATCGGTCGGTTGTCGGAGAACTGTCCCTCGAAGGATCGCATGGCCATGTCCCTCCCCGGCTTCGGCGTCTGGCGACCGGGTTAGGGGGGTGCGGCGGCGCCGTCAACGCGGCGGCGTCGGACGTTGCGCAAGCCCGCGTGACGTCCGGACCTTCCCGGTCGGGTCGTCCGGACAACATCTTGCCTCACGGCCTGGGCCGGCGCAGAAGGTCGTCATGCGGGCGCGCCCGAACGACGCCAGCCCAGGACGCAGGGAGACCACGAGGATGCCGATCGATTTCACCGCCTCGCGCCGGGCCGTGCTGCTCGGCGCCGCCGGCGCGCTCGCCGCGCCGCGCCTGGCCGGCGCGCAGCCCGCGCCGGTGCGCCTCGGCATCCTGCAGCCCGTCACCGGCGCGCTGGCGCAGGATGGCGAGTATGGGCGCCTCGGCGCGGAGCTCGCGATCCAGGAGATCAATGCGACGGGCGGCATCCGTGCCCTCGGCGGCGCGCAGATCCAGATGGTGTTCGGCGATGCGCGCTCGACGCCCGAGGGCGGCACCGCGGAAGTCGAGCGGATGAACAGCGAGGGCGTCGTCGCGGTGGTCGGCGGCTTCGCCTCCCCGATCTGCCTCGCCGCGTCGCAGGCGGCGTCGCGCTACGACCTGCCCTATGTGGTGGATGTCGGCGTCTCCGACGCCATCGTCACGCGGGGCTTGCGCAACACCTTCCGCTTCGGGCCGGGCTTCGGCGCGGTGACCGGTGCGGCGCTCGACAACCTCGTCACGCTGAACAACGCCGCCGGCCGCCCAGCGCGCACCGTGGTGGTGGTGCATGAGGACGGGCTGTTCGGCTCCGGCATGGCGCGGCTGATGCAGGCGCAGCTGCCGGGGCGCGGATTCGAGATCCTGGAGACGATCAGCCACCCGACGCCGGCGCGTGACATGTCGAACATCGCGCTGCGCATCCGCGCGCTGAACCCGGACCTGATCATCCCGTCCAGCTACTACGCGGAATTCGTCCTGCTGTCGCAGACGCTGCAGCAGCGCCGCATCCGGCCGAAGGGCATCTACTGCGTGCTGAACGGCGCGGCGTCGAACTTCCGCTTCGTGCGCGAATTCCCCCAAGCCGCCAACCTGGTGATGGACGTCAACCACTGGGCCGATCCGCGCAAGCCGAAGACCGCGGAGCTGCGGCGCCAGGTGGAGGCCACCAACCGCTTCTGGCTCTACAACACGCCGCTGAACTACTCGGCGGTGATGCTGGTCGCCGATGCGCTGGAGCGTGCCGGCCGCGCGGACCGGAACGCGGTGATCGAGGCGCTGGCGGCGACAGACGGCCGCTTCACGCGCCATATCATGCCCTACGGCCCGACGCGCTTCGCCAACGGCCAGAACCAGTCGGCGCAGGCGGTGAACACCCAGGTGATCGACAACGACATCAAGGTGATCTTCCCGAACGACTTCGCCGATGCGCGGCCCGTCTTCCCCTGGCCGGCCACCTGACCCGCGTTGCGGTCCTACCCGCCTGAAATCGTCGGGGAGGCCGTTCTCAACGGCCTCCTGACCGGCGCGATCTACGGCCTGGTCGCGCTGGGGCTGACGCTCGTCTATGGCGTGCTGCACATCATCAACTTCGCCCACGGCGCGCTGCTGACGATGGCGATGTACGCGGCCTTCGTCGCGTGGAAGGTCTTCGGCCTCGACCCCTATGTCGCGATCATCCCGCTGGTGCCGCTCTTCTACCTGCTCGGCTATGGCGTGCAGCGCTGGGTGATCGGACCGGCGAGCCGGGGCGAGGATTCGAACATCCTGCTTGTCACTCTCGGCCTGTCGATCGTCATCGAGAACCTGATGCTGGCGGTCTTCCGCTCCGACACGCTCTCGGTGCAGGTTCCTTACGCGATGGAGGTGGTGGAGCTCGGCCCGATGCTGCTGGGCTTCCCCCGTGTCGTCGGCTTCGGCGTCGCCTTCCTCGTCGCGCTGGTGCTCTTCGTGCTGCTGACCATGACCGACACCGGCCGCGCCATCCGCGCGGTCGCGAAGGAGCGCACCGGCGCCGCGCTGGTCGGCATCGATGTCAGCCACGTCTATGCCGTCACCTTCGGCATCGGCGCGGCCTGTCTGGCGGTCGCGGCCTGCCTGCTGCTGCCCTTCTTCTACGTGAGTCCCCGGGTCGGCAACGCCTTCGTCCTCGTCGCCTTCACCATCGTGGTTCTGGGCGGGATGGGCAGCGTGCCCGGCGCGCTGCTGGGTGGGCTGTTCATCGGGGTCGTGGAGAGCCTTTCGGGGCTCTATTTCGGCGACAGCCTCGGGCAGATCGGCATCTTCCTGATCTTCATCCTGGTGCTGCTGTTCCGTCCCACGGGACTTTTCGGGGCGAAGGCGTGAGCCCTCGCGACCTGGTCCCCATCCTGGTGTTCGCGGCGCTGGCGGCCCTGGTGCCGGTCTTCGTCACCGCCAACACCTGGCTCAACTTCGCCGTCTTCACGCTGATCATCTGCCTCGCAGCGCAGGGCTGGAACATCCTCGGCGGCTATGGCGGGCAGTACAGCTTCGGCCATGCCGCCTTCTTCGGCACCGCCGCCTATGCCACGGCGATCCTGCAGGTCCGCTACGGGGTGAACCCCTATATCGGCTTCGCGGCAGGCATCGCGGCGGCCGCGGTCGTGGGCTGGATCATCGGCGCGCTCTCCTTCCGCTCCGGCCTGCGCGGGAGCTACTTCGCCCTCGTCACGCTCGCCTTCGCCGAGGTCTTCCGCGTGCTGGCCAATGCGTCGGAGATGACGGGCGGCGCCGCGGGTATCCTGATCCGGCTCGACGTGCGGCCGGAGAACTTCCAGTTCGCCTCGCGCGCCACCTTCTACTGGATCGCGCTGGCGCTGGTGGCGTTCGCGCTTCTCCTCACCCGCGCGCTCGAACGCTCGCGCCTCGGCGCGCAGCTCGTGGCGGTGCGGGAGAACGAGGCGGCGGCCCGCGCGCTCGGCGTGGACGCGCTGCGGGTGAAGCTCTCGGCCATAGCGCTCTCGGCGGCCATCACCGGGGCCGCCGGCGCGCTCTATGCGCAGTACTTCCTCTACCTTGATTCCAACATCGCTTATGGCACCTGGATCAGCGTGGAGGCGTTGCTGGCGCCGATCATCGGCGGGGCAGGGACGGTGTTCGGCCCAGTCTTCGGCGGCATCGTGCTGCACGGCCTCTCGGAGTTCACCAAGTCGCTGGTCGGTCGCATCCCGGGCGTGGACCTGGTGATCTTCGGCATCCTGCTGATCCTCGTCGTGCGTTTCCCGCCGCGCGAGATCCCGGGGCTTATCCGCATGTGGCGGGGGCGGCGATGATCGAGCCCGATCCGGCCTTCCTCTCCGTCCATTCGGTCTCGAAGCGCTTCGGCGGGCTGCTCGCCGTCTCCGACGCCAGCTTCGCCGTCGCGGAAGGCAGCATTACCGGCCTGATCGGGCCGAACGGCGCGGGCAAGACGACGCTCTTCGCCATCGTCTCCGGCTTCGAATCCCCGACAAGCGGCAAGGTGCTCTGGCGCGGCGAGGAGATCACGGGACGTCCGCCGCATCTCCTCGCCCGCGACGGAATCGCGCGCACCTTCCAGATCGTGCAGCCCTTCGCCGGCCTCTCGGTGCGGGAGAACATCGCTGTCGGCGCCTTCCTCCGCCACCGCCGGCGGGCGGAGGCGGTCGCGGTGGCGGAAGCGGTCGCCGAGCGCGTCGGCCTCTCGCGCGACCTCGACAAGCCGGCCGCGGCGCTGACCGTCGCGGGGCGCAAGCGCGTGGAACTCGCCAAGGCGCTCGCAACCAGCCCGAAGCTCCTTCTGCTCGACGAGGTGCTCGCGGGACTCAACCCGTCCGAGGTGCGCGACATCGTCCCGGTGATCCGCGCCATCCGCGACAGCGGCATCACCGTCTTCATGATCGAGCACGTCATGCAGGCGGTGATGAACCTCTGCGAGGTGGTGCATGTGCTGGCGCAGGGCCGCATCATCGCGGGCGGCACACCGGCCGAGGTCGTGCGCGACCCGGCGGTGATCGAAGCTTATCTCGGCCATGGCGCGGCAACACGGCTCGCGTCCCATGCTTGAGGTGCGCGACCTTGTCGCAGGCTACGGCCTGACACGCGTGCTGGAAGGCGTCTCGCTCGAGGTGAAGGCCGGGGAGATCGTTGCCGTGCTGGGCTCCAACGGTGCCGGCAAGACGACGCTCAACATGGCGATCAGCGGGCTGGTGCGGCCAAGGGGCGGCGAGATCGTCTTCGACGGCACGCCGATCACCGGCCGCACGCCGGCCGAGATCATGGGCCTCGGGCTGATCCAGGTGCCCGAGGGGCGCAAGATCTTCCCGAACCTCTCCGTGCGCGAGAACCTGGAGCTCGGCTCCTATCGTCGCGCCAAGGCGAACCGCGCGCGCAACCTGGAACGGGTCTTCGACGCCTTCCCCCGCCTGCGCGAGCGGACCGTCCAGGCGGCGGGCACGCTCTCGGGTGGGGAGCAGCAGATGCTGGCGATCGGGCGCGGCATGATGGCGGAGCCGCGGTTGCTGATCCTCGACGAGCCCTCGCTCGGCCTCTCGCCGCTGCTGGTGGAGGAGATGTTCGCGCTGATCCGGCGCCTGCACGGCGAAGGCTTGTCGATCATGCTGGTCGAGCAGAATGTCGCGCAGTCGCTCGAGATCGCGGACCGCGCCTATGTGCTGGAGCATGGCGTCTTCGCCCTTTCCGGGCCTGCGGCGCAGGTGCGCGAGGATCCCGAGCTGAAGCGCGCCTATCTCGGGCTTTGAGGAGGGTGGCATGGCGATCGTGACCCAGGGCGTGGAACCGGCCTCGGTGCTGATGGCGGCCCCGCCGCCCGCCTGGCTCGAGGAATGGAGCGGCTTCGCGGCCCGTCTGCGCTTCGCCGACCTTCCGGCGGAGGTCGCGGGACGCACGCGGCTCGCGCTTCTCGACAGCATCGGCGCCATCGCGGCCGGCGCGCAGGAGGCCGAGGTCCAGGCGCTCGCGGCGCGGATGGTGGCGCGCGAAGGCGCGGGCGAGGCGCCGGTGATCGGGCTGCCGCTCGCGGCCCGGCCGGGCACCGCCGCCTTCCTGAACGGCACCTCGGGCACGATGCTGGAGCTCGACGAGGGGAACCAGTATGCGCGCGGCCATCCGGCAATCCATGTCGTGCCGGCGCTGCTGGCGGCGCCGCGCGGGGACGGGGCTGCGCTGCTGGCGGCGCTCGCTCTCGGCTACGAATTCGGCAGCCGTGTCGGCATCGCAAGCAAGCTGAACGTCGCCATGCACCCGCACGGCACCTGGGGCACGCTGGGCGCGGCGATCGGCGTCGCGAAGCTGCATGGTGCGACCGCGGCGGAGTTTGCCGGCGTGATCAACATGGCGGCCTCTCTCGGCCTCGCGACTTCGCGCAAGACGATGCTCGAAGGCGGGACGGTGCGGAACACCTATGCGGGCGTGTCGAACATGCTCGGGCTGACCGTCTGGGACCTGGTGCGCGCCGGATTCGAGGGCGAGCGCGACGGCGTGGGCACCGTCTTCGGCCATGTCAGCGCGACCGACTTCCGTCCGGAGGAGATGACGCGCGAGTTGGGCTCGCGCTGGGAGGTGGCGCGCAACTACTTCAAGCGCCACGCCGCCTGCCGCTACACCCATGGTGCGCTGGATGCGTTGGGACTGGTCCTGGCGCGCACCGGCGCGCTGCTGCCGGACCAGGTGCGCTCCATCGAGGTGGACACCTATGTCTGGGCGGCGCAGCTCGACAGCCCGCTTGCGCCGAACATGCTGGCGGCGAAGTTCAGCATTCCCTTCGCGCTGGCGACCACCATCGTGCATGGCGCGGCGACCGTGCCCGCCTTTCGCGGCGCTGCGCGGGAGAACCCGGCGGTGCAGGCGCTCGCGCGCCGCGTGACGGTCAACGAGGACCCGGCGCTGACCGCGCAGCTCCCTGGCCTGCGCCCGGCGCGGCTGCGGGTCACCATGCAGGACGGCACCGTCCACACCGCCGAGGTCACCACCAACCGCGGCGACACCGAGGACCCCTATACGGAGGCCGAGGTCCGGGCGAAGTTCCGCGAGCTGACCGACCCGGTCTATGGCGCCGCACGCGCGCAGGCGATCGAGGAGGCGGTGCTGGCGCTCGGCCCGCACCGCGAAGCCGCCGCGCTGACGGAGCTGCTGGCTCGATGACGCAAGCGTCTTCCCACGAGCGCGAGACGCTCGACCCGGTCACGCTGGCCGTGCTCAAGGGGCGGCTGGAGCAGATCGCGGACGAGATGGACGCGACGCTCTACCGCAGCGCCTTCAACCCGATCATCGCCGAGGCCCGTGACGCCTGCCACGGTCTCTATCACGCCGAGACCGGCGCGACGCTCGTGCAGGGCACCAAGGGCCTGCCGATCTTCGTGGGTGCGATGTCCTTCGCGGTGCAGGCGGTGATCCGGCGCGTGCAGAACGGCACGCCGCTCGAGCCCGGCGATACCTTCATCTTCAACGATCCCTATGAGGGCGGGACGCATCTCAACGACTTTCGCCTGGTGCGTCCGGTCTTTCGCGACGGGCGGCTGTTCTGCTGGGTGGCGAGCGTGGGCCACTGGCTCGACATCGGCGGCAACGTGCCGGGTGGCTATAACCCGCGCGCGACGGAGAGCCACCAGGAAGGCGTGCGCATCCCGCCCGTGAAGCTGATCCGCGCCGGCATCATGCAGCAGGACGTGCTCGACATCCTCGCGGCCAATACCCGCGTGCCGCAGTCGAACTGGGGCGACCTGAACGGGCAGCTCAACGCGCTTGACCTCGGCGAGCGCCGCCTGGTCCAGCTGGTGGAGGAACATGGCGGGTCGAAGCTGCAGGCCGCCTTCGCGGCGCTCGCGGATCGCGCGGCGGCGCTGATGGAAGCCGAGATCCGGACGTTGCCCGAGGGGACCTACAGCTTCGAGGACCATCTCGACAATGACGGCGTGACGGATGAGCGCCTGACCATCGCGCTCGACATGACGCTGCGCGACGGGCGGATGCTGCTCGACTTCTCGCGCAGCAGCGGGGTCTGCCTCGGCCCGATCAATATCAGCCGCGCAACGAGCGTGGCCGCCTGCTACGTCGCCTTGAAGCACGCCTTTCCGGACGTGCCGGCCAATGCCGGCGTGCTGAGGCCGATCGAGTTCGTGATCCCCGACGGCACGCTGCTGGCCGCCGGGCCGCCGCGGCCGGTCGCGGGCTACACGGAAACGATCCTGCGCCTGATCGGCGTGATCTTCGGCGCGCTTGGGGTGGCGGTGCCGGAACGCGCGACGGCGGCACCCTTCGGCACGATCAACGCGCTCTCGCTCTCGGGCCAGCGCGCGGACGGCACGCGATGGGTGATGTTCTCCTTCTTCGGCGGCGGCTTCGGCGGCAATCCGGAGACGGACGGGCTGCATCACGCCAACAACCCGATCTCCACCGCGACCATCCCGCCGGCGGAGATCCTGGAGGCCGCCTATCCGGTGATGTTCACGCAATGGGCGCTGCGGCCGGATTCCGGGGGTGCCGGCCTCCATCGCGGCGGCGTCGGCGCGGTCTACGAGATCGAGGCGCTGTCGCCCGGCACGACCGAGGTCGCGCTGCTCGGCGAGCGCGGCCGATACGCGCCTTTCGGCGTCACGGGCGGGCACGACGCGGCGCTGACGCGCTTCGCCTGGCAGACGGACATCGGCTGGGAGAGCCCGCCCATGGCGAGCAAGGTCGTCGGCGTGAAGATCGGGGCCGGCCAGCGCCTGCGCCTCGAAAGTCCCGGCGGCGGCGGCTGGGGCGACCCGCTGCAGCGGCCGCGGGAGGCGGTGGAACGCGACATCCGCCTCGGCTTCGTCAGCGTCGAGGCCGCGTCCCGCGACTACGGATACCGCGCATGACGGGCAGGCCTATCATCGGCGTGGATGTCGGCGGCACCTTCACCGACCTCTTCCTCTTCGATCCCGCCAGCAACGCCTTCCGCACTGCCAAGGTCCCGTCGAACCGCGGGGACGAGGCGGTCGGCTTCATGAACGGCCTGCGCGCCCTCGGCGGCCCGGCCGGCTTCGAGGCGATCGTGCATGGCACCACCGTCGGCACCAATGCGCTGCTGGAGCGCAAGGGCGCGCGGCTCGGCGTCATCACCACCGCGGGCTTCCGCGACGTGCTCGAGATGCGCCGACGCGACCGTCCGCAGACCTGGGGCCTCTGGGGCGAGTTCCGGCCCGTGGCCGAGCGCGACATGCGGGTGGAGGTACCTGAACGCACCCTGGCCAACGGTACGGTCCACACTCAGGTGGACATCGCCGCGGTGCAGCAGGCGGCGAGGGATCTGCTTGCGCGCGGCGCCGAGGCCTGCGCGGTCGTCTTCATCAACAGCTACGCAAATCCGGAGAACGAGCGCGCCGCGGCGGCCGCGGTGCGCGCGATCTGGCCCAACCCGCATGTCAGCGTGTCATCGGAGATCCTGCCGGAGATCCGCGAATTCGAGCGCGCCTCGACCACCGCGCTCAACGCCTATCTTCAGCCCGTCGTCGCCAATTACATCGGCAAGCTGGAAGCGGCGCTGGATGGTGCGGGCTTCGGCGGGCGCTTCCACATCGTCCAGTCCAACGGCGGCATCATGTCCACGGCGACCGCGCGCGGCATCCCGGCGCGCACCGCGCTATCGGGTCCGGCCGCCGGCGTGATCGCAGCCGCCGCGATCGCGCGCGCGGCGGGCTTCGAGAACGCGATCACCTGCGACCTCGGCGGCACCTCCTTCGACGTCTCGCTCGTCACCGGCGGGCGGATGGAGCTGGCTGCGCAGGCGACGGTCGATTTCGGCCTCGTCATCCGCAGCCCGATGATCGAGATCACGACGATCGGCGCGGGGGGCGGCTCCATCGCCCATGTGGATCGCGGGGGCCTGCTGCAGGTCGGACCGGAAAGCGCCGGCAGCCGGCCGGGCCCGGTCTGCTACGGCGGGGGCAACACGCGGCCGACGCTGACCGACGCCAACGTCGTGCTGGGCCGCATCAATGCTGACCGGCCGATCGGCGGCGCGCTGTCGCGCCTGGACGTGGACGGCGCGAAGGCGGCGATCGCGCAGCATGTCGGCACCCCGCTCGGGCTCGATCCGATGGCGGCGGCGGAGGCGATCGTGCGCGTCGCCAATGCCCGCATGGCAGGCGCGATCCGGTTGGTCTCGATCGAGCGCGGCCACGACCCACAGAGCTTCGTCGCACTCCCCTTCGGCGGCGGCGGCGCACTGCATGTCGGTGCGCTGATCAAGGAGGTCGGGTTGAAGGCCGCGCTGGTCCCGCGCTTCCCGGGCGTCACCTCGGCGCTCGGCTGCGTCATCGCCGATGTGCGCCACGATCAGGTGCGGACCCTGAACCTGGCGCTGGAGGGTCTGGACGCTGCCGCGCTCGACCGCCGCATGGTCGAGGAAGCAGCCGCCGCGCGCGCCGTCGTCGAAGCCGCGGGCCTGCCCGTGGCGCGGCTCGAGATCCGCTTCGAGCTCGACATGCACTATGCCGGTCAGACCCACACCGTCGGCGTGCCGCTGCCGGTGCATGTCATCGGCGGTACGACGGGCGTGTCGGAGGCGATCATCCGCAACGCCTTCGAGGGCGCCTACCAGCAGGCCTTCTCGCGGCTGCTGCCCGGGCTTCCGGTGCGGATCGTGACGCTGCGCACGGCGGCCATCGGCGTACGCCCGGATTTCGACCTTGCCGCGCTTGCGCCGCCAGCGGACGCGACGCTGGACGGCGCGGCGCGGGGGGCGCGGCCGGTGTGGTTCGACGGCGCCTGGCACGCCGCGACGGTGTGGTCGCGGCTCGACCTGCCGGTGGGCGCTCTGGTCCACGGCCCCGCAATCCTCGAGCAGCCGGACGCGACGGTGGTGGTGGATCCCGACCTCACCGCCCGCGTGGACCGCTTCGGCAACCTGATCATCGAGCGGGAGTGACGCCCATGGCGACCGAAGACATCCCGATCTCGCAGACCGCCCTGCTGCTCTGCGACTTGCAGAACGACTTCATCCACCCTGACGGCGCCTATGGGCGCGCGGGGCAGACCGCGGCCTCCATCGCGGCGCTCCCGGCGCGGTTGAAGCCGCTGGCGGATGCGATGCGCGCCAAGGGCGGCTGGATCGCCTCGACCCATTTCACGCTCTTCACCGGCCGGAACGGCGAGCCCTTCATCGACCCCCATCTCCGCAAGCTGCGCCCCTTCCTGAAGAAGGGCGACTTCGTGATGGGCAGCTGGGGCCACCAGGTGGTGGAGGAACTGGCACCGTCGGACCTGCCGATCGAGAAGGTCGGCTACGATGCCTTCTACGCCACGCGGCTCGAATGGATCCTGCGCAAGGTGGGCATCCGCAAGCTGCTCGTCGCCGGCATCGTCACCAATGGCGGCGTCTCCTCCACCGTGCGCGGAGCGCATGTGCGGGAGTTCCAGGTGACGGTGCTGGAGGATGGCTGCGCGGCTTTCACGCAGGAGCTGCACGACACTGCCATCGCCGCGCTGCGCCCGGTGGCGGAGATCAGCACCGTTGCCGCGGAACTCGCGAAGCTCGGATGACCGAGGCGCGCGTCGTCACCGAAGCCGATCCGGCCTTCGAGACGGAGGTGCCCGTCGCGATCATCGGCGCCGGCGCCGCCGGCCTGATCGCCGCGCTGTCCTGCCGGGCGGAGGGCATCGAGCCGCTGGTGATCGAGCGCGACCCGGTGCCGCGCGGCTCGACCAGCCTCTCCGCCGGGCTGATCCCGGCCGCCGGCACGCGCTTCCAGCGCGAGCGCGGCATCACCGACGACGCGGCCACCTTCGCCGGCGACATCCAGCGCAAGGCGCATGGCGGCGCCGACCCGGCGCTGGTCGCGCTGGTCTCGCGCAGCGTGGCGCCGGCGATCGAATGGCTCGCCGACACCTACGCACTGCCCTTCAGCGTCGTGCATGACTTCGACTATCCTGGCCACAGCAACCGGCGCATGCACGGCCTGCCGAGCCGGAGCGGTGCGGAGCTGGTGGACCGGCTGCGCCAGGCCGCCGAGGGGACCGAGATCCCGCTGCTGACGGAGGCGCGCGTGACGACGCTGATCCGCGACCCCTCCGGCACGATCCGCGGCCTCGTGGCGGAACGACCGGATGGCAGCACGGAACGCATCGGCGCGCGGGCCCTGGTGCTCGCCTGCTGCGGCTATGGCGGCAACAAGGCGCTGGTGCGGAAATACATCCCCGACCTCGCCGACGCGCTCTATTTCGGCCATCCGGGCAATGAGGGCGAAGCGGTGCTGTGGGGAGAGCGGCTCGGCGCCGTGCTGCGCGACATGACAGGGCACCAGGGCCACGGCTCGGTCGCGCATCCGCAGGGCATCCTCGTCTCCTGGGCCGTCATCATGGAAGGCGGCTTCCAGGTGAACCTGGACGGCGAGCGCTTCTGGAACGAGAGCAGCGGCTATTCGGAAGCCGGCCTGGCGGTGCTGCGCCAGCGCGAGGGCGTGGCCTGGGACATCTTCGACGCTCGCATCGCCGGGATCACGCGCCAGTTCGAGGATTTCCGTGCCGCCGAGGCGCAGGGCGCGGTGATCACCGCCGCCACGGTCGAGGAGCTCGCCACGAAGGCGAAGCTGCCTGCGGAGACGCTGCGCGCCAGCTTCGACGCGGTGGAGGCCGGCAAGCGCGCCGGCACGCGCGACGCCTTCGGCCGGGACTGGTCGCGCGGCGCGCCGCTCGCGCCTCCCTTCTGCGCGGTGCGCGTCACCGGCGCGCTGTTCCACAGCCAGGGTGGCCTCGCGATCGACGACAAGGCGCGCGTGCGCCTTGCGGATGGCGGAGTCGTGCCGAACCTCTTTGCAGCCGGCGGCGCGGCCTGCGGAGTCAGCGGGCCGGATGCGTCTGGGTATCTGTCGGGCAATGGCTTGCTCACCGCGGTGGCGCTGGGGCGCATCGCCGGGCGGGGAGCGGCGAAGGTGGCGGGGTAGGGGCATGGGGTATCACGGCGACCAGTTCGGCATCGGCCAGCCGGTCCGGCGGAAGGAGGATGCGCGCTTCCTCACCGGCACCGGACGCTACACCGACGACATCGACCTGCCCGGCCAGGCGCACCTCGCCATCCTCCGCTCGCCGCATGCGCATGCCCGCATCGTCTCGCTGAACGTCGAGCCGGCCCGCGGCGCGCCCGGCGTGTTGGCCGTCCTGACCGGCCATGACGCGGATGCCGACGGCATCGGGCTCTTCCCGGTCCAGATCGAGGTGCCGTCCCGCGCCGGCACGCCGAAGCTCTATGGCCCTCCGCGCCGCATCCTGCAGACCGACGCGGTGCGCTACGTCGGCGACCCGGTCGTTGCGGTGGTCGCGGAGACGCGCAGCCAGGCCGAGGACGCGCTCGAACTCGTCGAGGTCGAGTACGAGATCCTGCCCGCGGGCACCGCGACCGGCAACGCGCTCGAGCTCGGCACGCCGGTGATCTGGCCCGAACGTGGCTCGAATCTCTGTGTCGAGTGGTCGAACGGACGCGAGGAAATGGCGGATGCCGCCTTCGCCGACGCCGCCCATGTCGCCCGCATCGAGCTCGTCCAGAACCGCCTCGTAGGCCACCCGATGGAGCCGCGCGTGGCCATCGGTGCCTGGAATGCGGCCGAGGCGCGCTACGAGCTGACCAGCCCGACGCAGGGCGTCTTCCGCGTGCGCGACCCGATGGCGCGCGACATCCTGAAGGTGCCGCCCGAAAAGCTGCGGGTCGTTTCGCCCGACACCGGCGGCGGCTTCGGCCTGCGCAGCAAGTGCTTCGTGGAATCGGGCATGGTGCTCTGGGCGGCGCGGAAGCTCGGGCGCCCCGTGAAGTGGCGTTCCGGCCGCAGCGAGACCACCGTGGCCGACCCGCATGGCCGCGACCACGTGACGCGCGCCGAGATGGCCTTCGACGAGACCGGCAAGGCGCTCGGGCTGCGCGTGCGCACGCTTGCCAATGTCGGCGCCTATCTTTCCGATTTCGGCCCGCGCATCCCGACCGTCGCCGGCGCGCGCGTGGCTGGCACGGTCTATGACCTGCAGGCGGTGGATATGCGGGTGGCCTGCGTCTTCACCAACACCGTCCCGACCGACGCCTATCGCGGCGCCGGCCGGCCGGAGATCGCCTACACGATCGAGCGGCTGCTCGACCTCGGCGCCGCGCATTTCGGCGTGCCGAAGGACGAGATCAGGCGACGCAACTACGTCCGCCCCGACCAGATCCCCTACACCAATTGCGTCGGCAACGTGCTCGACAGCGGCGACTTCGCGGGCACGCAGGCGATGGCGCTGCGGCTCGCCGACTGGGACGGCTTTGCCGCGCGCCGCGCGGAGTCCCGTGCGCGCGGCAGGCTCCGCGGCATCGGGATCGGCTACTTCGTGGAGGCCTCGGGCGGCGCGCCGCAGGAATGGGCGCGTCTCGCGATGGAGGCGGACGGGCGTGCGCGGCTGACCGTCGGCACCTTCAGCCACGGCCAGGGCCACGAGACGGCCTTCGCGCAGATCGTGCACAGCCGACTCGGCATTCCCTTCGAGGCGGTGGAGCTGATCCAGGGCGACAGCCTCGTCGTGGAGACGGGCGGCGGCACCGGCGGCTCGCGTTCCTCGCAGATGGGCGGCGTCGCGACGCTGCGCGCCTCCGACGCGGTGGTCGCGAAAGCCAGGCGCATCGCCGCACATCTGCTGGAAGCGGCGGTGGCGGATGTCGAGCTGGAAGGCGGGCGCTTCCGCGTCTCCGGCACGGATCTCGCCGTCAGCTGGCCGCAGGTGATCGCGGCAGCGAACGACCCCGCGCGGCTGCCGGAGGGCGAAGCGCCGGGCCTCGACGAGAAGGTGCTCTACAAGCGCGACACCGAATGCAACTTCCCGAATGGCTGCCACGTCGCGGAGGTCGAGATCGACTCTGACACCGGCGTGTTGGAGGTCGTGCGCTACACGGCCGTGGACGATGTCGGCAACGTCATCAACCCGATGCTCGTGCACGGCCAGTCGCATGGCGGCATCGCGCAGGGCTTCGGCCAGGCGGTGCTGGAGGAGGCGCGCTACGACCCGGAGAGCGGCCAGCTGCTCAGCGCGACCTTCATGGATTACGCCATGCCGCGCGCCGCCGACCTGCCGGAGCTGAAGGTGGATTTCAACGTGGTGCCGACGCCCGTCAACGAGCTCGGCGTGAAGGGCGCGGGGGAGGGCGGGGCCTGCGGCGCGCCGCCGGCGATCGTCAGCGCGGCCTGCGACGCGCTCGGCGTCGGGCACATCGACATGCCGCTGACGCCGGAGCGGATCTGGCGGGTGCTGAACCGCCCAGGCTGAGGCGGGCGCCGGCTGCAGGGCCGGCGCGCGCCCGATCAGGCGCCGGGCAGGATCGGCGCCGAGGTGACGTGATAGACGCCGTCGCTCGCCAGCACGTCGCCGCGCGTGATCGTGACGTTCCCGCCGGGCCCACCTTCGCGCTGCACCGTCGCGGTGCGCGGCCCGGTCGGCGTGACCTGGACCCGCCCGCGATCCCAGGTCACCACGCGTCCCTGTCGCGACGGCAGGTCGGCGAAGCGCAGCAGGCCGAAGGCGGCATTGGCATTGACCAGCGCCGCGGCGCGGGCGCGCTGTTCCTGCGTCGGGTTCGAGGGCGGGCTGTCGAGCAGGGCGCGCAGATCGGCGGGCAGCGCATTCAGCGCCTCGTTGGTCGGCACGAAGAGAGTCACCGCGCCCGCCTGGCGGTTGAAGCGGTTCGCCTGGCCGCTCAGCGTCACGGCGTTCACGAAGCGGCTGTGCTCCGGCTTGTCGCGCAGCAGGGTCAGGAGGTCGATGGTGCCGTCCTCGGACAGCACGCGGGGCTGCTGGCAGGCGGTGAGGAGCAGCAGGCCACCGGCGCCGAGCGCAAGGCGACGCGAGAGGAGACGGCGCGAGTCCACGGGCGGATCCTTCCTGTCGGGCGCCGGCGAGTCGGCCGGGCCGGCCGGCACATAGGAGCGGGTTGGTAGCCGCAGCCCGGGGCCGCGTCCAGGGCCAGGGGCCTTGCGTTACGGGCAGGGACCGCATGGTTTGACCTGCCTCTGCCCGCGACCGATGCTCCGCCACGGACAAGATGCCGGGGGACAGGACGCCCCGGGACAAGACACGAGGACGCGCCATGGCAGAGCATCCCTTCACGGGCGAGGACCTAGAACTGCTCCGGCAGTGGGACACGCCCACGATCTGCAACGCGCTCGAGCTGGTCGCGCCGGGGCGCCGCGGCCACGGCTTCACGGTGAGGCCGATGGTCGCCGCGGATCCCGCCCTGCCGCCGGTCTGCGGCCTGGCGCGTACCGGGACAATCCGCGCGGCCGCGCCGTCCGGACGGCCGAAGGAGACGGATCGCGCCGTGCGGCTCGGCTGGTACGATTACGTCGCGGCCGCCTCGCTGCCGACGGTGGTCGTGCTGCAGGATCTCGACGACACGCCGGGCGTCGGTGCCTTCTGGGGCGAGGTGCATTCAGCCGTGCACAAGGCGCTCGGCGCGCAGGGCGTGGTGACGAACGGCTCGATCCGCGACCTCGACATGCTCGCGCCGGGATTCCAGCTGCTGGCCGGCGTCGTGAACCCCTCCCATGCCTATGTCCACGTCGTCGCCTTTGGCGGGGAGGTGACGGTGCACGGGATGCATGTCGCGCATGAGGACGTGATCCATGCCGACCGCCACGGCGCGGTGGTGATCCCGCATGATGTGGTGCGGTTGATCCCGGCCGCGATCGAGCTCGGCGCGCGGCGCGAGAAGGTGATCCTCGACCTCTGCAAGGATCCCTCCTTCAGCGTGGCGAAGCTGCGCGAGGCGATCGCGCGGGCGGACGAGATCCATTGAGGGCGGCGGCGCTTGCGCTGCTGGCCGCCATGCCTGCCGTTGCCCAGGACGCGTCCTGGGAACGGCTGTTACCGGATGTCGCGATTCCGCTGCGCGCCTGCCTCGCCGGCCGGGGCGAGGCGATGGTGGTGGATGCACGGCTTGCGCCGGGCGCGCGGCTTGAGGCCGTGGTGCAGCGAGGCGGGGATTGGGAAATCTGCGTCGTGGACCTGCCGCGCGGCACGGTGATGCTCCGCACCCCGCTCCCCGCCGGAGAGGCGCCGCGCGGCCCGCATCTGCGCGCCTTCATGCTGGAACGCCGCTGCGTCGATGCCACACGCGTCACCGACGCATCCGGGGCGGAACTCGGCTGGCTCGCCTATCCGGGTTGCGGATGACGCCGATCTGCCGTGTCCGGCCGGAGTGGGTGGACCATTACGGGCACATGAACCTGGCCTACTACCTCGTCGCCTTCGACCTCGCGACCGATGCCCTGTGGCCGTCGCTGGGTCTCGGCGAGGGCTTCCGTGCGCGGGGGCTCGGCACCTTCGCGGTGGAATCCTGGCAGGGCTACCTGCGGGAGGTCGTGCTGGACGCGCCGCTCGCGGCCGAGAGCGCGGTGCTCGGCTTCGACGCCAAGCGCCTGCTGCTGCGGCACCGCCTGTTCCATGCGGAAGAGGGCTGGGCGAGCGCGGAGAACGAGGTGCTGTTCCTCTGCGTGGACCTCACCACTCGCCGCGTCGCGCCCTGGCCGGAGGATGTGCTCGCCGCCTTCGCCGCGGCGCGGGCGGACGAGGCGCCGAAGCGCCTGTCGCTCACCCGCCGCGGGGGCGGTTGACCACCCAGATGCCGGCCCCGATCAGAGTCAGCGAGGCGAGAAGGGAGGGTGTCACCGTCTCGCCCAGCGCCAGCGCGCCGGCGACCACGGCGAAGACCGGCGTGAGGAAAAGGAAAGGTGCGAGCGCCGAGGCCTTGTGCTGCGCCACCAGCCAGAACCAGGCCGCATACGAAGCGAAGGCGACGACCACCGCCTGGAACAGCAGCGCGCCCCAGACGAGCGGCGTCGGCGCGAAGATGCCGCGCTCGCCGAGCGCAAGGCCGATCGGCAGCAGCAGCCCCGCGGCGCCGATCTGGAAGAGCAGCGTGCGTTCCGGCGCGATGCGGGTCAGCCGGGTCGCCTTGATGGCGACGATCGTCGCGCCCCAGAAGACGCCGGCGAGCAGCGCGAGGAGGTCGCCGCGCAGCGTCGCATCCAGCGGCGCGCCGAGCCGGTCCGCGAAGGCGACGAGAAGGCCGCCGAAGGCCAAGAGCAGCCCGGTCAGCTTGCGCCGGTCGAGCGTGTCGCCCGGCACCAGCCAATGCGCGCCGAGCACCGCCCAGAAGGGTGCCGTGTAGAGCAGCACCGTGCTGCGCGCCGCCGTGGTCAGCGCCAGCGCCTCGTAGAGCACCCAGAACTCGGCGGCGAAGAGCCCGCCAGCCAGGGCCCCCGGCCAGAAGCTGCCGTCGCGCACCAGCACCGGCACGCCGCGCCACCAGCACCAGGCCAGCAGCAGCGGCACCGCGACGACGGAGCGCAAGCCCGCCTGCACGAGCGGCGAGATGCCTTCGAGCCCGAGCTTCACCGCGATCTGCCCGAGGCCCCAGGTGGCGCAGAGCAGGATCAGAAGCGCGGCGGCGGAGGCCGGCAGCGCGCCCGTCACGCCCTGCGTCGCAGGAAGGGGAAGACCAGCGCCGCCAGCGTGCAGGCCCAGAGCAGCAGCGAAGGGATGGAGGCGAACAACGCCATCACGTCACCATCCGACAAGGACAGCGCGCGGCGGAGATTGTCCTCCAGCAGCCGCCCCAGCACGAAGCCGAGGATGATTGGCACCAGCGGCACGTCGAGCTTGCGGAGCACATAGCCCAGCACGCCGAAGCCGGTCGCCATCAGCAGGTCGAAGGGCGAGTTCGAGACCGCGTAGACCCCTGCGAATGACAGCCCGATCACGCCCGGATAGAGCACCCAGGGCGGCACGGTCAGAAGCCGGGCGAAGACGCCGACCAGCGGCAGGTTCAGGATCAGCAGCATGACGTTGCCGACATACATGCTCGCGATCAGGCCCCAGGCGACCTCCGGCCGCTGGGTGAAGAGCAGCGGTCCCGGCGTGATCGAGTACATCAGCAGCGCGCCGAGCAGCACCGCCGTCGTGCCCGAGCCCGGGATGCCCAGCGAGAGCATCGGCACGAGGTTGCCGATCTGCGCCGCGTTGTCCGCCGTCTCCGGCGATGCGACGCCGCGCAAATCACCCTTGCCGAAGGTGCCATGCTTGTCGGCGACGCGGCGTTCCGTCGTGTAGGAGAGCGCGGCCGCCACCGAGGCGCCGGCGCCGGGCAGCACGCCGATGACGAAGCCGATGCCGGTCGCGCGGAACATCGCCGGGATGCAGGAGACGAGCTCGCGGAAGGACAGGTACGCGCCGTGGCCGAGCGTGGCCGCGCTCGCGCGCATCTGGCGTTCCAGCAGGAGCAACACCTCCCCGATCGCGAAGAGCCCGATGGCGAGGACGGTGAAATCCACCCCACCCAGCAGCTCGATCGAGCCGAATGTCAGCCGCTCCACGCCCGTGCCGGAATCGATGCCGACCAGCGCGAGCAGGATGCCGAAGCACCCCGCCGCCCAGGCCTTGGCCGCATTGCCGGGCGCGACCGCGCCGAGCAGCGACAGCGCGAAGACGATCAGCGCGACGTAGTCGGCCGGAGAGAAGCCGACCGCGATGCGCGCGAGCGGCACCGAAAGGAAGGTCATCAGCACGACCGACAGCGTCGCACCGACGAAGCTGCCGATGCCCGACACTGCCAGCGCCGCCGCGCCGCGCCCCTGTTTCGCCAGCGGATGCCCGTCCAGCGTGGTGATGGCCGCTGCCGGCTCGCCCGGCATGTTCAGCAGGATGGCGGTGATCCGCCCTCCGTAGCCGCTGCCGTAGTAGACGGCGGCGAGCAGGATCAGCGCGCTCTCGGCCGGCAGCTTCAGCGCGAAGCAGAAGGGAAGCAGCAGCGCGATGGCGTTCATCGGCCCGATGCCCGGCAGCACGCCGATCGCCGTGCCGATGAGGCAGCCGAAGAAGGCGAGAGCGAGGTTCGTGGGCGTCAGCGCGACGGCGAAGCCGCCCATCAGGGCCGTGATTGCATCCATGTCAGAAGCCGAGCGGCCCTTTCGGCAGCGGCAGGTCGAGCAGCGGATCGAGCAGCACCCAGAGCGCCGGCGCCGTCACCGCGGCCGTCAGGACCGCCTGCAACGGCGTCGCGGAGAAGGCCAGCGCGATGACGAGGCAGAGCGCCGCCGTGGCGGGAATGAAGCCGAGCGGACCGAGCAGCAGCGCATAGCCCGCCATGGCCGCCACCGCCGCGACGCCCGGCAGCACGCGCTCCGCCTTCTCCCAGACGAGCGACTGGCGGAACAGCAGCAGCACGCCGCAGCCGCCCATCGCGAGCGCGATCGCCACGGGAAAGGCCTTCGGGCCGACCGGGTCGGCCGCGAAGGTCACCTCCAGTGACAGCGCGTGCCAGACAACGAGCGCCGCCAGCGCGACCAGCGCCAGCCCGAGCAGCCGGTCCGCCTGGGCGCCCAACCTAGTTCTGCTGCTGGATCACGCCGACCTCGCGGGCCAGTGCCCGGTATTCGGCGGTGCGGCGCTTCGCCAGCTCCTCGAACTCGCGGCCGACCAGGTTAAACTCGAACAGCCCGGCGCCGTCGCGGATCGCCGGCCAGCCGGGATGCGCGTGAAGGCGGCGCAGCGCGTCGGCCCAGTAGTTGTAGGCGGCGTCGGGCGCGCCGGGCGGGATGTAGAAGCCGCGCACGATCGTCCAGTCCGCGTCCACGCCGGCCTCGCGCGGTGGGCACGTTGGCGAAGGGGCCCGGCAGCCGGTTCGGCGCGAGCACCGCCAGCAGCCGGATCTCGTTCGCCTCGAACTGCCCGCGCACCTCGGTCGCGTCGCCCGGGAAGACCTGGATGTGGCCGCCGAGCAGCGCGGCCATGGCCTGGCCGCCGCCCTCGAAGGGCACGTAGCGCAGCCGGCGCGGATCGACGCCCGCGCCGCGCGCGATCAGCGCCGCCTTCGTCCAGTCCTGGCTGCCGACGGCGCCGCCGGCGCCCATCGGGACGGAACCGGGATCCTGCCGGATCGCCGCGATCAGGTCGGCGAGCGTCTGGAAGCGGCTGTCGCGGCGCACGGCGATGACGCCGAAATCGGCACCGATGGCGCCCAGCCAGCGCACGTCGTTCTCGCCCCAGCGCCCGAAGCGGCCCTGCGCCATGTTCACCCAGGATCCGGTGGAGACGGCGACGATCACGTTCGGATCGGCGCGGCGCTGCGCATTGATGTGGTTGATCGCCACCGCCCCGATGCCGCCCGGCATGTTCTGCGTCCGGATGGCAGGGCCGACGATGCCGAGCTCGTTCAGCGCCCGCGCCGCCGTGCGGCAGGTCAGGTCGAAGCCGCCGCCGGGTGCGGCGGGGGCAATGCATTCCGGGTTCTGCAGCGAGAAGCCCTGCGCGCGGGCGAAGCCCGATGGCAGGGCGGCGCCGGCGAGGGCGGTGGCCAGCAGGTGGCGGCGGTGCATGGTGCGTGTCCTCCCGGGCGGGTCCTCGGCGCCCGCATCTGGCCCCGGTGATCCCACCGGGGCCATCCGCAGGCAAGACCGTTGCCGCCGTGTCAGTTCAGGCGGTCGCGGAACCGGCCGATCGCGGCGTTCGCGCATTCCTCATCGATGACCCCGCTCGGCGCGCCGCCGATGCCGATGGCGCCGACCACCTCCTCGCCCGCGCGGATCGGGACGCCGCCGCCGAGCACGAGGAAGCCCGGGATGTTCGTGAGCGTCGCCGCCGCCGGGTTGCCCTGCGACGCGGCAAGCATCCCGGTGGTGGGGTTGCGCGCGGAGGCCGAGGTATAGGCCTTGGCCCGGCTCGCCTCGACCGTATGCGGGCCGGCGCCGTCGGCGCGCACCATCGCCTTCACGATGCCGTGCCGGTCCACCACCGTCGCGGTGACGCGGAAGTTGCGCTCGGCGCAGGCCGCGACAGCGGCGGAGGCGATCTCCACCGCAAGGGCCGAGGCGATGCTGCGCTCGGATACCACGCCCTGCGCCGACGGCGTGCCGGGCAGGGCGAGCGCGGCGGCGAGGGCGAGCGGGATCAGGCGATGGGTCATGGCGGTCTCCTCCGTCGCCCCGTCTTCCTGGCGGGGCGTTCCGGTCCGAGCTTCACATGCGGTGCCGGATCACGCCACCCACGACGGTTGCGACCACCTCGGTGCCGCCGATCGTCCCCGGGGCGCAGGACAGCACGTCGCGGTCCAGCACGATCAGGTCGGCGAGCTTGCCTGGCTCGAGCGAGCCCTTCTCGTGCTCTTCCCGCTGCGCCCAGGCGCCGAGCCAGGTGTAGGCGCGCACCGCCTCATGCGGCGTCACCGCCTCGCGCGCGTCGAGATTGGCGCCCGTCGTGGTCCGCCGCGTGACCATCGCGGCGATCGCCGTCCAGGGCGAGACCCGGCAGACGGCGAAGTCGGAATGCCCGGGCGCTGGCACGCCGGCGTCGATCAGGCTGCGATGCGGCCACATCCAGCGCATCGCCTCCTGGCCGCGATTGGCGACATAGGCCTCGCCGAGCTCGTCCATGAAGCCGGTGGCGGAGCTGTCCACGAAGCCGCCGCGCTTGAGGCGCGCCAGGATCGGCGGGGTCACGTAGCAGCAATGCTCGACCCGCATCCGGTGGTCGGCGACGGGACGGGCGGCCAGCGCGGCCTCCATCACGTCCAGCGCGAAGTCGATGCCGCGGTCGCCGACGCCCTCGATCATCACCTGCAGGCCTGCCGCGTGCGCCGTGGTGGCGCGCCGCGTCAGGTCTTCCTTGTCGTAGAGCAGCATGCCGGTGTTCGGTACCGGCTCGCCGGGCACCGGCGTGCCGACATAGGGATCCCAATAGGCGGCGGTGCGGCCGGAGGTGGAGCAGTCCGGGCACCACTCCACGCCGATCAGCCGCAGCCACTCGTCGCCGAAGCCCGATCGGATGCCGGCGCCGATCAGGTGCGGTATCAAGGGCTCGTCGCGGCCGGAGGCGATGATCCCCATGCGCATCCGCCAGCGCCCGTCATCCTTCATGCGCTGATACGCGCGGATCGCCTTCGTCGGCGTCAGCGAATTGGCGACGGAGGTGATGCCGGCGGCCAGGCACTGGTCCTGCACCATCTCCATCCCGTCCGCTATGTCGGATTCGCTGTCCTGGCCATGGACCGCGTTGAGGAAGATGTGCGCCGCCGTCTCGCGCACCAGCCCGGTGAGGCGACCGTCGAGCTTGTCGAAGCGGCCGAAGGGTGGGTCGGGCGTGTCCTCGGTCACGCCGCAGGCCGCGAAGGCGGCGCGGTTGGCGAGGCCGAGATGCCCGTCGGTGCGCAGGATGAACACCGGCCGCCCGCCGCTGGCGGCGTCGAGCTCGTCGAGCGTCGGATAGCCGCCCGATTGCCGCTCGTTCAGCCGGTAGAAGGCGCCCCAGCGGCCCGGCGGCAGCTCCGCGCAGCGGCGCCGGATGGTGGCGAGCAGTTCGTCCCGGCTGCGTACGCGATCCGGCGAGACCAGCGTCCAGGTGCGGAGCCGGATCGCGTAGGCGTCCGGATGCGCATGGCTGTCCACGATCCCCGGCAGCACGCGCCGCCCTTCGGCTTGCAGCACGGTGGTGCCAGGCCCGATCAGGTGGCGAACATCGTCATCGGCGCCGAGCGCCACGACGCGCCCGTTCAGCGCGGCCAGCGCGCTGCATTCGGTGCCGGCCGCATCCATCGTCGCGACACGGCCGCCGAGCAGGACGAAGTCGGCGTTCATGCGGCCATCCTGTCGAGTCGGTCGCGCAGCTTGTAGTAGGTTCCGACGATCGGCAGGAACCACGGGTTGCCGCCATAGGTCGGGCGAGTCGGGAAGGGCAGGCTGTCCAGCGCGAAGCGCTCATTCGCCGCACCCGCGATCTTCAGCGCCGCGTTGTGGCCGAGCCAGGTCGCCATGGCGACGCCGCTGCCCTGGCAGCCGGCGGCGTAATGCACGCCCTGCTCCACGCCGATATGCGGCAGCCCGTCGAAGGTGAAGGCGACAGCGCCGGTCCAGGCATGGGTGATGCGGATGTCCTTCAGCTCGGGAAAGGTCTCGACCATCGCCGCGTGCAGCGTCGGCGCGGATTGCTGCGGCGTGGCCTTCCGGAAGCTCGCGCGCCCGCCCCAGAGCACGCGCTTTCCGTCCGGGGAGGGCCGGAAGTAGTTCAGCACGCGCTTGCTGTCGCTGATCATGCGGCGCCCCGGAAACAGGCGGTCCATCGTCTCCTGCGGCAGTTCCTCGGTGGCGATGATGTAGGAATTGAGCGGCACCAGCCGCCGCGCGAGCCACGGGCTCGCCGTGCCGCGCGGGTCGAGCGAATAGCCGTTGGTCGCGACCAGCACGGCGTCCGCCGCCATATCGCCCTTGTCCGTGGCGATCCGGAAACCGGAGCCCTCCTGTTCGATGCCGCGCACCCGCACACCGTCCACCAGCACCGCCCCGGCGCGCTCCGCCGCCGCGGCCAGGCCGCGCGCATACTTGCCCGGATGCAGGCTGCCCGTCGCCGCAGCCGCCATGCCGCCATGGTAGTGGTCGCTGCCGAGGAACTCCCGCTGCCGCGCCTTCGGGATCATCTCGGTCGGCAGGCCGGTGACCTCTGCGATCCAATCGGACTTCCTGGCCATCGCCGCGTGATGCGCCGGCGTCCAGGCGCCGACATAGCGGCCGCAGCGGAGGTAGTCGCACTCGATCCCCTCGCGCGCGATCGTCTCCTCGATGAAGGGAAGGCTCGCGGCGCAGGCGAGCGCGATCCGCCTCGCCTCCTCCTGCCCATGCGCCTGCGCCAGCGTGGTGTTCGCCACCTTCAGCCCGCCCGAGACCATGCCGCCGTTGCGCGAGGACGCGCCCCAGCCGATCCGCTCGGCATCCAGCACGACCGCGTCGTGCCCGAGGCGCCGCAGCGTCAGCGCGGCCGAGAGCCCAGCATAACCGCCGCCGACGATCGCCACGGCGGCACGGTCGGGCAGGGGCGTGTCGCGGTCCGGCGGCTCGGCGGCCTCCCACCACCAGGGGCGCTCCCGGAAGCCAGGAGCGAAGGGAAAGGGAAGATGGGTCATTGCCGCCGCGCGCGTCCCGCGTTTCACTGTGGGGAGAGGTTCCCGCCGGCAGCCGCCGCGATCAAGGGGACCGGCCCGCGGGGCCGCCGCAGGAGGGATTGATGCAGAGCTTCCAGCAGGATTGCGTCGCGCTCGCCTTCGAGAAGTTCCGCCGCGGCCAGGTGAGCCGCCGCGGGCTGATGGCCGGCCTCGCCGCGCTCGGCGCCGGCGCCGCGCTGTCACCGGGCCAGGCCGGCGCCCAGGGCCGCCAGCTCGTCATGGTGAACTGGGGCGGCATCGCCAATGAGGGCTTCGGCCGATTCTATGGCGAGCCCTTCATGGCGGAGAATGCCGGCGTGCGCGTGGTGCAGGACAGCACCGGGCCCTCCGCCGGGCGCATCCGTTCGATGGTGGAAAGCGGGCGCGTCACCTGGGATCTGTGCGACAGCTCCGCCTCCTCCTCCGTCGTGCTGGGGCGGCAGAACCTCGTCAGCCGCGTGGACTACAACATCGTCAACCGGGAGAATGTCATCGGCCCCGGCTTCGCGCTGGAATTCGGCGCTGCGCCCTATTCCTTCAGCTCGGTGCTGGCCTACGACAGCAGCAAGTTCCCGAACGGCCCGCCGCAGAACTGGGCGGATTTCTTCGACCTGCGCCGCTTCCCCGGCACGCGCCTGCTGCGCCGCGATGCGCTGGCCACCCTCGACGCCGTGCAGATGGCGCTCGGCAAGGATCCGCGGAACCTCTACCCGCTCGACATCCGCGCCTGCCTCGCGCGGGTCCGCGAGGTGCGGCGCAACGCGGTGTTCTGGAACTCCGGCAGCGAGTCGGAGCAGTTCCTCCGCACCGGCGAGGCAGTGATGGGCCAGATCTGGCACACCCGCGCCAACGTCCTCCAGCGCGAGACCAACGGCCGCATCAAGTTCATCTGGAACCAGGGCCTGCTGCAGGCCGGCATCTTCGTCATCCCGCGCGGCAACGCGGGCGGGGAGCTCGCGCAGCGCATGCTGGCCTCGATGCTTGCGAAGCCCGAGCCGCAGGTCGGCCTGCTGCAGTTCCTCGGCAATGGCCCGACCAATCCGCGCGCCGCGGCGCAAGTGCCGGCGGAGTTCAAGGCGGTGAACCCGACCGATCCCGAGAACGAGCGCCAGCAGGTCGTGCTGAACGGCGTCTGGTGGGGCGAGAACTACCAGCAGGTCAACCAGGACTTCCTGGACGTGGTCACCGGCTGAAGGCATCAAGCGCGGCTCGACAGCGACCGGAAAACGACGTGCGACCCATATTGTTGGTGAAGTCCGGCGGCGAGGCTGCGATGCCGGAATGGCAATCGCTGTTCGCGGACCTCGCTCCGGGCGTCGAGGTGCGCTGGTGGGACGACGCGACCGTCGATCCGGCGGCCGTGCGCTACGTGCTCGTCTGGGATCCGGAGCCGGGGCGGCTCGCGAGGCTGCCGAAGCTGCAGGTCATCTTCGGCAGCGGCGCGGGAGTGGACTTCATCGCCGGTGACCCCGACCTGCCGCGCCACGTCCCGCTCGTCCGCATGGCGACGCCTGGTGCGGCGCAGCGCATGGGCGAATTCGTGACCTGGGCCGCCTTGTCGCTGCTGAAGGGCGCGCGCCGGATTGGCGCCGCGCAAGCCGAGCGCCGCTGGGATTATTTCGAGCCGGAGCTGACGGCGCCCGAGACGACGATCGGCATCATGGGCGTCGGCCAAATGGGCGCGGCGGCGGCGCGCATGCTCCAGGGCATCGGCTTTCCCGTCATCGGCTGGTCTCGCACGCGCAAGGACCTGCCCGGCGTGCGGAGCTTCGCGGGCGAGGGTGAGCGCGACGCCTTCCTCGCCGCTTCGCGGGTCCTCGTCTGCCTGCTCCCGGCGACGCCGGAGACGCGGCACATCCTCGCCAAGCCGCTGCTCGACCGCCTGCCGATGGGTGCCGGCCTCGTCAATGTCGGCCGTGGCAGCCAGCAGAAGATCGAGGACGTCCTGGCCGCCCTCGACTCCGGCCGGCTGTCGGGCGCCGTGCTCGACGTCTTCGAGCAGGAACCGCTGCCGGCCGAACATCCGGCCTGGACGCATCCGAAGCTGCTCGTGACAGCGCATCTCGCCAGCCTGCCACCGCGGAGCGAACGCGCCGCCCATGTCGCGCGGCTGATCGCCGCGCATGAGCGGGGCGAGGCGCTGCCCAACACCTATGACCACGCCCGGGGCTATTGATGCCACTTCCCCCGCCACCCGTCCGGCCCGATCCCAACCACGTGCCAACCGAGCGCGAGCTGCGGGAGGACCTCGCCGCCGCCTATAGGCTTCTGGCGCTGCACGGCATGACGGACCTCGTCTTCACCCATCTCTCGGCTCGCATCCCAGGCGAGGGCCACCGCTTCCTCGTGAACCCGTACGGGCTGCTCTTCGAGGAAATCACTGCATCTTCCCTCGTCGTGGTGGATGCGGAAGGCGAGCCCAGGCAGGCGACGTCCTGGCCGGTCAACCCGGCGGGCTTCGTCATCCACTCCGCCGTCCATATGGGCCGCGAGGACGCGCACTGCGTCATGCACACCCACACACTCGCTGGCATGGCGGTCGCCGCGCAGCAGGGTGGCTTGCTGCCGCTGAACCAGATGATGATGGAGTTCGAGGGCCGTGTCGCGATCCACGACTACGAAGGCGTCGCCGCCGACGACAACCTCTCGGAGCGGGAGCGGATCGTGCGCGACCTCGGCGACCGCCCCTGCCTCATCCTGCGCCACCACGGGCTGCTGACGGTCGGGCGGACCGTTGCGGAGGCCTTCTACTGGATGTGGTACTTGGAACAGGCCTGCCGCATCCAGTTGGCGGCGCAGTCCTCCGGCGCGAAGCTGGCCATTCCGTCGCATGAGGTGGTGCTGCGCACACGCGCGCAGTTCAGCACCGGCGCGACGAAGGGCTGGCTGCCCTGGCAGGCCTTGCGGCGCAAGCTCGACCGCGAGCAGCCGGGCTACCGCGACTGATGTCGTCCTCTGGCCACGCCCTGTCGCTGCAGGGCCTCTCCAAACACTACGGCAGTTTCCGCGCGGTGGACGACGTCTCGCTCTCGGTGGAGCGCGGGGAGTTCCTGACGCTGCTCGGCCCCTCGGGCAGCGGAAAGACGACGATCCTGATGTGCGTCGCGGGCTTCGTCGCGCCGAGCGCGGGCGCGATCCTGCTCGACGGACGCGACATCACCGCGCTGCCGCCGGAGCGCCGTGACTTCGGCATGGTCTTCCAGGGTTATGCGCTGTTCCCGCACATGACGGTGGCGGAGAATGTCGCCTTTCCGCTGCGCGTCCGCAAGCTTCCCGCCGCCGAGCGCGATGCCAAGGTGCGCGCCGCCCTCGACCTCGTGCAGCTCGAGCGGTTCGCCGATCGCCGCCCCTCCCAGCTCTCTGGCGGTCAGCAGCAACGCGTGGCACTCGCCCGCGCGCTCGTCTTCGACCCGGCGCTCCTGCTGCTGGACGAGCCGCTCTCCGCGCTCGACAAGAAATTGCGCGCCGAGCTGCAGGAGGAGCTGCGCGCCCTCCATCGCCGCGTGGGCCGCACCTTCGTCAACGTCACCCATGACCAGGAGGAGGCGCTGTCCATGTCGGACCGCGTCGCCATCCTGAACCACGGCAGGCTCGTGCAGGAGGGTCCGCCCGCCGCGCTCTACGAGCGCCCACGCACGCGCTTCGTCGCCGACTTCCTCGGCAAGTCGAACTTCCTCTCGGGCACGGTGAGTGACGCGCATCCGGGCGGCTTCGCGCTGGCCGCCGGGGGTACGCGGATCAGCCAGGCGGTCCCCCCCGATGCGTCGCGCCCCGCTGCCGGCATGCCGGCGCTGCTCTCTCTCCGCCCCGAGAAGATCGCGCTGCTGGCGGCACGCGAGTCGGCCGACAACGTCGTGGATGGTCGCATCGTCTCCTGGTCCTATCTCGGCGCCGGCTTCGCCTTGTCCGTCGCGACGCCCGACCTCGGCACGCTTCGCGTCGCGGTGCCCGCCTGGGGCGCGCCGATCGAGCCCGCCGAGGGCTTGCCTCTTCGCCTCGGCTGGAGCGCCTCGGCCAGCGTCCCGGTCGAGGAGGACGCGGCCTGATGGCGGCGCGGCAGACCGGCTGGTGGCTGCTGATCCTGCCCGCCTTCCTGCTGATGGCCGCCTTCTACGTCACGCCGATCCTGCAGGTCCTCGCCATCTCCTTCACCGAGCCGCAGCCGGGCCTGGGCAATTACGAGCGCCTCTTCACCAGCGAGTCGGTGCAGCGCGTCATCGTCACCACGCTGCGCATCTGCACGATCACGACAGTGTTCGCCCTGCTGCTCGGCTACGTGCTGTCCTACAAGATTGCGCTGGCGGATGAGCGCGCGCGGCGCTGGTGGATCCTGGCGGTGCTCGTGCCGCTCTGGATCAGTGTGCTGGTCCGCGCCTTCGCCTGGGTCACGCTGCTGCGTCGCCAGGGCCTGGTGAACGGGGCGCTGATGGAAACCGGCCTGATCGCGGAGCCCTTGCCGCTTGTCTGGAACGAGTTCGGCATCATCGTCGGCATGGTGCACTACATGGTGCCCTATGCGGTGCTGCCGATGCTGGCCAGCATGCGGGAGATCGACCCGCGGCTGCTCGCCGCCGCGCGCGGGCTCGGCGCCTCGCGGCTCACGGTGTTCGCCCGCGTCTTCCTGCCGCTCTCGCTGCCTGGGCTGATCGCGGCCGGCGTGCTGGTCTTCATCTTCTCGCTCGGCTTCTACATCACGCCCGCGATTCTCGGCGGGGGCAAGACGCTGATGGTGGCGGAGTGGATCGGGCTGCAGATCCTCGACCTGATCCGCTGGGGACTCGGGACGATGCTGGCGACGATGCTGGTGGTCACCATCCTCGTCACGCTCGCAATCTTCTCGCGCGTGGTGGATCTGCGTCGCGTCTTCGGCAGCGGGGCCTGAATGGGCGGCGCGCATCGTCCCGGCCGCTTCGCCACGGTCTCGGCCTGGACGGTCGCGATCTACCTCGTCCTGCCCATCACGGTGATCCTGCCGGTCTCCATGACCGACCAGCGCTTCCTCTCTCTGCCGCAGCACGAGTTGTCGCTGCGTCACTTCGCAACCGTGCTGACTTCCGCCGACTGGCTCGGCTCGATCGCCCAGAGCTTCTGGATCGCGGTCGCTTCCACGATCCTGGCCGTGGTCACGGGGACGCTGTGCGCGATCGGCTGCTGGCGGATCTCGCGCCGGTCCACCGACCTCATCCGCGGGCTGATGCTGCTTCCCATCATCATCCCGTCGATCGTCTATGCCGTCGGCCTCTACCGCTACTTCGCCCGGCTCGGCCTGCTGGACAGCTTCATCGGCGTGGTGATCGCGCATGGGGTCACCGGCATCCCCTATGTTGTGATCACGGTCGCGACCGCGCTCGCCGCCTTCGACCCGCGGCTCGAGCAGGCGGCGCGCGGGATGGGGGCCTCGCTTGGCCAGACGCTGCGCTGGGTGATCCTCCCGCGCATCGCGCCGGGCATCGCCTCGGGTGCGATCTTCGCCTTCATCCATTCCTGGGACGAGCTGGTGATCGTGCTCTTCATTGCCAGCCGCGACGTCTTCACCCTGCCGCGCCGGATCTGGGATGGCATCAACGAGAACCTCGACCCGGCGATGGCGGCGGTCGCCGTCCTGCTCGTGCTCTTCACCACCCTGCTGCTGCTGTTCGACATGGCACTGCGCCGCAGCCGCAGCTGAAGGAGTTCCCGCATGTCCCGCGCGATGAGCGAATTCGACCACCGCTACAACATGCTGATCGAGCGCTTCGCCTCGGTCCCCGAGCCCGCCTTCGAGGCGGCCGACGAGCAGGCGCGCGTCTGGGGGCGGAACTGGGGCTGCAACTCCGACATCGGCCGGCTGCGGGTCGTGCTGATGCACCGCCCCGGCGAGGAGATGGCTGTGGTCGACCGGCTGCCCCTGATCCCCGAGCTCGGCGCCTATGGCGACCCCGACACCGGCGCCTATTGGCGCGGCGAGGTCCGCCCGACCCTCGCCGAGCAGCAGGCGCAGCACGACGCGCTGGCCGCGGCGCTGCGCGAGGAAGGCGTCGAGGTCGTCTACCTGAAGCGCTGCGCGCCTGGGCGGCACAAGGCCATCTACACGCGCGACAGCTCCTTCGCCGTGAAGGGCGGCGCGATCGTCACCCGCATGGGCCCCAAGATCCGCCGCGGCGAGGAAGCGCCGGTGACCGAGACGCTCGCCGCGCTCGGCATGCCGATCCTGCGCACGATCCACGGCACCGGGCTGATGGAGGGCGGCAGCTTCGCCTGGATCCGCCCGGACCTAGCGGTCGTTGGCGTCTCCTCCCGCGTGAACGAGGAAGGCGCGCGGCAGGTCGAGGATGTGCTGAAGGTCCAGGGCGCGCGGCTGATCCGCGTGCAGATCCCGGGCTACCGCCTGCACATCGACGGCGCCTTCGTCATGGTTCACCACGACACGGCGATCGTGAACCCCTCCACGCTGCCCTTCGTCTTCATGGAAGAGCTGAAGCGAGAGGGCGTGAAGCTCATCCCTGTCAACCACGAGGATCCCTCCTGGGCGATCAACTGCCTCGCCGTCGCGCCGGGGCGTGTGCTGATGAGCGATCAGGTCAGCCCGCGCACGGCCGAGGCGCTGGACCGCGCCGGCGTCTCGGTGCGGATCGTGCCGTACGACAAGGTCGGCCTCGGCGGCGGCGGCATCCATTGCTCCACCTGCCCGCTTATTCGCGATCCGGTCTGATCCGCTGCCTGCGGAGCGGGCAGTTCCGGCGCGGCGGTGCGCCTGCAGGCGCCGAGCCGGGTTGACGCGATCCGGCACGCCGCCGACAGTCGCGCCGTCCGGGAACGTCTGATGCAGCAGGACCTCATCCTTCATGGCGGCCGCGTGTTTCGTGGCCTGCAGGCAGGCTTCGCAGACGCCGTGGCGCTGCGCGGCGCCCATGTGCTCGCCGTGGGCAGCCTCGAGGAGGTCGCCGCCGCGGCCCCCGATGCGCGCCGTGTCGCGCTCGACGGACGCGTCGCGATCCCGGCCTTCAACGAATCGCATATGCATCTGCTGCCCTACGGGATGGCGCTGGCGCAGGTGAACCTGCGCGCCGAGGAGGTGCGGACCCTCGATGAGGTGCTGACGCGCATCCGCGCCGCCGCGCGGTCCGCCCCGAAGGGCGCCTGGGTGCTCGGCCGCGGCTACGACCATGCCGAGCTCGACATCGGCCGCCACCCGACCGCGGCGGAACTCGACGCCGCGGCGCCCGACAACCCGGTCTTCATCACGCGCACCTGCGGCCACATGGGCGTCGCCAACAGCACCGCGTTGAAGGCGGCCGGCGTCGGCCACAACACGCCCGACCCGGAAGGCGGCGTGATCGAGCGGCGCGGCGGTGCGCTGACCGGCCTGTTCCAGGAACGCGCCATGCGCCTGGTGAAGGACGTCATCCCGCCGCCCGACCTGGCCACGCTGGTGGACGCGATCGAGCGTGCCGGCCGGCACCTCGCTACCTTCGGCTTCGCCAGCGCCACCGACATGAATGTTGGCATGATCGCCGACATGGCGGAGGTCGAGGCCTATCGGGTCGCGCATGCGACGGGGCGGCTGCCGCTGCGCATGTGGCAGGTGCTCGCCGGCAACCCGGAGGGCATCGCGCAAAGCGCGTGGGACGCCGGCCTGCGTCCGTCGCGCGAGGGCGCGCGCATCACGTATCAGGGCGACGACATGCTGCGCTGGGGCGCGGTGAAGGTCTTCGCCGACGGCTCCGCCGGCGGACTGACCGCCGCCTTCTTCGAACCCTACCTGGCGAGCGCCGGCGGCGGCACCGGCGTCTTCACCTTCCCCGACGACAAGATCCACGCGCTGCTGAAGCTCTACCACGAGCAGGGTTGGCAGCTCGACATCCACGCCATCGGCGACGCGGCGATCGAGCAGGTGCTGACCGGAATGGAAGCCGCCGACAGCGACGCGCATCCCTTCACCGGTCGGCGCCACCGCATCGAGCATTGCGGCTTCGTCACGCCTGACCAGCGCCGGCGCATGAAGGCTCGCGGAATCCTGCCCGTGCCGCAGCCGGTCTTCATGTACGAGTTCGGCGACCTCTACATCCGCAATCTCGGCCGCGCGCGCAGCGAGCACGCCTATCCGATGCGCACCTGGCTCGAGGACGGGCATCATCCGGCCGCCAGCTCCGACTGCCCCGTCTCGACGGTCGATCCCTTCGTCAACCTCTTCACAATGCTGACCCGCAGGACCAACCGCGGCACGGTCATGGGTCCGGAGGAGGCGCTGAGCGCCGAGCAGGCCGTCCATTGCCAGACCTGGTGCGGCGCCTACACCCAGTTCGCGGAGGGCAGCCGCGGCACGCTCGAGCCCGGCATGCTCGCCGACATCGCGGTGCTCTCACGCGACATCTTCGCGGCCGAGCCGGAGCAGATCCTTCGTGACACGCGCTGCGACCTCACGCTGCGCGGCGGTGTGGTGCTGCACGACCGTCACGGCGAGCTGCGCTGATGCTGCGCCATGCCGCCGAGCGGGTGCTGATGGCAGTGCCGGTGATGTTCGGCGTGCTGCTGGTCGGCTTCCTTCTAATGCAGGTCGTGCCGACCGATCCTGCCGTGGTGCGCGCCGGACCCACCGCGAGCGCCGAGGTGGTGGAGGCGATCCGCCGCGACCTCGGCCTCGACCAGCCGCTCCACGTGCAGTTCGGGCTCTATCTCTGGCGGCTGGCGCAGGGCGATCTCGGCGTCTCGATCATCAACAACGTCCCGGTCAGCCAGGAGCTGTCCAGCACGATCGGCCCGACGCTGGAGCTGATGGTGGCGAGCCTCATCTGGTCCATCCCGCTCGGCATCCTGATGGGTACCGTCGCGGCCTATTGGCGCGGGTCGCTGCTGGATCGCGTGGTGATGGCGATCAGCGTCGGCGGCGTCTCCATCCCGGTCTTCTTCCTCGGCCTCGTCCTGATCTGGTTCGTCGGCTTCAAATGGCAGCTCTTGCCGTTCACGGGGCGCGGCGGCCCGCTCTGGACGATCGAGGGGCTGCGCGCCGTGACGCTGCCCGCCATCACGCTCGGCGGCGTCTTCGTTGGCCCGGTCGCACGCATGACGCGCACGGCCGTGCTCGATGTGCTCGGGGCGGAGCATGTCCGCACCGCGCGCGCCAAGGGGCTGACGGAGCGCGCCGTCGTGCTGCACCACGCCCTGCGGAACGCGCTGATCCCGGTGGTGACGCTCATCGGCCTGCAGATCGGCTTCCTGCTCGGCGGCGCGGTGGTGACCGAGACCGTGTTCTCCTGGCCCGGCATCGGTCGCCTCGCGGTCGGCGCCATCACCTCCTCCGACCTGCCGATGGCGCAGGGCACGATCATCGTTCTCTCCCTCGGCTTCATCATCGTGAACCTCGTCGTCGACCTTCTCTACGGCGTGCTCGATCCGCGGGTGAGGTCGGCATGACTGCCACCACGGCGGAAGCTGCCGTCCCGACGCGCCCCTCGGCGCTCCGTCTGCTGCTGCGCGAACCGGCGGCCGCGGCGTCGCTCGCCATCGTCGCCTTGGCCGTGTTCTGCGGCGTCTTCGCGCCCCTGCTCGCGCCCCACGACCCCTACGAGACGAACCTCGTCGCCATCATGCAGCCACCCGGCGGCGAGTACCTGCTGGGCACGGACGGGCAGGGCAGGGACATGCTCTCGCGCATGCTCCACGGGCTGCGCGTGACGCTCGGCATGGGGGCGCTCTCGCTCGCCTTCGGCGGCGTGCTCGGCGTGCTGATCGGCTTCGCCGCGGCCTATTACCGCCGGCTCGACAATCTGCTGATGCGCCTGATGGACATCATGCTGTCCTTTCCGGCGATCCTCTTCGGCCTCGCCATCGCCGCCATTTTCGGGCCAGGCATCCCCTCCGTGGTGATCGCGCTGGCGGTGGCGACGATCCCGCTGATGGCGCGGATCGCGCGCGGCGCGGCGGTCACCGTCCTCGGCCTCGACTATATCGAGGCGGCGCGCGCACAGGGCATGGGCGATGCCCGGCTGATCTGGAAGCACCTGGCGCCGAACTGCCTCTCGCCCATCCTCGTCTTCGCCACGCTGCGCTTCGGGCAGGTGATCCTGCTCGGCTCGGCGCTGTCCTTCCTCGGCCTCGGCGCGCAGCCGCCAGTGGCGGAGCTCGGCGCAATGGCGTCCCAGGGGCGGACCTTCCTCTTCTTCGCGCCCTACATCTCCGTCCTGCCCTGCCTCGTCATCTTCGTGGTCGTGCTGGCCTTCAACGTGCTGGGGGACGCGCTGCGCGACGCGCTCGACCCCCGGCTCCGCATCTGAACAAGGGAGAAAGCATCATGGATTGGACCTTCCTCCGCCGCTCGCTGCTCGGCGCCGCCGCGCTGGCCGGCCTGGCCGTCACGGCCGCCGAGGCGCAGACGCCGCGCAACACCGTCGTCTTCCTGCGTGAGATCGACGCCGACCGCTACGACCCGCATCGCTCCACCGCGCGTTCGACGGGCGAGGCGATCACCATGATGACCGACACACTGGTCACCATGGATTTCGACGGCCGCACCATCCGCCCGGGCCTCGCCGAGAGCTGGGAGGTGTCGCCGGACGGTCGCCTCTACACCTTCCGCCTGCGCCGCGACGTCACCTTCTGCGACGGCCGCCCCATGACTGCGGAGGACGTCGTCTACTCGATCAACCGCTGGATCGCGCCCGCCACGCGCAGCCCCGTCGCGTGGCGCGCCGGCCCGGTGAAGGAGATCCGCGCCCGCGACCCGCACACCGTCGAATACGAGCTGAATGCGCCCTTCTCCGAGCTGCTCTCCCAGCTCACCCTCTTCTTCGCCGGCGTCATCGACCGCAACACGGTCGAGCGGCTGGGGGAGAATTTCGGCGCGCAGGGCTTCAATGGCACCGGTCCCTATTGCTGGGTGAGCTGGACGCCGCGCAGCGAGCTCGTCCTCCAGCGGCACCCGAACTACCGCTGGGGTCCGCCGATCTTCGAGAATCGCGGTCCGGCCCATGTCGAGCGGATCGTCTGGCGCGTGATCCCGGAACCCACCGCGCGCCTCGCCGCGCTGCAGACCGGGCAGGGCGACGTCACCCAATACATCCCGCCCGTCGCGATGGAGAGCCTGCGCCGCGTGCCCGGCATCACGCTCGCCACCCAGCCGAACTACTTCTGGGACTTCTTCCTCGGCTTCAAGACCGACAAGCCCGTGGTGAGCGACCGCGCCATCCGCCGGGCCGTTCACCAGGCCGTCGACCGCGACGCCCTGGTTCGCGCCGTCTGGTTCGGCACCGCCATACCGGCGCGCAACATCGTCAACCCGAACACGCTCGACTTCGACGCCGAGAGCGAGCGGCTGGTTCCGACCCATGACCCCGCCGCCGCGCAGCGCACGCTGGAGGAAGCCGGCTGGCGCCCGGGGCCCGACGGCATCCGGGTGAAGGACGGCCAGCGCGCCAGCTTCCTCGTCTATGGCCTGACCACGCTCGAGAACCAGCGCCAGGCGGAAATCATCCAGCAGATGCTCCGCCGCGTGGGCATCGAGATGCGCGTTCAGCTCTTCGATGCCACCGTGGGCTGGGGCCGTCTCGCGACGCAGGAATTCGACGCCTTCTTCCTCAGCTATCCCTACTTCTCCGCGGGTGATGCGCTGAACCTCTACTGGAACAGCTTCAACCGCCCGACGCCCAACCGGATGAACTGGAACAACCCGCAGACGGACGCCTGGCTGCTGGAGGCGCGGACCGCGACCGACCCGCAGGTGCGCGCCCGTGCGCTTGCGAACGTTCAGCGCCAGCTCGCCGAGGAGGCGCCCTGGCTGACCATCGCGCGCGAGCAGCTCTTCGTCGCGAGCTCCAGCCGCGTCAGCGGCGTGCGCGCGCATGGCCTCTATGGGATCGGGGTCTACAAGGGCCTCGACATTCGGGTCGTCCGGTAGGAAGGGCAGGGGCATGACCACCGTCATCCGCAACGCAGATCTCGTCGTCGCCTGGGACCCCGGCACGAAGCAGCATGTCTACCTGCCGGACGCCGATATCGCATTCGAGGGCGGCGCGCTGACCTTCGTCGGCCGCGGCTACAAGGGCGCGGCCGAGGAGGAGATCAGCGGGCGGGGGCTGATGGTCATGCCCGGCCTCGTCAACATCCACTCGCATCCGTCGAGCGAGCCCATGAACAAGGGGCTGATCGACGAGATCGGCAGCCCCGGCCTCTACAACTCCTCGCTCTACGAGTTCATGCCGATCTTCCGCGCCGATGCGGAAGCCGTCCCCCATTGTGTCCGCGTCGCGCTGTCGGAGCTGCTGCTGTCGGGCGTCACCACCGTCGCCGACCTCTCCATGGCGCATCCCGGCTGGCTCGACCTGCTGGCGGAATCGGGGCTCCGCGTCTGCATCGCGCCGATGTTCAAGTCGGCGAAGTGGTACACGAAGAACGGCCACGTCGTGCAGTACGAATGGGACGAGGCCGCCGGCGAGAAGGCAATGGCGGAGGCGCTGTCGCTCATCGAACGCGCCGAGCAGCATGAATGCGGCCGCCTATTCGGCATGGTGGTTCCTGCGCAGATCGACACCTGCACCGACACGCTGCTGAAGGAGAGCTTCGAGGAGGCCGGCCGGCGCGGCATTTCCTGGCAGATCCACGCCGCGCAATCCGTGGTCGAGTTCCACGAGATCACCCGCCGCCACGGCAAGACGCCGATCGGCTGGCTCGACAGCATGGGGCTGCTGTCGGACCGCTCCATCATCGGCCACGGCATCTTCCTCGACGACCATCCGTCCACCAAGTGGTGGACCGACACCGACATAAAGCGCCTTGCGGAGACCGGCACGACCGTGGCGCATTGCCCGACCGTCTTCGCCCGCCGCGGCATCACGCTGAAGCATTTCGGCCGCTACAAGCGGTCCGGCGTGAACATGGGCCTCGGCACCGACACCTATCCGCACAACATGCTGGATGAGATGCGGCTCGTCGCCTACCTCGCGCGCACCCAGGCGAACGATCCGCGCAGCATGACGACCACGGAGCTCTTCGACGCCGCCACGATCGGCGGGGCGAAGGCGCTCGGACGCGAGGATATCGGCCGCCTCGCCGCGGGCTGCCGCGCCGATTTCGTGCTGGTGGACGTGACGCATCCGATGATGCGCCCGGCGCGTGACCCGGTGCGCAGCCTTGTCTACGCGGCGGGCGACCGCGCGGTGAAGGACGTCTTCGTGGATGGCCGCAAGGTCGTCTCCGACGGCGAGGTCGTGACGATGGACTACCGCGCCGCCGCCGCCGCGCTGGACGAGGCGCAGAAACGCGTTGTCGCCAACGCCCCGGCGCAGGACTGGGCGCACCGGCCTGTCGAGGTCTCCTCGCCGCCAACCTTCCGCTGGCAGTGAACGGGCCGCTCCTGCAGGTCGAGGGGCTGCGGACCGTCTTCCGCAGCTCCGTCGGCGAGATCGGCGCCGTGGACGGCGTCGATCTCGCCGTGCCGCGCGGCCGCACCCTCGGCATCGTGGGCGAGAGCGGCTGCGGTAAGTCCATGCTCAGCCTCTCCGTCATGCGGCTTGTCCCGCCGCCCGGCCGCATCGCCGCCGGCCGGGTGATTCTCGACGGCCGCAACCTGCTCGAACTCTCTTCCGCCGAGATGCGCGAGGTGCGCGGCGCCCGAGTCGCGATGATCTTCCAGGAACCGATGACCTCGCTGAACCCGGTCCATACGATCGGCCGCCAGATCACCGAGGCGATGCGCGCGCATGACAAGGCGGCCTCCGCGAAGGACCTGCGCGACCGGGCGATCGAGGCGCTGAAGCACGTCCGCATCCCATCGCCGGAGCGCCGCTTCGACGACCATCCGCACCAGCTCTCGGGCGGCATGCGCCAGCGCGTGATGATCGCCATGGCGCTCGCCTGCCGCCCCGCGCTGCTGATCGCCGATGAGCCGACCACGGCGCTCGACGTTACTGTGCAGGCCCAGATCCTCGACCTGCTGCGCGAGCTTCAGGCCGAGACGGGCATGTCCATCATCCTCATCACCCACGACCTCGGCGTGGTCGCCGAGATGGCCGACGAGGTCGCCGTCATGTACGCCGGCCGCGTCATCGAGCGTGCCACTGCGGCAGAGATCTTCGCCAGCCCGCAGCACCCCTACACGCTCGGCCTGCTCGGCTCGATCCCGCGCCTCGACGAGGATCGCGACCGCCTGCTGGCGATCGAGGGCACCGTCCCGCCGCCCTTCGCCCTGCCCAAGGGGTGCCGCTTCCACCCGCGCTGCCCCTTCGCCATCGAGGCCTGCAAGGCCGCGCAGCCCGCGCTGGAACAGGTCGCACCCGGCCACCTCGCCGCCTGCATCCGCGCCCCTGTCGAGCAGGCTGTCGAGCTCGTCGCATGACGGAACTCCTGCAGGTCGAGGGCCTCGCCAAGCACTACCCGACGAAGGCCGGCCTGCTCGGCCGCGCCGGCGCCGCGGTGCGGGCGGTGGACGGCGTTTCCTTCTCCATCGCGCGCGGCGAGACGCTGGCCCTCGTCGGCGAATCCGGCTGCGGCAAGTCCACCACCGCGCGGCTCGTCCTCCGGCTGATCGAGCCGACCGCGGGCACCATCCGCTTCGACGGCGTCGAGATCGCCGGCAAGGCCGAGCTGCGCGCGCTGCGTCGCCGCGTGCAGGTCGTCTTCCAGGACCCCTACGCCTCGCTCAACCCGCGGCTGCGCGTCGGCGAGGCGATCGCCGAGCCGATGGAGGTGCATGGCGTTGGCACTGCCGCGTCGCGCGCCGCGCGGGTGCAGGAGCTGCTCGGCCTGGTCGGCCTCGCGCCCTTCCACGCGCAGCGCTACCCGCACGAGTTCAGCGGCGGGCAGCGCCAGCGCATCGGCATCGCCCGCGCGCTCGCGGTGCAGCCGGAACTCGTCGTCTGCGACGAGCCGGTCAGCGCGCTCGACGTCTCGATCCAGGCGCAGGTGGTGAACCTGCTGAAGGACCTGCAGGGGCGCTTCGGCCTGTCCTACCTCTTCATCGCCCACGACCTCGCCGTGGTGCGGCACATGGCAGACCGCGTCGCGGTGATGTATCTCGGCCAGATCGTCGAGATGGCGCCGAAGCGCACGCTCTTCGCGGCACCTCGCCACCCCTATACGCGCGCGCTGCTGAGCGCGATCCCGCATCCCGATCCGCGCCGCCGCGGCCGAGTCACGCCGCTCGGCGGCGACGTGCCGTCGCCGATCAACCCGCCGCCGGGGTGCCGCTTCCACACGCGCTGCCCGCACGCCCAGCCGATCTGCCGCGAACAGGCGCCGCCGCTGCGCGAGATCGCGCTCGGCCATGCCAGCGCCTGCCATTTTGCCGAGGACCTGCCGCCCTTCGACGCCGCGGAGGGCCAGGGCATCGCGCCGCTCGCCGCGCACCGCCTCGCGCTCTACGCGGCCGCCAAGGCGCGCCGCGGCGCCTGAGAAGGGCGCCCGTGCCGGCGGGAGATGCCCGGCGGGGCGTCAGGCGTCGGGCAGCGTCTCGCCCCGCAGCGCTTCCCAGAGCGCGGCGGTGTCGTGGAACACCTCGTAGGCCGCAACGCGCCCGTCTTGCAGCGTGAAGAAGTTCACGACCTCGGCCGTCACCTCGCGCCCGGTCCGCCTGGCGCGCCAGCGTCCCGCAAGGATGACCAGCACCGTTCCGCCTGCGTCGATCCTTCGCAGCGGCGTGACCTCCAGCACCTCGAGATGCGCGGCGACGCGGGCGAAGAACTCCATCGCGCGCTCGACCCCGTCCCAGTTGCCGGTCCAGGGCAGCAGGCCGGGGCGGCCGCGATAGACGATGCGGAGGTCGGGCGTCGCCGCCTCCCGCAGGGCCCTGGCGTCTCCGGCGCGGATCGCCGCATACTAGGCTGCTAGGGGATCGCTGCTCACCTCCACCTCTCCTCGTCTGGCCGTGCCCCGGCGCCTCGCCTAACCTGCGCCCGGACGCAAGGGAGGACAGGCATGATCGCGCAGCTCGTGGCGCCGCGGCTGATGCTGATGGGCGGCGGCTCGGTGGGCAAGCTCGCCGAGGTGCTCGCGCAGCTCGGCCTCTCGCGGCCGCTCGTCGTCACCGATCCCTTCATGGTCTCCTCCGGCCTGGTGGACCGCGCTTTGGCGCCGCTGCGCGTCGCCGGCATGACGCCTGCGGTGTTCAGCGACACGGTGCCCGACCCGACCGACACGGTGATCGAGGCGGGCGTCGCCGCGATGCGCCAGGGCAGCTACGACTGCCTCATCGGTTTCGGCGGCGGCAGCCCGATGGACACCGCGAAGGCGATGACGATCCTCGCCGCCGCGCCGGCCGGCACCCACATCCGCGCCTTCAAGGTGCCGGCCGCGGCGAACGCCGCCGCGCTGCCCGTCATCTGCGTGCCCACCACCGCCGGCACCGGCAGCGAGGCGACGCGCTTCACGGTGATCACCGACACGGAGCGCGACGAGAAGATGCTCATCGCCGGCCTCGGCGCCCTGCCGCTCGCCGCGGTGGTGGATCATGAGCTCACCTTCGGCCTGCCGAAGCGCATCACGGCCGATACCGGCATCGACAGCCTGACCCATGCGCTCGAGGCCTTCGTCTCGAAGCGCGCCAACCCGGTCTCCGACGACTATGCGCGGGTCGCGATGCGCCTGATCGCGCCCAACCTCCGCCGCGTCTGGGCCGATCCGGGTGACGCGGCCGCGCGTGACGCGATGATGCGCGGCGCGACGCTCGCCGGCCTCGCCTTCTCCAACAGCTCCGTCGCGCTGGTGCATGGCATGTCGCGCCCGATCGGGGCGCATTTCCACGTGCCCCATGGCATGTCGAACGCGATGCTGCTGCCCGCGGTCACCGCCTTCGGGCTCGAGGCCGGCCGCGCTCGCTACGCGGAGGCCGCGCGCGTGATGGGCATCGCGCGCGAGGACGAGGGTGATCAATCCGCCTGCGCGAAGCTCGTCGAGGAGCTCCGCGCGCTGAACCGCGACCTCGAAGTGCCGACGCCCTCACGCTACGGCATCGCGCGCGACGCCTGGGACGGGCTGGTCGCGACCATGGCGGGCCAGGCGCTCGCCTCCGGCAGCCCGGGCAACAACCCGCGCGTGCCGACCGCCGAGGAGATCGTGGCCCTCTACGCCGAGGTCTATGCGGGCTGATCCGACGCCAGGCTCGCCCAGGCGGTGGTCCAGGCGGCCAGCGCCTCGGGCTGCATCGGCCGGCCGACGCCGAAACCCTGCGCCAGGTCGCAGCCGAGCGCCGCGGCGCTCCGCCACAGCGCCGGGTTGCTGACGCCCTCGGCCACGAGGGGGCGGCCCTCGCGCCGGGAGTGCCGTGTCAGGTTCTCCACCAGCGCGCGGGCGCGGCGCTCGCGCGGCAGCGCGGCGATGACGCTGCGGTCCAGCTTCAGCCCGGCAAAGGGCAGGTCGAGCAGCGCGTGCCGCGCATCGTCCAGGCCGAAATCGTCGAGCAGCACGCCGAGCCCCTCGCGCTGCAGGCGGAGCAGTGCGCGCCGCAGCGCGCCGGCATCGCGCACCTCGGTGCTCTCGGTCAGTTCGAGCAGCAGGTGGGCCGGCGCGAGATGCGCCTCGTCCAGGATCGCGCGCAGCCGTGCGGGAAGATCGGGGCAGACCAGCACCTGCAGCGGTACGTTGAAGGACAGGTGCAGCCCGCGCGTGCCACGCGCGGCCATGAAGGCGGCGATGGCCCGCCGCGCCACCTCAAGCGTGAGCGCGCCGGCGAGGCCCGAGCGCTCCGCCATGGCCACGAACGCGCCCGCGCCGAGGGCGAGGTCCGGCCTCTCCCAGCGTGCCAGCGCCTCGACCGCGACGGGCTTGCGGTCCGACAGGCGCACGATCGGCTGGAAGCGCACCGTGATCTCGCCGCGCGACAGGCCCGCGGCGAGGTCGGCGGGCTCGCTGTTCGGCAGCGAGCCGGCGACGGCGGGGCCGGCAAGCGCCGCGGCCAGGCTCTGGCCCTCGGCCGGCGCGCTGCGCAGCCCGGAGGGGGGCGCCTCGCCGGGGCGGGTGACGATCACGACGTCGGTTCCGGTGAAGCGGTCGCGTGCCGCGCTCAGCAGCGGCCCCTCGGCCAATCCGCCCTCAAGCACGAGCTGCCGCGGCGGCTGTCCTGGCCCGACGAGCCGGGAAAGCGCTTCCTCGCCGGAGACGAGGTCGACCGCAACGGCGTCCGGAAGCCGCGACGCCGCCTCCTGCGCCGCCGCGATGACGGCCGGGTCGCGCGCCACCAGCACGAAATGGGAGTGGGTCGCATGCGCGCGCCATCTGCGCCGGACCATGGGGTCACACCTCTGCCGCGCCGCGAGGAAGGCCGAACGCCGGGCCGCTGGAGGCGGCGGCGGCACGCGGCCCGAGGCGGGCCGTCTCAAATCAATAGGCTCCTGCCCATTCCGTCGCAATAGCGGTGTCGGTTCACGTCCGACGCGGAAGCCAGGGCGCCTCCTGCCAGCGGCGGCGCAGCTCCTCCTCCTGGCGCGTCAGCAGCCCGGCCCAGGCCTCGGGGCCGAGGAAGCGGGGCACCTGCCCATTCTCGGCGCAGAAGGATTCGAGGTCTGGATCGCCGGCGAGGCGCGCCAGGCCGTCGGTGAGCCAGGACCTCCACTCGGGCTCCGTCCCCGGCCCGAGCGCGAAGCCGCGTCGGGTCGCGCCGAGCAACTCGAGCCCGGCTTCGCGAAGGGTCGGCACCTCCGGCAGCAGTGCCGAGCGGCGCGACGCGGCGATGCCAAGCGCGACGAGCCGGTTGTCGCGCAGCAGGCCGATCGCGTCCGGCACGGTGAGCACCGCCGCCACGACATGCCCCGCCGCCGCGGCCTGGCGCGCGGCAGTGGCGGAGGGGAAGGGCAGGATCGGCAGCCCGGCGCGCTCCGCCAGCCGCAGCCCCGTCACATGCGCGCCGGTGCCGGGCGGCGGCGTGGCGATGGGCGAGGTCCGCGTGCCGTTGCGCAGCGCGTCGAGGTCGCCGGGCCCCCCCGGGGCCGCGACCAGCAGCGCCGGTTCCTCGACCAGCGCGGCGAGAGGGCTCAGCCGGGCGACCGGCGACGCCTCACCGCTCTCGACCGCACGCGCCAGCATCACCGGCGTGGTGAGCACGAGCAGGCTCCGCCGCGGCGGCGCGGCGGCGAGTTCGCCTGCGGCCTCCATCCCGCTGCGGCCCGGCCGGTTCCGCACGACGAGGGGCTGGCGTGGCCAGGCGCGCTCGAGGAAGGGGGCGATGCCGCGTGCCCAGCGATCCGGGCCCGATCCGGGCGGCGCAGGCACGACCAACTCCGCCGGGTCGCGGCGCGCGGCGCCCGCAGCGGCCGGCAGCGGCAGGACCGCCGCGAGGCCGAGCAGCGCGCGCCGGCCGGTCCTCACGCGGCGGGCGCGCCCGCGGGCGGCGCGATCTCGGCCTTGCGCAGCGCCTTGGCGCCGGTGAACAGAACGATCGGCGCTGCGATGAAGGTCGAGGAGGCGGTGCCGATCACGATGCCGGCCACCATCAGCCAGGCGAAGCCCGACAGTGCGTCGCCGCCGAAGAGGGCGAGCGGCAGGGCGGAGAGCAACAGCGTCATCGAAGTGCCGATGGAGCGGTTCAGCGTCTCGTTGATCGAGAGGTCCACGAGGTCGCGCAGCGGCATCTGCTTGTACTTGCGGAGGTTCTCCCGCATGCGGTCGAACACCACGACCTTGTCGTTCGCGTTGAAGCCGATGATCGTCAGGATCGCCGCGACGGTCGTCAGGTTGAACTCGATCCCGGTGACCACCATGAGCCCGACCACCTTCGTGGTGTCGAGCAGAAGCGTTGCGATGCCGGCCACCGCGAACTGCCATTCGAAGCGGAACCAGATGTAGAGCAGCATCGCGAGGAAGGAGAGGCCGAGCGCGATCAGACCGCCTCGGAACAGCTCCGCCGAGACGCGGTTGCCCACGGCCTCGACCCGCAGGATCCGTGTGCCGGGGGCCGCCGCCTCAAGCGCCGCGCGCACCGCCGAGACGGCGCGCTGCGTGCCGGCCTCGTCGGCCTGAACGGGCAGGCGCACGAGCACCGAATCAGGCGCGCCGAATTCCTGCAGCCCGACATCCCCGAGGTTCAGCCCGCCGACGGTCGAGCGCAGCTGGGAGAGGTTGGCGGGGCCGGGGGTGCGCACCTCCATCACAATGCCGCCGCGGAAGTCGATGCCCTTCTCGAGGCCGGGGTAGACGGCGAGCGCGACGGAGGCGGTGGAGACGAGGGCCGAGAAGATCAGGCCCGCCCTGGCACCGCGCATGAAGCGGATGCGCGTGTCGTCGGGCACCAGGCGGAAGAGCGGCCGGGCGAGGCGCTGCCAGAACGGCAGGCCGGGCTGCTCGAGCACCGGCAGTTCCTTCGGGCGGCGGGTCCGGTACCACCAGGAGACGATCAGCCGCGTGACGACCGTCGCGGTCCACATCTGCACGATGGTCCCGACCGCGACCGTGACCGCGAAGCCGCGCACCGGCCCGCTGCCGAAGCCGTAGAGGCAGGCCATGGCGATGAGGTTCGTCAGGTTGCTGTCGAGGATGGTGCCGGAGGCCTTGGTGTAGCCGGCCTCGAGGGCGGAGATCGGGCTTCGCCCGTTCTTCACCTCCTCCCGGATGCGTTCGTTGATCAGGATGTTGGCGTCTAGAGCGGTGCCGAGGGTGAGCACGATGCCGGCGATGCCGGGCAGCGTCAGCGTCGCGCCCATCACGCTCAGCACGCCGATCATGATGACGAGGTTCGCCAGCAACGCGATGTTGGCGATCCAGCCGAAGAAGCCGTAGGCGAAGCCCATGTAGAGGAAGACGAAGAGCGTGCCCACGGCGAGCGAGATGATGCCGGCGCGGATCGCGTCCGCGCCGAGCTCCGGCCCGACGGTGCGTTCCTCCACCACCGTCAGCGGCGCGGGCAGCGCGCCGGCGCGCAGCAGCACGGCCAGGTCGTTGGCGCCGCGCACGTCGAAATTGCCGCTGATCTGGCCGCGACCGCCGGTGATCGGCTCCCGGATCACCGGCGCGGTGATCACCCGCTCATCGAGCACGATGGCGAAGGGCCGGCCGACATTGGCGCGCGTGATGTCGGCGAAGCGGCGCGTGCCGACCGAATCGAAGGTGAAGTTCACCACCCATTCGCCGGTGCGGCTGTCCTGGCCGGCGCGGGCGTCGGTGAGGTTGGCGCCGTCCACCTCGACGCGGCGGCGCACCGCGTAGCGTTCCTGGCCGCGCTCTCCGGCAAGGAACATGGTGCCGGGCGGTGGCGCGGCGGCCTGCAGGTTCGCCGCTTCGTCCAGCAGGTGGAAGGTCATGCGGGCGGTGCGGCCGAGCAGGTCCTTGATGCGCGCCGGATCCTCGACGCCCGGCAGCTGCACGAGGATTCGGTTCTGGCCCTGGCGGGCGATCAGCGCCTCGACCAGGCCGCTCTCGTCGATCCGGCGCCGCACGATTTCGAGCGACTGCTCGACGGCGTTCGACGCCTTGTTGCGCAGCGCGACCTCGGTGAGCGTCGCGGTGACGGTGCCGTCTGGCGTCGTCGCGACCTCGATGTCCGGCTGCTGCGAGCCGGCGCCGGCATTCACCGCGATCGCGGCGTCGCGCAGGATCCGCGCGACGTCCGCCGCGCGGGCCGGGTCGGAGACGCGCAGCGTGATGCGCCGCTCGGCCGGGTTGGCAGCGAGGCCGGTGTAGAGGATCCGCGGATTGGCCGCGGCGGTGCCGCGCCGGACGGTGTCCACGAGCGTCTCGAGCCGCTCGCGCACCATGGAGGAGGTGTCGACCTCGAGCAGCAGGTAGGAGCCGCCGCGGAGGTCGAGGCCGAGGCTGATCTGGCGTGCCCAGCTCGGCAGGCTCTCGCGCGGCAGGAGGTTCGGCACCGAGAGAAGGACGCCGAGGAGGCAGACGCCGATGATGGCGAGCGCCTTCCAGCGGGCGAAATACATCATGGAACGCGGCGCCTGGATCCCTGGGTGAGAGCCGGATACCACGGGGAGACGCGCGGCCGGCCGGTTGGCGCGGAAGATGCGCGGGGGTGCCCCCCGATGCAAGCCCGGGTTATGTCCCGGCCCTGGTGCCGGCCGGGAGGAACAGGATGGCGTTGCGGGTCGCGGTGCTGGGCGCGGGGCATTTCGGGCGCTTCCACGCGCTGAAGGCGGCGAAGGGCGCGCGCACGCGGCTGGTCGCGGTGCATGACGCGGATCCGGCGCGGGCGGGGGCCGTCGCGGCGGAGGCGGGGGCGCCGGCGATGGGCCTCGCCGAGGCGATCGCGGCGGCGGATGCGGTGATCGTCGCCGCGCCGACCCGCTTCCACCACGCCCTCGGGACGGCGGTGCTGGAGGCGGGGCGGCACCTGTTCATGGAGAAGCCGGTCGCGGCGACGCTGGCGGAGGCGGATGCGCTGGCCGCGCTGGCCTCGGCGCGGGGGGTGGTGCTGCAGGTCGGGCATATCGAGCGCTTCTCGGCCGCCTTCCGGGCGGTTGTCGAAGCCCCCGGTCGGGAGGGGGCGCTGTCCTGGGAGGCGGTGCGGGCGGCGCCATTCCGGCCGCGGAGCCTCGATGTCTCGGTGGTGCTGGACCTGATGATCCACGACATCGACCTGGTGCTGACGCTCGCCGGCGAGGAGCCGGAGGCGGTGGAGGCGGTGGGGGCGCGCGTGGTCTCCGACCACCCGGATTTCGCCGTGGCGCGGTTCCGCTTCCCCTCCGGCCGGGCGGCGGTGATCACGGCGTCGCGCGTCTCGCTCACCATGGAGCGGCGGCTCAGGGTGCTCGGGCGCGAGGGGGAGATGAGCGTGGACTTCCTGGCCCGCTCCCTCGGCGTGCTGCGGCGCGGGGGCGCGGAGGCGGTCGCCACCATGCCGGGCTTCGGCGTGGATCGGTCAGGCTGGACCGACCATGACAGCCTGGAGGCGGAGCAGGCCGGCTTCGCGGCGGCGTGCCTGGACGGGGTGGCGCCGGTGGTGGATGCGACGGCGGGGCGGCGGGCGCTGGCCGCGGCGCTGGCGGTGGAGGCGGCGATCGGGTGAGGCGCTGCGCGGCGCTTCGGTGCCGCGCGTTTCGGACAAAGTCGTCGGGGCCGGGCGGGCGCGCTGTGTCTGGGGCGCCCGCGCGCACCCCAATCCTCCCCCGGCCTGAAGGCGCGAGAGCGGGAGGGCGCGGTTTCGGACGAAGCCGCGCCCTTGCCGGGCGTTGCAACTGAATACGATCGGCAGGCGATCGCATCCTGCGAGGGGCAGTTTCGGACAAATCCGCGGCCCCGGGTCGGTGGGCCGGCACGGCCGGCGGATGTGGTTGTGAAAGAGCGGGCCGGCGTGAGGCGCGGCTTGTTTTCCTATGCTGGCGCAGTTCGGCATGGAAGGCGAGCGGAATCCCGGGGGGAGGGTGGTGCGTTGCCTGCTCACCCCGACCCTCACCCCCCCGCTTGGGACGGGGGAGGCGTCCGGATCGCGTCGGGCGGGATGCCGAAGACCTCGGCGAAGCCGCGCCAGCCGGGCGGCGTGATCTCCACCGCGCGGCCGGCGGCGTGGCGGCGGATCCAGCCGAGCTCGAAGCATCGCGCGCAGAGCGCGGCGCCGAGCGCGCCGGCGAGATGTGGCCGCCGTTCGGACCAGTCGAGGCAGGGGCGGCAGAACAGACCGCCCTCCGGCACCGCGATGCCGAAGCCGGCGAGCGCGTCGCGCCCCGACGCGGTCACGGCCCCGCCTTCCTCGGTCAGCGCGATCGCACCGCCTGCGGCCAGCGCCCCGGCCAGCGCGACGCCGAGGCGCCCGGCCAGGTGGTCGTAGCAGGTCCGGGCCTGGCGCAGTGCCGTGTCGCGCGGACCCGTGACGACCGGCCGCCGCGCCGGGGCGCCGAGCTCCATCAGCCCTTCCAGCAGCCGCCCGACCGCGGGCGAGGCGAGGCGGTGGTAGCGGTGACGGCCCTGCCGCGTCACCGCGACCAGCCCGGCCTCCGCCAGCCGCGCGAGATGGGTGCTCGCGGTCTGGGGTGTGACGCCGGCGGCGCCGGCCAGCTCCCCGGCGGTCAAGGCGCGGCCGTCGAGCAGCGTCGCGAGCATGGCGGCGCGCGCCGGATCCCCGATGACGGCCGCCGTCGCGGCGAGGGCGTTGCTGGTCATCCGGGGAGCGTAGCGCGGGTCGCGCCGGGATGCTTCGGTGCAGGGCGAAGCATCAGGCGCGGCGGATCGGGCAGAGCGTCTCGGCCGGGATGCGGGGAGTGGCGGTGCGGGAACGGGACTTCTTCGGCTGGCGAGTGGTCGGTGCGGCCTTCGTGGTGGCGGCTTTCGGCTGGGGGATGGGGTTCTACGGGCCGCCGGTCTTCCTGCATGCCGTGGAGCAGGCGCGGGGCTGGCCGCTGCCGCTGATCTCGGCGGCGGTGACCTGCCACTTCCTGGTCGGGGCAGCGGTGGTGTCGCGGCTCGCGGCGCTGCATGCGCGCCTCGGGGTGGTGGCGGTGACGCGGGCGGGGGCGGCGGCGGCGGCGCTCGGCGTGGTCGGCTGGGCGGTGGCGGCCGAGCCCTGGCAGTTGTTCGCGGCGACGCTGCTGTCAGGCGCGGGCTGGGCGACGACAGGGGCGGCGGCGATCAATGCGATGGTCGCACCGTGGTTCGCGCAGAAGCGGCCGGCGGCGCTTGGGGCTGCCTACAACGGCGCGAGCCTCGGGGGGATGGTCTTCGCGCCGCTCTGGGTGGCGCTGATCGCGGCGCTCGGATTTCCGGTGGCGGCGGTGGTGATCGGCGCGGCGATGGTGGGCGCGCTGTGGTGGATCTCCGCGCGGTATCTCGGGCGCACGCCGGCCGGGATGGGGCTGCGGCCGGATGGCGCGCCGGCAGAGGCGGTGCGCGCGGCGACGGCGGCGCGGGCGGGGATCGGTGGCAACCCTTGGGCGGATGCGCGGTTCCGGAGCCTCGCGGCCTTCAACGCACTCTGCCTTTTCGCGCAGATCGGGCTGATCGCGCATCTCGTGTCGCTGCTCGCGCCGGTGCTCGGTGCACAGGGGGCGGGGCTGGCGATGGCGCTGGCGACGGGCTGCGCGGTGGCCGGGCGGACGGTGATGGGGCGCGTGCTGCGGCCGGGCGTGGACCGGCGGCGCGCGGCGGCGCTGAACCTGGCGATCCAGTTCGTCGGGCTCGGGCTGCTGCTGGCGGCAGGGCCGAGCGTGCCGGTGCTGCTGGCCGGCGTCGCGCTGTTCGGAGTCGGGCTGGGCAATGCGACATCCCTGCCACCGCTGATCGCCCAGCAGGACTTTCCGGAAAGCGAGGTGCCGCGGGTGGTGGCCCTCGTCGTGGCGAGCGGGCAGGCGGTCTACGCCTTCGCGCCGGCCGTGTTCGGGCTGGTGCGGGAGGCGGGACCCGAGGCGTTCTTCCTGGCCGGGATGGCGGTGCAGGTGGCGGCGGGAGTGGCGGTGGTGTGGGGGAGGCGCGCTGCGTGATGCGCGCCGCGCTGGCCCACCCTTCCCCGCGATGAAGGAGGGTAGCGCCAGGCCGGGGTCCCCGCGGCGACGCGCAGCGCCGTAGCGAGGATCAGAAGCTGAAGGCGAGGCTGACGGAGCCGAACTGCGCATTCTCGCGCTGCGTCTCGAATTCCTGGCTGCGGATCGTGTAGGTCGCGGTCACGCGGGCGCGGCGGAAGAAGAGCGCGGCGCCGACCACCGCATCGCCGACCCAGGTCTCGCGGTCCACGCTGCGGCTCGACCGGAAGCTGTTCCCGTCGAGGGAGATGTCGCGCAGCACGGCGCGGCCCTCGACGCCGGCGAAGACGTACCAGCCCCAGCGATCCGTCGGTTCGAAGAAGACCGAGCCGGCCGAGGCGGGGCGGACGCGGGGCGGGCCGAAATCGGCCTCGAGTTCGGTGCCGAGGCGCAGCATCAGCCCGGCGCCGGCGAAGGTGCTGACATTGCCGAGGCTCGCCGATGCGGAGGGCACGAGGCCGACCGAGACGCCGTCCCAGCCGGTCGGGCGGTTGAGGCGCCATTGGCGGTTGGCGACGAGGTTCAGCCCCGGCTCGTCCTTGATCTGCGTCGACCAGCCGAGTGCGCGGTCGATGTTCATGAAGTCGTGCGTGTTGTTCTGCACCTGCTCGCCGAGCGCAGCGGGGCCGACGACGCCGAACTGCAGCTCGAGCGCGCCAAAGGCGCGGTCGGTGTAGGAGACCATCGTCAGCGCGCCGTGCAGCCAGGCCGCATAGGGGCGGTCGGTGAGCGGCGGGTCGCGGAGCTCGGTGTCCTCGGGCGTCCAGATCTTCTGGCCGAAGCCGAGGCCCCAGCGCGTGGTGCCGCCCTCGGGGAAGAAGAGCGGCATGCGCGACGCGGCCTCGGCCAGCCAGTCGGGCGTGTCCTGCGCGCGGGAGCGCCAGGCGAAGAGGAAGCCGTTGGTGTAGTAGCGGTCGTTGCCCGAGAAGGTGTCGTTCTCGAGGATGAAGGCGAAGGTGCCGGCGGGGCTCGGTAGCCGCACCTGCTGGGCGGCGGCAGGGAGCGCCAGGCAGCCGAGCGCCATCACCATCGCGAATCCGGCCCTGCGCGCCATGCGTGTCTCCATCCGTCCCGCACCACGCGCCGAACCGCGGCATGTCATCAAGTGCAGCGTGACAACGCGGGACGTCGCGCTGCGTCGCGGGACGCGCGGACAAGCCGCCGTCAGGCGAGGCGGGAGAGCTCGTCGAGCACGGCGCACGCGGCCGCTTCGCTCGGCGCGAGGCCGGGCGGGTGGAGTGCGTCTAGCACCGAGCGCAGGCCGGCGCGCTGCGACCCGGCGGCCTGCGCGTCGGTCAGCAGCGCGTGGAGCGCGTCCGACATCGCCCCGGGCGTCGCGCGGTCCTGCAGGAATTCGGGCGCGACCTCGCGCTCGGCGAGGAGGTTGACGAGGCTCGCGAAGCGCACGCGGACAAGGCGGCGGACGATGGCGGCGGTGATCGGGTTGACGCGGTAGGCGACGATGTGCGGCACGGCGGCGACCGCCATCTCGAGGCTCGAGGTGCCGGATTTGATGAGGCCGGCTTCCGCGCAGGCGAAGGCGTCGTGCTTGTCGGCGAGCGATTCCACCAGGATCGGGCGGCCCGGCCAGGCGGCGACGCGTTCGCGCACCAGCTCCGCCACCACGGGCGAGACGGCGACGACGGGGCGGAGGCCGGGAACACGCGCGGAAAGGCGGTCGAGCGTCGCGCCGAAGAGAGGCAGCAGGCGCTTCGCCTCCATCCGCCGGCTGCCGGGCATGACGAGCAGCACGCGGTCCGCCGCGGCGATGCCGTGGGTGGCGCGGAATCGGGCGGCGTCGCCGCGGTCGGCGCCGGATTCGAGGACGGGGTGGCCGACGAAATCGGCGCGGATGCCGGCCTTCCCGAAGATCACGGGCTCGAAGGGCAGCAGGCAGAGGATGCGGTCCACCCGCGCCTTGATCTTCGCGATCCGCCCCGGCCGCCAGGCCCAGACCTGCGGCGCGACGTAGTGGACGATCGGGATGCCGAGGGGCTTCACCCGCTCGGCGAGGCGCAGGGCGAAGCCGGGGCTGTCGATGGTGACGACCGCGGCGGGGCGGCGCGCGGTGATGTCGTCGACCGTCTGCGCCATGCGGCGGGCGAGGTTGCGGATGTTGGGCAGCACCTCGATCAGCCCCATCAGCGCGAGCTCGCGCATCGGGAAGAGGCTGTCCATGCCCTGCTCGGCCAGCCGCGGGCCGCCGATGCCGGCGAAGGTCAGCGACGCGTCCTGCGCGCGGAGGGCTGCGAGGAGGCGGGCGCCGAGGGCGTCGCCGGAGGCCTCGCCGGCGACGATGTAGATGAGGGTCATGCTGCCGTCCGGGGATCGGACGGCCGCGGGCCCCGGCTGATCCGGCCGGCCCTCATGCGAACTCCGCCGGCGTCGGCGGCGGGACCGGGGCGCGGGGCCAGTCGCGGTGGTTCCGGACCGCGCCGTGCTCGCGGACGTGGTCGAGCTTCGCGGGGTCGAGGGTGGCGAAGAGCCAGCCCGGCGTGTCGGGGAGGCCCGCGGCGATGACGCCGTCCTCGGGGAAGCCGCGATCGGCGGGGGCATAGACGGCGGCCATGCCGCGGTTGACGTCGAGCGCGGCGGACCAGGGGGCGTCGCCGACGGTGGGCGTGGTCGCGACGTAGCACTGGTTCTCGATCGCGCGCGCGGCGGCGGAGACGTTGACGCGGGTCGCGCCGTGCCGGCTGTCGGTGCAGGAGGGCGCGAGGACGAGCCACGCGCCGGCCTCGACCTGTGCGCGCGCATGCTTCGGGAACTCGACATCGTAGCAGATGGAGATGCCGAGCCGGCCCCAGGGCGTGTCGAAGACGCGCGGCGCGGCGCCGGAGCGGATGCCCCAGCGCTCATCCTCGAAGCGGGTCATGGCGCGCTTCTCCTGGAAGGCTGCGCGGCCGTCGGGGGCGATGAGCGGGGCGCGGGCGACGATGCGGTCCTCGGCGCGCATCGGCAGCGTGCCGGGCAGCAGCCAGGTGCCGTTGCGGCGCGCGGCTTCGCGCATCTCGTCGAGGATGGCGTCGGCATTCGCGACCATCGCGGCGAGCTCCGTCGCCTCGTCCGTCGCCTCGCCACCGACGAGGCCGGCGCCGAGCTCGACGGCGGCGTATTCGGGCAGCACGAGCAGATCGGCACGGGGCTTCGCCTCCTCGATCCAGCGGTCGAGCTTGGCGCCCCAGGCGGCGATCGAGACGGGGCGCTCCACCGGGTATTGCAGCAGGCCGAGGCGGAGCGGCTGCGCGGGCGGCGGACTCACAGCGGGTCCTTGAGCCAGAAGGAGAGGGTGTGCGGCGTCTCGGCGGCCGCGCCGGTCTCCTTCCAGTCGAAGGTCACGGTGAGGTCGGGGCGCGGCGCGTAGCCGCGCTTGCGCCAGAACTCGTCGAGCGGAACGTGGCCGGGCGGGCGGCGCGGGTCGCCGGGGTCGCGGATCACCGCGCAGAAGGCGGCGGCGGGGAGGCCGAGGCGGCGCGCATGCGCCTCGCGCTCGGCGAAGAAGCGCACGCCGGCGCCGCGGCCGCGCCAGGCGGGCAGCAGGACGGATTCGCCGAAGTAGCAGAAGCGCACGGGATCGAGGCCGGCGCCGCGCAAGGCGGCGGCGACGGGCGCGTGGCCCTGCGTCATCGGCTCGCAGGTCGCGGCCCCTACGACGCGCGCGCCATCGCGGCAGACGACGACCGCCGCACCCGGCGCATCGGCATAGGCGCGAAGGTAACGACGCTCATAGGCGTCGTCGCCCTCGTAGAGGTACGGCCACTCCCGGAAGACCTCGATGCGCAGCCGCGCCAGCTCCGGCAGCAGGGGATGCAGCGCGGGGCCGGAGAGCGTCTCGAAGGCCAGATGGACGTCCGACATGGGGGGATGCATAGGCATCGGCACCTGGCGGGGGAAGGGGTTGGCGTGGATCCTGTGGAGCTCATCGGCCTGGCCGCCGGGGTGATGACGACCTCCGCCTTCGTGCCGCAGGCTGTGCAGACCTGGCGCACGCGCTCCGCGCGCGACGTCAATCTCGGGCTGCTGGTGCTGCTGGTGGTCGGCAATTCGATGTGGTTCGCCTATGGCGCGCTGGTCGGGTCCTGGGGGCTGGTCGCGGCCAACATCGTCACCGTGCCGCTCTGCGTGCTGATCCTCTGGGTGAAGGTCACGCGGGGGTAGGGGCCTCGGTCGCCTGCAGGAAGGCCGCGAGGCCGTCCTCGACCACGCGCGGGTCGAGGCCGCGGAGGATGAAGACGAGGCGGGAGCGTCGCTCGCCCTCGGGCCAGGCGGGCAGCCGCCGCGGCGGGTGAAAGACGCGCTGGACGCCATGCACCACGACAGGGCGGTCCTCGCCTTCTAGGTCGAGGATGCCCTTCACGCGCAGCACGGCGTCGCCGCGCGTGGTGGCGAGCATCTCGAGGAAGCTCGCCACACCCTCCCACGACAGCTTGCGGTCGAAGTCGAGGCAGAGGGCGTGGATTCCGGCGCCGTGGCGGTTCGGGTCGTGTTGGTGATGGTGGTGCCGGTCGCGCGAGGCGGCGCCGATCCAGCGCGCGACGTCGGGCGCCTTGCCGGCGGGGTTGAAGGGGCCGGCGCCGAGGATCGCCTCGGGCGCGACGGCGCCATGATCGGCCACGAGGATCGGCGCGACGGGGTTGAGCGCGCGCAGCCCAGCCGCCAGGGCCGCGGCGGCCCCGGCGCCGGCGAGGTCGGTCTTGCTCAGCACGATGCGGTCGGCGACGGCGGCCTGGCGGACCGCTTCCTCCTGCGCCTCGAGCGTCGCGGCGCCGGAGACCGCATCCACCACCGTCACCACGCCGTCGAGGACGAAGCGCGCGCCCATGCGTGGATCGGCCATGAGCGTCGCCAGGATCGGCGCGGGATCGGCAAGGCCCGTCGTCTCCACGATCACGCGGCGGATCGCCTTGCCGGCGAGGACCCGCTCCCACAGCCCGTCCAGCGCGCGGACCAGGTCGCCGCGCACGGTGCAGCAGAGGCAGCCGGCGTTGAGCAGCACCGCCTCGCCGTCGAGCCGCTCCACCAGCAGGTGGTCGAGGCCGATCTCGCCGAACTCGTTCACCAGCACGGCTGTGTCGGCGAGCGCGGGGTGGGCGAGCAGCGCGTTCAGCAGCGTCGTCTTGCCGGCGCCGAGGAAGCCGGTGAGGACGGTGAGCAGGACCGGGGTGCTCACCTGCCGTACAGCGCCTCGGGGTCGGCCTCGGGCTGTGTCAGCTCGGTCAGTTCGCCGCCGCGGAGCGCCTTGTAGAAGCAGTTGCGCCGGCCGGTGTGGCAGGCCACCCCGGTCTGGTCCACGAGCGCGAGCAGCGTGTCGCCGTCGCAGTCGAGGCGGAGGTCCACCAGAAGCTGCACCTGGCCGGAGGTCTCGCCCTTGCGCCACAGCGTCTCGCGCGAGCGGGACCAGTAGGTGACGCGGCCGGTGGCGAGCGTCTCGGCCAGGGCGGCGCGGTTCATCCAGGCCATCATCAGCACCTCGCCCGTGTCGTGCTGCTGGGCGATGCAGGGGACGAGGCCGTGGCTGTCGAAGCGGACCGCGTCGAGGAAGAGGGCGCGGGCGATGGGATCGGGGGCGTCGGCGAGGGCGGGCTGAGGGGGCATGGCTTGGGGTTCCGGGCGGCGTTACACCATATCACCCCGCAGGCGTCGGGACGGAAGAGGCGGAACATGAGCGGAACGGCAGCCGCACTGGACGCGGCGCTGGAGAGGGCCGAGGCGGCCTGCCTGGCGCGCGGGGCGCAGCTGACGGAGCTGCGGCGCCAGGTGCTGCGGCTGGTGCTGGGCTCGCCCCAGGCGATCGGCGCCTATGCGCTGCTGGACCGGCTGCGGGCGGAGCGGCCGGGCGCGGCGCCGCCCACCGTCTATCGCGCGCTCGAATTCCTGCAGGAGCAGGGGCTGGTCCACAAGGTGGAGCGGCTGAACGCCTTCATCGGCTGCGTCGGGCCGGAGGCGCATGCGCATTGCGGGCATGGCCACGCGCATCCGCACCAGTTCCTGATCTGCTCGGGCTGCGGCGCGACGGCGGAGGTCTGCGACGACCGCGTCGCCGCGGCGGTGGAGGCGGCGGCGCGGGGGGCTGGGTTCGTGGCGCGGCGGACGACGGTGGAGGTGGAGGGGTTGTGCGCGGCGTGTGCGGCGCGGTGACGCGGGCGCACACCCTCACCCCGACCCTCTCCCGCAAGCGGGAGAGGGAGGAGGTGGCGGTCAGCGCGGGAGTAGTGCCAGACCCTGCTCGAGGTCGGCGATGAGGTCCGCGACCTCTTCCAGCCCGATATGCAGCCGCACCGCCTGGCCGGGCAGGGGGCGGGTGACGCTGCGGGCGATGGAGGGGCCGGAGGGGAGCGCCAGGCTCTCATAGCCGCCCCAGGAGGCGCCGATGCCGAAGAGCTTCAGCCCGTCCACGAAGCGGAAGATGTCGGCCTCGGTGTAGCGCGGCTGGAAGACGACGCCGAAGAGGCTGCAGGCGCCGGTGAAGTCGCGCTCCCAGATCGCGTGGCCGGGATCCTCGGGCAGTGCGGGGTGCAGGATGGAATGCACCTCCGGCCGCATCTGCAGCCAGCGTGCGACCTCGATCGCGGCACGCTCCTGATGCGCCAGGCGTACCGCCATGGTGCGCGCGCCGCGCAGCGCGAGCCAGCAATCATCGGGGCTGGCGTAGTGGCCCATGGCACTCGCCGCGCCGCGGACGACGAGGTGATGCGCCTCTGTGTTCACCGTGACGGAGCCGAGCAGGATGTCGGAATGGCCGCCGACATACTTGGTCAGCGCCTGGATCGAGACGTCGCAGCCATGCGCGAAGGGCTGGAAGTGATGGATGCCCCAGGTGTTGTCGATCATGCTGACCGCGCCGCGCGCGCGCGCCAGCGCCGTCAGCGCGGGGACGTCCTGCACCTCGAAGGTGTGGCTGCCGGGGCTCTCGAGGTAGAGCACGCGGGTGTTGGCGCGGAACAGCGGCGCCAGCGCCTCGGCGGTGGTGGTCGGCTCGTAGAAGGTGGTCTCGATGCCGAAGCCGCGCAGCATGCCCTCGGCCAGCGCGCGGGCCGGGCCATAGGCGCTGTCGGGCATCAGGCAGTGGTCGCCGGCCTTGAGGAAGGCCATCAGCGGGACCGAGACAGCGGCGAGGCCGGTGCCGACGATCGTGCAGTGGCTGCCGCCCTCGATCGTGCAGACCATGTCCTCGAGCGCGTGATGCGTCGGGCCGCCCTGCGTGCCGTAGGTCATCACCCGCTCGAAGCGGCGCTTCCCGTTGGCGACGCGCGCCTCGCAGGAGGGCTGCAGCACGGTGGAGCCGCGATGGACGGGCGGGTTGACGAAGCCGTGGCTGCGCACGGCGGGGCGCGAGAGGTGGGTGAGGCGCGTTGCGAAGCCGCGCTTCGTTGTGTCGGTCACGATGTGGCCTTCGGTGTCTCGGGCCGCGAGGCCCATTCGGTCCAGGAGCCGTCATAGACGGCGGGTTCGGGCAGCCCGGCCCAGGTCGCGGCGAGGGCGATCACGCAGGCGGTGACGCCCGAGCCGCAGGAGGCGACGAGCCGTCGGTCGTCACCGGCGCCGCGCGCGGCGAAGATCGCGCGGAGCGCGGCGGCGTCCTTCATCGTGTGGTCGGGATTCAGCAACTCGGTGAAGGGCAGCGAGGCCGCGCCCGGCATGTGGCCGGAGGGGAGCCCTGCGCGCGGCTCCGCTGCGGTGCCGTCGAAGCGGCCCTTGCTGCGGGCATCGAGGATCAGGGCCTCGCCGCCGCCCTGGCGGACGATGCGCTTCACGTCGCCGATGCCGGCGAGGCGGCGGGCGATGAGGTCAGGGATGAAGGTCGCGGGCACTGCGGGCTGTGGTGCGCCGGTCTCGATGGGACGGTTCTCGGCGCGCCATTTCGGCAGGCCGCCATCGAGGCAGGCGACCGCCTCGTGCCCGAAGAGGCGCAGCATCCACCAGCCGCGCGGCGAGGCGCGGAGCCCGTGCTGGTCGTAGAACACCACGCGCGACGCGTTGGTGACGCCGAGCGCGCCGATGAGCTTCGCGAAGCGCGCGGGCGTCGGGACCATGTGGGGCAGGTCCGTGTCGGCGTCGGCGATCGCGTTGATGTCGAAGAGACGCGCACCGGGGATGTGCGCCTGCGCGAAGCCCGAATGGATGTCGCCGGGCTCGTTCGGCAGGTAGGTGGTGCAGTCGAGCACCACCAGATCGGGCTTGCCGAGCTCTGTCGCGAGCCAGTCCGTGGAGACGAGGTTGTCCATGCGCCTCACTCCGGGAGGGTGAAATGGATGCGGCGGTTCTGGCGGCCTTTCGACTCCAGCTTCGTCACCTCGACACGGCCGATCTCGCCGGTGGAGCGCACATGCGTGCCGCCGCAGGGCTGCAGGTCGATCGGTGCGTCCTCGGGCCCGATGCGCACCAGACGGATGCGCCCCGCCCCGCGCGGTGGCTGGACCGAGAGCGTGCGGACCATCTGCGGGTTGGCATCGAGCTCTGCCTCGGTGATCCAGGTGCTGCCCGTCGGGTGGTCGGCGGCGACCAGCGCGTTCAGTTGCTCGGTCAGCCATTCCTTCCCCGGCGGCTCGGCCAGGTCGAAGTCGAGGCGGGACTTCTCCACGCCGATCTGGTTGCCGGTCGCGTAAATGCCGGGCAGCACGCTGCAGAGCAGGTGCATCGTCGTGTGCATGCGCATGTGCCGGTGACGCCGCGTCCAGTCGAGCGCGACGCGGACCTCCGCGCCGATCGGCGGCGCGGCGCCGGCTGCGAGCGTGTGGATGACCGCGCCGGCCTCTCCCTTGATGGCTTCGGCGACCGCCGCCTCCCCGCCGTCCCAGCTCAGCGTGCCGGCATCGCCGGGCTGGCCGCCGCTGCGGGCATACATGACCGTGCGGTCCAGGATCACCCCGCGCTCGTCCTGCGCGACGACGCGGGCGGTGCAGGCCTTGAGGTAGGCGTCGTCGGTGAAAAGCGGCGTCGTCATCAGGTCCATTCCTCGCGCAGCCTCGCGCGGTGCAGTTGCAGCCAGAGCAGGGCGAGCGCGGTCGGTGCGCCCTGCACGTGATTCTCCGCCACCATGCGGAAGGCGTCCTCGGCGGGGAGGACGAGGACCCGCGTGTCCTCGTTCTCATGCGCGAGGCCGTGCGTGGCAGCACCATCCGCGGGGATCTCGGCCTCGGCGCAGTAGTGGTGCACGATCTCGTCGCAGCCGCCGGGCATCAACAGGAAGCCGCCGATCCGCGCCATGCGTCCGGCGCGCAGCCCGGCTTCCTCCAGCAATTCGCGCGCGCCGGCGAGGGCAGGGTCCTCACCGGGCTCGAGCAGGCCGGCCGGCGCCTCCGCCTGCACCGGCGGGAGGCCGGCGGCGAGCGCAGGTAGGCGGAACTGCTCGATCAGCGCGACGCGGTCGGCACGCGGGTCGTAGGGCAGCACGAGCACGCCGTTGCCGCGGCGCCAGAGCTCCCAGGTGAGCGTGCCGGATGGCGCGCCGTCGAAGCGGGTGTAGCGGAAGCGCACGCGCTGCATGGCGAAGCGGCCGCCATAGACGACCTCGTCGGCATCCACCGTCAGTCCCGGCGCGGGCGGGATGGGCGGCGCCTTGGCGTGGCGGGGCGGGCTGGCGCTCATGGGCGGCGGAACCTAGCCTCGGGGCGCAGGAGCGTCCATGTCCCCACCCGATCTGGCGCGCGCCAATGCGCGCGCCGTGCTGCTGGTGCTCGCCTCCTCCGCGACCTTCACGCTGGCTGCCGCGGCGGTGAAGGGGCTGGAGGGCGCGGTGCCGATGGCGCAGCTCATCCTGTTCCGCAACGTCTTCGCGCTGCCGCTGCTGCTCGTGATGCTGATTCGGGCGGGCGGGCTTGCGCTGCTCGTGCCGCGCCAGCCCTGGTGGCACGTGGCGCGGATCGCCTGCGGCATGTGCGGCATGGTCGGCGCCTTCGCGGGCTACACCTGGCTGCCGCTGGCCACCGCGACGGTGCTCGGCTTCACCATGCCGCTGTTCCTCACCGCGCTGTCGGTGCTGCTGCTCGGCGAGCGGGTCGGCTGGCGGCGCTGGTCGGCGGTGGTGGCGGGCTTCGCCGGCGTGCTGCTCGTCGCCCGCCCCGGCGCGGGGGAGGCGCTGCCGATCGTCCCCGTGCTGCTCGTGCTGCTCGGCGCGCTCGGCTGGGCGCTGGCGATGATGTCGATCCGCCGCATGGGCCAGGCGGGCGAGCATGGCGTGACGATCGTGCTGTGGTTCGCGCTCGGCAGCTCGCTCCTGTCGGGGATCGCGACGGTCCCGGTCTGGGTGGACCCGACGCCGCGGCAATGGGCGCTGCTGGCCTCGATCGGGGTCGTCTCGGCGGTGGCGCAGCTGTTGATGACGGAGGCCTATCGCCGCGGCGACACGACGCTGCTCGCGCCCTTCGAATACGCCGCGCTGCTCTGGACGATGGCACTCGGCGTGGCGTTCTGGGGTGAGTGGCCCGGTGCGCTCGACCTCGCGGGCTTTGCCGTGCTGGTCGGCGCGGGGCTGTTCATCTGGTGGCGGGAGCTGCGCCTGTCGCGGGCGCCGGCGCGATGAGCGTCTTGCGGAACCACAGACGTGCATGGCCGGCCGGCATGCCGTCGAGCCGGCCGAACTCCGCGTAGCCGTTCGCCTCCCAGAAGCCCGGCGCCTGGAAGGAGAAGGTGTCGGTGTAGGCCTGGGCGCAGCCGCGCTCCCGCGCGATCGCCTCGGCGCGGCGCAGCAGCTCCGAGCCCAAGCCCTGGCCGCGCTGCTCCCGCGACAGCCAGAGCCAGTCGATGAAGAGCCAGCCCCAGAAGGTCAGGCCGAGCAGCCCGCCGCGCACCGCCCCGTCCGGGCCGCGGGCGAGCAGCGTCACCGGCTCCCGGTCGTAGCCGCCGCCCATCTCCTGATTGTAGGCGTGCAGGCCGCGCTGGATGGCGGCGACCGCGTCGAGCTCGGGGTAGGCGTCCTCGACGATCTCGGTGTCGCCCGACTTGCCGCTCATGCCGTCTCCGCACTGGTCGGGCCGCAGCAGACAATAGCGGCGCGGGACGCGCCAGCCCCCGCCGTCACCGGCGCGGCGCGAGGCCGCGCAGCGCCAGCGCCAGCGCGCGCACCTCGTCCGCCGCGGGGGAACGCGGCGCGGCTTCCGTCACGCCGAGCCCGGCGGCGAAGGCATTGGCGAAGCCGGCGCGGTTGCCGAGCGAGGCGTCGAGCAGCGTCAGCCCCTTCGCACGCAACTGTGCCGCCACCTCCTCCGCCACCTTGCCCTGCGGGGGCACGCGGTTCAGCGCGAGCGCGGCGCGCCGCTTCTCGGCCTTGGCGATGTCGAGCGTCGCGCCCATCGCCCAGAGGTCGGGCGCGGAGGGCTGCAGCGGCACGAGCACGAGGTCGGCGGCGCGTATGGCGACGCGCGCATCGGTGTCGTCATGGGGCGGGGTGTCGAGCAGGATGATGTCGTGGCTGCGCCGGTACTTGTCGGTCGTGCCCGGGACGCGCCAGCCGGACGGCGCCTCGAAGTCCAGCCGATGCGCCTTCGCGCTGCCGAGCCGCTGCGCATGCCAGTGGGACAGCGTCTTCTGCGGGTCGGTGTCGAGCAGCGCGACGCGCTCGCCGAGCCCGGCAAAGGCTGCGGCGAGGTTGGCGGCAAGGGTGGACTTGCCCGCGCCGCCCTTGCGCTGCGCGACTGCGACGACGAAGGCCATCCGAACGACTCCGCACCCGATTGTGCGGTGCGGAATCTAGCAGGATGGAGGGGCGGACGCCTAACGACCCGTGGTCGAGGCGTCGGGCCGCGCGCCCGGCCGCTCCGGGATCCGGTCGCGGTTCGTCGTATAGCCCTCGGAGGTCTGGGGCTGGGTCGCGCCTGGCACCGGGGGGCCGCCGAGGACGGGATGGCCGGCCGGCGGCTGGGTGCGGCCCGGGTCGTCGTTCAGCCGGTTCGGGTCGGCGCCCGAGCGGTCGCCGCCGGAGCGATCGGCGCCCTCGTTCCCGATGGAGGAGGGCGGTGGCTGGGCGCTGAGCGCGGGCTGGTTCGGGCCGGCGCGCGTCTGGGCCAGCGCGAGACCGGGGAGCAGGAGGAGGGCGAGGAGGAGACGGGTCATGCCGTCGAAGCGCGCCGGGGCGCGCCGGGTTCGCCCGTGGCGCGCGGCGCACCGCCGGGCCATCATGCGGCCGGGGGCTTCGGGGGAGGTCGCATGATCGCCTATGCGGTCGGGCTGGCGGGCTGCGTGCTGCTCTCGGCGCTGGCCTTCCGCCAAGTGGCGGTGCTGCCGAACCCTGCCGATGCCGGGCCCTGGATGATCGGCATCGTGCTTGCCCCGCTGCCCTACCTGATCGCCTGGACCGTGCTGTCGGCGGCGCCCGCCGCGCGGGTGTACCGGCGCGCGTCCCTGATCCTCGCGCTCGCGCTGGTGCCGCTGCCGGTCGGCTTCGTCGCCCTCCGGTTCGGAGAGGGACCTTTCGTCTTGGTCGCGGTGGGCACGGTGGTGCTGCTCGCGGTCGCGCTCGCCGTGATGGCGCGACGGGACGCGCGCTCGGGCGGGCGGCGCTGGGGCGGGATGCGCTGGCTCGGCATCCATGCGGTGGGCGGGCTCGTGGCGCTGGCAGGGCTGTGGATCGGGCTGATGGCTTCGGCGCGCGCGCCCTGGGACGCGATCTTCTGGCGCTTCATGCCGGTCTTCGGCGCGGCGCTCTCGGTGCATGCGGTGCTGGCCTGGCGCGCCAAGGTCAGGGACGGCACGGCGTCGGTCTCGTGGCGGCGCGTCGGCGTGCTGCTCGCCATTCCCTGGGCGGTGCCGGTCGCCTGGATGTGGCGCGACGTGCCGGTGGCGGTCGCGCTCGGCTGGCCTCTGCTGATGGAGCGCGCGGCGATGCTGCGCCAAGCCTCGGCGGAGGGGCGGCCGGGCGCGGCGGCGGACCGCGCCTGGGGCGGGTTCGCGGTGCGCCCGCTCGCGCGCGGCCAATCGGCGCGGGTGCGGCTCGGCGACCGCGAGGTGGAGGTTCGCGCGCCGCCCGCATGGGAGGCCGCCGTGCCGGACCGTCCCGGCCTGATGGATCTCGGCCGGGGCTGGCTCCGGCTGAAGCCGGCCGGCGGCGGGCCGCAGAGCGTCGTCGCCATCGGGCCGGAGCGGCCATCGAGCCTCGCGCTCGGCCCGCCGGGCCCGCGGCCGGAAGGCGAGGCGGGGCGCGGCATGGCGCCGCTGCGGTGCTGGCGCGGACCGGGCGGGGCCTGGGCCTGCGCGGCGTCGCGGGGCGCGGCGCCGCGCCTGCCGGCGGAACTCGCCGCCTGGCGCCCCTCCGCGCCCGCGATCGAGCTCTGGAGCAGCCGCGCCACGGACCGGCCGGTGCTGCTCGCGCCCGGCCTGCGCGCGAGCTGCGAGGACGTGCAGCGCTGCCGCGTCGAGGCGCGGCATGAGAGCGGCGCGCTGGTGCGGGCCACGGTGCCGGCACGGCGGCTCGAGGATTGGCGCGGGCTGCGCGACGAGCTCGATGCCGTGCTGCGCTCGGCCACCGGGCTTGGTCTGGACCGCGCCCCGCTGGTGGAGGAGCCGCTGGGCCCGGCGCTGCCCTTCGACGCGGGCTGAGGTCCGGCGCTACGCTCGCGCGATGGAGGAGCTGCTCACCCCGGCCGAGATGGCGCGCGCGGATGCCGCGGCGATCGCCGGCGGCGTTCCGGGCATCACCCTGATGGAGGCGGCGGGACGCGCGGTGGCGCGCGCCGTGATGCGACGGTTCCGCCCCGTCCGGACGCTGGTGCTTGCCGGGCCCGGGAACAACGGCGGCGATGGCTGGGTGGCGGCGCGGCTGCTGGAGGCGGCAGGCTGGCCGGTCGCCGTCGCGCCACTCGCCCCGCCGCGGCCGGGCGGCGACGCGGCGCTGGCGGCGTCGCGCTGGCGCGGGCCGGTGGTGCCCTTCTCGGCCGGCGAGGCGGCGCGCGCGGGGCTGGTTATCGACGCGGTGTTCGGCGCCGGGCTGTCGAAGCCGGTGGACGGCCTCGCGGCGGAGGTGCTGGGCGCGCTGCGCACGCCGGTGGTGGCGGTGGACGTGCCGTCCGGCGTGGACGGCGCGACGGGGGCGGTGCTCGGCGTCGCGCCGGCCGCCGCGCTGACCGTCACCTTCTTCCGCCGCAAGCCGGGGCACCTGCTGCTGCCGGGGCGCGCGCGGTGCGGCGAGACGGTGCTGGCGGAGATCGGCCTGCCGGCCGCGGTGCTGCCGCGGATCGCGCCGCGCGCCTGGCGCAACGGGCCCTGGCTCTGGCGCATTCCGCGTCCCGATGCGGCGAGCCACAAATATGCGCGCGGCCATGTCGCGGTCGCGGCCGGCGCCGGCATGACGGGCGCGGCGCGGCTGGTCGCCTCCGGCGCGCGGCGCGCAGGCGCGGGGCTGCTCAGCCTTGCCGCGCCGGATGCGGCGACGGCGGCGGTGCTGCGCGCCGGCGATCCTGGCGCGATCGTGTCCGAGCACCGCGCGGCGCTGCTGCGCGACGCGCGCATCGGCACCTGGGTGGTCGGGCCCGGGCTGCCGGCCGGGCCCGCAACGCGCGCGCTGCTGCGCGAGACCATCGCGGCGGGGCGGCAGGTCGTGGCGGATGCCGGCGCACTCCGAGCCTGCGCGGGCGATCCCGCGTCGCTCGCCGGCTGCGCGGTGCTGACGCCGCATGCCGGCGAGTTCGCCGCGGTGTTCGGCGCGCCGGGCGGCGATCGCGTCGCCGCCGCGCGCGCCGCGGCGGCCGCGACCGGCGCGGCCGTGCTGCTCAAGGGCGCCGACACGATCGTCGCCGCACCAGACGGGCGCGTCGCGATCAACGACAACGCGCCGCCCTGGCTCGCGACCGGCGGCACGGGCGACGTGCTCGCCGGCATCGCCGCCGCGCTGCTCGCGCAGGGGCTCGATCAATTCGAGGCCAGTTGCGCCGCCGCATGGTTGCATGGCGAGGCGGCACGCCGCGCCGGGCCGGGCCTTCTGGCGGAGGATCTGCCCCCGGAACTTCCTCACGCGCTCGCAACTTTATTGGTCGATTGAACGGGGGGCTTCGGGCACCATCTGCCTGAAATACGCGGAAAGGATCCGTGATGTCCGATCTTGCGATCGCACCCGGGTTGCTGGACCGCGCGCTTCGGCGCGTGACGGCGCTCTGGCGCGACATGGCGGGCGGGGCGCCGGCCGGCGATGGCTTCGCCGAGCGCATGCGCGACTGCCTGGAGGCACGCGGCGGCGAGGTCTCGGCGCGCTCCCGCGCGGCGGGGCTGGCGGAGGCCTATCTCGCCGCCGGCCCGGTCGGGCGCGAGGAGTTCCTGCGCAGCCTCGCCGGCTTCGACTGCGAGGCGGAGGCGGTCCGTGTCGCCTGGGAGGCGGTGGCGGGCGCCAACGGCGTCGCCGAGCGGGCGCGCGCCAAGGCCAGGCTGCGCCGCGCGCTGGAGCCGCCGCGGACCCGGCTCGTCACGCAGTTCGCCGCCATCCCGGACGGCGTGAAGTTCGTGGTGGACATGCGCGCCGACCTGCTCGCGCGCATGGGCGACGATCCGATGCTGGAGGCGCTGGAAGCCGACCTGAAGGCGCTGCTCGCCGGCTGGTTCGATGTCGGCTTCCTCGAGTTGCGGCGCATCGACTGGGCCTCGCCCGCCTCGCTGCTCGAGAAGCTCGTGCACTACGAGGCGGTGCACCGCATCCGCACCTGGCGCGACCTCAAGAACCGGCTCGATTCCGACCGCCGCTGCTACGCCTTCTTCCACCCGCGCATGCCCGACGAGCCGCTGATCTTCGTCGAGGTCGCGCTGGTGCGCGGCATGGCGGACAACGTGCAGCACCTGCTCGACGAGCGCGCGCCGGTGCTCGACCCGAAGGAGGCCGACACGGCCGTCTTCTATTCGATCAACAACTGCCAGCGGGGGCTAGACGGCATCTCCTTCGGCAACTTCCTGATCAAGCGCGTCGTGTCGCTGCTCTCCGCCGAGTTCCCGAACCTCAAGACCTTCGCGACGCTCTCGCCCATCCCCGGCTTCCGCCGCTGGATCGAGGAACGGATCGCGGCGGAGGACGGGGCGCTCATCACCGAGGAGGAGGCGGCCGCGTTGCGCCTCGTCGCGCCGGCCGATCCGGCGCTGCCCGCTCCGGCCGCCGATGGCGCGGTGGTCGCGCCGCCGCGCGCGCTCGGGGAGACGCCGCTGCAGGTGCTCGCCCGCCTCCTCGCGCGGCGCTCCGTCGCGCGGGAGGAGGCGGTGGCGAAGGCCCTCGACCCGCTGCTGGCGCGCGCCTGCGCACGCTACCTGCTGGCGGAATCCGCGCGCGGCCGGGCACGGCGCGCGCGCGATCCGGTGGCGCATTTCCACCTCTCCAACGGCGCGCGGGTGGAGCGGATCAACCCGCGCGGCGACATGAGCGAGAAGGGCTGGCGGGAGAGCGCCGGGCTGATGGTGAACTACCTCTACGATCCCGCCCGCATCGAGGACTACCATGAGGACTACGCAGGCGAGGGGCGCCGCGCGGCCTCCTCCGCGGTGCGGAAGCTCGCCAAGGGCTTCGTCTGACGTCCGTTCACAAGGTCGGCGGCTGACGGCTGGCGAAGGGTTCCCTCCTCCGACCAGGAGGTGGCGCGGCGAACGATGGATCCATCGGCAAGCCGCCTGACGCCGGGTGCGGGAAAGACCCGCCAGACGAACGCGCTGTGGGGTGGTCTGAGGGCCCCATCACCCCGGCAAGCGAATCAGGCCCGGCCACCGCGGCGAGCCGGCGGCACAACGACCGAACCGGCCGCAGTCGGGTCAGTATGCCCGGGTGAAGCCCCCATCATGCAGGAGATTGATGCCGGTGATGTGGTCGGTGACGTCCGAAAGCAGGGCGTCCACGGCAGCAGCGACTTCCTCGGGTTGACCATACTTCCGGAGCGGGATGTTCGCCGTCTCCTCGGACAGTCGCTCCTCGAAAGTCATGCCGGCGGCAGAGGCGCGCCGTTGCAGGCTTGCCGTGTACCAGGGCGTGAGCGTGCCGCCGAGGGAGAGCGTGTTGACGTGGATGCCGCGCTCGCCGAGCGCGAAGGCGAGCGTCTTGGCCTCGGCCAGCCAGGCGAGCCGGATGACGTTGCTGGTGGCGTAGTGGCCGAGCACCTGCGCCGAGGAGATGCCGGAGATGATGACGACCTTTGCCCGACGACGCTCTGCGGGGTCGGGCTGCATCGCCCCGACCGCGGCCTTGAGCAGCGCGAGGGGGCCGATGAAGGCGCTCTGAAGGATCTCGCGCCACCGCTCGCTGGGCGGAAAGGGATCGCTCGTCGGCGGCTCCTGGGGCGGCATGAGCACGACGCCATCGAGCACGACGCGCCGCTGCGCCAACTCTGCTGCGAAGGCCGCGACGGACGCATCGTCCGCCATGTCCACGGCGATCCACGCATGTGCCTCGGTGCCGGCCGGCGGCTGCGGCAGCACGCCGCAGAGGGCGTCCAGCTTTGTCGTATCGCGCGCGGCGAGGATCAGGCGTCGACCGGCCCTGGCCAGCCTTTCGCATACAGCCCGACCGATGCCGCCGGTCGCCCCGGTGACGAGGACTGTCCGAGATGCCTCCGCCATGCGCTTCCCTCCCCCGGTGCCTGCCGATGTGGCCGGCCAGCATATGTCATGGCCCTCCGCCGACCAGCAGCTGTCGAGGCCTCGACAGTGGGGACCGGCTGTCTGTGACCCGCCGTTCCAGAGCGCTGCATCCCTGCCGGCGAGCGAGCGGTGGGCGTGCTCGGGCGACCGGCGCCCTTCCGCCGGCCGGCGCTGCGACGACGAGTGGGTCCGTTGCCGCCCCGATCAACGGCAGTTTTCGGCGTGGTTTCGCCCACGCTTCGGGATTCGGCTGAGCGGCCGGCGCGATGCTGCGTCCCGTTGGCGGCGCGGCGCCGCGCGGAGAGGCAGGAGGCGGGCATGGCCAGGATGGGTTGGATGCGGGCGGCGCTCCCGGTGGTGGTGGTGCTCGGCCTCGGGGCGGCGGAGCCGCGCGCGGCCTCGATCGGCACGACGGAGAACACGCAGTACCTGCCGGTCTGGATCGCCGAGCAGTTCCGGCCCGCGGGCGGCGCCCCGGCCCTGCTGAACATGCCGCCGGGCTGGGTCGTGGGCGACGCCGCGGTGGTGGTGGCGCCAGGCGGGCCGTGGGAGGCCGGGCAGCGCGACCTGCTGGTCTCGGCGCTGCTCGATTCCGGGGCCGCCGTGCTGGAGCTGAACGAGCCTCGCGACCGTCCGCGCGCGGCGGCGATCCGCGCCGACCTCGCCGAGGCCGAGCGCACCCTGCGCGACATATTCGGCGCCGGCTTGCTCGTCGCGGTCGGCACGGGCGAGGGTGGCGATGCCGCGCTCGAGGCCGCTGAGGCCCTTGGCGCCGCCGGCGCCTATGTCGCGGCGGTGCGGCTCGGCCCCGGTGCGCCGGCCTTCCGCGGCGGCGTCGCACCCGCTGCCGAGGCGTGGCAGGTGCGCGCGCCGCTGCTCTGCGACCTGCTGGCCGGGGTGTCGCGGGACGGGATGCGGGGCTTCGCGCAGACCTGCACCGGCAGCCTCGCGCTGGCGCGGTAGCCCTGCCATGCGCGGGCTGGCCGCATGCGCCGCGTGGCTGCTCGCGGCAACGCCGGCGCTCGGGTGCCCGGTTCCCGCGCCCGAGCCGGTGCCGGTCGAATTGCCGGGCGGATCCGGCAGCGGGCCGGGCGTGCTGCATCTGCCGCCCGGCTGGGAGCGCGGCGACGCTGCGGCGCTGGTCGTCGATGCGGAGGCGTTCCGCCTCGGCTGCCGCAGCGCTCGAACCGCGGCCCTGCTGGAGGCCGGGCTCCTGGTGCTCGCCCTGCCGCCGCAGGTCAGTGGCGGGGGCGAGCGTATCGAGGCGGGGCTGGTGCTGCGCGACGGCTTCGGCGCCGGGAGCGTCGCCGCCCTCTGGCCCGGGCTGTCCGAGATGGCCTGCGAGGCCGTGATGGGCGGCGCGGCGCGGGCGTGCCGGCGGGTCCGCGGTTGATCCGGGCCACATGGGCTCGCCCGTACGGCCCCGGTTTGATGTGGACGCAACGTCGGCGTCGCCCCTAGGCTCCCGCCCAGGTTGTGCACGGCATGCCGTCGCACGCCTGGCGGGAGGGGCAAGATCATGCCGGCAAAGAGCATCGTCGTCGCGACGAAGAACCAGTTCTTCAGCTATTTCAGCGTGGATGGCGGCAGCGGCGTCTACCGGGAGCGCAACCAGCTCTGGACGGCCGAGGGCATCACGATGAAGGTGCAGGGCGACCTGCCGCCCGGGGCCGCCGCTGGCGCCCTGAACTCCTTCGGGAAGAAGCACCTGCTCTCGACCGAGGGCAGCTCGAAGACGCAGACCGCGGCCGAGAAGGCGGCCAAGATCCTCAAGAAGCGGCAGGCCGCGAAGGATGGCGGCATCAATCCGACCGCGAACCGCCAGGGGAAGCTCGAGACGATCAAGAAGGAGATCGGCGGCGACACGAAGGCGCGGCACGCCTCCGCCACCGGCCATTTCGAGCTCAAGGCCTATGGCGACCAGAAGACGAACCGGAACACGATGATCCTGCTCGACGAGTTCGACGACCTCAACGCGGTCGCGACGTGCTTCGCCAAGGCGATCAAGGCGAAGACCGACTGGGCGACGAATGCGAAGCAGGCGATCCACGTCGCCCTCGAGCCCGGTTCAGTCATGACGATCGAGAACGGCACGACGAGCTACGCGTCGGGCGTCGAGGTGGAGGTCTATTTCGACGGCGGGACGCCCGCGGTCTATCACATCTTCCACCTCGGCGGGACGTTCTAGGCCACTTCGCGCGGGGCCGCCCGGCAGCTTCGCTCCGGCGCGGCGTCGCCGTGGCGGCGGGCCCGCCGGCCCCTCCTTCGCCTCATCGCCCGGCGGCCCTATCTTGGAGGGCGAGGAAGCGCGGAGACGGGCGATGACGGCGCAGCAGCCGATCCGGAAGGAGATCACGCCGGCGGAGCGGCTGCGCCTGCTGCACCAGATCGAGCGCAAGCTGCTCTGGCTCTCGGCCTGGATGATCCACCACGCCAACCACGTCCGGCCGAACCGCGACGGGCTGAAGGTGGGCGGGCACCAGGCGAGCTGCGCCTCCGCCGTCTCGATCATGGCGGCGCTCTACTTCGAGGTGCTGCGCCCGCAGGACCGCGTCGCGGTGAAGCCGCATGCCGGCCCGGTCTTCCACGCGATCAACCACCTGCTCGGCCGGCAGTCGCGCGAGAAGCTCGCGACGCTGCGGGAGTTCGGCGGCATCCAGCCTTATCCCTCGCGGATGAAGGACGGGGCGGAGGTGGATTTCTCCACCGGTTCCGTCGGCCTCGGGGTCGCGCTGACGACCTTCGGCAGCCTCGTGCAGGACTATGTCCACCTGCACGGGATGGCACCCCCCGGCCTGCCGCCCGGGCGGCATGTGGCGATCGTCGGCGACGCCGAGCTCGACGAGGGCAACATCTACGAGGCGTTGCTCGAAGGCTGGAAGCACGACGTGCGCAACGTCTGGTGGGTGGTGGACTACAACCGCCAGAGCCTCGATTCCGTCGTCCCCGACCGGCTCTTCGGCCGGATCGAGGGGCTGTTCCGCGACATGGGGTGGAACGTCGTCACGCTGAAATACGGCCGCAGGCTGCAGGCGGCCTTCGCCCGGCCGGGCGGTGAGGCGCTGCGCCGCTGGATCGACGACTGCCCGAACAGCCTCTACGCGGCGCTGACCTTCCAGGGAGGCGCCGCCTGGAGGAGCGCGCTGCTCGCCGAGCTCGGCCGGGAGGACGGCGTGCGCGCCATCGTCGACCCGCTGACCGACGACGAGCTGGCGGCGCTGATGACCAATCTCGGCGGCCATGACATCGAGACACTCACGGAAGCCTTCCGCGCGCAGGACGCGGCGGGCGACCAGCCGACCTGCTTCATCGCCTACACGATCAAGGGCATGGGCCTGCCCTTCGCCGGCCACAAGGACAACCATGCCGGGCTGATGACGAAGGAGCAGATGGCAGCCTTCCGCCAGGCGATGCGGATCCGCGACGGCCATGAATGGGACCGCTTCGAGGGGCTGGAGGCGGGGGAGGCGGAGCTCGAGGCCTTCATCGCTTCCTGCGCCTTCGCCGCGAAGCTGACGCCGGAGGGGCGGCGGCTCAGCACGCCCGCGGTGCATGTTCCCGCGGCGCTGCCGGCGCCGCGCCTCGCGCCGGGGCGGGTGATCTCCACCCAGGCGACCTTCGGCGACATCCTTGCCGAGATCGGGCGCGGGCATGGCGAGGCGGCGGAGCTCGCGGCCCGCATCGTGACCACCAGCCCCGACGTGACGGTCAGCACCAATCTCGGGCCCTGGGTGAACCGGCGCGGCATCTTCGACCGGCACAAGAAGAACGACGTGTTCCGCGACGCCAAGCTCGCCTCCGCGCAGCGCTGGGGCATGTCGCCCGAGGGCCAGCACATCGAGCTCGGCATCGCCGAGCAGAACCTGTTCCTGCTGATGTCGGCGCTCGGGTTGAGCCACGACCTCTACGGCGCGCGGCTGCTTCCCGTGGGCACGGTCTATGATCCCTTCGTCAACCGCGGCCTCGATGCGCTGATCTATGGCTGCTACCAGGATGCGCGCTTCCTGCTGGTGAGCACGCCGAGCGGGCTGACGCTGGCGCCGGAGGGCGGCCAGCACCAGAGCGTCAACACGCCGCTGATCGGCATCGCGCAGGACCGGCTGGCGAGCTTCGAGCCGGCGCATGCGGACGAGCTCGCGATCCTGATGCGGTTCGCCTTCGCGCATATGCAGAAGCCGGACGGCTCCGCCGTGTGGCTGCGGCTCTCGACGCGGGCGCTGCCGCAGCCGGAGCGGCGGCTGGATCCGGAGGCGGTGATCGCGGGCGGCTACTGGGCGGTGCCGCCGGCCGAAGGTGCGCGCATTGCCGTCGCCTATCAGGGGCCGGTGGCGCCCGAGGCAACGGCGGCCTTCGACGCGCTGCGGGAGGAGGAGCCGGGTGCGGGGCTGCTGGCGATCACCTCGCCCGACCGGCTGCATGCGGAGTGGCTGGCGGCGCGGCGGGTGCGGCGCACGGGCAGGGGCGGCGCGCCGTCCACGATCGAGCGGCTGCTCGCGCCGCTCGCGCCCGGAGCGGCGCTGGTGACGGTGCTGGACGGCCACCCGGCGGCGCATGCCTGGATGGGCGCGGTGCGCGGGCAGCGCGTGGTGCCGCTCGGCGTGGACCGGTTCGGGCAGGCCGGCGACATCCCCGACCTCTACCGTGAATACGGTCTCGACGCCGACGCGATCCTCGACGCCTGCGCCGAGGCGCTGCTGCCCGGATGAGCCTGCGCTGGCCCGAGCAACGCCCGGGGCGCGACCAGGTCGTCAGCGCCTACCGCCTGCTGCTCGGCCGCGAGCCCGAAAGCGAGGCGGCGATCGAGGCGCAGCTGCTGGCGGCGACGACGAATAGCGACCTGCGCGCGCGCCTCATGGCGTCGGCCGAGTTCCGGGCGCAGCTCGACCCTGAGGCCGCGCGCCCGATGCGCCTCGACCTGCCGCCGCCCGACATCGAGTGCGTGGCCGAGGAGGCGGCGCTCGCGGCGCTGCTGGCCCGGGTGGAACGGAGCTGGGCCGCGCTTGGCGAGACGGAGCCGCACTGGTCCGTGGTGACCGAGCCGCGCTTCCGCGCCGAACGGCTCGAGGAGAACCGTGCCGGCTTCGAGGAGACCGGCCAGCGGAGTGCGGGGATTCTCGTCGGCCTGCTCGCCCGGCACGGCATCGCGCCCGGCGAGCTGCCGCATTGCCTGGAGTTCGGCTGCGGCGTCGGGCGCGTCACCCGGGCGCTGGCCAGGCGTTTCGCCCGGGTCACGGGCTGCGACGTCTCCGCCCCCCACCTTGCCGTCGCGGCGCGGGAGGCAGCGGCGCCGAACACCGCTTGGTGGCGCTCCTCCATCGCGGCGCCGATGCCACCCGGGGGATGGGACCTGTGGTTCAGCACGCTGGTGCTCCAGCACAACCCGCCGCCGGTCAGCCGCATGGTGCTGGACCGTGCCTTCGCGGGGCTTTCGCCCGGCGGCGTGGCGGTGTTCCAGGTCGTCACCCATGTGGAGGGATATCGCTTCCGGGTCGCCGACTACCTCGCCGATGCGGGGCCGGGCGGGATCGAGATGCATGCACTGCCGCAGGCTGAGATCTTCGCGCTCGCGGCGGGGGCGGGGCTTTCGGTGCTCGAGGTGCGCGACGACAGCCATGTGGCGACCGGCCGGCCGGGGCAGTTCCTGTCGCACAGCTTCGTGCTGCGCCGGCCGGCGTGACGGCGACCCTCGACCGGCGGGCGCGGATGTCGCATCTGTCGGCCTGCGCGGGCGTGGTGGAACGGTAGACACGCTGGATTTAGGTTCCAGTGGCGCAAGCCATGGGGGTTCGAGTCCCTCCGCCCGCACTGCATTCCCCACGACGCCGCTTCGCGTCGCCGCGGGGGGCCGGATGGGTGCCGGACCCCATGGCGTGGCTCATCCTGGCGCGGCGAAGCCGCGCCAAGGCCACCGGGGGGCGGACGGATCGGCGAGGGCACCGGCCTTCCTGTCGGCCTGCCGCGGCCAGGCGGCCATTGCCGGCGGGCGCGCGTGGCGCTAACGGGGCGGGCTTGATGCGTTTGGGCGGTGCCCGCCGGGGCGCCGCGACAGGGATTCCGAGGATCACATGCAGGTCACCGAGCTGCCGGCCGATGGGCTGAAGAGGGCGTTCACGGTCGTCGTGCCGGCCGCGAGCCTGGCGGAGCGCCGCGACGCGCGCCTGAAGAAGCTCGGCGCGGAGCTGCGGCTGCCCGGCTTCCGCCCGGGCAAGGTGCCGACGGCGGTGGTCAAGGCGCGCTACGGCCAGGCGGTCGCCGGCGAGGTCCTCGAGGAGAGCGTGAACGAGGCGACGCGGCAGGTGATCTCCGACCGCGGCCTGCGCCCGGCGCTGCAGCCGAAGATCGAGCTGGTGAACTACAGCGAGGGCGCCGACCTCGAATACAAGCTCGACCTCGAGCTGCTGCCCGAGATCCCGATGCCGGACTTCGCGGCGATCGAGCTGACGCGCGAGAAGGCGACGCCCGCCGAGGCGCAGGTGGAGGAATTCCTCCAGACCATGCGCGAGCGGCTGGCCGGCGCCGAGGACGTGGCGGAGGCCCGCCCCGCCGCCAAGGGCGACATCCTCGTCTGCGACTTCGAGGGCCGGCTGAAGAAGGAGGACGGGAGCCTGGAGGAGCCGTTCAAGGGCGGTGCGGCCTCCGACATGCCGATCGAGGTCGGCGGCTCGGGCTTCATTCCCGGCTTCACCGAGCAGCTCGAGGGGATGTCGCCGGGTGAGGAGAAGGACATCTCCGTGAGCTTCCCGGCCGAGTACGGCTCCGCCGACCTCGCCGGCAAGGACGCGGTGTTCCACATCAAGGCCAAGGGCCTGAAGGCGAAGCAGCTGCCGGCGCTGGACGACGAGTTCGCGAAGCGGCTCGGCGTCGAGGACGTGGCCGCGCTGAAGGCGCGCGTGACCGAGAACCTGCAGCGCGAATACGATTCGCTCGCGCGGATGAAGGTCAAGCGCGCGCTGCTTGACCAGCTGGCGGAGAAGGCGAGCTTCACCGTGCCGGAGGGCATGGTGGAGGCCGAGTTCGGGCAGATCTGGCAGCGCGTCGAGGCCGACATGAAGGCCGGCAAGCTCGACGAGGAGGACCAGGGCAAGGACGAGGCGACGCTGAAGTCCGAGTACCGCGCCATCGCCGAGCGCCGCATCCGCCTCGGCCTGCTGCTGTCGGAGATCGGGCGGACGAACAACATCCAGGTCTCGAACGACGAGCTGGCCAATGCGATGCGCATGGAGGCCAGCCGCTACCCGGGCCAGGAGAAGCAGGTGATGGAGTTCTTCCGCTCCAACCCGCAGGCGGTCGAGGGGCTGCGCGCGCCGATCTTCGAGGAGAAGGTCGTGGACTTCGTGCTCGAGCTCGCCAAGGTCGCCGAGACGCCGGTCGAGCCGAAGGCGCTGACCGAGGCGGCTGGGTAAGGGCCGCGCTTGCGCCCTCCCCTTCAAGCGGGGGAGGGCGCCGGCGAGCGGGCCTGATCAATCCTGCCGGGCAGGGGTTTTCGGGCCGGGGGCGGCGGGCCACATTGGGCCTGAACTCACGTCCCGCCCGGGTTGCCGGGCTTTTCCAAGGACAGCCCATGATTCGCGATCGCGACCCGGTCGAGGTCTACAACAACACGCTGGTGCCGATGGTGGTCGAGCAGACCGCCCGCGGCGAGCGCGCCTTCGACATCTACTCCCGCCTCCTAAAGGAGCGGATCATCTTCCTGACCGGGCCGATCTTCGACCAGGTCGCCAGCCTCACCTGTGCCCAGCTGCTGTTCCTGGAGAGCGAGAATCCCAACAAGGACATCGCCTTCTACATCAACAGCCCGGGCGGCGTGGTGACGGCCGGCCTCGCGATGTATGACACGATGCAGTATATCCGCTCGCCGGTTTCCACCGTCTGCATCGGCATGGCGGCCTCGGCCGGCAGCCTGCTGCTGACGGCGGGGGAGAAGGGCAAGCGCTTCGCGCTCCCGAACAGCCAGGTGATGATCCATCAGCCCTCGGGCGGCGCGCAGGGCCAGGCGACGGACATCGCGATCCAGGCGCGCGAGATCCTCAAGACGCGCGAGCGGCTGAACAAGATCTATGTCCATCACACGGGCCAGCCCATCGAGGAGATCGAGGCCAAGATGGAGCGCGACACCTACATGACCGCGCAGGAGGCCTGCGACTTCGGCCTGATCGACCAGGTGGTCGAGCAGCGGCCGATGGCGCCGGCCGAGGCCGGGAAGGGCTGACCCCCTCCCAGCCGGGCCGGGGGTCCGCCCCGGCCCGTCCCACGTTCGTTACGGCCAGCCCCCGTTCGCGGGGCGGGCCGGGCGGCGGTTCCGCTTTCCCCGGGGCATCCCGGGGGCTATGGTCCTCGATGGCCGACCTCCCTGCCGGGGGGCGGGCACGACCTGACGCCACGTCCGCCGGCCGGCGGGCGCGGCTCCTGGAGCGCGCATGAGCAAGTCCGGCGACTCGAAGAACACCCTGTACTGCTCGTTCTGCGGCAAGTCGCAGCACGAGGTCCGGAAGCTCATCGCCGGGCCGACCGTGTTCATCTGCGACGAATGCGTCGAGTTGTGCATGGACATCATCCGCGAGGAGCACAAGACGCACCTGGTGAAGTCCCGCGACGGCGTCCCGACGCCGCGCGAGATCTGCAAGGTCCTCGATGATTACGTGATCGGCCAGGACCACGCGAAGCGCGTGCTCTCGGTGGCGGTCCACAACCACTACAAGCGGCTCGCCCATGCCGGGAAGTCGGGCGAGGTCGAGATCGCCAAGAGCAACATCATGCTCCTCGGGCCCACGGGCTCGGGCAAGACGCTGCTCGCCCAGACGCTCGCCCGCATCCTCGACGTGCCCTTCACCATGGCGGATGCGACGACCCTGACCGAAGCCGGCTATGTCGGCGAGGACGTCGAGAACATCATCCTCAAGCTGCTCCAGGCCGCCGACTACAACGTCGAGCGGGCGCAGCGCGGCATCGTCTACATCGACGAGGTCGACAAGATCAGCCGCAAGTCGGACAACCCCTCCATCACCCGCGACGTGAGCGGGGAGGGCGTCCAGCAGGCGCTGCTCAAGATCATGGAGGGCACCGTCGCCTCCGTCCCGCCGCAGGGCGGGCGGAAGCATCCGCAGCAGGAATTCCTGCAGGTGGACACGACCAACATCCTCTTCATCTGCGGCGGCGCCTTCGCGGGGCTCGAGAAGATCATCGGCGCGCGCGGCAAGGGCTCGGGGATGGGCTTCGGCGCCGAGGTCCGCTCCCCCGACGACCGCCGCACGGGCGCGATCCTGCGCGAGGTGGAGCCCGAGGACCTGCTGAAGTTCGGCCTGATCCCGGAATTCATCGGGCGCCTGCCAGTCGTGGCCACCCTCGAGGACCTCGACGAGAAGGCGCTGATCGAGATCCTGACCAAGCCGAAGAACGCCCTGGTCAAGCAGTACCAGCGCCTGTTCGAGATGGAGGGGGCGAAGCTCACCTTCACCGAGGACGCGATGCGCAGCGTCGCCACCCGCGCCATCCAGCGCCGGACCGGCGCGCGCGGCCTGCGCTCCATCATGGAGAGCATCCTGCTCGGCACCATGTTCGACCTGCCGGGCCTCGAGGACGTGGACGAGGTGGTGGTCAACCGCGAGGTCGCGGAAGGCCGGGCCAGCCCGCTCTTCATCTACGGCGAGCGCAAGGCGGAGCAATCCGCCGGCTAGCCCGCTTGGAACCCCGACCTGCCACCTCCGCGACACACCGGTCGGCCATGCGCCGGACGGGTGCTTGCGGCGGGGGGGTGGGGGGACCACCTTCCCTGAACTTCCCGTGGCGACGGGTTCGTGCCGCCGAGGTGGCGGGCCGCAAAGGCCCGCCATGGGCGACCCCGCGCCGATCGTCCCCAGCGAGGTCCTGATGGCGGCCAATAGCCCTGACACCCCCGTCGGCCGTGGCGAGCAGCTTCCCGTCCTGCCGCTGCGCGACATCGTCGTCTTCCCCCACATGATCGTCCCGCTCTTCGTCGGCCGCGAGAAGTCGGTCCGCGCGCTGGAAGCGGTGATGCGCGACGACAAGCAGATCCTGCTCGTCGCGCAGAAGAACGCCGCCCAGGACGACCCTGGGGTGGACGACCTCTACAAGGTCGGCACGGTCTCCACCGTGCTGCAACTGCTGAAGCTGCCCGACGGCACCGTGAAGGTGCTGGTCGAGGGCGGCCGGCGCGCGACGATCGAGGCCTACAAGTCCACCGATCCCTATTTCGAGGCCTTCGCCGGCCCGATGCCGGAGGAGAAGGCGCTCGAGGGCCGCGAGCAGGAGGCTCTGGCGCGCAGCGTCGTCACGCAGTTCGAGAGCTACATCAAGCTCAACAAGAAGATCGCGCCCGAGGTGCTGGTCTCGATCAACCAGATCGAGGATGCGTCGAAGCTGGCCGACACCGTCGCCGCGCATCTGAACCTCAAGATCGCCGAGAAGCAGGAGCTCCTGGAGACCCCGGGCATCGCCCCGCGGCTCGAGCGCGTCTTTGCCCATATGGAGGGCGAGATCGGCGTGCTGCAGGTGGAGAAGCGCATCCGCAACCGCGTGAAGCGGCAGATGGAGAAGACGCAGCGCGAGTACTACCTGAACGAGCAGCTGAAGGCGATCCAGAAGGAGCTCGGCGAGGGCGAGGACGGCAAGGACGAGGCCGCCGAGCTCGAGGCCAAGATCAAGGCGACCAAGCTGTCCAAGGAAGCGCGCGAGAAGGCGATGGCGGAGCTGAAGAAGCTCCGCTCCATGTCGCCAATGAGCGCCGAGGCGACGGTGGTGCGCAACTACCTCGACTGGATGCTGACCATCCCGTGGAAGAAGAAGACGCGCATCCGCAACGACATCGTCGCGGCTGAGGGCGTGCTGGATGCCGACCACTATGGCCTGGAGAAGGTCAAGGAGCGGATCATCGAGTACTTGGCGGTGCAGGCGCGCAGTCAGAAGATCCGCGGGCCGATCCTCTGCCTCGTCGGCCCGCCCGGCGTCGGCAAGACCTCGCTCGGCAAGTCCATCGCGAAGGCGACGGGGCGGAACTTCGTGCGCATGTCGCTCGGCGGCGTGCGGGACGAGGCGGAGGTGCGCGGCCACCGGCGGACCTACATCGGCTCCATGCCCGGCAAGGTCATCCAGGGCATGAAGAAGGCGAAGTCGTCGAACCCGCTCTTCCTGCTCGATGAGATCGACAAGCTTGGTGCCGACTGGCGGGGCGACCCGTCTGCCGCGCTGCTCGAGGTGCTGGACCCGGAGCAGAACAGCTCCTTCAACGACCACTACCTCGAGGTGGACTACGACCTGTCGGACGTGATGTTCATCACGACGGCAAACAGCCTGCGCATGCCGCAGCCGCTGCTCGACCGCATGGAGATCATCCGCATCCCCGGCTACACCGAGGACGAGAAGGTCGAGATCGCCAAGCGCCACCTCCTGCCGAAGGTCGCCGAGGCCAACGGCCTCAAGAAGGGCGAGTGGACGATCAGCGACGACGCGGTCCGCGACATGGTGCGCTACCACACGCGGGAAGCGGGCGTGCGCAACCTCGAGCGCGAACTGTCGGGCGTCGCCCGCAAGGCGGTGCGCGAGATTGTCGCCAAGAAGGCGAAGAAGGTCGCGGTCACCGTCAAGAATCTCGATAAGTTCGCCGGCGTGCGGAAGTTCCGCTACGGCGAGGCCGAGGCGGAGGACATGGTGGGCGTGGTCACCGGCCTCGCCTGGACCGAGGTCGGCGGCGAGATCCTGACGATCGAGAGCGTGATGGTCCCGGGCAAGGGCGCGGTGAAGACGACCGGAAAGCTCGGCGACGTCATGCAGGAGAGCGTCAGCGCGGCGATGAGCTATGTCCGCTCGCGCGCCACGACCTTCGGCGTCAAGCCGACGCTGTTCGAGAAGCGCGACATCCACGTGCATGTGCCCGAGGGTGCGACGCCGAAGGACGGGCCCTCGGCCGGCATCGCGATGGCGACCTCGATCGTCTCCGTGCTGACCGGCATCCCGGTCCGCAAGGATGTCGCCATGACGGGCGAGGTCACGCTGCGCGGCCGCGTGCTGCCGATCGGCGGCCTGAAGGAGAAGCTGCTGGCGGCGCTGCGTGCGGGCGTCACCACGGTCTTCATCCCGAAGGAGAACGAGAAGGACCTGGCCGAGATTCCGGAGGGCGTGAAGAAGGCGCTGACGATCATCCCGGTCCACCATGTGGACGAGGTGATCGGCAAGGCGCTGGTGCGGCAGCCGGAGCCGATCGCCTGGGAGGAGCCGGCGGAGACGCCGCCGGCGGCAGCCACGGGCGACGGCGCCGGCGTGCGCCCGCACTGAGCGATCCGAGGTCAAGCGAAGACGCGAGGGGCGTCCGCCGCAAGGCGGGCGCCCTTTCGATTCAGGGCGCTCGACAAGGCGTTCCGCCCGCCCCACTCCGCTGTGCGTTGCGCCGCGTGGGATCCGGCGCGCAGACCTGTGGAAAATGGCGGTTAACCGCCAAGAACGGCCGCTCCACACGTTGACGTGAGCGGAACGGCACGCCTAGTGTCGCCACCGAGGCACGTCGGAGTCGGACCGTCCGCTCCGCCTCGGCTCTGAGGGACCCTAGGGGGGTTTAGGACATGAACAAGCAGGACCTGGTCGCGATCGTCGCCGACGCCGGCGACATGCCGAAGTCGAAGGCAGGCGACGTGCTCGACGCGGTGTTCGAGGCGATCACCAAGTCGCTCAAGAAGAAGCAGGAAGTCCGCCTCGTCGGCTTCGGCACCTTCTCGACCTCCCGGCGCAAGGCCGGCAAGGGCCGCAACCCGCGCACCGGCGAGGAGATCAAGATCCCCGCCAGCACCACCGTCCGCTTCAAGGCCGGCAAGGGCCTGAAGGACGCGGTGAACTGATCCTCCGAAACCCCGGAGACGTCACGGGGGCCGGCCCTTGCACGGGGCCGGCCCTTCTCGTTTATGGAGCGTGCACCCTGCGGGCGCTTAGCTCAGTGGTAGAGCGGCGGTTTTACACACCGTTGGTCGGCGGTTCGAATCCGTCAGCGCCCATTCCGCCATGGCGGCGAGGGACGCCACCCGCATGACGCCGGGCAGTCGCGGTGGATGTGCTTGTCCGGCGGCGCAATTATCCCTTCCGCGGCATGCTCACGGCTGCGCTAGCATGCGGCGCTCAGACCGGGACCCGTCTTGTTGGACCGAAGCCTCTCAACCTCGTGTCCTGCCCGGCCGGCGGCCGGACTGCGGCCCCTCGCCACGCTGCTGATCGCCCTCCTTGCCGCGCCTGCCTTGCCGGCCGAGGCCGGGGCGCAGGCCGTCGCCGTGCCGACCGGGCATCTCCTGCAGGGCGAGGCGACGCCGGCGGAGCTGCACGGCGTCACGCTCTACGACCGCGATGCGCTGCTCGCCTACGCGGACGGCGTCACGCGGCAGGAGAACACCGGCGGGCTCGCCGCCATCGCCGGCATCATCGAGCGGCTCTACCACGAGGATGGCTGGTTCCTCGCCCGCGCCAGGGCCTTCCAGGATCCGGTCAGCGGACGCCGCGGCCTGGCGATCGATGAAGGCGGCGTGCGGCGCATCGAGGTGATCGGCGTCGCGGCGCCGATCGGGGGCCGCATCGCGGACCACCTCGTCCCGGTGCTGGACGGCACCCCGCTCAGGCTCGACGCCTATGAGCGCGCGCTGATGCTCGCCGGGGACCTGTCGGGGGTGACGCTCCGCTCCGAATTCGTGCCCGATCCGGCGGGCGGCGAATACGGTCTGCGGGTCCATGCGCAGCAGCGCCGCCTGTCGGTCGCCGCGCTGATCGACAACGTGCCGCGCGCCAGCGCCGTGGACGGCTATGTGAGCGGCGAGGCGTACTCGCTGCTCACGCCGGGCGACATGCTGCGCGTGGTCCTCGGTGCGACCAGCCGCACCAATTCGAGCGAGGCCGGGGTCAACGGCGCGGTCTTCTACCGCGTGCCCCTCGGGAGCGACGGGCTCTATGCCGAGGCCTTCGCCTCCAACCTCGTCTACACGCGCGAATTTCCCGGCGCCGCGCTGGAGCGCCGCCAGCAGCGCGGCGAGTTCTACGGCGCGCTGGTCGGCTATCCGCTGCGCCGGCGCATCGACGAATCGCTCTACCTCATGCTCGAGGCCGACCACCGCGCGATCGACGTCGACGGCAGCGACATCGGCGGCGACCGGTCGAGCGCGATCCGGCTCTCGGCCTACTACACCTCCTTCGACCGGCAGGCGCCGGCGTTCCGGCTCGGGCTCACGCTGTCGGCCGGCACCGCCTACAGCAGCTGGAATCCGAACGTGGACGACAGCTTCTGGCATCTGCGGGCGGTGGCGGGGACGGTGCTGCGGCTCGGCGATCCGGCGGCTGGCCATGCGCTGCGCATCGAAGGCTACGCGAAATACTCGCCCGGCACCCTGCCGGAGACCGAGCGGCTCTACCTCGGCGACCGCGAACGCATGCGCGGCTATGCGCTGGGCACCGCGACCGGCGACAGCGGCGCGATGGGCACGGTCGAGCTCAGCCGCCACATCCCCCTCGGCTGGCGCTTCGTCGAGGCGCTGACGCCGTCCGTCTTCCTGGATGCGGGCGCTGTCTACCGGAACGGCGACTTCCCGATCGCCCCGCTCGGCACGGCGCCTTCCCGCACGGTCGGGCGGTCGAGCCTCGGGCTCGTCTCGGCCGGCGCGGCCTGGCGGGCGGCGCTGTCGAACGGCTTCGCCTTCTCGGGCTGGATCGGCCTGCCGCTGGTGGATGACGGGACCGACGTGCAGTTCAAGCCGGCGGCCTATCTCCGCCTGACCCGGACCTGGTGAGGAGGCGGCCGATGCGCAGGATCCTGCTCGGGACGCTGGCGCCGGCGGCGCTGCTGCTGGCGGCCGGCGGCGCGGCGGCACAGGGCAACCGCACCGGCTGGTGCCAGGGCGCACACAACCCGCATACCAGTGCCTGCGGCCTGCCCGTGCCGGTCAACCCGCTCGCCGTGACCGGCGGGCAGCAGGGGCCGGTGCGCGATTCGAACCAGTTGCCGCCGCAGCAGGCGCCCGTGCTGCCGACCCAGGCGCCGCCGACGCTCATGCTGCCGGGCGGCGGGACCGGGCCTCAGGTGGCGCCGGGGGGCGTCACGGGGATGCCGCAGCCGCGCCCTCCGCAGCCGATGCAGGTGCCGCCGCTGCGCGGCCCGACGGTCGCGCCCGTTCCGGTGCCGCGGCCCGTGCCGACGGTGGTGCCGGCGCAGGTCCCGCCGCCGCTCTCCGTCCCCGGAGGCGGGGCCGTGCCGCAACTCGCGCCAGGCGGGATCACACAGGTGCCGCAGCCGGTGGTCCCGCCCGTCATCGCCGTGCCGCCATTGCCGGCGCAGGTCTTCGTTGGACCCGCGGCGATGCCGCAGGCGCGGCCGCCGGTCGTCCAGGTGATCCCGCAGCCGCCGCTTATCGTGCAGCAGGCGCCGCAGGGTCCGGTTCGCGGCCCGACCCCGCAGGGGCCGACGGTGCTGCAATCGGGGATGCCGCAGCCGCTGGTCGCGCCGCCCGATCCCGTGCGGGCGCAGCCGGGGCAGGGGCAGTCCCCGCAGGTGCCTCCACCGGCGTTGCTGCCGCAGGCGCCTGGTGTGCCGCCCTTGCCGCCGGGCCGGCAGCCGCTTCCCCAGGCCGTGCCGGTGGCGGTGCCGCCGGACCCGACGCGGCCGCCCGTGCAGGGCGTGCCGATCGCGCAGCCCCCGCTGCCGCAGGGCCCGATGACGCAGCCGGTGGTGATCCCGCGGCCGAGGCCGCTATCGCCGGGCCAGCGCGTGCCCGTCGTCGCTCCGCCGGATCCGACGCAGGGTGGGCCGCAGGGCGTGCCGCTGGCGCAGCCACCGCTGCCGCCGGTCTCGAACCAGCCGCCGCCGCTGATCGCGCAGCCGCCGTCGCGCCCGCCGGTGCAGCAGGAACCACTGGCGGTGCCACCCGACCCGACGCGCCCGCCGCCGCAAGCCGTGCCGCTCGCCCAGCCGCCGTTGCCGCCGGGGCCGAACCAGCCGCCGGCGCTGATTGCACAACCGCCGTCGCGGCCGCCGGTGCAGCAGGGGCCTTTGGCGGTGCCGCCCGACCCGACGCGTCCGCCGCCGCAGGGCGTGCCGCTCGCCCAGCCGCCGCTGCCGCCGAGGCCGAACCAGCCGCCGCCGCTGATCGCGCAGCCGCCGTCGCGCCCGCCGGTGCAGCAGGGGCCTTTGGCGGTGCCGCCTGACCCGACGCGTCCACCGCCACAGGCGGTGCCGCTCGCCCAGCCGCCGCTGCCGCCGGGCTCGAACCAGCCGCCGGCGCTGATTGCACAACCGCCGTCGCGGCCGCCGGTGCAGCAGGGGCCTTTGGCGGTGCCGCCTGACCCGACGCGTCCGCCGCCGCAGGGCGTGCCGCTCGCCCGGCCGCCGCTGCCGCAGGGACCGCTTCGCGAACCGCCGCTGATCGCGCAGCCGCCGGCGCGCCAGCCTCAGCCGCCGGTCGCCATGCTCGTGCCGCCGCTACCCGGCCCGACCCAGATCCCCTCGCAGGGCGGCGGGCGCGGGCCGGCCATCGTCACCATCACGCCCGAGGCCACCACCTCTCCAACCGGGCAGTCCCTGGTCACGCGCCTCCCCGGCCGTCAGGCGTTGCACGACCAGCCGGAATTCGCGCCAGGCCCGGCCGGCGGGGTGCTGAACTGCGTCGCCAGCGGTCACGCGCTGCGGCGCTACCTCGACGAGGACGGGGTGGAACGCGTCGCGGGCGACCTGCCGGGCCTCGTCGTCGTGTCGATGATGTTCCGCGACATCCCGGCGGTGCATCCGGAACACGCCGAGTGCCTCGTCGCCGTCCGCCGCCGCGACCCGCGCGAGATCACCGCCCAGGGCCCGTCGCCGCGCCCCTGACCCGGCGCGACGGCGGGCCGAAGCCGAGGCGCGCTACCGTCCCGCCTCCATGATCGCGAGCATGTAGGTCTCGTTGCCGATGCCCGTGACTCGCGACGTCACCGCGAAGCGTGCGAGATCCAGCGTCCAGAGCAGGCTGCTGCGCGGGCCGCGCTTCTTCCCGCCCGTCACCGCCGCCCAGCCGCCATCGGCCGAAATCGCAACGCCGCGCGGCTGCGCCGGCCCGCCGGTCGGGTCCTCCAGCGCGAGCCGCGTCACCTCGCGCGCCGAGGCGACCTCCACCAGCGAGAGCGTGCCGGAGGCGAAGCAGGACACGACGAGGTGCCGGCCGTCGGGCGTGAAGGCCGCGACGAAGGGCCGCGTGCCCTCCGCCGGGTCGTCGGTGCCGACGCGGATGCGGCCAACCTCCTGCCGCGCGGCGACGTCGAGCAGGCTGACGGTGTTGCCGAAGGCGCCGGTCCGCATGCTCTCGCGCGCGGCGACCGCGGCGAGGCGCCCGTCGGGCGAGACGCTGATGCCGAAGCCGCCGCTCTGGACCGGGACGCGCGCGACCTCGGCGCCCGGGTCGCCGGCGAGCGCCGCCGTCAGGTCGATGAAGGAGACGTCGTCCGTGCCGCCATTGGCAGTGAGCAGCCAGCCCGTGCCGATCGGGCTGACCGCGAGGCCGTTCGGATTCGGGAAGCGGCCGAAGCCCGGATCGGGCGAATCGCGCATCGGCGCGCCGCCGCCGTCGCGCAGGCGGATGCGGCGTGCGACGCGGTGCAGGCCGCGCTCGATGGCCGTCACCTCGACGCCGCCATCCTCCGCACCCGGCGCCTCGGCCGAGGAGACGAGGAGGTGGCGGCCATCGGGCGTCAGCGACATGCCGACCGGGCCGGCGGTGCCGGTCTCGACGATCGCGGCGATCGCGCCCGTCGTGCCGTCGTGGCGCGGGTCGCGCAGAGCGCGGCAGTCGAGCAGCGTGATCGTGCCGGGATGGCCGTGCTGGTAGGCGCCGGCCGCTGCGGTGCTCGCCAGCCCCGAATGGCAGACGACGTAGGCATAGGCGCCGTGCGGCGGCACGAGCACCGAGACCGGCTGGCCGGAGGCGGGCGCGCCGCCGATATCGGGCGTGGCGCGCGGGCGGGACAGCACGGCGCGGTCGGTGCCGTCATGCGCCGGATCGCGCGCGGCCTCGGCATCGATCACCGCGACGTTGTTGTCCCAGCGGCCGCTGGCGATGATGAGCGCTCCGGTCATGCGGTCCTCCGGGGGCGGCGCTGCCAGGCGAGCGCGGCGAGCGGCAGCAGCAGCGCGAGCGCGGCGCAGCCGAGCAGCGCGGCCGAGAGTGGGCGGGCGATGAAGATCGTGGGATCGCCGAGCGAGAGCGTCAGCGACTGGCGCATCGCGCTCTCGAAGAGCGGCGAGAGGACAAGGCCGAGCACCATCGGCGCCATCGGCCAGTCATGCCGCCGCATCAACCAGCCGACCAGGCCGAAGCCGACCAGCAGCCAGCAATCCTCGATGCTGTTCGACTGCGAATAGACGCCCGCGATGCAGAGCGCGATGATCGGCGGGTAGAGCCAGGAATAGGGCACCGAGAGGAGGCGGGCGAAGACACCGGCCAACGGCAGGTTCATCACCAGGAGGATGAGGTTGCCGATCAGCATCGAGGCGATGAGTGCCCAGACCAGCCCGGCATTGGTCGTGAACATCTCGGGCCCGGGCCGTATGCCGAACATGATCAGCGCGCCGAGGATCACCGCCGTGGTGCCCGACCCCGGCACGCCGAGCGAGAGCATCGGCACCAGCGCTCCGGACGCTGCGGCGTTGTTCGACGCCTCGGGGCCGGCCACGCCCTCGATCGCACCCTTGCCGAAGCGCGACGGGTCCTTGGCTAGCTTCTTCTCGACGATGTAGGCGACGAAGGAGGCGATGGTGGCGCCCGTGGCCGGCAGTACGCCGACGACGAAACCGATCACCGAACCGCGCGCGATCGGCCAGCGCGAGCGCCGCCAGTCCTCGCGGGTCGGCAGCACGTCCTTCACCTTCGCCACCGGTCGCGCCGCGGCGTCGTTGCAGCCGGACAGCACCTCGCCGAGGCCGAAGAGGGCGACGGTCAGCACGATGAACTCGATGCCGTCGAGCAGCCAGACCTGGCCGAAATCGTAGCGCGGGATGCCCACCTGCGGGTCGATGCCCATGGTGCCGAGCGCGAGGCCGGCGACACCCGCGACGAGCCCCTTCAGCACGGAACTGCCGACCGCGGCGAGCGCCACGAGACCGAGCACGACGAGGGAGAAGTACTCCGGCGGCCCGAAGGCGAGCGCCATCTTGGCGAGCGGCGGCGCGATCAGCATCAACCCGATCGTGCCGAGCGTGCCGGCGATGAAGGAGCCGATCGCCGCGATGCCGAGCGCGGCCCCCGCGCGCCCCTGCAGCGCCATCTGGTAGCCGTCGATGCTGGTCATGACGGTGGAGCTCTCGCCCGGCACCGAGATCAGCACCGAGGTCAGCGTGCCCCCGTACTGGCTGCCGTAGTAGATCCCGGAGAACAGGATCAGCGCCGCGGTGGGGTCGAGGCCGAAGGTGATCGGCAGCAAGAGCGCGATCGCCGCTGCCGGCCCGATGCCCGGCAGCACGCCGACCACCTGGCCGAGGGTCACGCCAAGGAAGCACATGGCGATGTGGCCCGGCGTCAGCGCCGCGGCGAAGCCCATCATGAGCTGGGAGAACGGGTCCATCCGCTCAGCTCCCGAACGGGCCGGCGGGAAGCGGCACGGCAAGCCAGGTCGCGAAGATCAGGTGCAGCGCGGCCGCGACGCCGGCGGCGGCGAGCACCGAGGGCAGCAGCGGCTTCCGCTCCGCCACCGCATAGAGGACGAGCAGCAGCAGGAAGACCGCCGCGGCGAAGCCGATCAGCTCGAGGCCCAGCACCGCGGCGAGCGTGGCGCCGAGCACCAGCAACGGCTTGCGCAGCGCGCCGGGCGCATCGGGGGCCGGGGCAGGGGCGAGGATCGCCTGCGCCGCGGCCCCCACCGACAGCGCGAGCAGCAGCGCCCCGAAGGCGAAGGGGAGCCAGCCCGGGCCCGGCGTCTCGCGCTCCCACATCGGCATGGCGCGGGCGCCAATCAGCCAGACCAGGCCCATCGCGGCGAAGCCGGCCGAGAGGAGGAGGTCGCCCCAATTGATGCGCTTCATGTGATGCGCTTCATGCCGTGGCCTCGGGCGCCGGGTGCCGCCTCCGACGGCTGGGCTTCGTGCAGGCCACGGGCGCTTCGGGCCACGCCTCCGGCCTGTGCACGGGCCGCGTTCGCGGCCTCGACCCGCGCCGGAGCGCGGGTCGCCTTGTGCGTCGGTGACCCATGCTGCCCTGGGCTCAGGCCGGGCGGCCGAGCAGCTCGCGGTAGAGGCGTTCCTGGCGCTCAAGGAAGGCTGCGAACTCGGCGCCGAAGATCGGCGCCTCGCTGGCGACGTTCTCGCGCAGGTAGCGCTTCCAGGCCTCGGTCGCGAGGACGCGCTGCATGACCTCGGTCCAGTACGCGGCCGCCGCGTCGCTCACGCCGCGCGGCACGCCGATGCCGCGCCACATCTGGAAGTTCTCGGCGTTGATGCCCTGCTCCTTCATCGTCGGCACGTCGGGCAGGTCGGCGAAGCGGGTGTCGCGGAAGACGCCGAGGGCGCGGACCGCGCGCGACTGCAGGTGCCCCATGAATTCGAGCGGGTTGCCGATCGAGGCCTGCACATGGCCGCCGAGCAGCGCCGTCAGCGCCTCGCCCCCCGAGTTGAAGTTGACCATGTTCAGCTCCGCCCCAATGGCGCGTCCGAAGACGGTGATCGCCATCTGGTCGGTGGTGCCGCCGGTCGAGAAGTTCACGCTCCGCGCCGGCGCGGCGCGGGCATGGGCGGCGAAGGCGGCCGCCGTCTGGTGGGGGCTGTCGGCGCGGACGAAGAGCAGGAAATCGTCCAGCATGGTGTTGGCGATCGGGCGGACCTCGGACAGCGTCCGCGCGGTCGGCACCATGATCGGCGTGATCTGGGTCGTGCCGTTGATGGCGACGATGGTGTGCGGCTCGGTCCGGCGGCTGGCGGCGACATAGGCGATCCCGACCGCGCCGCCGCCGCCCGGGCGGTTCACCGGGTTCACCGGCACCGGCACCAGCCGCTCGTCGGTGATGATGCGCTGGATGACGCGGGCCATGAGGTCGGCGCCGCCGCCGACGGCGAAGGGAATGACGAGCTCCACGTCCCGCGTCGGCCGCCAGGCCTGGGCGAGGGCGAGGGTGGGGAGCGCGAGGGTGCCGAGGCCGAGGCCGAGCGCCGCGCGGCGGGTGGTGGTCATGGGCGTGTCTCCCTCCGGTCTGCGCCGGTGGGGCGATTGAGGGACGCAATCCATTGCGGGTCAAGGACCGCGCCCGACCCTCGCTTGACACCACTCCGCGCCACCCCTATTCCCCGCGGCCTGCCGCATGCGGGTGTAGCTCAGTTGGTTAGAGCGCCGGCCTGTCACGCCGGAGGTCGCGGGTTCGAGCCCCGTCACTCGCGCCACGCGGCGGCAGATTTCCCCTTCTCCTTACGGAAGCGTGCCCTGGACGTTCCAGGCTTGTTCACGCATCTCTCTGCTGTCCCTACGCGATCGTCGGCCCCTATGGCGGAGCGCGGCGGGGGCGGCTAAGGTCCGGCCACGCTGCGGTGCGGCATGACGGGGACCTGCAGGGCGCAGGATGCCCCCGATCGGCGCAACGGGCGGCCCCGGGACGCAAAGATCCCGGGTGGAGAAGGCAAGGCGAAGACCACATGACCCAGCCGCTGCTGGCCGAGTATTTCCCGATTCTCGTCTTCCTCGGCATCGCGGCCGCGATCGCGAGCGCGATGGTCGGCGGCGCGCTGCTGGCCGCGCACCAGAAGCCGAACCCCGAGAAGCTCTCGGCCTATGAGTGCGGCTTCGAGCCCTTCGACGACACGCGGCGCCGCTTCGACGTGCGGTTCTACCTCGTTGCCATCCTCTTCATCATCTTCGACCTGGAAGTCGCATTCCTGTTCCCCTGGGCGATCACGCTCGGCGAAATCGGGTGGTTCGGCTTCCTCTCCATGATGGGCTTCCTCGGCGTGCTCACCGTCGGCTTCGTCTATGAGTGGCGGAAGGGCGCGCTGGACTGGGAGTAGGTCTGGCTTGGAATAACGCCGGGAACGACGCCGGGAACGGCGCTTCCTGACCTCGGGCGCGGCGGGCGCCAGGGAGATCGGAATGAGTGGTACGACAGCGTCGCGCGACGACGCACTCGCATGGAACCGGGAGGCACTGCCCCCCGGTCCTGCGCAGGATGCGGTGATCAAGGGCATCACCGGCGAGATGGAAGAGAAGGGCTTCGTGGTCGCCAACCTGGACAAGGTGGTGAACTGGGCCCGCACGGGCAGCCTCTGGCCGATGACCTTCGGGCTCGCCTGCTGCGCCGTGCCGATGATCCACGCCTACATGGCGCGCTACGACCTCGACCGCTTCGGCATCATCCCGCGCGGCAGCCCGCGGCAGTCGGACGTGATGATCGTGGCCGGGACGCTGACCAACAAGATGGCGCCCGCGCTGCGCAAGGTCTACGACCAGATGAGCGAGCCGCGCTGGGTCATCAGCATGGGCAGCTGCGCCAATGGCGGCGGCTACTACCACTACAGCTACAGCGTGGTGCGCGGCTGCGACCGGGTCGTGCCGGTGGATGTCTACGTGCCTGGCTGCCCGCCGACGGCGGAGGCGCTGGTCTACGGCATCCTGCAGCTGCAGAAGAAGATCCGCCGGACGGGAACCATCCTCCGTGGCTGAGGCGCAGATGACGTTGCAGGAGCTCGGCGCCGCGATCGCCGAGGCCGCAGGCCCCGCCGTGCAGGAGGTCTTCGTGGAGCGCGGGCAGGAACTCGTGCTGCGCGCGACGCGGCAGGGGCTGCTGCCGCTGATGGCGCTGCTGCGCGACGAGCCGCGGCTGGCCTTCGCGCAGCTGATGGACCTCTGCGGGATGGACCATCCGGAGCGGCCCGAGCGCTTCGACGTCGTCTACAACCTGCTCAGCCTGGCGCATAACCGGCGCGTCCGCGTGATCGTCTCGACCGACGAGGCGACGCCGGTGCCGAGCGTCGTCGGCCTCTTCCCGAACGCGACCTGGTACGAGCGGGAGGCCTGGGACATGTACGGCGTCGTCTTCGAGGGCCAGTCCGACCTCCGCCGCCTGCTGACCGACTACGGCTTCGAGGGGCATCCGCTGCGCAAGGACTTCCCGCTGACCGGCCATGTCGAGGTCCGCTACGACGAGACCCGCAAGCAGGTGGTCTACGAGCCCGTCGCGCTGACGCAGGACTTCCGCAACTTCGACTTCCTCTCCCCCTGGGAAGGCATGACGACGCTGCCCGGGGACGAGAAGGTGCATCTCACGCGCGAGCAGCGCGGCCAGCTAGAGGGTCCGCAATGAGCGGCAGCTCCGCCATGGCGTCGGAGGGCGGGCCGCTCGCGGCCTCCGCCGATCCCGTCGCCTTCACCGCCGAGACCGGGGACGGCGCGACGTCGCGCACGGTCGAGGTGGATTCGCACCACATCAACTTCGGCCCGCAGCACCCGGCCGCGCATGGCGTGCTGCGCCTCATCCTCGAGCTGAAGGGCGAGGTGGTGGAGCGCGCCGACCCGCATATCGGCCTGCTGCACCGCGGTACCGAGAAGCTGATGGAGTACAAGACGTATCTCCAGGCGATGCCCTACATGGACCGCCTCGACTACGTCTCGCCGATGTGCATGGAGCACAGCTACGTGCTCGCGGTGGAGAAGCTGCTCGGCATCGAGGCCGACGTGCCGGAGCGCGCGCGCTGGATCCGGACGATGTTCGCCGAGATCACGCGCATCCTGAACCACCTGCTGAACGTCACGACCTATGCCCTCGATGTCGGCGCGATCACGCCGAGCCTCTGGGGCTTCGAGCAGCGCGAGTACCTGCTGGAGTTCTATGAGCAGGTCGGCGGCAGCCACTACCACGTCAACTACTTCCGCGCCGGCGGCGTCTCGAAGGACCTGCCGGCGGGGCTCGAGGACCGGATCGGCGCCTGGTGCCGGCAGTTCCCGAAGTTCCTCGACGAGCTCGAGGGGCTGCTGACGGAGAACCGCATCTTCAAGCAGCGCACGGTGGACATCGGCGTGATGACGGCCGAGCAGGCGATCGCCTGGGGCTTCAGCGGGCCCTGCCTGCGAGCCTCCGGCTGCGCCTGGGACCTGCGCAAGTCGCAGCCCTACGACATGTACGACCGGCTGGACTTCGAGGTGCCGGTCGGCGTGCATGGCGACTGCTACGACCGCTATCTCGTGCGCATGCAGGAGATGCGACAGAGCCTGCGGATGATCGAGCAGTGCCTGGCCGCAATCAAGCCCGGCCCGATCAAGATCAGCGACAACAAGATCGTCCCGCCGAAGCGCGCCGAGATGAAGCGCTCGATGGAGGCGCTGATCCATCACTTCAAGCTCTACACCGAGGGCTACCACGTGCCCGCCGGCGCGACCTACACCGTGACCGAGGCGCCAAAGGGCGAGTTCGGCGTGTACATGGTGGCCGACGGCACGAACCGGCCCTACCGCGTGAAGATCCGGGCGCCGGGCTACACGCATCTGCAGGCGATGGAGGTGCTCTCGAAGGGGCACATGCTGGCGGATGCGGTGGCGATCATCGGCAGCCTCGACATCGTCTTCGGGGAGATCGACCGGTGAGCGGAAGCGAGCGCAACGCGGCGACCGCGCCGGGCGTGCACGCGGCGCGCAACGACGAGGTGCGCAGTGACGGCACGCAATCGCCGGGCGGCGGCTGGGGTGCGACGCACGCCGCCGACCAGATGGATCCGCACCAGCCGGCGAGCTTCGAGTTCGACGCCGAGAGCAACGCGAAGATCGAGACGATCGTCGCGCGCTACCCGGCGGGGCGGCAGATGAGCGCGGTGATCCCGCTGCTCTATGTCGCGCAGCGGCAGATGGGCCGGCAGACCGGCAGCGCCTGGGTGCCGAAGCCGGCGATGGACGCCATCGCGGCGCGACTCTCCATGCCGCCGATCCGCGTCTACGAGGTCGCGACCTTCTACTTCATGTTCAACACGCGCCCGATCGGCCGCTTCCACCTGCAGGTCTGCGGCACCACGCCCTGCATGCTGCGCGGGTCGGAGGACGTGGTTCGCGCCTGCCGGGATGCCGGCGGGCTGAAGGGCTATGGCGACACCTCGGCCGACGGGCTGTTCACCATGACCGAGGTGGAATGCCTCGGCGCATGCGTGAACGCGCCGATCCTGCAGGTGGATGACGACTACTACGAGGATCTCGACTACGACCGCACGGTCGCGCTGATCGAGGCACTGAAGCGCGGCGAGCGGCCGAAGCCGGGTTCGACCATCGGGCGCCAGACGAGCGCGCCGGAGGGCGGCCCGCAGACGCTGCTCGAGGTCCCGGGGGAATAATCATGGCGCTCTCCGACAAGGACCGCATCTTCACCAACCTCTACGGCGTACAGGACTGGCGCCTGGCGGCGGCGCAGCGGCGCGGCAACTGGGACGGCACCAAGGGCATCCTGGAGAAGGGCCGCGACTGGATCATCGAGGAGATGAAGGCGTCGGGCCTGCGCGGCCGCGGCGGCGCCGGCTTCCCGACCGGCATGAAGTGGTCCTTCATGCCGAAGCAGGCGAGCGAGAGGCCGCACTACCTCGTCGTGAACGCCGACGAATCCGAGCCCGGCACCTGCAAGGATCGCGACATCATCCGCCACGATCCGCACACGCTGATCGAGGGCTGCCTCATCGCCGGCTTCGCGATGGGCGCGCATGCCGGCTACATCTACATCCGCGGCGAGTACTACAACGAGAGCGTTGTGCTCGAGGCGGCGATCCAGGAAGCCTATGACGCCGGGTTCTTGGGGAAGAACGCGGCCGGCAGCGGCTGGGACTTCGACCTCTACGTCCATCGCGGGGCAGGGGCCTATATCTGCGGCGAGGAAACCGCCCTCATCGAGAGCCTCGAGGGCAAGAAGGGCATGCCGCGGCTGAAGCCGCCCTTCCCGGCGGCCGTCGGGCTCTATGGCGCGCCGACCACGGTGAACAATGTCGAAACGATCGCGGTGGTGCCGACCATCCTGCGGCGCGGCGCGGCGTGGTTCGCGGGCTTCGGCCGGCCGAAGAACTCGGGCACCAAGATCTTCTGCCTGCAGGGCCACGTGAACCGGCCGTGCAACGTGGAGGAGGAGATGTCCATCCCGCTGCGCGAACTGATCGAGCGGCATGCGGGCGGCGTGCGCGGCGGCTGGGACAACCTGCTCTGCGTCATTCCCGGCGGCAGCTCCACGCCGCTGATCCCGAAGAGCGTCTGCGACGACGTGCTGATGGATTTCGACGCGCTGCGCGAGCACAAGACGGGCCTCGGCACGGCGGGCGTGATCGTGATGGACAAGTCCACCGACATCATCAAGGCGATCGCGCGGCTGTCCAAATTCTACAAGCATGAAAGCTGCGGCCAGTGCACGCCCTGCCGCGAGGGCATGGGCTGGGTCAGCCGCATGATGGAGCGGATGGTCGAAGGCCGGGCGGAGATCGAGGAGATCGACCTGCTCGAGGACGTGACGCGCCGCATCGAGGGGCACACGATCTGCGCGCTGGCCGATGGCGGCGTCTGGCCGGTGCAGGGCCTGATCCGGCACTTCCGGCCGGTGATGGAGGAGCGGATCGCCGAGTACCGGCGCCGCCATGCGAAGCCCGCGGCCATGCCGCTGGCGGCGGAGTAAGCGGGATGGCGAAGGTCACCGTCGACGGCATCGAGGTCGAGGTCCCGAACGGGGCGACCGTGCTGCAGGCCTGCGAGGCCGTGGGCAAGGAGATCCCGCGCTTCTGCTACCATGAGAGGCTGAGCGTCGCCGGCAATTGCCGCATGTGCCTTGTCGAGGTCGAGAAGGCGCCGAAGCCGGTCGCGTCCTGCGCCTATCCGGTCGCGGACGGCATGGTGGTGAAGACCGACAGCGTCATGGTGCGCAACGCGCGGCGCGCCGTGATGGAATTCCTGCTGATCAACCACCCGCTCGACTGCCCGATCTGCGACCAGGGCGGCGCCTGCGACCTGCAGGACCTCTCGATGTCCTACGGCATGGACAAGAGCCGCTACACCGAAGCCAAGCGGGCGGTGAAGGACAAGTACATCGGTCCGCTGATCAAGACCGTGATGAACCGCTGCATCCACTGCACGCGCTGCATCCGCTTCGCCTCCGAGGTGGCCGGCGTGCCGGAGCTGGGCGCGACGGGCCGCGGCGAGGCGATGGAGGTCGGCACCTATGTGGAAAAGGCGCTGACCACGGAGCTCTCGGGCAACCTCGTGGACATCTGCCCGGTCGGAGCGCTGACGGGGCGCCCCTATGCCTTCACGCAGCGGCCGTGGGAGGTGCGCAAGACCGACAGCATCGATGTGCAGGACGCGACGGGGACGAACATAGTCCTCGACAATCGCGGGCCGGAGATCCTGAAGATCCAGCCGCGCATCAATGACGACGTGAACGAGGAGTGGATGGCCGACCGCGGCCGCTTCTCCTTCGACGGGCTGAAGAGGAGGCGGCTCGACCGACCCTGGGTGAAGCGCGACGGCAAGCTGCGCCCGACCGGCTGGTCGGAGGCGCTGGCCGAGGTGGCGGCGCGGATCCGCGCGACCTCGCCCGACCGCGTCGGCGCGATCGCGGGCGACCTGGTGGATGCCGAGAGCGTCTTTGCGCTGCGCGCGCTGATGCACGGGATCGGCTCGGCCAACCTCGACTGCCGGCAGGATGGCGCGGCGATCGACGCGACGCGACGCGATTTCTACCTGTTCAACACGACCATCGCCGGCATCGACGAGGCCGATGCGCTGCTGATCGTCGGCGGCGACCCGCGCAAGGAAGCGCCGGTGCTGAACGCGCGAATCCGCAAGCGGCACGTGCTGGGGCGCTTCCCGATCGGGCGCATTGGGCCGGCGGGCCTGGACCTGACCTATCCGCACCAGCATTTGGGCGAGGGGCCGGCGGCGCTGCGCGCGATGCTCGACGGCACCCATCCCTTCGCGGAGGCCTTCCGGGCGGCGAAGAAGCCGATGGTCGTCCTGTCGCGCGGTGCGCTGGCGCGGCCGGACGGGCTGCATGTGCTGGCGGCCGCTTGGGCCGTCGCGGCGGGTGCGAACGCGCTGCGGCCGGACTGGCACGGCTTCAACCTGCTGCACCATTTCGGTGGCCAGGTCGGCGCGCTCGAGCTCGGCTTCCTGCCGGGGCGCGAGGGCAAGGACATCGGCGCGATGCTCGGTGGCGGGGTGGACGTCCTTTGGCTGCTCGGCGCGGACGGCTTCGACCCGGCGACGATCGCGCCCTCGACTTTCGTGATCTACCAGGGCCATCACGGCGACCGCGCCGCGGCGCGGGCCGACCTGATCTTGCCGGGTGCCGCCTACACCGAGAAGGACGGCACCTACGTCAACACCGAAGGCCGCGCCCAGCGTGCCTGGTTCGCAGTGCACGCTCCGGGCGAGGCGCGGGAGGATTGGCGGATCGTACGTGCGGCGGCCGATGCGCTCGGTGTGCGGCTGCCCTTCGATGATCTTGCCGCGCTGCGGGCGGAGATGGCGAAGGCGGCGCCGGTGCTGGCCGAGCCCTTCGCGCGGCGCGGCTGCGACGATGCGACGGGCCCGGCGGGCAACCCGGCGGCGATGTCGGACGCGCCCTTCCAGTTGGCGATCACGCAGTACCACCTGGCGGACGCCATCGCGCGCGCCTCCGAGGTGATGGCGGAGTGCGCGCGCACCTATGGCGAGCAGCCTGCACTAGAGGCGGCGGAGTGACGTGATGGACGGTTTCCTCGCCACGCCCGTCGGGCACCTCGCGCTGACCGTCGCGCAGGCGATGGCGCTGCTGGTGCCGCTGCTGATCGGCGTCGCCTACCTGACCTGGGCGGAACGCAAGGTGCTGGGCGCGATGCAGCTGCGGAAGGGGCCGAACGTGGTCGGGCCCTTCGGCCTGCTGCAGCCCTTCGCCGATGCGCTGAAGATGCTGATGAAGGAGACGATCATCCCCGCGGGCGCGTCCCGCGCGCTGTTCATCATGGCGCCGATGATCACCTTCATGCTGGCGATGCTCGCCTGGGCGGTGATCCCGGTGAATGACGGCTGGGCGATCGCCGACATCAATGTCGGCATCCTCTACCTCTTTGCGATCTCCTCGCTCGGCGTCTACGGCGTGATCATCGCCGGCTGGGCGTCGAACTCCAAGTACGCCTTCCTCGGCGCGCTGCGCTCCGCGGCGCAGATGGTGAGCTACGAGGTCAGCATGGGCTTCGTGATCGTCACCGTGCTGCTCTGCGTCGGCTCGCTGAACCTGACCGAGATCGTCCGCGCCCAGGCGGATATGTGGTTCATCATCCCGCTCTTCCCGATGTTCGTGATCATGTTCATCTCGGCGCTTGCCGAGACGAACCGCGCGCCCTTCGACCTGCCGGAAGGCGAGTCCGAGCTCGTGGCAGGCTTCTTCGTCGAGTACAGCTCCATGTCCTTCGCGCTGTTCTTCCTCGGCGAATACGCGAACATGATCCTGATGAGCGCGCTCATCACCATCCTCTTCCTCGGCGGATGGTACCCGCCCTTCGACATCGCGCCCTTCACCTGGATCCCGGGGCCGCTGTGGTTCATTTTCAAGATCTGCTTCTGCCTCTTCGTCTTCATCTGGGTCCGCGCGACCTTCCCGCGCTACCGCTACGACCAGCTCATGCGCCTCGGCTGGAAGGTGTTCCTGCCCTTCAGCCTCGTCTGGCTGGTGATCACTGCGGCCGCGCTGAAGCTGTTCGGCTGGCTGCCGGCCTGAAAGACACGACCATGTCCTTCACCCTCGACCGCGTCGCGCGCAGCTTCCTGCTCACCGAGCTCGTCTCGGGCATGTGGCTGACGTTCAAGACGATGTTCAAGCCGCGTGCGACGATCAACTACCCGTACGAGAAGGCGCCGCTCAGCCCGCGCTTCAAGGGCGAGCACGGGCTGCGACGCTACCCGAACGGGGAGGAGCGCTGCATCGCCTGCAAGCTCTGCGAGGCGGTCTGCCCCGCGCTCGCCATCACCATCGAGGCAGAGCCGCGCGAGGACGGGTCGCGGCGCACCACGCGCTACGACATCGACATGACGAAGTGCATCTACTGCGGCATGTGCGAGGAGAGCTGCCCGGTGGACGCGATCGTCGAAGGGCCGAACCTCGAATTCGCGACCGAGACGCGCGAGGAGCTGATCTACAACAAGGAGCGTCTGCTTGAGAACGGCGCCCGCTGGGAAGCGGTGCTGGCAAAGCGGCTCGAGCTGGACGCGCCCTACCGATGATCGCTGCCGCCTTCTACCTCTTCGCGGCCGTGCTGGTCGCGAGCGCAGTCATGGTCGTGACCAGCCGCAATCCCGTGCACAGCGTGCTGTTCCTGATCCTCGCCTTCTTCAACGCCGCTGCGCTGTTCCTGATCGCCGGCGCCGAGTTCCTGGCGATGATCCTGGTGATCGTCTATGTCGGCGCCGTCGCCGTGCTGTTCCTGTTTGTCGTGATGATGCTCGACGTCGATTTCGCGGCGCTGCGGCAGGGCTTCCAGCGCTACGCGCCGATCGGCGGCGTTGTGGGCGCGATCCTGCTGCTCGAGCTGCTGCTTGTCTTCGCGAGCTGGCGCTTTGCCGGCGACGCGGCGGGGCTGCGGCTCAACCCGACGCCGGGCGATGTCGAGAACACGCGTGCGTTGGGGCGGATTCTCTACACGGACTATGTCTGGCTGTTCCAGCTTTCGGGCCTGATCCTGCTGGTCGCCATGATCGGCGCGATCGTGCTGACGCTGCGCGGCAAGACGACGACGAAGCGCCAGGACGTCGCGACGCAGGTGGCGCGCAGCGGCAGCGTGAATCTGCGCCGCCCGCCGGTCGGTGCCGGTCTCGGCGAGATCGGTATCGAGCGACCGCCGGTCGCGGCGCCGGAGCCGAAGCAGGTCGAGCACGCGAACGGGCATCATGGTGCCCATGGTGGGGGACACCACTGATGATGGCCGTCGGCCTGGCGCATTACCTGACGGTGGGCGCCATCCTGTTCACGCTCGGCGTCCTCGGCATCTTCCTCAACCGGAAGAACGTCATCGTCATCCTGATGTCGGTGGAGCTGATCCTGCTCTCCGTCAGCCTGAACCTCGTCGCCTTCAGTGCGCAGCTCGGCGACCTCACGGGCCAGGTCTTCGCGATGTTCATCTTGACCGTCGCGGCGGCCGAGGCTGCGATCGGGCTCGCCATCGTCGTCATCTACTTCCGCAATCGCGGCACGATCGAGGTCGAGGATGTCTCGACCCTGAAGGGCTAGGCTGATGTACGTCGGCGCCATCTTCTTTCCGCTGCTCGGCGCTTGCCTGGCCGGCTTCCTGGGCCGCTGGCTGGGCGACAAGGGCTCGCAATGGGTGACCGTGGGCTGCATGGCGCTGGCCGCGGCATGCGGCATCGGCGCCTTCGTCCAGGTCGCGCTGGGCAGCGCGCCAGGCGTCGTGCCGATCGTCACCTTCCTCGATGTCGGCGGCTTCGAGGTGGAGTGGGCGCTGCGTTACGACACGCTGAGCGTCGTTATGGTGGCCATGGTCACCTTCATCTCGACGCTGATCCACATCTACTCGGTGGGATACATGTCGCATGACGCGACGATCCCGCGCTTCTTCGCCTACCTGTCGCTGTTTACCTTCATGATGCTGATGCTGGTGACGGCGGACAACCTCGTGCAGCTCTTCTTCGGCTGGGAGGGTGTCGGCCTCGCGAGCTACCTGCTGATCGGCTATTGGTACGAGAAGGAGAGCGCGAACCGCGCGGCGATGAAGGCCTTCATCGTCAACCGCGTCGGCGACCTCTTCTTCATGCTCGGCCTGGCGCTGACCTTCTGGACCTTCCAGTCGGTCGAGTTCGAGACGATCTTCGCGACCGTCGCGCAGGCGCAGGGGGTCCGCTTCCTTGGCCTTCCGGCGCTCGAGGTGATCGGCGTGCTGCTGTTCCTGGGCGCCTGCGGCAAGTCGGCGCAGCTCGGCCTGCACACCTGGCTGCCGGACGCGATGGAAGGCCCGACGCCGGTCTCCGCGCTGATCCATGCGGCGACGATGGTGACGGCCGGCGTCTTCCTGATGGCACGCATGTCGGCGGTGATGGAGTACGCGCCGACGGCGCTGGCGATCGTCGCGATCGTGGGCGCAAGCACCGCGATCTTCGCCGCGACCATCGGCTGCGTGCAGAACGACATCAAGCGGATCATCGCCTACTCAACCTGTTCGCAGCTCGGCTACATGTTCTTCGCAGCGGGCGTCGGCGTGTACCAGGCGGCAATCTTCCACCTCTTCACCCACGCCTTCTTCAAGGCGCTGCTGTTCCTCGGCGCGGGCAGCGTCATCCACGCCATGTCGGACGAGCAGGACATCCGCCGGATGGGCGGGATCTGGCGGAAGATCCCGGTGACCTATGCGATGATCTGGATCGGCAGCCTCGCACTCGCGGGCATGCCCTTCTTCGCGGGCTACTACTCGAAGGACATGGTGCTCGAGGTCGCCTATGCGGCGCATAGCGGGCCGGGCATGTACGCCTTCGTCCTCGGCCTGCTCGCGGCCTTCCTGACTGCCTTCTATTCGTGGCGGCTGATCATCCTGACCTTCCACGGTGCGCCGCGCGCCGACCATCACACGATGGAGCATGTGCATGAGAGCCCGGCGGTGATGCTGGTTCCGCTGCTCGTGCTGTCGGCCGGCGCCGTGGCGACAGGCTTCCTGTTCTACCCGCTGATGGTGGGCGACCAGCAGGCGGCGTTCTGGGGTGCCTCGATCCACAACGCAGCGCACAACCACGTGCTGGAACACGCGCATCACGTGCCGGCCTGGGTGCCGCTCGCGCCGGTTGCGGTCGGGCTCGCGGGCATCGCGCTGGCCTATGTGATGTACATGTTCGCGCCGGGCATCCCGGCGGCGCTCGCGGCGCGCTTCCCGGCCGCGTACCGCTTCCTGCTGAACAAGTGGTACTTCGACGAGCTCTACGACGCGATCTTCGTCCGCCCGGCGCGCTGGCTTGCGCGGGCCTTCTGGAAGACAGGCGATGCCCGGATCATCGACGGTGTGCCAAACGGCGCGGCGGACCTGGCGATCGGGGTGGCGCGCGGCGCGGTGCGCATCCAGACCGGCCGGGTGGCGAACTACGCCTTCGCGATGATCATCGGCCTCGTCCTCTTCGTCACGCTCCTGCTCTACGGTGCCCGATGAACGCCGCCGGCTTTCCGCTCCTCAGCCTTGTCACCTTCCTGCCGCTGGCCGGCGCCTTCATCATCCTGATGGTGCGCGGCGACGACGAGACGGTGGCGCGCAACGCGCGCTGGACCGCGCTCTGGACGAGCCTCATCACCTTCGCGCTCTCGCTCATCCTATGGGCGCGGTTCGACAAGGGCACGGCGGAGTTCCAGTTCGTCGAGCGCCTCGCCTGGCTGCCGGAATACGGCGTTGCCTACCATATGGGCGTGGACGGCATCTCCGTGCTGTTCATCCTGCTCTCCACCCTGCTGACGCCGATCTGCATCTTGGCGTCGTGGGAGAGCGTGCAGACCCGCGTGCGCGAGTACATGGTCGCCTTCCTCGTGCTGGAGAGCATGATGGTCGGCATGTTCGCGGCGCTGGACTTCGTGCTGTTCTACATCTTCTTCGAGGCGGTGCTGATCCCGATGTTCCTCATCATCGGGGTATGGGGCGGGGCGCGGCGCGTCTATGCCGCCTTCAAGTTCTTCCTCTACACGCTGGCCGGGTCGCTGCTGATGCTGCTGGCGCTGCTGGCGATGTGGTTCCACGCCGGGACCACCGATATCCCGACGCTGGTGCAGACCGCCTTCCCGCGCGGCATGCAGATGTGGCTCTTCGCCGCCTTCCTCGTCTCCTTCGCGGTGAAGGTGCCGATGTGGCCGGTGCACACCTGGCTGCCGGATGCGCATGTGGAGGCGCCGACCGCGGGCTCCGTCATCCTGGCGGGCGTGCTGCTGAAGATGGGCGCCTACGGCTTCCTGCGCTTCAGCCTGCCGATGCTGCCCGAAGCCTCGGCGGAATTCGCGCCGCTGATCTTCAGCCTCTCGGTGGTGGCGATCGTCTACACCTCCCTCGTCGCGCTCGCGCAGGAGGACATGAAGAAGCTGATCGCCTATTCGTCGGTCGCCCATATGGGCATCGTCACGCTCGGCATCTTCACCTTCACGCACCAGGGCATCTCGGGCGCGCTCTTCACCATGCTGAGCCATGGCATCGTCTCGGGCGCGCTCTTCCTCTGCGTCGGCGTGCTCTACGACCGGGTCCATTCGCGCGAGATCGCGCGCTATGGCGGGGTTGCGAAGATCATGCCGGCCTACGCGCTGATCTTCATGCTCTTCACCATGGCGTCCGTGGCGCTTCCCGGCACGGCAGGCTTCCCGGGCGAGCTCCTGGTGATCGTCGGCGCGTTCCGGGTGAACCCCTGGGTCGCGCTGGGCGCGACGATGGGCATGGTGCTGGGCGCGGCCTACATGCTGTATCTCTATCGTCGCGTGATCTTCGGGCGGATCTCGCGCGACGACCTGCGCTCCCTGCTCGATCTCTCGCCGCGCGAGGTCGCGGTCTTCGCGCCGCTGATCCTGCTGACCCTCTGGATGGGCGTCTACCCATCCTCCTTCCTCGACTTCTTCGAGGCCACGGTGGCCGCGATGGTGACGCGCCACGAGGCGGCACTCGGCGCGGCCCGACTGGCCGGGATGTGACGCGATGCTGAACTGGACCCTCGCGCTGCCGGAGATCACCCTCGGCGTCGCCGGCCTGCTGATCCTGCTCGGCGGCGTCATTCCGAAAAAGGAGACCTTCTTCCCGGTCTCCATGGCCGTGGTCGGCGCGCTGATCGTCGCTGCCGTGCTCGTGCTGGGGCAGGGGGAGGGCACGGCCTTCCTCGGGCAGTACGTCTCGGACGCCTTCTCGCGCTTCGCGAAGATCCTGATCCTGCTCGGTGCAGCGCTCGGCCTCGTGCTCGCGCTCGACTGGAACGAGAAGCAGGGGCTTGGCCGCTTCGAGTTCAGCGTGTTGCTGCTGTTCGCCACGCTCGGCATGATGGTCATGGTCTCGGCCAACGACCTCATGTCACTCTACATAGGGCTCGAGCTGCTGAGCCTCTCGCTCTACGTCATCGCTGCCTTCGACCGCGACAACCCGCGCAGCGCGGAAGCGGGGCTCAAGTACTTCGTGCTCGGCGCGCTGGCCTCTGGCCTGCTGCTGTATGGTGCGTCGCTCGTCTACGGCTTCGCGGGCACGACCAACTTCGACCGGCTGGCCGACGCGCTCTCGGCCGGCAACGCCGGGACCGGCGTCGTGGTGGGGCTCGTCTTCGTGCTCGCTGGCCTCGCCTTCAAGGTCTCGGCAGTGCCCTTCCACATGTGGACGCCCGACGTCTACGAAGGCGCGCCGACGCCGGTGACGGCCTTCTTCGCCACCGCGCCGAAGGTCGCGGCAATCGCGCTGATGATGCGCGTGCTGACCGGGCCCTTCGGTGATCTCGCGGCGCAATGGGGGCAGGTGATCTGGGCGGTCAGCGCGGGCTCCATGATCCTCGGCGCCTTCGCCGCGATCGGGCAGCGCAACATCAAGCGACTGATGGCCTATTCCTCCATCGGCCATGTCGGCTACGCGCTGATGGGGCTGGCCGTGGTGAACGACACCGGCTTCCGCGGCGTGCTGGTCTACATGGCGATCTACGTCGTCATGAACCTTGGCACCTTCGCGGTCATCGTGGCGATGCGCCGCCAGGGCCGCGCGGTCGAGACCATCGAGGACCTCTCGGGCCTCGGCCGCACCGATCCCGGGATGGCGCTCTGGATGGCGGTGTTCATGTTCTCGATGGCGGGCATCCCGCCGCTCGCCGGCTTCTTCGGCAAGCTCTACGTCTTCCTCGCCGCGGTGCAGGCCGGCTACTGGACGCTCGCGATCATCGGCATCCTGACGAGCGTGGTGGCCAGCTACTATTACCTGCGCATCGTGAAGGTGATGTATTTCGACGCGCCCGCCGGCGCCTTCGACGCGCGGCCGGCGAGCCTGTCCATCGTCATGGTCGGCACGGGGCTGCTGACGCTGCTCTTCTTCCTCTTCCCCGCCGCGCTGATCGGCGCGGCGCAGGTCGCCGTCGCCGCGCTGGCGGGCTGAGATGGGCGGGCCGCCACGGCCCGGTGTCCCGCCGGGCTGGCGGCTGCGCGTCGAGGCGGAGCTTCCTTCCACCTCCGATACCCTGATCCGCCTCGCCGCGGCGGGCGAGCCGGAGGGGCTGGCGGTGCTGGCGCTGCGCCAGACTGCGGGACGGGGGCAGGCCGGGCGAAGCTGGCAGAGCCCGCCGGGCAACCTCTACCTCTCGGTGCTGCTGCGGCCCGGCGCGCCGGCACGCGACGCGCCGCGCTTCGCCCTGCTGGCCGCCGTCGCGCTGGCGGAGGCGCTGGAGCCCTGGCTGCCGGATCCCGCCGCGCTGCGGCTGAAATGGCCCAACGACCTGCTGCTCGGCGGCGCGAAGCTCGCCGGCGTGCTCTGCGAATCCTCCGCCTTCGCGGGGCGGGTCGAATGGATGGTGATCGGCTTCGGGGCCAACCTCGCCGTCGCGCCGGCGGTGGAGGGGCGCGCGACCGCCTCCCTCCCCGGCGCCCCAGTGCCGGAGGCGGTGGGCGCGCGGGTGCTGGCGGCGCTTGATGCCTGGCGCGCCAGGCCGCCGGCGGAGGTGCTGGAGGCCTGGACGCGGCGGGGTCCGGCGCCCGGGACGCGGTTGACCTTGCGGCTCGCCGGGGGTGAAACGTCCGGCACCTTTGCGGGGCTGGCCGAGGACGGGGCCCTGCTGCTCGACACCGGCGCCGGTCCGCGGCGTTTCGGGTCCGGCGAACTCGACGGAGCCTGAGCCCCATGCTGCTGGTGGTGGATGCGGGCAACACCAACATTGTCTTCGCCGTCCATGACGGGACGGAGTGGCGCGGCCGCTGGCGCGTGCGGACCGACCCGGAGCGGACGTCGGACGAATACGCGGTCTGGCTGCTGGCGCTGCTGCAACATGCCGGCCTCCGGCCCGCCGACATCACGCGTGCGGCCATTGGCACCGTGGTGCCGGCCGCGCTGTACAACCTCCGCCGGCTCTGCCGCGACTGGTTCGACTGCGAGCCGCTGATCGCCCGTGCGCCTCTCGACTGGGGTTTCGAGATCCGCGTGGACGCGCCGCACGAGGTCGGCGCAGACCGGCTGCTCAACGCGCTCGCGGCGCATCACCGCTACCGCGGCCCGCTGATCGTCATCGATTTCGGCACCGCGACGACCTTCGACGTGGTGGCGCGCGACGGCGCCTATCTCGGCGGCGTGATCGCGCCCGGCATCAACCTCTCGATCGAGGCGCTACACCGCGCCGCGGCCCGCCTGCCGCGCATCGGCATCGGGCGGCCGCAGGCGGTGGTGGGACGGAACACCGTTGCGGCGATGCAGTCCGGCATCTACTGGGGCTATGTCGGGTTGATCGAGGGCATCGTGGCCCGCATCCGCGCCGAGCACGACGAGGCGGCGGACGGCCATCTCAAGGTCATCGCCACCGGCGGCCTCGCGCCGCTCTTCGCCGAAGGCACGACCGTGATCGAGACGACCGACCCCGACACCACGCTGGACGGGCTTCGCCTGTTGGCGGACCGCAACCCGGCCCCCACATTGGTGCGACATTCCCGCCGCGACGAAAGCCTCGCCTGAGGCGCCGCGTCACCCGATCCGAACAGACACGCCTTCAACCGACACGACTGCACTGGAAGAGAAATGACCGGAGACCTGGCCTTCATCCCGCTCGGCGGGACGGGGGAGATCGGCCTCAACCTCAACGTCTATCGCCTCGACGGACAGCTGCTTGCCGTGGATTGTGGCCTCGGCTTCGGCGGGCCGGAGCATCCGGAGGTGGATGTGATGGTGCCCGATGCCGGCTGGCTCGCGGCGCGCCGTGATCGGCTGGCGGGACTGGTGATTACGCATGCGCATGAGGACCATGTGGGCGCGGTCGCGCATCTCTGGCCGGGCCTGCGCTGCCCGATCCATGCCGGCCCCTTCGTCTCGGCGGTGCTGCGCCGCAAGCTCGGCGAGGCGGGGCTGCTCGGGCAGGTGGAGATCGTCACCCACGCACCCGGCAGCCGATGGACGCTCGGGGCCTTCGACCTCGAATTCCTCCGCGTCGCACATTCGGTGCCGGAGGCGCAGGCGCTGGCGATCCGCACGCCGCGCGGCATCGTGCTGCACACCGGCGACTGGAAGCTCGACCCCAACCCGCTGATCGGCCCGCCAACCGACGAGGCCGCCTTCGCGCGCCTCGGCGAGGAGGGCGTGCTGGCCATGGTCTGCGACAGCACCAACGCGCTGGTCGAGGGACATTCGGGCAGCGAGGCGGAGGTGCGGCGCAACCTCGCTGCCATCATCCGCAAGCTGAAGGGCCGCGTCGCGGTCACCTGCTTCGCGACCAACATCGCCCGCGTGGAAAGCGTGGCGCTCGCCGCCCGCGCGGCCGGGCGCGAGGTCGCGCTGTTCGGCCGGTCCTTGCGCAACGCCGAGGCCGCGGCGCGCGAATGCGGCTATCTGCGCGACCTACCGCCTTTCCTGACGGAGGAGCAGTCCTCCGACGTGCCCGACGACCGGCTTGTGGTGGTCTGCACCGGCAGCCAGGGCGAGCCGCGCAGCGCCATGGCGAAGATCGCCGCCGACCAGCACCCGCATATCTCGCTCGGCGAGGGCGATACGGTGATCTTCTCCTCCCGCATGATCCCCGGCAATGAACGGGCGATCCTGCGCATCCAGGACGAGCTGAGCCGCGCGGGCGTCGAGGTGATGACGGCCGACGACCACATGGTGCATGTCTCCGGCCACCCGGCGCGGGACGAGCTGAAGCGCCTGTATCAGCTCGTGAAGCCGAAATACGCCGTGCCGGTGCATGGCGAATGGCGGCACATGAACGAGCACGCCAACCTGGCCGAGAGCTTGGGGGCGGACGCCTATGTGATCGAGGATGGCGACGTGCTTCGCCTGGCGCCCGACGTGCCGGACATCGTGGAGAGCGTGCCGGTCGGCCGTCTCGCGGTGGATGGCGACCGGCTGCTGCCGCTCGACGGCGACGTCCTGGCGGCGCGCAAGAAGATGCTGGTGAACGGCGTCGTCATCGCCTCGCTCGCGGTGGACATGTCGGGGCGGGTGCTCGGCCAGCCGCAGGTCTCGGCGCCGGGGCTCTTCGAGGGCACGGATGAGGCGCCGGCGCAGATCGCGGCCGACCTGGCGCGGGCTGTGGTGGACCTGCCGGCGCCGCTCAGGCGCGAGGATGGCGCGCTGCGTGAGGCGGCGCGGACCGCGGTGCGCCGCGCGCTCGGCCGGCGGCTGCGCAAGCGGCCGAGCGTCGAGGTCCACCTGCTGCGGGTCTGAGCGGGGGCGGGGAGATGGACTGGTTCACGGGGGTCGTCGTCTATCTGCTGATCTGGTGGACGGCGCTGTTCGCCGTGCTGCCGATCGGCACCCGGCCGGTCGAGGATCCGGATCCCGAGGCGGGCGGCTGGCGCGGGGCGCCTGCGCGGCCGCTGCTCGGGCGCAAGGTGATCGGCACGACTGTCGTGGCTGGCGTGCTCTGGCTGGGCGTCTACGCGCTGATCGAGTCGGGGGTGGTGAGCTTCCGCGAGGGCTTCTTCGCCTATGAGGGCGCAGCCGTTTCGCGGCCCTGGCCGGGCGGCGCACAAAATTAAGGCGGCTACCCTGCCTCCCCAGCAGGTGCCGCCCTGGTATTGAGCAGTTCGTCTCCGGAAGCCCGTTTTTTGGCTTTCCGCGGCCGGCTTTCTTGTTGTGCCGCTTCAGTTCCCCACGCCATTCTGGGTCCAGGGAGAGGTTGATCCTCTCTCTGCCGTGTGACTGGCGTTTCCTCCCTAAACTCGGGCCGCCCCGCAAGGGTGCGGCCCGTTTTTTTGTTTAGCGGCAGCCAACGGAAAAGCAAGGTATTTTTCAACACTTGCGGTGCTGTGATGCGGCAAAGCTGGCCTTGGCGAAGTATTCCGAATCACATTATTGCGCCGCAGCAGATCGCGCGGCGTGCAGAGCCTCCCGTTGGTGCAGAGTGGCATGCGGGCTTCCCAAGTCGTTGAATCCCATGGTGCGCGTCGTGGCGCAGGGCACCGCCGTTTCGCGCGCGCCGAGGCTGGGCTAGGCTCCGCCGCCTTCCAGATCCGCCCGGAGCCAATCCTTGCGCCTTTCCCGCGCCTTCCTGCCCACGCTCAAGGAGACGCCCGCCGAGGCGCAGATCGTCTCGCACCGCCTCATGCTGCGGGCCGGGCTGATCCGCCAGACCTCGGCCGGCATCTATGCCTGGCTGCCGCTCGGCTGGCGCGCGCTGCAGAAGGTCGAGGCGATCGTGCGCGAGGAGCAGGACCGCGCGGGCGCGCAGGAGATCCTGATGCCGACGATCCAGTCGGCCGATCTCTGGCGTCAGTCGGGCCGCTACGACGCCTATGGGCCGGAGATGCTCCGGCTGAAGGATCGGCATGAGCGGGAGATGCTGTTCGGTCCGACCAACGAGGAAATGGTCACCGACATCTTCGCGCAGTTCGCCAAGTCCTACCGTGACCTGCCGCGCAATCTCTACCACATCCAATGGAAGTTCCGGGACGAGGTGCGGCCCCGTTTCGGCGTCATGCGCGGCCGCGAGTTCCTGATGAAGGACGCCTATTCCTTCGACCTGACCAAGGCCGGTGCCGAGCATTCCTACCGGCAGATGTTCGTGGCCTATCTGCGGACCTTCGCTCGGATGGGGCTGAAGGCGATCCCGATGCGCGCCGACACCGGCCCGATCGGCGGCAACCTCAGCCACGAATTCATCATCCTGGCCGAGACAGGCGAGTCCCAGGTCTTCGTCAGCCGGAAGCTGCTGGAGAAGGACCCGCTCGCCGAGGCGCCGGACTACGATGCCGACCTCTACCCGATCGTGGACGGCTGGACCTCGCACTACGCCGCCACCGACGAGATGCACGACGTCGCCGCCTGGGAGGCGCTGCCGGAAGACGAGCGTGTCTCCGCCCGCGGGATCGAGGTCGGGCACATCTTCTACTTCGGGACCAAGTATTCGGGACCCATGGGATTGACGGTGCAGGGGCCGGACGGCGCGACGGTGTTGCCGGAGATGGGCAGCTACGGCATCGGCGTCTCGCGCTTGGTGGGCGCGATCATCGAGGCCAATCACGACGAGGCCGGCATCAAGTGGCCCGACGCCGTGGCACCGTTCCGGGCCGCGGTGCTGAACCTCAAGCCCGGCGACGCCGCCTGCGATTCGTTGGCAGAGCGGATCTACGCTTCCCTCGGTCACGATGCCGTGTATGACGACCGGGCTGATCGCGCGGGCGTGAAGTTCGCCGACGCCGACCTGATGGGGCATCCCTGGCAGGTCATCGTCGGACCGAAGGGCGCCGCGGCCGGCCGGGTGGAGCTCAAGCGCCGGATGACCGGGGAACGCCAGGAGGTCTCGCCCGAGGATGCACTCGGGACGATCAAGGGCTGACATGCGGCACATGGTTCTGGCGATGGGAGTGCTGGCGATAGCGCTGGCGCTGGCGACGCTGCTCGAATTCGCGGGCGTGGAGCACAGCCTGGCGGCGATCGCGCTCGTCGGCGGGGCCGGCGGGCTCGCGGGCGGTGTCGCCATGGACCTGTTGCGCCGGGGCGCGGAAGGCTGAAGGCGCCGGGGGTGCGCTGGGGGTGATGGACGCGGGCGCGGTGGTCGCGTAACCGGCTGCCATGTTCGACGCCTTCGAGCGCGCCATCGCGTTCCGCTACCTCCGTGCCCGCAAGGGCGAGCGCTTCGTCTCCGTCATCGCGGTCTTCTCGCTCGTCGGCATCGCGCTCGGCGTCGCGACGCTGATCATCGTGATGAGCGTGATGAACGGCTTCCGCCAGGAGCTGCTGGGCCGGATCCTCGGCCTGAACGGCCATCTCGGCGTCTACGGGGTCGAGCGCAACATCACCGACTACGATGCGGTCGCGCGACGCATCCGCGCCGTGCCCGGCGTTGTCAGCGCGACGCCGATCGTCGAAGGCCAGGTCCTGCTGACGAGCGAGCCGGGCGGCGCCTCGGGCGGGCTGGCGCGCGGGGTGAAACCGGAGGACCTGCGGGCGCGGGCGCTGGTGGCGGGGAACATCCAGCTCGGCTCGCTCGATCGCTTCGAGGGCGACGACGCGATCGTCATCGGCACGCGGCTGGCGCAGCGGCTGCGCATCACGGTGGGCGACAAGCTGACGCTGGTCTCGCCGCAGGGGCGCACGACCGTCTTCGGCACCGTGCCGCGGGTGCGCGCCTACACGGTCGTCGCGCTGTTCCAGGTCGGCATGCACGAATACGACAGCAGCTTCGTCTTCCTGCCGATCGGCGCGGCTCAGACCTTCTTCCAGACTGGCGACTCGGCCACTCAGATCGAGACCTTCGTGCAGGACCCGACGGCGGTGCGCGCCGTGTCGCGGGGCATCCGGCAGGCGCTGGAGGGCACGCCGGTGCGCATCCTCGACTGGCAGGAGAGCAACAGCTCCTTCTTCGCCGCCGTGCAGGTGGAGCGGAACGTGATGTTCCTGATCCTGACGTTGATCATCCTCGTCGCCGCCTTCAACATCGTCTCCAGCCTCATCATGCTGGTGAAGGACAAGGGGCGGGACATCGCCATCCTGCGGACGATGGGTGCGACGCGCGGCGCGATCCTGCGCATCTTCCTGCTCTGCGGAGCTTCGGTCGGGGTCGCCGGCACGCTGATCGGCTTCGCGATCGGCATCACCTTCTGCGCCAACATCGAGGGCATCCGCCAGCTCATCCAGGCGCTGTCGGGGACCGAGCTGTTCAGCCCGGAGGTCTATTTCCTCTCGCGCCTGCCGGCGGTGGTGGACCCGCGTGAGGTGACGCAGGTGGTGCTGATGGGCCTCGGCCTCTCGCTGCTCGCGACGGTCTATCCATCCTGGCGCGCGGCGAAGACCGACCCGGTGGAAGCGCTGCGCAATGAGTGACGCCGCACCCCTGGAGCTCCGCGCCGTCCGCCGCAGCTTCCGGACCGAGGCCGGCGAGCTCCCGGTGCTCCGGAGCGCCGACCTGACGCTGGCGGGCGGCGAGATCGTCGCGCTCGTCGCACCTTCCGGCACCGGCAAGTCCACGCTGCTGCACCTGGCCGGGCTGCTCGAGAAGCCGGATGGCGGGGAGGTCTTCGTCGGTGGGCAGGCGGCTGGCACGCTCTCCGACGACGGGCGCACCGCGATCCGCCGCACCACCATCGGCTTCGTCTACCAGTTCCACCACCTGCTGCCGGAGTTCACCGCGCTCGAGAACATCGCGCTGCCGCAGATGGCGGCCGGGACCGCGCGCGGGGAGGCGAATGCCCGGGCGGCCGAGTTGCTGCGCGCCTTCGGCCTGGCGGGGCGCGAGGCCCATCGCCCGGGCAAGCTCTCGGGCGGCGAGCAGCAGCGCGTCGCCATTGCGCGCGCCCTCGCCAATCGCCCGCGCGTGCTGCTGGCCGACGAGCCGACCGGCAACCTCGATGTCGCGACCGCCGACCGCGTCTTCAACGAGCTGCTTCAGGCGGTACGGGGGCAGGGGGTCGCGGCGCTGATCGCCACACACAACCCGGATCTCGCGGCGCGGATGGACCGCGTGGTGACGCTTCGCGACGGCCATGTCGTGCCGGGCTGACTGAGCGTGCCCGGCCGGGTCATCGCCTATCGCTTCGCCGGCGGGCTCGGTAACCGCATGTTCCAGGCCATGCTCGCCGATGCGCTGGCCGAGCGCCTCGGCCTCGCCGTGACCGGGCCGGCGATGCCGGAATGGCGGATCGCCCCGGCGGATCTGCCGCTGCCCGCGCGCCGGGTGCTGCTGGCCGGGCATCGCGTGGACGTCGCGCGTCTGTCCTACCTGCTCGAGGCCGGGATCGCCGACGGGGTTGAGACCGAGGCGCTCGGCTGCCGGATGGAGCTGCTCTCGCGCCCTCTGGCGGAACGGCTCTTTCCTGCGGCGCTGCACGAAGGCGCCCAGACCGCGCCGGACGAGTTGGTGATCAACATCCGCGCCGCGGAGATCCTCGGGCCCGTGCATCCGGGCTACCGTCCGCTTCCGCTCGCCTTCTATGCGCGCCTGCTGGCCGAGACGGGGCTGCGGCCGGTCTTCGTCGGGCAGGTGGGCGATGACCGCTATTCCGCCGCGCTGCGCGCGCGCTTCCCCGACGCGCGCATCCTCCCGTCCGTCTCGCCGATGCAGGATTTCGCGACGCTGCGCGGCGCGCGGCACCTGGTGCTCGCGGTGAGCACCTTCTCCTGGCTCGCCGGCTGGCTGTCCGGGGCGCAGACGATCCACATGCCGCTGGCGGGCTTCCTGCACCCGGCGCTGCGGCGCGACGTGGACCTGGTGCCGCTCGCCGACCCGCGCTGGCGCTTCCACCTCTTCCCCGCCGAGGGCTGGGGCGGCACGCCGGCGGAGCTGGATGCGACGATCGCCGGTCAGGAGGCCGGACGAGAGGCGACGCGCGACGAGCTGGCATTGCTGTCCGACGCGGATCTCGTGCTCGACGCGGCGCGGACGGGCTGACCAGCGCCGCTACGCGCCCCGATGCGCGACCTCCGCCTCCTCCTCGAGCGACGGGCCCTCCACCGCGATGGCGCGCTGGCCGGCGGCCCGGCTCTTGGCGGCCAGCGCGATCGCGCAACGCAGTAGCGTGACGTCGTCCGGCATCGCGAATCCCCGCCCGATCCGTGCTAGGAGGGGCGGATGGTCGCCTCCTTCGTGCATCTGCACACCCATTCCGCCTATTCGCTGTCGGAGGGCGCGATCAAGGCGGAGAAGCTGCCCGCGCTGGCCAAGGCCGACGGCATGCCGGCGGTGGCGCTCACGGACACCGCGAACCTCTTCGGCGCGCTGGAATTCGCCCAAGGCTGCACGGGCAAGGGCATCCAGCCGATCATGGGCTGCCAGCTCTGGCTCGGCCGCGCCGTGACGGAGGAGGCGGGGCGGTCCGACCCGGGGCGCAGCCATCCCGACCCGATCGTGGCGCTGGCGCGCAACGCGGCGGGGCTCGACAACCTCCAGCGGCTGTCCTCGGCCGGCTATCTCGGCAGCGATCCCTCGGGCGAGCCCTGCCTGACGTTGGAAACGCTCGGCCGCCACACGGAGGGGCTGATCCTGTTGACCGGCGGCACCACCGGCCCGCTCGGGCGGCTGCTGTCGGAGGGGCGGCGCGATGCCGCCCGCCGCCTGCTCGCGCAGCTGCGTGAGATGTTCGGGGCCGACGACCTGGTGGTGGAACTGCAGCGCCACGGCCTCGCCGTGCAGCGCGCAGTGGAACCGGGCCTGCTGCGCCTTGCCGAGGAGTTCGCCCTTCCCATCGTCGCGACGAACGATGTGTATTTCGCCGAGGCCGCGATGCACGAGGCGCATGACGCGCTGCTCTGCATCGCAGAGGGCCGCGTGCTGGCCGAGGGCGACCGGCGCCGCGTCACGCGCGAGCACTGGTTCAAGCCGGCCGCCGCGATGCGCACGGTCTTCGCCGACCTGCCGGAGGCCTGCGACAACACGCTCGCCATCGCGCGCCGCTGCGCCGTGATGGCCGAGAGCCGCAAGCCCGAGTTGCCGATCTGCCCCAAGGTCCGCCCCGGCATGACGGAGGCCGAGACGGTGGCCGAGATGGCGCGCGAGGGGCTCGAGGCGAGGCTCGAGGCGCAGGCGACGCCGGAGGCCGAGCGCGACACATACCGCAAGCGCCTTGCCTACGAGCTCTCGGTCATCGAGAAGATGGGCTTCTCGGGCTACTTCCTGATCGTCGCCGATTTCATCCAGTGGGCGAAGGCGCAGGGCATCCCGGTCGGGCCGGGGCGCGGATCGGGTGCCGGTTCCGTCGCGGCCTGGGCGCTGCTCATCACCGACCTCGACCCGCTGCGCTTCGGGCTGCTCTTCGAGCGCTTCCTGAACCCCGAGCGCGTCTCGATGCCGGACTTCGACGTCGATTTCTGCCAGGACCGGCGCGATGAGGTGATCCGCTACGTGGTGCGCGAATACGGGGCCGACCGCGTCGCGCAGATCATCACCTTCGGCAAGCTGCAGGCGAAGGCCGCCGTGCGCGACGTCGGGCGGGTAATGGGCATGCCCTACGGCCAGGTGGACCGCATCGCGTCGCTCATCCCCTTCAACCCGGCCAAGCCCGTCACCCTCGCCCAGGCGATCGAGGGCGAGCCGAAGCTGCAGGAGATGCGGGACACGGACGAGCAGGTGGCCCGCCTGCTCGACGTGGCGCAGCAGCTGGAAGGGCTCTACCGCAACGCCTCGACGCACGCGGCGGGCGTGGTGATCGGGCGCAAGCCGCTGGTCGAGATCGTGCCGCTCTACCGCGATCCGCGCTCCGAGATGCTCATCACCCAGTATTCGATGAAGCATGTCGAGCAGGCGTCGCTGGTGAAGTTCGACTTCCTCGGCCTCAAGACGCTCACGGTGCTGGAACGCGCAGTGGAGCTGCTGAAGAGCCAGGGGATCGAGATCGACCTCGCGCGCCTGCCGCTCGACGATGCGAAGACCTACGCGATGCTGGCAAAGGGCGATGCGGCCGGGGTGTTCCAGTTCGAAGGCCAGGGCATGCGCGACTGCCTGCGCATGATGCGCCCCGACCGGCTGGAGGACCTGATCGCCGCGGTCTCGCTCTATCGCCCTGGCCCAATGGCGAACATCCCGGCCTATTGCCAGCGCAAGCATGGCGAGCCCTGGGAGCCGCCGCACCCCGCGATCCGCCACATCGTGGACGAGACCTACGGCATCCTGGTCTACCAGGAGCAGGTGATGCAGATCGCGCAGGATCTGGCGGGCTACAGCCTCGGCTCCGCCGATCTTCTGCGCCGCGCGATGGGCAAGAAGATCCGCTCCGAGATGGAGGCGCAGCGCAAGATCTTCGTGGACGGCGCGGTGAAGAACGGCGTGCCGGAGGCGAAGGCCGGCGAGATCTTCGACCTGATGGAGAAGTTCGCCGAATACGGCTTCAACAAGTCGCACGCCGCGGCCTATGCGCTCGTTTCCTACCAGACCGCCTGGCTGAAGGCGAACCACCCGACCGCCTTCCTCGCCGCCTCCATGTCGCTCGATCTCGACAAGACGGAGAAGCTGGCGGGCCACATGCAGGAAGCCGCGCGGCTCGGCATCCCGGTGCTGCCGCCCGACGTCAACCGGTCGGGCGCCGAGTTCACGCTGGAGACGCAGCCGGACGGGAAGGTGGCAATCCGCTTCGCCCTCGGCGCGATCAAGCGGGTCGGGCTGGGCGCGATGAAGGAGCTGGTGGTGGCGCGCGACGTCGCGGGCCCGTTTGCCTCGCTCTCCGACTTCGCGGGCCGCGTCGATCCGAGGCTGCTCAACAAGATGCAGCTCGAGAACCTCACCAAGGCCGGCGCCTTCGACGCGATGGACCGCAACCGTGCCCGCGTCGTGCTCGGCGCCGAGACGATCCTGCGCGCTGCGCAGGAAGCCGCGGAGCGGCGCCAGAACCCGACGCGCGACATGTTCGGCGCCGAGAGCGCGCCGCCGCCGCTCCGCCTGCCGGAGGCGCAGGACTGGCCGATGTTGGAGCGCCTGACCTACGAGGCCGAGGCGGTGGGCTTCCACCTCTCCGCCCATCCGCTCGACACCTACAAGCGCGCGCTTTCGAAGCTCGGTGTCGTGCCGTCGTCGCAGATCGCCGATCGCGCGCGGGCGGGGGCGACGCGGATGAAGCTCGCCGGCACGGTGGTGGCGGTGAAGAACGGGCGCACCAAGACCGGCAACCGCATGGCCTGGATCCGTTTCTCCGACGCGCATGGCGCCTACGAGGCGACCTTCTTCAGCGAGAGCCTGGCACGCGCCGGCGAGCAGCTGCAGGAAGGCAACGCGATCCTGCTCTCGGCCGAGGTGCGGATGGATGGCGAGACGCTGCGCATCACCGCGCAGGAGGCCGAGCCGCTGGAGAAGGCCGCGTCCGGCATCGCAGCGGGCGTCAAGCTCTGGCTCGAGCAATCCGCGGCGGTGCAGCCCATTCGGACCCTGCTGGAGCGCGAGGGCCGCGGCCGCGGCCGCGTCGTGCTTGTCCCCGTCACCGGGCCTGGGCAGGAGGTGGAGATCGCGCTGCCGGGCGGCTTCAACGTCTCGCCGCGGCTGATGCAGGCGATGAAGGTGCTGCCCGGCGTGGCAGAGGTGCAGGAACTCTAGCCGTGCCGGAGGGGGCGGCGCCGGCCGGGCGTCCGAGGCTGCGCTTTCTCACCTGCGGCTCGGTGGATGACGGCAAGTCCACGCTGATCGGGCGTCTGCTGCACGACGCAAGCCTGGTGATGGACGACACGCTGGAGGCCGTGGCGCGCGACAGCCGCCGGCACGGCACGACGGGGGAGGAGCCGGATCTCGCCCTGCTGCTCGACGGGCTGGAGGCGGAGCGCGAGCAGGGCATCACCATCGACGTCGCGCATCGCTACTTCGCGACGCCGCGCCGGGGCTTCATCGTCGCCGATGCGCCTGGGCACGAGCAGCACACGCGCAACATGGCCACCGCGGCCTCGACCAGCGACCTCGCCGTGCTGCTCTGCGACGTCCGCAAAGGGCCGGTGAGGCAGACGCGCCGCCACGCGCATCTCTGCGCGCTGCTCGGCATCCGTCACATCGTGCTGGCGGTGAACAAGATGGACCTCGCCGGCTACGACCGAGCGGCCTTCGAGCGCGCGGTGGCCGGATGGCGGCGCTTCGCCGCGCCGCTCGGCTTCGCCAGCGACGTCGCCATCCCCGTCTCGGCGCGGTGCGGCGACAATGTCGTGCGGCGCTCGGACGCGATGCCGTGGCATGCGGGGCCGACGCTGCTCGAGCATCTGGAAGGCATCGAGACCGGGGACGCGGCCGCCGGCGCCGCCTTCCGCTTCCCCGTGCAATGGGTGAACCGCCCGGATGCCGGCTTCCGCGGCTTCGCCGGCACCGTCGCCTCGGGCCGCGTCGCCGTGGGGGACGCCGTGGTGGTCGCGGCATCCGGCGCGGCGACGCGCGTCGCGCGCATCCTCGGCCCTGATGGCGGGCAGGAGGGTGCGGCGGAAGGCGAGGCGGTGACCCTCTGCCTCGCCGACGAGACCGACGTGGCGCGTGGGGACGTCCTCGCCCATCCCGCTTCGCGCCCGCCAGTGGCCGACCAGTTCGCCGCGCACCTCGTCTGGATGGACGAGGACGCGATGCTGCCGGGTCGGCAATACATGGCGCGCATCGGCCATCTCTGGACCACTGCCTCGGTCACGGCGATCAAGCACCGGATCGACCCGGACACGCTGGAACGGCAGCCGGCACGCCGGCTGGAGCTCAACGAGATCGGCTTCTGCAACCTCGCCCTCGGCACGCGCGCCCCGCTCGACCCCTACCGGGAGAACCGCGCGACCGGCGCCTTCATCCTGGTGGACCGCTTCACCAACCGGACGGCGGGCGCGGGCATGGTGGCGTTTCCGCTGCGCCGCGCCGACAATATCCGCGAGGAGCGCTTCCTGGTGGACCGGCAGGCGCGCGCCGCGCTCGACCGGCAGCGGCCGCTGGTCGTGTGGTTCACCGGGCTGTCGGGTGCCGGCAAATCCACGCTCGCCCGGCTGGTGGAGGGGGCGCTGCACGCCGAGGGCCGGCACACCTACGTGCTCGACGGCGACAATCTGCGCCACGGGCTGAACCGCGACCTCGGCTTCACGGATGCGGACCGCGTGGAGAACATCCGGCGCGCGGGCGAGGTGGCGAAGCTCATGGCCGATGCGGGGCTGATCGTGCTGTGCTCCTTCATCTCGCCCTTCCGCGCCGAGCGGCGGATGGTGCGCGAGATGCTGCCGGCCGGCGAGTTCGTGGAGGTCTTCGTGGACGCGCCGCTCGAGGCCTGCATCCGCCGCGACCCCAAGGGGCTCTATGCGAAGGCGCTGGCCGGCGGGATCGCCAACTTCACCGGGCTCTCGAGCCCCTATGAGCCGCCCGAGGCGCCGGAGCTGCGCATCGCGACCGACGCGACCACGCCGGAGGCGGCCGCCGAGGCGGTGCTCGTGCATCTGCGCCGGCAACTCGCGCAGTCCTAGCCGGCGTGCGCGACACAGCCGGAACGCTGCCGCTGCGGAACCTCCGCTGAGGGTGCGGAACGAGACCGATCCTGCGGCGCGCGGCGACGTTCGCGCGCCATGCTGGATTCCACCGACCAGGCGACGGCCGCGCCGATCGTCTCTGTCGTCGTGCCTGCCTTCAATGCGGCGGGCTTCGTGCGGGATGCGCTCGCCTCCGCGGCGGGGCAGACGCTGCGCGGGATCGAGATCATCGCGGTGGATGACGGCTCGCGCGACGCGACATGGGAGGTGCTGGCGCGCGCCGCCGCCGAGGACCCGCGCATCCGCCCGATCCGGCGCGCCCGCGCCGGCGGGGCAGGGGCGGCGCGCAACGCCGCCTTCGCGGCCGCGCAGGGCCGTTGGCTTGCTCTGCTGGACGCCGACGACCTCTGGCTGCCGGAGCGGCTCGCGCGGCTCGTCGCCGAGGCTGAGGAGACCGGGGCCGACCTCGTCGCCGACGACCTGCTGCTGCGCGACTTCGACGGCGGCGCCGATCTCGGCACGCATTTCGGCGGCCGGGGCGCGGGCTGGATCACGACGGCGGAGTTGCTGCGGCGCGACATGCCCGACGCGCCACCCGGCCCGCCGGGCGCGATCGGCTACGCCCAGCCGCTGGTGCGCCGTGACTTCGTGCGGCGGCACGGCATCGCCTATGACGAGACGCTCGGCAGCAGCGAGGACCTCGCCTTCCTGTTCGCCTGCCTGATAGCCGGGGGGCGCTTCCGCCTCTCGGCCGAGGCGCTCTACGTCTACCGGCTGCGGCCGCACTCGGTGTCCCACCGGGCCGGCGTGGCGCGCGCACAGGCGGCGGCCAACCGGGCCATGGCGCGGCTCGCCGCCGGGCGGGCCGAGCCCGAGGTGGAGCGGCTGCTGGCGCGCCGCCAGGACCTGCTGGATGGCGGGGCGGTCGCCGAGGCCGCGCAGGCCGGCGCCTGGCTCGCCGCGCTGACCCGCGCGCGCTGGCACCACCCCGGCCGGCTCGCTCGCGACCTGCGCGTGGTGGCCGGCGCGGCCCGGCGCCACTTGGTCGCCTGAGCCGCCCTCCCTCGACCGGGCAGCACGAAGGGTGCAAGAGGGCCCGAAACCTCCGGAGTGGCATCAGATGACCCCGACCGACATCGCCCGCGTGCAGGCCTATCTGCGCCGCCTCCTCGGCTCCGAGCGGGTCACCCTCGTCCCGCCGGCGCGCAAGGGCATGTCGGTGGAGCTTGCCGTGAACGAGGAGGTGATCGGCACCGTGCATCGCGACGACGAAGAGGGCGAGGTGTCCTACGCGGTGCACATCACCGTCCTGGAGGAGGACCTGCCGGCAGCCCCCGCCGCGGCTGCGGCGCCCCGCAAGCGCTGACACGAAAAACCCTCCCCCGGAGGCCGGGAGAGGGCTGTTCGATCGTTCAGGCGTGGCGTCGTCGGGTCAGGCCGCCCCGCCGGGACGCCCGCCCGGCGTGCCAGGGTCGCGGTCGGTGCCGGAGCGCGCCGCGCCGGCCACCTCCTCGGCGGTCCGCTCGACCGCCTCGCGCAGCTCGCGCGCGACCTCGCCGACCACCGCGGCGCCGCGCGACGGCGTGAGGCCGCTTTCCGAGAGCCTCTCCTTGCCGCGCTCATAGGCCTCGCCGAGCTGCTCGCGCGCCTGGCCATAGACCTCGCCGGCGGCGCCCTGCAGCCGGTCCGCGATGCGGTCGCGCTGCTCGCCGAGCAGGCGGTCCTCGGTCTCGGTCGAGGGGAGCATCGCGCCGAGCGCGGCGCCGATGGCGAGGCCGACCGCGCCGATCAGCAGCGGCTGGGACTCGAATACTTCCTCGACGCTGCGCCGCGTCCGGTAGCCGTACTCGCCGGGCACCGAGCCATAGCGCGAGACGCGGTCCGTCGCGCCACGGGCGGAGCCCGTCACGCTGCCGGCCAGCGACTGCGCGCTCGCCTTCGCCCGCTCCCACGCCTCGCTCGCGGTCTCGCCGGCGCGCGCGGCGAGGTCGCCGGCACGCTCCTTCAGGTCGGAGGCGGTCTCGCTGATCCGCTCCCCGATGCCGGGGCCGGAGCTGCCGCCCGAGGTGCCGCCGGCGTAGCGGCTTCCGGCATAGCTTCCGCCGGAGGAGGTGCCCTCCGTCAGGCCGGGCGCATACTCGCCGCTGGCGGCGTAGGGCATGCGGGTGTCGGAGAGGTCGTCGTAGGACGAGCTCGCGTAGCGGCTGCGGCCCGCCGCCTCGCTCCGCCCGCCGAAGGCGAGCCAGGCGATGCCGGCGCCGATCATCAGCACCGGGAGCGGGTTGTCGCGCACCGTCGCCCCCATGTTGCCGACGAACTCGCGCCCGCCGGAACCGCGCAGCCACTCCACCGCCTGGTCGGCGAGCTGGCTCGGGGAGACGCGCTCCTTCAGCTCCTCGGCGGTGTTCATCAGGCGCGCGCGGTTGCGTTCCACCTCGCGCTCGATCTCGGCGGCGGAGCGATCGCCGTTGCCGTTGGACGTGTAGTCGCTGCTGCTCATCGGACGGTCTCCTTGGCGGCCTGCGCATCGCGCGAGAGCTGCTCGGCGGTGCGCGTCGGGGTCAGGTTGGTGGCTTTCAGCTTGGAGATGCCGCCGCGGATCAGCAGGAAGCCGATGAGGCCGGCCAGCGCGCCGACGATCAGCAGGCCCCAGCCGGGCGCGAGCTCGAAGAAGCGCGAGACGCCGGCAGCCGCGGCGAGCAGCAGCAGGAGCAGCGCGCCGACGCCGAGGGCGGCGCCGATCGCGATGCCGGGAATGGCGCCCGCCGCCTCGCCGACCTTCTCGCCCATCTCGGCGCGGGCCAGGCGCAGCTCGTTGCGGAACAGGTTGGACATCTCGGTGACCATGTCACCGAGGAGCTGTCCGAAGCTCCGCTGGTCGTCATTCACCGGCCGGCCGGTGCCCGGCTCGAACCGGTTCGGGTCGTACTGGGTGGACATGTCGCGTGCCCTTCAGACGTTCTCGGAGCCGCCGCCGCGCGGCGGCGTCGCGGAGGAGCCGCGCGGGTTGAGCGCCGCGGAGCCTCCGAGCGAGGCGCTGCCCATGGTCGAGGGCTTCGGCTTGCCGTCCTCGTCCGCGACCCAGCCGGGCGCGCCCTTGGCCGTGTCGTGGGGCGTCGAGGGGCCGTGCGGATAGGCGGAGCCGACCCCGCCCATGCCGGAGGAGGTGCCAGGGGACGCGCCAGGGGACGTGCCGGAGAGCCCGCCGCCCATCGCCGCGCCGCTGCCCATGCCGGCGCTGGCCGGCGCGTCGCTGCCGCCGGGCATGCCGAGCGAGGAGCTGCCCATGGACCCGCTGCTCATGGAGCCGCCCATCGTAGCGCCCGAGACGCTGCCGGTCGCCGAGGTGCCGGCCGTGCCCATGTCGTGCCGCGTGTCGCGCAGGCCGCCCTGCCCGTACATGCCGTCATCCATGTAGCGCGCGCCCATCCCGGCGCGGCGGTGCTCGGCGGAGCTGCGCGCGAAGCGCGCGACCGCGAAGCCCGCCAGCGCGGCGATGCCGGCGAAGGCGAGCGGCTGGCGGCGCGCGAAATCCTCCGCGCTGCGCAGCATGTCGCGCGGGTTGCGCTCGCGGATCGCACGCGCGACCTCGTCCACGCTGCCGGCGGCGTCGTGCACGAGCCGCGCGATCTGCGGGCTGTCGCGCTCCAGCTCCTCGGCGGCACGGTGGATCGCCCGTGCCAGGCCCTGCGCGCGCTCCGCGCCCGCCTGCTTGGTGTCCTCGGCCAGCCCCTCGACGCGGTCCTTCGCCGTGTCGAGCAGCGCCGCGCCTTCCTGCTTCAGATTCTCCGCGGTCGCCGTGGCTTCCTGCTTCACGCTGGAGGCAGCCTCGCCGGCCGCCATCCGCGCCTCGCGCGCGGCGGCGCGCAGGTCCTCGCGCGCCTGGCCGAGATCGGCGGAGCCGGACGTGGTTGGCCGACCGGACATGCCGGTGTGGGACGGATCGCTCATGGTCTCGCCGCTCCTCAGGGTTTGGGGCGCGCCATCGCACGGCGCGTCGTCGCCACCACAACGACGCGGGCGGCAGAGCGTTCCGGAAGGAAACAGCACGGTACGGGACCGGATCGGCCCGCTTCCGCCGCGTCTCGCCGTGGCCTGCCGCGCCTGGCGGGTGCGGGCCGCGCTTGCGCCGGCCTGCCGGCCGGGGCATAAGCCCGCCCGTCGCCGCCGGGTCCCCTGGCCGCGGCAAATCCGCACGCGGTGCACCCTTCCGGCCCAGGCCTGGGCGAGGGGTCCGGTCCCCGACCTTTTCCGAAGGCGGGGATGGCGCCGCGGAGGCTGAACCGGACCACTGGAAGAAGGATTTTCGCCCGATGGCGATGCCCGACGTCACCCTGCGCGGCCTGCTCGAAGCCGGCGTGCATTTCGGCCACCACACGCGCCGCTGGAACCCGCGTATGGCGCCCTACATCTTCGGCGTCCGCAACCAGGTCCACATCCTGGACCTGCAGCAGACCGTCCCGATGATGGACCGCGCGCTGCGCGCCATCCGCGACGTCGTCGCCGGTGGCGGCCGCGTTCTGATGGTCGGCACCAAGAAGGCGGCGGCGGAGTACGTGGCCGAGAGCGCCGGGCGCTGCGGCCAGTACTACGTCAACCACCGCTGGCTGGGCGGCATGCTGACGAACTGGAAGACCATCCAGGGCAGCATCAAGCGCCTGAAGCAGATGGACGAGCGCCTCGGCGGCGATGTGCAGGGCCTCACCAAGAAGGAGGTCCTGATGCTGACGCGCGAGAAGGGCAAGCTCGACCGCGCGCTCGGCGGCATCAAGGACATGGGCGGCCTGCCCGACATCATCTTCGTCATCGACGTGGTGAAGGAGAAGCTGGCGATCGAGGAGGCCAACAAGCTCGGCATCCCCGTTGTCGCCGTGGTGGACAGCAACGCCGACCCGCAGGGCATCGCCTTCCCGATCCCGGGCAATGACGACGCGATCCGCGCCATCCACCTCTACTGCGACAGCGTCGCGGGCGCGGTGCTCGATGGCCTCGCGGGCGCGCTGCAGGGGTCCGGCGCCGATCTCGGCGCGATGGAGCAGGTGCCCGACGAGGTGCTGCCGGAGGCGCCGGTCGAGACGCCGGCCCCGGCGGAGCAGCCCGCGGCGGAGTGAGCCGGGCGGGGACCTCCGTCCCCGTCCTCTCCGCCCGATATCCTGGGCCGGGGCGCGCGCCCCGGCCCGCCTTGCATTGAACCGACCTGATCGGGAGTGACGAAGATGGCCGAGATCACCGCGGCGATGGTGCGCGAGCTGCGCGAGCGCACCGGTGCGGGCATGATGGACTGCAAGAAGGCGCTGACCGAGGCGGGCGGCGACATGGAGGCCGCGATCGACTGGCTGCGCAAGAAGGGCCTCTCGGCGGCTGCCAAGAAGTCCGGCCGCGTCGCCGCGGAGGGCCTGGTCGGCGTCGCGTCCGGCCCGAACGTCGCCGCCATGGTCGAGGTGAATGCCGAGACCGACTTCGTCGCCCGCAACGAGCAGTTCCAGTCCTTCGTGGCCGAGGTGGCGGGGCTTGCCCTCTCGGTCGGCGACGACGTCGAGAAGCTGAAATCGGCGACCTTCCCCGGCACCGGCCACTCCACGCAGGAGGAGCTGACGCGCCTGATCGCCACCATCGGCGAGAACATGACGATCCGCCGCGCGAAGGTGCTGCGCGTGCCCTCGGGCACGGTCGCGACCTACATGCACAACGCGGTGAAGCCGGGCCTCGGCAAGATCGGCGTGCTGGTCGCGCTCGAGGCCGCCTCCGAGATCGAGGCGCTCGAGACGCTCGGCCGGCAGATCGGCATGCATGTCGCCGCCACCCGCCCGACCGCGCTCGACATCTCGGGCGTCGAGCCGTCGGAACTCGAGCGCGAGAAGGCGGTCCTGCGCGAGCAGGCCGCGGGCTCCGGCAAGAAGCCCGAGATCATCGAGAAGATGATCGAGGGCCGGATCCGCAAGTACTACGAGGAAGTGGTGCTGCTGGAGCAGGTCTGGGTGCATGACGGCGAGAGCCGGGTGAAGCAGGTGGTCCAGAAGGCCGGCGGCAAGCTCGGCGGCTTCGCCCGTTTCCAGCTCGGCGAGGGCATCCAGAAGGAGACCGGCGACTTCGCGGCCGAGGTCGCCGCGATGAGCAAGGCCTGACCCGTCCCGCGGCCGGGCCGTCGCCCGGCCGCCACGCCTTGTTGAACGGCCCGCGGCGCCCCCCGCCGCGGGCCGTTCCGATTCCTGCGACGTTGCGTCGCCCGGGAGGGGGGGCCGGGGCCCGTCCGCCTGCCTTGCCGTTGCCACACCCCCGCGCCTATGTTCCGCCGCCGCGCCGCCCGGCCCCTTGCCGCCCTGTCCGGAGCCCCGATGACCGACACCCCCCGCTACAAGCGCGTGCTCCTGAAGGTGTCCGGCGAGGCGCTGATGGGGGACCGCGACTACGGGCTGGACAATGCGACGCTGAAGGCGATCGCGGAGGACATCCGCGACGTCGTGGCACTCGGCGTGCAGGTCTGCCTCGTGATCGGCGGCGGCAACATCTTCCGCGGTGTCGCCGGGGCGTCCGCCGGCATGGACCGGGCCCAGGCCGACGGCATGGGCATGCTGGCCACCGTGATGAACGCACTGGCGATGCAGAACTGGCTCGAGAAGGTCGGCGTGACGACACGCGTGCAGTCGGCGATCTCCATGGCCTCGCTCTGCGAGCCCTTCATCCGCCGCCGCGCCATCCGCCACATGGAGAAGGGCCGCGTGGTGATCTTCGCCGCCGGCACCGGCAACCCGTTCTTCACCACCGACACCGCCGCGGCGCTGCGCGCGGCCGAGATGGGCTGCGACGCGCTGCTCAAGGGCACGCAGGTGGACGGCGTCTATTCGGCCGACCCGCGCAAGAACCCGAACGCCGAGCGCTACGTGACGCTCACCTACCTCGACATGCTGGCGCGCGACCTGGCGGTGATGGACGCCGCCGCGATCAGCCTCGCGCGCGAGAACAAGCTGCCGATCATCGTCTTCAACATCCACGAGCCGGGCGCCTTCACCGCCGTCATGAAGGGCGAGGGCAAGTTCACCACCGTCGTGGACCTGTAGAAGCCAGAAAGGGAGAGAGCGGGATGCCCGCCGATTTCCAGGCGCTCAAGCGCGACCTGCAGCGCCGCATGGACGGCGCAATGGAGACGCTGAAGAAGGAGTTCGCGGGCCTGCGCACCGGCCGCGCGAGCCCCGCGCTGCTCGAGCCGATCCGCGTCGAGGCCTATGGCACCAACCAGCCGCTGAACCAGGTGGCCAACATCTCGGTCGCCGGGCCCGGGCTGCTCTCCGTCCAGGTCTTCGACCGCTCCATCACGAAGCAGGTGGAGGTCGCGATCCGCGACTCGGGCCTCGGGCTGAACCCGATGGCCGAGGGGCAGGTGATCCGCGTGCCGTTGCCGCCGCTGACCCAGGAACGCCGCAACGAGCTGGCCAAGACGGCGGCGAAGTATGCGGAAGCCGCACGCGTCGCCACCCGCGGCGTCCGCCGCGACGGGATGGAGACGGTGAAGGGCTGGGAGAAGGACAAGAAGGCCGAAGCCAGCCAGGACGACGTGAAGCGCTGGAGCGACGAGGTGCAGAAGATGACCGACGCGCACATCAAGGCCATCGACGTCGCGCTCGCCGAGAAGGAAAAGGACATCAAGACGAGCTGAGCGCGGGCCAGGGCAGGGGGCGATGGACGGGATGAGCGCGGCGGCGAAGCCGGCGCCCGCGGTGGCGGACGGCCCCGCGGTGCCGCGCCATGTCGGCATCATCATGGACGGCAACGGCCGCTGGGCCGCTGGCCACGGCCTGCCGCGCGCGCTCGGGCACAAGGCCGGCGCCGAGGCGGCGCGCCGCACGATCGAGGCGGCTGGCGAGGCCGGGGTCGGCTGGCTGACGCTCTTCGCCTTCTCGTCGGAGAACTGGCGCCGACCGGCCGACGAGGTGCAGGACCTCACCCTGCTGATGCGCCACTACCTCAACACCGAGGTCGCGCGGCTGGCCCGCGAGGGCGTGCGGCTGCGCGTGATCGGCGAGCGCGAGCGCTTCGGCCCCGACCTCGTCGCCGCCATCGCCCGCGCCGAGGCCGCGACGGCGGGCGGCGTCCGGCTCAACCTCAACATCGCCCTGTCCTATGGCGGGCGGGCTGAGATCGCGAGCGCGGCGCGGGAGATCGCGCGCCAGGTCGCTGCCGGCACGTTGGAGCCGGAGGCGGTCGATGAGCGGCTGTTCGGCGGCTTCCTCGGCACCGCCGGCATGCCCGATCCCGACCTCATCATCCGCACCTCCGGCGAGCAGCGGATCTCCAATTTCCTGCTCTGGCAGGCCGCCTATGCGGAGTTCGTCTTCCAGGACGTGCTCTGGCCCGACTACGGCGCGGCTCAGCTGGGTGACGCGCTGGCGGAGTTCGCGCGGCGCGACCGGCGCTACGGCGCGCGCGCGGCCTGAGGCAGCCCGCGCCCGTGAACCAGACGGATGCCGCCGATGCGGCCGCAAGGGCGAAGCGCTGGGGCGACCTGCGCAAGCGGGCGCTGTCCGCCGCCGTGCTCGGCCCGGCCGCGGTCGCCTGCATCTGGCTCGGTGCCGAGGCCTTCACGGGCATGCTGGCGCTGGCCGTCGCGCTGCTCGCCTGGGAATGGGTCCACATGTGCGGCCGCCGCGTGCGGGTGCTGCCCGGCATGGCCGTGCCGCTCGCGGTCTTCGCGGCCGGCGCTCTGGCGGTCGGCGATCATGTGCGCTGGGCGCTCTTCGTGCTGCTGGTGGGCTTCGCGGCGGCCTGGTGGTTCGCCCACCGCATGGCGGAGACGCTGACCCAGCCCGCGGGGCGGCTCGCGATCGGCGTGCTCTACATCGGGCTGGCCGGCATCGCGCTGATCGAGCTGCGCCACGACACCGAGGCCGGGCGGGCCAATGTGCTGTTCCTGTTCCTCGTCGTCTGGGCCTCCGACATCGGCGCCTACATGGCGGGCCGGACGCTGGGCGGGCCGAAGCTCTGGCCGGCCGTCTCGCCGAACAAGACCTGGTCGGGCGCGGCGGGGGGGCTGCTCGCCGCCATCGCGATCGGGCTTGCCGCCGCCTTCTCATTCACCCTCAACCCGGTGGTCGGCGCGGTGGTAGCCGTGGCCGCCCTGCTCGGCGTAGCCTCCCAGGCGGGCGACCTGCTCGAGAGCGCGATCAAGCGGCATTTTCACGTGAAGGACAGTTCCCACCTCATTCCCGGGCATGGCGGGCTGCTGGACCGTCTCGATGGCGTGCTGGCCGCCGCCCCGGTCGCGGCGCTCCTGTCCTTCGCGCTCGGCTATGGCCGGGTGATCTGGGACTGGCGCTGAGCGTGCGGTCGGTCTCGATCCTGGGCGCAACCGGCTCGATCGGCCGGTCCACCATGGCGCTGATGGAGGCCGCCGAGCCCGGCGCCTTCAGGATCGAGGCCCTCGTCGCCAACCGCGACGTCGAGACGCTCGCTGCCCAGGCGCGGCGCGTCCGGGCGCGTTTCGCGGCCGTGGCCGACCCTGACGCCTGGCCCGCGCTGAAGGCGGCGCTCGGCGGCACCGGGATCGAGCTCGCCGCCGGCCCGGAGGCCGTGGTCGAGGCGGCGTCGCGGCCGGCCGACTGGACCATGGCGGCGATCGTCGGCGCGGCCGGGCTGCGCTCGACCCTCGCCGCGCTCGCCCGCGGCGGCACGCTCGCCCTCGCCAACAAGGAGAGCCTCGTCTGCGCCGCCGATCTCGTGATGGCGACGGCGCGGCGCGCCGGGGCGACGCTGCTGCCCGTCGACTCCGAGCACAACGCCGTATTCCAGTGCCTCGCCGGCTGCGATGGCGGGGGCGTCGAGAAGGTGGTGCTCACCGCCTCCGGCGGCCCCTTCCGCGACTGGCCGATCGAGCGCATGGCCCGCGTCACGCCGGAGCAGGCGCTGAAGCACCCAACCTGGTCGATGGGCGCCAAGATCTCGATCGACAGCGCAACGATGATGAACAAGGGCCTCGAGGTGATCGAGGCCGCGCGGCTCTTCGCCCTGCCGGCCGAGCGCATCGAGGTACTGGTGCATCCCCAATCGGCGGTGCATGGCATGGTCCAGTACGCCGACGGCTCGCTCCTCGCGCAGCTCGGCAGCCCCGACATGCGCACGCCGATCGCGCACGCCCTGGCCTGGCCCCGCCGCATGACGGCGGAGATCCCGCGACTCGACCTGGCAGCCCTCGCGCGGCTCGACTTCTTCGCCCCCGACCCCGCGCGCTTTCCCGCGCTCCGCCTCGCGCGGGAGGCGCTGTTGGCGGGCGGGGGGGCGCCCACCATATTGAATGCGGCGAACGAGGTTGCGGTGGCGCTGTTCCTGGAACGGCGCATCGGTTTCCTCGACATCGCCGCGGTGGTGGAGGAGACGCTGGCGCGGCTTCCCGCCGCCGGCCCGGACGGGCTCGAGGCCATCCTCGCGCTCGATGCCGCCGCCCGCGCCGAGGCGGCACGCCGGGCCGAGACACGCGCCGCGCTCGCCTGACGTCGCCCGACGGAGAGTTTCCTTGGACTTCCTGCCCGACCCGGTCCGCACCGTGCTCGCCTTCGTGGTGGTGCTCGGCGTGCTCGTCTTCATCCACGAACTCGGCCACTACCTCGCGGCGCGCTGGCGCGGCATCCATGTGGAGCGCTTCGCGGTCGGCTTCGGCCGCCCGATCGCGGCCTGGGCGGACCGGCGCGGCACCGAATGGCGCATCGGCTGGATCCCGCTCGGCGGCTACGTGAAGCTGCACGGGCAGGAGACGCCGGCCGACGCCACGCCCGAGCAGAAGGCCGCCTGGCGCCCCGGCGAGACCTTCCACGACAAGCCCGTGCGCGACCGCGCGATCGTCGTCGCCGCCGGGCCGCTGGCGAACTTCATCCTCGCCGCGCTGCTCTTCGGCGCGCTGTTCTACGCCGTGGGCCGCGAGGTGCCGGACCCGGCGGGCGTGCAGACGCGCATCGGCATGGTGGTGGGCGGCGGCGCGGCGGACGGCGCGGGGCTGCGCCGCGGCGACGTGATCGTGGCGCTCGACGGCCGCTCCGTGGCGCGGTTCGAGGATATCCAGGCCCATGTCACCCCACGCGCGGGGCAGGCCATCACCGTCACTGTCGAGCGCGACGGGCGGGAGCTCTCGGTCCCCGTCACGCCGCGCGCCGTCGAGGCCAACGGCGCCACGGTCGGCCGGCTCGGCGTGCAGGCGGCGCCAGCGGTGCGCTACGAGTCGGTGGACCCCTTCACGGCGCTCCGGGCGGGGGTGGAGCGCACGGCCTCGGTCAGCTGGCAGACGCTCGCGGCGGTCGGGCAGATGATCACCGGCAGCCGTGGGACGGAGGAGCTCGGCGGCCCGCTCGGCATTGGCAAGATCGCCGGCGACGCGGCGCGGCTCGGCTTCGACACCTTCATCGTCTTCATGGCCGTGCTGTCGGTGAACCTCGCGCTGATCAACCTCTTCCCGATCCCGGTGCTGGATGGCGGGCACCTGATGTTCTACGCGGCGGAGGCGATCCGCGGCCGGCCGCTGCCGGCCAAGGCGCAGGAGATCGGCTTCCGCGCCGGCTTTGCGCTGCTGATCACGCTCTTCGTCTTCGCCACCTGGAACGACCTGACGAACCTCGGCGTGGTGCGCTGGGTCGGCGGGCTGCTCGGCTGAGGCGGCGGCAGGCAGGGCTCCGGAAGCGGGACCTGCCATCCGGGCCGCTGTCGAGTCGCGGCGGGACGGACCGGGCTGAAACGCCCTGAAACCCAGCTTGCTCCTTGGGCGGGGTGACGGCATGGGGTGCCTTCCGCTAGGAGAGACCACAGTTTCTCCACCGCAGGGATAACCGCCTTGGCTGCACACAGGCTCCTGCTGCTCGCCGCGAGCGCGCTGATCCCCGTCGTTCTGTCGCTTCCCGCGGAGGCGCAGCAGCGCCCGCGCGTCCCCGCCGCCGCGGCTCCGGCGCCGTCGGGCGTGGTGCGCGGGATCGACGTGACCGGCAACCAGCGCATCGAGGCGGACACGATCCGCTCCTACATGCTGCTGCAGCCCGGCGATCCCTTCGATTCGGACCGGCTCGACCGCAGCCTTCGCACGCTCTTCGCCACCGGCCTGTTCCGCGACGTGACCGTCGGGCGGTCCGGCGACCGCATCCAGGTGCGGGTCGAGGAGAACCCGATCGTCAATCGCGTCGCTTTCGAGGGGAATCGCCGCGTCTCCGACGACGTGCTGCGCCCCGAGGTGACGCTGCGCGCGCGCGCCGTGTTCACGCCGCAGCAGGCGCAGGCCGACCGCCAGCGGATCCTCGACCTCTACGCCCGCCGCGGCCGCTTCGGCGCGCTGGTGGAGCCGAAGATCATCCAGCTCGACCAGAACCGGGTCGACGTGGTGTTCGAGATCACGGAAGGCCCGACCGCCCTCGTCAGCCGCGTGAACTTCGTCGGCAACGGCGCCTTCTCCGATTCGCGGCTGCGCGACGTGATCGCGACGCGCGAGCAGGCCTGGTACCGCCTGCTCTCCTCCTCCGACATCTTCGACCCGGAGCGGCTGAACTTCGACCGCGAGCTGCTGCGCCGCTTCTACCTCCGCCAGGGCTTCGCGGACGTGCAGGTCACCAGCTCGACGGCCGAGCTCTCGCCCGACCGCAGCGGCTTCTTCGTCACCTTCACGATCAATGAGGGGCCGCGCTATCGCGTCGGCCGCGCCGACGTGACGACGACGTTGCGCGGGGTCGACCTCGACCGGTTGCGGCGCGACATCCCCTTCTCGGCCGGCGACTGGTACGACGGCGAGGCGATCGAGCGCGCCGTGGACACGCTCACCGACAGCCCGGCACTCGCCAGCCAGCCCTTCGTGGACATCCGCCCGCGCATCGCCCGCAACCCCGAAGCGCGCACGGTCGACGTGACCTTCGAAGTGGGCGAGGGGACGCGCGCCTTCGTCGAGCGGATCGACATCACCGGCAACACCCGCACGCAGGACCGGGTGATCCGGCGGGAGTTCCGCCTGGCCGAGACCGACCCGCTGAACCCCGCGGCGCTGCGGCGGTCGCGCCAGCGGCTGCGCGACCTCGGCTTCTTCAGCAACGTCGACATCCAGCCCACGCCGGGCTCGCGCCCGGACCGGGTGATCCTGAACACCAGCGTGTCGGAGCGCCCGACCGGCGAGGTCTCGCTCGGCGGCGGCTTCTCGACCGATGCGGGCTTCCTTGCCGACTTCGGCATCCGGGAGCGCAACTTCCTCGGCACCGGCGTCGATGCGCGGCTGCAGACGCTGCTGGCGCAGCGCCGCAGCCAGTTCGACTTCTCGGTGACCGACCCGCAATTCCTCGACCGCAACCTCGCCGCCGGCTTCGACGCGTTCTACCTGCAGCGCAACCTGCGCGAGGTCGCCTCCTACTCCGAGCGGCGCTACGGCGTCGTGCTGCGCGCCGGCTACGAGTTCAACGAGCGGCTGCGGCAGTCCTGGGCCTACAGCCTCGTGCAGCGAAACGTCTTCGACGTGCAGTCCGACGCGTCGCGCTTCATCAAGGAGCAGGCCGGCGAGACGCTGCTGTCGCAGCTCGGCACCACCATCGCCTACGACATGCGCGACAGCCGGATCGAGCCGCGCTCGGGCTACATCGTGCGTCTCGGCGGCGACGTGGCCGGCCTCGGCGGCGATGTGAGCTACGTGCGCCTCCGCGCCGACGCCGCCTACTACATCCCCTTCGAGCGCCTGTTCGGCGATCCCGACTACGTGCTCGTGCTGAACGCCGGCGTCGGCCTGCTCGAGCCCTGGGGCGACCGGCCGGAGCGGATCATCGACCGCTTCTTCCTCGGCGGCGACAACCTGCGCGGCTTCCGCCTCGCGGGCGTCGGGCCGCGCGACCTGGCCAGCAACGATCCGCTCGGCGGACGGCTGATCTGGACGCAATCGACGGAGTTCCGCTTCCCGCTGCCCGTGCCGTCGGAACTCGGGCTGATCGGGCGCGCCTTCGTGGATGTGGGCTCGCTCTCCAACACGCCGGTGACCGGCACGGGCGTGGTGGACGACAGCTCGCCGCGGGTCGGCGCGGGGGTGGGTATCTCGTGGCGGACGCCGGTGGGCCTGATCAACATCGACATCGCGCAGGCCATCGTGAAGAAGGACTACGACGAGACCCAGATCGTCCGGTTCGGCTTCGGCACGCGCTTCTGACCAGCTTCGGGAATCCATACGTAATGCGCCTGCGCCACCTCCTTCCCGGCCCCCTCCTGCTCGCCGCATCCCTGCTCGTGCTCACCGGCGCGGCGGGCCCTGCCGCGGCGCAGCAGGGCGGCCAGGACTGGTTCATCCCCGGCCAGCAGCGTCCCGCCCAGGGGCAGCCCGCCCAGGGCGCCCAGCCAGCCCGCCCGCCGCAGGGCCAGCCCCCGGCGCAGGGCGCCCAGCGCCCCGCCGGCCAGCGCCCGCCCGCGCCCGTCATCGCGATGATCGACGTGCAGGAGGTGAACCGCCTCTCGGCGGCCTTCAACCAGGTGCGCGAGGAGATCGAGCGCCGCCGCGCCCGCTTCACCGAGGAGACGCAGCGCGAGCAGGGCCGCTGGCGCGAGGAGCAGCAGGCCCTCGCCGCCGCCCGCGCCACCCTGCCGCCCGAGGCGCTGCGCGAGCGCGAGCGCGCGCTGCAGGACCGCATCACCGATGCGCAGCGCGTCTTCCGCGACCGCCAGCGCGCGATCGAGGCGGCGACCCAGGTCGGCCTGCAGCAATACGAGCAGGCGCTCGGCGCCGTGATACGTCAGGTTGCCTCGAGCCGCGGCATCAACCTCGTCCTGCCGCGCCCGCTGATCGTCTACAACGACGCCGGCTTCGACGTGACGGACGAGGTCGTGGCCCAGCTGAACCGTGTGCTGCGCACGGTGAACCTGCCGGCGGACGGCGTGATCCCGCCCGAGGCCGGCGCGCCGCCTGCTGCCGGCACGCCGCCCGCTGCCGGCGCCCAGCCGCCGCGTGCCGGCGCCCCGGCCCAGGCCCAGCCGGCCCAGCCGCGCCCTGCCCAGCCGCCCGCCCAGCGCAACTGAGCCGGGGCCGCCCATGGCCGCCGATCCGCGCTTCCACCCCGCCGGCACCCCGCTGACGCTCGCGGACGCCGCGGCGCTGGCCGGCGGGGAGTTGCGCGGCGGGGCGCCGGACCGGGCGGTGACTGGCGTCGGCCCGCTCTCCTCGGCGGGGGATGGCGAGGTCTCCTTCCTCGACAACCGGCGCTACGCTCCGCAACTGGCCGAGACCCGCGCGGCCGCGGTCGTGCTGTCGGCGGAGATGGCGGCGCGGCTGCCGGACGGTGTCGCCGCGATCGTCTCGCCGCAGCCCTATCTCGGCTTCGCCCGCATCGCCGCGCGCCTGCACCCGCGCCCCGCGCCGCGGCCCGGCGTCCACCCGACAGCCGTGGTCGAGCCCGGCGCGACGGTCGGCGAGGGCTGCGAGATCGGGCCTTATGCCGTGATCGGCGCCGGCGCGGAGATCGGGGCTGGCTGCGTCATCGGCCCGCATGCGGTGGTGGGAGAGGGCGTGGTGCTCGGCGAGGGCTGCCGGATCGGCCCGCATGCCTCCGTCACCCACTGCATCGCAGGCCGCGGCGTCGTGCTGCATCCGGGCGCGCGGGTTGGGCAGGAGGGCTTCGGCTTCGCCGTCACGCCCGAGGGACGCTTCGAGACGATGCCGCAGCTCGGCCGCGTCATCCTCGGCGACCTGGTCGAGATCGGCGCCAATTCCTGCGTGGACCGCGGCAGCCAGTCCGACACGGTGCTCGGGGCGGGCACGCGCCTCGACAACCTCGTACAGATCGGCCACAACGTGCGCACCGGACGCGGCTGCGTGATCGTCGCGCAGGCCGGCGTTTCGGGCTCCGCCACTCTCGGCGACGGCGTCCAACTCGGCGGCCAGGCTGGCGTCACCGGCCATCTCAGCGTCGGCGACCGGGCCCGGATCGGTGCACAGGCTGGCGTCATGAACGACGTGCCGGCGGCCACGGATGTCCTGGGCAGCCCGGCCTGGCCAGCGAAGGACACGCTGCGCGCCTTCGCCGCGCTCCGCAGACTCGGCGGGAAGCCGAAGCGGGGCTGACGAAGCGCGGATCTGGGCGCGGCGCCGGGCAACGAGGACCGGGCGACGAGGGCCCGGCGACGACGGAGGGAACGGATGGACGCGACCGCTGGGGCGGGAGAGACGGGGGGCAGCGTCGGTGCCTACGACATCGCCCGCATCATGCAGGCGATCCCGCACCGCTTCCCTTTCCTGCTGGTGGACCGCGTCGTGGACATCGTCCCCGGCCAGTCGGCCATCGGCATCAAGAACGTCTCGATCAACGAGAACTTCTTCCAGGGCCATTTCCCGGCGCATCCGGTCTTCCCCGGCGTGCTGATCATCGAGAGCATGGCGCAGACCGCGGCCGTGCTCGTCGTCGAGACGCTCGGGCCCTCCGCAGCCGGCAAGCTCGTCTACTTCATGACCGTGGACGAGGCGAAGTTCCGCAAGCCGGTGGTGCCTGGTGACCAGATGCGCGTGCATGTCAGCAAGCAGAAGCAGCGCGGCAACATCTGGCGCTTCACGGCGGAGGCGAAGGTGGACGGCAAGGTCGTCGCCGAGGCGACCTACGCCGCGATGATCCTCGACAAGTAGCGCTCGCTTGGATCTCCGCCCCACCGGCGTCGCCACCGGCGCCAGCATCCATCCCGCCGCGGTCGTGGCACCCGGTGCGCGCATCGCCGATGGCTGCCGCATCGGCCCGGGCTGCGTCGTCGGGCCCGACTGCGTCCTCGACGAAGGCGTGGTGCTCGAGGCGCATGCCGTGATCGACGGCCGCACCCATCTCGGCGCTGGCGTGCGCGTCTCGCCCTTCGCCACCATCGGCCTGCCGCCGCAGGACCTGAAGTACAAGGGTGAGCCGACCGGCGTCGTGATCGGCGCACGCACGCATGTGCGCGAGCACGCGACGATCCACCGCGGCAGCATCGGCGGCGACGGGCTGACGCGCATCGGCGCCGACTGCCTGGTCATGTGCGTCGCGCATGTCGGGCACGACTGCCGGCTCGGCGACGGCGTCATCCTGGTCAACAACGTGATGCTCGCCGGCCATGTCCAGATCGGCGACTTCGCGGTGGTGCAGGGCGGCGCCGCGATCCAGCAATTCGTGCGCATCGGCCGCATGGCACTCGTCGCCGGCATGTCGGGTGTCGAGCGGAACGTGCTGCCCTTCGGCCGCGTGAAGGGCTTCCGCGCCAAGCTCGCGGGGCTGAACACGATTGCGCTGCGGCGCCGCGCCGGGCTCAGCAAGGAGCAGGTGATGGTCGTGGCCCGCGCCGTGCACGACCTTTACCGGAACGGCCGGCCGGAGGACCAGGTGGAGGCCATCGCGGCCGCGCATCCTGGCAATGCGCTCGTCGCCGAGATCCTCGACTTCGTGCGCGACCGCGGCCGGCACGGCCTCTGCCCCTTCGGTCGCACGGCAGAGGACGAGGACGCGGACGCCGCCTGATGGCCGCGGCACCGCTCGGCCCCGCTCCGCTCGGCCTCGTCGCCGGTGGCGGCCTGATGCCGCTGCGCGTCGCCGATGCCGCGGCGAAGTCCGGCCGGCCCGTGATCTGTGTGCTGCTCGAGGGCTTCGCGCAGCCTTCCGATTACGCCGCCTATCGCCACGCCGTCCTGCCGCTCGGCCAGGTCGGGCGGATGATCGCGCTGATGCGCGAGCAGGGCGTGCGCGACCTCGTGCTCGCGGGGCGCGTCGCGCGGCCCTCGCTGACCTCGGCACGCTTCGACGCGGACGGCTTGCGGCTCGCGGCGAAGCTCGGCGCGCGGGCGCTGTTCGGCGGCGACGACACGTTGCTCTCCGCCGTGCTCGGCCTGCTGCGGGAGGAGGGGTTCAACCCGCTCGGCGCGCAGGAGATCCTGGGCGACCTTCTGGTCAACGAGGGCCGGCTCTCAGCCGCCGCGCCGACCCCGGACGGCCGACGTGACATCGCGCGCGGCATCGCGGTGACGCGCGCGCTCGGCGCGGTGGATGTCGGCCAGGGCTGCGTCGTGCAGCAGGGCCTCGTGCTCGGCGTCGAGGCGATCGAGGGAACCGACTCGCTGCTCGCGCGCTGCGCGGGGTTGCGGCGCGAGGGTCCCGGCGGCGTGCTGGTGAAACTCGTCAAGCCGCGCCAGGACATCCGCGCGGACCTGCCGGTGATCGGCCCCGACACCGTCCGCCACGCGGCGGAAGCGGGGCTCGCCGGCATCGCCATCGAGGCGCGGTCGGGCCATGCCGGCACGCTGGTGGTGGACCGCGCCGAGACCATCCGGGCAGCGGATGCGGCGGGGCTGTTCCTCGTCGCGATCCGCCCCGACCAGTTCAGCCCCGAGGAGAGCGCGCCATGAGCGGCAAGTTCCTGCACACGATGATCCGGGTCGGTGACCTGGAGCGCAGCATCGCCTTCTACACGAAGCTGCTCGGCATGAAGGAGCTGCGCCGCCGCGACGTCCCCGACGGCAAGTACACCCTCGCCTTCCTCGGCTACGGCGAGGGCAACAAGGAGAATGGCGGCGAGATCGAGCTCACCTACAACTACGGCGTCGAGAAATACGAGCACGGCAACGCCTTCGGCCACCTCGCGGTCGGCGTGCCCGACGTGAAGGCGGCCTGCGAGGCGGTGCGCTCGGGCGGCGGCAAGGTCACGCGCGAGGCCGGTCCGGTGAAGTTCGGCACCACGATCATCGCCTTCGTCGAGGATCCGGACGGCTACAAGATCGAGCTGATCGAGCGGGCCTGAGGCAGGGCCAGCGCACGCGCCGCCGGCGGTCGCCACGCGTCGCCTCAAGGACGCGTGCGCGACACCCCGGGCGGTCGCAATCGGCGGTGGGCTTGCCGGCCCCGCCCCGCGCTGCCTACGTGTCGGGCCCACCGCCACGGAGCCCCGACGCTGCCCGCCTCCTCCCTCTTTGCCCCGGTCGAGGACGCGATGGCGGGCTTCGGGGATCTCGCGCGCGCGATCGCCGGGCGCGAGCGGGTGCGGCTGGCGGTCACCGGCCTGTCACGCGCGGGGAAGACGGTCTTCCTCACCTCCCTCGTCGCGAACCTGCTCGCCGCCGGGCGCGGCGCGCGGACGCTGCCGGCGCTGGAGGCCGCGGCCGGCGGGCGGCTGCGCTCCGCCCGCCTCGTCCCCGCAGAGACCCAGGCGACGCCGCGCTTCGACGCCGGGGGGCATCTCGCCGCGCTCGCCGCCGACCCGCCGCGCTGGCCGGAGCGGACCGAGGATCTCTCGACGCTCGAGATCGCGCTCGAGCTCGAGCCGCGCTCGATCCTCGGCCAGACCCGCGCGCTCTTCACCGGCCCGCGGCGCGTCACGCTGGAACTGCTCGACTATCCGGGCGAGTGGCTGCTCGACCTGCCGATGCTGCACCAATCCTGGCCCGACTGGTCGCGCGACACGCTGGCGCGGATGCGCCGCGGCCGGCGCGGCGAGGCGGCGTCCGCCTTCCTCGCCTTCGTCGACGCCCTGCCGGTCGAGGCGCCGGCCGAGGACTCCCTCGCGCGGCAGGGTTTCGCGCTCTACCGCGACGCGCTGCGCGACTGCCGCGACCGGCTCGGCTTCCGCTTCCTCCAGCCAGGCCGCGTGCTGAACCCGGGGCCGCGCGGCGAGGCGCCGCTGCTCTGGTTCTTCCCGCTGCCGGAGCCGGAGCGCGGCGACCTCGCGCAGCTCCTCGCGCGGCGCCACGCCGCCTATCTCGACGATGCGCGGGAGAACTTCTTCGACCCCTTCTTCCGCCGCTTCCACCGCCAGGCCGTGCTGGTCGACGCGCTCGGCGCGCTGCATGCCGGGGAGGAAGCCTTCGACGACACGGCAGAGGCGCTGGCGGCCGTCAGCGGCGCGCTGCGCGGCGGGCTCGGGCTGTTCGACCTGCTGACGGGGCAGGGCGTGCGCCGCGTCGGCTTCGCCGCGACCAAGGCGGACCATGTGCCCGCCCGGTCGCGGGAGGCGCTGCTCGGCTTGCTCGGCGACCTCGTCGGGCGCGATCCGGCCGGACCGCTCGACCCCGCGACCTCGGTGCATGCCGTGGCCGCGATCCGCTGCACGGAGGACGACGTGGCGGTGCTGGAGGGACGCCCCGTCGGCGCCGTGCGCGGCGTGCTGCTGGAGACCGGCCGCAGCGCGAAGGTCTATCCGGGCGAGGTGCCGCTGCGCCGACCCGGCGGCGCCTTCTGGGACCACGCCTTCTTCGAGATGCCGGTCTTTCAGCCGCCGCGGCTCGCCGGCGACGGCACCTCCGGCATGCCGCACCTCGCGCTCGACGAGATGCTGGCCGCGCTGGTCGGGGACCTGCTGTGAGCGATGCGCCGCGCGGCCCGCGCATCCTGCCCGACGAGCCGACGCCGCCAGCGAAACCGGCGGAGCCGAACCCCGCCACCCCGCCGCCGCCGCCCGGCCCGCGGGTGATCGCCGAGGAGGCGGGGCCGCCCGCGCCGCGCCTCGATTTCGGCTGGGACGCGCAGGTCGCGCGCATCGCGCCGGCGCGCGAGGCACGGCGCTGGTCAGCGCTGTCGCTCGCCGCCGCCGGGCTCGCGGTGCTGCTGGTCGGGCTGTCGCTGCTCGACGTCGCGAACTTCGTCGCCGACCAGTTCGCCCGCGCCGACTGGCTCGGCTGGCTCACGCTCGCCGTCGCGCTGCTCGGCTACGGCCTGATCGCCTGGGCCTTCCTGCGCGAGCTGCGCGGGCTCTGGACGCTGCATGTGGTGGACCGCGCGCGCGAGGCCTTCGCGCGCGGCGACTACGTTGCGGCGCGGGAGGCGGCGCTCGACTGGGCGGCGCGCACGCCCGCCGCCGCACCGCTGCGCGAGGCGCTGCGCGGTGCCAACGACCTCGACAGCCTGGTCGCGCTGCTAGAAGCCGGACCGCTGGCGGAGCTCGACCGCGCCACCTCCGCCGCCGGGCGCAACGCCGCCGCGCAGGCCTTCGCGGCGACTGCCGTCGTGCCCTCTCCCTCGCTGGACGCCGTGTTCTTCGCCTGGCGCGGCTTCCGGCTGGTGCGCGAGGTCGCGGCGATCCACGGGCTCCGCCCGGGCCTCGCGGGCACGCTCTCGCTCCTGCGCCGCGCGGTGTTCGAGGCGGGAACGGTCGCCGCGGCCGACGTCGCGATCGACGCCGCGACGCGCGCCATCGTCACCAACCCGCTGTTGGAGAAGGTCGCGGGCGAGGCGGGGAAGGGCGCCATCGCGGCGCGGCGCATGCTGATGCTCGCGCGTGCCGCCGCGCGCGCCTGCCGGATCCTCCCGCCGCGCTGAGGCGCCTCGGCTCGGGGTGGACTGCCGGAGAGCGGGGCGCGAAGCTCAGTGCGAGGCCGCATCGAGGGTGCCGCATGAGTCGCCGCTGGATTCCCGTCCCGATGCTGCTCTGGCCTTTCCTGCCGAGCGGCCCGTTCCTGGTGCTGAAGATCATCTTCTGGCTGGTGGTCGGCGCCGGCCTCTGGGAGATCTTCATCGGCGACATCGACGCCTTCGAGGCGGAGACCGGCCTCTTCGACTTCATCGGCAGCATGATCATCAACGCCATCGTCGCGGTCACGGGCCTGCTCGCGGCGTTCTGGGCGGCCACTCTCTTCTTCCCGCGCAGCTGGGGCGAGAAGGCGGGTCCCGTCGGTGCCTTCTTCGCCGCGCTCGTCGCGCTGTTCTGCTTACGCGTCCTCTGGACGGGCGGGGTCTGAGGCGGGCGAAGCTCTGCCCGCGCCGCAAAGCCCGGCGCTAGGGTGGCGTGTGGCCGAAGCCGCGGCGGAGCAGGGCGACGAGCCGCGATTCCCGCCTCCGCGCCGCCGCCCGTGCCGCGCGCCCCTGCGGCAATCCGGCCGGCGGGGCCAGCACCAGCCGCGTCTCGCAGTCCAGCGTGCCGTGGTCCGCGGCCAGCACGATCGCCTGCGGCAATGCGCGCCGGAGCAGCCCGACCAGCCGGCGCACCTCCTCCGCGCCGAGCACCGAAGTCAGGTCGGCCAGCAGCGCGACATCGGGGCGTTCCAGCAGCAGCCGCGCCAAGCCGAGGCGCAGCCGGTCCGGCGCGTCGAGGACGGCTTCCCAATCCGCGGCCTCGTCCAGGCGCGGCACGAGCGCGGCGAGCCCCACGCCGTCCAGCACGGCCGCCAGCGCCTCGCGCGGGGCGCTGCCGGGCGGCGTGAGCAGCCGCGCCAGCGTCCCCTCCGGCAGCCAGGGATGCCCCGGCAGCACCGCGACATGTGCTCCGGGCGGGCGGCGCACGACGCCCTCGCCCCAGGGCCAGAGCCCTGCGATCGAGAGGAACAGCGCGCGCACCGCGCGCGGATCCCCGGTCACCTCCGCCAGCGCGCCGCGCGGCAGGGCGAGCCCGAGGGGCGCCGCCAGCGCGGTGCCGTCGGGCAGGCGCAGCGTCAGCGCCACGCAGGCCAGCGCCTCGCCGCCCTCCTCGGCGAGGATGCCGGGATGGTCGCCGCGCGCGGCCTCGGCGGCGTCGCCCAGTGCCAGCAGACGCTCGGCGGAGGCGGAGAACTCCGCGATGCGCGCCGCATTGTCCACCGGCCAGGACAGCGCCACCACGGTCTGCTGGAAGCCCTGCGCGATCTGCATCAGCCCGCCCAGCGTGATGCTGCCGGCGAGATAGCGCGGCGCGGCCACCAGCAGCGGCAGGATCGGCGCGACGGTGGAGAAGGTGGACTGGAACCCCGTGAGGTTTCGCAGCGCCGCGGTCTGCCGCTTCCAGGTGGCGGCCATCGCGCCGAAGCGGACGAGCAGGTCGCCGCGCGCCAGCGCTTCGCCGCGCGCCAGCGCCACGCCCTCGTCATGCTCGCGCACGCGCGCCAGCCCATAGCGGAGATCGGCCTCGGCGCGCTGGCGCCGCTCCGTCGCCGCGGTGAGCGGCCGGCCGAGCGCGAAGGCCGCCACGCCGCCCGCGCTGGCGTAGAGCACCGCGAGCAGCACCAGGTGGCCCGGCACCGGCAGGCCGAACAGCTCGACGACGCCCGACAGCGACCAGAGGATGCCGATGAAGGCGATCAGCACGGTCGCCGAGAAGAACAGCGAGGCGACGAGTTCCACCGCCTGTTCGGTCGCGATGCGGATGTCCTCGGCGATGCGGCCGTCGGGGTTGTCGGGGCTGCCGGGAATCTGGGCCAGTCGCCACTGCTGCCCCTCGGTCAGCCAGGCGCCGAGCAGCCTCTCGGTCAGGGCGCGCCGCCAGGACAGCGCGACGGTGCGCTTGGCCCAGACCTGGCCGGCGTTCGACAGCACGATGCCGGCGAGCAGGGCCGCGAAGACCCAGGCCTCCTGCAGCAGCGCGCCGAGGTCGCGCCGTTCCAGCGCGTCGAAGAGCCGCGCATTCCAGAGGTTGTAGGCGACGGCGAGCGCGACCTGCGCCCCGGTCAGCGCGACCAGCACAAGGACGAGGCCGCGCGTGCTCCAGCGCCGGAGCCAGGGCGCCGAGAGCGCCAGCAGCCCCTGCAGCACCGAATGGGTGCGATGCGGCGCCGCCGCGAGTGCCTTGGCGCCATCCATCGCCCGGCGCCGCCGCGCGGCTACTCGCCGGCGGCGGCGAGGATGCGCGAGATCGCCTCGCTCCGCCCGAGCGCGAAGAGCACCGCGTCGATCGGCGGCGATTGCGTGCTGCCGGTCAGCGCGACGCGCAGCGGCTGCGCCACCGCGCCGAGCTTCACCCCCTTCACATCGGCATAGTCGCGCAGCCAGCTCTCGAGGTCGGCGCGCTCCCACGGCGCGTCGCCAAGGAACTGCGCGAGGTCGGCGAGCCGCGCCCTGGCCTCGTCCGTCAGCAGCGCCGCCGCCTTCGGCTCCATTGCCGGTGCGCCGTCCTGGAGGACGAAGAGGGCGCTGCCGGCCAACTCCTCGATCGTCTTCGCGCGCTCCTTCAGGTCGGGCATCAGCATCCGCACGCGCTCGGCGCCGTCGGTGCCGAACAGCACGCCGCGCTTCGCGAAGCGTTCCAGCACTTCGCGCGTCAGCCGCTCGTCTTCGGCGGCGCGGAGGTAGACGCCGTTGAAATGGGTGAGCTTCGCGTAGTCCATGCGCGAGGCCGCGCGGCCGACATCGGCGATGTCGAAGATGCGGATCGCGTCCTCGCGCCCGATGATCTCGGTGTCGCCATGGCCCCAACCGAGCCGCAGCAGGTAGTTGCAGAGCGCCTCCGGCAGGAAGCCCTGCTCGCGGAAGTCGAGCGCGCCGACCGCGCCGTGGCGCTTCGAGAGCTTCGCCCCGTCCTGCCCATGGATCAGCGGCACATGGGCGAAGTGCGGCCGCCGCCAGCCCATCGCGTCATAGACTATGCACTGGCGGAAGGTGTTGGTCAGGTGGTCGTCGCCGCGGATGACGTGGGTGATCGCCATGTCGTGGTCGTCCACCACCACCGCATGCAGGTAGGTCGGCGTGCCGTCCGAGCGCAGGATGATCATGTCATCGAGCTCGGCAGCCGCGACGCGCACCTCGCCCTGGACGAGGTCGTGCACCACCGTCTCGCCCTCCCGCGGGGCCTTGATGCGGATCGCGGGCGCGACGGAGGGCGCCTTGGCAGCGTCCATCCCGATCCAGCGGCTGCCGTCGTACTTGAAGGGCCGCTTCTCCGCCTCCGCCGCGGCGCGCATCGCAGCGAGCTCGTCCGGCGTGTCGTAGGCGAGGTAGGCCGCGCCCTTCGCCAGCAGCTCGCGCGCGACCTCGGCGTGGCGCGGCTCGCGCGTCGACTGCATCACCGGCGGCTCGTCCGGGCTGAGGCCGAGCCAGTCGAGGCTGTCGAGGATCTGCTGCACCGCCTCGGGCGTGGAGCGCGCGCGGTCGGTGTCCTCGATCCGCAGCAGGTACTGCCCGCCATGGCGGCGCGCGAAGAGGAAGTTGAACAGCGCCGTGCGCGCGCCGCCGATATGCAGGTAGCCGGTGGGCGAGGGGGCGAAGCGGGTGCGGACCGACATGGATGTCCCGTTGCGGCGATGTGGGCCCTGACTAGCCCAGCTTGCGCGCGGGCTGAACCACGCGGGGCGGCGCTTGCCGCGGCGCGATGAAAGCTTCTCCATATGGTTGAAAATCCGGCGCCGTATCGTGACTCTCACGTGAGTGAGTCTCGCCTTCGCCCCGGTCGAGCGGCCGGCCGCCTCCCTCGCGCGCATGCGCCTGGCGGCGCAGGCGGTGCTCGCGCTCCAGCATGGCCGGCTGGCGCCCTGGCTCGCCGTCGCGCTCGGCGCCGGGGTGCTCGCCTATTTCGCGCAGCCCGAGGAGCCGGCGTCGGGGCTGCTCTGGTTCGTTCCCCCGCTGGGCCTGCTGGCCGCCTGGGTGGCTCGGCGCGCGCCGCTCGGCGGCTGGGCGCTGGGTATGGTGGCTGCGGTGCTGCTCGGCTTCGGCGTCGCAGCCTGGCATGCCGCCCGGCTGCCGCCGCCGCTCGAGTTGCCGCGCACCGCCGTCGCCCTGACCGGCACGGTCGCGGAGGTGGAGGCGCTGCCGGAGGGACGACGAGTCACGCTCGCCCGCGTGCGCATCGGCGAGGGCGAGACGCTGCCGCGCCGGCTGCGCATCCGGCTTCGCGCGAACGACCCTGCCCGGCCGCAGCCGGGCGACACGCTGCACCTGCGCGCCGTGCTGCGCGAACCACCGCCGCCGGTCGCCCCCGGCGCGTGGGATTTCCAGCGCGCCGCCTATTTCTCCGGCCTCGGCGGCTCCGGCACGGCGCTCGGGCCGGTGACCGTCATCGCCGCGGCCGAGGGGTTGCCCGGCTTCGCCTCCCTCCGTGCGCGGCTCGAGGCACGGGTCGAAGCGGGCATCCCGGGACCGGCGGGCGCGGTCGCGGCGGCGCTGCTCACCGGCTCCCAGGCGGCGATCCCGCCCGCTGAGATCGCGGCGATGCGCGATTCCGGGCTGGCGCACCTGCTCTCGGTCTCCGGCCTGCACATGGCGATCGTGATGGGCGTGGTCTTCGCGACGCTGCGGCTGGCGATCGCGCTGGTGCCCTGGCTGGCGCTGCGCGTGCCGGGCAAGGCGGCGGCGGCGGGCGGGGCCCTCTTGGCGGGGCTTGGCTACACGCTGCTGACCGGCGCTCAGGTGCCGATGCAGCGCTGCCTGGTGATGGCGGCGCTGGTCACGCTGGCGCTCGTGGCCGGGCGCCGCGCACTGACGGTCCGCACGCTCGCCATCGCGGCCGCTGCGGTGGTGCTGGCCGCGCCAGCCGAACTGCTCGGCCCGTCCTTCCAGATGTCCTTCGCGGCGGTGCTCGCGCTGGCAGCCGGACATGAGGCGCTGCGCCCGGCGCTGGCGGCGCTGCCGCTGCAGGGCTGGCGGCGCAGGGTCGTGCTGTTCGCGGTAGCGCTCGTGCTGACCTCGATCCTCGCTGGCCTCGCGACCGCGCCCTACGGGCTGCATCATTTCGGCCGGCTGCAGGTCTATGGCGTGGCGGCCAATGCGGTGGCGGTGCCGCTGACCTCGGTGCTGGTGATGCCGGCGGGGATGCTGGCGCTCGCCCTGATGCCCTTCGGGCTGGACGCGCCGGCGCTCTGGGCGATGGGGCAGGGGGTGGAGGCGACGCTCGCCGTCGCGCGGTTTGTCGCCGCCTGGCCGGAGGCGTCGCCGATGCTCCGGCCCCTGCCTGGGGCTGCGCTCGCCGCCGCGACCCTCGGCTTCTGCTGGCTGGCGATCTGGCGCGGGTGGCTCCGGCTGCTCGGCGTGCCGGCGATCGGGGCCGCGCTGGCCCTCGGCCTCGCCACGCCGCCGCCGGACCTGCTGGTGAGCCCGGATGCGCGGCTGATCGCGCTGCGTACCGCAGACGGCGTCTTCCTGCAGGAGCAGCCGGGCGCGAGCGCCTTCGCCCGCGACTCGCTGCTGCGCCGCCTGGGCGCGGCGACGGCACGCCCCCTGCCGGAGGGCGAGGCTGCCGGAGGCGCGCTGACCTGCACGGCGGGCGCCTGCCGCTTCCGCCCCGACCCGGACGGGCCCGAAGCGGTGCTGTTCCGCAGCGCACCGCCGGCGCGCGGCGCACGGCCCGCGCCGCTCGACACCGCCCAGGTCCGGACGGCCTGCGGCGCCGGGCTGCTGGTCGCGGCGGAGCCGGTGCGGCCGCGCTGCGCAGGGGGCATCACGGTCGACCGCTTCACGGTCTGGCGCGACGGGGCGGCGGCGGCGCGGCTCGGCCCGCGCGGGGTGGAGGTGCTGACGGACCGGGCCTGGCGCGGCAACCGGCCCTGGGTCCCGCCGCCCCCGATCCCGGGACGACCGGAGAACCTGCCGCAGGCGCCGCGCGACGGCGGCTGAGCGCCGCCGTCAACGGTTCTGCAACCACGCCGGCGCAGCATCGGGCCCGCACCTTGGGAGGCCCGCATGAGCGCGACCTGGACCATGATCGGCGCCGCCGGCTGGATGACGGGCGGTGCCCTGCTGCTGCTCGCCGCCCAGGCGGGGCTGCTCCGCCTGCGCGCCAGGCGGGCGGCGCGAGAGGAGTGGGACCCGTACTGAGGCGGAGCCTCTCCCCCGCCGGGGGCGAGGGAGCGCTCCCTCAGTACTTCCGCAGCAGCCCGATCAGCCGGCCCTGCACGCGCACGCGGTCGGGGCCGAAGATCCGGGTCTCGTAGGTGCGGTTGGCCGGCTCCAGGGCGACGGAGTTGCCGCGCTTCCGCAGGCGCTTCAGCGTGACCTCCTGCTCGTCCACCAGCGCCACCACGATGGCGCCGTTCTCCGCCACGTCGCCACGGCGGATGATCACCGTGTCGCCGTCGAGGATCCCGGCCTCGATCATCGAATCGCCCGCGACCTCGAGCGCGTAGTGCTCGCCGCCGGCGAGCATCGCGGCCGGCACCTCGACGCTCGCGCCCTGGTCGCGCAGCGCCTCGATGGGCAGGCCGGCGGCGATCCGGCCATAGAGCGGCAAGTGGACGGCCGGCGCCTCGTTCGCAGGGCTGCGAACGCCGGACAGGTTGGCGGCGAAGTTCCCGCGGATGACGTTGGGCGCGAAGGCGGGCGCCGGGGCAGGCGCCGCGGCGGGCGGTGCGAGCCCCCGCCCGCCCATGTTCTCAGGAAGGCGGATGACCTCCAGCGCCCGGGCGCGATGGGCGCGGCGCTTGAGAAAGCCGCGCTCCTCCAGCGCCGTGATCAGGCGGTGGATGCCCGACTTCGACTTGAGGCGCAGCGCCTCCTTCATCTCCTCGAAGGAAGGGGAGAAGCCGGTCTCACGCAGGTGCCGGTCGATGAAGATCAGCAGCTCGTGCTGCTTGCGCGTGAGCATGACACCTCCTCCGGCGGCCCGTTGTGCCGCCTCAGCGAACAAACGGGGAATCGATGGAGATGTTCTAGGTAGGTTCTCCGCGTCGCGTCAAATCTTTTCCACAACAACCCTTCCCTGGGCGGTCAGATGCCGAACTGGCCAAGGGGGATTGCCTCCACCTCCGCCCCTTCGGCCAGGGCGGGCGCGTAGGGCGGGCGCAGGATGAGGCAGTCGGCGCGCGCGAGGGTCGCCAGCATCGAGCTGTCCTGGACCGGGAAGGGCGTCGCGACCGGCCGACCGTCGCGGTCGGTGCCGAGCGTCGCGCGGAGGTGGTCGAACCGCTTGTCGTTCGCCGCGAGGGGCGCGCCGGCGCGGACGAGTGTGGTGGGCGGCGGCACCGCCGGCAGCCCCGACAGCACCGCCAGCGCCGGGACCAGGAACTGCACCCCGCAGACGAGGGCGGACACCGGATTCCCCGGCAGGCCGAGCACCGGCGTGGTCCCGAGCCGCCCCCAGATCAGCGGCTTGCCCGGCCGCATCGCGATCCTCCAGAAATCGAGCGTGAAGCCCTCCGGCCCGAGCGCGCTCTGCACCAGGTCGTGCTCGCCGACGCTCGCTCCGCCGGTGGTCACAAGCAGATCGCAGCCGCGCGCAGCGGCGGCCGCGGCGGCGATGGCGTCGCGGTCGTCGGGGGCGACCGGCAGGACCAGCGGCGCGGCCCCCGCGGCGCGGACGAGCGCGGCCAGCGCATGCGCGTTGGAGCTGACGATGCCGCCCGGCGGGATCTGCTCGCCGGGGAGCGCGATCTCGTCCCCGGTCGCCAGGATCCCGACCCGCGGGCGCCGATGCACCGTCACCCAGGGGTGGTTGCCGGCGGCGGCGAGGCCGATGTCGCGCGCCGTCAGGCGGCGGCCGGCGGGCAGCAGCACCTCACCCGCCGCGAAGTCGAGCCCGCGCCGGCGGATCCAGCGCCCGGCCGCGACGGTCTCCTTCACCAGCACCGTGCCCTCGACGGCCTCGGCATCCTCCTGCAGCAGGATCGCGTCGGCGCCGGGGGGAACGAGGCCACCGGTGAAGATGCGCACGGCCTGCCCGGCGCTGACCGAGCCCGCGAAGGGGTGGCCGGCCGGTGCCGCGCCGGTCACGGCGAGCCGCGCGCCCGCCGCGGCGTCCACGGCGCGCACCGCGTAGCCATCCATGGCGGAGACATCGGCCGGCGGCTGCGTGAGGCGGGCGATCACCGGGCGGGCGAGGACCCGGCCCCAGCCCTCGGCCAGCGCGACCGTCTCGGCCGCGGTGGGTGCGAGGGCCTCGAGAATCCGGCCGCGGGCTTCCTCGAGCGAGATCATCACGTCGCCTCGTAGGTGCCGGATTTGCCACCGGATTTGTGCACAAGGCGGACAGCCTCGATCCGCATGCCGCGGTCGGCCGCCTTGCACATGTCGTAGACGGTCAGCGCGGCGACGGTGACGGCGGTCAGCGCCTCCATCTCGACGCCGGTCTGGCCGGTGACCTTCACCGTCGCCTCGATCTCGACCGCATCGGGCGGGGCAGCGGTGAGGTCCACCGTCACCTTCGAGATCAGCAGCGGATGACAGAGCGGGATGAGGTCAGAGGTGCGCTTCGCCGCCATGATCCCGGCGATCCGCGCAATGCCGAGTACGTCACCCTTGCCGACCTCGCCCGACTGGATGAGGGCGAGGGTCCCTGGGGCCATGACGATGCGCCCGCGCGCGACGGCGGTGCGCGAGGTCTCGGGCTTGGCGGAGACGTCCACCATGGCGGCGCGGCCGGCCTCGTCGAAATGGGTAAGCTTGGTCATGGGCGCAGCTTAAGCCCTCCCCCGCCGGCGGGGTAGCGCAGCGGGCCTAGCTGCTGCGGGTTGCGGGGTCGGAGGATGGAGCGCGCTTGCTTGTCGAGAGCAGCGATCCCCCACCCCGGACCTGGAGCGCCGACGAGGATGCGGCCGCAAGGCCGCGCCGCGCCGCGACCGCCCGCGCCGCCGGGCCCGCCATGTCTGCCGCGCGCCAGCGAAGCGTGCGGAGCGCGCGCCGGCGCTTGAGGCCGACTAAGCGGGTATTGCGTGGATCAGCTCGCGCGCGGCCGCGGTCACGTCGGCCTGGCGCAGCAGGTGCTCGCCGACGAGCAGGCAGCGCGAGCCGGCGCGGCAGATGCGCTGGACGTCCTCGGGCGTCCGGATGCCGCTCTCCGAGACCGGGATGCGGTCCGCCGGGATCAGCGGGATCAACTCGTCCGAGGTGGCAAGATCTGTCTGCAAGCTCTTGAGGTTGCGGTTGTTCACGCCAATCAACCGCGTCTCGAGCGCGAGCGCCCGGTCGAGCTCCCGCCGGTCATGCACCTCGGCCAGCACCGCCATGTCGAGCGAGCGGGCGATGTCCTCCATCTCATGCGCCTGCTCGTCCGACAGCGCGGCCATGATCAGCAGGATGCAATCCGCGCCCATCGCGCGCGATTCGAAGACCTGCCAGGGATGCACCATGAAGTCCTTGCGCAGCACCGGCAGGTTGCAGGAGGTGCGGGCGGCGACGAGGTCTTCCCAGGACCCCTGGAAATACGGCCCGTCCGTCAGCACGGACAGGCACGCCGCCCCGGCCTTCTCATAGGCACGGGCGAGCCTGCCCGGCTCGAAGGGATCGCGGATCAGCCCGCCCGAGGGCGAGGCGCGCTTGATCTCCGCGATCAGCCCGACCCGGCCATCGGCCACGGCGGCGCAGAGCGCGCCGGTGAAGTCCCGCGGGGGAGAGGCGGCATGGGCGCGGCGCTCCATCTCGGAGAGCGTCACGGCGGCCGAGCGCTCCCGCACCTCCTCGTGCTTGTCGGCGAGGATCTGGGCGAGCTTGTCGGACAGCAGCGCGGTAGGGGCGTTCATGGGGTGCTCGGCGTGTCGGGGGCGGGCGGTGCGGCGGCCTCGCGGAGCTTCCGCAGCACGTCCAACGCGGCACCCCCATCCAGGCTTCGCGAGGCCAGCGCAACCCCGTCCCGCAGCGTGGCTGCCCTGCCGGCGACGATGAGCGCGGCGGCCGCGTTCAGCAGAACGCAGTCCCGATAGGCACCGGGCCCGCCTTCCAGCAGGGCCTGCAGCGCGGCGGCGTTCTCGGCCGGGTCGCCGCCCTTCAGCGCCTCGACAGGGGCGCGCGGCAGCCCAGCCTCTTCCGGCGTCACCTCGAAGCCGCGGAAGGCGCCGCCCGCGAGCTCGATGACCTGCGACGGGCCGGCGAGCGTGAGTTCGTCGAGACCCCCGCCATGCACCAGCCAGGCCCGCTCGGTGCCGAGGCGGGCGAGCGTCTCGGCCATCGGGCGCAGCCAGTCGGGGCTGAAGGCACCGGTCATCTGGCGCTTGACGCGCGCCGGGTTCGCCAGCGGGCCGAGCAGGTTGAAGATGGTGCGCGTGCCGAGCTCCATCCGCGGCCCCGCCGCATGGCGGAGCGCCGCGTGGTGGCGCGGGGCCATCAGGAAGCACATGCCGGCTTCCTCCAGGATCGCCGGCAGGCGGTCGAGCGGCGTCTCCATTACCGGGATGCCGAGCGCAGTCAGGGCGTCGGCCGCGCCGGACTTCGAGGACAGCGCGCGGTTGCCGTGCTTGGCGACCTTCACGCCGCAGCCGGCGACGACCAGCGCCGCGGCGGTCGAGATGTTGAGCGTGCCCGCCGCGTCGCCGCCGGTGCCGACGATGTCCATCGCATCCGGCGGCGCCTCGACGCCGATCATCCGCGCCCGCATGGCGCGCACCGCGCCGGTCATCTCGGCCACGGTCTCGCCGCGCACCCGCATGGCCATCAGCAGGCCGGCGATCTGCGCCGGCGTCGCCTCGCCGGCCATGATCATGCCGAAGGCGGCCTCCGCCTCGCTCTCGGCCAAGCGTTCGCCCGCGGCCAGCCGCGCCAGGACGGGTTTCATGCGGGGACCATGTTCCGGCCCGTGCGCACGCCGGCAAGCGACAGGAAGTTCCGCAGCAGGTCGTGGCCGTGCTCGGAGGCGATGCTTTCGGGGTGGAACTGCACGCCCCAGACCGGCAGGTCCCGGTGCGCGAGGCCCATCACGAGCCCGTCCGAGGTCCGCGCCGTGGCGACCAGCGCTTCCGGCAAATCCTCCACGACGAGCGAGTGGTAGCGCGTGGCGCGGAAGGGGGAGGGGAGCCCCGCGAAAATGTCGGTGCCGGAGTGCGCCACCTCCCACACCTTGCCGTGCACCGGGGCCGGCGAGCGCACCACCTTCGCCCCGAAGGCCTGGCCGATGGCCTGGTGGCCGAGGCAGACGCCGAGCAGGGGCAGGCGGCGCGCCGCACAGGCGCCGATCAGGTCGAGGCAGATGCCCGCCTCGTTCGGCGTGCAGGGGCCGGGCGAGAGGAGGATCGCCTCCGGCTGGAGCGCCAGCGCCTCCTCCACGCCCAGCGCGTCGTTGCGCCGAACCTCCACCACCGCCCCAAGATCGCCGAGGAAGTGATAGAGATTGAAGGTAAAGCTGTCGTAGTTGTCGATCAGCAGGATCATGCGGCGGGATGGTCCTACCTCGCGCGCCCCGAATCAAGGCGGGCAACCGCGGGCGCCACGCGGGCGTTCCGTTGGACTTCCACCACGAAGGCACGCGGTTGCGTCGATTGGACCTCGACGTGCGGCTCGGCCGTGCGGCGCCCGACAGGCTGTTCCTACTCGCGCTCGGCTACCTCCTGTTCCCGGCGCTGATCTTCGTCGCGGGCTGGCTCTGGTGGCCCTGGGCGCTGGCCGGTAGCGGGGCGGCGCTCGCCGGCTTCGGCCTGGCGCCGGGGCGGCGCGGCTGGCCGCTCGGCCGGCGCGGCACCCTGGCCTGCCTGGGCGGCGGCCTCGCCTGGGCTGTCCTCTGCACCGGCACGCATCACCTGCTCTACGCCGCGGTGGACTGGCAGATCCGCGACGCGGTGCTGCACGACCTGGCCGATGGCGGCTGGCCGGTCGCCTATGCGGTGGGCGACCTCACCTGGCTGCTTCGCGCGCCGGTCGCCTACTATCTGCCGGCCGCCCTCGCCGGCCCGCACGCCGCGCTGCCGCTGCTCTATCTCTGGACCGCGCTCGGGCTGGCGCTGACGCTCGCGCTGATTGCGGCGCTGGCGCGGGAGGCGGGTGCTACGCACCGCGACGCCGTCTGGGTCTGCCTCGTCTTCACAGCCTTCGGCGGGCTCGACCTGCTGCCGAACCTCTGGCTGGACGGCGGCGAGGGGCCGGGCCTCGCCGCCTATTGGGGGCGCGGCGGGGAGTGGTGGGCGCGCTTCGCGCAATACTCCGGCCACGCGACGCTGCTGCTCTGGGCGCCCAACCACGCGCTGCCGGGGTGGCTGCCGGCGCTGCTGCTGGCGCGCCATGCGCGGCATCCTGCCTTCCAGGGCGCGGCAGGCCTCGTCCTTGTCGCCGGCGGCGCCTGGGCGCCGGTCTCGGCCGCTGGCGCCGCGCTGCTCCTCGTCGCGGCGCTGCTCGCCCAGGGTCCCCCCGCCTGGCGGGCGACGCTGTGCGGCGCGCCGAACTGGCTCGCCCTGCTGCTGGCCGTGCCGGTCGGGCTGTTCCTCGCCGCGGGGTCGGCGGGGATCCCGCATGGCTGGCTGCTCGCGGCGGACGGGCCGGCGTCGCCGCTGCGCCTCCTCGTCTTCCTCCTTGTCGAGCTCGGCGCGGTCGCGCTGCTGCTGCTGGCCCTGCTGCGCTGGCGCCCGCTACTGTCGGCGGTCGCGTTGCTCTGCGCCCTGCCGCTCTACCTCTTCGGCCCCGGCAACGAGATGACGATGCGCGGCGGCATCGCCGCCTTCGCGCTGCTCGCGTTGGCCGCCGGGCTCGGCTGGCGCCTGGCGCCGCCGGGCTGGCGCCGCGCCACGCTGGCTCTGGTGCTGATCCTGGGCGCCGCGGGTCAGGCGATGGAGGCCTCGATCCTCGCCAACCCGCCCTGGAAGGCTTCGCCGGGCTGCAGCCTGCCGGAGGCCGCGGCGCAATCGGTGTTCGAGGAGAGCACCGACTGGTCGCACTACGTCCTGCCCTGGCCCGACCCGCGCCTCGCGCCCCTGCTGGCCCCGGTCCAGCCGCGCCTGGTGGATCCCGCCAACCTCGCGCGGTGTTGGCCGGAGGCGCCACGCGACGATTGAAATCTAGGACCATATTCATATAGCCTTCTGGAATGGACCGACGACACACCCGCCATCCCGATCCCTCCGGCGCCGAAGATCGCGGCACCCGGTCCCACGCAGCCGAGCCGGGGACGCGATCTCGCGCGAGCCTCGCGCCATGAGCTATCCGCTGCTCTTCAGCCCCATCGAGATCGCCGGCCAGCGACTGCCGAACCGCATCGGCTTCGCCGCCGTCTCGACCCGCTTCCCCGAGCCTGGACGGGTGAGCGAGCGGATGATCGCGCATCTCGCCGCCCGTGCCCGCGGCGGCGCTGCGCTGGTGCTGACCGAGGCGCTGGCCGCCTCGCCCACCGGTGCGACGCCGGTGCGCGTCTCCGCCTTCGACGAGGGCGCGCTGCCCGGCCTCGCGCGGCTGGCGGAGGCGATCTCGATGCATGGCGCGCGCGCCATCGGCCAGCTCTGGCATGGCGGCGCGGCGCATCACGGGGCGCGCGGGCTCGATTCGGTCGGCGCCTCGGCGGTGCCGGACGCCATGTCCTGGACCGTCCCGCGCGCCCTGACGCCAGGCGAGATCGAGGCGCTGGTGGAGGACTACGCCGACAGCGCGCGGCGCCTCCAGCGCGCCGGCTTCGCGGGCGTCGAGGTGTCGGCGGCGCATGGCTTCCTGCCGCTGCAGTTCCTCTCGCCCCTGATGAACCGGCGCGAGGATGCCTGGGGCGGCGACGCCCGCGGCCGGTCGCGCTTCGTCCGCGGCATCCTGGCCGCCATCCGCCAGCGCTGCGGCGCGGGCTTCATGGTCGCGCTGAAGCTGCCCGCCGATGACGGGCTCGAGGGCTCGATCGGGCCGGAGGAGGCGGCGCGGCTGACGCGCGAGATCGTCGCCGACGCGCCGCCCGACTGGCTCTGCTTCAGCCAGGGCAGTCATGGCTGGTCGCTGCACCGGCATGTGCCCGACATGCACGACCCCGTCGCGCCCTATCGCGGGCTATGGCGCGCGATGCGAGAGGCCGCCGGCGCGGTGCCGATCGCCGCCATCGGCCGCATCGGCGCGCCGGAGACGGCGGAGGCGATCCTGGCCGAGGGCGAGGCGGACCTCGTCATGCTCGGCCGGCCGCTCCTCGCCGACCCCGAATGGGCGCTGAAGGCCCGCGCGGGCAGGGCGGCCGCCATCACCCCCTGCATCGCCTGCAACGCCTGCTGGGGCGAGATCCACCGCGGCGTCGCGACGGCCTGCAGCGTGAACCCGCATCTCGGCACGCCGAGGGACGGCGCGCCCGTGGCGCGCACGACCGCGCCGCGCCACCTCGTCGTCGTGGGTGCCGGGATGGCCGGCCTCCAGGCCGCCGTGGCCGCCGCCGAGCGCGGCCACCGCGTGACGGTGTTCGGCGTCTCGCTCGGCGGCGGCGCGTCACTGCATGCGCGGCTGCCGGGCTGCGCCGATATCGGGCGGGCCGTCGCGCACCTCGCGGCACGCGCCGAGGCGGCCGGGGTCGCGATGCGGCTCGGTGCGCCTGCCGATGCGCAGGCGGTGCTGGCGGAACGGCCCGATGCGGTCGTGATCGCGACGGGTGCCACCATGCCCACCCCGCCGGGCCTGCCCGGCGTGCTCGATCTCCGCCACGCCGTCACGGCGCTGCTCGCCTCCTCGGCGCGCAGCACGCGGCAGGCGCTGCTGCTCGACCTGGACGCGACGCCCGCCACCTACGATGCCGCCGAGTTGCTCGCGGAGCGTTTCGCCGGCGTCGTGATCGCGACACCGCGCGACGCGATCGCGCGCGACAGCCCGCTCGTCGTCGCGCAGGGCATCCACCGCCGCCTGGCGGCGCGGCGGATCACCGTTCTGACGCTTCGCACCGTGGCGCGGGTCTCCGACGGCGTCGCGGAGTTGCGGCACGTGCTGACCGGCGAGGCGGAGACGCTGACCGGCTTCGGCCTCGTCGCCTGCGCCGCCGCGCGCGTGCCGCGCGACGCGCTGGCCGCGACGCTGCGCGCGGCGGGGCTGCCGCTGCGCGTGGTGGGCGACGCGCTTGCGCCGCGGCTGATGCTGTCGGCCGTGCGGGAAGGTCAGGCGGCGGGCGAGGAAATCCTGGCGTGACCGCGCGACGCCTCCCCGCTACGCGGCGTGGCGACGGCGCGATCGGAAGTGGCGCGGAACTGTGCGGAGGCGTGCGCTACTGCGCGGCATCCCGCCGTTACATGCGGCGATCTCCGCATTTCGTGGCATGGCGAAGACCGCATCTGCTACCATCTCCCTCGTGTCGGGCGGGGAGACACGGACGTGTGACCGGGCGCGGGCATCCGACCGGTTTCGCGGACGTTCCGTTGTTGCGCCTGGCGCACTGGAGCGGCCGATGACGATGATGGACGACGTCTTCTCGGGCTACGCACGCGACTACGACCGGCGGCGCGATGCCGAGATGTCCCTGCAGGATTACCTCGAGGAATGTCGCCGCGACGCGACGCTCTTCGCCTCCGCGCCCGAACGCATCCTCGCCGCGATCGGCGAACCCGAATTCGTGGACACGGCGAAGGATGCGCGGCTCGGGCGCATCTTCCTGAACCGCACGATCCGCCGCTATCCGGCCTTCGCCGAGTTCTACGGCATGGAGGAGACGATCGAGCGCATCGTCGGCTTCTTCCGCCACGCCGCGCAGGGGCTCGAGGAGCGCAAGCAGATCCTCTACCTCCTGGGCCCCGTCGGCGGCGGCAAGTCGAGCCTGGCGGAGCGCCTCAAGGCGCTGATGGAGGTGATGCCGATCTACGCGCTGAAGGCGGGCGATGCGGTGAGCCCCGTCTTCGAGAGCCCGCTCGGCCTCTTCGACGCCGAGAAGCACGGCGCGCTGATGGAGGACAAGTACGGCATCCCGCGCCGGCGCCTCGGCGGCTTCATGTCGCCTTGGGCGCTCAAGCGGCTCGACGAGTTCCGCGGCGACATCTCGCGCTTCCGCGTCGTCCGCCTCAACCCGTCGCGGCTGCGCCAGGTTGCGGTCGCGAAGACGGAGCCGGGCGACGAGAACAACCAGGACATCTCCTCGCTCGTCGGCAAGGTCGACATCCGCAAGCTCGAGATGCACGCGCAGAACGACCCGGACGCCTACAGCTTCTCGGGCGGCCTCAACCGCGCGAACCAGGGCATGCTCGAATTCGTCGAGATGTTCAAGGCGCCGATCAAGATGCTCCACCCGCTGCTCACCGCGACGCAGGAGGGCAGCTACATCGGCACGGAGAACATCGGCGCCATTCCCTTCCAGGGGATCATCATGGCGCATTCGAACGAGGCGGAGTGGCAGACCTTCCGGAACAACCGGAACAACGAGGCCTTCATCGACCGCATCTATGTCATCAAGGTGCCCTACTGCCTGCGCGTCACGGAGGAGCAGAAGATCTACGAGAAGCTCGTGCGCGGCTCGGAGCTATCTGCCGCGCCGATGGCGCCCGGCACGCTCGAGATGATGGCGCGCTTCAGCGTGCTGTCGCGCCTCAAGAAGCACGAGAACAGCAACCTCTTCTCGAAGCTCCGCGTCTATGACGGCGAGAGCCTGAAGGAGACCGATCCGCGCGCGCGGAGCCTGCAGGAATACCGGGACGCTGCAGGCAACGACGAGGGCATGGACGGCATCTCCACCCGCTTCGCCTTCAAGGTGCTCGCCGCCACCTACAACCACGACACCTCCGAGGTCGCGGCCGATCCGGTGCACCTCATGTACGTGCTGGAACAGGCGATCCGTCGCGAGCAACTCGGCGACGACACCGAGAAGCGCTACCTCGAATTCATCAAGGGCGAGCTCGGCCCGCGCTACGCCGAGTTCATCGGCAACGAGATCCAGAAGGCCTATCTCGAAAGCTACAGCGACTATGGCCAGAACCTCTTCGACCGCTACGTCGCCTATGCCGATGCCTGGATCGAGGACATCGACTTCAAGGATCCCGACACCGGCCAGCTCCTGAACCGCGAGGCGCTGAACCAGGAGCTGACCAAGATCGAGAAGCCGGCGGGCATCGCCAACCCGAAGGATTTCCGCAACGAGGTGGTGAAGTTCTCACTCCGCGCGCGGGCGCAGAACTCCGGCCGCAACCCGGCCTGGACGAGCTACGAGAAGATCCGCGACGTGATCGAGAAGCGGATGTTCAGCCAGGTCGAGGACCTGCTGCCGGTGATCTCCTTCGGCTCGAAGAAGGACCAGGACAGCGAGCGCAAGCACGACGAGTTCGTCCGAAGGATGACCTCGCGCGGCTATACCGAGCGCCAGGTACGGCGCTTGGTCGAATGGTACATGCGCGTGAAGCAGAGCGGGTGATGGCGAACGGCGCCGCCATGTTCCGGAGGGAGCAGGCGGCCCGCCTCACTTCAGGCGGGCGTCACGCCGACGGCGTGCCTGCGGCACGACGGCCGCGAACGCGGCCTGCGCACCATGAGGCCTCGCCACCAGCGCGCCAGCGGCCTGCGCCAAGCCAAGCGCGCGGAGAGCGCGTGCCACGCCGGAGGCGTGCCTGCAGCACGACGCGCCTGAGGGCATACGATAATGCAGATCGTTGATCGCCGCCTGAACCCAGGCGGCAAGTCCCTCGCCAACCGCCAGCGCTTCCTCCGCCGCGCCAAGGACATGGTGCGCGACGCGGTGCGCAGCTCCGCCGGCGAGCGCAGCCTGAAGGACATGGAGCGCGGCGGCGAGGTGACGATCCCCGCCTCCGGCGTGAAGGAACCGCATTTCCGCCGCGCCGGCGGCGGGCTCCGCGAACACGTGCTGCCGGGCAACAGGGAATACCTCGAAGGCGACACCATCCCCCGCCCACGCGGCGGCGGTGGTGGGGGCGGCAGCGAGGGCAGCCCGGACGGCGACGGCGAGGACGCCTTCCGCTTCGCCCTCACGCAGGAGGAGTTCCTGGACCTCTTCCTCGAAGACCTGGAGCTGCCCGAGCTCGCCAAGAAGCGCGTGGTGGAGGGCGACGCGTCGGGGGTGAAGCGCGCCGGCTACGCCACGCAGGGCTCGCCCGCCAACCTCGCCCTCGGCCGCACCATGCGCAACGCGCTGTCACGCCGCCTCGCGCTGCGCCGCCCGAAGCGTGACGAGCTCGAGGAGCTGGAGGAGGCGCTGCGTGACGCCGAGACGACCGATGCGGCGGAGGCCGAGGCCCTTCGCGGCCGCATCGCGCGGATGCGCGCGCGCGCCACGCGCATCCCCTATATCGACCCGATCGACGTCCGCTACCGCCAGTTCGAGCCCTCGCCGAAGCCGATCGCGCGCGCCGTGATGTTCTGCCTCATGGACGTCTCGGGCAGCATGACGGAGGGCATGAAGGACCTCGCCAAGCGCTTCTACCTGCTGCTGCACCTCTTCCTGAAGCGCCGCTACAAGCATGTGGACGTCGTCTTCATCCGCCACACCCACGAGGCGAAGGAGGTGGACGAGGACACCTTCTTCCGCAGCCCCGAGACGGGCGGCACCGTCGTCTCCACCGCCTTCGAGGAGATGCTGAAGGTGGTGGACGCCCGCTACAGCCCGGCCGACTGGAACATCTACGTGGCGCAGGCCTCCGACGGCGACAACACCACCGCCGACAACGATCGCACGGCCGGGCTGCTGACCGATCGCGTCATCCCGGTCTGCCAGTACTTCGCCTATCTCGAAGTCGGGCGCGAGGACGATGGCGGCCCGATCGGCTTCATGCCGCGCGAGACGGAGCTCTGGCGCACCTATGGGCGCCTTCGCATCGAGGATCCGCGCATCGCCATGCGCAAGGTGCGCCACCGCAAGGACATCTACCCGGTGTTCCGCGACCTGTTCCGAAAAGGGGCGGTGGAAGGGGCGACCAAGTGAGCGCCGCCGCCAAGGACCGCCTGCTGTTCCAGGGCGCCGACTGGGACTTTGACACGCTCCGCCGCATCCACGACGCCTGCGCGGAGATCGCGGTCGGCGAACTCGGCCTGTCCATGTACCCGACGCGCATCGAGGTGATCAGCGCGGAGCAGATGCTCGACGCCTATGCCGCCAACGGCATGCCGGTGCTCTACCGCCACTGGTCCTTCGGGAAGCGCTTCGCGCGGCATGAGACGCTCTACCGCCGCGGCATGCAGGGCTTGGCCTATGAGATCGTCATCAACTCCTCCCCCTGCCTCTGCTACGTGATGGAGGAGAACACGGCGACGATGCAGGCGCTGGTCATCGCCCATGCCGCGTTCGGCCACAACCACTTCTTCCGCAACAACCACCTCTTCCTGGAATGGACGGATGCGCACGGCATCCTCGACTACCTGGAATTCGCGCGCAGCTACATCATGCGCTGCGAGGACCAGTACGGCGAGGCGGCGGTGGAACGCGTGCTGGACGCGGCGCATGCGCTGACGCAGCAGGGCGTCTTCCGCGTGCCGCGCCGGCGCATCCCCGACCTCGCCAGCGAGGAACGGCGCGAGCGCGAGCGGCGCCAGCACGAGGAACGCATCTACGACGACCTCTGGCGCACCATCCCAGGACCCCGCAACGCGCCGGCCGCGAAGGCCGAGGAAGCGCGCCGGCGCGCCCTGCTGCAGCTCCCGCAGGAGAACCTGCTCTATTTCCTCGAGAAGACCGCGCCGAAGCTCCGCCCCTGGCAGCGCGAGATCCTGCGCATCGTCCGGCACGTGGAGCAGTACTTCTACCCTCAGCGCCAGACGAAGGTGATGAACGAGGGCTGCGCCACCTGGGTGCACCACCGCATCATGACGCGGCTGCACGACCAGGGCCGTCTGTCCGACGGCCACTACCTCGAATTCCTGCACAGCCACACCAACGTCGTCTTCCAGCCCACCTTCGACGACCGGCGCTATGGCGGCCTCAACCCCTATGCGCTCGGCTTCGCGATGATGGAGGACATCGCGCGCATCGCCACCGACCCGACGGCCGAGGACCGCGAGTGGTTCCCCGACCTCGCCGGGCGCGGCGACGCGGAGGGCGCGCTGCGCGAGGCCTGGGCGAACCACCGCGACGACAGCTTCGTCGCGCAATACCTCTCGCCGCGGCTGATGCGGAAGCTGCGCCTCTTCCACCTGGTGGACGACGAGGCCGAGGACGAGCTGCAGGTCGGCGCCATCCATGACGAACGCGGCTACCGCCGCGTGCGCCGCGCCTTGGCGAGGCAGTACGACGTCGGCCACCTCGACCCCGACATCCAGGTCGAGGATGTGGACCTGATGGGCGACCGCCGCCTGATCCTGCATCACCGCGTGCTGGACCGTCAGATGCTGGAGCCCGACGAAGCCCGCGCCGTGTTGCAGCACCTGGCCGATCTATGGGGCTATGGCGTGCTGCTGCGGGAGGTGGATGCGTCGAACGGCGCGGTGCTGCGCGAGCACCACGCCGGCGCGCGACCCGGGATCGTCGATTGATCGGCGGCCGGCGGCGCATCCCGCCTGCCGGCCCCGGCTATTCGCCCGAACCTGCCTTCAGCGCAGCCACCGCTTCGCGCAGCGTCGCCGCGATCCGCGCGGGGCGGTCCGGGCCCGGGCCGGCGAGATTGTCCGAAAGCAGCGGCGCGCCGAAGCTCACCCGAACCGGATGCGGCCGCGGCAGGCGGCGGTTGCGGGGCATCGCCTCGAAGGCGCCCTCGATGAGGCAGGGGATCACCGGCACCGGCCCCGCGCCATCCAGGATCAGGCCGATGCCTGGCAGGAAGCGCTGCAGCGCTCCGTCGGGTGAGCGCCAGGATTCCGGGAACCACACGAGGCCGTCGCCGCGCGCCAGCACCTCGCGCGCCATCGCGACCGTGCGGGCCGGCGCGCGTTCGTCCACCGGGAAGACCTGGAAGGCGCGGAGCAGCGCGCGGCTCGTCGGCGTCGCGAAGAGACGGTCGGTGGTGCCGCCGAACCAGACCCGCCTCGCGACAGCGAGCGGCAGCGCGGCCGCGACCAGCCCAGGGTCGAGGTCGCTGACATGGTTCGCGACCACCACGAAGGGGCCGGAGCGCGGCAGGTGCTCCGTGCCGTCCGCGCGCAGCCGGAACATCGCCTTGCCGAGCCCGACGACGCCGCCCCAGGCGGCGATGCGCAGCGGCTGGAGTGCTGCGGGCGGCGGCGCTGTCCAGCGGGAGCTGTCCTCGGCCGCGGCCGCCGCCACGGGCGTGCCGACCGCGCCCGCGACGTGGCGCAGCAGGTCGCGCAAGGTCGCGAAGCCCGCGATCTCCTCTTCCGACAGCCGCACGCCAAGGCGGCTCTCCAGCTCCAGCGCCACGCCGACCCAGGCAAGGCTGTCCATGCCGAGGTCGAGCCCGGGATGGGCGTCGAGCGAGGGCTCCGGCGCAGCGGGATCGCGTGCGCGCAGGATCGCCCAGGCCTCCTTCGCGCCAGGTGCGGCGAGCAGCACGAGATCCTCGGGCGCGTGCTCCGCCGCGGCGCGCGGCGCGGCGCCGGCGCGCAGCGCGTCGTAAAGCGCGGGCAGGCGGAAGCGCTGCACCTTGCCGAGCCGCGTGCGCGGCAGCGGCTCGCGCGACACCACGAAGCCGGCAAGCCGCTGGAAGGAGGGCAGCTCGTTCGCCGCCTCGGCCAGCGCAACGCGCAGCGCATCCTCAACCGTCTTCGCGTTCGGGGCCCGGATCGCCGCGGTGTCTGGCACGACCACCGCGACCAACGCGCCGGCGCGGTCCAGCACCGCGATCTCCCTCACGGGGCCGCGCGTGTAGTGGCGCTCGACCGGTTCGGGGAAGACGTTCTTGCCGCCGCCGAGGACGATCATCTCCTTCAGCCGCCCGGTGACGAAGACGAAGCCCTCCGCGTCGAGATGGCCGAGGTCGCCGCTGCGGAACCAGCCATCCGCCGTGAAGGCCGCTTCGTTCGCGGCGTCGTTGTTCAGGTAGCCGGCAAATACGTTGGCGCCGCGCAGCTGGATCTCGCCTTCCGCGCCGACCGGCAGCGGCGCCGTGGTGTCGGGGGCGGCGATGCGGATCTCGCTGCCGGTGGCGATCGGCTGTCCCTCGCTGCCGATGCGCTGCCGCCCCGGCACGTTGCCGGTGAAGAGCGACGCGGTCTCGGCCAGGCCGTAGCCGTTGAGCAGCCGCCAGCCCAGCGCCTCGAGCTTCCAGCTCGCCTCCTCCTCCAGCCGCGCGCCGCCCGAGACCATCAACTTCAGCTCCGGCGCGAGCTGCGCGTGCAGGCCCGCGAAGAGGCGGCGGCCGATGAACATCTCGCGCCGCCGCGCCGCGAGCGAGGTGCGCAGCATCGCCGCGAAGGCGGCCCGCGCCGCCGGACCGCGTGCCGCGACGCGGCCCTCCAGCCCCGCGAGCAGCGCCGTGTAGAGACGCGGCACGCCGACCATCACAGTCGCCCGCGTCCCCTTCAGCGCGGCGACCAGGGCGGGACCGGTCACGCCTTCGGGGAAGGCGACGGCGCTGCCGGCGGCGATCGGGGTCATCAGCCCGACGAGAAAGGGATAGACATGGTGCAGCGGCAGCGGGACGAGCATGCGGTCCGCCGGACCGATCTGCCCCTGCGCCAGCACGCCATGCAGGTTGGCGTTGAGGTTCGCATGCGTCAGCGCAAACCCCTTCGGTGCGCCCGTGGTGCCGGAGGTGTAGACGAGCATGGCCGGCGCATCCGGGGCGGGATCGTGTCGCGGGCCGGCGGCCTCGGCGCAGAGCGTGCGCCAGCCCTCGGCGCCGGCATCTTCCTCCAGCAGCACGATGTGCAGCCCGGCCGCAAGATTGCGGGCGCGCAGCGCCTCGGCATGGGCGCGGCTCGCCAGCACTCGCGTGCAGCCGGCGTCACGCAGGATCGCGGCGGCCTCAGTCTCCGGCGCGAGGTCATCCACCGCGACCGTCAGCGCGCCCGCGGCCCCGAGGCCGAGCCGCGCGGCGACCCAGCGTGGCGAGTTCGGCGCGTAGAGCCCGACCGGCTCCTCCGCTGCGAGCCCCGCGTTGCGCAGCCCGGCCGCGAAGCGCAGCCCGTCCTCGGCCAGCGCCCCGCCGGGCCAGGGCCGCGCAGCGTCGCCGTCCATTGTCAGCACCGCCGCCGCGTCGCCGCGCGCGGCCAGTGCGGCGAGCAGCGAGGCGGGCGTCCAGAGGCCCTCCGGCGGGTCGGGCCTGCGCTGCATCGTCATGGGCGTCTCCCGCTGCGCCGTCGATTGCGAGCGATATCGTGACGCCGCGCCGCGCCGTCCAGCCGCGCTCAGGACCGCGGCTTGCGCGCCTTGTGCGCGGGCGCGGCGTCGCGCCGGCCGGGGCGCGGGGACGCATCGTGCCGCGGGACGCGCACCGGACCCTCGTGCCGGGGGGCAGTGCGCGGCACATCGTGCCGGCCCGCGCGCGGCGGGGCGACCGGGGCGATCGGGATGTCCTCGCCTTCCGTGTCGCGGCGGCTGACGGCGGCGGCGAAGCGCGCGGCGGCCCAGGGCGCGATCTCCACCCGCGTCTCGCGCTCGGTGATCTGGATGCGGCCGACCTCCTGCCGGGTGATGTGGCCGCGGCGGCAGATGAAGGGCAGCAGCCAGCGCGGGTCGGCATTCTGCGCCCGCCCGACGCCGAGGCGGAACCACACGCCTTCGCCCCCGCCCTCGCGGGGCGTGCGCGGCGGCGGGGCGGGCTCCGGTTCCAGTTCCTCGGGGGCGGGCAGCGTCGCGCCGAGGGCGCGGATCAGCGCCGCGGCGATCGCCTCGGCGGGCTGCGCCTCGAGCAGTGCGCGGCCCTGCGCCAGTGCATCCGGCTCCTCCGCCGCCGCAGCGGCGGCGGCGAGCGCCCCGGCGCGCAGCCGCTCCGCGTCGCGGGCGCGGATCTCCTCCGCCGAGGGCGGCGCGCCCCACTCCGCGGTGATGCGCGCGGCGGACAGCAGCCGCTCCGCGATGCGCCGGCGGTTCGCGGGAACCAGCAGGACGGAGAGGCCCTTGCGGCCCGCGCGTCCCGTGCGGCCGGAGCGGTGCAGCAGCGTCTCCCGGTCGCGCGGCAGCTCGGCATGCACGACGAGGCCGAGATCGGGCAGGTCGATGCCGCGCGCGGCGACGTCGGTGGCGACGCAGACCCGCGCGCGGCCGTCACGCAGGGATTGCAGCGCGCGGTTGCGCTCCGCCTGGGTCAGCTCGCCGGACAGCGCCACCGCCTCGAATCCGCGCTCCGTCAGGTTGCCGTGCAGGCGGGCGACGGCGGCGCGGGTCGCGCAGAAGACGATGGCGCGCGCGTCGTGCCAGCGCAGCAGGTTGACCAGCGCGCGCTCCTCCTCGCGCGGGGCGATCACGACGGCGCTGTAGCTGATGTCGCGATGCGCGCCCTCGCCGGTCGCGGCGATCCGCAGCGCGTCGCGCTGGTAGCGCTTCGCGAGTGCGCCGATCTCCTTGGGGATGGTCGCAGAGAACAGCAGCGTGCGCCGCGTCTCTGGCGTGACGTCGAGGATGGCTTCCAGCTCGTCGCGGAAACCCATGTCGAGCATCTCGTCGGCCTCGTCGAGCACGACGGCGCGCAAGGCGGCGAGATCGAGCGCGCCGCGCTCGAGGTGGTCGCGCAGCCGCCCCGGCGTGCCGACGACGATATGCGCGCCCATGTCGAGCTGGCGGCGCTCGGCGCGCATGTCGGTGCCGCCGACGCAGGCGATCACCCGCGCGCCGGCGCCGGCATAGAGCCAGGCGAGCTCCTCCCGCACCTGCAGGGCGAGCTCGCGGGTCGGGGCGATGGCGAGTGCCAGCGGCGTGCGGGCGGGGCCGAGGCGCGGGGCCTCGCCCAGCACCTCCGGCGCGAAGGCCAGGCCGAAGGCGACGGTCTTGCCGGAGCCGGTCTGGGCCGAGACGAGCAGGTCGCGCCCGGCTGTCTCGGGCGTGAGCACCGCCTCTTGGACCGGTGTCGGCTCGGCATAGCCGCGCGCGGTCAGGGCTTCGGCGAGGGGGGCGGGCAGGGGGGGGAACGGCATGGTGGGCCTTGATAGGCCCTCGCCGCCATCTGGGGGAGGGTTGCGTCAGGGTTGGTGAGTGCTTGCCTCCCCCGTGAAGGGGTGAGGGAGGCGCTGTCAGTTCACGCGGCCCAGCAACCCGCGCGCGATGATGTGGGCCTGGATTTCCGCCGCGCCTTCGAAGATGCACAGCACCCGCGCGTCGCAGAGCACGCGGCTGATCGGGTATTCCAGCGCATAGCCGTTTCCGCCATGCACCTGCAGCGCCGCATCGGCATTGGCCCAGGCGACGCGGGCGGCGAGCAGCTTCGCCATGCCCGCCTCCACGTCGCAACGGCGGCCGGCATCCTTCTCGCGCGCGGCGAAATAGGTGAGCTGGCGCGCCAGCATCGTCTCGACGGCCATCATGACGAGCTTCTGCGCGACGCGCTGGAAGCCGAGGATCGGCTTGCCGAACTGGATGCGGGTCTTGGCATAGGAGAGCCCGAGGGCCAGCGCGTTCTGCGCCACGCCGAGGGCGCGGGCGGCGGTCTGGATCCGCGCCGACTCGAAGGTCTCCATCAACTGGCGAAAACCCTGCCCCTCGGCGCCGCCGAGGAGGCAATCCGCCGGCACCTCGAAGCCTTCGAAGGCGATCTCGTATTCGCGCATGCCGCGATAGCCGAGGACCTGGATCTCCGATCCCGACATGCCGTGCGCGGGGAAGGGGTCGGCCTCGGTGCCGCGCGGCTTCGGCGCAATCAGCATGGACAGGCCGCGATGGCCGGGCGCGTCGCCGGTGCGGACCAGCAGCGTCATCACGTCGCTGCGGCTGCCATGGGTGATCCAGGTCTTCGCGCCGTGCACGCGATAGACCGCGCCGTCCCGCACCGCGCGGGTACGGAGGTTGGCGAGGTCGCTTCCGGTGTTGGGCTCGGTGAAGACGGCAGTGGGAAGTATCTCGCCGCTGGCGATGCCGGGCAGCCAGCGCGCCTTCTGCTCCTCGGTCCCGTTCAGGCTGATCAGCTCGCCGGCGATCTCGCTGCGGGTGCCGAGGGAGCCGACGCCGACATAGCCCTCCGACAGCATCTCGGAGACGAGGCACATCGCGACCTTGCCGAGGCCGAGGCCGCCATGCGTCTCGGGAATGGTGACGCCGAAGGTGCCGAGTTCGCCGAGCTTGCCGATCAGATCCAGCGGGATCAGCGCATTCGCGTCGTGCCAGCCCTGCGCATGCGGCGTCACCTCGGCCGCGGTGAAGCGGGCGAACTGGTCGCGCAGCAGCGCCATGTCGGGGTCGGTCACGCCGACATCGCCGAAGCTTTCCGCCTCCAGCGCGGCGAGCATCGCGGCGCGCGCCTCTGCGAGCCGCTCCGGCGCGGAGAGGGGCGCGAAGGCGGCACGCAGCGTCGCCTCTGCCGCCGGCGGCACGCCGAGATCGGCGGGCCGCGCCATCTCCACCTGGCTCATCGGGATGCCCCCGCCGAGCTGCGCGCCGTACTCGGCGAAGCCGAGCGTGAGGATCGCGCGCTCCGTCCCGCCGAGCCGCCCGGCGGCGTCCAGCCGCTCGCCCCAGCGCGCGGCCTGGCGCAGCGCTTCGACATAGGTCGCGGCCCAGGCGAGGCCGTGCGCACCGAGCTGCGCGGCCTCGAGCGCCTTAGGGTCGAGCTTCCCCTCCCGCGACACCTCGCGCGACAGCGCGGCGCGCGCCGCATCCAGCATGGCTTCCGCGCCGGCCAGCGCCGCGCGGCACTCCCTCAGCAACTCGGTCATCACGTGTTCCGTGGCAGAAGGCCCGCCGCGCGATATGCGGCGATGGTGTCGTCGGGCAAGCCGAGCCGCTCGCGCAGCACGGCGTCGGTGTCGGCGCCGAGGCGCGGCGCCGGGCGCGGCGGCAGCGCGGGCTGCAGCGGCGAGGAGGGCGCGAGCAGGCGCCCGACGCCCGGCTGCTCGATCTCGGCGAAGAGCGGGTTGGCAGCCGAGCAGCGTGGATCCTCGCGCGCCATCTGGCCGAAATCCTGGTATGGGCCCCAGAGCACGCCCGAGCCTTCGAAGGCGGCGCGCACCTCGGGCAGCGTGCGTGCCGCGAACCACGGCGTAAGCACGGCGCAGATCGCGTCGCGCGCCGCATAGCGCCCGCCCTCGTCCTGCATGTCCACGCCCATCAGCGGGCCGATCATCTCGAGCTTCTCCGCAAGGCCCGTTGCCTTGCCGATGGCGCGCCACTGCCGGTTGGAGATCGCGGCGAGCATCACGCGCCGCCCGTCCTTGCACGCGAAGTCGCGGCCGAAGGCGCCGTAGAGATGGTTGCCGAGCGGCGGCCGCAGGTGCCCGTTCACCTGCACGTCGGCGAGGTAGCCGAGATTGGCGGTGGTCGCGTAGGCGACGTCGGAAAGGGCGAGCGTCACCTCGCCGCCGCGGCCGGTCCTCGTGCGTCGCCGCTCCGCGGCGAGCAGCCCGGTCGCGAGATACAGCCCGGCGGCGACATCCCAGGCCGGCAGCACGTGGTTCACCGGCCGCTCGTCCTCGCCGGTCGCGACGGGGAAGCCGACCGCGGCATTCACCGTGTAGTCGATGGCGTTGCCGCCATCATGCGTCCCCGTCAGGCGCAGCATGATCAGGTCGGGCCGGCGTGCAGAGAGCGCGGCGAAGGACATCCAGCCCTCGGCCGCCGGCAGGTTGGTCAGCAGGATGCCGGCCTCGGCGATCAGCGCCGCGGCGATCTCCCGCCCCTCCGGCTTGTCGAGGGCAAGGCACACCGAGCGCTTTCCCTTGTTGAGCCCGGCCCAGTAGAGGCTCGTGCCGGAGGGGGCGAGGGGCCAGCGGCCGATATCGATGTTGCCGCCGATCGGGTCGATGCGGATCACCTCGGCGCCGAGCTGGGCGAGGGTCATGCCGCCGATGGGCGCGGCGACGAAGGCGGAAACTTCGACGACCCGAAGGCCGGCGAGCGGGGCGTCCGATCTGGCGTCCTCTGGCGACATGGGCGTGCTGCGTCCGGCGGTTCCGGCGGGAGAATAGGCGCAGGGGGCGGCGGGGGCGAGACGGCTGGGGCACGCCTTCCGTGCGGCTGCGCAGCGTCCGGCTTCTCCGCGGGCCGGCGCGACGGCATGCTCCTCCTCGGCATGAGGGACATGGCCATGCACGGGCGGAACGCGACGGTGGAAGACGCGCTGGCCGAGGCGCGCGAGACCTACACGCGGCGCAGGCCGGAGAGCCTCGCGCGGCACCGCGCGGCAGCCGAGGTCATGCCGGGCGGCAACACGCGGAGCGTTCTCTTCCACGGACCTTTTCCCTTCACGGCGCTGCGCGGGGAGGGCTGTCGCATCTGGGATGCGGATGGCCATGCCTATGTGAACATGGCGGGCGAATACACCGCGGGGCTGTTCGGCCATTCGCATCCCGTGATCCGCGCCGCGGTGACGCGGGCGCTGGATGGTGGCGTGAACCTGACGGCGCACAACGCGCTGGAAGCGGAGTTCGCGCGGATGGTCTGCGCGCGCTTCCCGTCGGTGGAGCTGGTGCGCTTCACCAATTCCGGGACCGAGGCGAATCTGCTCGCGCTCGCCTGCGCCACGGTCGCGACCGGGCGCCGCACGATCATGGCCTTCGAGGGCGGCTATCATGGCAGCGTGCTCACCTTTCCGCCGGGCGCGCGGCCGGCGGTGAACGTGCCGCACCGCATCGTTCTCGCGCCCTACAACGACCTGGACACGGCGCGTCGCGTGGCGCGCGAGGCAGCGGGCGACTTGGCCGCGATCATCCTGGAGCCGATGCTGGGCAGCGGCGGCTGCGTGCCGGCGGAGCGGGGCTTCCTCGAAGGCCTCCGCGCGCTGGCCGACGAGACGGGCACGGTGCTGGTCTTCGACGAGGTGATGACGAGCCGACTCTCGCCCGGCGGGCTGCAGGAAGCCAGCGGCGTGCTGCCGGACCTCACCACGCTCGGCAAGTATGTCGGCGGCGGGATGTCCTTCGGCGCCTTCGGCGGGCGGGCGACGCTGATGGCGATGTTCGACCCGCGGCGCGCCGACGCCGTGCCGCATGCGGGCACCTTCAACAACAACACGCTCACCATGTCGGCCGGCATCGCGGCGCTGGGCGAAGTCTACACGCCTGAGGTCGCGGCCGCGCACAATGCGCGTGGCGATGCGCTGCGCACGGCGCTGAACGCCGTCGGCACCCGTCATCGCGTGCCGCTCGTCATCACCGGGCGGGGGAGCATGATGGCGCTCCACCTCTCGCCCGGCCCGCCGCGCAACGCGGCGGAGGTGGCGGCGGGACATCAGGGACTGAAGGAGCTGCTGTTCCTCGACCTGCTCGAGCGCGGCTACTACGTCGCGCGGCGCGGCATGATCGCGCTGTCCCTCGTGCTCGGCGAGGCCGAGCTCGAGGGGTTCCGCGAGGCGTTGGAGGAGGTGGTGGAGGTGCGCGCCCCGCTGCTGCGGGGCGCCTTCGAGTGATGGGGGCGAGGCGCCCCCCGCTTATTTCAGCGTCTGCAGGAAGGCGACCAGATCGTTGAGCTGCTGCTCGTTGCGAATGCCCGCGAAGGCCATGGAGCCTTGAGGCACGAGGTCCTTCGGGTTCGCCAGGTAGCGGCGGAGATTGGCCTCGTTCCAGCTCAGGCCGCCCTCGGCGAGCTGGCGGAGATTGGCGGAGTAGCGGAAGTTCTCGACCGAGGCCGCCTTGCGGTCCACCACGCCCCACAGGTTCGGGCCGACGCCGTTGCGGCCGCCCTCGTTGCGGGTATGGCAGGCGGCGCACTGGTTGAAGACGCGCTGTCCCGCGGCGGCATCCTGCGCCTGCGCGGCCGGCACTGACAGGCTGACCGCGGCGGCCGCGGCGAGTAGAAGGCGTTGGATCACTGGCGTCGACTCCCGGCTTACGTGCTGTGCCTAGCTCTTCGAATAGGTGATGGTTCCGGACTCGCCAAGGGGGCGGCGTCGCCTTCCGGGCGGAGCCTCAACTCATGGATGATGGGCGTGGGGCGCCGCCGCGCAGCCGTGCCGGAAGCGCCGTGCGGGTCCGGCGTGCCGCCGCCGCCCCGGCCGCGAGCAGTTGCGCGGGCGTCCGATGCATCCGCGGCAGGTGCCGGCTGCGGCAGGATTGCGCGGCGCCGGCCGTGGTGTAGCGTCGCCGTGATGATCGCCCCCTTGCTGGAGGTGCGCGGCCTCGTCCGACGCTTCGGCGGGGTGGTGGCGCTGGACGGGCTGGACCTCGAGGTCCGGCGCGGCAGCGTCACGGCGCTGATCGGACCGAACGGCGCCGGCAAGTCCACCGCCTTCCAGTGCATCTCGGGCGTGATCCGGCCGGATGCGGGGCGCGTGACCTTCGACGGCCAGGACATCACCGGCGCGCGGCCCGATTGGGTGACGCTCGCGGGGCTGGTGCGGAGCTTCCAGATCGCGCGCGGCATCCCGCGCCTGACGGTGCTCGAGAACCTGCTGCTCTACGGGCAGGAGCAGCCGGGCGAGGCGGTTGCGCGCGCGGTGCTCGGCGGCGCTGCGGCGAGGCGCCGGGAGGAGGAGCTGCGCGCCCGCGCGACCGAGGTGGCGTCGCGGCTGAACCTCGCGCGCGTGCTGGACAACCTCGCCTCGGACCTGTCGGGCGGGCAGAAGAAGCTGATGGAGATCGGCCGCGCGCTGATGGCGGCGCCGAAGCTGCTTCTGCTGGACGAGCCGGTGGCGGGGGTGAACCCGACGCTCGCCGCCGAGATCGCGCTCCACATCGCGCATCTGCGCGACGAGGGCATGACGGTGCTGGTGGTGGAGCACCACATGGATTTCGTCGCCTCGCTGTGTGACCCGGTGGTGGTGATGGCGGAAGGCCGGCTGCTGGCGCAGGGCGACTTCGGGACGGTGGCGAGCGATCCGCGCGTGCAGGAGGCCTATATGGGACGGCGTGCGCATGCGTGAGCGCGGCGCGGCGCTGAGCCCGAGCTTGGGCCGGGCGTCGTGACGCCGGCGGCGCTGCATCGCGAACCACCACCCAACCCTTCCCCGCATGCGGGGCAGGGCTTTGGGGCGTTGCTGGAGGTGGAGGGGGTCGTCGGCGGCTATGGGGCGGCGGATGAGATCCTGAAGGGGATCAGCGTCGGCCTGCCGCATGGGCGGATGGCGGCGATCGTCGGGCCGAACGGGGCGGGCAAGTCCACGCTGCTGAAGGCGATCGCGGGGATCCTGAAGAGCAAGGCCGGGACGATCCGGCTGGACGGCGCGGTGCTGACCGGCCTGCCGCCGCGTGGAATCGCGCGGCTCGGCGTCGCCTTCGTGCCGCAGGAGGCGAACATCTTCCCTTCGCTGACGGTGCGCGAGAACCTGGAAATGGGCGGTTATCTCGAACCGCGCGCGGCCGTCGTGCGGCGCACCGAGGCGCTGATGGAGCGCTTCCCGGTGCTGGCCGAGAAGCGGCGCCGCGCGGCGCGGACGCTGTCGGGCGGACAGCGGCAGATCCTGGCGATGGCGATGGCGCTGATGGTGGAGCCGAAGCTGCTCCTGCTCGACGAGCCCTCCGCCGGGCTGAGCCCGAAGGCGGCGGAGTTCCTGTTCGATTCCATTGCCACCATCCACGCCGAGGGCACGGCTGTGCTGATGGTGGAGCAGAACGCGCTGGAGGCGCTGGCGATCGCGGAGGACGGCATCGTGCTGGTGGATGGGCGCGTGGCGCGCACGGGCCCGGCGCGGGACCTCGCCGCCGACCCGGAGGTGCGCCGCCTGTTCCTTGGCGGCTAGGCTTGGGTAGAGTGGCAACGGTCAATCGGGGAGAGCGGGAATGACGGGGATCAGAATGAGGCGTCGCGCGGCGCTGGCCGGCGCCGCGGCGCTCGGCAGCTTCGCCATCGGCGGACGTGCCTTCGCGCAGACGCAGCCGGTGGTCTTCGGCGCCCTGCCGCCGCTGACCGGCGCGGGCGGGCCCTATGGCCCCGCGATGCTGCGCGCCATCCAGCAGGTGGTGGAGGAGGCGAATGCCGCCGGCGGCATCCGCGGACGGCAGATCCGCGTCGTGGCGGAGGACGACCAGACGAACCCCGATGCCGGCGTGCGGGGCGCGCGCAAGCTGATCGACGTCGACCGCGTCTCGGCGCTGATGGGCACCTGGGCGAGCAGCGTCACCACCGCCGTCGCGCCGCTCTGCTGGGAGAACCGCATCCCGCTCTTCACCGTCTCCGGCGCGGATTCCATCACGCTGCTGCCGCACCAGGGCTTCATCTTCCGCACCCAGCCGAATTCCCGCCTGCAGATCGCGACGGGGGCGGATTTCCTGATCCGCCAGGGCGCCCGGCGGGTCTTCCACCTGGCCGCGCAATCGCCTTTCGCGCAGTCGAGCCAGGACACGCTGGTCGAGAAGATGCGCGGCGTGCAGAACGGCGCGGTGACGGGCTACATCGTCTATGAGCGTGACAAGACCGCGTTCCGGTCCGAGGTGGACCAGATCATGCGCTCGCGCTCGGATACGGTGTTCCTCAACGGCTACCTGCCGGACGTGACGATCCTGCTGCGCGAGCTGTTCCGCGCCGGCTTCGACGGGCGACGCTTCACGCCCGCCTATGCGGTGAACCAGACCACCTTCCAGACTCTGCCGAACGAGGTCACCAACGGCGTGATCACCTGGCAGCCGAGCCCGGATGTCGAATCCGGCGCCTTCCGCCGGCTGCAGACGCGCTTCGGCAATGTCGAGGTGGACCCGTATTCGGCGCAGACCAACGACCACGCCGCGCTGGCGATCCTCGCTGCGGCCGCGGCCGGCGACGCGGCGGGCCTGGCGATCCGCGACAATGTGCGGCGCATCAGCGCTGGCGAGGGGGAGCGGGTGGACAACGTGACGGACGGGCTGCGCGCGCTCGCGGCCGGCCGCGCGGTCAATTACGAGGGCGCCTCCGGCCCGGTGGATTTCGACGAGCGCGGCGACATCCGCGGCACGAAATTCCGCTACGAGCGCGCGGCCAACGCGCGCTTCGAGCTGATGGAACTGCGTTGATCGCGGATTGGAGGGACCTGGTCCAGGTCCTGCTGAACGGCGTGATGGCGGGCAGCATGCTGATGCTGCCCGCCATCGGCTTCAACGTCATCTTCGCCGTGCTGCGCTACCCCTGTTTCGCGGTGGCCGGCTACGCCACGACCGGCGCCTTCGCCGGTTGGATCGCGAACACGCAATGGGGGCTGCCGGCCGGAACGGCCCTGCTGGCTGCCTTCCTCGCCGCGGGCGCGATCGGGCTGCTCTGCGAGGAGGCGGCGCTGAAGCCGCTGCGGCCGTCGGGCGCGCTGACCGTCGCGATTGCCTCCGTCGCGCTGACCATCCTTCTCGAAAACATCGTGCGCTTCGGCTTCGGCAACACGCTGCGCGGCTATGACCTGCCGGTGCTGCGCGACTGGCGCTTCGACGGGATCCGGGTCGGGCCGCAGCAGCTGGCGAATACCGGCTACGCGATCGCCGCCGCCGCGGCGCTCTTCGCGCTGCTCGCCTTCACACGGCTCGGGCGCGCGATGCGGGCGGTGGCGGACAACCCGCAGCTCGCCGACATCAAGGGCGTGGACCCGGACCGCATCGCGCGCGTGGCGGTGTTCATAGGGGCGGGGCTGGCGGGGTTCGGCGGGATGCTGATCGGGCTCGACACCTCCATCGACCCGCTCACCGGGTTCCGCGTCATCCTGTCGGTCTTTGCGGCGGCGGTGGTCGGCGGCCTCGGCTCCATCCCGGGCGCGGCGCTTGGGGCGATGGTGGTCGGCATCGGCGAGGAGATGGCGGGCGTGCTGCTCGAGCCCGCCTACCGCACGGTCACGGCGTTCCTTGCCATCCTGCTCGTGCTGACGTTGCGGCCCGTGGGGCTGCTGGGCAGGCGCGCATGAGGCGGGGCTGATGGAGAGCTACCTCGTCGCGATGCTCGTCTTCGCCGGGCTCTACGCCCTGATGGCGCTCGGGCTGAACGTGATCTGGGGCCTCGCGGGGATGGTCAATCTCGGCCTGGTCGGCTTCTTCGCGGTCGGCGCCTATGCCTCGGCGCTGCTGACGACGAAACTGCTCTGGCCGATGGCGCTGGGCTGGGCGGCGGGCGCCGTGATGGCCGCGGCGGCGGGCGCGCTGATGGCCGTGATCGTCGCGCGGCTGCGCGGCGACTACCTCGCCATCGTAACGCTCGGCTTCGCGGAGGTGATCCGCCTCGTCGCGTCGAACGAGATCTGGCTGACCAACGGCACGGATGGGATCAGCGGCATCCCCGGGCCCTGGCGCGGGGCGGTCACGCCGCAGGGGTTCAATCTGGTCTTCCTCGGTATCGTCTGGACTGCCGTGGCCGTCGCCTTCCTGCTCTGCGCGCGGGTGTCGCATTCGCCCTTCGGCCGCGTGCTGCGCGCTGTGCGGGAGGACGAGGACGTCGCCGCGGTCGCGGGCAAGCCCGTACTTTGGTTCAAGCTGCGCGCCTTCTGCCTCGGCGCCGCGGTGGTCGGCTTCGCGGGCGCGCTCTACGCCCACTACAACGCCTATGTCGCGCCCGACGGCTTCGCGCCGCTGCTGACGATCTACATCGTGCTGGCGCTGACAGCAGGCGGGGTGGGCTCGATGCGCGGCGCCGTGCTCGGCGCGCTGGTCGTCATGCTGCTGCTCGAGGGCACGCGATTCCTCGCGCAGGAGATCCCGGGCGTGACGCCGGTGCAGAAGGCGGCGCTGCGCGAATCCATCATCGCCCTCTCGCTCATCCTGCTGCTGCGCTTCCGGCCGCAGGGACTGATCCCCGAACGCACCCGAACGAAGGCACGACCATGAGCCGTCAGGATCCCGCCCCGCACTATGCCGCCGTCGCCGCCGCCGCGCGCGAGGGCGGGCAGCCCGATGCCCTCTTTGCCGCGCTGGATGCGGCGATGGGCCGCGCGATCGGGCACCGGCTTTTCACCATTCTGGTCGTGCATCCCGGCGCGAATGAGAGCCAGCGCTACTACTCCAACATGCCGAAGGAGTATCCGGTCGGCGGACGCAAGCCGATCAACCAGACGCATTGGTTCCAGCGCGTGCTCGGCGCCGGCGAGCCCTATATCGGGCGGAGCTACGAGGACATCCGCGATGTCTTCTTCGACCACGAGCTGATCCGCAGCCTCGGCTGCGAGAGCGTGCTGAACGTGCCGGTGCGCTGGAACGGCACGAGCCTCGGCACGATCAACCTGCTGCACCACGCGAACTGGTACAACGAGGCCGACATCGCGCCGGCGCAGGTCTTCGCTGCACTCGCCGCGCCGGGGCTGATGGGGGTCATCGCGGGATGATCGCCGCCCGCCACGCCGCATGGGGCGTGGTGTGGAGCATGTGGCGGTTGAGGTCCGGCGCGCCGTCATACCACCAGACCGGGCCGCGCCTGCCGAGCGCGCGCTTGACGCCGTCCACGGCGGTGCGGGCGGCACTTCAGTGCGGCGCCGTCGGACGCGTCGCGGACGGCGCGCCGTGCGGCCATCAGGTCGCGCACGAGGCGGGCGGGCCTCCTCCGGCAGGTTCGGATTCGCGCAGCGCCAGAAGCCGCCACGCACCACGATGTAGCGCCCGTCCGGCGTGACGGGCGGCTCCGTCAGAGGGCGGGCTCCTTCTCCCGCTCGGCGATGATCTTCTTCCAGGCGGGACGCGCGTGGCAGGCCTCGATCCAGGCCTTCACGCGCGGGAAGCCCTCCAGCGCCTCGGGCGCGGGCATGCAGTAGCGCACGCATTCGGCGAGCGCGACATCGGCGGCGGTGAAGCGGCCGCCGACCGGGTGACCGGTCACGGCCAGCGCGGCATCCAGCACGGCGAAGGGACGACGCAGCGCGGCCACGGCCTCGGTGACCTTCGCCTCGTCGCGCTGCGCTGCTGGCAGCTGCACGCGGTTGAACAGGATCTGGATGCTGCGCGGCTCGATCTCGGTCGCGGCGAAGAGCGTCCACTGGGCGAACTTCGCCGATTCCACCAGGTCGTTCGTGCCGACCGGCGGCCCATAGCGGCGCGCGAGATAGAGGTTGATGGCGAGGGATTCGGACAGGACGACGTCGCCGTCGCGCATCACCGGAATGCTGCCGGCCGGGTTCATCGCCAGGAACTCCGGCGAGCGCGTGTGCAGCGGCGCCTCCGCGCGCGTCGGGTCGGGAAGCCGGAAGGCCTGGATGACCGGCACCACGCGATAGGGCAGGCCCATCTCCTCGAGGAGCCAGATGTTGCGCAGCGCGCGCGAGCGGTAGACGCCGAAGATCTCGATCACGCGGGTCACTCCAGGCCGAAGGGGTCGTCAACGGATTTCGCGGGCGGCGTGAGCCAGGCGGCGCCCGTCTCCGTCACCACGATGTGGTCCTCGAGGCGGATGCCGAACTCGCCATAGATGGCGATGGTCGGCTCGATGCTGCCGGTGTTGCCGGGGGCGAGCGGCTGGCGGTTGCCGCCGACGAAATAGGGCGCCTCGTGCACGTCCATGCCGATGCCGTGGCCGGTGCGGTGCGGCAGGCCGGGGACCTTGTAGCCGGGGCCGAAGCCGAAGGCGGTGACGACGCCGCGGCAAGCCTCGTCGATCGCGGCGCAGGGTGCGCCGGGGCGAGCGGCGGCGAAGCCGGCCGCCTGAGCGCGCTTGGTCAGGTCCCAGATCTCGCGCTGGCGGGCGGTCGGCGTGCCGAAGACGTAGCTGCGTGTGATGTCGGAGACGTAGCCGTGCAGCGGCGCGCCGACATCCACCAGCACCGTGTCGCCTTCCTGCAGGGTCTGCGGATAGGGCACGCCATGCGGATAGGCGGTGGGCTCGCCGAACAGCACGATGCCGAAGGCAGGGCCGCCGTCGAAGCCGGCTAGCCGGTGCGCGGCCGTCAGGAAGTCCATCACCTCGGTGGTCGTGATCCCGGGGCGCAACGCGCGCGCCGCGGCGGCCTGGATCTCGAGCGTCATGGACATGGCCTGGCGCAGCAGCGCGACCTCGTGCTCGGTCTTGCGCTCGCGCAGGTGAGAGGTGACGGGGCCGGAGGCGACGAAGCGGTGGTTGGGCAGGGCCGTGCGCATGCCCTCAGCGACGAAGACGCGGGCAAGGTCATCGAGCGCGACCGTCCCGCCCGCGACGTCGGACTCGCGCAGGATCTCGGCAAAGAGGGCGTAGGGATCCTCGTCCTCCTCCCAGCCGCGCACCTCGCCGGGCATGGCGAGCATGGTGCGGATGCGCTCCACCTCGAAGGCAGGGGAGAGATAGGTGAGTGGGCCGTTCGCGGGCAGCACGGCGCCGACCGGCCGCTCGCTCTGGCCGTGCTTCAGGCCCGTGAGCCAGGCGAGGTTGCTGGTGCCGTCGAGCCAGAGCGCGACGAGGCCGAGCTCCCGCATGCGGGCCTGGGCGCGTTCGACGCGGCGGGCATGCTCCTCGGGCGGGATAGGGGGCACCTCGTCGCGGCGGTTGCGGAGGGCCGCCAGCTCCGTCGCGGCATCCGAACCGCCAACCCCGACCGTCATCCCAGCGTCCCCTTCTGCACCCGTCCTGCATGCCACGTGGCGCCGCCCCGGTCACGCCGGCCCCCGGCCGGTTCTCGTTGATTCCTGGCCGGCGCATGAACATGATGTCACCCAGGGAGGCGCCCGGACGAGGCGCCCCGCAGGGAGACGTCCATGGCCAGGATACTGATCCGTAACGCGCAGGTCTTCGACGCGACCGGCAAGCCGCCCTATCCGGCGGATGTCCTGGTCGAGGGCAACCGCATCAAGGCGGTCGCGACCGATCGCGGCACGCTGGACGCGACGGGCGCCGAGGTGATCGACGGCACGGGCATGACGCTGATGCCAGGCATGGTGGAAGGGCACAGCCACCCGACCTTCACCGGCGTCGCCATGCCGCATGAGCTCGGCGAGATACCGCCGGAGGAGCACCTGCTGCTCTCCATCAAGAACACGCGGCTGATGCTCGACCACGGCTTCACCAGCCTCTTCGAGGCGGCGAGTGCGAAGCTGCGCCTCGGCGTCGTCATGCGCAACGCGATCAACGCGGGCGACTTCATCGGCCCGCGGATGCGCGCGGCAAGCCCCGAGATCACGGTGACCGCCGGCCTCGGCGACGAGCGGCGGATGCACATCTACCGCGAGAGCTTCGCGCTCATCGCCGACGGGCCGGACGAGATCCGCAAGATGGCGCGGCTCTGCATGCGCGAGGGCGTGGACAACCTCAAGATCAACGTCTCGGGCGACGACTTCGTGACCAATGCGCGCGCGGCCTGCACGCCGATGTCGCGCGCCGAGATCAACACGGCGGTCGAGGTGGCACACGAATTTGGCCGCATGGTCGTGGCGCACAGCCGCTCCGCGGAAAGCGTGAAGCGCTGCGTCGAGGCGGGAGTAGATTGCATCTACCACTGTGACCAGTCCGACGAGGAGGCGCTCGACATGCTCGAGCGCAACAAGCACAGGCACTTCGTCGCGCCGGCCTTCGGCATCCTTTACAACCTGATCCACGAGACGGAGAAATCGGGCGTGCCGCGCGACTTCGTCGAGCAGCGCGGCTTCCAGAAAGCCTTCGACGTGTCCTGCGAGACCTATCACGAGATGCGCAAGCGCGGCATTCGCGTCGCGATCGGCGGCGACTACGGCTTCGCCTTCACGCCGCAGGGGCAGAATGCGCGCGACATCCACCACTTCGTGCGCTTCTTCGGGTACTCGAACATCGAGGCGCTGCAATGCGCAACCACAGTCGGCGCGGACCTGATGCAGATGAAGCACGAGCTCGGGATGGTGAAGGAGGGCTTCCTCGCCGACCTGCTGCTGGTGCGCGGCGATCCGACGAAGGACGTCACGCTGATGCAGGACAAGGACAACCTCGCGATGGTGATGACCGACGGGCGGCTGTGGAAGGATCCGCGCAAGCACATCGCGCGCGAGCCGATCCCGCTGGCCGCCGAGTGATCAGCGGGCACGACGCTCGCTGAGGGCGAGGAAGATGCCGGCGCCGATCACGATGGCGGCGCCGGCCCAGGTGAGGCCGTCGGGCCAGAGGCCGGTGATCGCGACGCCCATCAGCACCGCGCCGACGATCTGCCAGTACTGGAAGGGCGAGATGACCGCCGCCGGGCCGTAGGAGAGGGCGCGGGCCACGCAGTAATGGCCGGCCGTGGCCAGCACGCCGAGGCCGATGAAGGCGAGCGCGTCGGCGAAGCTCGCCGGCGTCCTCCAGAAGAAGGGCAGCACCAGGGTCAGCAGCCCGGCGCCGAGCAGGGCGCTCCAGAGCGTCGAGGTCTCCGCCCCATCCTGCGGCGCGACCTTGCGTGTCAGCACCTGGTAGAGCGCATAGACGCTGGCGCTGACCAGGATGAGGAGGGAGGCCGGCTGGAAGCCTTCGGCGCCTGGGCGGATCACCACCAGCACGCCGAGGAAGGCGGCGGCGACGGTCATCATGCGGCGCAGCTTCGGGTGCTCTCCGAGCAGCGGCCAGGCGAGGAGGGCGACGATGAATGGCGCGAGGAAGCCGATCGCCGCCGCCTTGGCGAGCGGCACGGAGGCGACGGCGACGAAGTAGAGGCTGGTGGAGGTGAGCTGGCAGAGCGATCGCGCGACTTGCAGCGCGGGCCGCCGCGTGGCGAAGACGCCAAGCCCCGCCGCGGGCAGCATGATCGCCAGCATGAGGACGAACTGGCCCGTGATGCGCGCCCAGATGATCTGTTCCGACGGGTAGCGGGGCGAGAGCCACTGGACCAGCCCGTTCATCACCGGGAACAGGCTGGAGGCGAGCACCATGAAGGCGACGCCTAGAAGGATGCGCGGCTGCGCTGCGGTGGTCATCGTGGTCCCGGGCGAGGATGGCCCCCGCCCGGGACTGGCACAAGTCAGGGCATGAGGACGAGGGAGCCGGTCGTGCGACGGCCTTCCAGGTCGCGATGCGCCTGCGCGGCATCCTTCAGGGCGTATTCGCGCGGCGTCTCGATCCGGACGATGCCCTTCGCGACGACCTCCATCAGGTCGCCGGCGATGCGCAGCAGGTCGGGCCGAGTCGCGGTATAGTGGAACAGCACGGGGCGCGAGAGGCTGGCCGACTTGGCCGAGAGGATGCTGGGGGCAATCGGCGCGATCGGGCCGCTCGCCTGGCCGTAGCAGACGAGGCGGCCACACATGGCCAGCGCTTCGAGCGAGCCTTCGAAGGTGTCGCGGCCGATCCCGTCATAGATCACCCGCGCGCCCTTGCCGCCGGTGATGTCCTTCACGCTGGCGGCGAAGTTCTCGCGCGTGTAGACGACCGGGTGGTCGCAGCCATGGGCGCGGGCGAGCGCGGCCTTGTCGTCCGAGCCGACCGTGCCGATCACCGTGCAGCCGAGATGCTTCGCCCATTGGCAGAGCAGCAGCCCGACGCCGCCGGCGGCCGCATGGACGAGCACGGTGTCGCCGGCGCGCACCGGAGCGGTGTCCTTCAGCAGATATTGCGCCGTCATGCCCTTCAGCATCATCGCCGCGGCCGTGCTGTCGGCGATGGCGGCGGGGATCTTCACCATCTGCGCGGCGGGCACCACGCGACGCTCGGCATAGGCGCCGGTCGGCGGGCAGGCATAGGCGACGCGGTCGCCAGGTGCCAGGTCGGTCACACCGGGGCCGACCGCCTCGACGACGCCAGCACCCTCCATGCCGATCACGGCCGGGTAGGCGGGCAGCGGGTAGAGGCCGGTGCGGTGGTAGACGTCGATGTAGTTCACGCCGATGGCGGTGTGGCGGATCAGCGCCTGGCCCTCGGCGGGCGCGGGGACCTCGACCTCGTCCCAGACGAAGGCCTCGGGGCCGCCGGGGGCGTCGATGCGGATGGCGTGGGTCATGTCAGGCTTTCTTGAGCAGGGCGGCGACGCCGTCGAAGGCCTTGAGATAGACGTCGTTGGTCGCGAAGGGAATCATGCCCAGGTCGTCCTGCGGCGAGGCGATCCAGTCGCCGGTCCAGCACCCGAAGCAGCGGTTGCCGTCCGTCACGTGCCAGAGGCGCGGGCCGGAGATGTAGTGCATCCAGGGGATGTCGCATTTGGTGATGCAGTAGGAGCAGCTCATCTCGACATCGTCGAGGTGCAGCAGCTTCTCGTGGAGGTTGCCCTCGCCGAAGAAGAAGTCGCGGGTGCCGGAGACCTTGTCGCTGCGCACGTCGCCGATCATGTGCATCTTCGTGATCGCGTCGTGCCAGCCGCCCATGCCGGCGAAGTCGCGCATGACGCCCCAGACGGCGGAGGCGGGCGCGTCGATCACCGTGCTGCACCAGACCTTGTTCGGCGGGAAGCCGGCCCAGCGCTGTGCATGCGCTGGCGCGGCCTTGCCGGACAGCGCCTTCTTCAGCGCGTCCCAGCCGCCCTGGAAGACGGCGTTCGAGATGATCCCGACATACTTGCCCTCGTCCTCGGGCGCCTCGTCGAAGGTCGCTTCCCATTCGGCGAAGGTCTGGTTCTCGCGCGTCACCGGCAGCAGGCGAATGCGCGCGACGTAGTTCTTCACCGGGAAGGCCGGCGTCTCGAAGTTGTAGGAGAAGCTGGTGGTGCGGTCGTCGAGATGCAGCAGCCGCTCGCGCACCATGGTGCCGTCCCCCAGCCAGAAGCGGCGGACGCAGCCGACCACGTCGGGATCGAGCCCGTCCTCGATCTCGGACTTCACGATGGCCGGGTGCCAGGAGGGGAGGCCGTTGAAGTCGCGGATCGCGGCCCAGGCGGTCTCGATCGGCGCGTCGAGGATGGTGGAGGCGTAGGCACGGGCCATGGTCGGTTCCCCTAGAAGGTCAGCGCCTTGAAGCGCTTCGTCTGTTCGGTGAGCGCCACCTCGGTCGGCAGCCGCTCCATCGAGGAGGCGCCGTAGAAGCCGTGGCAGAGCCTGCTGTGGGCCAGGACGTATTGCGCGTCCTCCGGCATGGAGATCGGGCCGCCATGGCACAGCACGATGACGTCCTTGCGGATCCGCCGCGCGGCCTCCGCCCATTCGTCCATCTCGCGCACGCAGTCCTGCAGGGTACGCGCGGTCTCGGCGCCGATGGCGCCGCCGGTGGTGAGGCCGAAATGGCAGACGATGATGTCGGCGCCAGCCTTCGTCATCTCCTCGGCCTCGGCGGCGGAGAAGACGTAGGGAGTGGTGAGCATGTCCTTGGCGTGCGCGGCGCGGATCATGTCGATCTCGAGCGCGTAGGACATGCCGGTCTCTTCCAGGTTCGCGCGGAAGACTCCGTCGATCAGGCCGACCGTCGGGAAGTTCTGCACGCCGGCGAATCCGAGCGCCTTCAGCTCATCGAGGAAGAGATCCATGATGAGGAAGGGGTCGGTGCCGTTCACGCCGGCAAGCACCGGCGTGCGCTTCACCACGGGCAGCACCTCCCGCGCCATCTCCTTCACGATCTCGTTCGCGTTGCCATAGGCGAGCAGGCCCGCGAGCGAGCCGCGGCCCGCCATGCGGTAGCGACCGGAATTGTAGATGACGATCAGGTCGATGCCGCCGGCTTCCTCGCACTTGGCGGAAAGGCCGGTGCCCGCGCCCCCGCCGACGATCGGCACGCGGCGTGCGATCATGTCCTGGAACTTCGCGAGGAGATCCTTGCGCTGGAAGCGGGGCATGTCAGGCGATCTCACGGTAATGCTGCACGACCGCGGCGGCGAAGGCCGGGTCGTTGATGTTGTGCGGCAGCTCGACCAGCCGGCGCTTCGGCGTCTGCACCAGCGTCGCGCGGATCGCGGCGAAGAGCGCGGCGTCCGCTTCAGGGTCGTGGAAGGGCTTGCCCGGCGCGTCGATGGCGCTGACGCCGCCGAGCGGCAGCAGGAAGCGCAGCTGGCCCTCGCAGCGGTTCAGCCGCGCCGCGATCCATTCGCCGATGACCTTGTTCTCCTCCGGCGTGGTGCGCATCAGCGTGACCTGGGGGTTGTGCACGTAGAGGTTCCGGCCCTGGTACTTCGCGGGCACCGTCTCCTTCGCGCCGAAATTCACCATGTCGCAGGCGCCGACAGAGCCGACATAGGGCAGGCAGGTGCGCGCCACAGCGCCGAAGCGGTCCTCGGTGCAGGGGAAGACGCCGCCCATCAGCAGGTCGGGCACCTCGGTCGTGGTGAGGTCGAGCAGGCCCGTCACCAGCCCGCTGTCGGCGAGCTTCTCCATCGATTGCCCGCCGGTTCCGGTGGCGTGGAAGGTGAAGACGTCGTGCGTGCCCTCCAGTGCCTCCCGCACCATCGTGCAGCAGGCGGTCGTGACGCCGAACATCGTCATGCCGAGGGCCGGCTTGTCGCCCGCGCCTACCGGCACGCGCCACTTCGCCATGCCGGCGGCGGCGTGGGCAGCGTTGCCGAGCACCTGGCGGGAGATCGCGTTGATGCCGGCGACATCCACCACCGAGTACATCATCGCGATGTCGTTCGGCCCGACATAGGGCGCGGTGTTGCCCGAAGCGACGGTCGAGACCATCAGCTTCGGCACCCCGATCGGCAGGCTGCGCATGCCCTCCGTCACGAGCGCCGTGTTGCCGGATCCGCCCAGGCCGAGCACCGCGCCGATGTCGGTCCGGGTCGCGAGGTAGCGCGACAGCGCGAGCGCCATGCCGGCGACCGCGCGGCCGCGGTCATCGAGGCCGAGCACGGCGCCCGCGCCGTCCGGGTGATGCGCCGCGACCTCGGCTGCCGTGACGTCGGGCGCCGTTCCAGGCTCGCGCGTGCCGACATCGACAAGCACGGCCGGTACGCCCTGCGCCTCGATCAGCGACTTGGCGTAGCCTAGCTCGGCTTCCTTCGTGTCGCAGGTGCCGATGACATAGACCTTCATGGGCTCGTCCTCAGTGATGGGCGCCGGAGCTGACGCCGAGGAAGCGGCGCTGCGCCGCCTCGTCGGCCAGGAGCTCGGCGGATGGCATGCGGGTCGCGATGCGGCCATTGACCATGATCGCGACCTCCTCGCAGACATCGGTTGCAACGCCGAGGTTCTGCTCGACCAGCAGCAGTCCCATGCCTTCGCCGGGCAGGCGGCGCAGCACCTCGACGAGGTGGTCCACGATGACGGGTGCAAGGCCCTCGCTCGGCTCGTCCATGATGACGAGGCGCGGGTTGGCCACCAGCGCGCGGCCGATCGCCAGCATCTGCTGCTCCCCGCCGGAAAGCTGCGTGCCGCCGTTCCGCCGGCGCTCGGCGAGGCGTGGGAAGGTCTCGTAGATCCGCTCGACCGTCCAGCCGCTGCGGGCGCCGCGGGCTGCCAGGACCAGGTGTTCGTGCACGGTCAGCGAGGGGAAGGTGCGGCGGCCCTGAGGCACCAGCGCGATGCCGTGGCGCGCGACGCGGTTGGGCGGCAGGCCGCGCAGCTCCGCACCGCCGAAGCTTATGGCGCCGCCGCTCGACCCAACCATGCCCATGATCGCCTGGCAGAGCGTTGTCTTGCCCATGCCGTTGCGCCCGATGACGGCAAGCGGACGATCGCCGATCGCCAGCGTCACCCCCTGCAGGACATGCGCCTGGCCGTAATGCACGTCGAGGCCGTTCACCTGCAACATGTCAGTGCGCCCGTCCGTGCCCGAGATAGATCGCCTGCACCGTGGGATCGGTCTCGATCCGTTCGGGCGGGCCTTCCACGACGACGTCGCCATCCTTCATCACCGTGACCACGTCGGCGATGGGCAGCGCGATATCCATGTCGTGCTCGATGACGATCAGCGTGATGCTGCGTGGCAGCTCGCGCATCAGCCGCAGCAGTTCCGGCCGTTCCACCGGCGACAGGCCCGCGGCCGGTTCGTCCAGCATCAGCAGCCGCGGGTCGCAGGCCAGCGCCATGCCGACCTCGAGCTGCCGGCGCTGGCCGTGCGAGAGCTGCGCAACCTCGGTGTCGAGCAGGTGGTCGAGGCGCACCCGCTCCGCCAGCGTGGCCGCCTTTTCGGTGTCGGCGCGCGAGGGCAGGGCGAGGGAGAATCGGCCCGGCCTTGCGCCGCGCACGGCGACGACGAGGTTGTCCATTACGCTCAGCCCGTTGAAGAGCAGCGAGGTCTGGTAGGTGCGCCCGACGCCGGAGGGCGCGCGGTGATGCGGGGCGAGGCCGGTGATGTCCTGCCCGAACAGCTCCACGCGGCCCGAGGTCGGCGGGAAATCCCCGCAGATCAGGTTGAACAGCGTCGTCTTGCCCGCGCCGTTCGGCCCGAGCACGGCGCGCCGCTCGCCGGCGGCGACCGACAACGTCACGTTGCCGACCGCCGCCAGGGCCCCGAATGTCCGGCCCACGCCATGCAGGGCGAGCGCCGGAACCTGCGGGCCGGCCGCCATCAGGAGGTCGCGATGCAGCCGGTGTTGTCGCGGCTCGGCGCGCCGAGCGCGAGGAACTGCGCTTCCGGCACGCCGAGCGTCTGATTGATCTGCGCCGCGCGGGCGAAGGTGACGGTCGCCGCGGCGTTCCCCCGCTCCTCGATCCTGTTGAGGAAGATGTCGGAGACGGCCTGGCGGTTGTGGTCGAGATGGACGTCGGCGCCCATCGCGTTCTTGAAGCGCAGGCCCGACAAGGCGCGCTGGAACGCCGCCTGGTTGCCGGAGAGGTCGCCGCGGACTTCGTTGAGTGCGAGCAGCGCCGCCTGCTGCGCGGTGTAGAAGTTGAAGCCGTGGATCGAGGGCGAGGCGAAGCCGCCTTGGTTCGACCAGCGGCGGCGGTAGCGCGCCACGAAGTCGTTCCACATCGGGTCCTCGTGGATGTCGGCGATCGGGCCGGCGCTGACCATCCCAACCATCAGGCGCCGATGCGGGCCGCGGGCCGAGAGCATGGACTGGTCGGCCATGATGGACCCGCCGATCAGCGGCAGGTTGCCGCCGGCCTGGGCGTACTGCGTCATGAAGGCCAGGCCGTCGGACCCGCCATGGATGACGACCAGCGCACCGGCCGTGCGCGGGATGCGCGCAATAATGGAGGAATAGTCGGTGGTGCCGAGCGGCGACCAGAGATAGGTGGCGCGCCCGCCGGCGCGGCAGAACTCCAGGCTGAAGCCGAAGACCTGCGCATAGGGGAAGGCGTAGTCGCCCGCGACCACCGCGACCTCCTGCACGTTCAGCGTGCGGCGGACATAGTTGCCGAGGCCGGCCATCCACTGCGTGCCGTCGGTGTTGAAGCGGAAGAAGTTCAGGCTCGGGTTGCGTAGCGTCGTGTCGGACGCGCCGGAGCTGCCGTTGATGATCGTCTTGCCGGTCAGCGTGCGAGAGTAGTCGCGGAGCGCGATGCCCTCGGCGCCCGAGAGCGGGCCGAGGATGAAGTCCACATTGTCCTGCTCGATCAGCTTGCGCGCGCGGGCGAGCGCGACGTCGGCTTGGGCGTTGGAGCTCTCGCGCACCACCTCGATCCGGCGGCCGCCGGCCTGGTTGTTGTTTTCCTCGAGCAGCATCTGCATGCAGCGGAAGCCGTCCTGGCCGCCGGTGGCGAAGGGACCTTCGAGCGTGGCGAGCCAGCCGATCTTGATGGGCGCGTTCTGCGCGTAGGCGGGCAGCTTCAGCCCGGAGGCAGTCGCGGCGCCAGCGCCGAGGGCGCCGAGCAGCAGCTTGCGGCGGTCCATGCGGAAATCCATCGTTCAGTCCTCCCGTTCGTTCGTGATTCCGGCATGTGCCGGGCGCCTGATCCTTGGCCGCGCGGGGCAGGCGCATCCCCGGGCGGGAATCGGTTCAGCGCCGCGCCTCCGCCGGCTCCGGCGCCGGTCGGCGTTGCAGCAGCCGGCCGAGGCGCCTGGCGATGCCGAGCACGCCGTCCGGCGAGACCAGCACGATGACCAGGAAGACCGCGCCGATCAGCGTGTTGAACCGCTCGCGGTCGTAGAGGTCGGCGGCGAAGGTGTCGAAGACGACGAAGATCAGCGCACCGATGAAGGCGCCGATCGGGTGCCCGAGCCCGCCGATCACCGCCATGACGAGGATGTTCACCGTGGCGCCGAGGCCGATCGTCCCGGGCGAGATGCCGATGTTGTAGAAGGTGGCGAGCAGCCCGCCCCAGCCCGCGATGAAGCCCGCCACGCCGAAGGCGGCAATGCGGTGGGTGGCCGCGTGGTAGCCGAGCGCATTCACGCGCCGGACATTGTCGCGAATGCCCTGCAGCGCGAGGCCGAAAGGCGTGCGCACGAGGTAGAGTACCATCGCGTAGAGCGCGGCCGCGACCAGCACGGAGGTGTAGTAGAAGACGTAGGTGTTGCGGAACGGCAGGCCGAGGATCTCGGGCCCGACGACGTTCCGGATGCCCTCGTAGCCGTTGAACCACGCGATGTTGGCCTGGATGAAGAGGTGCACGCCGACGGCCAGCGCCAGGGTGATCATCAGCAGGTAGATGCCCTGGGTGCGCACCGCGATCGCGCCCACCAGCAGGCCCATCAGCGTCGCCGCGAGCAGCCCGAGCGGGATCGCCGCCCAATAGGGCACGCCGCCGACGATGGAGGGGACGGCGCCGGGCACCAGCACGGCCACCGTGTAGCCCGCGACGCCCGCGATCATCATCTGCGCCAGGCTGACGAAGCCGCCATAGGTGGCGAGGAAGGTCAGCGACATCGCGATGATGCCGAAGACGATGGCGCGGCCGAAGATGTTCGCGGTGAAGAAGGGCGGGATCACAGCGGGCAGGATCAGCAGCACGGCCAGCAGCGCGAGCGAGACCGGCATCACCCAGGGGGACCGCGCGCCCCGTGCGGAGAGGCCGGAGCGGATTGCGCCCGTGCGCTCGCTCATGCCGGACGCCCCAGGATGCCCTGCGGCCGCAGCGCAAGCACCGTCGCCATGATCAGGAAGGTGAGGATGACGGAGTAGGTCGGGAACAGCGCCTGGCCGATCTGCTCGGCCAGGCCGACGAGGATGGCGCCGATCGCGGTGCCGGCGATGGATCCCATGCCGCCGACGATGACGACGACGAGCGAGGTGAGGAGGAACCGCGCATCCACGCCCTGCACGAGAGGTTGCGCCGTGCTGCCGATCACGCCGCCGAGCCCCGCCAGCCCGGCGCCGAGCGCAAAGACGGCGAGCGCCACGAGCGGCACGTTGACCCCCGTCGCGGCGAGCATCTGCCGATCGTCGACGCCGGCGCGGATCATCAACCCGAGCTTGGTGCGGTTGAGCAGCAGCCAGAGCGCGACGCCGACGGCGACTGCGATCGCGATCTGGACGAGGCGGAAGGTGGGGTAGCGCCCGACGCCCGGGACGTTGCTGCTGCCGAAGATGGCATCGGGTGCGAAGAACTGGCGGCTTGTGCCGCCGAAATAGGCCAGGAGCTGGTCGGCGACGATGATAGAGACGCCGATGGTGACCAGCGCTTGGCGAAGCTCCTGCCCCTGCATCCAGCCGAGCAGGGTGACCTGCATGAGCACGCCGAAGACCGCCGCAGCGGCGATCCCGGCCAGGATCCCGGCATGCCACGCCCACCAGACATCCTGGTCATAGAGCGGCTCGAACACCGCGTAGCCGACATAGGCGCCGAGCATGTAGAGCGAGCCATGCGCCATGTTGACGGTGCGCATCAGCCCGAAGATGAGCGAGAAGCCGCTGGCGACGATGAAATAGAGCGCGGCGAGCGTCAGCCCGTTGAGTATGACCGTCGCGGCCAGGCCACCCGTCATGAACGCTCCCATCGCGCTCTGGGCGTGACGGTCCCGTCATCGACGGTCCATCGCTGTCCCCGGCGCACCCGGTACTAGGGGTGACGGCAAGTTTCAGAAAAAGCAAGGGTGAGGGCGGATATTTCGTCTGCGGGCAAAGGGTCGGCGGTTCACATCGCGCCGTGCTCTTATTCATCCTGCTTCCAGGCGCATGACGGCTCTGACATAAACCGGAAGGGCGCCGGGACAGGCCGCCGCGGGGAGGAGTGTCGGGGACGACTGGCGAGAAGCCGGTGTGCCCGCGCCTCAGCGCGTCGAGGCCCGGCGGCGACGGGGAGGGGAGGGATGGGGATGCGCACGCTCAAGGGGCCAGCGATCTTCCTGGCGCAGTTCGCCGGCGACGATGCGCCCTTCAACACGCTGGATGCGATCGGGCGCTGGGCGGCCTCGCTCGGCTTCAAGGGGGTGCAGATCCCGTCCTGGGACGGGCGGCTCTTCGACCTCGCCCGCGCCGCCGAGAGCCGGGCCTATTGCGACGACGTGCGCGCGACCTTGGCGAAGCACGGCGTCGAGGTGACGGAGCTGTCCACCCATCTGCAGGGACAGCTCGTTGCGGTCCACCCGGCCTATGACGCGGCCTTCGACGGCTTCGCGCCGGAGGCGGTGCGCGGCCGGCCGGAGGCGCGGCAGGACTGGGCGGTGGCGCAGCTGCATCATGCGGCGAAGGCGTCGCGCAACCTCGGGCTGGACGCGCATGCAACCTTCTCCGGCGCGCTCTGCTGGCCCTTCGTCTACCCCTGGCCGCAGCGGCCCGCGGGGCTGGTGGAGACCGCCTTCGCCGAGCTGGCGAGGCGCTGGCGGCCGATCCTCGACGCCTTCGACGCGCAGGGGGTGGACCTCTGCTACGAGATCCACCCGGGCGAGGATCTGCATGACGGCGCGAGTTTCGAGCGTTTCCTGGACGCGGTCGGCGGGCATCCGCGCTGCAACATCCTCTATGACCCGAGCCACTTCGTGCTGCAGGCGCTGGACCACACCGCCTTCATCGACATCTACCACCCGCGCATCCGCATGTTCCACGTGAAGGATGCGGAGCTGCGGCCGAACGGGCGCGTCGGCGTCTATGGCGGCTACCTGCCCTGGACGGAACGCGCGGGGCGGTTCCGCTCGCTCGGCGACGGGCAGGTCGATTTCAAGACGGTCTTCTCGAAGCTCGCGCAATACGATTTCAAGGGCTGGGCGGTGCTGGAATGGGAATGCTGCCTGAAGCACCCGGAGGACGGCGCGCGGGAAGGCGCGAAGTTCATCGCCGAGCACATCATCCGCGTGACCGAGAAGGCCTTCGACGACTTCGCCGCCTCAGGCGCGGACGATGCGGCGAACCGGCGCATGCTGGGGATCGGGTGACGTGGTCGCGGGCATCGGGTTGGGGGCGGCGCGGCGGCTTCGCCTCGGCATGGTGGGTGGCGGGGAAGGGGCCTTCATCGGCGGCGTCCACCGCATGGCGGCACGGCTCGACGACCGGTGGGAGCTGGTGGCGGGCTGCTTCTCGCGCGATGCGGAACGCGGGCGCCGGTCGGCGGCGATGCTCGGCGTCGCGGAGGACCGCGCCTATGGCGACTGGCGCGACATGGCCCGCGCCGAGGCGGCGCGGCCGGACGGGATCCATGCCGTCGCGATCGTCACGCCGAACGCGTCGCACCACGCGATCGCGCGGGCCTTCCTGGACGCAGGGACCCATGTGATCTGCGACAAGCCGCTCTGCACCACCGTGGAGGATGCACGCGACCTGGTGCGCGCGGTGCGGGAGACGGGCCGCGTCTTCGCGCTGACGCACAACTACACCGGCTATCCGATGGTCCGGCACGCGCGGGCGATGGTCGAGGCCGGTGAGCTCGGCGCCATTCGAGTGGTGCAGGTGGAATACCCCCAGGACTGGCTCAGCACGCGGCTCGAGGAGACCGGGCAGAAGCAGGCGGCCTGGCGGGTGGATCCGGCGCAGGCGGGGCCGGCGGGTTCCCTCGGGGACCTCGGCACGCATGCGCACAACCTGACGGAGTTCGTGACGGGGCTGCGAGTCGAGGGCGTCTGCGCGGAGCTGACGAGCTTCGTGCCGGGCCGCGCGCTCGACGACAACGCGCAGGCGATGCTGCGCTTCGCGGGCGGAGCGCGGGGCTTGCTCTGGGCCTCGCAAGTCTCGCCGGGCAATGAGAATGCGCTGAAGCTGCGTGTCTATGGGGAGCGCGGCGGACTGGAATGGGCGCAGGAGCAGCCGAACCAGCTCCGCGTCTCGCCACTGGGCGAGGCACCGCGGGTGCTGGCGCGCGGCGTCGGCGCGCTGAGCGCGGCGGCGGCGCATGCCACGCGCATCCCGGCAGGGCATCCGGAAGGCTACCTGGAGGCCTTCGCGCAGCTCTACCGCGATGCGGCGGAGCAGATCGCCGCGCGCTTGGAGGGCAGGCAGCCCGACCCGGCCTCGCTGCTGGTGCCGACGGTCGAGGATGGAGCACGGGGCGTTGCCTTCGTCACGGCCTGCGTCGAGAGCAGCCGGCGCGGCGGCGCATGGGTCGGGGTCGAGGGCTGAGCCGCTTCGCTCAGCCCTCCAGCTCCTCCCGCAGCAGTTCCAGACGCAGCCACTCCTCCTCGGCCGAGTCGCGCTCCGACTGCTTCCGGCCGAGCAGGCTGGTGCGGGCGGCGAAACCGGGCGGGTCGCGGGTGTAGAGGGAAGGGTCGGCGAGTTGCGCCTGGAGCGTCGCGATCTCCTTCTCCAGCTGCGCGAGGCGGGCGGGCAGCGTCTCGAGCGCGTGCTTGTCCTTGAAGGACATCTTCGGCTTTGCAGCAGCGCGCGGCGCGTCCTCGGCCGCATCGCGACGCGCCGGCGCGTCCGCGACCGCGGCCGCCTTCGCCTCCACGCCGCGGCCGCGCTGCGCGAGCATGTCGGTGTAGCCGCCGGCATAGTCCTGCCAGCGGCCTTCGCTTTCCGCGACGACGACGTTGCTCGCCACGCGGTCGAGGAAGTCGCGGTCGTGGCTGACCACGATCACCGTGCCGGGGTAGTCGCCGAGCAGCTCTTGCAGCAGGTCCAGCGTCTCGAGGTCGAGGTCGTTGGTCGGCTCGTCCAGCACGAGCAGGTTCGAGGGCTGCGCCAGCGCGCGGGCGAGCATCAGCCGCCCGCGCTCGCCGCCGGAGAGGTGCCCGACCGGGGTGCGCGCCTGCTCGGGGACGAAGAGGAACTCCTTCATGTAGCCGACGACGTGCTTCACCTCGCCGCCGACGCGGATCTGGTCGCCGCGGCCGCCGGTCAGGGCATCGGCGAGCGTCGTCAGCGGGTCGAGGCCGGCACGCATCTGGTCCAGCGTGACCATTTGAAGATTCGTGCCCAGCGTGACCGTGCCGGCGTCGGGCGGGAGCGCGCCGGTCAGGAGCTTCAGCAGCGTCGTCTTGCCGGCGCCGTTCGGCCCCACGATGCCGGTGCGGTCGCCCCGCATGATGCGCGTCGAGAAGTCCCGCACCACCTTCGTGTCGCCGAAGGACTTTCCTATGTTCTCGGCCGCGATCACCAGCGTGCCGGAGCCGTCCGCCTCGGCGGCCGCCATCCGCACCGTGCCGGCGGGGCCCACACGTTCGCGGCGGCGCTTGCGCAGTTCCTGCAGCCCGGCGAGGCGCCTGACGTTGCGCTTGCGCCGCGCGGTGACGCCGTAGCGCAGCCAGTGCTCTTCCCGCACGATCTTGCGGGCGAGCTTGTGCGCCTCGGCTTCCTCTTCCTCCAGCACGCGGTCGCGCCAGGTCTCGAAGCCGGCGAAGCCCTCGTCCAGCCGGCGCGTCGCGCCACGATCGAGCCAGACCATGGCGCGGGAGAGCCGTTCGAGGAACCGCCGGTCGTGGCTGATCAGGACCAGCGCGCCCCGCGTCGCGGCGAGTTCGCCTTCCAGCCACTCGATCGCCGGCAGGTCGAGATGGTTGGTCGGCTCGTCGAGCAGCAGGATGTCCGGGCGCGGGGCGAGGACGCGGGCGAGCGCCGCGCGCCGGGCTTCGCCGCCCGAGAGGCGGGCGGGCTCCTCCTCGCCGGTCAGGCCGAGGCCTTCGAGCAGCACGCGGGCGCGGTGGGGATCGTCGCCGGGGGCGAGGCCGGCGGCCACAAAGGCGCCGGTGGTGGCGAAGCCCGATAGGTCGGGTTCCTGCGGCAGGTAGCGCAGCGTGGCGCCGGGCTGGAGGAAGCGCCTGCCCGCATCCGGCTCGATCATGCCCGCGGCGATCTTCATCAGCGTGGACTTGCCTGATCCGTTGCGACCGACGAGCGCGAGCCGGTCGCCGGAGCCCACCATCAGCTCGGCGCCGTCAAGGAGTTGCGTGGTGCCTAGGCGAAGGCGGATGTCGCGAAGGTGGAGCAGTGGCGGGGGCATGGGCGGGGTGTGGGCAGCGCCTGCCGCCGCGTCAACCAGCCGGGCCGGCCACGCCCTTCGCGGATCGTCCGTGCCCTACCGAAGCCGTTCTGCCCCCCCGGTGCCCTGCCGTGGCTTCGCCACGGCAGGATGTGCCATCACGCCAAGCGCGGCACCGAACCGGGGTCCCCACGGCGGTGCCAAGCGACCTGCCGGCGGCACGGAGCGAGGCAAGGTGGTGGGGGAGCTCAGCGCCCCCATTGCCACTCGACACCGACGCCCAAGCGGCTGCCCGCCTCGCGATCGCCCGTCTCGGCCTCCAGCCTGATGCGCGGCGTGAGGTCCACGCGGACGCCGACGCGCGTGTTGCCCGGCTCCGAGCCCTGGCGCACGCCGACATAGACGCCCTCGGCCACGTAACGCCCCGCTTCCAGCGCGGCGCCCGCGCGATCCTGCTCCCCGGTGCTCCGTCCGGCACGCTCGCTGTTGCTGACGACGGCGAGCCGGTCGAGCGCGAGCCCCTGGCGCAGCCTGTCGATGAACCCCGCGGCCTCGCCGCCCGGCAGCCCGGCGGCGCCGGCGAGCGCCGAGGCGATCTGCGCGATCTCGAAGGGCGAGAGCTCGCGCAGCGGGCGGTCGAAGAGGATGCGCGCGGCGATCTCGTCCTGCGGCAGCTCCGGCGTCGAGGAAAAGACGATCTCCGGCTGCGTCGGCGGGCCGGTGACGTCGAGCCGGGCCGTCACGCCGCCGACCTCGCTCGTCGCGCGCAGCGCGAGGTCCGGCAGCAGCCCGCCCGTCCAGGCCAGGCGCCCACGCTCGAAGGTAAGCCGGCGGCCGATCACGGTGACATCGCCGCGGCGCATCTCGAGCGCGCCGGTGATCTCCGGCTGCGCGACGCGGCCTGCGACGGCCAGCCGGCCGCCGAGCTCCACGTCGAGCCCCCGGCCGCGGACATAGACGTTTCGCGGCGCCTCCACCTCGAGGCCGAGGAAGATGGGCGGGCCGGTGTCGGGGACGGTGGGTGCGGTGCGGCGGGGCGGCGCCGGGCGGGGCGCGCGGCCGGGCGGTGCGCCGCGTTCGATCACCGGCTCGAGCGTGCGCAGGCCGCCGAGGCGTTCGGGCACGCGGATCTCGATGCGGCGGGCGCGGATCGGGCCGGTCAGCCGCGCCTCCTGACCGAGCGTGCCGACAAGGCGGAGGTCCGCGTCGAGCGTGGCACGCACCAGGTCCGACGAGATCGGCGTCGCGTTCGTGGCGGTCAGCGCGAGGTCGAGTGGCAGGAACTGCGTGAAGGGCTCGACCGTGCCGGTAAGCGTGATGCGGCCCTCGCCGGGCGTGCGGCCCGCGATGTCGGCGCGCAGCCGCGGCCCGTCGGGGCGCAGCGTGCCCGCGATGTCGGTGATGGCGATGCCGCGGACGGCGTTGCGATAGGCGCCGTTCGCCACGCGCGCCTCGCCGCCGAGCTGCGGCGCGGCGAGGCTGCCGGAGGCGCGGAGCGCCAAGGTGAGGCGGCCCGCGACGCGGTCGGCGCCGGCGGCGAGGAAGGTGGAGGTCAGCGGACCGAGGTCGAGCGCACCGTCCAGCGTGCCTTCGAAGGGCGCATCCGCCGCGGGGCCGCGCGGGAAGCGCGCGGTGGCGACGAGGCGCTGCTGCGGGCCGAGGCGGGCTTCGGCATTGGCGCTGACCGCGCCGTCACCGGCGCGGCGGAGCTCCACGCGGGCCTCGCCGGCGGGCAGGCCGCGCGCGGCGGGGATGGCGGCGCGCAGCCCGGTGCCGCGCAGCGTCGCGGCGAGCTCGGGCGCCGCGGTGGGGCCGGTGACGCGCGCTTCGCCCGTGACGGTGCCGGCCGGCGCGAGGTCCGGGACCAGCGGCGCGAAGGCGGCGAGGTTCACCGCGGCGAGGGTGGCGCGCAGGTCCGCGCGCTCCGGCCCCCAGCTTCCTTCCGCTCGGAGCGTGCCGCTGCGGGGCAGGGCAAGGGTCAGCTGCGCGACCTCGATTGCATTGTCCGGCCTCAGCGTGATGCGGGCCGGCGCGGCGAGACGGACCGTCTCGCCCGCCGCCGTCGCGCGCAGCGCGGCGATGTCGAGGCGTCGCGCGCCCTCGGGCTGCTCGGTCAGCCTGGCGCGCAGCTCCGCGGCGACGGCGTTGACCGTGCCGGAGGCGGCGAGGTCGAGCGCGGCGAGGTTGCCTTCCACCGTCGCGGCGAGATCGCGCGCCTCGACACCTGCCGTTGCGAGCCGCGGCACGGCGAGGCGCGCGGCGAGGTGCTGGCGGCCCTCACGGGCGTCGCCGCGGGCCTCCAGCCGGATCGCGCCGGAGAGCGGGCGACCGACGAGGCGGGCGAGCGGGGCGAGATCCCCTGCGGCGAGCGTCGCCTCGCCCTCGGCCAGGCGCGCGGCGATGTTTGCGCGGCCGCGCGCCGAAAGACGCGCCGGGCCGAGCGTGGCGTCGGCGGATTGCAGGATCACCCACTCGCCCTCCGGCGTCGCGCGCAGCACGACCGAGAGCGGCAGCTCCTGCAGCGTCGCGGTGGCGCGGAGGTCGAGGTCGGGGCGCGAGGCAGGCGTGGCGATGCGGGCGTCGAGCGACAGCGCCTCCACCGCGATCCCGGCGGCCTCGAGACGCTGCGACTGGGCCGCGAGGGTGACGGAGGGATCCGTCGCCGGCCCGCTCGCGGTGCCCCGCAGGGTCAGCGCGCCGGTCAGGCCGGGCACCGCCTCCCCGGGTGCGGCGATGTCGGCGGCGAAGATGAGGTCGAGCGTGTCCCCGACGCGGCCGCGCAGCTCGGCCTGCATCGCCTGGCCGGAGATCGTCAGCAATTCGATCCGGTCGGGCAGCGTCGCGCGCAACGTCGCGCGCGGCTGCGGGCCGAGCAGCGCGGCGAGCGGCGCGACGGAGGAGCGAAGCCCGGCCGGGCGGAGCTCCGCGGCGATGGTCGGCGCGGCGAGCGGCCCGGTGACCTCGGCCTCGGTCTCCAGGGCGTCCCAGCCGGCGATGTCCGGGACCAGCGCGGCGAAGACGGAGGAGGATGGCAGCGCGGCGCGCAGCCGGAGGGAGGTGCGGTCGCGCTCCGGGTCGAGGCGGCCCTCGGCGGTGGCGACGCCGGGCGGGCCGGCGAGGCGCAGGTCACGGACCTCGATCAGCCCGTCCGGCAGGCGCGCGACGTCGAGCCGGATGTCGAAAGGGCCGGCGAGCTCGGCCAGCGGGCCGGCGACGAGGCCCGCGGCATCCGCCGTGCCGGTGAGACGCGCGGAGAGGCGGGAGGTGTCGGGCGCGGCGATCGTGCCGGAGAGCCGCGCCGTGATGCGATCGCCCGCATCCGCCGCGAGCCGCAGCGCGGCGCCATCCGCCGGGCCGTCGAGGTCGAGCTCGAGGGAGAGCGGGCGGTCGCCGAGGCCGGCCGCGCGCGACAGCGGCCCGCCCGCATCCCCGCGCAGCACGGCATTGGCGGTGAGCCGCCCGGTGGCGGGGCGCAGCGCGGCCCGCAGCGTCAGCGTTGCGCCGCCGTCGATCAGCAGCGTGTCGAGCGAGAGGTCGAGGCCCCCGTCGTCGAGCCGCAGCCCGCCCGTGGCGCGGAGCGCCAGCGCGCGGCCGAGCAGCGGCTCGGCGAGCTCGATGCGCTCGAGGGCGAGGCGATCGAGCCGGACCGCGACGGGCAGCTGGGGCAGGGCGGGGACCACCTGCCCGGGCGGCTGGGGCCCGGTCGGAGCGGGGGCGTCGGACACGGGCGCCCGGAAGACGGTGACGCGGGCGGCGGTCAGCTCCTCCACCTCCAGCCGCCGGCGCACCAGGGCGGTGGGCGACCAGGAGATGCTGCCATCTGCGATCTCGAGCCAGACGCCCTGGCTATCGGAGAGCGTGAGGCGGGTGAAGGCCGGCCGGCTGGAGACGCCGCCGGTCAGCCCCTCGACGCGCAGCCCGGGGACCAGGGATTCGAGCAGGCGCGTCACCGGCGCGAGGCCCTGCGCCGCGGCAGGCGGCGCGAGCAGCAGGAGGAGGAGCAGGGCGAGGGCGCGGCGCATCGTCAGAAGGCCTGCCCGATGCCGACATAGATCGCGAAGCCCGGATCGCCCGGCTGCGGGTTGAGCGGCACGCCGACATCGACGCGTAGCGGCCCGATCGCTGTGGCGTAGCGAAGCCCGACCCCGGCGCCGTAGCGCATGTCGGACAGGGTCGGCGTGTCGCGCTCCGACACGCTGCCGCCGTCGAGGAAGACCGCGACGCCGATCGGGCCGGAGACGCGCTGGCGCAGCTCCACCGACCCTTCCACCAGGCTCAGCCCGCCGAGCGGACGGTTCCGCGCGTCGCGCGGGCCGATGGACTGGAAGGTGTAGCCACGCACCGAGCCCCCGCCGCCCGAGTAGAAGAGCTTGTCGAGCGGGACCGTCGCGTCCCCGCCCGGGATGACGCCGACCGTGCCGCGCAGCGCGATCACCGAGCCGCCATCCCCGGTGAGGTCGAGATAGGTCCGCGCCGTGCCGAGGGCGCGGATGAAGTCGCTGCTTTCCGCCAGGCCCGCATAGGGCGTCACGGCCAGGTCGAGGCGGACGCCGCGCCGCGGGTCCAGCAGCGAATCCGTCCCATCGTAGCGCGCGGCCAGGATGAGTCCGGCCAGGGTGTAGGGCGAGAGCGTGTCGTCGCGCCCGATCCTCCCGGTCTCGAAAGTGGGGCCGCCGCGCAGCGTCCAGGTCTCCCCGAGCGGATGTTCGAGGAGCAGCGAGGTGACGAAGGCGTCGCGGTCATAGGCGTCGAGGCGTTCGCGGATGCCGAAGACCTCCGCGATCATCGTCGTGCGCCCATCGAACAGGGCGGGGCGACGGAACACCGCGCCGATCCGCCCGGTGGCGTCGCTGGTGGCGTCGAGGCTCGCCGTGCCGAGACGCGAGGCCTCCGCCTCCAGCCGCAAGGTCTCCGCATTGCCGAAGACGTTGCGGCGTTCATAGAAGCCGCGGACGGAAAGCCCGAACTCGGTCTCCCAGGCGAGCGAGAGGCCGGCGGCGTTGCGCGGCCGGTCGGTGACGGCGAAGGTGACTGGCAGCCGGCCCGCGGCGTCGAGCCGCTCGCCGGGGCGGGCGCGCACCGTGTCGAAGGCGCCGAGCCGCAGCAGGTCGCGCCGCGCCCGTTCGAGCGCCTGCGGCGAATAGGCCTGCCCCTCCAGCCGTCCCGCCACGCGGTCGAGCAGGCGAGGGTTCACCCGCGTGTCGCCTTCCACCTCCGGCCGGGCGAAGTCGGCGCGCGGGCCCGGGGCGAGGGTCCAGGTCACGTCCATCGCCTGCGCGGGGTGATCCACGATGACCTCGCGGTCGCCGATCGCGGCGAGCGGATGGCCCGCGCGGCGGAGCCGGTCGAGGAGCGCCTCCTCGGCGTCGAGGACCGGATCGGCGCGGGCCGGGTCGCCCGGGGCGAGGCCGGTGGGCTCGATCCCGGCCAGCGCGGCGGCTTCGGCCGGCGAAGCGGGGCGGAGCGCGAGGCGCCGCAGGACGTAGCGGGGACCGGGGGTGACCCGGACCTCGACCGGTACCTCGGCCGGGCGCGTTCCGGCCAGCCGCTCGGCCAGGCCCGGGGTGTCGGCCGGCTGGCCGGCGATCAGGACCTCGATGCGCGGGGCCCAGTAGCCCTCCGCGTGCAGCACCCTCTCGAGCCGCAGGGGCTCGGCCTCGGCGCGGGCGACGAGGCCGAAGGCGTCCACCGGGGCTGGCTCGGCGAGGCTGCGGAGCTGCGACGCCTCCTCCAGCGCCTCGTCCAGGGCGCCCTGCCCGGTGGGGGTCAGGGTCGTGACGTAGCGCAGGGCGGGTTCCTGCGCGGCGGCGGGGAGGGCGAGCAGGAGCAGGAGGAGGAGAAGCCGGATGGCGGTCACCGCGTGCTGGGGCGCGCCGGGGGTGGAGCGCCCGGCCCCGAAGGGCTACCACAGCCGCATGGATGCGACACTCGCTACGACGCTCGCCGAATGGCGCCGGCACCTGCATGCGAATCCGGGGCTCACCCTGCAGGAGGGCGCGACGGCCGCCTTCGTCGCTGCACGCTTGCGTGAGCTGGGGGTGGCGGAGATCGCCGAGGGGGTCGGCGGGCATGGCGTGGTGGCGACGCTCCGGCGCGGCGGCAACCGCAGCGTCGGGCTGCGCGCCGACATGGATGCGCTGCCGATCGAGGAGCAGAACGCGGACCTGCCCTGGCGGTCGGCCGTGCCGGGGGTGATGCATGCCTGCGGGCATGACGGGCACACCGCAGCGCTGCTGGGTGCTGCGAAGCTCCTGCTGGACGACCCGTCCTGGAGCGGCACGGTCCAACTGGTGTTCCAGCCGGCGGAGGAAGGCGGCGGCGGGGCGCTGGCGATGATCGCCGACGGGCTGTTCGAGCGCTTCCCGATGGAGCGCATCTTCGGCTGGCACAACTGGCCCGGCCTGCCGGCGGGCACCGTGGCCGTGCATGACCGCGCGGTGATGGCGGCGGGCACGCGCTTCGCGATCGTCTTCGACGGCCATGCCTCGCACGCCGCGCTGCCGCATCTGGCGCGCGACCCGATGGTCGCTGCGGGTCATTGCATCGTCGCGCTCCAGTCGGTGGTCGCACGCAACCTCGACCCGCTCGCGGGCGGCGTGGTCAGCGTCACGGTGGTGGAGGGCGGCGAGGCGCAGAACCAAATCCCCCGCCGCGTCACGCTGAAGGGCACGGCGCGCTGGCTGGAGGACGCGGCGGGCGAGGCGATCCGCGAGGGCGTGCACCGGATCGCGCAGGGCATCGGCGCGACCTTCGGGGTCGCCGCCGCGGTCCAGTGGTCGGTCGGGATCGAGGTGACGGCGAACCACGCCGCCGAGCGCGACATGGCCGCGGAGGCGGCGGGCGTCGTGACGACGGTGCGGCGCGACGTGCCGCCGGCGATGACGGGCGAGGATTTCTCCTGGTTCCTGAAGCGCGTGCCGGGCGCCTTCGTCTGGATCGGCAACGGGCCGGCGGAAGGCGGGCGCGAGCTGCACCATCCGGGCTACGACTTCAACGACGCGATCCTGCCGGTCGCGAGCGGCTACCTGGCCGAGGCGGCGAAGCGCGCGCTGCGGGCGGGGTAGGCGGTCAGGCCAGCACGCGGCCGAGCCAGGCCGCGCCCTCCGTCGCCGCCTCGCGCGCGGCGCGCACATGGTTCAGCGCCCGCAGGAAGCCATGCGCGGTGCCGGGAAACTCGCGCAGCTGCAGCGCGACCCCGGCCTCGCGCAGCCGCGCGGCCATCGTACGGTTCTCCGAGGCCAGCACGTCGAGCTCGGCGACGTGCAGCAGCACGGGCGGAAGGCCACGGAGGTCGGCGCGCAGGGGGGCCGCCAGCGGGTTGAGGCGGTCAGCCGGGCGCGGGCAGTAGAGGTCCCAGTAGAAGCGCATCTTCTCGCGCGTCAGGAAGTAGCCCTCGGCGAATTCCGCGTAGCTCGGCGTGGCGAAGTCGGCATCGAAGACGCCGTAGTTCAGCAGCAGACCGCGCAGGCGGATCCCGGGGTCAGTCTCGCGCAGCAGCAGCGCGGCACCCATCGCCAGGTTGGCGCCGGCGCTGTCGCCGCCGAGCGCGATGCGCGACGGGTCGAGGCCCCAGGCCGCGCCGTGCCGCGCGACCCAGCGCAGCACCGCCGCGCATTCCTCGACCGCCTGCGGGAAGGCGGCTTCCGGGCTCAGCGTGTAGTCCGGCCCGATCACCGCGCAGCCGCCGGCGGCGTATTCGCGCATCAGCCGGTCATGCGTGTCGATGCTGTTCCAGACCCAGCCGCCGCCATGCAGGTAGATCAGGACGGGAAGCGGGCCGGGCGTGGGTCGGTGGAAGCGGCAGAGCAGCCGGCGGCCGCGAATCGGCAGCCAGCGATCGGCGCTCTCGGCCATCGCCGGGCCACCCTCGCAGAGAGGGATGTTGATCGCCTCCGTCGTCGCGCGGGCGGCGTCGAGCGGCAGGCGCAGCTCGATCGGCGGATGGCGGGCGCCGATCTCCTCCATCATTGCGCTGAAGGCGAGCATCTCGGGGTCCCAGCGCGGGTCGGGTGCGGGCATGGTCTGCGTCTCCTCCGCCCATCCGACGCCCGCGCGGCGGATCCGGCAACCCATGCGGGCGCAACGCGCTGGCGGTTGCGGCCAGGGGCAGGTGACAGGCATGCTGCAACGCACCATGACCGTCCTGCCGACCATCGCGACACGGAAGAAGCTGCGCGAGGAGGCGCTGTACCGGCCGCGCCACGTCGCGCTCGTCGCCGACCCCGGCCAGCCGGCTGCGGCCCTGCTCGCGCGCAACCTCGCCTCCGGCGGGTTCCAGGGTTCCCTCTCGCTGATCGGCATGTCGCATGAGGGCTTCGACGAGGTGCCGGAGATCGCGGCGCTTCCGGAGTCGCCCGATCTCGCCGTGCTCGCCCTGCCGCCGGAGCGGATCGAGCCCGCGATGGCCGCCCTCGCGGCGAGGGGGTGCCACGCCGCGATCGTGCCGGGGGCCTGCCCGGAGCTCGGCGCCATCGCGGCGCGGACGGGGCTGCGCGCGCTGGGGCAGGGCAGCTTCGGCATCTGCGTGCCCGCGATCGGGCTGAACGCCTCCCTCTCCCACCTCGCGCCGCGCAAGGGGAAGCTGGCGCTGATCTGCCAATCCTCGGCGCTGGCGCGCGCCGTGCTCGACTGGGCGGAGAGCGAGAGCGTCGGCTTCAGCCATGTCATCGGCATCGGCGGCAACGCCGATCTCGGCTTCGCCCATGCGCTCGACTGGCTTTCGCGCGACCCGGGGACGGGCGCGATCCTGCTCGACCTGCGGCGCATCAAGAGCCGGCGGATGTTCGTCTCCGCCGCGCGGGCGGCGGCGCGCACGCGGCCCGTCGTCGCCATCCGTGCCGGCGGGCGCCTGGCCGATGCCAGCGGCACGGCGGATGCGGTGATGGAGGCGGTGCTGCGCCGCGCTGGCGTGCTGCGCGTGTCGGGCCTCGACGACCTGCTCTCGGCGGCGGAGACGCTGGCGCGGGTGAAGCTCTCGCCACGCGGCGGGCCGGGGGACCGGATCGCAATCGTCTCGAATGCGACCGGCCTCGGCCAGCTTGCGGGCGACGCGGTGCTGGCCGGCGGCGCGCGGCTTGCGGAGCTGCCGCGCGAGGCGCTGGCGAGCCTCGCCACCATGCTGCCGGCCGGCTGGCACGGGCGGAACCCCATCACGCTCGGCCCGCTGACCGGCACCGCGCTCGGCGAGGCGGCGGCGATGCTCGCCGCCTCGCCGGAGGTGGACGCGGTGATCGCGCTCCACGCGCCGGTCGCCGGCGAGAATGCCGAGACGATCGCGGGCGCGCTGCAGGCGGCGGCCAAGGCGACGCGCGCTGCGCCCGTGCTGGTCTGCTGGGCGGGGCAGGCGACCGCCGGCCCGCAGCGCATGGCGCTCGCGCGGGCGGGGCTTGCGGTCTTTCCGACGCCGGAAGCCGCGGTGCGCGGCGCGCTGCATCTCTGGCACGACCGCCGCAACCGCATCGCGGCGGCGGAGCTGCCCGGGCGCGACGTGCTGAAGCTGACGCCGGACCGCGCCGCGGTGGCGCGGATCCTGGCCGCGGCACGGCAGGCCGGACGGGTCGAGCTGACCGACGACGCGGCGCTCGGCGTGCTCGCCGCCTATGGGATGCCGGTGGTGCAGGGGCGCGTGGCGCGCGACGTGGAGCACGCCGTCGCGGCGGCGGGCGCGCTGGGCTGGCCGGTCGTGCTGAAGCTCCGCAGCCCCGACATTGCGCGCAAGACGGAGGTGGGCGGCGTCGCGCTCGGGCTGCGCAGCGGCGACGCGCTGCGCGCGGCGGCCGCGGCGATGATCGAGACGGTACGGCGGGAACGGCCGGGCGCGCGGCTCGATGGGTTCGTCGTGCAGCGCGAGGCGAGCCGCGGCGAGGAGTTGCGGCTCAGGCTCGGCGACGACGCGATGTTCGGGCCGTGGATCGGCTTCGGGCTGGGCGGCACCGCGGCCGACCTGCTGGGCGACGAGGTGCTCGACCTGCCGCCGCTGAACGACGCGCTGGCCAAGGCGCTGATCGCGCGGAGCCGTGCCGCGCGGCTGCTGGCCGGCTACCGCGACCACCCGCCCGCCGACATGGAGGCCGTGGAGGATGCGCTGGTGCGGCTGAGCCAGATCGCGGTGGACTTCCCGGAGGTCGCGACGCTCGGCGTGAACCCGCTCCTGGCGCGCGCGGATGGCGTGCTCGCGCTCGATGCCAGCGTGACGCTGCGTCCGGCGGGGGAGGTCTCCGCCTTCTCCATCCCGCCCTATCCGGAGGAGTGGGTGACGCGCTGGCGCGCAAAGGGCGGCGAGGAACTGGCGATCCGCCCGATCCGGCCGGAGGATGCCGAGGCGCATGCGGCCTTCTTCGGGCGCCTGACGCCGGAGGACATACGCTGGCGCTTCTTCAGCCAGCTGCGTGAGCTGCCGCCGCAGCAGATCGCGCGCATGACGCAGCTCGACTACGACCGCGAGATGGCCTTCGTCGCGGTGCGGTCGCGCCCTGACGGGACGGAGGACCTGCTCGGCGTGTCGCGCCTGATCCGCGAGCCCGACGGCCTGACCGGCGAGTTCGCCGTGATCGTGGACAGGGCGATGAAGGGGCAGGGCCTCGGCCGGCACCTGATGGAGCGGCTGTTCGACTGGGGACGGGCGAACGGCATCGCGGTGATCGCGGGCCAAGTTCTCGCGGACAACGCGCCGATGCTGGCCTTCGTGAAGGGCCTGGGCTTCACGCTGCGGCGCAGCGGGGAGGACGAGGACGTCTTCGAGGTGCGGCGCGAGGTCTGATACTGACCTGCGGAAATGCTGACGCATTTCCGCCCTCAAGCGCCGGCGCCCGCATCCGCGCGCTTGGCTTCGCCGCACCGGCGGCGGCCCCATTCGGGGCCTCGGCCGGCTGTCGCCGGCCGCAGGTCAGGGCATACGCAAAATGGTATGACGCCCTACCCGGCGGCGTCGCGCGGCGCGCTGCTCAAGCTCCGTTGAAGTGCGGTCGGACAGGCATCGGTGTAATGTCGGCCTGACAGGGAAGGAGAGGCGCGCGACGGCGTGACGCCGACGCACGGGCTCGTGCGCGCGCCCTTCCGGCTGGCGTTCAAACCGCGCGCAGCGGGGCCTCGTTGCCCCGGGCATGACGCACGACCCCATCCTCGCCCGCACGCGCCGATCGCGCATCGACCGCACGCGCAGCCTTCCCGCCCCGACCCGACACGGCAGCGCCACCGCGATGGTGGGCGCCATGGCCGCCCTGCCGTTCCTCGGACTGCCCGTGGTGCCGGAGGGCCAGCCCTTCCTGCTGGTGCTCGGCATCCTCGCCGCCGCGGTGCTGTTCGGCCGCGGCTCCGCGATGGTCGCGGCGCTGGCCGCGACCGCGCTCGGCACGGCGCTGCTGCTGCCCTCGGCGGGCGCGGCGGGCGCGGATGCGGTGCGCTCCGGCCTGTCGCTCGTCGCCTTCATGATCGTCGCCTTCGGGCTTGCCGCGGCCGTGGAGGCGGTGCGGCGCGTCTTCGCGGTGATGGAGACGGCGGATGGGCGGCGCGCGGCGGGGATTCTCGTCCCCGTCGAGGCGTCGCGGCCCGGCGCGATGCGCCTGCTGATGATGTCGCCGCAGGAGCGCCGGCGCCGCTTCCAGGGCTGAGCGGCGCGCGTCCTGACGGCGGCGGGCTCAGCCCGCCGCGCGGATCAGCTCGCGCAGGCGTGTCGCCGCAGCCGCGCCCTTGAGGGCGTCGCGCCAAGCGGCTTCGGCGACCCGCTGGTGGGCGGCGATCGCCTCGTCGGCCGCGGTGATGGAGGCCACGCCGATGCCGCCGCCCGGCGGGGTGTCGGGCGGGAAGGGCGAGGCCACGACATGCGCGCGCTCCCGCCCGCGCAGCACGAGGAAGGGCGCGGCCGGCTCGACGGTCGAGGCCAGGCCGAGCTGTACGCCGATCGGCACGCTCTCCATCATCGTCGCGATCGCCTCGGCTTCGGCGCGGGCGGCGGCGAGGCAACGCTGGCGCGTGCGCTCCGGCACCTGCATGCCGGGCGCCACGCCGTCGTGCAGCATGCGCGTGATCGCGGCCTCGCCCAGGATGGCGATGATCGTCGGCTTGCGCGCGGCGTGGAGCTTCTTCCGGGCGGCCAGCATGCCGAGCATCTGGTCGGCCGCGGCACGCGCCGAGACGCGCTCCGCCGCCGCGTCCGCGGCCTCGGTCCAGGCCTCGGCGAGAGCGCCATCGAGGGCGTCGCTGGTGGTCTGGTAGCAGACGGCGCCGCCCACCTGGAGCAGCTGGTCCGATTGCTCCTCCACCTGGCGCAGCCGCTCCTGGAAGGCGACGGGGCGCGAGAAATACTCGACGCCGATGCCCAGCAGCGACAGCGGCGAGATCTTCAGCAGCTCGGCCAGCCGGCGGATCGTGTCGAGCTTGATGACCTCGCCCTTCTCGTACCGATAGAGGGCGGCACGGGAGACGCCGAGCCGGGCCGCGATCTCCTCCGCGCGCAGGCCGCTTTCCAGGCGGTAGGCTCGCAACTGCTGGCCTATGTCTGCAAAGCGCATGCAATCCCCCGTTGGTCGCGCGAATGATCTACAACCATGCCGGCGGAGACGCTTATTCAACTCCGCGGCAGTCGTCTCATTAGCGGGACGTTGCGCCGTGTGGCAAGACAGGAGTGAACGGGAGTTTCAGCGCCGCGCCATGCAGCGCAGCATCATTGATCCCCGGACCGGGGCGTATTCCACCTCCTGCCAGGGCTCGAGCGGCGCGAGGATCGGCGTGGCCGACCAGGGCACGACCTGAAAGATGCCGACCTGCGTGCGCGCGAAGGTGCCGTGGCGAATTCGCGGAGCCTCGAGTTCACCAAGGACGCGATTGGGCACCGGCGGCGTCTCGCTGCCCCAGGCGACGCGCACCAGCGCCGTCCGGGCGACGGCAAGCCCGGGCGGCGCGATCGCGTCGGTGATCAGCACGTCTTCACGGCCCAATGCGCAGCGCAGGCGCACGGCGCGGCCCTCGCGCACGGCGTCGGCGAAGCCGCTGCTCTCGAGATTCGCGCGCTCGGCGGGTGGCGATGCGGCCGCGTCGCGGGCGAGGTCGGCGGCGCGGTGGATCCAGATGATCTCCGCGCGGATCTCCTGCCCCGGCTGCGGCCGCGGGGCTGCGCAAGCGGCGAGCATCGCCGCCAGCGCCAGGCACGCCGCAGGCCGCATCAGGCGTCGGGCGCGACCTTGTGGGCCGCCATCGCCTCCAATGCCTTGACCATCCCCGAATGGTCCCAGCCCTTGCCGCCGAGAGCCGCGCAGGCGGCGAAGATCTGCTGGGTGGAGGCGGTGTTCGGCAGCGCGACGCCGAGCTCGCGCCCGGATTGCAGCGCCAGGTTCAGGTCCTTCTGGTGCAGCTCGATGCGGAAGCCCGGGTTGAAGGTGCGCTTGATCATGCGCTCCCCGTGCAGTTCCAGGATGCGGGAGGTGGCGAGCCCGCCCATCAGCGCCTGGCGGACCTTCGCCGGATCGGCACCGGCCTTGGAGGCGAAGACGAGCGCCTCGGCCACCGCTTCGATCGTCAGCGCGACGATGATCTGGTTGGCGACCTTGCAGGTCTGGCCGGCGCCGTTCTCGACGCCCACGAGGGTGATGTTCTTGCCCATCTTCTCGAAGACGGGCAGGGCGCGGTCGAAGGCGGCCTGGGGGCCGCCGACCATGATCGTCAGCGCGGCGTTCTTCGCGCCGACCTCGCCACCGGAGACGGGCGCGTCGAGGTAGTCGCAGCCGAGCGCGCTGACGCGCTTCGCGAAGTCCTTGGTGGCGGTCGGGCTGATCGAGGACATGTCGATCACGAGCTTGCCCTTCGACAGGCCCTCGGCGACGCCGTTCGCGCCGAACAGCACGGCCTCCACGTCGGGGGTGTCGGGGACCATCAGGATGACGATGTCGTTCGCTTCCGCGACGGCCTTGGGAGAGGGCGCAACGGCGAAGGCCGCGCGGTCCTCGGCGGTCAGCGACTTGCGGTCGACGACCGTGATGTCGTGGCCGGCGGCCTTGAGGTGGCCGGCCATGGGGCGGCCCATGATGCCGAGGCCGATGAAGCCGATCTTGGACATGGCGCGAGCGTCCTTGCGGGTGGGTGGCGTGGAATCGCGAAGCCCCACCCCCGACCCCCCGAGTGGGGGAGGCAGAGGCGAGGCGGGGAGGGGAAGAGCTACTTGTGGGGCTGGAACCAGCCGAGGCCGGCGGTGGTCTCGCCAGCCGGGCGATACTCGCAGCCGATCCAGCCGCGGAAGCCGAGTTCGTCGATGCGGCGGAAGACGTAGGGCCAGTTGACCTCGCCGGTGCCGGGCTCGTTGCGGCCCGGGTTGTCGGCGACCTGCATGTGGGCGATCAGCGGCAGGTGCTTCTCCACGCGCTTCACCAGGTCGCCCTCGGTGATCTGGCAGTGGTAGAGGTCGAACTGCATCCCGACGCGCTCCGGCCCGACCGCCTCGATGATCGCGGCGGCCTGGTCGGTTGTGTTGACGAAGAAGCCCGGTATGTCGCGGTGGTTGATCGGCTCGATCACCGGCTTGATGCCGGCCGGCGCGGCCTGCTCGGCAGCCCAGGCGAGGTTCTCCGCCAGCGTCGCGGTCAGCGTGTCGCGCGGCATCCCGGCGGGGGCGAGCCCTGCCATGACATGGATGCGCGGGCAGGACAGCGCCGCGGCGTAGTCGAGCGCCTTGCGGAAGCCCTCGCGGAACTCTGCCTTGCGGTCGGGCAGCGCGGCCGTGCCGCGCTCGCCCTTGCCCCAGTCGCCGGGCGGTGCGTTGAACAGCACCTGCTGCAGGCCGGTCGCCTTCAGCCGAGCGGCGATCTCGGCGGCCGGGAAGTCATAGGGAAAGAGGAACTCGGCGGCTCGGAAGCCGGCCTTTGCGGCCGCGTCGAAGCGGTCGAGGAAGCCGACCTCGTTGAACATCATCGAGAGGTTGGCGGCGAAGCGCGGCATGATCGTTCCTCCTGGTCGTGGCCGTGATGACCCGCGCCGTGCGCGGCGGCAAGGGGGCGGGGTGCACGGGCCTGCCACTTCGGGTAAGCCGCACGGGCCGGAGGAGCAACGGAATGGAGCAGGATCCGCTCAGGGCGTCGCGGGTGATCGGGCTGCTCGCGCTGATCGGGCTCGGGGTGGGCTGCTTCCTGGTGCTGCGGCCCTTCGTGTCGGCGCTGCTCTGGGCGCTTATCCTCGCCTACACGACCTGGCCCGCCTTCAAGCTGCTGCGGGAGCGGACGGGGCTGTCACCCGGCTGGGCGGCAATCCTGATGGTGTCGGCGATGTTCCTCGTGATCGGGCTGCCGATCGTCTTCGCCGCGCCGACCAGCCGCGACGACGTGGAAGCGCTGCAGCGGGGGCTCGAGGGTGTGCTGACCGAGGGCCTGCCGGCCGCGGCGCGGTTCCTGATCACGCTGCCCCTCATCGGCCCCTATGTCGCCGAGTGGTTCGGGGGATGGGACGCGACGCTGGCCGGGCTGTTCGAGGGTCTCCGCCCCTATGCCGGGACGCTGGCGCAGAACGCGCTCTCCGTACTCGTCGCGGTGCTGTCGGGCATCGCGGAGCTGCTGCTGGCGATCCTGCTGGCCTTCTTCTTCTACCGTGACGGTCCGGCCATGGCGGCGATGGCGGAGGGGGGCATGGAACGGCTTGCCGGGCCGCGCACCCGCCACCTGATCCAGCTGACCGGCGACGTGACGCGGGGTGTGGTCTACGGGCTGCTCGGCACGGCGGTGGTGCAGGGCGTGATGACCACCTTTGGCCTGTGGGTGGCCGGTGTGCCGCAGCCGGTGCTGCTCGGCGTGGTGGCGGGGGTGATCTCGATCCTGCCGGTGGGCGCGCCGATCATCTGGATCCCGGCGACCATCTGGCTCTTCGTCCAGGGCGATTGGGGGTGGGGCATCTTCATGGGGCTCTACGGGGCGCTCGGCATCTCCTCGGTCGACAACGTCATCCGGCCGTGGCTGATCAGCCGGGGCGCCGACCTGCCTCTGCTGCTGACCCTTCTGGGCGCGATCGGGGGGGTGCTGGCCTTCGGTTTCCTCGGGTTGTTCCTCGGGCCGGTGCTGCTCGCGGTGGGCTACACGCTGCTCAAGGACTGGGCGGCGGGCGGGGCCGGGCGGCTCGCCGGCCCGCCGGGCTGAGGGCGCGCCGGAGGGGATTGCGGCCAGATCGGGCTTTCCCGACCGGGCCGGACGGGATATTGGCCCGGTTTCTGCTCGGCATCGAAGGCGGGCAACCAGACCCGCAGCACCGGGGAGTTCCGAGGGATGCGACGATTGGGACTGGCGGCCGCGGCCGCCCTGATGGCGTTGGGCATGGCCCTGGCGGGACCGGGCGAGGCGCGGACCGTGCGGTGGTCGGCGGCGGGCGATGCCAACACGCTCGACCCGCATGCGCAGAACATCGGCACCGTCGCGATGATCCTGCAGCAGATCTACGACACGCTGGTCACGCGCAACCCGGACCTGACGCTGCGCCCGGCGCTGGCCGAGTCCTGGACCGCGGAGGAACCCACCCGCTGGCGCTTCCGCCTGCGCGAGGGCGTGCGCTTCCACGAGGGCGAGGCCTTCACGGCCGACGACGTCGTCTTCTCGATCGAGCGCGCGCTGGCGCCGACCTCGAACTACGGGATCTTCGTCGACACGGTGGAGCGCGCAGTGCGGGTGGATGACCGCACCGTGGACATCGTCCTGAAGATCCCCGACCCGATCCTGCCGAACAAGATCGCATCGGTCTTCATCATGTCGCGGAGCTGGGCGGAGCGGCACGGCGCGACGCGGCCGCAGAACACCCGCGCTCGGGAGGAGATGCACACTGCCCGCGCCGCGAACGGCACCGGGCCCTTCCGCCTCGTCTCGCGCGAGCAGGACGTGCGGACGGTGATGCGGCGCCACGACGATTGGTTCGGCTGGCGCGAGCCCGACAACCGGACGGCCAACATCACCGAGCTTGTGTTCCGCCCGATCTCCTCGGACCCGACGCGCGTCGCGGCGCTGCTCTCGGGCGAGATCGACTTCGTCCTCGACCCGCCGCTGCAGGACATGAACCGCCTGCGCGCGGCGCAGAACATCCGCGTCGTCGAGGGGCCGGAGGTGCGGACCATCTTCTTCGCGATGGATACGTCGCGCGATGAGCTGCTCTACAGCGACGTACGCGGCCGCAACCCGTTCAAGGACCTGCGGGTGCGCCAGGCACTCTACGACGCGATCGACATCAACGCGATCCACCGCACCATCATGCGCGGCTTCGCCATCCCGACCGGCACCTTCTTCCCGCCGCAGGTGAACGGCTATCTCGCCGCCGAGGATGTGCGGCTGCCCTATGATCCGGAACGTGCGCGGCTGCTGCTGCGCGAGGCCGGCTTTCCGAACGGCTTCGGCGTCCAGCTCGACTGCCCGAACAACCGCTACATCAACGACGAGCAGATCTGCCAGGCTGTGGCGGCCATGTGGACGCGGATCGGCGTGCGGACGACGGTGCGCGCGCAGCCGCTCGCGCCCTTCTTCGCGCAGATCCAACGCGACGACACGTCGATCTACCTGCTCGGCTGGGGCGTGCCGATGCTGGATGCGCTCTACTCCTTCCAGTCGCTGCTCGCCACGCGGAACGGGGCGCAGGGCGACGGCATCTGGAACTACGGGCGCTACAGCAACCCGCGGCTCGATGCGCTGATCACGCGCATGAAGACCGAGACGGGCGAGCCGCGGATGCAGGCGATCCACGAGGCGCTGCGCATCTACCGCGAGGACGTGCCCCACATCCCGCTGCACCACCAAGTGATCCCCTGGGCGATGCGGAGCAACATCACCGTGCCCCACGCTGCGAACAACCAGCCCTATTTTCGCTGGACGGTCATCAACTGAATTCTCCCTTCGCAGCCCCCGCGCGCGGACGCGACCTTGTCGCGCGCGGGGGCCAGTAGGACATCATGCCAGCCTTCATCATCTCCCGGATCCTGCAGGCGCTGCCCGTCATGCTCGCGGTGGCGCTGATCTCCTTCGCGATGTTCGCCTATGTCGGCGACCCGGTCGCCATCATGCTTGGCCAGGACTACACCCAGGCGCAGCGTGACGCGCTGGTGCGCGACCTCGGGCTTGACCAGCCCTTCTTCGTGCAGTTCGGGCGCTTCGTGCTGAACGCGCTGCAGGGCGAGTTCGGCCTGTCCTACCGCCTGTCGCGGCCGGTGCTGGACCTCATCGCGGAACGCGCGCCGGCGACGCTGGAGCTCGCGCTGACGGCGGCCTTCCTCGCGCTGCTCGTCGGCGTGCCGATGGGCATCTACACCGGACTCTACCGCAATTCCTGGCTGAGCCGCTTCTTCCTGACCTTCAGCCTCGTCGGCGTGTCGCTGCCGACCTTCCTTATCGGCATCCTGCTGATCCTGATCTTCTCCGTCTGGCTCGGCTGGCTGCCCTCCTTCGGACGCGGCGAGACGGTGAAGCTCGGCGGGTGGAGCACGGGATTCCTGACCTGGGGCGGGATCAAGGCGCTGATCCTGCCCTCCATCACGCTTGGCCTGTTCCAGATGACGCTCATCATGCGACTGGTGCGGGCGGAGATGCTGGAGGTGCTGCGCACCGACTACATCAAGTTCGCCCGCGCGCGCGGGCTGACCAACCGCGCGGTGCATTTCGGGCATGCGCTCAAGAACACGCTGGTGCCGGTGATCACCATCACGGGGCTGCAGCTCGGCGCCATCATCGCCTTCGCCATCGTGACGGAGACGGTGTTCCAGTGGCCGGGGATGGGGCTGCTCTTCATTCAGTCGGTGGGCGCGGCCGACATCCCGGTGATGGCGGCCTACCTGCTGCTGATCGCGGCGCTGTTCGTCACCATCAACCTCATCGTGGACCTGCTTTACTTCGCGGTGGACCCGCGGTTGCGGGTCGGCGGCGCGAAGGGGGGGCACTGACATGCAGGCGGTGCGCAACTTCTTCGACGGCGACCTCTGGTGGTCCTTCACGCGCAACCCCGTCACCGTGATCTCGGCGATCGTCGCCGCGATCTGCATCGGCGGCGCGGTGCTGGCGCCCTGGATCGCGCCGCACAACCCCTTCGACCTCGCCTCGCTCCAGCTGCTCGACGCCTTCAAGCCGCCGGCCTGGGACGCGGAGGGTGATCGCACCTACCTGCTCGGCACCGACGACCAGGGGCGCGACGTGCTCTCGGCCATCATGTACGGCGCACGCGTCTCGCTGCTGGTCGGCTTCCTGGCGGTGGTCATGTCGGTGACGCTCGGCGTCACGGCCGGGCTGGTGGCGGGCTATATGGGCGGCACGACCGATGCGGTGCTGATGCGCATCGCCGACATCAAGCTGACCTTCCCGACCATCCTCATCGCGCTGCTGATCGACGGCATCGTGCGGGCCGCGCTGCCGCGCGACGTGCACGACCAGATCGCCCTCTACGTGGTGATCTTCGCCATCGGCTTCTCCAACTGGCCGTCCTTCGCGCGCACCGTGCGCGGATCGACCATGGTGGAGCGGAACAAGGAATACGTTCAGGCGGCGCGCGTCATCGGGCTCGGGCGGGGGCGGATCATGCTGTCGCACGTGCTGCCCAACGTGCTCGGGCCGGTGCTGGTGATCGCGACGCTGCAGCTCGGCTTCGCCGTCCTGGCGGAGGCGACGCTGTCATTCCTCGGCGTGGGCGTGCCACCCACCCAGCCCTCGCTCGGCACCCTCATCAGGATCGGGAACGACTTCCTGTTCTCAGGCGAGTGGTGGATCACCATTTTCCCAGGCATCGCCCTGATCGTTCTCGTGCTCTCCGTCAACCTGCTGGGCGACTGGCTGCGCGACGCCCTCAATCCGAAGCTCCGGTAGAATGTCCAACACACGACCACTCCTGGAGGTTCGCAACCTCCGCGTGGAGTTCCCGACCCGGCGCGGAACGCTGGTCGCGCTCGACGACGTGTCCTTCGACATCCATCCGGGCGAGGTGCTCGGCGTGGTGGGCGAATCGGGTGCCGGCAAGTCGATGACGGGGGCGGCCATCATCGGCCTGCTCGAGCCGCCCGGCCGGATCGCCGGCGGGACGATCAGCCTCGCCGGCCGGCGTATCGACAACCTGCCCTACAAGGAGATGCGCACCGTCCGCGGTCGGGAGATCGGCGCGATCTTCCAGGACCCGCTGACCACCCTGAACCCGCTCTACACGGTCGGGCGGCAGCTGGTGGAGACGATGACCACGCACTTGCCCGTAGGCCCGGGCGAAGCCCGGAAGAAGGCGATCGAGTGGCTGGAGCTTGTGGGCATCCCAGCCGCGGCGCAGCGCATCGACAGCTACCCGCACGAATTCTCCGGCGGCATGCGGCAACGTGTCGTGATCGCCCTGGCCTTGTGCGCCGAGCCGAAGCTGATCGTGGCGGATGAGCCGACCACCGCGCTCGACGTCTCGATCCAGGCGCAGGTCATCGCGCTGCTGAAGACGCTGGCGCGGGAGAAGGGCACCTCGATGATGCTCGTCACCCACGACATGGGCGTGATCGCCGAAACGGCGGACCGCGTTGCGGTGATGTATGCCGGGCGCATCGCGGAGATCGGGGCGGTGCGCAACGTCGTGAAGCACCCCTCGCATCCCTACACGATCGGGCTGATGGGCTCGATCCCGCCGATCTCCCGCCGGCTGGAACGGATGCAGCAGATCGAGGGCTCGATGCCGCGGCTCTCCGCAATCCCGAAGGGCTGCGCCTACAACCCGCGCTGCCCGCATGTCTTCGACCGCTGCCGGGTGGAGCGGCCCGATCTGATCCCGGCGCGCGACACCCTCGCGGCCTGCTGGCTCTACGATCCCGCATCGGAGAAGACGGCGACGGAGGTGCGGGCCGATGCCTGACATGATCCCCCCCGCCGGCGCCACGCCGATGCTCGAGACGCAGGACGTCGCGCGCTTCTTCGACGTCTCCCGCCCGCTGATCCAGCGGGTGCTGTCCGGCGAGGGCCGGCGCATGCTGCGCGCGGTGGACGGCATCAGCTTCGCCGTCCCGAAGGGCACGACGCTCTCGCTCGTCGGCGAGTCGGGCTGCGGCAAGTCCACCGTCGCGCGGCTCGTCGTCGGTCTCTACCGCCCGACGCGCGGGACGGTGCTGTTCGACGGGCAGGATCTTGCGCAGGCGCGCGCGGACTCCACGCAGCGCCGGCGCATGCAGATGATCTTCCAGGACCCCTACGCCTCGCTCAACCCGCGCTGGCGCGTCCGCGACATCATCGCCGAGCCCATCCGCGCCTTCGGCCTGCTGAAGACCGATGCCGAGATCGACGCGCGGGTCGGGCAACTGCTGACGCAGGTCGGCCTCTCGCCGCTCGACGGGCAGAAATACCCGCACGAATTCTCGGGCGGGCAGCGCCAGCGCATCTCGATCGCGCGCGCGCTGTCGTCGAACCCGGAGTTCCTCGTCTGCGACGAGCCGACCTCGGCGCTCGATGTCAGCGTGCAGGCGCAGATCCTGAACCTGATGAAGGACCTGCAGGCGAAGCTCGGCCTCACCTACCTCTTCATCAGCCACAACCTCGCCGTGGTGCGCCAGGTCAGCGACCGCGTCGGCGTCATGTATCTTGGCCGGCTGGTGGAGCTCGCGCCGGCTGAGACGCTCTTTACCACGCCGCGCCACCCCTATACGCGCGCACTGATGGAGGCGATCCCGGACCTCGACATGACCGGGCGCCAGCGCATCCCCGTGGGCGGCGAGGTGCCGAGCCCGATTAGCCCGCCTTCCGGCTGCCCCTTCCATCCGCGCTGCCCGCTGGCCAACGACCGCTGCAGGGCGGAGCGGCCGGAGCTGATCCCGGCCAACGGCACGCCCGAGGCCGTCGTGGCCTGCCACGCCGTGGAGGAGGGTCGCGACGGCGGGCCGCAGCCCGGCGTGGCGCTCGCGGAAACCGGAGCGGCCTACGCGGCGTCCTGACGGGCGATTCGTTCCGCCCGGAGGACTGCGATGCCGTTTCGCTGCGAGGTCGTGCTGCCACGGCGGCGCGTGCTGGTCCTGTCGGGCCTTTCCGCCGCGTCGCTCTGCGCCTGCGGCCCGCAGCATGCGCTTCCCGAGCCGGGACGCGGCGAGCTGGCGGCGGCGCAGCGCGCGATCGAGGCGGCCGGGCCGCTCGCGCGCGAGAACCGGGGAGAGGCGGAACAGGTGGAGATGCTCTCCCGCGTCGCGCGGCGCGTGGTGGCCTCGGCCGATCCGATGTGCCGGCAGTATCTCGACCAGCCCTGCCGGTTCCGGATCGGGCTCATGCGCTCATCGGAGGTGAACGCCTTCGCCGCGGAGGGCAGCACCATCGGCGTGACCTCTGGCATGCTGCAGGTGGTGGACAACGATGCCGAGCTTGCGGCGGTCGTCGCGCATGAAATGGGGCACCACCTGGCGAACCACCTGGCCCGGGCGGGGACGCGGACGCAGCTCGGCTCGCTCGCCGGCGCGCTGGTCGGCGCCTATCTCGGCGGCGACGCGCTGGCCCAGGCGGGCTCGCAGCTCGGCGGGGGCGCGGCGCGGCTCGTCTATTCCCAGGCCGAGGAGCGGGAAGCGGACTACCTCGCCGCCTTCATGGTGCACCGCGCGGGCTACGACCTGGCGCAGGCGGGACGGATCTGGGTCCGGCTGGCCCAGGCGGCGGGTGGGGCGCAGCAGCCGAGCCTCCTGCGCACCCACCCGACCGGGCCGGAGCGGCTGGCGGCCTGGCAGCGGACGGTGGTGGAGATCCGGACCGCGCCGGGCGACGCCCTCCCGCGGCGCGCCTGATCGCTACCGGATGGGCACGACCGACACCGCGTTGTAGGGGCTGCCATCCACCAGCCGCGTGGACCAGGCGAGGTAGACGACTGCGCGGCGCTGCTCGTCCACGAAGCGGTGCACGCGGGTCTCCTTGAAGAAGAGGCTCGTGCTGGCTTCGTAGACCTGTTCGCCGCGCTCGCCGCGCGCGGCGCCGGGCAGGACCTCGACGGGGCCGGTCGCCTGGCAGTTCAGGCCGAAGCGGGCCGGATCCTCGGCGACGCCGAGCATGCCGGAGAAGCCCCCCGTCCGCGCCTGGCTGATCCAGCAGGAGACGCCCCGCACCTCCGGGTCGTCGAAGCGCTCCACCACGACGCGGTGGCTGCGGGTCAGGCCGAGATTGGTGATGGCGGTGTTCACATGGCCGATCTCGCGCGTCTCCTGCGCGAGCGCGGGTGGCGCGAGGCCGGCGAGGAGGGCGAGCGCGAGGGCAGTGCGCATCATGGCGGTCACTCCGGGCGTGTGGTGCCGCACCAGGCGGCCTGCTGCCGCAACAGCACGCCACGGGCCGGGTTGCCGCCGCAACGCCCTCGCGCAGCCGTCAATCGCCGAGCGCCACGCCTTCGCGCCGCGGATCGGCGGCGCCGAGCAGACCTGCCGGCGTCACGCGGATCACCGCGAGGCCGGAGACGTTCTCCCGCACGTCCACGCGGTGGCCGCGCAGCTGGAGCTGCGGCGCGATGCCCGCGGCGGGCGTGCCGGCCTCGAGCTCGAGCGCGTTGGTGCCGATCACGCCGACCCGGGGGAGTGCCACCGCCTCCTCCGGCGTCATGTTCCAGTCGAGCAGCGCGACGAGCGTCTGCGCGACATGCCCGATGATGCGCGCCCCGCCCGCGGAGCCCGCCAGGATCTCCGGCCGGCCCGAGGCATCCAGCACGATCGTCGGCGCGGTCGAGGATCGCGGCCGCTTGCCGGGCTCGACGCGGTTGGCGACCGCACGTCCCTCGGCCTGGGGCAGGAAGGCGAAATCGGTGAGCTGGTTGTTGAGCAGGAAGCCGCGCACGAAGAGCCGGGAGCCGAGCGGCGCCTCGATGGTCGGCGTGAGGGAGACGGCGTTGCCCGCGGCGTCGAGCACGACGACATGGCTCGTTCCCGCGCCATGCTCGGCCGCTTGCGGTGCGAGCCGGCCTTCGCGGAAGGGCGGGTTGCCGGCGCCGGGCGGTGCCATGGCGCGCTCGTCGTTGATCAGTCCGGCGCGGCTCGCGATGTAGCCGGGGTCGGTCAGGCCGCGCAGCGGCACGCGGGCAAAGTCGGAATCGGCGACGAACAGGTTCCGGTCGGCGAAGGCGAGCCGCCCGGCCTCGGCGAGCAGATGCGCGGCGTCGGCCCCGCGCGGATCGAGCGCCGCCATGTCGAAGCGCGACAGCATGCCGAGGATCTGCGCGACCGCGACGCCGCCGGAGGTGGGCGGCCCCATGCCGCAGACGCGCCGGCCGCGATAGGGCGTGCAGACCACTTCCCGCATCGCGGGGCGGTAGGCCTGCAGGTCCGCTTCAGTCAGGCCCCCCGCATTGGCGTGGCCCCGCACGGCGGCAACGATGTCGGCGGCGATCGGGCCCCGATGGAGTGCATCCGCGCCACTCTCCGCCACGGCGCGCAGCGTCGCGGCCAGGTCCGGGTTGCGCAGCATGTGGCCGGGTGGCCACGGATTGCCGCCAGCATCCAGGAAGTAGCCGCGCGCGGCCGGGTTGCGGCGCAGCGCATCGACGCCGGAGGCGACGGTCGCGGCCATGCGGCGCGGCACGGGGAAGCCGGCCTCCGCAGCGCGGATGGTCGGCTCCATCAGGCGTGCCCAGGGCAGGCGGCCATGCTCGCGATGCGCGGCTTCCAGCATGCGCAGCAGGCCGGGCACGCCGACGCTGCGCCCGCCCTCCACCGCGTCTGCGAAGGCGAGCGGCTGGCCGTCGGGACGGAGGAAGAGGCGTGGCGTGGCGGCGGCCGGCGCCGTCTCGCGCCCGTCCCAGGCCTGCAACGCGCCGGTCGCGGCGGAGAAGGTCAGCATCAAACCGCCGCCCCCGATGCCGCTGGCCTGCGGCTCCACCAGCGTCAGCATGACGGCGGCCGCGATGGCGGCGTCGAGGGCGGAGCCGCCCTCCCGCAGCACTTCGCGTCCCGCTTCGGTGGCCATCGGATGCGGGGCGACGACCATGTGGCGCGTGGTCGCGGACCCGGATGGCGCGACGGGCGGGGTCTGGGCGAGGACGGCGCCCGAGAGCAGAAGGCCGGCAAGCAGGGAAAGCAGGCGGCGCATTCGGTCTCCGGCGGGATCGTGGGATGATCACAAGATGGAACGTCGGGGCGTCGAGCGAAAGGCCGCGGACCGGAGAGGCCGGCACGCGGAGGATCGGGCTGCCGCGGCCCTGGCTGCGGAGGGGTGGGAGGTGCTCGCGCGGCGCGTGCGGACGCCGGCCGGGGAACTCGATCTGGTGGCGGAGCGCGGTGGGCTGCTCGCCTTCGTGGAGGTGAAGGCGCGCGCGACGCTTGCCGATGCGGCTTTCGCGCTCGGCCCGGCGCAGCGCGGGCGGCTGCTGCGCGCGGGGGAATGGTGGCTGGGCGCCAACCCCGGGCGGGGCGCAGCGGGGGTGCGCTTCGACGTTGTCCTGGTGGACGCGGAAGGGCGCGTGCGGCGGATCGCGGACGCGTTCCGGCTCGGCGATCAGGGCTGAGCCGCCCGTCCCTGGCCCACTCGCGGCGGGTCGCTGCCGAGGTCCCCGCAACCCAGCGCCGGACGAAGCGTGCCGCCCAGGCGCCGGACAACCCCCTGGATCGGGATGTTCTCCGGCTCGAAGAAGAGGCGCGCATGGGCCGTGCCGAAGCGCAGCTGCAGCTTGGCGTGCAACGCGGCGACGAGGGCGGTGCCGATGCCGAGCCGGCGATGCGCGGCGTCGACGCTGACGGCGATCTCGGCCAAGCCCTCTGCCGTCGCGACGCCCAGCGCGACGCCGAGCAGCGCATCACCCCTGAAGGCACCGAGGGCGAGGCAAGGGGAGGCGCACGACAGGTCGAGCGCCGCGCAGTCCTCTCGCAGCGCGTCGTCGCTGCGCGCTCCGTTCCAGCGTGCGACGCGGTCCTGCGCGGGAAGGCCGAGGAGGTGCGTGAGGATGGCCGGGCGGTCCTCCGGACCGAGACGACGCCGCAGCAATCCCACGAGCTGGGTTGTGGGCTCGGGCGCGTAGAGCATCTCGCCGCCTCCGCGTATCGGGCAGTGGCGGATGGAGCCGGAGAGAGCGTGCGAAATCCCGAACCCAGGGTGAAACCAGCACGAAAGCTCCGGGGCTCACGCAGGCGTGTCGGGCCGCTCTGCGGAACGATCCTGCGGCGCGGTCCGGTCAGCGTCCTGGGACGCGGTGTCGGAAGGCGAGCGCTTCCGCCACATGCGTGCGGGCGATGCGCGATGCGCCGGCGAGGTCCGCGATACTGCGCGCCACGCGCAACGCGCGAACCTGGCCGCGGGTGGAGAGGCGCAGCCGCGCCGAGGCGGTCTCGAGCAGCGTCAGGGCGTCGGCGTCGAGCAGCGGGTGCAGTTCGTCCCACCCCGCCTCGGCGTTGCGCGTGCCGCCGCGCGCACGGGTGCGCTCGCGTGCGGCCGCGACACGGGCGGCGACGGAAGCAGTCGTCTCGCCGGCCGGCGCGCGGGCGAGTTCGGCGGCCGCGATGGGCTGCACCTCGATGACGATGTCCATGCGGTCGAGCAGCGGGCCCGAGAGCCGCATCTGGTAGTCCTGCCCGCAGCCCGGGGCGCGGGCGCATTCGCGCGCGGGGTCGCCGAGATGGCCGCAGCGGCACGGGTTCATCGCCGCGATGCACTGGAAGCGCGCGGGGTAGGAGACATGCGCGTTGGCGCGGCTGATCGTGGTGCGGCCGCTCTCCATCGGCTGGCGCAGCGCCTCGAGCGCGGGGCGCGGGAATTCCGGCCATTCGTCGAGGAAGAGCACGCCGAGATGGGCGAGGCTGATCTCGCCCGGCTTCGCGCGGTGGCCGCCGCCGACGAGGGCCGGCACGCTCGCTGAGTGGTGCGGGTCACGGAAAGGCGGGCGGCGGATCAGGCGCCCACCGGAGAGCATGCCGGCGACGGAATGCACGAGCGACACCTCGAGCGCCTCCGCCGGGGTGAGGTCCGGCAGCAGGCCGGGCAGCCGCGTGGCGAGCATGGATTTCCCGGCGCCGGGCGGCCCGATCATCAGCAGGTTGTGCGCGCCGGCCGCCGCGATCTCGATCGCGCGCTTGGCGGATTCCTGCCCGCGCACCTCGGCGAGGTCCGGGCCGCGCCAGGCCTCCGCCTCCATCGAGGGTGGGGCGGGCGGCGCGAGCAGCTGCCGCCCGGTGAGGTGGTTGATCAGCGCGGGCAGGTCGGCCGGCGCAAGCACCTCGACCGTGCCGGCCCAGGCCGCTTCCGGGCCCTGGGCCGCGGGGCAGATCAGCCCGAGCTCGCGCGCGCCGGCCGCGATGGCCGCGGGCAGCACGCCGGCGACGGGGGCGAGCGTGCCGTCGAGGGCGAGCTCGCCCAGGGCTGCGTATTCCGCCACGGCGTCGCGCGGCACGACCTCCATCGCGGCGAGCACGCCGAGGGCCAGCGGCAGGTCGAAATGGCTGCCTTCCTTCAACAGGTCGGCGGGCGCGAGGTTCACGATGACCCGCTTGGGCGGGAGCGAGAGGCCGATGGCGGTCAGCGCCGCGCGCACGCGTTCGCGGGATTCGCCCACCGCCTTGTCGGGCAGGCCGACGACGAGGAAGGCCGGCAGGCCGGGGGCGATCTGGACCTGCACCTCCACGGGCACGGCCTCGATGCCGCTGAACGCGAAGGTCGGGATCCGGGCGATACTCACGGAACCCAAGGTTGATGGTTCCGTGCTGAGTTGCAACCGTGATCAGAGGCGGATGATGCGCTTTCCGAGGTTCTCGCCGCGATAGAGGCCGGCGATCGCATCGGGTGCGGCGTCCAGCCCCTCCAGGATGTCCTCGCGGTGGGTCAGTTTACCCTCGCGAAGCCAGCCCGCGAGGCGGTCTATCGCGTCCTCCTGCCCATCGATGTGGTCGAAGTAGAGGAAGCCCTGCATGCGCGCGCGCTTGACCAGCAGGTGCCGCTCCACCCGCGGGCCCATCGGCGGCGGGTCCCAGGACGCGATGGATGCGGTGCCGCAGATCACCACCCGGGCGCGCACCGCGAGGTTCGCCATCACGGCGTCGCTGACCGCGCCCGCCGTGTTGTCGAAATAGACATCGACGCCGTTGGGGCAGGCGCGCCCGATGGCGGCGGCGAGGTCCGGCTCGGCACGGTAGTCGAGTGCGTCATCATATCCGAACTCGCCCCTGCAGAGCGCCACCTTGGCAGCCCCGCCCGTGATTCCGACGGCGCGGCAGCCGAGCAGCTTCGCGACCTGGCCGACGGTGGCCCCCACCGATCCAGCAGCGGTCGAGACCACCACCGTCTCGCCCGCGCGGGGATCGCCGATCCGCGTCAGGCCGAGCAGCGCCGTCACGCCGTTCAGGCCGAGCACACCAAGCTGCGCGGATAGCGGAAGGTCGTTCTCCCGCACGCGCCGGACCACCTCGGTTCCGTCCGAATCGGCGAAGAGCTGCCAGCCGAACATGCCGACCAGCCGCTCGCCCGGCGCGTAAAGAGCGTGGCGGCTCTCGATCACCTCGCCCACGGCGAAGCTTCGCATCACGGCGCCGATCGCGACGGGGGTCGAATAGTTGGCGACGGCGGAGACCCAGCCGCGCATGGCGGGGTCGACCGACAGATACGCGTTGCGCACGCGGAACTGCCCTTCCGCCAGGGCGGGCAGGGGCGCCGACACGACCTCGAAGTGCTCTGCCTGCGGGATGCCGTCGGGGCGGGAGCGCAGGCGGACCTGCCGGTTCATGGGGTTCTCCAGGCTCCGAGGAATCGCTGAAGCAGGGTCCCGATCAGGTCGACGTTGTAGCCGCCCTCCTGGATGAGCGCGGCCGGCAGCTTCAACGCGGAGATCGCCGCGGCGGCGCGGGCGAAGCCCTCGGCGGTGACCTTCAGGAAGTTCAGCGGCTCGTGCTCGGAGGCGTCGAAGCCGAGGGAGACGACCAGCGCATCCGGCGCGAAGGCGCGGATCGCGGCCACGCCGGTGTCGATCGCACCGAGCCAGTCGGCGTCGCCGCTGCCCTGGGCGAGCGGCAGGTTGAGGTTGCGCCCCTCGCCGTCGCCCGCGCCGCGCTCCGCGGCGTGGCCGACGAACCACGGGTAGTAGCGGTTCGGGTCGCCATGGACCGAGACGGTCAGCACGTCGCCGCGCTCCCAGAAGATGCCCTGCGTCCCGTTGCCGTGGTGGCTGTCGATGTCGAGCACGGCGACGCGCGCCGCGCCGGCGTCGCGCAGCGCCTGCGCCGCGATGGCGGCGTTGTTGACGTAGCAATGGCCGCCGGCGCGCGCCGCGTAGGCGTGGTGGCCGGGCGGGCGGCAGAGCGCATAGGCCGTGCGGCCTTGCGCGGCTTCACCCGCCGCGGCGAGCGCGCAGGCGGCCGCCCCCAGCGCGGCGTCCCATGTCCCCGGCCCGATCGGGCAGGCGGTGTCGGCCATGTGCCAGCCGGCGCGACCGACGAGGCCCTTCGGGATCCGAGCGCCCTCGGCCAGCATCTCCGGCGTTGGGTGCATGTTGGCGACGACCTCTGGGCCGGGGTCCGGCAGGGCGGCCCAGCCCGTGGCGGCATCCTGCAGGAAGGCAAGATAGGCGGGATCGTGCACCGCCTCGAGCGCGCGGCGCGATGCCTCGGGCGGTGTGTCGGGGAGGATGCCGAGCTGTGCCAGGCCGCCGGCCAGCGCGGCGGCCCGGGCCGGCACTTCGTAATTCTCCCGCAACCGTCCGCGCATCAGGAAGAAGCGCGGATGGTGCTGCTGCTCGGCAGGGTGGGCAAAGGCCTTCATCCGTCGCAGGCTAGACGTCGGGACGCCGCGCGGGAACAGCGTGGCCGGGAAGGCAAAGCATGACGACACTCGACCCTGGCGCGCGCCGCGCCATCCTCGACGCCTGCGACGCGCTGCGCGAAGACGGCACGAGGATGCTGGAGCGCCTGGTGCGCTGCCCCTCGACATTGGGCAACGAGGCCTCGGCGCTGAACGAAATGGCGCGGATCTACGAGGGCATCGGCCTGCGGCCGCAGCGCGTGCCGGTCGCGGTGGAGGCGCTCAAGGATCATCCGGGCTTCTCGCCGCCGCTGATCGCCTATGACGGGCGTGACAACGTCGTCGCGATCCATCGCCCGCGCGAGGCGAGGGGACGAAGCCTGGTGCTGCAGGGCCATGTGGACGTGGTGCCGGAGGGCGCCGAGGACGAGTGGACCACGCCGCCCTTCGAGCCCGCGATCCGCGGCGGGCGCATGTATGGCCGCGGCGCGGGCGACATGAAGGCCGGCATCATCTCCTACGTCACCGCCTTCCGCGCGCTGCGCGAAGCTGGGCTGCAGCCGGCCGCCGAGGTGCAGATGCATTCGGTGATCGAGGAGGAATGCACCGGCAACGGCGCGCTCGCCTGCATGGTCGCGATGCCGAAGGCCGATGCGGTGATCATCCCGGAGCCGGGGCCGGGCCTGCCGGCGCTCTATTCCGCCGAGGTCGGCGTCGTCTGGGCCTTCGTCACCGTCACCGGGCGGCCGGCGCATGTGCGCGACAAGCAGGCCGGGGTGAACGCGGTGGAGGCGGCGATGGCCGTCTGGACCCGCTTCGAGGCCTATGAGCGCGAGATGAACCGCGGCGAGCGGATCCACGCCAGCTTCCGCGGCGTGAACCACCCGGTGAACGTCAACCTCGGCACCTTCGAGGGCGGCGAGTGGAACAGCTCCGTCGCGACACGCGCGCGGCTCGGCCTGAGGGTCGGCGTGATGATGGGGAACACGGCGGACGCCGTGCGCGCCGACATCGAGCGGATCGTCGCCGAGGCAGCGGGAGACCCAGCGATGAAAGGTGCGAAGGTGAAGGTCGAGTTCAGGGGCTTCCACGCCGATCCCTGCGTCTTCGACACTGCCTCCCCGATCGTGCAGCTCGCCACCCGCAGCTACGCGGAGGTGAGCGGGAACGAGCTGCGGGACTACCCTGCCACGGGCCTGACGGACGGGCGCTTCTTCCAGCTCTACCAGGGCACGCCGGTCGCCTGCTTCGGCCCCGACGCGCAGGAGATCCACGGCATCGACGAGAGCGTGGGGCTGGATTCGATGCACGACATCACGCGCTCCATCGCGCTCTGCATCGCCGAATGGTGCGGGGTGGAGCGCGCGCCGTGACGACGAACCTGCCGCTCTCCGGCGCGCGGCTCTGGGAGAGCCTGATGGAGTATGCCCGCATCGGCGCGACGCCGAAGGGCGGGTGCAACCGGCAGACCCTGACCGAGCTGGATGGCGAGGCGCGGCGCCTGCTGCAGCGCCAGGCGGAAGCCGCGGGCGCGGCGCTCACGCTCGACCGCGTCGGCAATATGGTGCTGACGCGGCCCGGGCGCGATCCGTCGCGCAAGCCGGTCGCGATCGGCAGCCACCTGGACACGCAGCCGACAGGAGGAAAATTCGACGGCGTGCTCGGCGTGCTGGCGGGGCTCGAAATCCTGCGCGCGCTGCAGGAGGCGGGCGTCGAGACCGAGGCGCCGGTGGTGCTGGTCAACTGGACCAACGAGGAGGGCGCGCGCTTCTCGCCGCCGATGATGGGCTCGGGCGCCGCGATGGGCATCTTCCCGGAGGCGGAGGTGCTGGCCAAGACCGATGCGGCCGGCGCGGTGTTCGGCCAGGAACTGGCCCGCATCGGCTGGGCGGGCGAGGCCGATCCGGCCGGCTTGCGCGACCTCGGCGCGTATTTCGAGCTGCATATCGAGCAGGGGCCGGTGCTGGAGCGGGAGGGGATGGAGGTGGGCATCGTCACTCACGCCCTCGCCCAGCACTGGTTCGACGTGACCGTGACTGGCGCGGAAGCGCATGGCGGCAGCGCCATGGCCGGGCGACGCGACGCGCTGATGGCCGCGGCCGAGGTCGCCTCCATGATCGAAGGCGCGGCGCTGGAGGCCGGCGCGCGCGCCACGATCGGGCGCATGACGCTGCACCCCGACAGCCGCAACGTCGTGCCCGGGCGCGTCTGGTTCAGCCTCGACACGCGGCACGACCATCGGGACCAGTTGGCAGCGCTCGCGGCGACGCTGCGCGGCGAGGCGGCGCGGATCGGCGTGCGGCGCGGCGTGTCCGTGGCTCTCGAGGATTTCTGGATCTCCCCCGCGACGCCCTTCGACCCGACGCTGGTCGGGCGGCTGCGGGAGGCGGCGCGGGCGCGCGGCACCGCGCATCGCGACATGCCGACCGCGATCGGGCACGATGCCGTCTATGTTGCCCGGCGTTTGCCGGCGGCGATGCTCTTCGTGCCCTGCCATGGCGGGCTGAGCCACAACGAGGCGGAGAGCATCCCGCCGGGCTGGGCCACCGCGGGGCTGATGGTGCTGGCCGATGCGGTGCTCGAGACCGCCGGGCGGGCAGGGGGTTGAGCATGCGCGTCGCGATCGGCGGTTTCCTCCACGAATCCCACTCCTTCGCGCCGCGTCCGACCGGCTGGGTCGATTTCCTCGAACCCGGCGGCTGGCCCGCCGTGCAGTCGCCCGCGACGCTGATCGAGGCGCTGCGCGGCACGGCGGTGCCCGCCGCCGGCGCGATCCGCGCGGCGGAGGAAGCGGGCGCGGCCATCGCCCCGCTCTGGTGGGGCTTCGCCAACCCCGCCGGCCCGGTCAGCGCCGAGGCCTTCGAACGGCTCGCCTCGCGCCTGATGGCGGAACTCCAGGCGGCGCAGGACGCCGGGCCGCTCGACGGGCTCTATCTCGACCTGCACGGCGCGATGGTCGCCGAGCACTTCCCGGATGCGGAAGGCGAGCTGCTGCGGCGCGCGCGGGCGATCCTGGGGCCCGACGTGCCGATCGCGGCGAGCCTCGATCCGCATTGCAACCTGACGGCCGAGATGGTGCGCCATGCCGACCTGCTGTCGCCCTTCCGCACCTATCCGCATGTGGACATGAAGGAAGCCGGCGCGCGTGCCATGGCGCTGCTGTTGGCCCGAGCCGCGCGCGGCGAGCCCTTCGCCAAGGCGTACCGGCAGCTCGACTACCTCATCCCGATCACCAGCCAGTGCACGCTGGTGGCGCCCATGGCGGAGGTGATGACGGCGCGGCAGGCGATCGCGGCGAAGCTCGGCGCGGCGGAACTCGCGCTCTGCTTCGGCTTTCCCTATGCCGACTTCGCGGATTGCGGCTGTGCGCTGGTCGCCTATGGCGTTACGCAGGACGCGGCGGATGCGGCAGCCGATGCGCTGCTGCGCGAGATGAAGCTGCGTGAGCAGGATTTCGCTCAGGCCGTGCTGCCGGCCGCGGAGGCGGTGGCGACCGCGATGCGGCTGGCGGATGGGCAGGCTCCGGTCGTGATCGCCGACACCCAGGACAACCCGGGCGGCGGCGGGCATGGCGACACGACCGGGCTGCTTGCGGAGCTGCTGGCGCAGCGCGCTGAGGGCGTCGCCTTCGGGCTCATCAACGACGCCGAAAGCGCGGCGCGCTGCCATGCGGCGGGCGAGGGGGCGCGGGTGACGCTGGCACTCGGCGGGAAATCCGACGGCTCGCCCCTGCATGTCGACGCGCGGGTGATGCGGCTGTCCGACGGGCGCTTCACCTGCACTGGCCCGATGGCGGGCGGGAATGTCGCCGAGCTCGGCCCGACGGCGCTCATCGGCATCGGCGGCGTCGCGGTGGTCGTCACCTCCCGCAAGATGCAGGCCTATGACCAGGCGCTGTTCCGCCATCTCGGCGTCGAGCCGGCGCAGCAGCGCATCCTGGCGCTGAAGTCGTCGGTCCATTTCCGTGCCGACTTCCAGCCCATCGCGCGCGCCGTGCTCGTGGCCGCGGCGCCGGGCCCGGTGGTGGCGGATCCGGCCACGCTGCCCTTCCGCCATCTCAGGCCAGGGCTGCGGCTGCGTCCGGGCGACAACCGGCGCACCGGCTGAATGCGGCTTGCGCATCCGATCCTCGTGCAGCGTCTCCGGTCGCTGCCCGACGCCTTCCCGGAACTCGCAGCGGATGCCAAGGCCGCCGGCGTGCGGCTGCTCGAGGTACTGCAGGAGGACTGGAGCACCGGCGCGATGCGGTTCGATGGGCCGGGCGAAGCGCTGTACGCGGCGGTGGCTGGCCCTGCGCTCCTCGGCATCGGCGGCCTGACGCGGGATCCCTATCTGCGCGGGGAAGCCGCCGGGCGGGTGCGGCGGCTCTATGTGCGTCGCGCGGCGCGCAGGCATGGCGTGGGCAGCGCGCTGCTGGCGGCGATCGCCGAAGGGGCGCGTGCCGCGGGCTGGCAGCGCCTGCGGGTGCGCGCTCCGGTCGACGCCTTCGCCTTCTACGAGGGCTGCGGCTTCGTCCGCATGGTGGGCGAGGCGGCCGCGACGCACACGCTTCCGCTCAGCCCCGCTCAGCGAGGAAGCGCGTGACATCCGCTTCGCGCGGGATCGGGGCGACGGCGCCGTAGCCCTGCGTCGACAGCGCGGCGGCGGCATTGGCGTAGCGCGCCGCCGCCTCCACCGCCTCGCCCGCCAGACGCCGGGCCAGGAAGGCGCCCGCGAAGGTGTCGCCCGCCCCCGTGGCATCGACCGCCCGGACGGGGAAGCCGGGGATGCGCGCGCGCCGCTCCCGCGTCGCGACCAGCACGCCCTCCGGCCCGAGCTTCAGCAGCACCAGCGGACAGAGAGCGAGGTAGGCGTCGGCGATCGAGTCCGGCGTATCCAGCCCGGTCAGCGCCTGTGCGTCCTCGAGCGAGGGGAAGCAGAGATCCGCCATGGCGATCGCCGCCTGGATGCAGGCCCGGGCGCGGGCGAGGGGCCAGAGGCGTAGGCGGAGATTGGTGTCGAAGGACACGGTCACGCCGGCCTCCCGCGCCACCTCCATCGCACGGAAGGCGGCATCGCAGGAGGCGGCCGAGATGCCGAGGGTGATGCCGGACAGGTGCAGCGCCCGCGCGCCGCGGATCGCCGCCTCCGGCAGGCTGCCGGGGCCGAGGCGCGCGGCGGCGCTGCCGCTGCGGTGGAAGGTGAAGTGGTGGCCGCGCTCGTCATGGGTGACGAAGTAGATCCCGGTGGGCGCGGCGGGGTCGCTGCGGGTCGGCGCGTCGTCCACGCCCTCCGCCCGCCACAACGCGCGGAAGGCGGCGCCGGCGCGGTCCTCGCCGAGCGCGGTCAGCATCGCCACGCGCGCGCCGCTGCGCGCCGCGGCGATCGCGGCGTTGGACGCGTCGCCACCGAAGCCTTCGAGATACAGGCGCCGGCCGTCGCCCTCGTCCGGCAGCTGGTTGAACTCCAGCATCGGCTCGCCGAAGCAGATGAGGTCGCTCATGCCTGCATGAGCCCGAGCACGTCGCGCGCCGCCGCCTCCACCGCGGCGCGCTCCCCGCGCTCGAGCAGGCCTTCGTCCACCAGGCGCCCGCCGATGCCGACGAAGGCGGCGCCAGCCGCGAAGTAGTCGGGCGCGTTGCGGGCCTCCACGCCGCCGGTCGGGCAGAAGGCGACCCCTGGGAAAACCGCGCGCAGCGCCTTGATGTGGGCGGGTCCGCCGGCGGAGGAGGCCGGGAAGATCTTCACCGCATCGGCGCCCGCGGCGAGGGCGGCGCGCACCTCGGTCGGCGTCAGGGCGCCGAGCAGCGCGCAGGCGCCGCGGGCGCGCGCCGCATCGGCGACGGCCGCGTCCACCCAGGGCGCGACCAGGAAGCGCGCGCCGGCGTCGAGGCAGGCATCGGCCGCCGCGCGGTCCGGCACGGTGCCGGCGCCGACGAGCAGCGCCGGGTCGGCGGCGAGGCGGCGGATCAGCCCCGGCGCATCGGGCACGGTGAGCGTGATCTCGAAGACGGTGAGGCCGACGTCGCGCAGCCATTCCACCGCGCGCTCCGCCAGCTCGGGCCGCGTGGTGCGGATCACCGGCACGACGCGCGCGGCGGAGAGGCGCGGGATCAGCTTGTGCATGGCATGTCCTCAGCTGGCGATGCGGCGGGCGGCCCGGGCAGTTGCCTGGCGCTCGGCGCGCGCGGCACCCGCGGGGGGCGCGAGCAGCGCGGCGGTGGCGGCCAGCGCCTCGGTCCAGGCGAGCTGGACGATCGCGGCGGCCCCGCCCGGCGCCGAGCTCTCCGTCACCTCGCAGGGGATGAGCAGCGTCGCGGCAGCGGCCAGCGGCGAACGCGCGCGGGTCAGAGCGACCACAGTCGCACCCCCCGAAGCCGCGAGGCGCGCGGCCTCCACCACCTCGCGCTCGGCGCCGGAGCGCGAAAGGCACAGCGCGACGGCGTCGCCCTCGATCATCGCGGCGGCGAGCCCCTGCAGCGCGCCGTCGTCCCGCGCGGCGACGGCGCGGCACAAGGGCATGAGGGAGGCTTCGAGGTGACGGGCGGCGGCGAAGGATGCGCCGCAGGCCCAGATCTCGACGCGAGTGGCGCGCAGCAGGGCGAGCGCCGCCCGCGCCACGGGTCCCCCATCGAGCGACTCGCGGGCGGCGCCGAGCGCGGCGAGCGCGGCGTCGAAGACGGCGGCGGGTGCCTCGTCGGGCGGCAGACCGGGGCCGAGGCTCCTCGCCACGGGCCGCGGCGGGCCCTCGCCGCGGATGAGCGTCAGGCGAAGCTCGGCGAAGCCGTCAAGGCCGAGGGCGCGGCAGAAGCGGATCACCGTGGGTTCTGAGACGCCGGCGGCGCGGGCGAGGGAGGCGACCGTCGCCTCCGTCACCGCGCCGGGGTCGGCGGCGACGAGCTCCGCGACCTTCCTCTCGGCGGGCGTGAGGCGGTCGCGCAGCGCGGCGATGCGGTCGGCGAGCGGCGGCTCCCTCATTCCCGGCAGGCTAGCCCGCGCCGGGCCCTGCTGTGAACGGCGCAGCCGCCGCGGGCAGGGCCGTCCGGATCCGGATCGGGCTGGCGGCTCAGCGCCGCGTGACCTCCTCCAGCGTCTCGGCCGTGGCGCCGAGCGTTCGCGCCGCGTCGCCCGCCTCGGCCACCCGTGCCGCGGCCTCGGCGAGGCCGGCATCGAGCGCCGCCGTGGAGGTGCCAAGACGGCCGACCGCCGTGCCGAGCTCGGCGAGGTTGCTGCGCAGGCCGTGGACCGCGTCGCGCTGGTCCTGCATGGCGGCCTCGAGGTCGCGCAGGGCGCGCCGAAGCCGATTGTCCTCGGTGTCGGGGAAGTCGATGATGACGGCGTTGGGGTGCGCCGTTCGGTCAGGGGCGCCCATGGCTCCCTCCAAAATCTTAACTGAACAATACCAAACGTTCCGATTTGGAGACAAGAGCCTATTTTTTCTTCAAAGGCCGGCCAAGCCCACCACAAGACACGCCGCAGCACCCCCGCTGAGCAGCCAGCGCAACCGCAGGTAGTTCTCCGGCACCAGGCCATGGCGTGCCGCCAGCGCCTCGGTCCCCGCCGTGGCGAGTATCCCGAGCGCCAGCAGCCCGAGCGCCATCGAGGGCGGCAGCAGGAGCGCCAGCCAGGCGACGAGGGCCGGAATCACCCCGAAGCCGAGCCGCGGCCACTCGGCCCGGCGCTCGTTGGGCGGCGCGGACAGCGCCAAGCCCCAGTGCACTGCCCCGAGGAAGGCCAGGATGACCGCGCCATAGGCCACCAGCCCGAACGCGGCGCCCGGCCAGCTGAGCCAGACGCCCGCAGCCAGCGCGGCAAAGGGGACCAGCCCCGCAGGTCCCAGGATCCGCGCCGGCAAGGGAAGAGCTTCACTCGTGTCGTTCTGCATGGGGCCCCATTTCCGTTCGCGCCAACGCGGCGCAACCCCCGGCGGTTGGCCCCGGCGGGCGATCCGGGGAAGACGCGGCGGGGGATGGCGGCAGGACGGCGCCGCCGTCGGGGTCCCGACCTCGTCCTGAGACGGGCATCCGCAACGGATCGCAGCCACCTGGCGGCGGGCTGCGTTTGATCCCGCCGGCGCGCGACCGCATTCTGCGCGCCTCCCTGTACCCCGGACGCCTGCACAGATGGCCATCGGCCTCGAAATCCTGCTGATCCTGCTGCTTGTCCTGCTCAACGGCGCCTTCGCTATGAGCGAGCTCGCGATCGTCTCGGCGCGCAGGGCGCGGCTCATGGCGATGCAGCGCAAGGGCAGCGCCGGGGCCGCCGCGGCCATCGCGCTCGCCGAGGACCCGCAGCGCTTCCTGCCGACGGTGCAGGTGGGCATCACGCTCGTCGGCATCCTGGCCGGCGCCTTCGGCGGCGCGCGGCTGTCCGGCGCGCTCGCCGGCGTCGTGGCGCTGGTCCCGGGGCTCGCCTCCGCGGCGGCGGAGATCGCCTTCGCCCTCGTCGTCGTGATGATCACCTACCTGTCGCTGATCATGGGCGAGCTCGTGCCGAAGCAGCTCGCGCTGCGCCATGCCGAGACCATCGCCGTCGTCGTCGCACGGCCGCTCGCCTGGCTGTCGCGGGCGACGTCGCCGATCATCTGGGTGCTCTCCACCTCCTCCGCGCTCGTGCTCCGGCTGTTTGGCCGGCACGACCCTGCGGACGGCGCGGTGACCGAGGAGGAGGTGAAGGCCGTGGTCGCCGAGGGCGCGACCTCCGGCGCGATCGAGACCGAGGAGCGCCAGATGATCGAGCGCGTGCTGCGCCTCGCCGACAAGCCGGTGCGTGCACTGATGACGCCGCGCACCGAGCTCGAATGGATCGACCGCACCGCGCCGGCGGAGGACGTGGCCCGGCGGCTCCGCGCCTCCGGCGTCACGCGCTTCATCGTGGCGGAGGGACGGGTCGACAACGTGGTCGGCGTGGTCGCGGCGAAGGACCTGCTGGACCAGCTGCTGGAGGGGCGTGCGCTGGCCGTCCAGGCGGCGACGCGCCAGCCGATCGTCCTGCCCGACACCCTCTCGGCGCTGGATGCGCTGGAGCGCCTGAGGGGCGATCCGATCGGGCTGGCCCTCGTGCTCGACGAGTACGGCAGCTTCGAGGGCGTGGTGACGGCCTCCGACCTGCTCGAGGCGATCGTCGGCGAGCTCGGCGTGTCGGAGACGACGGAATCCAGGCCTGCCGTGCGCCGCCACGACGGCAGCCTGCTGCTGGACGGGCTGATGGCGAGCGACGAGCTGAAGTCCCGCCTCGACCTGCCCGACCTGCCGCGGGAGGGCACGTATCACACGGTGGCCGGGCTGATGCTCGCACTGCTGCAGCGGGTGCCGAAGGAGGGCGACCGGATCGCCTGGGCCGGGTGGCGCTTCGAGATCATCGACATGGACGGCCGCCGCGTGGACAAGGTGCTGGCCGTGAAGGAGGAGGCGCCGGACGCCACTCTCCGGTAATTCCGCAGGGCGCGCGCGCAACGACGCGCAACCGCGGCCGTGCCGCGGCTTTGCCTTCCGGGCGCAGTGCTACGACGCCCCGAAGGAGCAAGCGCATGATCCGTCGTTCCATGCTCGGCGTGCTCGCCGCTCATGTCGTGTCCGGCCCTGGCCTCGTCCTGGCGCAGGGCACCCAGCAGAACCAGAGCGGGATGCAGAACCAGGCCGGGCAGGGGGTCGTGTCGAGCCAGACCGCGCCGGCAAGCGAGATGCAGGCGCAGATGCTCGGCGGCATGGCCTTCGCGCTGGCCACCGCGCAGCTCGCCGAGCGGATGGCGGAGAACCCGGCCGTGAAGCTGTTCGGTCAGCTCGAGGCCGAGGAGCAGACCGCCTTCATGACCGCGCGCCAGATGGCGGGGCTCCGCGTCCCGACGGTGGAGCTGATGCGCGAGGAGCAGCGCCAGATGATGATCCGCATGCGCGACATGCGGGGCGCCGAGTTCGATCGCGCCTTCATCCGGGCGCAGGTGCAGGGCCACCAGGAGTTGCTGCGCCTGCATCAGGCGGCAGCCCAGAACCCGACGAGCCGCGAGGAGGGGATGCTGGCGACCGTCGCCGTGCCGCCCATCCGCACGCACCTCGTGATGCTCGAGGGCATCGAGCGGTCGATGCGCGGCTGACGATCCCCACGACGTCGCCTGCGGCGCCGCCGCGGGGGCCCCGTGTTGGCGCTGATCCTCCTGGGCCTGGCTCATCCTGCCTCGGCGGAGCCGAGGCAGGGCCCAGGGGGGGGGCGAAGGGGGAGGGCGGGACCGCGGTGTCCTGTGCGGGGCTGAGGCCGGCGGCGGTCAGGCGCCGGCGGCGTGGGACTTGGCGATGGGGGCGACGAACTGGGGCTCGGTGTCCCACGGGAAGAGGATCCAGGTGTCCTGCGACACCTCGGTGATGAAGGTGTCGACGGTCGGCTTGCCGTGCGGCTTCGCGTAGACGGTGGCGAAGTGCGCCTTGGGCAGCAGGGCGCGCACCACCTTCGCGGTCGTGCCGGTGTCGACCAGGTCGTCGATGATCAGCCAGCCTTCGCCGCGGCTCTCGAGCGCGGCGGAGGGCGGCTTCACCACGCTCGGCTCGCCGCGCTTCTCCTCGTCATAGGTGACGATGGAGACGGTCTCGATCAGGCGGCATTCCAGCTCGCGCGCGATGATCGCGGCCGGGATCAGGCCGCCGCGGGTGATCGCGACCATGCCCTTGTAGGGCCCGCGCTCCACCAGCCGCCAGGCGAGCGCCTTGGCGTCGCGGTGCAGCTGGTCCCAGGTGACCGTGTAGTAGCGGATCGCCATCCCATCCCCCATCAGAACAGCTTCCCGCCATCGGGCACCTTGATGTCGGGCCGGATCAGCACGACGGCGCCGTTCTCGTCGGGCACGCCGAGCACGAGCACCTGGCTCTCGAAGCCGGCGATGCGGCGCGGCGGGAAGTTCACCACGGCGAGCACCTGCCGCCCGATCAGCCGGTCGGGCACGTAGTGCACCGTGAGCTGGGCGGAGGATTGGCGCACGCCGATCTCGCCGCCGAAATCGACCCAGAGCTTGATCGCGGGCTTGCGCGCCTCGGGGAAGGCCTGGGCATCCACGACGGTGCCCACGCGGATCTCAACCTTCTCGAAGTCGGCGTGCTCGATCTGGTCCATGGCGCGTCCTAGCGCGGGGCCGGGCGGGCGGGAAGGGCCGGCCGCGGCCGGAGGACGGCTTGCGCGCCCGCGGCGAGAGGTTCATGCAGTCCGAAAGTTGCGTGGAGGGGACGGGATGAGCCTGCCGGTGACGCCGAGCCTCCGGCTCGACGGACAGCGCGCCCTGGTGACGGGCGCGAGCAAGGGGATCGGGCGCGCCGGCGCCGTCGCCCTCGCCGCCGCCGGGGCCGAGGTGGTGCTCGCGGCGCGCAGCGCCGCCGAGATGGAGGCGACGGTCGAGGGGATGCGCGCCGCCGGGCTGCGCGGGACGGCCGCGCCGCTCGACGTCACCGACCGCGCCGCGGTGCGCGCGCTGGTCGCGGCACAGGGTCCCTTCGACGTGCTGGTGAACAATGCCGGCACCAATATCCGCGAGCCCTTCCTGGAGGTCCGCGACGACAGCCTCGACCGGCTGCTGGATCTCAACATCCGGGCGATGTTCACCGTGGCGCAGGCGGTGGCGCAGGGGATGGCCGCGGCCGGCAAGCGCGGGGCGATCGTCAACCTCTCCTCGGTCAACGGCCACGTCGCGGGCGCCAACCGCAGCGTCTACACGGCGACGAAGCATGCGGTGGAGGGCATGACGAAGGCGCTCGCTTTCGAGCTCGGCCCGCTCGGCATCCGGGTGAACGCCGTGGCTCCGGGCTTCGTCGAGACACCGCTGACGGCGCCGGTGCTCGCGGATCCGAAGTTCCGCGACCGCGTGGTGCGCTCCATGCCGCTCGGGCGCGTCATGGGAGTGGAGGACATCATGGGGGCGATCGTGTTCCTGGCGTCGGATGCGAGCCGGATGGTCACGGGGACGAGCCTGGTGATCGACGGCGGCAGCCTGACGCACTAGGCGCGGCGCACGCGGCATCTCCCTCCCCCGCCTGCGGGGGAGGGTCGGGGTGGGGGCGGTGACTCGGCGCGCACCTCATCCTCGAACCCCACCCAACCCTTCCCCGCGAGCGGGGAAGGGCTTCAGGCTAGCGAACAGGACCCACGCATGAAGCGCGACTTCCACGCCCCCGGCCGCAGCGCCGTCTATGCCGCGAACGGGATGGCGGCGACCTCCATGCCGCAGGCGACGCTGGCCGCGCTCGACGTGCTGCGCGCCGGCGGCAATGCGCTCGATGCGGCGATCGCGGCGGCCGCGGTGCTCGCCGTCGTGGAGCCGCAGAGCACCGGCATCGGCGGTGACTGTTTCTGCCTCTACGCGCCCGCCGGCACCGGCAAGGTGATCGCGATGAACGGTTCCGGCCGTGCGCCGGCCGGCGCGACGCCGGAGGCGCTGCGCGCCGCGGGTCTGACAGCGATGGAGCCGCTCTCGGCGCATTCCGTCACGGTCCCCGGCGCCGTCGCGGCGTGGGAGGCGCTGGCGAAGGCGCATGGACGCAAGGGGCTGGACGAGCTGCTGCAGCCTGCCATCCGCTTCGCGGAGGAGGGGTTTCACCTCTCCGCTCGCGTCGCGCTCGACTGGTCGGGCTCGGTCGGCAAGCTGTCGAAGCACCCGGCCAGCGCGCGGCATTTCCTGAAGGACGGCGAGGCCTTCGCCCTCGGCGACCGCTTCGTCCAGCCTGCGCTGGCCCGTACGCTGCGCGCCGTCGCGAAGGGCGGCGCCCGGGCCTTCTACGAGGGCGAGGTCGCGGCCGACATCGTCCGCACGCTGCAGGAAGCCGGCGGCACGCATACCGAGGCCGACTTCGCCACCGCGCTGCAGGGTGCCGAGTTCGTCGAGCCGATCCGGCGCGCCTGGCAGGGCATGGAGGTGTTCCAGTGCCCGCCCAACGGCTCCGGCCTGCTGGTGCTGATGATCCTCGGCATGCTGGAGCGCTTCGGCGCGGCGGAGGGCGGGGCGTTGTCGGTTGAGCGGCTGCACCGCCACGTCGAGGCGGCGCGGCTCGCCTATCGCGACCGCGACGCATTTCTCGCCGACCCGGCGCAGATCGAGGTGCCGGTCGCGAAGCTGACCTCGGACGACTACCTGCGCGCGCTCTCGGCGCTGATCCGCGACGACGCGGCGATGGGCGAGATGCCGGCGGCGGGCGAGGCGGATTGGGCGAAGCACCGCGACACAGTCTATCTCTGCGTCGTGGACCGCGACGGCAATGCCTGCTCCTTCATCAACTCGCTCTTCGAGGGCTTCGGCACCGGCATCCTCGCCGAGGGCTCGGGCGTGATGCTGCACAACCGCGGCTACGGCTTCCGCCTGCAGGAAGGCCATCCGAACTGCATCGCGCCGCACAAGCGGCCGATGCACACCATCATCCCCGGCATGGTGATGAAGGACGGCCAGCCGCTGATGCCCTTCGGCGTCATGGGCGGGCATTTCCAGCCCATGGGGCAGACGCTGTTCCTGTCGAACCACTTCGACTACGGCCTCGACGTGCAGGAGGCGCTGGACGCGCCGCGGCTCTTCCCGCGCGCGGGCAAGGTGCAGGTGGAGCACGGCATCCCGCTCTCCGTCGTGGATCGCCTGAACCGGCTGGGGCACGAATGCGAGCGGATCGAGAAGCCGCATGGCGGCGGGCAGGCGATCCTGATCGACCGCGCGCGCGGCTGCCTCGTCGGCGGATCCGACCCGCGCAAGGACGGCTGCGCGCTCGGCTACTGAGGCAGGGTGGCAGGGGAGGGCGCCGCCCTCCCCCTCGCGTCAGCGCGGCGCGACGTCGAAGGTGAAGAGCCGCGTGGTGTCGTCCTCCGGCGCGAACCAGAAGCGCAGCCCGTTGCCGTGCGGCGCCACGAAGAACGGGTTCTGGGTCATCGGCAGGCCGCGCTCCGTCCAGAGCTCGACCGGCAGCTGGAACACGGGCTGGACGCGCAGCAGGTCCACCAGCTCGACGCCGCCGAGCGCAAAGGCAGGGCCGGACGGCCCCTGCGGCCGATAGGTGTTCAGGCCGGAACACAGCGCGAGCCCGTCCCCGACCGACTTGCAATCCTGGTAGTCCACATAGTGCGAGGGGTTCGGGCGCCGCAGCGCCTCCGGCCGCGCATCGAGATTCGTGGGCCGCCCGTCGGCGCCGATCGGCCAAGCGTAGAAGCGACGCGAGCCCCAGGACACACCGTGCAGCGTGCCGCCCGCGCGGTCCATCACCAGCCCGCCGATGTGGTCGGCGAAGCGGAACACCTCCTCCGCCTGCATGCTCCGCGGGTCCACGCGATAGACGATGCTGCGACCGTTCGGCCGGTACTCAGCGACCGGCATCCAGATATGCGTGCCGTCGAAGTCGATGCCGCCCGGGTGGTAGATGTCGCCCTCCGCGAGCGTCAGGCTCCGCAGCAGCCGGCCCTCGGCGTCGAATTCATAGAGGTGCCCGCGGCCGCGGCCGGGCGTGCGGTCCAGCCCGTCGCGCGGTTCCGCGAAGCGCTGCGTGCGCTCGTTGATCTCGACTGACGACATGTAGAAGCGCTCGCCGATGCGCACCATGCCCTGCGGGTGCTCCGTGCGGAACTGCAGCGTCACCGTCCCAGCTGGCGTCCAGACCGCGCCGCGGTCGAGCCGCCGCAGCCGCTCGGCGATGCCGTCCTGCGCGACGGCCGGCGCGGCGACGAGAAGGGCGGCCATGAGCGCCGCGGCGGGGGCCGGCCTGGTCATGGCGGCGACGCTGGCGCGGGCTGCACGGGGCGGTCAAGACATGCTTTCCTGACACCCAGCGCACTCACCGCGTCGTCACCTGTCGAGAAGCCCACGCATGACCGAGCCCTGCGATCTCTCCGCCGTTGCGGCGCGCCGCCTGATCGGCGCGCGCAAGCTGAGCCCCGTGGAACTGCTGGAGAGCTGCCTTGCGCGGATCGATGCGGTGAACCCGGCGGTCAACGCGATGGTCGCCATGGACACCGACCGCGCGCGCGACGCCGCGAAGGCCGCGGAGGCGGCGGTGACCCGCGGCGGACCGCTCGGCCCGTTGCACGGCCTGCCGGTCGGCATCAAGGACCTCGACGAGACGGCGGGGCTGCGCACCACCTGGGGCAGCCCGCTCTTCGCGGATCACGTGCCGGCGCAGGACGGGGCGATGGTCGCGAACCTGCGCAGGGCGGGCGCGATCGTGCTCGGCAAGACCAACACGCCGGAATTCGGCGCCGGCGCGAACACGCGCAACGTCGTCTATGGCGCGACGGGAAATCCCTTCGACACCACGAAGTCCGCCGCCGGCTCCTCCGGCGGGTCGGGCGTCGCGCTGGCCTGCGGGATGGTGCCGCTCGCCTCCGGCAGCGACACTGGCGGGTCACTGCGCAACCCGGCGGCGTTCAACGGCATCCTCGGCTTCCGCCCCTCGCCGGGGGTGGTGCCGTCGGAGCGGCGGCGGATCGGCTGGTCGCCGATCTCAGTGCTCGGACCGATGGCGCGCGACGCGGCAGATGCGGCGCTGATGCTTTCCGCCATGGCGGACGACGATGCGGTGGATCCGCTGGCCTATACGCTCCGCGGCCGGCCCGTGCGGCGTGGCGACCGCGACCTGTTCCCGCCACCGGGCGTGGACCTGGCGAGCTTGCGGGTGGCGGTCACGCCCGATTTCGGCTTCGCACCTACGGAGCGGCACATCCGGGAAGTCTTCGCGGAACGCGTCGCAAAGCTGGAATCGCTGTTCGGTCGGGTGGAGGCCGCGACCCCCGACTGCCGCGGCACCGACGAGGCCTTCGAGGTGCTGCGGGCCGCCGAGTTCCTCGCCGGCCATCTGGAGAAGGTGCAGAAGACGCCGGACAAGGTCGGCGCCAACGTGCGCACCAATGTCGAGGCGGCGCTGAAGTACAGCCTGCACGACTACTCCCGCGCTGCGGCCGAGCAGACCCGGATCTACCGCGGCTGGCAGGGCTTCTTCGACCGCCACGACCTGATCCTGACGCCGGCCATCACGCTCAGCCCGCGGAGCTGGCGCGAGCTCTACCCGGCCGAGATCGACGGCCAGCCGACCCGGACCTACTTCCACTGGCTCTCGCTGGCCTACGCCGTCTCGCTCGTCGGGCACCCGGCCGCGAGCGTGCCGCTCGGCCGCGACCGCGCCGGCATGCCCTTCGGCTTGCAGGTGGTCGGCCCGCGTGGCGGCGACGCGCTGGTGCTGGCGGCGGCCGCGGCAATCGAGGCGGCGGTTGCGGGCGATCCGGACCTCGCTCGCCCGGTGCCGGACATCGCGGCGCTGAAGGCGGCGCCGCCGATCGCCTCGATGCCGGAGTTCCGGACCTGGGGCTGAGCGCCTACCAACTGCGGTAGCGCGGCTGGCCGTAGCCGCTCGCGTAATGGGGGCGGCCATAGCCGTAGGAGGGCTGGCGCCAGCCCCGGTCGTAGCCGCTGTCCCAGCGCCGGTCGTAGTTGCGGTGGCGCGGCCGGTCATTGGCCGAGGCGATCGCGAGTCCCGCGATCGCCGCGCCGGCGCCGAGCGCCAGCGTGCCCGGCACGTTCAGGCTGCCGTCAGGATTGGTGCAGGCGCCGAGGAAGAGGGCGCCGGAGAGGGCAAGGGCGGGAAGCACGCGCATCAGGGGGTCCTCCACGGCTTCGGAGGATCGCCCCGCGTCAAGGCACCCGTCGGGCGGGGTCGTGGCGATGCGGTGCGGATCGTGGCGGCCCGGTGGCGCCGCCGGCCGGTCAGCCCCGCGCGCCGGAGAAGGCGTTGAAGGTCTGCAGGGTATAGGTGTCCTTGACCCCCGCGACCGTCTGCACCCGCTCCACGACGAAGAGGCCGATGTCCTGGTCGGACTCGAGGTAGAATTTTCCGAGCAGGTCGTACTGCCCGCTGATCGAGTGCATCTCCGACAGCTCGGGGATGGTGTCGGCCATCTCGCGCGCCACGCGATAGGCGTGGCCCATCTCGCATTTCACCATCACGAAGATCGCCCGCACCCCAGCCCTCCGACGCGCCGTGCCGGAGGGAGAGTGCGGGAAAGCGCGGCTTCGTGCCAGCCCGGGGCTCAGCGGCGGGCCAGCGCCTTGGCAGGCGCCAGCCCCGCCGGCTCGCGGAGCCCGCCGGGCGGGTCGTCGGGCGGGTCGGGGGTGCCGCGCAGCATCACCGCGACTGCGATCTGCACCCCGCCGAGCGTCAGGCCGAGGAAGAACCAGAGCAGTAGCAGCGGCCAGGGATGCGAGGGCGTGCGGAGCAGCACGCCAGCCGCCCCGCCCGGATCGGTCCAGACGATGGCCGCCGTCAGCAGGGTCGAGAGCCCGAAGCCGAGCAGGCCGTGCAGCACCAGGAAGCGAACCGCCACCGGCAGCCGCTTCCAGGCGCGTCGCGGGGCGGGGCGTCGCATGGCCGTCCTCCTTCGTCGGACACCGGCCGGAGCATGGAGGCGGGCAGGGGTGCCGGCCATGACGCGGATCAAGCGCGATCGGCTCGGGGATGCGGATGGTGACAATTCGGCACAGATGTTGCTGGACAGGATGTAGTACCCATCTGTGGGCCGGGCGTGGTTCCGGGCGGGCCGGGCGGCTCGCCCGTCTCGGGGATGCGACTTCCTCTGCCCCGCCGAACCAGCGTCACGTTCGCGGAACACTTGTCGGGGCTGCAACGGCGCGCCAGAACAGCGGGGACAGGATCCGGACCGCATGCGAACTCTTCCCCAGCTTGCCATCCTGGCGATCGTCGGGGGCCTCGGCGCCGCCTGGCATGTCTATGGCGAGCAGGTCGGGCTGCCGCGTCCGCTCGCGCTGGTCGGGCTGGAGGCGGCTGCGCCCACGGGGCAGCAGCGCGGCGGCGTAGGCGGCGGACCGGTCGGCGTCGTCGTCTCCCCGGTGCGGAGCGGCGTCGTGGTGGATCGCGCGGAGAGCGTGGGCACGGTACGCGCCCGCGACGCGGTTTCCATCACGGCCAAGGTGCCCGGGATCGTGCAATCGATCCGCTTCCAGGAAGGCCAGCGGGTCCGCGAGGGCGAGGTGCTGTCGGAGCTCGACGCGGCGGCGCTGCGGGCCGAGCTGGACCAGGCCCGTGCGCTGGCCGACGACGCGCGGAGCCAGCTCGTGCGCGCCCGCGGCCTTCAGGCCGGTCAGACCATCGCCGCTCAGCGGCTCGAGACGCTTGAGGCGCTGGGGCGCCAGGCGGAAGGCCGCGTCCGCCAGGCGGAGGCGCGGCTGCAGGAGCTGCAGGTCACCGCGCCCTTCTCCGGGCGCGTCGGCCTCCGGCAGGTCAGCGTCGGTGCGCTCGTCCAGCCGGGCACGGTGATCACCACCCTCGACGACATCTCCCGCGTCCGGGTCGAGTTCTCGGTGCCCGAGAACTTCGTCGCTCGCGTGCGCGTGGGCAGCCCGGTGGTGGCGCGCGCGGCCGCCTTCGGCGATCGCCGCTTCGAGGGACGCGTGGCTGTCCTCGACACCCGAATCGACCCCGCGACGCGGACGCTGCGCGTCATCAGCGAGTTCGACAACGCCGACGAGGCGCTGAGGCCCGGCCTGTTCATGACGGTCGACCTGGAGCTGGAGCGCCGTCCCGACGCGCTGCTCGTCGCCGAGGAAGCGCTCGACCCGATCGGGGATCGCAACTTCGTCTACGTCATCCGCGACAACCGGGCGCGACGGGTCGAAGTGCGCCTTGGCAACCGCCTGCCCGGCGAGGTGGAGGTGCTGTCCGGCGTCAGGGCCGGCGAACCGGTCGTGGTGCGCGGCATCCAGCGGCTGCGCAACGATGCGCCCGTGCGGGTGGTCGAGACGCTGACCCGGCCCACCTCCTGACCGCCCGCACGGAAGGCTGACGGCCATGGTCCTCTCGGACGTCTCGATCAAGCGGCCGGTCTTCGCGACGGTGATCAGCCTGCTGCTGGTGGTGCTCGGCATCGCATCGCTGATGCGCCTGCCGATCCGCGAGTATCCCGCGATCGACCCGCCGGTGATCTCGGTGACCACGCAGTATCGCGGGGCCTCGGCAGCCGTCGTGGACACCCAGATCACCGAGCTGATCGAGGCGGCGGTCGCCGGGATTGAGGGCATCAAGTTCATCACCTCGCAGTCGCGCGACGAGCGCAGCCAGGTGACGATCGAGTTCCGCCTGACGCGCAACGTGGATGCTGCCGCGAACGATGTGCGCGACCGTGTCGCCCGTACCCTGGCGCGCCTGCCGGAACAGGCCGACCAGCCGGTGGTGCAGAAGGTGGACGGCGACGCGCGGCCGATCCTCTGGATCGCGCTCGTCTCCGACCAGCTCTCGGGGATGGACCTGACGGAGCTGGCGCGGCGGCGCTTCGCCGACCGACTGGCGATCGTCGAAGGCGTTGCGCAGGTCCTCGTGCTCGGCGAGCGCCGGCCGGCCATGCGCCTCTGGCTCGACCGCCAGTCCCTGGCGGCGCGCGGGCTCACCGTGCAGGACGTCGAGGACGCGATCCGGCGCGAGAACATCGAGCTCCCGGGCGGCAGGCTCGAGAGCTCGGCGCGCGAGCTGACGGTGCGCACCGACACGCGGATGAGCCGCCCCGAGCAGTTCCGCCAGGTGGTGATCAGCCGCTCCAGCGGCGGGCAGGTGCTGCTCGGCGACGTCGCCACGGTCGAGGTCGCGCCGGAGGACACGCGCGGCGAGTACCGCATCAACGGCAAGCCGGCCGTCGGGCTCGGCATCCTGAGGCAATCCACGGCCAACACGCTGTCCGTCGCCGACGGCGTGAAGCAGGAGGTGGAGCGCATCCGCGGCTCCATCCCCGAAGGCGTCGAGGTCGTGATCGGCTACGACGAGAGCCTGTTCATCGCGCAATCCATCTACGAGGTGGAGCACGCGCTTATCGTCGCGCTGGTCCTTGTCGTCATCGTCATCTTCTTCTTCCTGCGCAGCTTCCGCGCGACGATCATCCCGGCCGTCGCAATCCCGGTGTCGATCCTCGCCTCCTTCATCGCGCTCGCCGCCCTGGGCTTCTCGGTGAACGTGCTCACGCTGCTCGGGCTCGTGCTGGCGATCGGCCTCGTCGTGGACGACGCGATCGTGGTGCTGGAGAACGTCCACCGCCGGATCGAGGAGGGGGAGCACCCGCTGCTCGCCTCGTTGCGCGGCTCGCGCGAGATCGCCTTTGCGGTGATCTCGACGACGCTCGTGCTGATCGCGGTGTTCCTGCCGCTCTCCTTCATGGGCGGCAACACGGGGCGGCTCTTCACCGAGTTCGGCTTCGCGCTGGCGGCGTCCGTCGCCTTCTCCGGCCTCATCGCGCTGACGCTGACGCCGATGATGTGCTCCAAGCTGCTGAGGGCACACCAGGGCGAGAGCCGGCTGGTGCGCTGGACGGAGCCCTTCTTCCGCGGAATGAACTGGTGCCTGCGCGTGACCTTGCGCGCCGCGCTTGCAGCACCGCTGATCACGTTGAGCGTGATGGGCGCGATCTGCGGCCTTGCCGTGGTGCTGTTCAGCATCGTGCCGAAGGAATTCACCCCGGTCGAGGATCGCGGCACCATCATCATCCCGACCACCGGCCCCGAAGGCGCGAGCTTTGCCTACACGCGCGAGCAGGTGCTGCGGATCGAGAGCATTCTCCAGCCGCTCGCCGACCGCGGCGAGATCTCGGCGATGTTCGCCACCATCGGCGGCTTCCAGCGCCCCGCGCAGGGCAACGTCGCCAACATGTTCGTCCGCCTCGCGCCCTGGCACGAGCGGGAACGCAAGCAGCAGGAGATCGCGGCAGAGCTGATGCCGCAGCTGCTCGCGATTCCCGGCACGCGCGCCTTCGCCCTCAACCCGCCTTCGCTCGGCCAGCGCGGCTTCCAGCCGCCGGTGCAGTTCGTGATCGGCGGCAGCGACTACGCGACGCTCGTGCAATGGCGCGACCGCTTCCTGGAGCGCGCGCGCCAGAACAACCGGCTGCTCAACCTCGACAGCAACTACCGCGAGACGAAGCCGGAGATCCGGGTGGACATCGACCGCCGCAAGGCCGCCGAGCTCGGCGTGTCCATCCAGGCCGTCGGGCGCACCATCGAGACGATGCTCGGCGCGCGCGAGATCGGCACCTATGTCCAGGGTGGCGAGGAGTACAAGATCCTGCTCCAGGCGCGGGAGCAGGACCGCGCCACACCCTACGACCTGCAGAACATCTTCGTCCGCACCAGCGCCGGCGGACAGCTCGGCCTGATCGCCGGCGCGGGTTCGCAGCAGGGCGCGCTGGTCCCGCTGTCGAACGTCGTGACGCTCAGCGAGCGCGCGCGGCCACAATCCCTGAACCGCGAGGACCGGGTGCGCGCGATCACCATCAGCGCCTCCCTCGGTGCTGGCTACACGCTGGGAGAGGCGCTCTCCTTCCTGGAAGGCGTGGCACGGGAGGTGCTCCCGCCGGAGGCGCGCATCAGCTACCGGGGTCAGAGCCTCGAGTTCAAGGAGAGCTCGGGCGCGCTCTACGTCACCTTCGCCCTCGCGCTGCTCGTGGTGTTCCTGGTGCTCGCCGCGCAGTTCGAAAGCTTCATCCACCCCTTCATCATCCTGCTCTCGACGCCGCTGGCGGTGACAGGCGGGCTGCTGGCGCTGCACCTGACCGGCAACTCGCTCAACGTGTTCAGCCAGATCGGCATGATCCTGCTGATCGGGCTGATGGCGAAGAACGGCATCCTCGTCGTCGAATTCGCCAACCAGCTGCGCGACCGCGGCATGTCCATCCACGACGCGGTGCTGGAAGCCTCGGTGGTGCGGCTGCGGCCGATCCTCATGACGTCCATCGCCACCGCGCTCGGCGCCGTGCCGCTCGCCATCGCCACGGGGGCGGGTGCGGAGAGCCGCCAGGCGATCGGCGTGGTTATCGTGGGCGGCGTGACGCTCTCGACCTTCCTGACGCTCTACGCGGTGCCGGCGCTCTATCTGCTGCTGGCGGGCTTCACCAGGCCGATCGGCGCCATCGCGGCGAAGCTGACGGAGCTCGAGACGCGCGAGCCGGTCTCGCACCCGGCGCCGGCCGAGTAGTCGGCGCCGCCGCGCCGGGCTAAACCGCCCTCCGCAAGGCAAGCGGAGGAACCGGCATGGCCGAGGGGCGGACCGGCGGGCAGTTGTTGGCGGATGCGCTGGTCGCGAACGGCGCGACCCATGTATTCGCGGTGCCCGGGGAGAGCTATCTCGACCTGCTCGACGGGCTCTACGCGCAGCGCAACCGGATCGAGCTCGTCACCTGCCGCTTCGAGGCCGGCGCCGTCCACATGGCGGAGGCGCAGGGCAAGCTGACAGGACGCCCCGGCGTTGCCGTCGTCACCCGCGGCCCCGGCGCCTGCCACGCCGCGATCGGTGTGCATGTCGCGCAGCAGGACAGCACGCCGCTCGTGCTGCTGGTCGGCCAGATCCCGGTTTCCGAGACCGACCGCGAGAGCTTCCAGGAGGTGGATTACCGTCGCTTCTTCTCGCCGATCGCGAAATGGGTGACGCAGATCGACGAGGCGGCGCGGATCCCCGAGCTCATGGCGCATGCCTTCGACGTCGCGGTCAGCGGGCGTCCGGGGCCGGTCGTCGTCGCGCTCAGCGAGGAGATGCAGAAGCACCTGGCCGCGGTGCCCGATGTCGGGCCTCAGGCGGTGCTGCCGCCGCACCCGGCGCCCGACGCCATCCCGCGCCTGATGGAGATGCTCGGCAGGGCGGAACGCCCGCTCGCGATCCTCGGCGGCAGCCGCTGGACCGAGGCGGGACGCGCCGCGATCCGCGACTTCCTCGTCGGAAACGACATCCCCGTCGCGGTCTCCTTTCGCCGCCAGGGCCTGTTCGACGGGACCAGCGCGCATTACGCCGGCGACCTCGGCGTCGGCGCCGATGCCGGGCTGGTGCGCAAGGCGCGTGAGGCCGACCTGATCCTCGCCATCGGCACGCGCCTCGGCGAGCCGGTGAGCCAGGGCTACACGCTGTTCGACCTCGCCGGCGCGAAGCCGATCGTGCACGTCCATCCCGAGCAGTCGGAGATCGGGCGCGTGCACCGGGTGGCGCTCGGCATCGTCTCCGACCTCAACGCCTTTGCAGGCGCCGTCTCCGGCCAGCGCATCGCCTCGCCGCGCTGGGGCGCCTGGCGTGCCGAGCTCCGCGCGGCGCGCGAGGCGCAGGCGGTGGCGCCCTCCTACGAAGGGCCGCTCAACCTCGCTGTCGCGCTGCAGGAGCTCGAGAAGGTCCTGCCGGCCGACACGATCTTCACCACCGATGCCGGCAACTTCGCCACCTGGCCGACCCGCTTCATGCATCTGCGGGAGGGTCAGGACTTCCTGGGACCGACCAACGGCGCGATGGGCTACGGCGTGCCGGCCGCGATCGGTGCCGCAATCACGCATCCCGACCGCACGGTGATCTGCTTCGTCGGCGACGGCGGCGCCCTGATGACCGGGCAGGAGATCGCCACCGCCTTCCATCACGGCGTGGCGCCGATCATCCTGGTGTTCAACAACGGCATGTACGGCACCATCCGCATGTACCAGGAGCGCACCTATCCCGGCCGCGTCTCCGGCACCGCGCTCACCAACCCGGACTTCGCCCGCTTCATCGAGAGCTTCGGCGGCCATGGCGAGGTCGTGCTGCGCACCGAGGAGCTGGTGCCGGCCTTCCGGCGCGCCAAGGCGAGCGGCAAGCCGGCGGTCATCGAGGTGCGCACGAACCCCGAGCAGGTGACGAACCGCGCCACCATCGCGGAGCTGCGCGCGCAGGCAGCGAAGGCCTGATCCCGGCCGGCCGGACGAAGGCTTCACCTTCGTCCCGCTGAGGCGCCGGCGGATCGGACGTTTTCCCTGCCAAGCTTCACGGGCTTCGCCGCGGCGCGGGGCCAAAGATCAGCGCGTCCCGCGCGGCGAGGCCAAGCGTGTCCCAGACCGGGGCCACCTCGGCGTCATCGAACGTGGTGGGTGGGTGCGCCTGGCGGAGGCGCGCCGCGACACGGCGCCGCTGCGCCGGGGTGAGCTGTTCCCAGAAGCGCGTGATCCACGCCTCCTGCCGGATCCGCTCGGCGAGCGTCACGGGGCGTGTGGGCGCGGGCACGTGAGCGACGACCGGGATCGGTTCCACCACGTCCGGCGGCGGTCGCTCAGGCTCCGCGCAGCCGGCGAGCAGCGTCACCACGACCAGCCCCGGAAGCCCCCACTTCCCCATGCGGCGAGGCTGGTCCCGCGCTCACGCGATGGTCAATTCACCGCTTTGTCATGCGAGGGGTCGCAGGGCAGGACCCGCGGCGCTGTTGCCGTTCGGTCGCGCCGCGGCCGGTGGCGGCCCGTAGAGCAGGGTATCGCGCTCCGGCAGTCCGAGCGCGTCCCAGAGCGGTGCAGCATCCTCAGCCGTGCGCACGGGGGGATCGCGACGGGCGAGCCGCGCCAGGACACGGCGGCGCTGCGCGCGGGAGAGCTGCGCCCAGAAGCGCGTGATCCACGGTTCCTGCCGCACGCGCTCCGACAGGCTCGCAGGTGGCGTTCGTCGGGGCGGAGCCGGCGCGGGCGCGGGCGCCGGGGTGGCGCAGGCCGCCGCGGCCAGCAGCGGCAGGAGACACAGCGCGCGGCGGAGCATGTCGCCTGAGGTGCGTGGACACCTGCCCTGCGTCAACTCACGCGCGTGTCAGCGCCCGACTGCGTAGCCCTGCATGCCGCGCGGGTTGGCGCCGGCGAAGAGCTGTCCGTCCGCCTCCTGCCGCGCGCCGGTGAGTCGTCCTTCCGACCATTCACCGCCGACCTCGAGGTGGTGGCCGCGGTCGCGGAGCGCCATGGCGACCTCGGCGCCGTAGCGGCCCTCGATCACGACGCGGCCGGGGCGCGCGGGACGCGGCCAGAAGCTCGAGATCCAGTGCTCGGTGTGGAAGGAGGGCGCGTCGATCGCCTGCTGGATCGTCATCGCGTGGTCCACCATCCGGGCGAACATGATCGGCTGCCACTGGTCCTGCTGCTCGCCGCCCGGCGTGCCGAAGCTCATCCAGGGGCGGCCATCCTTCAGCGCCATCGCCGGCGAGAGCGTCGTGCGCGGCCGCTTGCCGGGCTGGAGGCCGTTCGGATGCGACTCGTCGAGCCAGAACATCTGCCCGCGAGTCCCGAGGCAGAAGCCGAGCTCCGGGATGGCCGGCGAGGATTGCAGCCAACCGCCGGAGGGCGTGGCGCTCACCATGTTGCCCTCGGCGTCGATCACGTCGATGTGGCAGGTGTCGCCGCCCGAGGCGCCGAGACGTGCGACCGTCGGCTCGCCGGCACCCGGCGCGCGGGCCAGCCACTCCGCGCGCGCCTCCGCCGCGGCGAAGTCGGGTGCCGGCCGCTCGTAGCCGGGGACCGTGCCGGGGCGCAGGTCGAGCGATGCCGTCTCGCCCACCAGCCGGCGGCGCTCGGTGATGTAGGCCTCGGACAGCAGCGTCGCGATCGGGACGTCCACGAAATCCGGGTCGCCGTAGAACGCCTCGCGATCGGCGAAGGCGAGCTTCAGGCACTCGACCACGGTGTGGATGAAACGCTCGCCCATCGGGTCCATGCCCGCGACGTCGAAGCCTTCGAGCAGCGCCATGGTCTGCAGCATGGTCGGCCCCTGGCTCCAGACGCCGCATTTCAGCAGCGTCGTGCTGTGGTAGTCGCGCCGGAGCGGCGCTTCCTTCGTCGCGCGCCAGCGCGCCATGTCGTCGGCGGTCAGCACGCCGCGGTGACGGCGGCCGGAGGTGTCCATCACCTCCTTCGTGCGGAAGAAGCGGTCGATCGCCTCGGCGACGAAGCCGCCATACCAGGCGCCGCGCGCCGCATCGATCTGCGCCACCCGGTCGTGGCCGGCGGCCTCCGCCTCGCGCAGCAGGCGCTCCCAGGTGTCGGCCAGCGTCGGGTTCGCCCAGAGCCGGCCTTCCTGCGGGCCGCCATCACGCAACCAGAGCGCGGCGGAGCTGGGCCATTCCGCCTCGAAGATCGGCCGTACGGTGTTGAGCGTGGCGATGATCCGCGGAACGTAGTGCACGCCGCGCCGCGCATAGCCGATGGCGTAGGAGAGCACGTCGCGCAGCGACCAGGTGCCATGGTCGCGCAGCATCAGCGCCCAGGCATCGAAGGCGCCCGGCACCATGGCCGGCAGCAGCCCGGTGCCGGGCATGAGGTCGAGGCCGAGATCGTCGCGGATGTGCCCGATGCTCAGGCCCGCCGGAGCCACGCCCTGCCCGCAGATGACGTGCTGCGCGCCGGCCTTCGCATCGTGGACGATGATGGGGCAATCGCCGCCCGGGCCGTTCAGGTGGGGCTCCACCACCTGGAGCGTGAAACCCGCCGCCGCGGCGGCATCGAAGGCGTTGCCGCCGCGCTCGAGCACGCTCATGCCGACCCCGGAGGCGATCCAGTGGGTGGAGGCGACGACGCCGAAGGTGCCGGCGATCTCGGGGCGGGTCGTGAACATCGGATGAAGCCTTCGGGTCGGGCGCTTGCGCGGGCGGATAGAGGCGGGCAGAGGCGGTCCGGTCAAGCAGGCGCGGCGGCACGGGCGGATGTTGATCGGAGTTGTCGGCCCATCGGGAGCCGGAAAGGACACCCTGTTGGACGCTGCGCGCCGCGCGCTGGCCGGCGACGACCGGCTTCGCTTCGTGCGGCGCTGCATCACGCGGCCGGCCGGGGCCGGTGGCGAGGACCACCTGCCCATGACGCGGGACGCCTTCGCTGCAGCGCGCGCCGCCGGCGCCTTTGCGCTGTGCTGGGAGGCGCATGGCCTGCTCTACGGTGTCCCGCGCGACATCGAATCCGACATCGCCGCGGGCCGCGTGGTGGTCGTGAACCTGTCGCGTGCCATGCTGGCCGAGGCCGCCGCGCGCCATCCGCTGCGCGTGCTGGAGATCACCGCGCCGGTTCCGTTGCGGGCGGCAAGGCTTGCGGCACGCGGGCGGGAAAGCGAGGCGGAGATCGCGGCGCGCCTCGCGCGCGAGCAGGGGTTGCCACCCGGCCTGGATGTAGAGACGGTGGTGAATGACGGCGACGTCGCGGCCGGCGTCGCACGCGTCGTCGCCGCGCTCAGCCGAGCAGCGGAAGACGCTCGGCGATTAGGAACGCGGCGCCCGGCGCCGCCTGGGTGAAGAGGCAGAGCTCCGTGACGCGCCGCGGCAGGCCGGGCACCTCGCCGAGATGCGCCGCGAGGGCGGGCTGCACGACGGTGCGCTCCTCCGGCGTCAGACGCCGGCTGAGCGTGACGTGGAACCACCATTCCTCGAAGACATAGTGATAGCCCCAGAGCTGGAGATAGGAGCGCTGGCGTTCCGTCATGCGCTCCGGGCGGCGGCGGGCGATCTCGGCTTCGGTCGGCGGGTCGCGGAAGGGGTCGAGGCCGGAGACGCAGGCGTCGCAGAGGGCCTGCAACTCCGCCGATCTGTCGGTTTCCAGCAGGGCGAGGAAGCCGTGATGCTCCGCGAGCCGCAGGGGCGGCAGGCCGAAGGGCGCCGTGCGTGCCGCGAGGGCCATCGCCGCGGCTCGCGCCTCGGCATAGCTGCCGCGCAGCCGGAAGGGCGGCTTCAGCGTCGCGTGGAGCCCGTAGCCGCGCGCATCGGCGGTGATCGCAGCGATGTCGAGGCCGGGCAGCGCCGGCTGGGGCAGGGTCGCCCCCGTCTCCGCGTCGCGCCCGAGCCAGGCCGAACCGAGCCGGTGCAACGGGTCGTCGAGCCGCGGGGCCCAGTAGAGCGCGAGCCTCATGGGAAAGTCGCCGGTGGCGGGCGCATCACGCGACGCGCTCGCCCGACCGCCAGACGCGGCGCACCACCGCGTGGCCTTCATGCGGGCGAACCTGGACGAGGTCGGCGCGCAGCCCGGCCTCGATGCGGCCGCGGTCGGCCAGCCCGACCATCCGCGCCGCGCGGTCGGTGATCATCGCGATCGCCTGCAGCAGGGTGACCGCGCCGCTGGCCGCGGCGAGCCAGGCGGCCTCGATCATGGCGGGCGGGACGTAGTCGCTCGCCAGCACGTCCACCGCGCCGGCGCGCACCAGATCGGCGGCGGCGACGTTGCCCGAATGGCTGCCGCCGCGCACGATATTCGGCGCGCCGGCAATGACCTGCAGGCCAAGGCGCTTCGCTTCCAGCGCGGCATCCATCGCCACGGGGAACTCGCTGATGGTGATGCCGTCGGCGTGGTTCCGGGCCACGCCCTCCGGCGTGCAATCGTCGTGGCTGGCGAGAGCGATGGCACGGCCGGCGAAGCGGTCCAGCAGCCAGCGGCGCTGCGTGTCGCGCAGCCGCCCGCGCTGCTCCAGCAGCTCTCCGATGCGCTTGTCCACTTCCTCCATCGTCATCTGCATCTGCTTGATGCGCATCGTCTTGTAGCGGCCGATGTCGCGGTACTGGCCGACGCCGGGGGAGTGGTCCATCAGGCTCACCATCCGCACGAGCGGGTGGTCGGCGACGGTCTCGACGAGCGCCGGCATGTCGTGGGCCGGCAGCTCGCAGCGCAGGTGCAGGAAGTGCTCGCTCTTCAGCAGGCCGCTGGGCGCCAGCGCGTCGAGGTCGGCGACGCCGTCGCGAAAGGTCTGGGTGCGGCCGGCATCGAAGCCGAGATCGCCGAGGCAGAGCGCGTCGAGCACCGTCGTGACGCCTGCCGAGATGGTCTGGGTGTCATGCGCCAGCATGGCGGAGCGCGACGGCCAGCGCGCGCTGGCGCGCGGCTGCACCTGGCGCTCGAGGTTGTCGGTGTGCACGTCCACCACGCCGGGGATGAGGTGGTCGCCCCCGAGGTCGAGCGCGGCGGGGATGTGGCTGCGGCCCGGCTGCACCTCGGCGATGGCCGTGCCGCGGATCACCACCGTGCCGGGCAGCACCTCGTCGCGGAGGACGAGCGCCGCATTGGTCAGGACGGTCTCGGCGGTCATGCGGCCTCTGGGATCGGTGTGACCTCGAAGACGCGGTCGGCGACGCGGTCGCGCACCTCGAGGTCGTGGAAGATGCCGACGATCGCCGCGCCGCGCGCCTTGGCCTCGGCGACCAGGCCGATGACCACCTCGCGGTTGGCGGCGTCGAGGCTCGCGGTGGGCTCGTCGAGGAGCAGCACCGGATAGGAGGGCGCGAAGCCGCGCGCAAGGTTCACCCGCTGCTGCTCGCCGCCCGAGAAGGTAGCGGGCGGGAGGTGGTGCAGGCGGGCCGGGAGGTTGAGGCGGGCGAGCAGCGCATCGGCTCGGGCCAGCGCCTCGGCACGCGGGGCGCCGCGCGCGACCAGCGGCTCCGCCACGATGTCGCGCGCCGGCACGCGGGGGATGACGCGCAGGAACTGCGAGACGTAGCCGAGGGTGTCCCGCCGCACCTCCCGCACCAGGCGCGCATCGGCGGTGGCGAGGTCGAGCTCCGCGCCGCGGTGGCGCAGCAGGATGCGCCCCGCGCCGGCGCCGTAATTGCCGTAGAGGCAGCGCATGAGGGTGGACTTTCCGGCGCCCGACGGGCCGGCGAGGGCGACGCATTCGCCCGGTGCGACCGCGAGGTCGAGCCCGCCGAGCACCGGCAGCGTGACGCCGTCCTGCAGGTGCAGGGTGAAGGCCTTGGCCAGCCCCTCGACCTTGAGCGCCGGGCTCATGCAGCGAGCACCGAGGCGACGAGGAGCTGGGTGTAGGGATGCTGCGGGTCGTCGAGCACGCGGTCCGTCAGCCCTTGCTCCACCACGCGCCCGTGCCGCATCACGAGAACCCGATGCGCCAGCAGCCGCGCCGCGGCGATGTCGTGGGTGACGAGCAGCACGGCCAGCCCGAGTTCCGCGACCAGCGCGCGGATCAGGTCGAGCAGCCGCGCCTGCACGGAGACGTCGAGCCCTCCGGTCGGCTCGTCCATGAAGACGAGGCGTGGGTGCGTCACCAGGGTGCGCGCGATCTGCAGCCGCTGTTGCATGCCGCCCGAGAAGGTGCGGGGCAGGGCATCGATGCGTCCCGGGTCGATCTCGACGCGCCCGAGCCACTCGGCGGCCTGCGTCCGGATGTCGCCGTAGTGGCGCGCGCCGACCGCCATCAGCCGCTCGCCGATGTTGCCGCCGGCCGAGACACCCATGCGTAAGCCGTCGCGCGGGTTCTGGTGCACGAAGCCCCAATCGGTGCGCATCAGCCGCCGGCGCGCCGCCTCGGTCATGCCGAGCACGTCCTGCCCGTCGAAGGCGACCGCGCCGGCATCGGGCGGGACCAGGCCGGAGAGCGCGCGGAGCAGCGTCGTCTTGCCGCTGCCCGATTCGCCCACGATCGCGACGACCTCGCCGGGCCAGATGTCGAGGTCCACGCCGTCCAGCGCGGCGACAGGCCCGAAGCGAAGCATGAGGCCACGCGCGGAGAGCAGGGGCGCGGTCATTCCGCGGCCGCCTTCGATGCCTGGCGTTCCGCACACCAATCGGTGTCGGAGCAGACGAAGACCCGCCCGCCGCGATCGTCGGTCAGCACCTCGTCGAGGTAGCTTTCCCCCGAGTTGCAGAGCGCGCAGCGATGCGGCGCCCGGATCTGCCGGAAGGGATGGTCGTCGAAGTCGAGGCTCCGCACCTCGGTCCAGGGCGGGACGGCGTAGATCCGCTTCTCGCGTCCCGCGCCGAACAACTGCAGCGCCGGCATCCGGTGCATCTTCGGATTGTCGAAGGCCGGGATGGGCGAGGGCGACATGAGGTAGCGTCCGTTGACCATCACCGGATGGTTGTAGCTCGTCGCGATGCGGCCGTGGCGGGCGATGTCCTCATACAGCTTGACGTGCATCAGCCCGTAATCGGCCAGCGCGTGCATCCGCCGGGTCTCCGCCACGCTCGCCTCCAGCCGGAACAGCGGCTCCGGCATCGGAACCTGGTAGACGAGGATCTGCCGCTCGGTCAGCGCGCGTTCCGGGATCCGGTGGCGGGTCTGGATCACCGTCGCCTCCGCCGTGCGTTCCGTCGTCGCGACACGGGCGACGCGGCGGAAGAAGGCGCGGATCGAGACGGCGTTGGTCGTGTCGTCGGCGCCCTGGTCGATCACCTTCAGCACATCGGCAGGGCCGAGGATCGCCGCCGTCACCTGGATGCCACCGGTGCCCCAGCCATAGGGTAGCGGCATCTCGCGCGAGCCGAAGGGGACCTGGTGGCCGGGGACCGCGACGCCCTTCAGGATCGCGCGGCGGATCATCCGCTTCGTGCTCTCGTCGAGATAGGCGAAGTTGTAGCCGGGGTCGCGCATCGTCACTCCGCCGCCTTCAGCGCCGCTTCGGCGCTCGCGCGCATGGCGCGGACGTTCTCGAGCTCGGACTGGAAGTCCACGTAGTGCGGCAGTTTCAGGTGCTCGACGAAGCCGGTCGCCTCGACATTGTCGCAATGGGACAGCACGAATTCCTGCTGCTGGGCGGGCGCGGTCGCCTCCTCTCCAAGCTCCTCGGCGCGCAGTCCCCGGTCCACCAGCGCCATCGCCATCGCCTTGCGCTCGCCATGGCCGAAGACGAGGCCGTAGCCGCGGGTGAACTGCGGCGGCTCCGTCCGGCTGCCGTGGAACTGGTTCACCATCTGGCACTCGGTGACGCCGATGTCGCCGATCTCGATCTCGAAGCCGAGCTCGGGCGGGGTGAAGCACACCGCGGCGTCACCGACTCGGATCTCACCGACGAAGGGATGCGCGTTGCCGTAGCCGCGCTGGGTCGAGTAGCCGAGCCCGAGCAGGAAGCCTTCGTCGCCGCGCGCCAGCGCCTGCAGGCGGAGCGGGCGGTCGGCGGGGAAGGCCAGCGGCGCACGTGTCAGGTCGCCCGGCTCGGCGTCCGATGGCGTCTCGCGCGCCATCAGCCCGTCCCGTGCCAGCAGTTCGGTCACGCGCGGCGCCGGTGCCTCCTCGGCCTCGGCTTCGGGCGGGGCGTCCAGCGCGTGTCCGGCCGCCGCAAGCCGGAAGTCGAGCAGCCGGTGCGTGTAGTCGAAGGTGGGGCCGAGCACCTGGCCGCCGGGCAGGTCCTTGTAGGTCGCGCTGATGCGGCGGCGGATATGCATTCTACCCGTGTCGAGCGGCGCGCTCGCGCCGAAGCGGGGCAGGGTGGTGCGATAGGCGCGGAGCAGGAAGGCGGCCTCGATCAGGTCGCCGCGCGCCTGCTTCACCGCGAGCGCGGCGAGGCCGCGGTCGTGGCAGCTGCCCTCGGCCATCACGCGGTCCACCGCAAGGCCGAGCTGCGCCTCGACCTGCGCGACTTCGATCTCCGGCAGCCCCGCGTCGCCGCGGCGCGTCTCGGCGAGCCAGGCATGAGCGGCGCCGATCGCGCGCTCCCCGCCCTTGGTCGCGACGTACATCTCAGCCCTCCTCGATCGCGACGCCGCGCGGCAGGGCCGCGATGCGGTCGCCGGCGCAGAGGATGACGTCGACGCCGCACGGGAAGCGCGCGCGGTTCGCTGCCCAGTCGGCGAGGAAGCCGGGCGGTGCGCCACCCACCCGCAACGCATGCGATTCGCGGATGCCGGGGCCGGTCAGGCGCCAACCCGGCGCTTCCTCCAGCGCAGCGACCTCCAGGATCAGCGTGGCGCCGCGCTCCGGCTCCTCGTCGGTGCCTGCCTCGAGCTCCGCCATATGGGCGGTGGGGTCGAGCACGAAGGCGGCGCCGTCGCGCACCAGCGGGCAGCCGCAGTGGAAGCGCAGCCAGGCCTCGGCCTCCCGCCCGGCGGTCAGGCGCAGCGGCGTCGCGGCATCCACCAGCGTCAGCAGCACCGCGGCGGCAGCGGGCGAGAGGCCGGGCGGCAGCTCGGGCGGCGGCGCGATGCGCTGCACGCGGCCGGGGCGGCTCATCGCCTCCAGCACGGCGCGGAACGTCGCCTGCGCGTCCAGCACGGGATCGGCGAAGCCGGGGAAGCGCGTGTCCATCAGCGCATCTGCGTCATGGTGAAGAACTGCACCCGCGTCGCCGCGGCCCTGCGCGCTTCCGTCGCGCGACGGGCTGCCTGCGCCTCGGCGAGCGGCGCGATCACCGCGGCGTCCACCTCCGACCGCGCGGCGTCGTCCAGCATCAGCGCGTCGCAGAGCGCGGCGAGCTCCGCCTGGCGCCCGTCGCGGCCGGCGACATAGGCATGACCGACGCGCCCGTCGGGCAGGCGCACGGCGCAGCGCGTGACCGTCATCTCGCCGAGGTTGAAGGGCGCGCCGTCGCCCCCAGCGCGGCCGCGCACCATCACCAGCCCCGTTTCCGGGCCGCGAAGGCGCGTGTGGGGCGGCGCCGGCGGCAGGGTGGCGAGCCGCGCGGCGATGTCCACCGCGCTGGCACGGGCCAGAACGGCCATCCAGCGCCGACGCTCGGCATGGGGATCGGGAGGAATCATGGGACGCCCAAAATTTGTCTAGACGACTAGTCGTCGATCCCGTTATGGGTCAAGCCGAAACTGCCAGTGCGCCCGGCCCCGGAGGTTGAAGTTTCGATGACGGACGCCGCGCCCCAGCCCGGCCCTCTCGCGCGGCGCGAGGGCGTGTCGCTGTGGCGCCAGATCCAGCTCGCGCTCGAGGGCGAGATCGCCCGCGGCCGCTGGGCGCCCGGCGCAAGGCTGCCGACCGAGGCGGACCTGACCGCGCGCTTCGGCGTGAACCGCCACACCGTCCGCCGCGCGGTGGAGGAGCTGGAGGCGCGCGGCCTGGTGCGCGTCGAGCAGGGACGCGGCAGCTTCGTCGCGGAGGATGTGCTCGACTACCGGCTTGGCCCGCGCACGCGCTTCTCGGAGAACATCCGTCGCGAGAACCGGGAGCCGGAGGGGCGCCTGATCCGCGTGGCGGAGATCCCGGCGGAGGCGTCGCTGGCCGAGGCGCTCGGCATCCGCCGGGGGCGGCCGGTGATCGTGGCGGAGCGGCTCGCGCTGGCGAATGGCCGGCCGGTGGTGCTCGGCACGCATCACTTCCCGGCGGCGCGGTTCGGCCGCCTGCCGGAGCTGCTCGCCGCGAACCCTTCCATCAGCTCGGCGCTCGCGGCCTGCGGCGTGCCGGATTACCGCCGGCAGGTCACGCGCATCACCGCCCGCCTGCCGACGCCGGAGGAGGCGGAGCTGCTGCAGCAATCGCGCAGCCGCCCAGTGATCGTGACGGAGGCGGTGAACACCGACCCGACGGGTGCGGTGGTGGACGTGGCCATCGGCCGGTATGCCGCGGGGCGCGTGCAACTCGTCGTGGAGTCGTGATGGCGGACTGGCTGATCGAGGGCGGCGACGCGCTGCTGGACGGGCACCTCGCGCCCGCCGATGTCGCGCTCCGCGCCGGGCGCGTGGCGGAGCTCGCGCCTGGTGCGCGCGTCTTCGATGCGCGCGGCCTGCTGGTCATGCCGGGTCTCGTGGACATCCATGGCGACGCGCATGAGCGCCAGATGCAGCCGCGCCCCGGCGTCGGCGTGCCGCCCGCCATCGCGATGCGCGACAGCGCGGCGCAGCTTCTCGCCGCGGGAATCACGACGGCCTTCCTCGGCGTGACGCTGTCCTGGGAACCGGGGCTGCGCGGCATCGAGGCGTGGCGTGCGACGCTCGCGGCCGTGGAAGCGGCGCGCGCCGATGCCGGCGTGGATCTGCGCATCCATTGCCGCTTCGAGGCCGACAATTTCGACGCGCTGGACGAGCTGCTGGCGGACATCGCCGCCGGGCGCGTCCAGCTTCTCGCCTATAACGACCATACGCCCGGCATCGTGAAGAAGCTTCGTGACCCGGCACAGGCATCGAAATACGCCGGGCGCGCCGGCATCGCGACGGATGACTTCGTCGCGCTCGCGACGCGGGTCTGGTCGCGCCGTGCCGAGGTGCCGGCGGCGCAGGCGCGCCTCGCCGCCGCGGCGCGCGCGGCCGGCATCCCGATGCTCAGCCATGACGACGCGACGACAGAGGGACGCGCGGCCTTCCGGGCGCTCGGCGCCGCCATCTGCGAATTCCCGATGGCCGAGGAAGTCGCGGCCTTCGCACGCGCGGCAGGCGAGCATGTGGTGATGGGCGCGCCGAACGTCGTGCGTGGTGGCAGCCATCTTGGCTGGGCCTCCGCCGCGCCGCTCGCCGAGCGCGGGCTCGTGTCGGTGCTGGCCTCCGACTATGTATGGCCGGCCATGATGGAGGCAGCCTTCGTCATGGCCGCGCGCGGCGTGCTGGACCTGCCCGCCGCCTGGGCGCTGGTGGCGGCGAACCCGGCGGAAGCTGCGGGGCTCGGCGACCGGGGGCGCATCGCACCGGGACTGCGCGGCGACGTGGTCGTCGTCGATCCCGGGACGCGTGCGCCGGTCGCGACCTTCTGCGCCGGGCGGCTCGCCTGGCTGTCGCCCGCGGGCGCGGCGCGGCTCCGTCACGCGGCGCAGTAGCGCGCGATCGCCTCCGGCGTCTCGAAGAGGGCGTCGGGCGCGCAGGAGGCGAGCAGCGAGGGCCGGGCATAGCCCCAGCTCACGGCGCCGGCCGCGATGCCGGCCTCGCGCGCGGCCTCGATGTCGCGCGCCTCGTCGCCGATCGCCATCGCCGCCATGGCCGGGATGCCGCTGTCGCGCAGGATGCGACGGAAGCGGCTGGCTTTGCCGAACAGGCTCGCCTCCGCCGCCATGTGCCGGATGAGCGCCGAGAGTTCCGGGCCGAGGGTCCGGCGGATCTGCGCCTCGGTGTTGGAGCTCGCGACCGAGAGGATGACGCCCTCGGTCACCAGCCGGTGCAACAGGTCGGGGATACCGGGAAACAGGGGCGGGGGCGGCGCGGCGGCGGCCTCGCGCTTCAGGTGCGCGGCGATCCCCGGGACCTTCCACATCGGCACGCCGAGGGCGCGCATCACCGCATGGCTGTCCTCGCCGCGCAGCGCCTCGGCGCGTTCGGCGCTGACGGGCCGCAGCCCGAAGCGCGCGGCGGTGCCGTCGAGCGTGCTGAGGAACCACGGCCAGCTGTCGGCGAGCGTCCCGTCGAAGTCGAAGATCAGGAGCCGCGGCGGCATCCGCTCAGGCGGGCGGGGCGACGGACAGGCCCTGAACGCCGTGCTGCGCGATCAGTCGCGCAACGAGGCCGCTCGCCTTCGCCTCGGCCACGAAGTCGCGCAGGAAGGCCGCAGCGGCGTCGCGGCCTCTCGGCGTGCCGATCGCCTGCTGCACCGCCATGAAGCGGCCGGGCAGGATCCGGGCGCCGGGCAGCTTCGCCGCATCCGCAATGAGCTTCGGCCTGAGCCCGGCGAGCGCCTCGGCGCCGGAGGCCACGAATAGGTCGAAGGAGGCATCGAGGCTCGGTGCCCGATCGAGCGTCGCGTGCCGGATGTTGCGCTCGAGCCAGAGGTCATAGGCGGCACGGGCGGCCACGGCGATCCGGACTCCGGGCCGGTCCACCTGCCCGATCGCCGTGATCGGCGAGTCGGGCAGGACGAGGTAGGTTGCCTCGATCTCGGCATAGGCCGGGGTGAAGGCGATCTCGGCCGCGCGCTGCGGCTCGGCGCCGATCAGGCCGATGTCCCAGGCGTCCTTGCCGGCATCGTCGGCGAGCTCGCCGGGACGGGGGTAGGGGACGTAGCGGACCGGCACGCCCAGCCGCTCGGCCACAGCGCGGGCCATGTCGGGGGCGACGCCCTGCGGCGCGCCGTCGGGGCCGCGGGCGCTGACGAGGAGGAAGTTCGAGAGATTGATCCCGGCACGCAACACTCCAGTGGGGGCGAGTTCGCGGCGGAGGCTGTCGGAGATCATCGGGCGGGGCGCCTCGGCGCGGCGAGGACCGCGAGGGGAATGGCTCCGGCGGTTGGATTCGAACCAACGACCAACGGATTAACAGTCCGCTGCGCTACCGCTGCGCCACGCCGGATCAGCCAAGGCCGCGGGCTATAGCAACCCGCCCCGCCCGGGTGAAGCCCCCGCGGTCGAGAAGCGCGGCCAAGGGCAGAGGACGTCGCCGAGACGGGAGCCAGGAGGGGAGGATCAGGCTGCAAGGCAGCGGCCGCGCCGCAACGGACAAGGCCGCCCGGTCCGCCATGCCTGCGGCCCGCAAGCCAAGCGGCCGGGCGCCGCGCCGGCGTCTGAGGCGAAAAATAGAAAAAGGCCGCGGCCGGAATCGAACCGGCATATACGGATTTGCAGTCCGCTGCATCACCACTCTGCCACGCGGCCGTGCGGGTGGGACGCCTCTATCCGGCAGGCGCGGACGGGGGTCAAGGCGGCGTCGGCGCCGCGCGCGCTTGGCCGCGCGGCGGCCTCTCCCTATAAACCGCCCAAACGGAAGGCGATGGCAATGGAAGGCGGATCCGCGGGCGCGACGGCGCCGGCGTTCTCGGTGGACTACGCGGAGGCGCGGCGCTTCATGGTGGACGGGCAGCTGCGCCCGAACCGGGTGACCGACGCGCGCCTACTCGCCGCCATGGGCGAGATCCCGCGCGAGCGCTTCCTGCCGCCCCAGCTCGCCGCCCGCGCCTATCTCGACGAGGACGTTCCCCTGCCCGGGGGGCGGACGCTCATGGAGCCGATGGTGATCGCGCGCCTGCTACAGATGCTGGCGCTGCGGGACGGGGACCGGATGCTCGTGGTCGGCGCGGGTGCCGGCTATGCCGCCACCCTGGCGGCGCATTGCGGCGCGCGGGTGATCGCGCTCGAGGAGGATGCAGATCTGATCGCGCTCGGGCGACGTGCCACGGCCGGCCTCGCGGGCCCGGAGTCGCTCCGCTTCGTTCAGGGGTCGCTGCCAGGCGGCTATGCCCCTGCAGCCCCCTTTGACGCGATCCTGATCGAGGGCGAAGTGCCGGAGGTCCCGGCCGAACTCGCCGGACAGCTCGCCGAGGGTGGGCGGTTGGCCACCGTGCTCGCCGCGGCGGCGCGCGGGCTGTCCTCCCGCGCCGTCCTGGGCCGCCGCATCGCCGGCAGTTTCAGCACCGCGGACGCCTTCGACTGCGCCACGCGGCCCCTCCCGGCCTTTGCCCGGCGTCCCGGCTTCGTCTTCTGAGGTGGGCGTGACCGGCGCGCCTGCACGGCTTGTCTGGCGCGGCGCGCGCGCAGGTGGTTAGGATCGGCTGCCAGGAGACCACGGATGATCGCCGCCCGCACTGCCTTCGCCGCCCTGCTCGTGACGTCCTTCGTTGCAGCGGAGGTCCGACCCGTCAGCGCCCAGACGCTCCAGGAAGCCCTGGCGCTCGCCTATGCCAACAACCCGACCCTGCAGGCTGCGCGCGCGCAGCTTCGGGCGGTGGATGAGAACGTGCCGCAGGCGCTCGCCGGCTGGCGGCCGACGGTGCAGATCGTCGGCGCCGCCGGCCAGGCCGTCGGCTCGACGGTCGGGCAGCAGAATCTCGGCCCCGGCTTCGGCACGCCGCCACGCACCGACACGCCCTGGCGGTCGCGCGACACGACCCAGCTCCAGGCGAGCGTCAGCCAGCCGATCTACCGTGGCGGGCGCACCACCTCCACCACGCGGCGCGCGGAGAACCAGGTCCTTGCCCAGCGCGCCCGGCTGTTCCAGACCGAGCAGCAGGTCCTGCTCGATGTCGTGAACGCCTATGTCGCGGTGATCCGCGATGGGGAGGAGGTGCGTCTCAACACCAACAACGTCCAGGTGCTGTCCCGCCAGCTGCAGGCGACCAACGAGCGCTTCCGCGTGGGCGAGATCACGCGCACTGACGTCGCGCAGGCCGAGAGCCGGCTTGCCGGCGCGATCGCGCAGCGCTCCGACGCGGAAGGCCGCCTGCAATCCTCCCGCGCGGTCTTCACCCGCGTGGTCGGCCAGCCGCCGGCGCGCCTGGTGCCGCCACAGCCGCTCCGCACCGCGGCGGTCTCCGCCCAGGAAGCCGGCATCGGGGCCGCGCAGAACAACCCGGCCGTGGTCGCGGCGCTGTTCGACGAAGCGGCGGCGCGCGACAACATCGACATCCAGTTCAGCAACCTGATGCCGCAGATCAGCCTCAACGGCAGCGTGTTCCGAAACGACAACCAGACCTCCGACGGCCTCCGGCAGAACGGCAGCGCGGTGACCGCGAACCTCACGGTGCCGCTCTACCAGGGCGGCGCGGAATACGCGGCTGTGCGCCAGGCGCGTCAGCAGGCCCAGCAGGCGCGTTCCATCGTCGAGGATGCGCGCCGCCAGGCGACGCAGCAGGCCACCCAGGCCTTCGAGACGCTGCAGGCCGCCCGCGCCCAGGTGGAGGCGAACCGCGCCCAGATCCGCGCCGCGGAGATCGCGCTCGACGGCGTGCAGCGCGAAGCGATCGTCGGCAGCCGCACCACGCTCGACGTGCTGAACGCCGAGCAGGAGCTGCTGAATGCGCGCGTGCTGCTCGTGCGCGGCCTCGCCAACGTCATCACCGCGTCGCACAATCTGGCGGCGGCGGTGGGCCGCATGACCGCGCGCGACCTGAACCTGCCCGTCCAGCTCTACGACATGGAGGCGTATTACCGTGAGGTCCGGAATCGCTGGATCGGTTGGGGCGACACCCGTGCCGACCGTGTCGCCGACACGGGCCGCTGAGCGATGAGCGGGTCCGAGCCCCCGAAGCCCGGTGCGGGCGACCCGGCGATGGACGACATCCTTGCCTCCATCCGCCGCATCCTGAACGAGGACGAGGCGCCCCCCGGCGCCGCGGCCACCGCGCCCGGCGCCCCGGCCGCGACGCCCACCGCACCGCCCCCCGCGCCACCGCGCCCCCCCGCGCCACCGCAACAGCCGATCGAACTGACGGAGTCGATGATGGTGCAGCCACCGCAGGGCCCGCCGGCCGCCTCGCCGCCCAAGTCCGAGCCGCCCCGGCCCACCGGCAGCGACACGCTCGTGGCGCCGACGGTCGCGGCCGCGACAACGGCCTCGGTCGGCAAGCTTCTGGCCGCGGTCGCCCAGGAGCGCGGCGCCGCGGTGTCGCGCAACGGGCCGACGATCGAGGATCTGGTGCGCGAGGAGCTCCGCCCGCTGCTGAAGGAATGGCTCGACCAGCACCTTCCGCCTGTCGTGGAGCGGCTGGTGCGCGCCGAGATCGAGCGCGTGGTCAGCCGCGCGGGCTGACCGAAGGGGGCCCCGTGACCCGGGGCCCCTGGCAGGACTGCACTTGACCTTCCCGCATCGGCGCGGAAGGGATGCCCGCATGCTCGACAAGACCTTCGACCCGGCGGCCGTGGAACCGCGGCTCTACGCGCTGTGGGAGGCCTCCGGCGCCTTCGCGGCGCGCCCGGACTCCTCCGCGCCACCCTTCACCATCATGATCCCGCCGCCCAACGTCACGGGCAGCCTGCACATCGGCCATGCGCTGACGATGACGGTGCAGGACACGCTGACGCGGTGGCGTCGCATGCAGGGGCGCGACGCGCTCTGGCAGCCCGGCACCGATCACGCCGGTATCGCGACGCAGATGGTCGTGGAACGGCTGCTGGCCTCGCAGGGCCAGGACCGGCGGGGCATGGGGCGCGACGCCTTCCTCGCCCATGTCTGGGAGTGGAAGGCGCAGTCGGGCGGCACGATCACGCGCCAGCTCCGCCGCCTTGGCGCCAGCCTCGACTGGCCGCGCGAGCGGTTCACGATGGATGCCGGCCTGTCCAAGGCGGTGCTCGAGGTGTTCGTGACGCTCCACAGGCAGGGGCTGATCTACCGCGACCGGCGGCTGGTCAACTGGGACCCTAAGCTGCAGACGGCGATCTCGGACCTGGAGGTCGAGAGCCGGGAGGTGAAGGGGAACCTCTGGACGCTCCGCTACCCCATCGAGGGCGAACCGGGGCGCTACATCCAGGTGGCGACCACGCGGCCGGAGACGATGCTCGGCGACACGGCCGTCGCCGTGCACCCCGAGGATGAGCGCTTCCGCGACCTGGTCGGCAAGCGCGCGGTGCTGCCGCTGGTGGGCCGCGCCATCCCGATCGTCGCCGACACCTATTCCGACCCGGAGAAGGGCACGGGCGCGGTGAAGATCACCCCGGCGCACGACTTCAACGACTTCGAGGTCGGCCGGCGCCACGGCCTGCCCATGCCGTCCGTGCTGGACGCCGAGGCGCGTGTTGCGCTTGCGGAGATCGACGGCGACCTGCGGGCGGTGGAGGGCGTCGCAGACCCCGACTTCGTCCGCAGCCTCGCCGGGCAGGACCGCTTTGCCGCGCGCAAGGCGGTGCTAGCGAAGCTCGAGGAGCTCGGCCTGCTCGAGAAGGTCGAGCCGCACACCCACCAGGTGCCGCATGGCGATCGCGGCGGCGTGCCGCTCGAGCCGCGGCTGACCTGGCAGTGGTATTGCGACGCCAAGACGCTGGCCCAGCCCGCGATCGAGGCGGTCGAGACCGGCCGCACGGAGTTCGTCCCGAAGCAGTGGGAGAACACCTTCTTCGCCTGGATGCGCGACATCCAGCCCTGGTGCGTCTCGCGCCAGCTCTGGTGGGGCCACCGTATCCCCGCATGGTATGCACCCGACGGCAGCATCTTCGTCGAACGCTCCGAGGAGGAGGCGTTGGCCGCCGCGCGCCAGAAGTTCGGCCATGACGTGCCGCTGCGGCGTGACGAGGACGTGCTGGATACCTGGTTCAGCTCGGCGCTCTGGCCGTTCAGCACGCTCGGCTGGCCGGAGAGGACGCCGGAGCTGGCGAAGTACTATCCGGGCGACGTGCTGGTCACCGGTTTCGACATCATCTTCTTCTGGGTCGCGCGGATGATGATGATGGGCCACCACTTCATGGGCGAGGTGCCGTTCCGGCAGGTGTACATCCACGGCCTGGTCCGGGACGAGAAGGGCCAGAAGATGTCGAAGACCAAGGGGAACGTCATGGACCCCCTGGAGCTGATCGACGCCTATGGCGCGGATGCGCTGCGCTTCACCATCTGCGCGCTGACCGGCCCGGGTCGCGACGTGAAGCTCGGCCGCAAGCGCGTCGAGGACCATCGCGCCTTCGTCACCAAGATCTGGAACGCGGCGCGCTTCCTCGAGATGAACGGCATCGCGGCGCCGCAGGGTTTCGACCCTGCCGCGGCCGCGACGCCGCTGGCGCGCTGGGTCCTCGACGGCGCGAACCGCGCTGTGGCGGAGTGCACCGCGGCGCTCGAAGCCTACCGCTTCGACGAATATGCCGCCGCCGCCTACCGATTCGTCTGGGGCGGCTTCTGCGACTGGTTCATCGAATTCGCCAAGCCCGTGCTGAACGGCCCGGACGGAGCGGAGAAGGACGAAGTGAAGGGCGCCGCCGGCCATGTCTTCGGCACGATCCTGCGCCTGCTCCATCCGGTGATGCCCTTCGTCACCGAGGAGCTGTGGCACCGCTTCGGCTACGGTGCCGAGGGCAGCCTGATCCGCACCGCCTGGCCCGAGGCGGTCGCGGTCCGTGACGCCGAGGCGGCGCGTGCGGAGCTCGATTGGGTGGTCGCGCTGGTGGGCGAGGTGCGCGCCGCGCGCGCCGAGATGAACGTCCCGCCCTCCGTCACCGTGCCATTGCTGCTCCAGGGCGCCGCGCCCGCGACACTGGAGCGAGCGGGACGCTGGATCGACGCGATCCGGCGCCTGGCCCGCGCGACGGAACTGCGGCCGCTGGAGGGCACGCCGCCGAAGGGCGTGGCGCAGGTCGTGGTCGGCGAAGCGACGGTGATGCTTCCGCTCGCCGAGGTCATCGACCTCGGCGCCGAGCGCGCGCGGCTCGCCAAGGCGCGCGGCGCGGCCGAGGGCGAGGCCCGGAAGCTCTCGGCCAAGCTCGGCAACGCCGACTTCGTCTCCCGCGCGGCGGAGGAGGTGGTGGAGGAGACGCGCGAACGGCTCGCCGCGGCCGAGGCCGAGATGGCGCGGCTCGACGCCGCGCTGGCGCGGATCGCGGGGTAGAGGGCGGCACGATGGACAACGGCACGGTCAAGCTGCTGGCGGCGATCGTCATCTTCTCCGTGCCCGTGATCCTGTGCGCGGAGATGCTGCCGAAGCAGACGGTGCTCGGGCGCCGCTTCACCCGCTCCCAGGCGCAGGCGATCGGCGCGGTGATCGGGCTGGTGGGCGGGGTGGGCTTCCTGCTGGCAACGGGGTAGGGCGCGCCCCCTTACCCGCGGCCTCGTGATGTGGCACGCAGGCGGCTGACAGGGCGGGCCTCGGACGCGGAGGGGGCGGCGCCCCGGTTGCTCAAGGAAGACCGCCAGCCATGACCAAGTGGGACAAGTCGAAGCTGCCGAGCCGCCACACGACGGTGGGGCCGGAGCGCGCGCCGCATCGCAGCTACTACTACGCGATGGGCCTGACGAAGGAGGAGATCGAGCAGCCCTTCGTCGGCGTCGCCACCTGCTGGAACGAGGCCGCACCCTGCAACATCGCCCTGTCGCGCCAGGCGCAGAGCGTGAAGGTCGGCGTGAAGGCGGCCGGCGCGACGCCACGCGAGTTCACCACCATTACCGTCACCGACGGCATCGCCATGGGCCATCAGTCCATGAAGGCGTCCCTCGCCTCGCGCGACGTGATCGCGGATTCCGTCGAGCTGACGATGCGCGGGCATTGCTATGACGGGCTCGTCGGCCTCGGCGGCTGCGACAAGACGCTGCCCGGCCTGATGATGGCGATGGTCCGCCTGAACGTGCCGAGCGTGTTCATGTATGGCGGCTCGATCATGCCGGGGCGGCACCGCGGCCGCGACGTGACGGTGCTCGACGTCTTCGAGGCGGTCGGCCAGCACGCCGCCGGCAACATGTCCGACGAGGAGCTGCTCGAACTCGAGCAGCATGCCTGCCCGGGTGCCGGCGCCTGCGGCGGCCAGTTCACCGCCAACACCATGGCCTGCATCTCCGAGGTGATCGGCCTCGCGCTGCCCGGCTCGGCCGGCGCGCCGGCGCCGGATGAGCGCCGCGACTACTGGGCGGAGAAGTCGGGCGAGGCGGTGGTGGAGCTGATCCGCCGAAATCTCCGCCCGCGCGACATCGTCACCAAGGACGCGCTGTTCAACGCGGCTGCGATCGTGGGCGCCACCGGCGGCTCCACCAACGCGGCCCTTCACCTGCCCGCCATCGCGCATGAGGCGGGCATCAGCTTCGACCTGCACGACGTGGCCGAGATCATGCGCGCCACGCCGCACATCGCTGACCTGAAGCCCGGCGGGAAGTACGTCGCGCTCGACGTCTACAATGTCGGCGGCGTGCCGGTGATCATCAAGGCGCTGCTCGAGGGCGGCTACCTCCGCGGCGACGCGATGACCGTCACCGGGAAGACGCTGGCGGAGAACCACCGCGAGGTGATCATCCCGAAGGACCAGGACGTGGTGCGTCCGACCTCGGATCCGATCAGCCCGATCGGCGGCGTGGTCTCGCTGAAGGGCACGCTCGCCCCGGAGGGTGCGATCGTGAAGATCGCCGGCATGAAGTCGCTCCGCTTCGAGGGCACGGCGCTCTGCTTCGACTGCGAGGAGGACGCCTTCAAGGCGGTCGAGATGCGCGCCTACAAGCCGGGCGACGTGATCATCATCCGCTACGAGGGCCCGAAGGGCGGCCCGGGCATGCGCGAGATGCTCTCCACCACCTCCGCCATCTACGGCCAGGGCATGGGCGACAAGGTCGCGCTGATCACCGACGGTCGCTTCAGCGGCGCGACGCGCGGCTTCTGCATCGGCCATGTCGGGCCGGAGGCCGCGGTGGGCGGCCCGATCGCGCTGATCGAGAACGGTGACCGCATCGTGATCGACGCGGAGCGGGGCAGCATCGACCTGATGGTGGAGGAAGCGACGCTGGCTGCGCGTCGCGCGAAGTGGCAGCCGCGCAAGACGCTCTACACCTCCGGCGCGCTCTGGAAATACGCGCAGCTGGTGGGGCCGGCGGTGGGCGGCGCGGTGACCCATCCCGGCGCCGCCGAGGAGAGCCACGTCTACGCCGATCAGTAAGGCCGGGGGCCAGGCGCGGGTGCACGGCCCGCGCCTGCCACGGCGGCGCCCTCAATTCGCCTGACCTTCGGCACCTCCCGCGCGTTCAATACGGTGTCCGGCGCCACACCCCCCAACCAGGCGCCGCACCGGAGCGCCCCATGCCCTCGCTTCGCCCTCTCGCGCTGCTCGCCGCCCTGGCTGCCCTGCCAGGGTGCGTCGTCGCCGCCGACGTGCAGCCCACCTATGGCTACGGGTACGGCTATGCCGCCCCGCGGCCCTACTACTACGCCCCGCCGCCGGCCGTGGTGTACCGGCCGGCGCCGGTCTACCGCCCGTATTACGGCTCGCGGCCCTATTACGCACCCGGGCCGAATTACGGGCCTCGCCCCAGTTACGGCCGGCCGCCCGGCTGGGGTGGACGCCCCTGGTCTGGCCCCTACCGGCGCTGGTAGGACCTCACGCCTCGAGCTCGACGATCACCGGCGTGTGGTCGGAGGGCTGTTCCTCGGTACGTGGCGCGAGGTCCACCTCCGCCCGCACCAGCCGCTCCGCCAGCTCCGCGCTCAGCAGCGCGTGGTCGATGCGCAGGCCGGCGTTGCGCTCGAAGGCCGGGCCGTAATCCCAGTAGGTGTAGGTCCGCTCCCCCGGATGCAGCGCCCGCAGCGCATCCGTGAGCCCGAGATGCTCGAGCGCCCGCCAGGCCGCCCGCGTCTCCGGCCGCACCAGGGCATCGGTCGGCGGCAGCGCCTTCGGTGCGAGGTCCAGCTCCGTCGGGCAGACATTGAAGTCGCCGAGCACCGCGAAGGGCGTGAAGGCGTCGAGCCGCTCGGCGGCAAGCCGGCGCAGGCGCTCCATCCAGGCGAGCTTGTAACCATACCCCTCCTCGCCGCCCGAATTGCCGTTCGGCAGGTAGATCCCGGCGACTCGCATCCCCGCCGCCGCCACCTCGATGTAGCGCGCCTGCGCATCCGCCTCGTCACCGGGCAGCGCCTCCGCGACCACCTCGAAGGGGATGCGCCCGAGCACGGCCACGCCGTTGCGCCCGCCGGGCTGGCCGACGGCGTGCAGCCGGTAGCCCGTGCCCTCGAATTCCAGCGCCGGCACCTCCTCGGTGCGGCTCTTCAACTCCTGCAGGAAGAGCAGGTCGGGCTGCGTGCGCTCGAGGAAGCGCCGCACATGGCCGGCGCGCTTCCGGATCGAGTTCACGTTGAAGGTGGCGAGGCTGAGCATCGTCGGTCCTGTCGGCGGGCCGGCAGACTGGCCGCTGCGGCGCCGGTCCTCAACCTGGCCCGGTACGGACCGCGCGCAGGCTGAGCCCGAGCGGCAGCCAGGCCCGCCCCGGCCAGGTCCAGAGCCCGTCCGCGTCCCGCACCAGGCTGCTCCAGAGCGGCGATGTCAGCCGCGGATGTTCCTGCAGCCAGTCAAGCGTGAGCCCGACGCCGCGAACTGCCGCGAGGATGTCGCCCAACCCGTGCAGCCATTGCACCGTGCGATTATGGGCGAGCTTCGCGGTCTGGTCGGCGTAGTCGGCCGGATCCTCGAAGATGAAGGCATTGCGCTCGAAATAGGGGATGAACCAGCCGGGCCGCCCCTCGGCATCGGCCGGCGCGCCCTGCTCGTCGAGCACCAGCGCGGCCGGATGGGCGTCGGCGAAGTAGAGCGCCCCGCCGGGGCGGAGGAAATGCGCGATCACCCGCGCCCAGCCGGGCAGGTCGGGCAGCCAGCCGATCGTGCCCCAGGTCGTGAAGACGAGGTCGAAGCCGCCCGCCCGACCCGGCAGGGCGGCGGGGGCGTCGTAGAGGTCCGCCTGGACGAACCGCGTTCCGGCGACGCCGCATTCCGCGGCGAAGGCGGTCGCGGCGGCGACCGCCGAAGGGCTGAAATCCACCCCCACCACCTCTGCCGCGCCGCGCTGGGCGAGCGCCACCGAATCGTCGCCGGTGTGGCATTGCAGGTGCAGGATCCGCAGCCCCGCCACAGGTCCGAGCTCGGCCTCCACGATCGCATCCAGGCGCCCGGCCCCGGCGCGGTGCGAGCTGCGGTCGTAGCCGCGCGGGCCGAGATGGATCGCGGTCCGCTCCTCCCAGCTCGCCAGGTTGAGCGCGCGCCAGTCCCGCTCCGGTGCCGGATCGGCGGGCGGCACCGGGATCAGCCGACGCTGAAGGAGGTGCCGCAGCCGCAGGCGCTGACTGCCTGTGGGTTCCGCACCGCGAAATGCGCGCCGATCAGCGCCTCGGTCCAGTCGAGCTCGGAGCCGGCGAGGAGGTCGAGGCTGACCGGGTCCACGAAGACCCGCGCCGGACCTTCGGCGATCACCAGGTCGTCCTCCGCCGGGGTCTCCTCGATGGCGAAGCGGTACTGGAAGCCGGAGCAGCCTCCGGCATCGACCGCGAGCCGGAGCCCGGCGCCCGGCTTGCCCTCGCGGGCGGCGATCTCGGCCACCTGGGCGGCGGCGCGCGGGGTCACGCGGAAGGGAGCCGCGGCGGTGTCCATGGCGGTGGGATCTCCTCGGCCCGGAAGATAGGGCGGGCGAGGTCCGGTTTCCAACTCTGGCAGGCGGGTGTGGACGTGGCCGCGGGGGCGATGCTAGGCCCGGCGGCATGGACCCGATGCGGTTGCCGGACGGCCTCGCACCCTGGGCGGTGCGCGCCGCCGAGTCGCGGGGGCGCCTGCACCCGGAGCCGGCGGGCGGCGCCCGGTCGCCCTACCAGCGCGACCGCGACCGGATCATCCACTCCACCGCCTTCCGCCGCCTGCAGTACAAGACTCAGGTCTTCGTCTACCACGAGGGCGACCACTTCCGGACGCGGCTCACCCACAGCCTCGAAGTGGCGCAGATCGCCCGCTCCATCGCGCGCGAGCTGGCGCTCGACGAGGATCTGGCGGAGGCGCTGGCGCTGGCGCACGACCTCGGCCACCCGCCCTTCGGCCATGCCGGGGAGGATGCGCTGGACGCGATGATGAAGCCGCATGGCGGCTTCGACCACAATGCGCAGTCGCTGAAGGCCGTGACCCTGCTGGAGGCGCGCTACGCCGGCTTCGACGGGCTGAACCTGACCTGGGAGACGCTGGAGGGATTGGCCAAGCACAATGGCCCGCTGCGCCGCCCGCCGCCCTACATCGCCGAATACGACCGCCGCCACCCGCTCGACCTCGCAACGCATGCGAGTGCCGAGGCGCAGGTCGCCGCGATCGCCGACGATGTCGCCTACAACAACCACGACCTCGACGACGGCGTGCGGGCCGGCATCTTCACGCTGGAGGAAGCCGCCGCCCTGCCGCTCGTCGCCGAGGCCTGGGAGCGCGCGCGGGCCGACAATCCCGGCCTGCCGCCGGACCGCGCGGTGAGCGAGACGGTGCGGCGCGTGATCAACGCGATGGTCAACGACGTCGTCGCCGAGACGCGGCGCCGCATCGCCGCGCTGGCACCGAAGCGCGCCGACGACATCCGCGCGGCCGACCGGCTGGTCGTTGCCTTCTCGGATGCAATGATGGAGGCCAACAACGCCCTGCGCGCCTTCCTCTTCGCACGCATGTACCGCCACTGGCGTGTCAACCGCACCTCGCAGAAGTGCAAGCGCGCGTTGCAGATGCTCTTCACCCTGCTGCATGGCGAGCCGCGCCAGCTGCCGCCCTGGTGGCAAGCGCGGGCGGGGGAGGCGGGCAGCCCGGCGGCCGCCGCGGCGGTCTGCGACTACCTCGCCGGCATGACCGACCGCTTCGCGCTCGAGGAGCACAAGCGGATGACGGACCCGGCCGTGCCCGGCTGAGCCGCCGCGCCGCGGGCATGGCGAGGGCGGCAGGGCTGGGCTAAAGCGGCGGCGACATGATGAGCCACGACATCTTCGCCACCATGCGCGCCCGCACCGTGGCGGCGCTGCGCGACCTGCTCCCCGACCTGCCGGAGGAGGCCTTCGCGCGCGTGCAGACCGAGCCGCCGCGCGATCCCGCGCATGGCGACATGGCGACCAACGGCGCGATGGTGGTCGCCAAGGCGGCGAAGCTGCCGCCGCCGAAGCTCGCCGCGTCGCTCGCCGAGCGCCTCGCCGCGCTGCCCGAAGTGGCCGAGGCCGCGCCCGCCGGACCCGGCTTCGTGAACCTCCGGCTCCGCGAGGAGTTCGTCCGCGCCCAGGTGCCGACGATCCTGCGCGCCGGCGAGTCCTATGGCGACAGCGTCATGGGGCAGGGGGTGCGGGTGAACGTGGAATACGTCTCCGCCAACCCGACCGGGCCGATGCATGTCGGGCATTGCCGCGGCGCGGTGGTGGGCGATGCGCTCGCGGGCCTGCTCGCGAAGTCCGGCCATGACGTGACGCGGGAGTACTACGTCAACGACGCCGGCGCGCAGGTCCTCGCGCTCGCCTACTCGGCCTATTGGCGTTACCTGCAGGCGCTCGGCACGACGATGACGGTCGAGCACTACGCGCAATCGGTCCCCGGCGGGCTGCAATATGGTGGCGAGTACCTGGTGCCGGTGGGCGCGGCGCTGAAGGAGCGCCACGGCGACGCCCTCGCCGCGCCCGACGGCGTCTTCGGCTATGCTGCGGCTGGCCCCGATGTCTGGCTCGACATCGTGCGCGACACCACCGTTGGCCTGATGATGGACGCGATCCGCGACGACCTCGCCGCGCTCGGCGTCCGCCACGACATCTTCGTCAGCGAGCGCGAGGTCGTCGCCGAGGGCTGGCTCGAGAAGGCCGAGGCCACTCTCGCGGCAAAGGACCTGATCTACACCGGCATGCTGGAACCACCGAAGGGCAAGACGCCGGAGGATTGGGAGCCGCGGCCGCAGACGCTGTTCCGTGCGACCTCCTTCGGCGACGACGTGGACCGGCCGCTGCGCAAATCTGACGGCTCCGGCACCTACTTCGCCAACGACGTGGCGAACCACCTGGCGAAGATCGCGCGCGGCTTCCCGCAGCTCGTGCAGGTCTGGGGCGCGGACCATGGCGGCTATGTGAAGCGGATGGCGGCCGCGGTTGCCGCTCTGTCGGACCGCCGGGTCACGCTCGACGTGATCCTCACGCAGATCGTGCACATCCTGAAGGCCGGCGAGCCAGTGCGGATGTCGAAGCGCGCCGGAACCTATGTCGCGTTGCGCGACCTGATCGATGAGGTTGGCCGGGACGCGGTGCGCTTCACCATGCTCACGCGCAAGGCGGACGCGCAGATGGAGTTCGACCTCGACAAGGTCGTCGAGCAGAGCCGCGACAACCCGGTCTTCTATGTGCAATATGCGCATGCCCGCTGCCGATCGGTGTTGCGCGGGGCCGGCGATCCGGCGGCGGCCGACCTCGCCGATGCCGAGCTCTCAGCGCTCGGCGATCCGGCCGAGTTGGCGCTGATCCGCCGCATGGCCGCTTGGCCGCGCACGGTGGAGGCCGCTGCTGCAGCGCGGGAGCCGCATCGAATCGCGTTTTTCCTCCAAGACTTGGCCGGCGATTTTCATGTATTGTGGAACAAGGGTCGGGATGACTCGACCCTGAGGTTCATCCGGGCGGAGGAGCCGGAGGCGACCCGGGCGCGACTCGCGCTCGTGGCGGCCACGGCGACCGTTCTCCGCTCGGGCCTCGCGGTGCTGGGGGTGGAGCCGGTCGAGGAGATGCGATGAGCGAAGCGGTCGTCCCGTCCTATCGGATCCCGCGCGAGCCTTCCTCCGTCCCCTGGCGGATGCTGGCGATCGCGGGCGGCATCCTCGGCGTCGTGGCGCTGGGGGCCGGCGGCTGGTGGGCGGTGTCGAAGGTTGGCGGGCTCGGCGGCGTGCCGGTGGTGGAAGCCGACCCGCGTCCCTTCAAGGTGCGGCCCGACGACCCTGGCGGGCTGCGCGTCCCGAACCAGACCGAGCTCATCCTGGAGCGTCCCGGCCAGCGTGCCCAATCCTCCGGCCAGCAGGGGCGCCCGCAGGCGGTCGCGCCCGGGGCGGAGGCACCCGATCTCGGCGGGCTGCGCGCGGCGGTGCAGGCGCCGCAGCCGCAGCGTCCGACCGCGGCTCCGGTGCAGTCCGCGCCGCCGCAGGCCGCGGCAACCGCCCTGCCCGCGGCAGTGACGCCGCCTGCGGCCGAGCAGCCGGCCGCGCCAGCGGTCCCGCAACGCCTTGCGCCGCCGGTGCCGAATGGCCGCGTGCAGGTGCAGCTCGGCGCGCTGACCTCGGAGGAGGCCGCCCGCGCCGAATGGGACCGCCTGTCCCGCCGCGCGCCGGAGCTCCTCCAGGGCCGCACGCCGCAGATCGCGCGGCTCGACCGCGGGCCGGAGCAGCCGCCGCTGTTCCGCCTGCGCACGGGCGGCATCGCGGATGCCGAGGCCGCCCAGCAGCTTTGCGAGCAGGTGCGCGCCCGCGGCGGCGCCTGTGTCGTGGTGCGGAGCTGAGGTGACGACGCCCAGGGCTGCCATCGTCGGGATCGCCGGGCCGTCGCTGACGGCCGAGGAGGCGGCGCTGTTCCGCCGCCACCGCCCGCTCGGCGCGATCCTGTTCCGGCGCAACGTGGTGGACCCGGCCCAGCTCGGCGCACTGACGGCCGCGCTGCGCGAGGAGCTCGGCGCTGAGGCGCCGATCCTCGTGGACCAGGAGGGCGGCCGCGTGGCGCGGCTGCGACCGCCGCACTGGTCTGCATTTCCGCCCCCTGCGAGCTTCGAGGGCGGCCCAGAGGCGGCCGCCGAGGCGAATGCCGCGATGCTCGGCATGGAATGCGCCGCGGCCGGGCTCGACGTGGTCTGCGCGCCGTTGCTCGACCTGCGCCTGCCCGGCGCCCATGAGGTGATCGGCGACCGTGCCTTCTCCGCCGACCCGGTGGAGGTCGCGCGGCTCGGCGGGGCCTGGGTCCGGGGACTGCAATCGGCGGGCTGCGTGCCGGTGGTCAAGCACATCCCCGGCCATGGCCGCGCGACAGTGGACAGCCATGAGGGCCTGCCCCGCGTGGAGGCGGGCCGGGCGGAGCTCGCGGCCGATCTCGCGCCGTTCCGAGACCTGGCAGACTGCGGTGCCTGGGCGATGACGGCGCATATCCTCTACCCGGCCTGGGACGCGGCGCGCCCGGCGACGCTCTCGCCGGCCGTGATCGGCGGCGTGATCCGCGGCGAGATCGGCTTCGACGGCGTGCTGGTCTCGGACGACCTCGCCATGGGAGCGATGTGCGGCCTCTCCAACGACCTGGCCGGCGCGTCGATCGAGGCCGGCTGCGACCTCGTCCTGCATTGCACCGGCGTGCTGGGGGAGACGGCGGCGCTGCTCGAGACCTGCCCGATGCTCTCCCCGGCCGCGCTGCGCCGGCTTGCGGCGGCCCGTGATGCTGTCCGGACGGCCCGCCGGCCGCTCTCCGCGGTGGCCTGAGCGTTGGACCTCCTGCCCGCATGGGCCGGGGAGGTCGCGGCCGTGGCGCTCGCCGCGATCCTCGCCATCACCCTCCACGAGGCGGCGCATGGCTACGCGGCGAAGTGGCTCGGCGACGACACGGCGGCCCGGCTGGGGCGGTTGAGCGTCAACCCGCTCCGCCACGTGGACCCGGTCGGGACGGTGCTTGTGCCGGGGATGCTGCTGGTGAGCCAGCTGCTCACCATTGGCTCGGTCCAGGCGATGTTCGGCTGGGCGAAGCCCGTCCCGGTGGACATCTGGAGGCTCCGCGACCCCCGCTGGGGCATGGTCCTGGTGGCCGCCGCGGGGCCGGCGATCAATTTCTCGCTTGCCTGGGGCTTCGGGCTCGCAGCCCATGGGGTGGCAGCTGCCGCCGATTCGCTCCCCGCCGCGGGTGTGGACTGGCTGCTGCGCTTCGTCGCGATGAGCATGCTGGTGAACGTGATCCTTGCCTGTTTCAACCTGCTGCCGGTTCCCCCGCTAGATGGCGGGCGGATCCTCGTCGGCGTGCTGCCCGCCCCCGCGGCGCGCATCGTGGCGCGGACCGAGCGGGCCGGGCTGCTGCTGGTCATCGGCGTGCTCTTCGTGCTGCCGCTCCTGCTCGACGGCTTCGACCCGCTCGGATGGTTCGTACGCAACGTGTCGCTGCCCGTGTTGCAGCTGATCTTCACACTCTCCGGCCATGGGACCCCCGCATGACCGCTGCCGCCGCCCCGTCCTTCCCCGCCCCGCTCGGCCATGCCGGGACGCCAGTGCTGCATCTGCGCCTCGACGGGTTCGAGGGGCCGCTCGACCTGCTGCTGGAGCTCGCGCGGACGCAGAAGCTCGATCTCGGCACGATCTCGATCGTGTCGCTCGTGGACCAGTATCTCGCGGTGATCGAGCAGGCGCGCGGGCTCCGGCTCGAGCTTCAGGCGGATTGGCTGGTGATGGCCGCCTGGCTCGCCTGGCTGAAGTCGCGCCTGCTGCTGCCGAGCCAGGATGGCGGGGAGGAGGATCCTGAGGCGATCGCCGGCCGCCTGACCGACCGCCTGGCGGAGCTCGAGCGGATGCGCGCCGGCGCCGCCTGGCTCGCGGCGCAGCCACAGCTTGGCCGCGACCTCTTCGGCCGCGGCGCGCCTGAGGACCTGACGGTGCAGGACCGGTCCGGCATCCGGGCCGACCTCACCGCGCTCTGCCAGGCCTATGTGACCGGCCGGCGCCGGGCGATCGCGAAGCGGCCCTATCGCCCGAAGCCGCGCCGCCTCTGGTCCGTCGGCGAGGCGCTGACCCGGCTGCAGCGCGTGCTCGGCGAGCTGCCCTCCTGGGCGGTGCTGCAGCGCTTCCTGCCGGATGGGGAGGTCGGCGCGGAGCTGGACACGGTCGAGCGCCGGGCGGCTCTTGCCAGCACGCTCCTGGCGGGCTTGGAGATGGCCCGCGGCGGGGCGGTGGAACTGCGCCAGGAGCGGGCCTTCGGCCCCATCATGCTCCGCCGCGCCGAGCGCGTGGAGGAGATCGGGGATGTGCGCGCCGCCTGACGACGCGGCCCCGCCGGAGAGGGCGGAGGGAAGCGAGCCGGGAGGTCCGGACGGCCGGCCCGCGGAGGCTGCCGAAGCGGGACCCGGCGAGGAGGCCACCCCGGCCCCCTCGCCGGAGCCGGTTGCGGTCACGCCCGAGGCGATCCGGATCGCGGAGGCCCTGCTCTTCGCCTCCGACCGCCCGGTCCAGCCGGCCCGCCTGCAGGGCGTGCTGCCGGATGGGCAGGACGCCCCCGCGGTGCTCACGGCACTCGGCGCCGCTCTGGAGGGCCGCGGCGTCGTGCTGGCCGAGGTCGCCGGCGGCTTCGCGCTGCGCACCGCGCCCGACCTCGCTCCGGCGCTGACCCGCGTCGTGGAGGTGCCGCGCCGCTTGCCTCGGGTGGCGATGGAGACGCTCGCCGTCATCGCCTGGCATCAGCCCGTCACCCGCGCCGAAGTCGAGGAGATCCGCGGTGCCGGCCTGTCGCAGGCGACGCTCGAAGCGCTGCTGGAGCACGGGCTGATCGCGCCCAAGGGTCACAAGGAGGTGCCTGGGCGACCGACGCTCTGGGGCACCACGGGGCGCTTCCTTGAGCAGTTCGGCCTCTCCTCGCTGCGCGACCTGCCGAAGCGCGAGGAACTCGTGAGCGCCGAGGCCGCCGCGCCGCTGCTCGCCGCCGCCGAGGCGGCCGCGCCCGAGGGCGACGGCGAGGCGGCAGCGGAGGCCGGGGGCGATACCGCGCCGGAGGGCGACGTGCCGGGCGCCGTCCCGACCCTGCCCCGCTGAGGCGGGAGAGGCAGGCGTCCGCATGACGATCGCCTTCGAGGGCGTACGCCACAGCTACCCGGAGCGCGGCGAGGTGCTGCGCGGGCTGTCGCTGGCGGCGAAGCCTGGCGAGATCGTCTGCCTGCTTGGACCCTCGGGCTGCGGCAAGACGACGCTGCTGCGCCTCGCTGCCGGGCTCGAGCCGCTGCAGGCCGGGCGGATCAGCCTCGGCGGCCAGACCATCGCCGAGCCGGGGCGCGACGTGCCGCCCGAGGCGCGCGGCGTCGGCTACGTCTTCCAGGACTACGCGCTGTTCCCGCACCTGACGGTGGAGGACAATGTCGCCTTCGGGCTGCGCTTCGTTCCGCGCGGCCAGCGCAAGTGGCGGATCATGGACGCGCTCGCCCGAGTCGGGCTGGAAGCCTATGCCAATGCCTGGCCCTACATGCTCTCGGGCGGGCAGCAGCAGCGCGTCGCGCTCGCCCGCGCGCTCGCGCCGCGGCCGGCCGTCCTGCTGCTGGACGAGGCCTTCGCGAGCCTCGACGCCAGGCTGCGCGAGCAGGTCCGCGACGACACGCTGCACGTGCTGCAGGAGGCCGGGATCGCCACCCTCATCGTCACCCACGACGCGGAGGAGGCGATGTTCATGGCCGACCGCATCGCGCTGATGAACGAGGGGCGGATCGAGCAGCTCGGCACGCCGGCGGAGCTCTATCTTGGCCCGGCGAGCCGCTTCGTCGCGACCTTCCTCGGCGAGGTGAACCGGCTGCCGGCACGGCTTCGCGCCGGGCGGGCGGAGACGCCGATCGGGACGATCGACCTCGGCAACCGCCTGCCCCCGGGCGGCCTGCCGCCCGAAGACGGCGCGCCGGTCGAGGTGCTGCTGCGCCCGGAAGGACTGCGGGTGCTGGAGGCGCCTTCGGTGGACGGGCCGGCCGCGCCGCTCGCCGGCCACCTCGCCGGCTGCGGCGCCGTGGCGGAGGTCGAGGCCTGCCGGCTGCTGGGCGCGACCACGCTGGTGCACCTCGCCGTGCCGGACGGGGAGGGGGGCCTGCTGCACCTGCATGCGCGGCTGCCGCCCGGGATCTGGCTCAGCCGAGGGGAGAAGGTGTCGGTCGCGATGGACGCGGAGCGGGCCTTCGTATTCCCGGCGGAGGCTACCTAGATAAGGCCCGGCTGCATTGGCGGGTGACCTGCTTCCTGCTAGGGGAGGCGCCCCGCCGCCCGGCTGCCGGCCTGCGATCGGCTTCGTTGAGTGCGCCCGTGGCGCGCGCAGCGGAGAGCTGGATCGCCGGCCCAGATTCGGGTTCGGGGAAGGGGTGGCATGCTCGGTCTCGACTGGACGGAACTGGCGCTGATCGCGGTGGTCGCGGTGGTCGTGATCGGCCCCAAGGACCTGCCGGAGGCGGTGCGCGGCGTTGCCAAGGGCATCCAGAAGCTCCGCCGCATGGCGGGCGAATTCCAGTCCCAGGTGGATGAGGTGGTCCGCGAGGCGAAGCTCGAGGACGTGCGGAACCAGATCAACGAGATCCGCAGCTTCGACTTCCGCAGCGCCGTCGAGCGCGAGATCGACAAGGACGGGGCGATCCGCAAGACCTTCACCGAGGATCCCCTGCGCGAGGCCTTCACTGATCCGGTGCCGGCCCCCGGGGCGACCGTGACGCCGCCGCCGCCACATGCCGAGGCCCCGCCCGCCGCACCGTCCGCGCCTGCCTTCGTGCCACCGGGCGTCGCCGCCGCGACGCCGCCACCCGCTCCGCCGCCTTCCTTCGTGCCGCCGCAGCCTGCGGCCGGCCTCGCGCCCGCGTCCCTGCCACAAGCGCCGGCGCCGTCCGCGGCCGGCACCGGCAGCGCGGCCTGACATCGGACCCACACGCCGTGCCGCGCGATCCGAACGACTCGATCGACGACAAGCCGATGCCGCTCATCGAGCACCTGATGGAGCTGCGCACGCGGCTCATCTGGTCGATCGGCGCCTTCATCATCGCCTTCGCCGTCTGCTACTACTTCTCGCGCCAGATCTACGGCTTCCTCGCCGCGCCGCTGGCCGACATCCTGCACGCGCAGGGCGGCGGCGACCGACGGATGATCTTCACGGCGCTCTACGAGGCCTTCTTCACCTACCTGAAGGTCGCCTTCTTCGGCGCCACCTTCTTCTCCTTCCCGATGTGGGCGACGCAGCTCTGGCTGTTCATCGCGCCCGGACTTTACCGGTCGGAGAAGAAGGCGATCATGCCCTTCCTCGTCGCCTCGCCGTTCCTGTTCGTGGCCGGGGCGGCGCTGGCCTACTACTTCATCTTCCCGCTCGCCTGGTCCTTCTTCATCAGCTTCGAGACGCCCGGCGACGCCTCGACCGTGCCCATCCAGCTCGAAGCGAAGGTCAGCGAGTACCTTTCGCTGGTGATGCACATGATCCTGGCCTTCGGCATCGCCTTCCAGCTGCCGGTGCTGCTGACGCTGATGGCGCGCGTCGGCATCGTGCAGGTGGAGACGCTGAAGAAGGGTCGGCGCTACGCCATCGTCATCATGTTCGTCATCGCCGCCATCATCACGCCGCCGGACATCATCAGCCAGATCGGCCTCGCGGTACCGATGATCCTGCTCTACGAGCTCTCCATCATCATGGCGACGCTCATGCTGCGCAGCCGGAAGCGGGCGGAAGAGGCGGCGGCGGCGGCAGCGAAGAGCTGACGTCGTCCTTGACGGGCTGAACGGGGTTCCCTAGCCCGGGTACTGGCCGCGCATCGCGCGGCGTGTGGCGATGCGGGCTGACGATCATGCATGACATCCGTGCGGTGCGGGCCGACCCCGCGGGCTTCGACGCGGCGCTGGCACGGCGGAGCATGACGCCCGCTGCCGCCGAGGCGCTCCGGCTCGATGACCTCCGCATCGAGGCGACGCGGGTCGTGCAGGCGGCGCAGACCACGCGCAACGAGCTGTCGCGGCAGATCGGCGCGGCGATGAAGGCCGGCGACAGCGCGACGGCGGAGCGGCTGAAGGGGGAGGTGAAGGCCGCGATGGACGCCGCGGCCGCGGCCACGCCCGAGCTCCACGAGGCGGCGCGCGACGCGCTGCTGGCCAGCCTTCCAAACCGTCTCGACCCCGAAGTGCCGGACGGCGCCGACGAGAACGCGAACGTCGTCGAGCACGTCCACGGCGCGCCGCGCAACTTCCCTTTCGCGCCGAAGCAGCATTTCGAGATCGGCGAGGCGCTCGGCCTCATGGATTTCGCCACCGCCGGCAAGCTCGCCGGCGCGCGCTTCACCGTGCTGAAGGGCGCGCTCGCCCGCCTCGAGCGTGCGCTCGGCCAGTGGATGATCACGCTCCACACCGAGGAGCACGGCTACACCGAGGCGACCGTTCCCTACCTCGTCAACGACGCGACGATGTACGGCACCGGCCAGCTGCCGAAATTCGGCGAGGACCTGTTCCGCACCACCGAGGGGCGCTGGCTGATCCCGACGGCCGAGGTGCCGCTGACCAACTTCGCCAGGGGCGAGATCCTCGACCCCGGCGCGCTGCCGATGCGGCTGACGGCCCTCACGCCCTGCTTCCGATCCGAGGCAGGCTCGGCCGGGCGCGACACGCGGGGGATGCTGCGGCAGCACCAGTTCCACAAGGTCGAGCTCGTCTCCATCACCGCGCCCGACGCCTCCGTCGCCGAGCATGAGCGCATGACGCGCTGCGCGGAGCGCGTGCTGACGGAACTCGGCCTGACCTGGCGGCGCGTACTTCTGTGTGCCGGCGACACCGGCTTCGGCGCGGCGAAGACCTACGACCTCGAGGTCTGGCTGCCGGGGCAGGGGGCGTGGCGGGAGATCTCATCCTGCTCCAATTGTCGTGACTTCCAGGCGCGGCGCATGGAAGCGCGTTTCCGCCCCACCGGCGGCAAGGGGACCGAGTTCGTGCACACGCTGAACGGCTCGGGCGTCGCGGTCGGGCGGGCGCTGATCGCCGTGCTCGAGACCTTCCAGGACGAGGACGGCAGCGTCACGGTGCCGGCGGTGCTGCGCCCCTGGATGGGCGGGATGGAGCGGATCGCGCGCGGATGAACGCCGCGCGCGTCGCTTTCAGTCGTCCGGCGCCGGAGCCTTACGCGCCTCGGATGCGTGCAGTTCGCTCTCATCCATCCAGATGAGCATGTAGGCCGCGAAGCTCGCCAGCGCGGCCATCCAGTTGTCGTGGCCCGTTGCGTAGGCGATCGCGCCCGCCGCGGCGCTGACCAGGATCGCGATGAGCGGGTGCGCCTGGAAGATCCGGAACAGCATCGCGCTCGGTGCGAGCGCGACATTGGTCAGCGTGGCCACGGCGGGCTCCGGGGACTCGGCGCTGGCGGGCCGGGACACCGGACGGCGGGGCGCGCCGCGACCCTCGCGGCCCGGGGCGAAGGGGGCAAGCGCGGAGCGCGCATCCGTCCTATTGTTCATCCCGCCCCCATCGCGAGGCGGAATGGCCCTCAGGCGTGGATCCGCACGCCGAGACGTCCGGCAATGTCCTGCACGAACTGCCAGGCGACGCGGCCGGAGCGCGCGCCGCGCGTGACGGACCATTCGACCGCGGCCCTGTGCAGCTCCTCCTGCCCGATCGGCAGGCCGAAGCTTGCCGCATAGCCGTCGATCATCGCGAAGAAGGTGTCCTGGTCGCAGTTGTGGAAGCCGATCCAGAGGCCGAAGCGATCGGACAGGCTCACCTTCTCCTCGACCGATTCGCCGGGGTTGATGGCGCTGCTGCGCTCGTTCTCGATCATGTCGCGCGGCATCAGGTGGCGCCGGTTCGACGTCGCGTAGAACAGCACATTGGCCGGGCGCCCCTCGATACCGCCGTCGAGGACGCTCTTAAGCGCCTTGTAGTCGGCGTCCTCGCGTTCGAAGGAGAGGTCGTCGCAGAACACCAGGCAGCGGCGGTCCCCGCCACGCAGGATGTTCAGCAGTTCGGGCAGGGTGCGGATCTCCTCGCGGTGGATCTCGATCAGGGCCAGCGCGCGCGGCGCCTCGGCATTGGCCTGCGCATGCGCGGCCTTCACCAGCGACGACTTGCCCATGCCGCGCGCGCCCCAGAGCATCGCGTTGTTGGCCGGCAGGCCGCGCGCGAAGCGGAGCGTGTTCTCGAGCAGGATGTCCTTCTGCCGCTCCACACCCTTGAGCAGCACGAGGTCCACCGCCGCGACGCGCGTCACCGGCGCGAGGCGGGGCGGCGGGCCGGGGTGCCAGACGAAGGCATCCGCGACGTCGAGGTCGGGCCGCGGGGCTGGCGGCGGCGCCAGACGCTCCAGCGCCTCGGCGATGCGGGTCAGGGCCGGCAGCAGGTCGGCATCGGCGAGCAGGCGATCGGTCAAGGAAGGCAGTCCGGTGGGTTGACGCAAAGGGGGCGGAAGCTAGGTTGCCGGCCGACTCCCCGCAATCCCATCAAGAGAGACGGACGCCGGACCGCCCATGTGGATCTCCCCTGCCTACGCCCAGGACGCCGCCGCCGGCGGGACGGGCGCCGTGATCATGCAGCTCCTGCCGCTGATCCTGATCTTCGCCGTGTTCTATTTTCTGCTGATCCGCCCGCAGCAGAAGAAGCTGAAGGAGCACCGCACGATGCTCCAGGCGCTGAAGCGCAACGACAAGGTCATCACTGGCGGAGGCATCGTCGGGACGATCACCAAGGTGCGCGACGACAGCGATGAGATCGAGGTCGAGCTGGCGCCGGGCGTGCGCGTGACGGTGCTGCGCGGGACGATCAGCAGCGTGCTGCGGCCCGAGGCGGCGAACGACGCGAAGCCGGCCGAAGCGGCGAAGGGCTGAGCTGCGGAGCGGGGAGGGCGGCACCCTCCCCGCGTCATCCGCTCAGGCGCTCTGCCCGCTCTTGAGGCCGCCCTTCTGCATCAGGTCGGCCACGACTTCCCAGTTGACCAGCTTGTCCAGGAAGTTCTGCAGGTAGTTCGGCCGAACGTTGCGGAAATCCAGGTAGTAGGCGTGCTCCCACACATCGACGCCGAGGATCGGCTGGCCCTCGCCGGTCGAGAGCGGGTTGGCGCCGTTCGGCGTCTTGGTGATCTTCAGCTTCCCGTCGCCGCCGACCACCAGCCAGGCCCAGCCAGAGCCGAACTGCGTCACGCCGGCCTGCTTGAAGTCCTCCTTGAACTTCGCGAGCCCGCCGAGGTCGCTGTCGATCTTCGCTGCCAGCGCCGCCGGCACGCTCTCGCCATGCGCGCCGCCTGGTGCCATCACCTGCCAGAACAGGATGTGGTTGTAGTGCTGGCCCGCCTGGTTGAGCACCGGCAGCCCGTCGGCGCCCGCCTTGCCGGCATCGGCGCAGATCTGCTCGAGCGTCTTGCCCGCGAGGCCCTTGCTCTCGATCAGGCCGTTCAGCGCGGTGACATAGGCGTTGTGGTGCTTGCCGTGGTGCAGCTCCAGCGTCTCCTGGCACATGCCGTTCGCGGCGAGGGCGCTGGTCGAATAGGGCAGGGGGGGCAGGCTGAAGGGCATGTCTCTCTCCCGAAGGGTGGCGCGGAACGGCCGCGTTTGACCTAGGCGTGAGGCCCAGGGGCGTCAACAGCAGGCGTCAACCGCGCTTGCGCGGGCGCCGCCGGACGGTCATCTGCGGGCGATGGCCGACACGACCGCCGGCGACCTCGCCGCCTTCGCACGGGCGCATGACCCCGATCGCTTCCTCTGCGCGCTCTTCGCGCCGGCAGACCGGCGCAGCGCGGTCTTTGCGCTGATCGCCTACAACCATGAGCTCGCCCGTGCGCGAGAAGCCGCGGCGCTTCCGATCGCCGCGCAGATCCGGCTGCAATGGTGGCGCGACACGGTGGATGCCGCAGCCGCCGGCCGCCCCGTTCCACGCCACGAGGTGGCGACGCCTCTGCAGGCGGAGATCGCCGCCGGCCGCCTCGACCCCGCCGCGCTCGCCGCGATGGCCGAGGCGCGCGAGGCCGAATGCGAGGAGGACGGCCTCGCGACGGAGAGGGATTTCGTCGCCTGGCTGCGCGGCACGGCGGGGGGCTGGTCCGCCGCGGCCGGCGGTGCGCTCGGCGCCGAGCCGGAGGCGCGCGAGGTGCTCCGCGCGCTCGGCGCGGCCTATGGCCTGGCGGGCGTGCTGCGCTCGGTCGCGACGCATGCCGCGCAGGGCCGCTGCCTGCTGCCGCGCGATCGCCTGGCGGCTGCGGGGATGAGCGCCGAGGCGGTGATCGCCGATCCGCGCGCCGCCGCGCTGGGCGCGCTGCTGCGCGAGATGGCGGCGGAGGGCCAGGCGGCACTGTCCGGCGCACGCCGCGACCTGCCGCGCGGCACCATCGCCGCGGCGCTCCCCGCCGTGCTCGCGCGCCGCGATCTCGCACGGCTCGAGCGCGGGGAGGTGCCGTCGCATCGCGGGTTGCTCGACCGGCTCGCGGTCACGCGCGCCGGCCTTGCCGGGCGGCTCTGAGGCGGGGATGCCGGAAGCTGTCCTGCGCGCGTCGCTACTGCAGCGGTCCGTTCCGCCAACCAGCCCCACGCCTACGTGACTCGGCGCGTGCAGCGCAGCACCTGATAGCCTGGGCAGATGTCCGTCCCCGCGGCGAAGCCTGCCGCAAGGCCGGGCCTCCATCGTGGCCGCGTCTCGCGGTCCAGCCAGGAGGAGTGACCGTGTCCCACGCCGAATCGCGACCTGCCCCGGCACCGCGTCGGGCCCTGCCGGAGGCCGCGAATGACACGCGGCTGGCCCCGCGGCTGCCCACGGCGGCGCCGGCCCAGGTGCTGCCCTTCCCGCGGCCGCAACCGAGCTGGCCGGTGTCCCACTACGTCTCGCTCGACGGCGCCGCGCTGCCGGTCTTCACCCGCCTGCGTTGACCGGAACGGCGCGAGCGGTCAGGCCCGCTTGCGCCGCCGCACCGGCTCCGGCGCCGCGATCGCGCCGTCGCGCGCCAGGATCGGCGCGAGGAAGCGGCCCGTGTGGCTCTCCGGCACCTCGGCGACCTGTTCCGGCGTGCCGGCGGCGACGATGCGACCGCCGCCCTCGCCGCCCTCCGGCCCGAGGTCGAGGATCCAGTCCGCGGTCTTGATGACCTCGAGGTTGTGCTCGATCACCACCACCGTGTTGCCCTGCTTCACCAGCTGGTGCAGCACCTCGAGCAGCTTGCGGACATCCTCGAAATGCAGGCCGGTCGTGGGTTCGTCGAGGATGTATAGCGTGCGCCCCGTTGCCCGGCGCGACAGCTCCTTCGACAGCTTGATGCGCTGCGCCTCGCCGCCCGAGAGCGTCGTCGCCTGCTGGCCGAGATGGATGTAGCCGAGGCCCACGTCGCGCAGCACGACCAGCTTCTCGCGGATCGCGGGGACGGCCGAGAAGAACTCCACGCCCTCGTCCACCGTCATGTCGAGCACGTCGGCGATGGACTTGCCGCGGAACTTCACCTCCAGCGTCTCGCGGTTGTAGCGCTTGCCCTTGCAGGTGTCGCAGGTGACGTAGACGTCGGGCAGGAAGTGCATCTCGATCTTCAGCACGCCGTCGCCGCAGCAGGCCTCGCAGCGGCCGCCCTTGACGTTGAAGCTGAAGCGTCCGGCGGCGTAGCCGCGCGCGCGGGCGTCCGGCAGCTCGGCGAACCAGTCGCGGATGGGGGCGAAGAGGCCGGTGTAGGTGGCCGGGTTCGATCGCGGCGTGCGGCCGATCGGCGACTGGTCGATGTCGATGATCTTGTCGAGGTGCTCCAGCCCCTCGATGCGCTCATGCGGCGCGGGGACCTCGCCGCTGCCCATCAGGCGGCGCGACGCGGCCTTGTAGAGCGTCTCGACCGTCAGCGTGGACTTGCCGCCGCCCGAGACGCCGGCGATGCAGGTGAAGGTGCCAAGCGGGATCTCGGCCGTGACGTCCTTCAGGTTGTTGCCCTTCGCGCCGACGACGCGCAGCACGCGCTTCGGGTCGAAGGGGCGGCGCGTCTCCGGCATCGGGATGCGCCGGGCGCCTGAAAGATACTGGCCGGTGATCGAGGCAGGGTTGCGCTCAACCTCGGCCGGCGTGCCCTGCGCGATGATGCGGCCCCCACCCTTGCCGGCGGCCGGGCCGATGTCGATCAGGTGGTCGGCGGAGCGGATCGCGTCCTCGTCATGCTCCACCACCAGCACCGTGTTGCCGATGTCGCGCAACCGGCGCAGCGTCGCCAGCAGCCTTTCGTTGTCGCGCTGGTGCAGCCCGATGGAGGGTTCGTCCAGCACGTAGAGCACGCCGGTCAGCCCGCTGCCGATCTGGGAGGCTAGGCGGATGCGCTGCGACTCGCCGCCCGACAGCGTCGCCGAGGAACGGCCGAGCGAGAGGTAGTCGAGACCGACGTCGTTGAGGAACTGCAGCCGCTCCTCGATCTCGCGCAGGATGCGGCGCGCGATCTCCGCGCGCTGCGGGGTCAGCGTCGGCATTACGGCCCCGAACCAGTCGCGGGCGCGGCGGATCGAGAGCGCGTTGACCTCGCCGAGATGGCAGCCCGCGACCTTCACCGACAGCGCTTCCGGCTTCAGGCGGAAGCCCTGGCAGGCGGGGCAGGGGCGCTGCGCCTGGTAGCGGGTCAGCTCCTCGCGGGTCCAGGGATTGTCGGTCTCGCGGAAGCGGCGCTCGAGGTTCGGGATCACGCCCTCGAAGGGCTTCTTCACGTCGTAGCCGCGCAGCCCGTCCTTGTAGCGGAGCGTCACCACCTCGCTGCCCGTGCCGTTCAGCACCACTTGCCGAAAGGGCTTCGGCAGGTCCGTCCACGGCGTGGTCATCGCGACCTTGTAGTGCCGCGCCAGGCTCTCGAGCGTCTGGTCGTAATAGGGCGACGACGCGCCAGCCCAGGGCTGCACCGCACCGTCCTTCAGGCTGCGCGTGTCGTCGGGGACGACCAGCATCGGGTCGAAGAAGCTCTGCGTGCCGAGCCCGTCGCAGGTCGGGCAGGCGCCCTGCGGCGAGTTGAAGCTGAACAGGCGCGGCTCGATCTCCTCGATCGTGAAGCCGGAGACGGGGCAGGCGAATTTCTGGCTGAACACCGTGCGTTCGTTCGTGTCGGCGTTCTCGGCATAGGCGATGCCCTCGGCGAGGCCGAGCGCGGTCTCCAGGCTGTCCGCCAGGCGCGACTGGATGTCACCGCGCACGACGATCCGGTCCACCACGATCTCGATGTCATGCTTGAACTTCTTGTCGAGCTTCGGCGGATCACTCAGCTGATGCAGGGTGCCGTTGACCTTCACGCGCTCGAAGCCGCGCCGCTGCCATTCCGCGAATTCCTTGCGGTACTCGCCCTTCTTGCCGCGCGCGACGGGAGCAAGCAGCAGCAGCCGCGTGCCTTCCGGCATGGCCATGATGCGGTCCACCATCTGGCTGACCGTCTGCGCCTCGATCGGCAGGCCGGTCGCCGGCGAATAGGGCACGCCGACCCGCGCCCAGAGCAGGCGCATGTAGTCGTGGATCTCGGTGACCGTGCCGACGGTGGACCGCGGGTTGTGGCTGGTGGTCTTCTGCTCGATCGAGATCGCCGGGCTCAGTCCCTCGATCGAATCGACGTCGGGCTTCTGCATCAGTTGCAGGAACTGCCGGGCATAGGCCGAGAGCGACTCGACGTAGCGGCGCTGCCCTTCGGCGTAGATCGTGTCGAAGGCGAGCGACGACTTGCCCGAGCCCGAGAGCCCGGTGACGACCGTCAAGGTGTCGCGCGGGATGTCGAGGTCGAGGTTCTTGAGGTTGTGCTCGCGCGCGCCTCGGATGCGGATGAAGCCCGACATGCGTCACCGATGCTGGGCGCGCCGGAAAGGCGCGCTGGGGTTGAGACGGACGTGACGCGGCCACGGACTGTGGATGTCACGTTCGCATTGTGTTCCGGGGGTTCTAGGCCCATATAGATGGGCAGGAAAGGGCCTTCGCCAGGGGTGCTGCCGGGGTTTCGGATGGCGCCCCGCATGGCTGGCCTGCAACCCCGGGCCGGGCTAGTTTCCGGACCCGAAACTCCAGGGATTCCAGCCCATGGCCGGCGTGAACAAGGTGATCCTGCTCGGTCGCCTCGGGAAGGACCCCGAGGTGCGCAACTTCCAGAATGGCGGCCGGGTGGTGAACCTGCGGCTCGCGACGTCGGAGCGCTTCAAGGACCGCGAGGGCAACATGCAGGAGCGCACCGAGTGGCACTCGGTCGCGATCTTCAACGAGAAGCTCGGCGAGGTGGCCGAGAAGTACCTGCGCAAGGGCTCGGAGGTCTACATCGAGGGCCAGCTCGAGACCCGCAAGTGGCAGGACCAGTCCGGCCAGGACCGCTACACGACCGAGATCGTGCTGCGCCAGTACCGCGGTGAGCTCTCCCTCGTCGGGGGGCGCGCGAGCGGTGGCGAGATGGGGGAGCCCTCGGAGAATGGGGGCGGCTATGGCGGCGGGCGGTCCTCGGCTTCGGGTGAGCGCGGCGGCGGCGGCTGGGACCGCGGCGGTGCGGGCGCCGGCGGCGGCGGTGCCCGTTCGGGCGGCAGCCGCGCCCCGGCCAAGGCCGACCTGGACGACGACATCCCGTTCTGACACCAGCCTGTTCTGACTGCTGAGGATTGCCCGGCCCCGGCGAAAGCCGGGGCCGCCATGAGGACCACGACTTGAGCGATACGACGCCCGACGATCCGAACGCCTCCGACATCGCGCCCGTCGGGCTCGAGGAGGAGATGCGCCGCTCCTACCTCGACTATGCGATGAGCGTCATCGTCAGCCGCGCGCTGCCCGATGCGCGGGACGGGCTGAAGCCGGTGCACCGGCGCATCCTCTACGCCATGCACGAGGCTGGGAACGCCGCTGACAAGCCGCACCGCAAGTCGGCGCGCGTGGTCGGCGACGTGATGGGCAAGTATCACCCGCACGGCGACTCTGCGATCTACGACGCGATGGTGCGCATGGCGCAGCCCTTCTCGATGCGCGTGCCGCTGATCGACGGGCAGGGCAATTTCGGCTCGATGGACGGCGATGCGCCGGCGGCGATGCGCTACACGGAAGTGCGCCTCGCGCGCTCGGCCGCCGCGCTGCTGGCGGGCATCGAGGAGGACACGGTCGATTTCGTCCCGAACTACGACGAATCGGCCGAGGAGCCGCGCGTGCTGCCAGCCTCCTACCCGAACCTGCTGGTCAACGGCGCGGGCGGCATCGCGGTCGGCATGGCGACCAACATCCCGACCCACAATCCGGGCGAGGTGATCGACGCCACGCTGAGGCTGATCGAGGAACCCTCGACGAGCCTGCCGGAGTTGATGCAGATCATCCCCGGCCCGGACTTCCCGACCGGCGGGCTGATCCTTGGCCGCGCGGGCATCCGCAGCGCCTTCGAGACCGGCCGCGGCTCCATCCCGCTGCGCGCCCGCGCCGCGATCGAGGAGATGCGCGGCGGGCGGTCGATGATCGTCGTCTCCGAGATCCCCTACCAGGTCAACAAGTCCACGCTGATCGAGAAGATCGCGGAGCTCGTGCGCGCCAAGACAGTGGAAGGCATCTCCGACCTGCGCGACGAGAGCGACCGCGACGGGCTTCGCATCGTCATCGAGCTGAAGAAGGACGCGACGCCCGAGGTCGTGCTCAACCAGCTCTACCGCTTCACTCAGCTGCAGACGTCGTTCGGCGTGAACTTCGTCGCGCTCGACGAGGGGCGGCCGCGGACGATGGGGCTGCGCGACGCGCTGCTCGCCTTCATCAAGTTCCGCGAGGAGGTGATCACCCGCCGCAGCCGCCACCGGCTGGAGAAGGCGCGCGACCGCGGCCACAACCTGATCGGCCTGGCCGTCGCGGTGGCCAACATCGACGAGGTGATCGCGCTGATCCGCGCGGCCCCGGACGCCAACACCGCCAAGGCCGGGCTGATGGCGCGCGACTGGCCGGCCGCCGATATCGGCCCGCTGCTCGCGCTGGTGGACGACCACCGCAACGTGTTGACCGAGGCCGGCACCGTCCGCCTGACCGAGGAACAGGCCAAGGGCATCCTGGAGCTCCGCCTGCAGCGCCTGACGGGCCTCGAGCGCGAGAAGATCAACGCCGAGCTGTCCGAGGTCGGCGCGGTCATCCGCGAGCTGCTCGAGATCCTCGGCTCCCGCCTCCGCCGGCTCGAGGTGATGCGCGAGGAGCTGCTGGCGGTCCGCGCCCAGATCGCGACGCCGCGCATGACCGAGATCGTGGACGGCGTCGCCGACCAGGACGACGAAAGCCTGATCGAGCCCGGCACGATGGTCGTGACGCTCACGCGCGACGGCTACGTCAAGCGCACCGGGCTCGACGTCTTCCGCGCGCAGAACCGCGGCGGACGCGGCCGCACCGGCGCGGGGCGGCGGGAGGACGACATCGTTGTCCGCTCCTTCGTCGCGCACACCCACCAATGGGTGCTGTTCTTCACCAGCCGCGGCATGGCCTTCCGCGAGAAGGTGTGGCAGCTGCCGGAAGGCGGCGCGACCGGCCGCGGTCGCAGCCTCCGCCAGGTGCTGCAACTGCAGCAGGACGAGACGGTGACCGCCGTGCTGCCGCTGCCGCAGGACGAGGTGCTGTGGGAGAACCTGCACCTCGTCTTCGCCACCGCCTGCGGCAATGTCCGGCGCAACAAGCTGAGCGACTTCCGCAACGTGCGCGCTATGGGCCTGATCGCGATGAAGCTCGAGGAGGGCGACAGCCTGATCGGCGTCTCCACCTGCCGCGAGGGCGACGACGTCATGCTCTCGACCCGCAACGGCCGCTGCATCCGCTTCCAGGCGGAGGAGGAGACGCTGCGCGTCTTCGCCGGCCGGGCGTCCGACGGCGTGCGCGGCATCCGGCTGCTCGGCGAGGACAAGGTGATCTCGCTCGCCGTGCTGCGCCATGTGGAGGCGAGCCCGGGCGAGCGGCTGACCTATCTGCGCTTCGCCGCGCAGAAGCGCCGCGCCGCCGGCGAGGAGGTCGCCGAGCCGAACGGCAACAGCGGCACCGCGGTGGAGGAGGTCGGCGAGGCCGTGGAGGCGGTCGCCGTGCCGCAGGAGAAGCTCGACGCGATGGAGGAGGCGGAGGAGGTGCTGCTGACCGTCACCGACCGGGGCTTCGGCAAGCGCAGCTCGGCATACGAGTACCGCGTCACGGGCCGCGGCGGGCAGGGCATCACCGGCATCACGCTCAGCCCGCGCACGGGGCGCGAGGTGGTGGCGACCTTCCCGGTGCGGGCCGGCGACGACGTCATGCTGGTGACCGATGCAGGCCGCCTGATCCGCCTGCCGACCGGGCAGGTCCGCATCACAGGCCGCGCGGCGCAGGGCGTCACGCTGCTCCGCCTCGACGACGGGGAGCGCGTGACCTCCTGCTTCCCGGTGATGGAGGGCGACGAGGCGGCCGCCGAGGCGCCGGCGACGACGCCGGAGGCGACCGATGGCTGAGCCACGGGTCGGCCTCTACCCGGGCACCTTCGATCCCGTCACGAACGGCCATCTCGACGTGATCGGCCGCGCGGCGCGGCTGGTGGACCGGCTGGTCGTCGGCGTCGCGATCAACGCCGGCAAGGGCCCGCTCTTCCCGCTCGAGGAGCGCGCGGAGCTGGTCCGCGCCGAGACCGACAAGATCGCCGCCCGCACCGGCTGCGACATCGTCGTGCAGCCCTTCACCGGCCTGCTGGTCGGCTTCGCGCGCGAGGTCGGGGCTTGCATGATCATCCGCGGCCTGCGCGCCGTGACCGACTTCGACTACGAGTTCCAGATGACCGGCATGAACCACCGCCTGGATCCGGAGATCGAGACGGTCTTCCTGATGGCGAGCGAGACGAACCAGTTCATCTCCTCGCGTTTCGTGAAGGAGATCGCGATGCTCGGGGGCGACATCTCAAGCTTCGTGCCATCGCTGACCCATGAGCGCACGCTTGCCCGCGTGCGGAGCCGGAAGGACGCTGCCGGATGACGCTGCTTCGCCGCACGATGCTGGGGGCCACGCTGGCGCTGCCGGCCTTCGCCGCCCGGGCCCAGGCGCCGGACCCGGAGAACACGCTGCTGATGGAGCTCCGCCACGGCACGGTGACGATCCAGCTTCTGCCGGACCTCGCGCCGCGTCACGTCGAGCGCATCCGCACCTTGGTTCGTCGCGGCTTCTACGACGGCACGCCCTTCCATCGCGTGATCGAGGGCTTCATGGCCCAGGGGGGCGACCCGACCGGGCGCGGCACCGGCGGGTCGGACCTGCCGGACCTGCCGGCCGAGTTCGTGCCGGCGTCCCGTGCGCGCTTCCTGCGCGGCACCTGCGGCATGGCCCGGGCACAGAGCCCGAACAGCGCGAACAGCCAGTTCTTCATCATGTTCGCCCCGGCGCCGAGCCTTGATGCCCAGTACACGATCTGGGGCCGGGTCGTGTCGGGGATGGAGGCGGTGGACCGGATCAAGCGCGGCGACGCGGCGCGGAACGGCATGGTGGTCGATCCGGATCGCCTGATCCGCGCCCGCATGGCCGCCTGACGCGCGCTTGCGCCCTCTCGCACCACATGTGACATCAACCGTGCCATCCCGAGGACACACCCGATGAGCCAGGCCGTTGCGCCCGAGAACACCCTCATTCTCGAGATGAAGGACGGCACGATCACGATCGAGCTGCTGCCCGACCTCGCCCCGCAGCATGTCGAGCGCATCCGGACCCTCGCCGCGCGCGGCTTCTACGACGACACGCCGTTCCATCGCGTGATCGAGGGTTTCATGGCGCAGGGAGGCGACCCGACCGGCACCGGGACCGGCGGCTCCGACCTGCCCGACCTGCCGGCCGAGTTCAGCCCGCCGGCCAAGGCGCGCTTCGTCCGCGGCACCTGCGGCATGGCGCGCACGAACAACCCGAACAGCGCCAACAGCCAGTTCTTCATCATGTTCGCCCCGGCGCCGAGCCTCGATGGCCAGTACACCATCTGGGGGCGCGTGGTCGGCGGCATGGACCTCGTGGACAAGATCAAGCGCGGCGCCGGCCCGAACGGCATGGTGCGCGAGCCGGACCGGGTGAAATCCATGCGCCCCGGCGCCGCCGCTTCCCCTGCGGCCGGGGTTGACAGCCCACCGGCCGCCGACGCCTAAGACGGCGCCCCGCCCGGCGCGACCCGCGCCGGGCGCTGCACGAGCCCGTAGCTCAGTCGGTAGAGCACGTGACTTTTAATCATGGGGTCCTGGGTTCGAGTCCCAGCGGGCTCACTCATGTCTGCGTTGGCAGCACCGCCGACGCGGGGTAGGCGCAGCAGGTGAGCGATTCCAAGCCGATTCGCGGCCCGGCCCGACTTGCCGTCGTCATCCCGGTGTTCCGGGAGCGCGACAACGTTGCCCCGCTCGTGGCGAAGCTCGACGCCGCGCTCGCCGGCATCGCCTGGGAAGCCGTCTTCGTCGACGACGACAGCCCGGACGGCACGACCGCGGCGGTGCGCGAGATCGCGGCGCGCGACCCGCGGATCCGCTGCCTCCGGCGCGTTGGCCGGCGCGGGCTCGCCTCGGCGAGCATTGAGGGCATGCTCTCCGTCTCCGCCCCCTATGTCGCGGTCATGGATGGCGACCTGCAGCACGACGAGGCGATTCTGCCCGCCATGCTGCGGGCGGTGGAGCAGGGCGCCGACATCGCCATCGGATCGCGACACGTGGAGGGTGGCGCCTCGGCGGGCGGCTTTTCCGCCGCGCGCGGCGCGCTCTCGGACACCGGCACGCGGATGGCCCAGCGGCTCCTTCCCGTTCCGGTCGCCGATCCGATGAGCGGCTTCTTCCTGCTCCGCCGCGACCTGCTCGAGGAGATCGCGCCGGGCCTGACCGGACGCGGCTTCAAGATCCTGCTCGACATCCTGCTGACCGCCCCGCGCGGGCTGAAGGTGGCGGAGGTGCCTTACAGCTTCCGTGCGCGCGAGCATGGCGATTCGAAGCTCGACACCAAGGTGCTGCTGGAGTTCGGCGGCCTGCTGATCGACAAGGCGACCGGCGGCATCGTGCCGTTGCGCTTCGTCGCCTTCGGCGCCGTGGGCGCGATCGGCGTGCTGGTCCACATGGTGGCGCTCGGCCTGTTCGTGGGCCTGCTCGACATCCGCTTCGACCTGGCGCAGTGGGCTGCGACCTTCGTCGCGATGACGGCGAACTTCATCCTCAACAACCGCATCACCTACCGCGACGCCAAGCTGCGCGGGCCGGCGCTCTGGCGGGGCCTGCTGGTGTTCTACGTCGTCTGCGGGCTGGGTGCGGCGGCGAATGTCGGCATCGCGGCGCTCCTGCTCCGCGACGGGATCGTCGCATGGGGCCTGGCCGGCGCGGCCGGCGCGCTGATCACCGTGGTCTGGAACTACGCGGTCTCCTCCACCCTCGTCTGGCGCGCGCGCTGACCTCCGGCCGCGGCTGGGCTATAGCCCGGCCCATGTTCCCCTGGCTCGCAGCGCTGCTCGCGGTCACGGCGCTGCGCCTCGTCGTCGCGGCCGTGGTCCCGCTGGCGCCCGACGAGGCCTATTACTGGGTCTGGTCACGCAGCCTGCAGGGCGGCTACCTCGACCACCCGCCGATGGTCGCGCTGTTCATCCGCGCGGGCACGCTGCTGGCGGGCGAGACGCCGCTCGGCATCCGCCTGATGGGGCCGCTCTCCCTCGCGTTGGCGAGCGTGCTGCTGGCGCGCGCCGCGGACGCGCTTTTCCCGCGCGAGCGCCCGGGCGCCCTTGCGGCGGCGCTGCTGAATGCGACGCTGCTGGTCGGCGTCGGCGGGATCCTCGCCACGCCCGACACACCGCTGATCGTGTTCTGGATCTGCGCGCTCTGGGCGCTCGCCCGGCTGCAGGCAAGCGGCGACGGCCGCTGGTGGCTGGCCTTCGGGCTGTTCGCGGGCCTCGCCCTCGCCTCGAAATACACGGCCGTCCTGCTCGGGCTCGGCGTGCTGGCCTGGCTGACCGCCAGCCGCGAGGCGTGGCGCTGGTGGCGTGACTGGCGGCTCTATGCCGGAGGCGCAGTCGCGACCCTGGTTTTCGCGCCGGTGCTGGCCTGGAACGCCGCGCATGAGTGGGCGTCCTTCGCCAAGCAGGGCGGCCGTGCCGGGGTGGATGCGCCGGGGATCACCTTCCGCTTCCTCGGCGAGCTGCTCGCCAGCCAGCTCGGCCTCGCGACGCCGATCGTGTTCATCCTCTGCCTGGCCGGCGTTGCCGGCGCCCTGCTTGCCTGGGCCCGGCGGGGCGAAGCAGTCGGTGCGCTGCTCGCCGCCTTCGTGGTGCCGGGCGCGGCGGTGTTCCTGTGGCAGGCCACGGGAAGCCGGGTGCAGGGAAACTGGCCGATCGTGCTCTACCCCGCCGCCTGCATCGCCGCGGCGGCCTACCTTCCGACCCGGCTCCGGGGCTGGCGTTGGCCGGCGCTGGCGCTCGGCGCGCTGCTGGCGCTGGGTGGCCTCGCGCAGGCGGCCTTCGCCCCGCTGCCGCTGCCCCGGCGGCAGGACCCGACGCTGGCGCGCCTCGGTGGGTGGGACGCCTTTGCCGAGGCCGTGGAGGCCGAACGCCGGCGCATCGGCGCCGGCTTCGTCGCGGCGGAGGAATACGGCCTCGCCTCCCAACTCGCCCTTCGCCTTCCACCCGGGATTCCCGTGATCGCGTTGCACGAGCGCTGGGCGCTGTTCGACCTGCCCCGGCCTGGCCAGGGCGTAACCGGACTGCTGGTCCAGAGCGAAAGACGGGACAGCGCGCCGGACTGGCCGAGGGCCGAGCCGGTCGGGCGCGCCGACGGCCCGCTCATCCGGGCACGCCGCGGGATCGAGGCGGAGCGGTACCGGGTCTTCCGGGTCGAAACGGTGCCGGATCTTCCCCCCGCCGCCCTCCTTCCGCGGCCTTTTCCTTGACGGCGGGCCAGGGCGCCCGAACCTTTCGGACAGACACGGCAGGAGACCACCATGCGCATCCTCCGCAGGCACGGCTGGGAGTTACCGGAACGGGACGCCACGCCCGAGCACCTCGTCCTCAACCGCCGCGCGCTGATGGCCGCGGCCGGGGCGGGGGCCATGCTCTCGACCGAGGCGCAGGCGCAGTGGCTGTTCCGCCGCGAACCGGCCGCCACCGATCCATGGGCGCGCAACCCACCCGACCTGCCGGACCTGCCGGAGGCGATGCGCAACCCGCGCTACCAGCCCGGCCGCGCGCTAAGCCCGGAACGCGAGCCGGTCACCTTCAACAACTTCTACGAATTCGGCACGGATAAGGGCATCTGGCCGCAGGCGCAGCGCATGCCGGTGCGGCCCTGGACGGTCCGCGTCGACGGCATGGTGGAAGAGCCCGGCGAGTTCGCCGTGGACGACCTGATCCAGCGCATCGGCCTCGAGGAGCGCGTCTATCGCCTGCGCTGCGTGGAAGCCTGGGCGATGACCGTGCCCTGGACCGGCTTCCAGCTCTCCAGGCTGCTCGAAATCGTCCGCCCGCTCGGCTCGGCCCGGTATGTCCGGTTCGAGACGGCCGAGCGTCGCGACAGCATGACCGGGCTGCGCCAGTCCTGGTATCCCTGGCCGCATGTCGAGGGCTGCACGATCGAGGAGGCGGCCAACGAGCTCACTTTCATGCCGGTCGGCATCTTCGGCCGCCCGCTGCCGCCGCAGAATGGCGGGCCCTTCCGCGTGGTCTTCCCGTGGAAGTACGGCTTCAAGTCCGGCAAGTCGGTCACCCGCATCACCCTGACCGACCAGCGGCCGAAGAGCTTCTGGGAGACGCTGCAGGGCAGCGAGTACGGCTTCTGGGCCAATGTGAACCCCGAGGTCGCGCATCCGCGCTGGAGCCAGGCGACGGAGCGCCTGATCGGCAGCAACGAGCGCGTGCCGACGCGCCTGTTCAACGGCTATGGTGAGTTCGTGGCGGGGCTCTACACCAACCTTCAGAACGAGCGGCTCTGGGCGTGAGCGGCGCGGGCGCGGGCGCGGCGGCAGAGCACCGCGCGCGCGTCCTGCTGGTGGAGGACACCGCCTCCCTCGCCGCGGTCTATGGGGAGTATCTCCGCGCCGCCGGCTACGCCTTCGAGCATGCGCGCAATGCGGCGGAGGCGCTGGCCATGGCCCGTACCGCGCTGCCGGATGGCGTGCTGCTCGATGTCCGCCTGCCGGACGGCGACGGGCTGTCGGTGCTGCGCGAGCTGAAGCGCGAGCATCCCGACATCGCCGTCGTGGTGATGACCGCGCATGGCAGCGTGGCGACGGCGGTGGAGGCGATGCGCGCCGGCGCCTCCGATTTCCTGGTGAAGCCCTTCGCGGCGGAGCGGCTCTCCGTCACGCTCTCCAACGCGCTGGAGCGCGCCGCCCTCCGGCGGGAGGTGCGCGACCTCAGCGCGGGCCGCCCGCGGGCGGCGTTCCAGGGCTTCATCGGCGCCGCCCCCGCGATGCAGGCGGTCTATCGCGTGCTGGAGACCGCGGCGCAGTCCAAGGCCACCGTCTTCATCACCGGCGAGAGCGGCACCGGCAAGGAGCTTGCGGCGGAGGCGGTGCACCGCCTTTCGCCGCGCCACGGCGGCCCCTTCGTCGCGATCAACTGCGCCGCCATCCCGCGCGACCTGATCGAGAGCGAGGTCTTCGGCCATGTCCGCGGCGCCTTCACGGGCGCCGTCGCCGACCGGATCGGCGCGGCACAGGCGGCCGATGGCGGCACGCTGTTCCTCGACGAGCTCTGCGAGATGGACCTCTCGCTCCAGGGCAAGCTCCTGCGCTTCATCCAGTCCGGCACCTTCCAGCCCGTCGGCTCCACGCAGCTTCGCCGCACCGATGTCCGCTTCGTCTGCGCCACCAACCGCGACCCGCTGGAAGAGGTGAAGGCGGGCCGGTTCCGGGAGGACCTCTACTACCGGCTGCACGTCGTCCCGCTCCGCCTCCCGCCGCTGCGCGAACGCGGCGAGGACGTCATTGCGATCGCCGAGGCGATGCTGGCGCGCAGCGCCTCCGAGGAGGGCAAGCGCTTCCGCGGCTTCACCGAGGATGCGCGCCGCGCGCTGCTGGCCCATCGCTGGCCGGGGAATGTGCGCGAGCTCGAGAACGTCGTCCGCACCGCGGTCGTCCTGCATGACGGCGAGATGGTGGAGGCGGCGATGCTGCCGCTGCGCGAGCCGCCGCGCGCCTTGCCCGTCGCGGCGCCGCCCCCTGCGCCACGGGCTTCCGTCCCCGTGCCGGCCGCGGAGGCGGCGCGGCTGATCCGCCCGCTCGCCGAGATCGAGCGCGAGGCGATCGAGCGCGCGGTGGAGCTGTGCGACGGCAACATCCCGAAGGCGGCCGCGCATCTCGGAATCAGCCCCTCGACGCTCTACCGCAAGCGCGCCGCCTGGGAGGCCGCCGCGGAGTAGGGGTCAGGCCACCGGCAGCCAGATCGCCGCGGTCGTCCCCTCGCCGGGCGCGCTGTCCACGCGCAGCGCGCCGCCGGCCCGCGCGCAGAAGCCGCGGACGGCGGGCAGGCCGAGCCCGGTCCCGATGCCCGGCGGCTTGGTGGTGAAGAAGGGCTCCCCGAGGCGTGCCAGAGTCGCGGGATCCATTCCGATGCCGCTGTCGCGCACCGCGGCGACCACGTAGCGCCCGGCCGGCAGCCCTGCCTTGTCGAGCGGCTCGGCTAGCTCTTCAGTCCAGGCCCGGATAGTCACCGGGCCGCCCCCGGGCATGGCATCGCGCGCATTGGCGGCAAGGTTGACCATCGCGGATTGGAAGCCGACCCGGTCGCCGCGCGCGGCCGGCAGCCGGTCCGGCAGCTCCGCCCGAAGCGGCCATCCACTACCGAGCGTACGCGACAGCAACTCGGCCACCTCCCGCAATGCGGCGCGGACGTCGAGTGCCGGCGGCTCTTCCGACTGGACGGAGGCGCGGGCGAAGGCGAGCATCGCATCCACCAGCCGGCCGCCACGCTCCGCAGCCTCCTGGAGCAGGCCGGCGCAGCGGCGCACCTCGGCGGGGTCCTCGGCGCGCCGGTCCATCACGCGGGCGCCGCTGCGCACCGCCTGGACGAGATTTTTCACTTCATGCGCGAGCCCTCCGGCGAGAAGGCCGATGGTGGCCGCGCGGCCGGCGCTGGCCAGCTGGGCTTCTGCCTCGGCACGCGCCTCCGCCTGCTCGCGCTGCAGCCGCGCGCCGCGATGCGCCGCCGCCGTCAGGGCGATCAGCAGCGCCGCTGCCGCGAACCCGCCGGCGGCCGGCGCCACCATCCGGCGTCGCCAGGCTCCCGCCAGCGCCGTGCGATCGAGCCCGTAGACGACGGCGACGGGCCAGTCACCGAGCGGCCGCGCCGTGAAGAGCCGCACCACCCCGTCGATCGGCGAGGTGATCCATTCCGCACCATCGGGCCGTGCCAGCAAGTCGTTGAGAAGACCGATTGCGATGGTGCTCTGCGCCTCGGTGAGGCGTGTGGTGACCGGCGGATGACGTGCCAGCAGCGCGCCGTCCAGGCGGTACAGCGCGACGACGTCGCGGCCGGTCTCCACGATGCTGGCGTAGAAGGCCTCTAGGGCGCGGGGGTCGAAGGAGGAGACGAGGATCCAGCCGTCCTCCGCACGCGGGGCAACGGAAGCTGCCCGCCGGGCCACGGGGATGACCGGCGAACCCATCGGGCGTGACGCCGTGCGCACGCCCACCGCCCGCTCGCCCGGCTCCTCCCGCAGCCTTGCGACATAATCGCGGTCCGAGAGATCCGCGGGCCGCGCCGGATGCTCGTAGGAGGCCGCAAGGACGTGGCCGACGCCGTCGGCGACCAGCACGCCGCTCACGGCCGGCGCGGCGGCTGCGGCGAGATCGGCGAGAAGGCCGTGGACTGCGGGGTCCTGCCGCACCTCCGCCTCGCTGCGGCCGGCAACGGCATGCGCGATGGCGACCATGATCGCTTCATGCGCGCCGAAGGTGCGCATCACATTCTGGCGCAGCAGTTCCACCGTGCGCTCGATCCGCGCGCTCGCCTCCGCTTCCACCGCGCGCCAGGAGAAGGCGCCGGCACCCGCGACGCTGAGCAGCGGCACCAGCACCGAGGCGAGCCAGAGCAGCGCGAAACCGCGGTTGGAGGGCGCCCCGCGTCGCGCTGCAGAGGGGCGCAGATCGGACGGCAGGTCGACATGCACCGAACCGTCCTGCGCCTGGAGTGGGGTGGTGGCTACTAAACTATGCGCGTGCCGTCAGCGCCCACGCGGAAGTCCGAGCCTCTGCCGTGCCATCGCGATCACGCGAAGCGCCTCCGGCCATAGGCCATAGGGAGACAGGTCGTGCGAATCGGCCCAGGCTACCTCGGTCACGTCACCGCCGGGCCGCGCCTCCCCGGCCGTCCAGGTGCCGAGGTAGTCGATGATTGTGTAGTGAAAGCGCGGTCGGTCGCCCGACTCGCCCGGCGTGATGGCGTCCACCACGGCGAGAAGCTCGAGCGCGCCGACCTCGATGCCGGCCTCCTCGCGCAGTTCCCGGCGTGCCGCTGCCTCGGCAGCTTCGCCGAGGCGCTGCGCGCCCCCGGGAAGCGACCACTCGCCCATACGCGGCGGCCGGCCTCGGCGGATGAGCAGGACCGCGTCGCCGCGGAAGGCGACGACGCCGATGCCGACCCAGGGCCGGGTTGGGTTCTCGCGCGGGTTCGCGCTCACCTGGCCTGCTTCGCGAGATCCTCGAGCCGGGGAAGGAAGGCCTTCTCCTTCCATTGCCCGACCTGATAGGCCCAGCCGCTCCAGCGTGCGTTCAGACGCGCCGCCTCCTCGTCGCCGCTCGCCGAGAGGCGCACCCAGAGCGCCTCGCCATCGCGACGCCCGGCCACCGCGATCCGGAGGTTGTCGGTGAGCTCGAAGCTCGACTCGCCGAGCCAGTCACCCGGCATCTCCGCCTCGCGGCGGACTTCCAGGAAGGTCAGGAACTCGAAGGCGCGCGCAACCTCGTCGAGACTGATCTCGTCGAGCTCGGGAGTCTCGGCCGGCTCCACGACCGCGAACGGGCCCTCGGCGTCGCCGCTGCGGCGCAGCACGAGGGCGCCCTCTCCCGCGCGGTGGATCTCCGCCGCACGGACCCTCTCGCGCGGGATGCTGGCGATGTCGCGGTCGATCCAGAGGTTCGGGTCGGCGTCGAGCGGCAGCCGCCCCTCGGCGAGCCAGGCCTGCGCCTCGCCGGGGCGGCGGACATGCACCGTCTCCGGCACATTGCCCTGCACGCGCATCCGCCGCCGTCCGACAATCAGCTCGGCGACCGGCGCGCCCCGCGCATCGAGGACGCGCAGCAGGGAGGAGGTGGCGCCCGGCCGCGTCGGATCCTCGACACCGAGGCGTTCCAGGAGATCGGGGTTCGCCGTCCGCGGCTCGGTCAGCCGCAGCTCCGTGAGGCCGACGAGCACCTCGCGCACGCGCTCTGGCCGCGCCGGATAGCCGGCTCGGTCAGGCAGCACCCAGGCCGTGCCGTCGCGCAACACGGTGAGCGTCCCGTCATGGCGCACGACCTCGATGCGGGCGGCGTCGGCAAGCCGTGGCGCCAGTCCCGGGAAGGCCAGCGGCATCGTGGTCGAGATCGGCGGATCCGTGCGGTCGGGCGTGAGCAGGATCGCGCCGCCGACCGCCGTCGCCGCCGCGCCGCCGAGGAGAAGCAGGTTGCGCCGGTTCATGCGCGTGCCCCCGCGCGCTGCCGGGCGCGCCAGATGCCGATGCCGATCGCGAAGAGCGTGAGCAGCGCCGGCACCAGCACGATGTTCATCAGGCGCAGCCGTGTCTCCAGCCCCTCGATGTCGCGCCGCAGCTCGAGCTGCACGCCGCGCAGCTCGCCGCGCGTGCGGCGGATCTCTTCCCGCGCGCGGTCGATCTCGGCGCGCTGCTCGGGCGTGATCACCGCCGCGGCCTGGCCGCCGCCCGAGCCCGAGCGCAGCTCGCGGAGGCGTCGCTCGGTGGCCTCCAGCCGCTCCTGCAGGCCGCGCTCGGTCTGGCGGAACTGTGCCTCGGCGCCGCGGCGGATGTCGTCGACGAGGTCGAAGGGACGCAGCGACTCGCCGCGCGAGCGCAGCGAGACCAGCGCCTCGCCGCCCGCCATGGTGTCGGCGAGGTTCAGCAGGAAGGCGCCGTTGTCGCTGAAGGGCGTGGTCACCTGCTGGCCGAAGAAGTCCTGCACGCGGACCCAGAAACGGTCCTCCAGCAGGTCGGCGTCGTTGACGACGACGAGGTTCGCGGGGCCTTCCGTGCGCGCGCGATGCGCCGGGAAGTCTGCCGGCCGCTCGGCGCCTTCCGCCGGCTCGGGCGGGGTCTGGAAGGCGGAGGGCAGCTGGCCGCGGACCCGCGCGGCGATCACGCGCGGGCCACCCTCAGGGCGGAACTCCGCGAGCAGGCGCGTCGGGTTCGGGTCCTGGCGGACGCGTGCGGCATCCACGACGGCGCTGCGGTCGCTGGTGGTGATCAGGGGCACGAACTCGATCGCCGCGCCCTCGCGCCGGCGCACCTCGCCGGCCGAGGCGACGGTGACCTGGGCGAGCTCGGCGGTTGCGATCTCTCCGCGATTCAGCCCGGCCTGGGGCACGTTGAACCACGCGATGTAGTCCACCGCCTGGACGCGGTCGCGCGTGTCGGCGCGCACACGCCAGGCGCCGCGCTGGTCGAGCACGACGCGGTCGGCCGGCGCGTCGATCCCCCAGGCGTTCAGCAGCCGGTCGAGGTTGCTCGACGCGTCGCGGACCTGCGCCTGGTTCATTGAGGGCCGCTGCGCCTGGCCCTCGTTGTGGGGGTCGGTCATGACGATCAGGCGGCCGCCGCGCATCACGAACTGGTCGATGGCGTAGAGCGTCGCCTCCGACAGCCCCTGCGCGTGGGCGACCATCAGCACCTGCACGTCCGGCTCGATCACCTGCGCGTCGAGCGGGACGTCCCGCACCGTGTAGAACTGGCGCAGCTGGTTCGCGACCACGAAGGGCTGGCCGACGCCGGGCTGGCGCATCATCAGCGCCCGCGGATCGCCGTTCAGCGGCAGGGACGACATGATCCCGAGCACGGGCCGCCGCGGGTTCGACAGCTCCCACACCAGCCGCGTCAGGTCGTATTCCAGGAAGCGCTCGCGCTCCGGCTGGAAGAAGGGCACCGTCCGCTCGTCGTCGAGCAGGTTGGAGCCGACGAGGCCGAAGAAGACCTGGTCGCCCGACTGATCCACCGGCACGCCCTGCAGGCCGAGCGCGATGGCGCGATCCTCGAGCTCGGTGAAGGGCTCGGGGTCCAGCACCTCGAGCCGCAGGCGCCCGTTGCTGACCGCGACATATTCGTCGAGCAGCGCACGCACGCGGTCCGCATAGGCGCCGTAGGGAGGCACGGCGACGCCAAGCCGGCGCGAGTAGTAGAGCCGCAGCGTGACCGGGTCCTGCAGGCCGCGCAGCACCTGCTTCGTGCCGTCCGACAGCGTGTAGAGCCGGTTCTGCGTAAGGTCGATCCGCGCATGCGGCAGCAGCCGGTCGGCGAGCATGTTCACGCCGACGGCCAGGATCGCGGCGAGCAGCAGCGCGACCGAGGCCGAGAGGCCCCGCTTCCCGCGGATGACCGGGGCCGCGGGCGCGGGGACGGTGTCGGTGGTGGCGCTCATCTCAGTCCGCCTTCCTCTGGTCGACCGCGACGGTGTTGGCGAAGAGGAAGAAGGCGATGAAGCTCGCGAAGAAGACGATGTCGCGTGCCGAGACGACGCCGCGCGTGAAGCCCTGCAACCGGTCGGTTATGCTGATCCCGCGCGCGATGTCGGCCAGCACCGGCAGGTTGCGCGACAGGAACTCCGTCACGATCGGGCTGCCGGCCGCGACGAGGAAGAAGCAGGCCGCGACCGAGAGAACGAAGGCGATCACCTGGTTCTTCGTCAGCGCCGAGATCGCCGCCCCCACTGCCAGGAAGGCACCGGCCCCGAGCAGGCAGCCGATGTAGCCCGTCAGGATCACGCCGTTGTCCGGATCGCCGAGGATGTTCACCGTGACCACCAGCGGGAAGGTCAGCAGCAGCGCGATGGCGCAGAAGGCCCAGGCGGCCAGGAACTTGCCGACCACCGCCTGCCACTGCGCGATGGGCAGGGTCAGCAGCAGCTCGATCGTGCCGAGCCGCCGCTCCTCCGCCCAGAGCCGCATCGCCAGCGCCGGGATCAGGAACAGGAAGAGCCAGGGCACGAAGCCGAAGAAGGGCACGAGGTCCGCCTGGCCGCGGGCGAAGAAGCCGCCAATGGTGAAGGTCAGGACGCCCGCCAGCACCAGGAAGATGACGATGAAGACATAGGCGACGGGTGTCGCGAAATAGCCCGACAGCTCGCGCCGGAAGACGGTCAGCACGCCGCCCATCACGCGACCTCCCTCTCGGCGTCCGCGGCTGCCGGGTCTGGCGCGGCGAGCGTGAGCTGGCGGAACACGTCGTCCATCGGAAGCCCCGTGGCCGCGAACTGCTCGGGCGTCGCATCCGCCACCACGCGGCCGCGCGCGATGACCAGGGCGCGGGTGCACACCGCGGCGACCTCCTCGAGGATGTGGGTCGAGATGACGATCGCCTTCTCCGGCGCCATGGCGCGGATCAGGTTGCGCACCTCGTGCTTCTGGTTGGGGTCCAGCCCATCCGTCGGTTCGTCCAGCACCAGCACCGGCGGGTCGTGCAGCAGCGCCGCGGCCAGCCCGACACGGCGCTTGAAGCCCTTCGACAGCGTCTCCACCGGCTGCAGCCGCACGCCGGCGAGCTGCGTCAGCTCGATCCCGCGCGCCACGCGGTCCGACAGCTCCGACCCGCGGAAGCCACGCGCGCGGCCGCAGAAGCGCAGGAACCCCTCGACGGTCATCTCGGGGTAGGTCGGCGCGCCTTCGGGCAGGAAGCCGAGATGACGCTTCGCCGCCACGGGGCGGTCCACCACGTCCTCGCCGCAGATGCGCGCCGTGCCGGCCGAGGGCGTCATGAAGCCTGCCAGCATGCGCATGGTAGTGGACTTGCCGGCCCCGTTCGGCCCGAGGAACCCGACCACCTCGCCGCGGGAGACGGTGAAGGAAACGTCGTCCACGGCCGTGAAGGCCCCGAAGCGCTTGGTGAGGCGCTCGATCTCGATCAACGCGGTCAAGTGCGGTCCCCAGCTTCCCCGACCGGCCGATTAAGGAGGGCCGCCCCCCGGATCAACCCCCCGTGAGAGCAATGGGTTACCCCGCGTCCAGCTTGGCCAGCGTCGGATCGTGCCCGAACAGCGCCAGCAGCATCAGCGCCGCCCGGCCGCGGGGAGTGGCGAGCTCCGGGTCGCGTTCCAGCAGCGCCTGGGCGTCCCGATGCGCGATGTGGGTCAGGCGGTCGAATTCCTCCGGCTCCTCCCGCGGGTCGAGCAGGCGGCCGGCCTGGGTGCCGGATTGCCTCTCCCGCAGCACGTCGCCGCCGCCGCGGGTGCGAAGATCCTCCTCGGCAATGAGGAAGCCGTCCTCCGTGTCGCGCAGCACCAGCAGGCGACGCTTCTCCGACTCCGACAGGCCCTCCGCATGGACCAGCAGGCAGGAGGAGGGCTTGGACCCGCGCCCGACCCGGCCGCGCAGCTGGTGCAGCGCGGCGAGGCCGAAGCGCTCGGCCTGCTCCACCAGCATGATCGTCGCCTCCGGCACGTCCACGCCGACCTCGACGACCGTCGTCGCGACGAGCAGCTTCGTGCGGCCGGCGGCGAAGTCGGCCAGCGCGGCCTCCCGCACCGCCAGGTCCTGCAGGCCATGCGCCATGCCGACCTGGCCGGGGAAGCGCTTCGACAGCTCCGCGAAGCGGTCCTCGGCGGCCACGCTGTCGTCGCTCTCGCCGCCGGAGATGGCACGGACCACCCAATAGGCGCGCTCGCCACGCGCCATCGCCTCGCCGAGCCGGTCCACCACCTCCGGCAGCCGCTCCTGGGAGACGATCCGCGTCGTGATGGGCTGCCGGCCAGCGGGCTTTCCCTCCAGCCGGCTCACCGCCATCTCGCCCCATTGCGTCAGCAGCAGCGTGCGGGGGATCGGCGTCGCGGTCATCACCAGCATGTCCGCGTCGCGGCCCTTGTTCGCCAGCATCAGCCGCTGCGCCACGCCGAAGCGGTGCTGCTCGTCCACGATCGCCAGGCCGAGGTCGCGGAAGGCCACACCTTCCTGGAACAGCGCATGGGTGCCGACGACGATGCCGACGGAGCCGGAGGCGAGGCCGCGCAGCACCTCCTTCCGCTCCGCGCCCTTCACGCTGCCGGTCAGCAGGCGCACATCCACTCCGGCCGGGTGGCAGAGTTTCGTCAGTGTCCGCAGGTGCTGCCGCGCCAGCAACTCGGTCGGCGCCATCAGCGCGCCCTGCGCCCGCGATTCGACCGCGCGCAGCATGGCCAGCACGGCGACGAGCGTCTTGCCGGACCCGACATCGCCCTGCAGCAGGCGCAGCATGCGCCGGGGGGCGGCCATGTCGGCGCCGATCTCCGCCAGCGCCTGCTGCTGGCCGGGCGTGGGCGCGTGGCCGAAGGCGTCGAGCGCCCGGGCCTGGAGCTCACCCGTGCCGGGCAATGCCCGCCCGGGCCGGTTCCGCTGGCGGCGGCGGACGAGCCCGATCGCCATCTGGCTCGCCAGCAGCTCGTCATAGGCGAGCCGGCGGCGCGGGCCCTGGGGCAGGGGGCCGGCCGGCCGCTGAAGCGTCCGGATCGCCACGTCGAAACCGGGCCAGTCCTCGCGCCGGAGCAGCGCCAGATCGGCCCATTCGGGCAGCGGGCGCAGCACCTCCAGCGCCGCCTCCATCGCCGCGCGGAGGCGCTTCGGCGTCAGGTCCCGCACCAGCGGCCAGACAGGCTCGACGGTCGGAAGCGCCTCGGGCCGCTCGGCGGAGAGCGGGTTGAGCATCGTCCAGCCCCGGCTGCCTTCCGCCAGCACGCGTCCGGCGAGGAATCGGAAGGAGCCCGGCGGCAGCAGCTTCTGGATCCAGGGCAGGCGGCCGTTCATGTAGCGGATGGTGAGGGGCCAGCCGCCGGCGACCGCCTTCACCTCGACATAGGGGCGACCGGTGGATTTCGCCCGCGCGGCGCGGAGGCTCTTCACCTCCACCTCCAGGATGCAGTCCTGGTCCGGGGGCGCATCCTCCGGGCTCGTGACGCGCCGGCGGATCACCACCCGCTCCGGCAGGTGCAGCAGCAGGTCGAGCACGCGGTCGCCGCCCGTCGCCTCCGCCAGCAGGACGGCCAGCGTCGGGCCGACGCCATGCAGCGTCTCGATCGGGGCGAGCAACCGCGCGATCTCCGGCGCGTCCTCGAGTGTCGTGGCGGTCAGGTCAGGCATGCCGCCGATTGGGCTGACAGGATTCCCATGCACCCCTATATGGCAGCCCCGCAGCCTGAAGCCGACATGCCCGACGAGACCGAAACCGAACTTCCGCCCCGCCGGCGTCGCCTTCTGTTCCGCGCCTGGCACCGGGGCACCAAGGAGGCCGACCTGATGATCGGCGGCTTCGTGAAGCGGCACATCGCGACCTTCACCGAGGCCGAGCTGGACGAGTTGGAAGCCGTGCTGGAGCTGCCCGACGTGGACCTGGCCGATTGGCTCTCCGGCCGCCGCGCCATCCCGGCGCATGTAACGACCCCGATGCTGGAGCGCATGGCGATCGAATGCGCGGGCACCGGGGCCGGCATCCCGGAGCATCTGAGGCGCTGATGGACACCATCCTCGTCCATGGCGCGCCGGAGGGCTACGACGCGACCCTGCTCGCCCGGCGCCGCGCCGAGACGCGCGGCCCGGTCCTGCATGTCTGCCGCGACGATGCGCGCATGGCGCGGCTGGCGGAGGCGCTGTCCTTCTTCGCGCCCCACTACGAGGTGCTGCGCTTCCCGGCCTGGGACTGCCTGCCCTACGACCGCGTCTCGCCCAACCCCGAGATCGTGGCGGAGCGCGTCGCGACGCTCACCCGGCTGGCCGAGCGCGTGCCGACGCCGCGCATCCTGCTGACCACAGTCAACGCGCTGGTGCAGAAGGTGCCGCCGCGCGGCGCCTTCCGTGGTGCCACGCTGTCGCTCGTGCGCGGCGGGCGGCAGGACCCGCAGAAGCTGGCGGAATTCCTCGAGGCGAACGGCTACCACCGCACCGGCACGGTGATGGAGCATGGTGAATACGCCGTGCGCGGCGGCATCGTGGACCTCTTCCCCGCCGGCGAGGCGGATCCGGTCCGCCTCGATCTCTTCGGTGACGAGATCGAGGACATCCGCCGCTTCGACACCGCGACGCAGCGCAGCGGGGAGCGGCTGGACGGGCTGGTGCTGCGGCCGGTCGGCGAGATCTTCCTCGACCCGCCCTCGATCAGCCGCTTCCGTAGCGCCTATCGCGAGCTCTTCGGCAATGCGGCGGCAGAGGACCCGCTCTACGTCTCCGTCAGCGCGGGGCGCAAGCATCCCGGCATGGAGCATTGGGCCGGGCTCTTCCACGACAGCATGGAGACGCTGCTCGACCACCTGGGCGAGGGCGCGACGGTGTCCTTAGACCATCAATCCGACGACGCGCTCGACGTGCGGATGGAGATGGTCACCGACCACTACGAAGCCCGCCGTGGTCCGACGCGCGAGGGCGAGGTGCCGTATCGCCCGGCGCCGCCAGACCGGCTCTACCTCGACCTCGACGCCTGGGAGGCGATGCTCGCCGAGGCGACGGTGATGCGCTTCGTGCCCTTCGCGCCGGCCTCAGAGCTGCCGGGCGTGGTGGATGCGGGCGGCCGTCCGGGCCGGCTCTTCACGGACGCCCGCGCCGAGGGGAAGAACGTCTTCGCCGCCTATGGCGAGCATGCGAAGGCGATGTCGGCGCGCGGTCACCGCCCGGTGCTCGCCGCCTGGACGCGCGGCTCGCGCGAGCGCCTGGCGAACCTGCTGCGCGAGAACGGCATCGCCTGCGAGGCGGTGGACGACATCCTCGCCGCGCAGAAGCTCGCCACCGGCGCCGTCGCGCTCGCGACCCTCGGCGTCGAGCGCGGCTTCGTCGCACCCGACCTCGTCGTCACCGGCGAGCAGGACCTGCTCGGCGAGCGCATCGCCCGCCCGCCACGGCGTCGGAAGCGCGCCGACCAGTTCATCGCGGACGCGACCGAGATCGCCGAAGGCGACCTGGTGGTCCACCAGGAACACGGCATCGGTCGCTACGACGGGCTGGCCACGATCGAGGTCAACGGCGCGCCGCATGAATGCCTGCGCCTGATCTACGACGGCGGCGACAAGCTCTTCCTGCCGGTCGAGAACATCGAGATCCTGTCGCGCTTCGGCTCCGATGCCGCAGGTGTGGCGCTCGACAAGCTCGGCGGCGGCGCCTGGCAGGCGCGCAAGGCGAAGGCCAAGCAGCGCATCGCCGACATGGCCGCCGCGCTGATCCGCGTCGCGGCGGAGCGCGCGACGCGCGATGGTCTCGCCGTGATGCCGCCCGAGGGCGCCTGGGACGAGTTCTGCGCCCGCTTCCCCTTCGCCGAGACCGACGACCAGCAGCGCGCCATTGCCGAGGTGCTGGAGGACCTCTCCGCGGGCCGTCCGATGGACCGGCTGATCTGCGGCGATGTCGGCTTCGGCAAGACCGAGGTCGCGCTGCGTGCCGCCTTCTGCGTGGCCATGTCCGGCAGCCAGGTAGCGGTGGTGGTACCGACCACGCTGCTCTCCCGCCAGCACGCCCGCACCTTCACCGCCCGCTTCGAGGGGCTGCCGGTCAAGGTCGCGCAGCTCTCGCGCATGGTGACAGCCAAGGAAGCGCAGGCGGTGCGCGACGGGCTGAAGGACGGCTCGATCAACATCGTCATCGGCACCCATGCGCTGCTGGCCAAGGGCGTCGAGTTCGCCGATCTCGGCATGGTCATCGTGGACGAGGAGCAGCATTTCGGCGTCGCCCACAAGGAACGGCTGAAGTCGCTGAAGGCCGATGTGCACGTGCTGACGCTGACCGCGACGCCCATCCCGCGCACGCTGCAGCTCGCGCTGACCGGTGTGCGGGAGATGAGCATCATTGCCACACCCCCGGTGGACCGCCTCGCGGTGCGCACCTTCATCATGCCGTGGGACGGCGTGGTGATCCGCGAGGCGATCCAGCGCGAGCGCTTCCGCGGCGGCCAGGTCTTCTGCGTCGTGCCGCGCCTCGAGGACCTGCCGAAGGTGCGCGAACGCCTTGCCGAGATCGTGCCGGAGGCGCGCGTCGCGGACGCGCATGGCCGCCTCTCGCCGACCGAGCTCGAGCGCGTGATGACCGAGTTCGGGGATCAGAAGCACGACATCCTGCTCTCGACGAACATCGTGGAGAGCGGCCTCGACATGCCGGCGGTCAACACGCTGCTGATCCACCGGGCCGACATGTTCGGCCTCGCCCAGCTCTATCAGCTCCGCGGCCGCGTGGGACGCGGCAAGCAGCGCGGCTACGCCTATCTCACCTGGCCGCAGACGCATCGGCTGAGCGCCGCGGCGGAGAAGCGGCTCGAGGTGATGCAAACGCTCGACAACCTCGGCGCTGGCTTCACGCTGGCCAGCCACGACCTCGACATCCGCGGCGCCGGCAACCTGCTCGGCGACGAGCAGTCCGGCCATATCCGCGAGGTCGGCATCGAGCTTTACCAGCAGATGCTGGAAGAGGCGGTGAACGAGCTGAAGAGCGGCAGCGGCATGGACCCGCGCGAGGACCGCGACTGGACGCCGCAAATCAATCTCGGCCTGCCCGTCATGCTGCCCGAGGCCTATGTGCGCGACCTGCCGGTGCGCCTCGGCCTCTATCGCCGCATCGGCGCGCTGGGGAGCGAGGCGGAGATCGAGGCGATGGCCGCCGAGCTCGCCGACCGCTTCGGCCCCTTGCCGACGGAGGCCGAGACGCTGCTGCAGGTCGTGCTGCTGAAGCAGCTCTGCCGCCAGGCCGGCGTCGAGAAGCTGGATGTCGGACCCAAGGGCATTGTGCTCGGCTTCCGTGGCAACCGCTTCGCAGACCCGGCTTCCCTCGTGCAGTGGGTGGCGGGGCAGGGCGGGCAGGTGAAGCTCCGCCCCGACCACAAGCTCGCCCTCGCCCAGGAGATGCCCTACGAGGCGCGCATCCGCGAGGCGCGGCGTCTTCTCTCCGCCCTGGCCGAGGTCGCGCAGGGCCGCGTGCCGGATGCGCCGAAGGCAGCGAAGCAATCAGCGCCGAGCGCGCCAGCCCAGAAGCAGGCAGCGCCGAAGAAGAGCGTCTTCCGCCCGGCGGTCCTGCCGCCCGCGCCGAAGGGCGGCGCGACCGGCCGGCCGATCCCGCTGCCGGGGCGCTGGAAGCGGTAGGCGCCGCTACCCCTGCGCCTCGATCACCGCGACGTCGAGCAGCCGCTCAAGCACCTCCGGCTCCTGCGCGCCGGCGATGGCGTGGCGGCCCTGCACCACGAAGCAGGGCACGCCGTTGATGCCGAGCCGATGGGCGCGGAGGTTGTCGGCATGCACCGCCTCCGTCTCCTGCAGGCCGGCCAGGGATCGCCGGAGCCCGACGGCGTCCATGCCGAGGCTCGCGCCGAGCCCGACCAGCACGCCCTGGTCGCCGATATCCTGCCCCTCGGCGAAATACGCCTCGAACAGGCGCTGCACGGCGGCATCGGCCAGCCCCTGGCGGTCGGCCAGCCTCACCAGGCGATGCGCGTCGAGCGAGGGCGGGATGCGCCGGATCCGGTCGAAGGCGAAGCGCAGCCCCTCCGCCCGACCGATCTCCGCGATCGTCGCGTGCAGGCGGCGCGCGCGGTCCTCGCCGCCGAACTTCCGCAGCAGGTAGTCCTGGCGCGAGACGCCGCCCGGCGCGATGTCGGGGTTGAGCAGGAAGGGCCGCCAGCTGATGTCGGCCAGCAGGTCCGGGCGCGACCGCAGGGTGCGGCGCAGGCGGTGGGTGCCGAGGTAGCACCAGGGGCAGACCAGGTCGAAGACCACCTCGATCTGCAGCCGGGCCCTTGGCGGGGCGAGGATGTTCACCCACCGACAATAACAGCGCCCCGGACCGGATGCGATGGTGCCGCGCTGCCCCGGGTCCGGATTGCCCCCGCGATCGCCCGGCCATAGGGGAGGCCACCGCGGCCCGCTGCCGCGCGGAACAGGGGGCAGGCGAGATGGCGACCAGCAAGGCCGAGGCGCTCGCCCTGCTGTCCGAGGGACGACAGACGGACGCGGCCGCGGCCTTCCGGACCCTCATCCCCCAGGACGACCGCGACGCCGAGCTCTGGGCGGGGCTCGGCCACGCCTGCGCCGGGCACGGGGAGTACGGCGAGGCGATCGCCGCGCTGCGCCGGGCCATCGCGCTCGGCGCGCGCGACGTCGCCACGCGCGGCACGCTCGCCCGCGCGCTCTTCGCCCTTGGCCATGTGTCGGAGGCGGTGCGCGAGAACGATGCGGCCATCGCCGTTGCGACCGGCGAGGATCGCATCGCGCTGCTGCGGAACCAGGCGATCATCGCGCCCGGCGACCCGGCGACCGGGCCGGCACGCATCCTCGAGATTCGCCGCCGCTGGGCTGCCGCGGAGGCGGCAGGCGTCGTGCCGCTTCGCGTCGCGCCGCCGCGGGGGCCGAAGCTGCGGCTGGCCTATTGCGGCAGCTTCTTCGACCGGCCGAACTGGATGAAGATGTACATGGGCGTGATCAACGCCCATGACCGCGACCGCTTCGAGGTCAACCTGATCGTCGATGGCGGCCCGCCCTCTGCGGCTGCGGGCTACCGCGAGCACGACGAGGACCGCGTCTGGCTCGTGGACGGCGTCTCCAACGCCGAGCTCGCCGGCCACATCGCCGAGGCGGGCATCGAGGTGCTGGTGGACCTCAACGGCTACAGCCATGTCGCGCGGCTGCCGCTGCTGCTGCACCGTGCCGCGCCGGTGCAGATCGCCTGGAACGGCATGTTCGCCACGACCGGATTCCCGCATCTCGACGCGCTGGTCGGCGATGCGCGGACGATCGCGCCGGGCGAGGAAGCCTTCTTCACCGAGCCGCTGCACCGCGTGACGCAGACCTACCTGCCGTTCCACGTGTTCTACGACACGCCGCCGGTGGCGCCGCCGCCCTGCCTGCGGGCCGGCCACGTCACCTTCGGCAGCCTCGCCTCGGCGTACAAGCTGACCTCGCAGACACTCGGCACCTGGGGCGCAGTCCTGCGGGCCTGCCCGGGCTCCCGCCTGCTGCTGCGGAGCCGCGCCTTCGACCACCTCTCGAACCGCGACGACCTGCTCGGCCGCCTTGCCGCCTTCGGCATCGGGGCGGAGCGCGTCGAGCTGCGCGGCGGCGCCGCGCATGCCGAGTTTCTGCGCAGCTACGACGAGATCGACATCTCGCTCGACACCTTCCCGTACAATGGCGGCACCACGACGGTGGAGGCTCTGTGGCAGGGCGTGCCGGTCCTGACGACGGTCGGCGACCGCTGGGCCGGCCGCACCAGCCGCTCCATCCTGGAGGCGGCGGGGTTCGGCGAGGACGTGCTGGAGGACACGGCGGCATTGGTCGCTCGCGCCGCGGCCTTGGCGCGCGATCCGGGGGGGCTGGCGGCGCGGCGAGCGACCCAGCGCGCCCGCGTCGCGGCGAGCCCCGCCGCCAACCCGGCTGCCATCTGCCGGGAGCTGGAGGCGTTGTACGCGGAGCTGGCCGGGCATGGTGCCCGGCGTCCATGAGGGCTGGCGGACGGGGTGTCCGCCTCAACTAGCTGGATAGCTGCAGCCTTCAGCGCGGTATCGCCCCGGTCGGCCGCAAAACATCGGCAGCTCCGCCGGAATGAGCGCAACCATCAACGCGGGGTCCGCCGGCCCGCAGGCGAGCCGGCGGACCTGCGGTCAGAGAACGCTCACTTGGGTCGAGGCGAAGAGCTGCGTGAAGTTCTCGAAGTTCGCATCGAACAGCGTAAGGGTGCTGCCATCCGTGAACAGCAGCACCGTGTCGGCGACTTCGGCATCCCCGCCGATCTCCGCCAGCCCGATGGTCGCGAGGTTCTCAATTTCCGCTTGCGGCGCCCCGGTGAAGGTGAGGGCCGAGTCGGCGTTCCAGAAGAGGAACGCATCGCCGTCGAGGATGATGAGCTCGGCGGGGTCGCCCGGGATGGTTACGTCCTCACTCGTGTAGCTGAACGTGGCGTCGTAGGTGTAGCTGCGGCTGCCCACCGCGACGGTGACGGTGGCTGTGTTGCTGTCTTGCTCGGGCGCAAAGCTCGCGCGCCACTGATTGAGGTTTGCGATCCAGTCGTTCCAAAGCGGAATCACGTTGTTTGGTCCGCTCGTGGGGCTGGTCGCCGGCGGCAGCACCGAATAGGTCTCATTCAACATCTCGCCGGGAACTACCTCATCCGGCTTCGCCGGCGTGTATTGCAGCACGACGGTCACCGGCTCGTCCGTGCCCTCGATCGTGACGGTCACAGTCTCCGCCGTCCCGTCCACCGACAGGAAGGTGAAGCTGTCGGAAGTGGACTGGCCCGTGACGAACCCCTGAACGGCGTCGTTGTCGAGCGCGTAAGTCCAGTTTCCGTCCTCGTCGATGCTGAACCTACCGTAGCCATTGGCGCCGAGCTGATCGGTGACCGCCTGGAAGCCGTCCAGATTGTCGACGTCAGTGGCCGTCAGGACCCCGGTTGCCACCGCGGCCCGGTCCTCCTTCACGGTCCCGGTCGTGTTGCCGGTGATCGCCGCCGGGTCGTTGGTACCCTCGATCGTCACGACGATGTCGGCGGTCGCGGTGCCATCGAAGGATGTTACGGTGAGCTTCACCTGCTGCTTGTCACCAGCATTCAGCGTGTCGGCGTAATCGTTCGGCGTGAAGGTCCAGTCGCCGGTCTCGGAATCGAAGGTGAAGGTGCCGTAGACCGTCTCGAGGTCGTCCGCGGCCACGTCGCCGAACTTCGCCTCGCCGGTGTCCACGTCACTGACGCTCGCGGTGCCGGACACGGGCGTGTCTTCGTCGGTTGTCGCGACCAAGTCACCGTGGATGGTCGCCTCGTCGTTGACGCCCTCGAAGGTGATCGTCGCCTCGGCTCGGGCGAATGTGCCGTCCGCCATGCGAATGACATACCAGAAGGTGAGGGTCGGCCCCGACGCGCCGGCCGGCAGCGCATCGATGACGTCCGCGAAATCGTCCGTGGGCAGGAGTTCCACGGCACCGTCCACAATGGTCAGATTCCGTTGAAAAAGGGCGGGGATGCTCGGTCTTAGGGGGGGGCGCCTATTCGGGTCGGGTGAGCGGGGGTCAGGCTGTCCTGCCCCTGCCGCGTCAGGCGGGTGTCGGCAAGGGCAGCGGGATCAGCTTCGCGAGCTTGCGGAGGTTCTGGGCGGCGGCGGCGAGGTGGAACTCGTCCCGAGCACCGTTCGGGCCTCGTAGCCGCAGCCTGCTCAGGCCGAGGATCCGCTTGAGGTGGGCGAACAGCATCTCGACCTTCTTCCGCTGCCGCCGCGAGACCGCGTACTCCTCCGTTTTCGCGATGTCCCGCGCCATGTCGCGGGCGCCCTCGTGGATCGAGCGCAGGATCTTCCTGGCGGGGTGTTTTGGGCAGCAGCGTGGCTTCAGCGCGCAGGCGCCGCAGTCGCGCTGGGTCGCGCGGTAGCGCATGAGCCCCTCGGCATCGACGCCGATGCGTGGCCGCGTGAACTGGCGCCGGTAGTGCAGCAGCTCCTTCCCGCCCGGGCAGATGTAGAGGTCGCGCTCGTGGTCGTAGGTGAAATCGGAGCGGCTGAAGGTGCCATCGGTCCGCTGCGATTTGTCGAACACCGGGATGTGCGGCTCGATGCCCCCCTCCTCGACGAGCCAGCCGAGCATCGCCGCCGAGCCGTAGCCGGTGTCGGCGATCAGGCGCTCGGGCCAGAGGCCGAAGGTGCTGGCGGTGCGGGTCAGCATGGTTTGCGCCGCGCCGACCTCCGCCTGACGTACCGCCGTGGTGGCCTCGACGTCGACGATGACGGCGTGCTCGACGTCGATCAGGTAGTTGTCGCAGTAGGCATAGTAGGCCAACCCGCCAGCCGCCGCCGTCCAGCGCGCGGCGGGGTCGGTGGGCGAGACGAACTTCGGCGGCACCTCGGTCGCCGCCCCGAAGGCGGCGTCATCCAGCATCGCCAGGTACTCGTCCACTGCCCGGCTCGCGCCCTCCGGGTTCAGATCGGCAGCGCTGGCGGCGCCCTTCTGCCGGCTCGCGTCGGCCTGGATCATGCTGGCGTCCACCACGAAGCCATGGCCACCGACGATCCCCTCGGCCATGCAGCGCCGCACCGTCGCCTCGAACAGCTGGCGCAGCAGGTTGCTGTCGCGGAAGCGGCCGTGCCGGTTCTTGGAGAAGGTGGAGTGGTCCGGCACGCGACCATCCAGACCGAGGCGGCAGAACCAGCGATAGGCGAGGTTCAGATGAACCTCCTCGCACAGACGCCGCTCGGAGCGGATGCCGCAGCAGTAGCCGATCAGCAGCATGCGGATCATCAGCTCGGGGTCGACCGACGGGCGCCCGATCGCGCTGTAGAAGGGCTCGAGCTGCCGACGGATGTCGCTCAGCTCGACGAAGCGGTCGATGGCACGCAGCACATGATCGGCGGGAACGTGCGCCTCCAGGCTGAACCCGTAGAACAGCGCCTCTTGCCGGACCTGCCGCTCACCCATCATGGCCGTGCCCTCCGTCACCAGGAGGACTGAATCAGCGTCGCCCCGCCGCCTCAACGGCCTTTTTCAACAGAATCGTCAGGGTCCCGACGTCCAGCACGATTCCCCGCGGCGGATCCAGGACGACAGGCTCGAGAGGCATGTCGGCGTAGATCGCCCACAGAGTCTTCGCCCCTCCTCCCAGGTCATTCGCCAGCACGTCGAGCGTGTAGCCGCCGCCCTCATTGCTCTCCTTAACGGTCAGGTTGTCGACAACTGCTTGGGGCGTATGACTGAAGGAAACCTTCATGCCCTTGTTGGCGGTGATCTTCGGAGCAGCGGCTTTTGACATCTCGGTTGAACCCACGGTCTCGGAGTTGCGCACGAGGCCGGGACGCGGGCCGCCACGCTGCCCGAACGGGCATTGCACGCCGTCTCTCCAGCCACGTCGCAAAATTGACCGCGCCATCAGAATTTGGCCACCAACCGACAGTTGAAGTCCAAATTTTATTTCTGGTCGCGATGCGTTTCTGCTTTTTGATGCCGGTCCGCAGAAGGACGTATTGCGTGAACTATGTGTGCCTTCCGATACTACCATCACCGGTTGGGTTTTGTGTGGATGGCAGCGGGGGCGAGGCCGGATCACATGCTGCCGTCCAGGGCATCCAAGACCTAGACCGCGGCTCCGGGCTGCGGCGCCCCAGTGGAGGCCTCAACCTGTCGCGGAGCCCGGGCGGCGCCTTGCGTGTCGCCGCGCGGCGCCTGATCGGCGGCATGCTGCGACAGGCCAGGACGTGACCGACCGCGCTTCGACTTGGCGAGCGTCTTCGCCGCGGCCCTGGCGCGCAATCCATAGGGGCTGGGGGCGCTGCATGTGGAGCTGGCCGGGCATGGCGCCCTGCGCTGGTGAGGGCTGGCGGATGGGGTGGGATTCGAACCCACGGTGGGCGTGAACCCACGGCGGTTTTCAAGACCGCTGCCTTAAACCACTCGGCCACCCATCCGGCGGCCCTGGCATAGCGCGGCGCCGGCGCAGGGCGGAAGGGCCGGGGCAGGGACGAGCGGACCGGGTCGGGCTCGCAACGCCGTGATCCACGCGTTGCCCCGGCCACGGCGGCTGTGGCATCCAGCCGGGCATGTCCCTGACGCGGCGCCTCGCCCTCTCCACCGCCCTCGCCGCCGTCGCGACCGGCGCGCAGGCCGCAACCCAGAGCTTCGAGGCCTTCCTCGACGGCGTCCGCGCCGAGGCGCGCCGGACCGGCATCTCCAACACGACGATCCAGCGCGCCCTGTCGGGCATCCGCCCAAGTGAGCGCGTGCTGGAACTCGACCGCCGCCAGCCGGAATTCACCCAGACCTGGGAGCAATACCGCGACGCCCGGCTCTCCCAGCAGCGGATCGATGGCGGGCGCCGCGCCTTCGCCGATCACCGTGCGACACTGGAAGGCGTGCAGGCCCGCTTCCGCGTCAGCCCGCGCGTCGTCATCGCGATCTGGGGGCTCGAGACAAATTACGGCGGCTTCACCGGCAACTTCAACATCGTCGAGAGCCTCGCCACCCTCGCCTGGGACGGGCGGCGCAGCGCCTATTTCCGGGCCGAGCTGATGGCGGCGCTGCGCATCCTCGACGGCGGCCATGTGACGCCGGAGCGCATGCGCGGATCGTGGGCGGGCGCGATGGGGCACCCGCAATTCATGCCGTCCAACTTCGACCGGCTCGCCGTGGACATGGACGGCGACGGGCGACGCGACATCTGGGGCAGTATCCCCGACGCGCTCGGCTCGATCGGCAACTACCTCGCCCGCTCCGGCTGGCGGGAGGAGGAGCTATGGGGCCGGGAAGTCGTGCTGCCCTCCGGCTTCGACACCGAGCAGGCGCGGCGCGACAACACGCGGCCGCTGCGGGACTGGGTGCGCATGGGCGTGCGCCGGCCGGACGGCCAGCCGCTACCGGGCCTCGACCTCGAGGCGGCGATCATCCTGCCAGGCGGCCCCGGCGGGCAGGCCTTCGCCGTGTATCCCAACTTCAACGTCATCCGGCGCTACAACCCGTCGAACTTCTACGCCCTCGTGGTCGGGATGCTGTCCGACCGGGTGGCCTGAGCCGCGCCATGCCCCGCCAGGCCATCGCGCTCGCGGCGCTGCTCGCGCTCTCCGCCTGCGCGCAGCCGCAGCCGGCGCCGCGCTATCTCGTCGGCGCGCCGTACCAGATGGGCGGCGTCTGGTCCTACCCGCGCGAGGATTTCGGGCTGACGGAGACAGGCCTCGCGGTCGTCTCAGCGGACACGCGCGCCGGGCGCAGGACCGCGAATGGCGAGATCCACGACCCGGCCGCGCTGATGGCCGCGCACCGCACGCTGCAGATGCCGGCCGTCCTTCGCGTCACGAACCTGGAGACCGGGCTCGAACTCGATGTGCGCGTCAACGACCGCGGCCCGGCCAATAGCGGCCGCGTGGTGGAGCTGTCGCGGCGCGCCGCCGAACTGATCGGCATCCGGCCCGGCGGCGTCGCGCAGGTCCGCATCGCCGTCGTAGCCGAGGCCAGCCGCGCCCTCGCCGCCGGGCTGCCGAACCCCGAGGCGCCCCGCATCGAGGTCGCGGCCGCGCCGCTCGCGGCCGTGGGGCGGGAGGACCTGGCCCCGCCGCCCGGTGCCACCCAGGCGTCGCGTGTGCGAGAGGCTCGGCCGCTGCCGGTCGCGGCCGTGGCGCCTGCGCCTGCCGCGCCGGGAGCCGCACCCGAGAGGCTGCCCGAACGGGTCAACCGGGTCCCGCCGCGTCCCGGCCGCCTCCTCGTCGAGGCGCCAAGCTTCTCCCGCCGCGACCTCGCCGAACGCATGGCGGCGCGCATCGGCGGCCGGGTCGAGGCGACCGGTCCGCGCGGTCGCGAGACCTTCCGCGTGCGTATCGGGCCGTTCGGAAGTGTAACGGAGGCCGATCGCGCGCTTGAGGCGACCCGCCGCGCCGGCGTATCCGAGGCCCGGATCCTCGTGGACTGATCGCGAGTCGCGGTCAGGGGACGGGGCAGGGCCATCCGGCGGGGGGCGCGGCACAGCCGCGAAGGCGTCGGGCGGTCCGGAGCAGAATGGGGGCCGCAATGCGCCGTCGTGACCTGATGCTGGCCGCCGCGGGCGTGTCGCTCGCCAGCCCGGCCCTTGCGCAGCAGCGCCCGCAGGGCGGCCAGCCGGCACGCCCGCCGCGCCAGGCCGCGCCGCCGCCGTCCAGTCCCGCGTCCAGCCCGCTCGGGCCGGTCGACACGCTGGCGCGCCAGGCGATCATCGTGGATTTCGACACCGACGCGGTACTGCTGAGCAAGAACGCCGACGAGCGGATGCCGCCGTCGTCTATGTCGAAGCTGATGACGATGTATGTCGTCTTCGACCTGCTGAAGGCCGGCCGCCTGCAGCTCGACCAGCAATTGCCGGTCAGCGAGCGCGCCTGGCGGATGGGCGGGTCCAAGATGTTCGTCCAGATCGGCAGCCAGGTGAGCGTCGAGAACCTGGCGCGTGGCGTGATCGTACAGTCGGGCAACGACGCCTGCATCGTGCTCGCCGAAGGTATCAGCGGCAGCGAGCAGCAATTCGCCGAGCTGATGAACGAGACGGCGCGGCGCATCGGCCTGCGCAGCTCCAACTTCCGCAACTCGACCGGCTGGCCCGACACCGAGCACCGGATGACGGCGCGCGACCTCGCCACGCTGGCGAAGCGCATCATCGCCGATCATCCCGAATACTACCGCTTCTACAATGAGCGCTCCTTCCGCTGGAACGACATCAGCCAGGAGAACCGCAACCCCGCGCTCGCGCGCGTGCCGGGCGCCGACGGCCTCAAGACCGGCCACACCGAGGAAGCCGGCTTCGGCCTGACCGCGAGCGCGATGCGGGGCGGGCGGCGCCTGATCCTCGTGGTGAACGGCCTGCCCTCGATGCGCGCGCGCGCCGAGGAGAGCGAGCGGCTGCTGGAATGGGGCTTCCGCGAGTTCGACAACGTCACGCTGTTCCGCGCCGCCGAGACGGTGGAGGAGGTGCCGGTCTATCTCGGCGCGCGCCCGACCGTGCCGCTGGTCGCCGGCCGCGATCTGATCGTGACCCTGCCGCGGCAGTGGCGGCGCGGCCTGCAGGCCCGCGTGCGCTTTGACGCGCCGGTCCCCGCGCCGGTCAGCAAGGGGCAGGAGCTCGGCCGGCTGCTGGTGTCGGGACAAGGCGTGCCGGAGATGGACGTGCCGCTGATCGCGGGCGCGGATGTGGACCGGCTCGGCCTCATCCCGCGCATCCCGGCGGTGATCGGGCGCTGGTTCGGCGCCTGAGCGGATGACCGGCGCGGCCCGCTTCATCACCCTGGAAGGCGGGGAGGGGGGCGGGAAGTCCACCCAGGCGAGGCGCCTCGCTGCGCATCTCTCGGACCAGGGCATCCCGGTGCTGCTGACGCGCGAGCCGGGCGGCTCGCCGGGCGCGGAGGCGATCCGCTCCGTGCTGCTCGGGGGCAACGGCTTCGACCCGGTGGCGGAGGCGATGCTGCTCTTCGCGGCCCGGCGGGAGCACCTCGTCGCCACCATCCGCCCGGCGCTCGCGGCGGGAATGTGGGTGATCTCCGACCGCTTCGCCGACTCGACGCGGGCCTACCAGTGCCACGGCCAAGGCGTGCCGGGCGAGGTCTACCGCCGGCTCGCCGACCTGGCGCTTGAGGGCTTCGCGCCCGACCTGACGCTGATCCTCGACATCCCGCCCGAGGCCGGCATGGCGCGCGCCGCCTCGCGCGGCGTCGCGGCGGACCGCTACGAACGGCTCGACGCCGCCTTCCATGCGCGCGTGCGCGCCGGCTTCCTGGCGATCGCCGCAGCCGAGCCCGCGCGCTGCGCCGTGCTCGACGCCTCGCGCGGTCCCGAAGCGGTCTTCGCCGAGGTGGCGCGCACGGTGCGGGACCGGCTCGGCCTCGGCTGATGGCGCGCGCCCCGAAGCAGGTCGAGGCCGAGGAGGACGAGGACCTTCCGGTCCGCGCCAATCCCGACCTCTTCGGCCACCTCGCCGCCGCCGCGGCGCTGGAGGCCGCCGCGCGATCGGGCCGGCTGCCGCATGCCTGGCTCGCCTGCGGCCCGCCTGGGATCGGCAAGGCGACGCTCGGCTATCGCTTCGCCCGCTGGCTGCTCGCCGGCGGCGCCGAGCAGCCGCCGCGGCCGGACCTGCCCGCCCTGGCGCTCGACCCGTCGCACCCGGTCTTCCGCCGCGTCGGCGCTGGCAGTCATGCGGACCTGCGCGCGCTGCGGCCGGAAGCCGCGACCGGCGTGACGAAGGCGATCCGCGTGGACGACGTGCGCGCTGCGATCCGCTTCCTCGCGATGACGCCGGCCGAGGGCGCCTGGCGCTTCGTGCTGGTGGACCGCGCCGAGGCGATGCGCCCCGAGGCGGCGAATGCGCTGCTCAAGACGCTGGAGGAGCCGCCGCCGCGCGCCGTGCTGATGCTGACCACCGCGGCGCCGGACCGCCTGCTGCCCACCATCCGCAGCCGCTGCCGGCGCCTGGATCTAGGGCCGCTTCCGCCGGCCGACACCGCCGCCCTGCTGCGCCGGCTGCGCCCCGAGCTGCAGCAGGCGGAGCGCGAGCGCCTGGCGGCGGTGGCGGAGGGCTCGCCCGGCCGCGCGCTCGAGCTGTTGGAGGGCGAGGGGCTGGCGATCCAGGCGCTGGTGGACCGCGTCCTGGCCGCCACGCCGGGCGGCGAGCGGCGCGACTGGCACGCGATCGCCGAGGCCGTGGCGCAGAAGCGCGACGGCAGCGGCTTCACCACCTTCATGGCGCTGCTCCGGCGGGAGATCTCGGCCGCCGTGCGCGGCGCGGCAACGGGACGCGCGACGCCGCCCTGGCTCGCGGGCCGTTCGCTTGCCGAGTGGTCCACCCTGTGGGATAGCCTCGGCCGCCTTGCCGCCGAGACGGACGGCCTCAGCCTCGACCGCAAGGGGGCCGTGCTGACCGCCCTCGGATGGCTCTCCCCGCCGCGGCGCTGACGCGGCCTGCCCGGAAGTCCCCCGTGTCCGAGACCGCGCCCGATCGCCGGCCCTGCTTCATCACCACGCCGATCTACTACGTGAACGACCGGCCCCATATCGGCCACGCCTACACCTCGCTTGCGGCCGATGTGCTGGCGCGCTGGCGGCGGCTGGAGGGGCGGGAGGTCTTCTTCCTCACCGGCACGGACGAGCACGGCCAGAAGGTCGAGAAGGCGGCGCGTGACGCGGGGATGGACCCGCAGGCCTTCACCGACCAGGTCAGCGGGCATTTCCGTGACCTCGCTGGGAAGATGGGCTTCTCGACCGACGGCTTCATCCGCACCACCGAGCCGCGCCACAAGCGCACCTGCGCGGCGCTGTGGGACAAGCTCGCCGCCAATGGCGAGATCTACCTCGGCCATTATGAGGGCTGGTACGCGGTGCGCGACGAGGCCTTCTACGGCCCGGACGAGCTGACCGAGCGGGACGGCGTGAAATACGCGCCGTCCGGCGCGCCGGTGGAGTGGGTGCGCGAGCCCTCCTATTTCTTCCGGCTGTCTGCCTGGGCCGACCGGCTGCTGAAGCTCTACGAGGACAACCCGGACTTCATCCTGCCGGCGAGCCGCCGCAACGAGGTGATGGCCTTCGTCAACGCCGGCCTTGGCGACCTCTCCATCTCCCGCACCAGCTTCCGCTGGGGCGTGCCGGTGCCGGGCGACGACGCGCATGTCATGTATGTCTGGCTGGATGCGCTGACGAACTACATCACGGCGGCCGGCTACCCCGATGATCCTGCGGTTTTCGTGAAGTGGTGGCCGGCCGACATCCACTTCGTCGGCAAGGACATCCTGCGCTTCCACGCGATCTACTGGCCGGCCTTCCTGATGGCCGCAGGCCTCGCGCCGCCGAAGCGCGTCTTCGCGCATGGCTGGTGGACGAATGAGGGCCAGAAGATCTCGAAGTCGCTCGGCAATGTCATCGACCCGGTGGCGTTGGTGGACGAGTTCGGGCTGGACCCGATCCGCTACTTCCTGCTGCGGGAGGTGCCCTTCGGGCAGGACGGCGACTTTTCCCGAGCTGCGCTGATCGGGCGCAACAACGGCGAGCTGGCGAATGCGCTGGGAAATCTCGCAAACAGAACGCTCTCGCTGATCGCGCGGAACTGCGACGCGACGCTGCCCGCTCCGGCCGCGCGCACGCCCGCCGACTCAGGACTCGGCGCGCTGGTGGATGCGCTGCCCGGCCAGGTCGGCGCGCTCCTCGACCGGCAGGAATTCCACCTGGCGCTGGAGGCTGTGATGGCGGCGGCGCGCGAGGCGAACGGCTACATCACCGTCGAGGCGCCCTGGGCGCTGAAGAAGACCGACCCGAAGCGCATGGCCGACGTGCTGCGCCAGCTGCACGACGCGCTGCGCGTTTTCGCCACCGTGCTGCAGCCCTTCATGCCCACGACGATGGCGAAGCTGCTCGACCAGCTCGGCGTGCCGGAGGAGGCGAGGGGGCTCGGCGCGCTTGCCACGCCCTTGCCCGGCGGCCTCGCCCTGCCGCCGCCCGCGCCCCTCTTCGCCAAGATCGAGGCCGGCGCCTGAGCATGCTCGTCGATTCCCACTGCCACCTCGACCATTTCGAGGGCCAGGAACAGGACGCGGTCGTGGCCCGCGCCCGCGCCGCCGGCGTCGGCCAAATGGTCACCATCGGCACGCGGCTCGGCGCCCAGGCGGCGACGGTGCGCGACATCGCGGACCGTCACGGCGTCCTCGCCACCGTCGGGATCCACCCCCACAATGCCGGGGAGCGCGATCCGCCGGAGGTCGAGGAGATCCTACGCGAGGCCGACCACCCGCGCGTCATCGGCATCGGCGAGTCCGGCCTCGACTATTTCTACGACAAGGCCCCGCGATCGATACAGCAGGAGAGTTTCCGCCGGCACATCGCCGCGGCGCGCTCGTCCGGCCTGCCGCTGGTGATCCATGCCCGTGACGCCGACGCGGATGTGGCGGCCATCCTGGAGGACGAGGCGGGGAAGGGGGCCTTCCCCTTCCTGCTCCACTGCTTCTCCTCCGGCCCCGATCTCGCCCGGGCCGCCATCCGGCTCGGCGGCTACGTCTCCTTCAGCGGGATCCTGACCTTCCCGAAATCCGAGGAGAACCGGGCGGTGGCCGCCGAGCTGCCGGCGGACCGGCTTCTGGTCGAGACCGACAGCCCCTACCTCGCCCCCGCGCCGCTGCGCGGCAAGCGCTGCGAGCCGGCCTATGTGGCCCACACCGCCGCACGGCTCGCGCAAGTGCGGGGCATCGGCGTGGCGGCGCTGGCCGAGCTGACGACCGCTAATTTTCACCGTCTGTTCCAGCGGTCCCGGCCGGCGTGAGCGGCCTGCGGGCACGTTCCGTTCCCCTCGGGCGCCACGCAGGGTGATCCGGGTCACGATTCTCGGCTGCGGCGGCTCGGGCGGCGTGCCGCAGCTCGGCGGGCCGGACGGACGCGGGAACTGGGGCGCCTGCGACCCGTCGGAGCCGCGCAACCGCCGCACCCGCACCTCGGCCCTGGTCGAGAGCGGCGGCCGGAGGCTGCTGATCGACGCGGGACCCGACCTGCGCCACCAGCTCCTGGCCGCGGGCATCGGCGTGGTGGACGCCGTCGTCTTCACCCATGCGCATGCCGACCACGTCATGGGCCTCGATGAGCTGCGGATCGTGAACCGCAACCGTGCGACGGCCCTCGACGCCTTCGGGACCTATGTGACGCTCTCGACGCTGAAGAGCCGTTTCGACTACGCCTTCCATCCGCCGCCGGCCCAGGGCTTCTTCCGACCCTCCCTGACGCCCCGGCCCGTCGCGCCGGGGGAGGTGGTGGAGATGGCCGGCATCCCGGTCCGCGTCCTCCGCCAGGACCACAAGGTCATGGAGACGCTCGGTTTCCGGATCGGCCGCTTCGCCTACAGCACCGACCTCGTGGCCATGCCCGAGGAGAGCTTCGCGGCGCTCCAGGGCCTCGACACCTGGGTGGTCGGCTGCTTCCAGCGGGCGCCGCACCCGGTCCATGCCGATGTCGCGCTCGTCGCCGCCTGGGCCGAGCGGCTCCGGCCGCGCCGGACCGTGCTGACGCATATGGGCATGGACATGGACTGGGCCTGGCTGCGCGCGAACCTGCCGCGCGGCGTCGAGCCTGCGCATGACGGCATGATCCTCGAGGTGCCGGCAGGCTGAGTCGGGGGCCCGGCAGTGGGCAACCGGACCCGCCATCCACCGCCTTTCCCACACCCACTTAGTTTTCCATAATATATCTTATGCGGCAAACAGGCGTGTGGACGGCGCGCACCCGGAACGCCTGCCGCGCCCGTCAGCGCGCGCCCCTTACCTCAGCCGCAGGCGTCGGCACTCCCGCGAGGCACTGCGCCAGCGCCTCCCGGGCCATCTGCTGCAGGATGCCGGCCGTCGTCTCCTCCGCCGCCAGCCAGGCGCGCGGCCCGTTGCAGGCCGTGGGCGCCGCCGCCGCGCTCGCCTGCTGCGTCGTTGGCGCTGGCGCCTGGGACGCTGGCGGGGTCTGGGCGAGCGCCTGGCCGATCGAAAGGCCGGCCAGCAGCCCGAGTGTGAACATGGATCGCGACACGATGGCTCTCCCAATGCGACGTAATCGCCGCGATGCCATATTGCGCTGCCCGTCACTGTTCGTCCGCGAAACTTGTCCGAAACATGCCGAACGCTGCGCGGCTTGCGCAGCTTGGCAGCCGGCTTGCCGTGGCAGGTCGGCTGGGCGAGACGGCTCGCGATCCGCCCGGAGCACCCCGCCCCATGACCGAACCCGCCAACCCGGCCGCCGAACTCCTGCGCCTCCTGGACATCATGGCGCGTCTTAGGGCGCCGGATGGCTGCCCCTGGGACCGCGAGCAGGATTTCGCGACGATCGCGCCCTACACGATCGAGGAAGCCTATGAGGTGGCGGACGCGATCGGCCGCGGACCCGATTTCCCCGCACTGCTCGATGAACTCGGCGACCTGCTCTTCCAGGTCGTCTACCACGCCCAGATGGCGTCGGAACTCGGCAAGTTCGGCTTTGCCCAGGTGGCGAAGTCCATCAGCGACAAGATGATACGTCGCCATCCTCATGTGTTCGGCGATGCAGAGCAGCGCACCGCCGCCGGCCAGACCGCCGCCTGGGAGGCCCAGAAGGCCGAGGAGCGTGCCCGCCGTGCGGAGACAGGGACCCTCGCCGGTCTGCCGGCGGGCCTCCCTGCCCTGCCCCGCGCGCTGAAGCTGACCCGTCGCGCCGCCCGGGTAGGCTTCGACTGGCCGGATGCTGCCCAGGTGCTGGACAAGCTCGAGGAGGAAGCCGCGGAACTGCGGGCAGAGCTTCCCGGCGCCGAAAAGGCCCGGCTGGCCGACGAGGTCGGCGACCTGCTCTTCGTCCTGGCCAATCTGGCCCGCAAGCTGGACCTCGATCCCGAAGCCTGCCTGTCGGCCGCCAACGCGAAGTTCGAGCGCCGCTTCGGCGCGGTGGAGCGCCGCCTGGCGGCGCAGGGCAAGGCTCCGCAGGATGTCGACCTGCCGGAGATGGAAGCCGCCTGGCAGGCGGTGAAGGCTGCGGAGCGCGGCTCCTAGTTGTGTAAAGGCGATTTACTACGCGGGACGTCTGCCGAGCCTATTGTAGTAGTGCTACGCGCTCTGGTGTAGTGCTACGCTGGGCGTTGTGGATCGTATGCGGGTGCAGTGAAAGAAACAGGAACACCTGTCTCCCTGATGCGCCCTGAGATCAGCGATGCGCATATGCGAAAGCGCCCGGGCAGCGTGCTGCCCGGGCGCTGAAGCGGCGAGGAAGCGGGGGTGCGGCGACCCCGGGAGGGTCAGCGACCGGTCGGCACCCGCACCGTGTGATCGAAGCGGGTCCAGCCGGGCAGTTGCGCGGCGAGGTTGACTTCCCGCCATTTCGGATGCCGCGGAGGCCGCAGGAACTCGTCGAAGCGGGCGTAGAAGGCCTCCACGAAGCGCGCGACCTTGCGGTAGCGGTCGCTCCCCGGATTGTGGGCATAGACCGCCATCACCGCGCCAACCGCCATGGTCTCCACCGGCTCTTCCCCCGCGATCAGCGTGGGATAGTCGGCCGGCGTGAGCGACCCCGGCAGGTAGGTTTCCATCAGCGCCGCGGTCGGCAGGAGCGGCAGGAAGCGCAGCCCGGTCCCCGCCGGCACCGAGGAGAAGAGCCGGGCCGGCTTGCCCGCGATGAACATCAATGCGGCGATCTCGCCGCGCTGGAGGCGGGTCATCGCCACCTCCTGGCGTTCATTGGCGGTCCGGACCCTCAGGCCGAGCGCCTCGAAGACGAGGGCGGCGGTCATCGCCGTGCCGCTGCCTTCGACATCCACGTTCACCACCTGGCCGGCGAGATCCTCCACCCGCTCGATCCCCGGCCGGGCGAGGAGGTGGATCTCCTCGTCGTAGAGCTTGGCGATGTAGCGGATCAGCCCCTCTGCCCCGCCCAGCTGGCGCTGGCGCCGGACGGAGGCGAGGCTGTCGGACTGCACGATGCCGATGTCCACGCCGCGCAGCAGCACGATGTCCTGCAGGTTCTGCACCGACCCCTTCCCCAGCATCACGAGCACGCGGAGCTGGTTGCCGTTGTCGAGCACTGCCGACAGGTCGGAGGCGATCCGGATGTAGGTCCCGTCCACCCCGCCGGTGACGATGCCGACGGTGCCGGCATTGGCGTCCGCCACGCGCTGCGCGAGGCCCGCCCAGGCACCCTGGGCGGCGACGCCCGGCCCAGGGCCAGGCAGCGTGGAGAGCGCGGCGCCGGCCAGCAGCAGCCGGCGTGGCAGTCGTGGCGTCATGGCTCGGCCTCCAATGTGGCGGTGCGTTCGGCGGCATCCGGCGACCCGAGGTCGGCGGCGCGGCGATACCAGAGCAGCGCCGCCGCGCGGTCCGGCTGCATCCCGACCACCGCGCTTCGCGCCAGGACGCGCGGATCGAAGGTCTCCGCCATGGCGAGGGCGGCGGCCGCGCTGCCGCCCTCGGCGGCGCGCTGAAAGAAGCGGCGCGCGCCGGAGATGTCGCCGACGCGCAGCAGCGCCTCGCCGCGGCGCTGCATCGCCTCCGCCAGCGCCGGATCGACGGGCGGCCGGGCCGCCGCGCGCGGCGCCGCCGGCGGGGGGGCCGGCTCCGGGGCGCGCGCCGCAGGGAGCGGCGCCGGCGGAGACGGCGCCGGCGCCGCTTCGGCCGACAGCGACGGCCCTGCATCCGCCGCCGCGGGGCGAGGGACCTCGCCAGGTTCGATCACCGGTGGCGGAGCTGGGACGGGTGCCGGTTCGGGAAGCGCCGCGGCAGCCGCAGGAGTCTCGATTGCGGGTGCCGGTGCCGGAGGCACCACGGCGGGCGGCGCCGGTCCCAGCTCCGCGAGGGGCGGCACCACCGGTGGCGGCGCAGGCGCGGGCTCCTCCGCCGCGGCGACGACCGGGGGCGGGTCAGGCTCCGCGGCGGGCTGCGGGGGGACCACGGGTGGTGGGAGGGGCATGCTCACCGGCGGCGGCTCGGCTTCGGCAACGACCGGCCGGGGTGGCGGCGCCGGTGGAGGCTCGACGGCCGGCGCGACCACGGGGGGCGGCGCGCTGTTGATGGCCCGCGGCGGCTCGGCCCGTTCGGTGACCGGCGCGCGTGGCGGCTCCGGCGGAGGCTCGACGACCGGCGCGAGCACGGGGGGCGGCGCGCTGATGATGGCCGGCGGAGGCTCGGCGGCCGGCGCGACCAAGGCCGGCGGCTCGACAATCACGGGCAGCGGCTCGACCCGGGCCGCGGGCGGCTCGACGGGAAGGACGGACGGCCTTGGCGCCTCGGCCAGCTCGGGTCCCGGCGGCTCAGCGCGCGGGATGGCCTCGGGCGCTACGGGTGACGGGCGCTGGGCCGGAGGTGCGGCGACAATACCACCGTCGGGCCTGGCCGAGGGAGGTGCGCCTGGCGGCGCCCCGCGCAGCAGCAGCGGCCCTGCGATCAGCGCGGCGCCGGCCAGCGCCAACCCACCCCCGGCCAGCAGGACCAACCGCCAGCGCGGCCCCGCGCCCCGCCCGTCCGACGCGGTAACGAGAGGCGCCGCGCTGCCCGCGGTCAGGATGCGCTCCAGCGTGTCTGCCCACCGCCCCTCCGCCGCGACATGGATCGGATCGAGGCCGACGAAGGCCTCGTTCAGCATCGTGTCGAGATGCGCCAGCTCGGTCTCCTTCACCGAGCGGTGGATGACAGGCAGGAAGCCGGGATGCAGGCGGAAGAAGCCCGCTTCCTCGAGCGTGCGGCGGAACAGCGTCATCGCACCCGGCGTCCAGCCCGGCTCCAGTTCGAGCAGCGCGACGCCGGTCTGCGGCTGCACCAGGATCAGGCGGAAGGGCGTGCCGGCAAGCCGGCCGAAGGAGAACAGCCGCCAGCCGTTGCGCAGCGCCTTCACCGTGAAGCCGGGGCCTTCAGCTCCGGTGGAAGCTCCCCCAGCGGCTGTTCGCTCCGGCCACATGGTATCCGGCACCGTACCTACTCCACCCAACCGCAACGGTATTTTGTATGTTATTTTGGGTTGCTATGCGAGTACGCACGCCGCTTTTCCGTCCGCATTCAGCCGCCGGGCGGAATTGCGAAGAGTGTTTATCAGCCAACGGTTGAAGTGCTGCTCACGACGTCGGAGCGCCCTCCCCGGCCCGCACGACCTGGCGCTCGGGCAGCGGGATCCATTCCTTCTCGTCGCCCCGCACCACGAGTCCCATCCGGTCGCGTGCCCAGTCCTGCTTCGCCGCCTCGATGCGCTCGCGCGAGGACGAGACGAAGTTCCAGAACAGGTAGCGCGGCCCGTCCATCGCCGCGCCGCCGAGCAGCAGAAGCCGCGCCCCCTGCCCGCCCGCGCGCAGCGAGATCGCGTCCCCGGCGCGGAACACCAGCATGCGTCCGGCGCCGAAGCGGACGCCGGCCACCTCCACCTCGCCCTCCATCACCCAGGCGCCGCGTTCCTCGTGCTCGGGCAGCGGCAGCGAGGCGCCGGGCGCCAGCACGACATCGGCGTAGAACAGCTCCGACGCGACCGCCACCGGTGCCTGCGCGCCCCAGGCCGCGCCTGCGACGAGGCGGAGCCTCGCCCCGCCATCCTCGATGACCGGCAGCGTCGCGCCGGGGTGGTGGCTGAAGTCCGGCACGGTCTCCTCGCGGTCCTTCGGCAGCGCGACCCAGGACTGGATGCCGGAGAGCCTGTGCGGCGCCGCGCGCCGTTCGGTTGCGGTCCGCTCGGAATGCGCGATCCCCCGCCCGGCGGTCATCCAGTTCACGTCGCCAGGTGCGATCGGCTGCTCGGTGCCGAGGCTGTCGCGGTGCAGGATCTCACCCTCGAAAAGGTAGGTGACGGTCGAAAGCCCGATATGCGGGTGCGGGCGGACATCGACGCCCTTGCCGGTCAGGAACTCGCCCGGGCCCATCTGGTCGAAGAAGATGAAGGGCCCGACCATCTGGCGTTCCTTCGCCGGCAGCGCGCGGCGCACCTCGAACCCCCCGATGTCGTGGGTGCGCGGCAGCAGGACGGTCTCGAGGCCGGGCGGGAGCGGGTCGGTCGGGTCGGTGGCGGGCATGACGACGGTCTCCTCTTCTGTCGCACCAGATGGGCGCGGTCCGGCGTTCCGCGCCATGGGCCACGAGGATGACCGGGATTGGCAAGGCTGATCGCCCGCGGATCAGTCGGGGTTGCTCCGCGTCCAGGCGGAATCCGCGGCTTCGGGCACGGCGCGGCGGAGCCGGGCGACGACCGCGTCCAGGTCCTGCGGCGTGACGGAGCTGCTGACCAGCACGGCGACCAGCTCCGCCTGCCCACCCCGCCGGACGTGCTGCTCCCAGGTCGCGACCGGATAGGCGGCCTCCGCCAGCGCCGCGGCCAGCGCCTCGCGCGCCGCGGCCACGGCGGGATCGGGGACCGTCAGGCTGACGGCGTAGCGCGCCTCCGCGGCGCCGTCGCGCAGGGGCAGCCGGTCGATCAACTTCCCGACCGGGCGTAGCGCCGTGTTGCAGGCGAGCACGAAGACCGTGATGCCGAGCGCCTGCGCCGGCAGGTTCGCCCCGGCCGCCGCGCCGACCGCCGCCGAGCACCAGACCGTCGCCGCGGTGTTCAGCCCACGAATATTGGCGCCCTCCTTCATGATCAGCCCGGCTCCGAGGAAGCCGACGCCGGTCACCACATTCGCCACCACGCGGAGCGCATCCGCGGGGCCGCCAATCTGCAGGCCCATATCCACGAAGGCCGCCGCGCCGAGGGCCACCAGCACGTTGGTGCGCAGGCTCGCGATCCGCTCGCGGTATTGCCGCTCCGCTCCGATCAGCGCGCCGAGCAGCAGTGCGAGGGCGAGGCTCGTGAGCGTGTCGGAGAGGCTGTCCCAGGTCAGTGGCAGGGCGAGGTGCATCGCGCCGAACTATGCCGCCGGATAGGCGATCGCCACCACCTCGATCTCATCCGCGGCCGCCGGCGTGCGCAGCCGCCGCGTGTCGCCGACCCGCGCCCCGAGCAGCGCGCGCGCCACCGGCGCCACCCAGGAGATGCGCCCCGCCTCTGCGTCCGCCTCGTCCACGCCGACGATGGTGACCGTCACCTCCGCGTCGTCGGACAGCCGCGCATAGGTGACGGTCGCGCCGAAGAACACCTGGTCGCGCTTCGGCTGCGCCGCGGGGTCCACGACCTGCACGCGCTCGAGCCTCTTGCGCAGGAACCGCACCCGCCCGTCGATCTGGCGCAGCCGCCGCTTGCCGTACTGGTAGTCGGCATTCTCCGACCGGTCGCCAAGGCCGGCGGCCCAGGAGACGACCTCGACCACCTTCGGCCGCTCCTCCTCCCACAGCCGCCGCAGTTCCTCCCGCAGCGCTGCCGCGCCCGAGGGCGTCATGTAGAAGGGCGTGCCGGGCGGGAGGCCGGGCGGGCCGTCCTCCTCGTCCTCATCGTCAGTCATCGCCCAGCAGCGCGTCGCGTGCGGCGGTCCAGCTGTCGCGGTCCGGCGCGCAGATCAGCCCGCCGCCGCGTGCCCGCGCCGGGTCGTAGGCGCTGCCGTCGAACTGCGCGGCATGGCCGCCCGCCTCGCCATGGATCAGCCAGCCCGGCGCATGGTCCCAGGGCATGAGCTTGTTGTAGACCAGCAGATGCGCATGCCCGCCCGCCGCGAGCCGGTATTCATGCGCCGCGCAGCGGTAGTTCACCGTCGCAGCAAGGCGCGGCAGACGCGACGTTACGCGGGAGCGCAGCGGTTCGCCCATCCAGCCCCAGGACACCGCGCCGACCATGCGGGCCACCGGCACGGGCGCGGCAGCGCGCAGCGCGCCGTGGCTGCGGCCTTCCGAATCCTCGACCCAGGCCCCTTCCCCGCGCAGCCCGACGGCGGTGTCGTCGCCGAGCGGGTCGTGGATCCAGCCCGCGACGCATTCCCCGCGCAGGAACAGCGCAGCCATGCAGCCGAAGAGCGGCACGCCGGCGGCGAAATTGGCGGTGCCGTCCACCGGATCCACCACGACGGCGCACTCCGCCCCGGCCAGACGATCCAGCAGCGACGGATCGGCCGCCGTCGCTTCCTCGCCAACGACGACGCAGCCCGGCAGGAGCTTCGCAAGCCCTGCCGCGATGGCGCGCTCCGCCGCCTCATCCGCCTCGGTCACAAGGTCGAGCGGGCCGGTCTTCGCCCGCACCGCATCAGGGGCGAGGCGCCGGAACCGCGGCATGATCTCGGCGCGCGCGGCGTCGCGCAGCAGGGCGGCGACGTCGCTCGCCAGCGCCCGCGTGACGCGGGTCATCACGCGCTCCGCTGCTCGAACCGCGCGCGGTTGGCTGGCGACAGGCGCACGGTCAGCCGCACCGCCTCCTCGGCATCCTCGCGCGAGAGCACCTCGCCATGTTCGTAGAGCCAGGCGATGCCGGCACCGTCCGAGGGCGCCAGTCGGAACTCCGCCGTCTCCATCCCCGCGGCCATCCGCTCGTCGAGCACGGCGCGCAGCCGGTCCAGCCCGTCACCGGTCAGCGCCGACGCCGCGATGGTGTTCTCGAGCTGCGGCACCGCATCGGCGCCGCCCATCAGGTCGGCCTTGTTCAGCACTTCGACCGTGCGCGCCGCCCAGTCGGCGTCGAGCGGCGCATCCGGCCCCTCCGCCATCTCGGTCAGCACCTTCACCACGTCGGCGCGCTGCGCGGCGCTGTCCGGATGCGCGGCGTCGCGCACGTGAAGGATGATGTCCGCGGCCGCCACCTCCTCCAGCGTCGCGCGGAAGGCTTCGACGAGCTGCGTCGGAAGCTCCGAGATGAAGCCGACCGTGTCCGACAGGATCACCGTCCGTCCGCTCGGCAGCCGGATCGCGCGCATGGTGGGATCGAGAGTCGCGAAAAGCTGGTCCTGCGCGAAGACGCCGGCGCCGGTCAGCGCGTTGAACAGCGTGGACTTGCCGGCATTGGTGTAGCCGACGAGCGCCACCACCGGGTACGGCACGCGCTCGCGCGCCTTGCGGTGCAGGCCGCGCGTGCGGCGGACCTGCTCCAGCTCCTTCTTGAGGCGCACGATCCGCTCGCCGATCAGCCGCCGGTCGATCTCGATCTGCGATTCGCCAGGGCCGCCGAGGAAGCCGAAGCCGCCCCGCTGCCGCTCGAGGTGGGTCCAGGACCGCACCAGCCGCGTGCGCTGGTATTCGAGATGCGCGAGCTCGACCTGCAGCGCGCCTTCCTTCGTTCGCGCGCGCTCGCCGAAGATCTCGAGAATGAGGCCCGTGCGGTCGATGACCTTGCAGCCCCAGCCGCGCTCAAGGTTGCGCTGCTGCACCGGGCTGAGCGCGGCATCCACCACGACGACGGTGACGCCATGCCGCTCCACCGCCTCCTTCACCATCGCGACCTGCCCCTCGCCGAGCAGCGTCGAGGGCCGCGCGGAGCGCAGCGGATGGATGCCGGTATGGACGATGGTCAGCCCGATGGAGGCGGTGAGCCCGACCGCCTCGGCCAGCCGCGCCTCGGCCGCGCGGTGCCCGGCGCCGTCGCCGCGCCCCGCGCGCTCATGCGGGAGGATGACGGCGGCCTTGGTCGGCCCCCGCTCCTCCTGGCGCTGGTTGCTATTCGCCGCGACCGACAGGGTTCACCTCGCGACCAAGCGTGAGCCGGCCTTCGCGTGGACCGGCACCGGCCTCGGCCGGCGCAGCGCCCGGCGCGGCGGTCCCTGCCCCCTGGCCGGCCGTGCCAGCGTCGAAGAGCGAGATCGGCGCGCCCGGCATCACCGTGCTGATGGCATGCTTGTAGACGAGCTGCGTGTGGCCGTCCCGGCGGAGCAGCACGGAGAAATTGTCGAACCAGGTGATGATGCCCTGCAGCTTCACGCCGTTCACCAGGAAGATGGTGACGGGCGTCTTCGACTTCCGGACGTGGTTCAGGAACACGTCCTGCACGTTCTGCGACTTTTCGGCGGCCACGGAGGGTTGGTCCTTCTTGTTGTTGGCCTGCCGCGAAGCGTGCCGCGCGCAGGTCCGACTCAGTCAGCTTTCCAGAGGTCCGGGCGATCTGGCAAGGGAGGCGAGATGCGCAGCCAGCGCATGGGCGTCCGTGAACGCGAGATCGGGCCGCGCGTTCGCCACGCCCCCGTCATGTCCGGCGTCGCCCAGCAGCACCGCCGTGCAGCCGGCCGCGCGTGCCGCCTGCATGTCCATCGCTGTGTCGCCGACATACCACACGCGTGACCCCGCGGGCACGCCGCAGGCCGCAAGCGCAAGGCGGAACGGTGCCGGATGTGGCTTGTCCGCCTCGGCATCACCCGCGCCAACGAGCCGCGCGAAGCGCCCGGCCCAGCCGAGATGCGCTGCCTCGGCCCGCAGCAGCGGCCCCTGCTTGTTGCTGATCACCGCCTGCGGCCCGATCGTTGCGGCCGCCGCGATCGCCGCCTCCGCGCCAGGCATCGGCGAGAGCACCTCGAGGTGCTGCGCGCGGACTGCCGCGTAGAAGATGTCCCGCGCCCGTTCCCATTCCGCGCCGAACATGGCGGGAAAGGTGTCGCGCAGCGATCCGCGGACGCGGGCGAGCACAGTGGAACGATCCCAATCCGGCATGCCGAACTGCCGGAAGGTGACGTTCAGTCCATGCTGGATCGCTGCCCAGCCATCCACCAGCGTGTTGTCCCAATCCCAGGCAATGCAGGTGGGGCGCCTCGCGTCGCTCACGCGGCGTTCCGCAGCCCGCCCTTCACGTGCCGCGCGAAGAGGTCGAACAGACGGCGCACCACGGGCCCGACCTTGCCGTCGCCCACCGGCGCCCCGTCCACCTTGGTGATCGGACGCACGAAGCTCGTCGCGGAGGTGATGAAGGCCTCGCGCGCCTTGCGCATGTCATCCACGGTGAAGGGCGTCTCGTCCCACGCGATCCCGGCTGCCTTGAGCTCGGCCATCAGCGCCGCGCGGGTGCAGCCGGGCAGGATGACCTGGTCCTGAAAGCGGGTGCGGATCGCGCCGCGCTCGTCCACGATCCAGAAAGTCGTCGCCGCGCCCTCGGTCACGATCCCGGTCGCCTCGTCGTAGAGGATCGCCTCGATTGCGCCTTTCTCCCGCGCCGCCTGGCGGGCGAGCACGTTCGGCAGAAGGTTCACGCTCTTGATGTCGCGGCGGGCCCAGCGCAGGTCGGGCAGCGTGATGCAGCTCGACTGCCAGCGCTCGATGTCGGTCGGATAGGGCGGGATGCGCTTGACCGTCACCACCAGCGCCGGCGGCACCGGCTTCGCCGGGAACGGATGGTCGCGCCGCGCGACGCCCCGCGTAACCTGCATGTAGAGCAGCCCCTCGGTCACGCGGTTGCGCCGCGCCACCTCGCGCAGCACCATCCGCAGCGCCGCGAGCGACATAGGCATCGGCAGCCGGATCTCCTTCAGGCTGCGCTCGAGGCGGGCGAGGTGCAGGTCCTCGTCCACGTAGCGCCCGCCATAGAGGTGCACGACCTCGTAGATGCCGTCGCCGAACTGGTAGCCGCGATCCTCGATATTCACCGCCGCCTCGGCCTGGCGGAGGTAGCGCCCGTTGACGTAGGCGATCTTTGACATCTTGTGCCCTCAGGCGCCGGGCGGCCGCTCCGCGGCCTTCGCTTGCGCGCAGGCGACGGTCGTGCCGGTGGAGAAGGTTGGTTGGCGCGCGGCGCCCCTCAGGCGCCCGGCCGGCTGAGCCGGCCGCCAGCGCTGCACGCGGGAAGCTGACATCGGTGTCAGTTGCTCACCGCGGGCGCGCGGTCCTCGGCGTTCACGCCCAGGAACTTCAGCTTGCGGTGCAGCGCGCTGCGCTCCATGCCGACGAAAGCGGCCGTGCGGCTGATGTTGCCGCCGAAGCGCAGAAGCTGCGCTTCCAGGTACTGGCGCTCGAACAGCTCGCGCGCCTCGCGCAGCGGCAGCGTCATGATCTCGCTCGAGCGGTCGAGCTTCAGCACCGCCGGCGCCGCCGCGCCGACCTGGGGCGGCAGGTGGTCGGGGCGGATCGGCTCCTTCGACTCGCCCGGCGCCATGATCAGCAGCCAGTCGATGAGGTTCCGCAGCTCCCGTACATTGCCCGGCCAGTCATAGGCCTGCATCGCCGCCAGCGCGTCCTCCGACAGCTCGCGCGGGGGCATACCCGACGTCTCGACGGACTTCGCCATGAAGTGGCGCGCCAGCGCCGGGATGTCCTCGCGCCGCTCGCGCAGCGACGGTACCTTCAGCGGCACGACAGCAAGCCGGTAGTAGAGATCCTCGCGGAAGCGCCCGGCCGTGATCTCCGTCTGCAGGTCCTTGCTCGTCGTGGCGATGACCCGCACATCAACCTGCACGCGCTGCGCGCCGCCGAGCCTCGTGAAGCCCTGCTCCTGCAGGGCGCGCACGATCTTGCCCTGGGTCTCCATCGGCATGTCGCCGACCTCGTCGAGCAGCAGGGTGCCGCCATGCGCGCGCTCCAGCACGCCCGCCCGACGCGGCTGGGCGTTGCCATCGGCGCCGGCCTCGACGCCGAACAGCTCCTCCTCGAAACGGCCCGGGGCGAGGCTGGCACAGTTCAGCGCGACGAAGGGACCGTCAGCACGGCGCGACCGTGCATGCAGCATGCGTGCCGCCACCTCCTTGCCCGCGCCGGCCGGCCCGCTGATCAGCACGCGCGAGCCGGTCGGCGCGACGCGCTCGATCGCCTGGCGGAGCTGGGCGACGGCGGAGGAAACCCCGACCAGCTCGGTCTCGGCACCCGCGCGCAGCTTGAGCTCGCTCACTTCGCGCTTGAGCCGCGCCGCCTCGAGCGCACGCTGCACGATCAACAGCAGGCGGTCGGACTTGAAGGGCTTCTCGATGAAGTCGTAGGCGCCGATCTGGATGGCCTGCACCGCCGTCTCGATCGTCCCGTGGCCTGAGATCATCACGCAGGGCACGCGCGGCTCCTCCTGGTGCATCACCCCGAGGATGCCGAGGCCGTCGAGCTTCGAGTTCTGCAGCCATATGTCGAGGATGACGAGCGACGGTCGGCGGGCGCGGAAGGCCGCCAGCGCCTGGTCGGAATTCGCGGCCTGCCGTGTCCCGTAGCCCTCATCCGCCAGGATCCCCTCGATGAGGGCGCGGATGTCGGGCTCGTCGTCCACGATCAGAATGTCATGCGCCATGCCCGACCCGTCCCAGCCCCAGAGCAGCCTCCTCCCGCCGCGCCTCGGCGGCCTCGGCGGGCAGGATCAGCACGGCCCGCGCCCCCGGCTCCCCGCCGCGGTCCTCGAGCGCCAGCCGCCCCCCATGGTCCTCCATGATCTTCTTGACGATGGCAAGGCCGAGACCCGTCCCTTTCGCCTTGTGGGTCACATAGGGCTCGGTGAGGCGCGCCCGCTCCTCCCCATCCGGCAGGCCGACCCCGTCATCTTCGACGACCAGCGCCCAGCCTTCCGGCACCTGCTCGAGGCGCAGCCCGATCCGCCCGGCCTCGGCCCCCTCCTCCCTCGGGCGGGCGGCGACCGCGTCGGCGGCGTTCTGCAGCAGGTTGGTCAGCGCCTGGCCGATCAGGCGCCGATCGGCCGGCGCGACCGGCGGCGGGTCCGGGATCACGACGTCGTAGCGGATGTCGAGATGCGCCGCCTGCTGGAGAACCAGCGCCTCCCGCATCAGCTGCCCCAGATTCTCCGGCCTGATCACCGGCTGGGGCATGCGCGCGAAGGCGGAGAACTCGTCCACCATGCGCCCGATGTCGCCAACCTGGCGGACGATGGTGTCGGTCAGCGACCGGAAGGTCTCCGGGTCGGAGCCGATCTCCTTCAGGTACTTGCGCTTCAGCCGCTCGGCCGAGAGCTGGATAGGCGTCAGCGGGTTCTTGATCTCGTGCGCGATGCGGCGCGCCACATCCGCCCAGGCCGCCTTGCGCTGGGCGGATTGCAGCTCCGTGATGTCGTCGAAGGTCAGCACGAAGCCGACCACCTGGCCCTGCTGCATCTCGGCGCCGATCCGCGCGATCAGGGTGCGCCGGTTCGCCGGCGTGCCGGAGGGGATCTCCGCCATCCGCGGCCGTTCAGGCGCTCCTTGCGCCTCCGCGATCAGCGGCGCGAATTCCGGCACCACCTTCGCGAGCGGCAGGCCGATCCCGGCATCGAGGTCGATCCCGAGAAGTTCCGATGCGCTGCGGTTCGGCAGGTTGATCCGCCCCGCAGCATCCAGCCCGACCACGCCCGCCGAGACGCCGGCCAGCACCGTCTCGGTAAAGCGCCGCCGTTCGTCGAGCTGGCGATATGCTTCCATCAGCTCGCCGCGCTGGGCGGAAAGCTGGCTCGTCATGCGGTTGAAGGCGCGTGTGAGGGTGGCAAGCTCGTCATCGGCCGTGCCCTCCTGCACGCGGGTCGAGAGGTCGCCGGCGCGCACCTGCTCGGCCGCCGTGATCAGCCGGCTGATCGGCCGCGCGAGCCCGTTGGCGAAGACGAGGCCGACCAGCACGGCGGCCAGCAGCACGAGCAGCGCCGCGCAGAGGAAGACGAGCGCGAAGGTGATCTGCAGGCTGCCGCGGTTGCGGTCCAGCGTGTCGTATTCCTGGAAGGCCAGCTCGGTCCGGCGCAGGTGCTCCAGGATGCCCGCATCCAGCGGCCGGCCGATGATCAGCACGAGCCCGGGCTGGACATCGAGCAGTGCCAGGGCGCGCACCCGCGCCTCGTTGTCGTCCGGCACCACGGCGACCTCGCTATGGCGAAGCTGCTCCAGCGCCCAGGCGCTCGGCAGGTCCACCACGCCGCCCGAGACCAGACCGGCCTGGGCGATCACCTGGCCCAGCTGCGGCTCGACCACCACCGCCTCGGTCAGGCCGCGGATCGTCGCCTGGGTGACCAGCAGCCGTTCGAAGGATTGCGGGTTCTGCGGCAGGAAGATCTGGGCGGCGCGGTTGAGGTCTGCGGCCATCGCCAGCGCGTCCACCCGGATCTCGTCGCGGTGCTGGTCGAGCCAGGCGCGCGAGGCGACGAGCGAGGCTTCCAGCGTGTTGCGCACGCGGTCGCTGAACCAGGCCTGGATGCCGAGGTTGAAGAACACCGCCGCGAAGGCGCCCACCACCAGCGACGGCACCACCGCCACCACGCCGAAGAGCAGCACGAGTCGCACATGCAGCCTCGCCCCCGCGCTGCCCCGCCGGCGTTCCGCCCAGACCCGCACGATGCGCGTCGCGAGCGAGGCGAAAAGCAGCAGGAGCACCGTGGCATTGGCCAGCACGACCCCGACGATCTGCCCCGGCCGCGTGGGGCCGAGCGGCGAGCCGCCGGCAAGCAGGACGAAGGTGGCGAGCCCGAGCAGCACCGCCGTCAGCGCGAGGCCGATCGTCGTCGCGCGCCCGAGCAGCAGGTCGCCGATGCGGCTCCGCCCGGGCGCGGAGCCGCTCATGCGCCCCGCCCTGCCGGGGGCGTCGCCGCGCCGGAGGCGACCGGGATCCGGATCGGCCGGAGGGCGACGGGCGGGTTGATGCTCAGCATGTCGGGAACGGCGTGTCTCCTCGGCACCACGACATACCAGAGGACGCCGCCGAAGGAGATATCCAGGCCAGGCCGGGCCGCACGGCCCGGCCGGCGCCCTGCAGCGGCGTCAGGGCAGGCCGCGGACCACTGGCAGGTCCAGCTCGCGCAGCTTCTTGCGCAGCGTGTTCCGGTTCAGCCCCAGCATCGCTGCCGCCTTGATCTGGTTGCCCCGCGTGGCAGACAGCGCGAGCCGCAGCAGTGGCCGCTCCACCTCGGCCAGCACGCGGTCGTAGAGGTCGCGGATCGGCATGCCGTCCTTGTGGGCCGACATGAAGCCCGCCAGGTGCCGCTCCACCGACTGCTCCAGCGTCTCCGGGGTGCGCGGCGCCTCCTCGGCCGGCGCCGCCGCCTCCGCCAGCTCGCTCGCCACGGCGTCCGCCCCGATGATCTCCTGCGGGTAGAGCGCGGCGAGGCGCCGCATGAGGTTCTCGAGCTCGCGCGCATTGCCGGGCCAGGGATGCGCCTTCAGCCGCTCGAGCGCGCCGCTGTCGAGCTGCTTGGCCGGCAGCCCCGCGGCCCGCGCGCGCTCGAGGAAGTGGCGCGCCAGAAGTGGGATGTCCTCGATCCGCTCGCGCAGCGGCGGCAGGCGGATCGGCACGACGTTGAGGCGGTAGAACAGGTCCTCGCGGAACTGACCGGCGCGGATCGCCTGGCGCAGGTCGCGATGGGTCGCGGCGACGATTCGCACATTCGCCTTGATCGGCTGGCGGCCGCCGACCGTCGTGAACTCGCCCTCCTGCAGGACGCGGAGCAGGCGCGTCTGCGCCTCGGGCGGCATGTCGCCGATCTCGTCGAGGAAGAGAGTGCCTCCGGCCGCCTGCTCGAAGCGGCCGACGCCGCGGTTGAGCGCGCCCGTGAAGGCGCCGCGCTCATGCCCGAAGAGCTCGGATTCGATCAGCTCGCGCGGGATCGCGGCCATGTTGATCGCGACAAAGGGTCCGCTGCGGCGCTTGCCGTAGTCGTGCAGCGCGCGCGCCACAAGCTCCTTCCCCGTGCCCGACTCGCCGGTGATCATCACCGTCAGGTCGGTCGTGGTGAGGCGCGCGACGGTGCGATAGATCTCCTGCATCGCGGCCGAGCGGCCGACCAGCGGCAGGCGTTCCTCCTGCTCCTCCCCCTCGGCGGTCGCGGCTTGCGAGGGCGCGGCCAGCGCCCTGCCCACGACGGCCAGCAGCTCCTTCAGGTCGAAGGGCTTCGGCAGGTAGTCGAAGGCGCCGCGCTGCGTCGCCTTGAGCGCGGTCGAGAAGGTGGATTGCGCGCTCATCACCACCACCCGCAGGTCCGGCCGCACGCGCCGGATCCGCGGCACGAGGTCGAGCCCGTTCTCGTCCGGCATCACCACGTCGGTGATGACGAGGTCCCCTTCCCCATCCTCCACCCAGCGCCACAGCGTCGCGGCGGAGGATGTCGCACGGACATGGTAGCCCGACCGCCCCAGCGCCTGGCTCAGCACCGTGCGGATCGCGCGGTCGTCGTCGGCGATCAGGACCGTGCGCGTCGTGGCGGTCCCCTGGCCGGCGGGGGGGGCGGTCGCGGCGTCACTCATGGGCGGGCTCCGGGGTCGGCGCGGCGGGGCGGGCTCTGCAGGTTCAGGCGGAAGGTCGTGCGGCCGGGGCGGCTGTCGCATTCGATCAGCCCGCCCTGGTCGGCCACGAGCTTGGCGACGAGGGCGAGGCCAAGGCCCTGCCCGCCGCGCTTCGTCGTCACGAAGGGCTCGAAGAGCGTGGCGCGTACCTCCTCCGCGATGCCCGGCCCGTTGTCGCGCACCATCACGGCCAGCGGCAGGTGGACGCGTTCCAGGCTGCCCGGCACGGCGATCCGCACGCCGTGGTGATAGGCGGTGACGAGCCCGATCTCGCCCTCGCGCGGATCCACCGCCTCGGCCGCGTTCTTCACCAGGTTCAACAGGATCTGCACGAGCAGGTCGCGGTTGCCCCAGACCGGCGGCAGCGACGGGTCGTAGTCCTGCACGATCCTGAGATGCGCGGCGAAGCCGGACAGCGCGATGCGCCGGACATGGTCCAGCACCTCGTGGATGTTGACCGGCGCCATCTCCATCGGCCGGTCGGAGAACATGTCCATCCGCTCGACGAGGGTCTTGATGCGGTCCACCTCGTCCTGGATCAGCAGGCAGAGCTCGCGGTCACCCTCGCTCGCCCCCTGCTCCAGCAGCTGCGCCGCGCCGCGGATGCCCGACAGCGGGTTCTTCACCTCATGCGCCAGCATCGCCGCCATGGCGGATGCGCCGCGCGCCGCGCCGCGGAAGTTCAGCTGGCGGTCCAGCATCTGCGCCGTCGAGGCATCCTGCAGCGTCAGCACCACGCCGCCCGGAAGCTCCGGCAGGGGTGCGCCCTGCACCGCGACGCCGAAGCGGCGGAGCCGCGGGCTCTCGAGTGCGAGGTCATGGTCGTAGACCGGCGCGTCGTGGTGCCGCACCTGCGCCAGCAGCCCGAACAGCCGGTTGTCGGCGGGCAGCATCTCGCGCAGCGACAGCCCGGCGAGCGAGGCGGCGGAGAGCTGGAAGAACAGCTCCGCCGCGGGGTTGGCGAAGCGGAAGCGGTCCTCGCCGTCGAGCACGATGGCCGCGACCGGCAACGCGCCGAGCACCGCCGCCTCGCCCGGCGGCAGCACCGCCGCGGCCGGCTGCGCGGGCGCCGTCCTGCGCGGCAGGCGGGGTTGCAGCGCGCTGCTCATCAGGCGGCCATCAGCCCATCGTCATTCGCCGGCTCGCGCGCCGGCCTGTCGCGCGCCGCGCCCCGCTCGACCAGCGGCTCGTAGAAGCGGCGGATGTGGGCGATCACGGCGTCCGCATCGTCCAGCCGGTTCACCTCGGCGCGGAACTCCGCCGAGCCCGGCAAGCCCTTCGAGTACCAGGCGACATGCTTCCTCGCGAGCCGCAGCCCCGGGTCACGCCCGTGATGCGCCAGCATCGCATCGTAATGGGCCAGCAGCGTCGAGAGCTGCTCGGCCAGCCCCGGCTCCGCCCCCAGCACGCCGGTGCGGAGGTAGTCGGCCACGAGGCGCGGCAGCCAGGGCCGCCCGTAGCAGCCACGGCCGATCATCACGCCGTCCGCGCCGGAGCGGCGCAGCGCCTCCGCCGCATCCTCCGGTCCAAGGATGTCGCCATTCACGATGACCGGGATCCGCACCGCCTCCTTCACCTGGCGCACGAAATCCCAGTCGGCCGTGCCGGTGTAGAACATCTGCCGCGTGCGGCCATGCACGGTCACCATGCGGATGCCGCAGGCCTCGGCGATCTGCGCCAGCCGCGGCGCATTGAGGCTCTTGTGGTCCCAGCCCATGCGCATCTTGAGCGTCACGGGCACCGACACCGCCTTCACCGTCGCTTCCAGGATGCGCGCCGCGGCGATCTCGTCGCGCATCAGCGCGCTGCCGGCCTGCTGGCCAACCGCCACCTTCTTCACCGGGCAGCCGAAATTGATGTCGACGATGGCCGCGCCGCGGTCCACGACCAGCCGCGCCGCCTCTCCCATCACGGCCGGATCGCAGCCGGCGAGCTGCACCGAGGAGGGCGCGCCGAAGCCGGCGATCTCCTCCGGCACCTCCGCCATCTTCAGGGTCGTCCGGTTCTCCCGGACCATGGCGTTGGAGGCGATCATCTCGGAGACCACCAGGCCGGTGCCGAGCCCGTGCGCGAGCCGCCGGAACGGCAGGTCGGTCACGCCGGACATGGGCGCCAGGATCACCGGCGTCTCGATGCGCACTCCGCCGAGGTCGAGCGCCCGCAGCGCGGGAGTAGGAACGTTGCTCATGATTTGTGCGATCTACCCCGACTCCTACCGTCCGTCCATCATTGCGAGTGGCATATGCCGCATTTTCCGGCAGCACCGCCGTCTCGCGAAGGCCGCAGCGGGCGTCTAGCATTGCGCGATGACGACGATCGCCCTGTTGGTGGCCGCCGGGCGCGGCGCGCGCTTCGGCGCCGAGATGCCGAAGCAGTACCTGTCTCTGCTCGGCCGTCCCGTGCTGCGCCATGCCGCCGAGGCGCTGCTCCGCGACGGCGGGGTGGACGCGATCCAACCGGTGAGTGCGCCGGGCGAGGAAGCCACGCTCGCCGCCCTGCTGGCGGGGCTGCCGATCCGCCCACCCGTGGCGGGTGGCGCCACCCGCCAGGCGAGCGTCCGGGCCGGGCTGGAGGCTCTCGCCGCCGACCCGCCCGACCTCGTCCTGGTGCACGATGCCGCGCGCCCGGTGATCCCGCCCGGCACCGTCGCCGCGCTTGCTGCGGCGCTGCGCGACGCACCGGGCGTGATCCCGGCGCTCGCGGTGGCCGACACGCTGAAGCGCGGCGCGGCCGGCCGCATCGTGGAGACGGTGCCACGTGACGGTCTGTTCCGCGCCCAGACGCCGCAGGCCTTCCGCTACGACGCACTGCTCGCCGCGCATCGCGCCGCGGCGGGCGAGGCGACCGACGACGCGCAGCTGCTGGAAGCCGCCGGGCTTCCCGTCGCGCTCGTCGCCGGCCACGACAGCAACGTGAAGATCACCTGGCCGGAGGACCTGCCGCGCGTGGAATCGCAGATGCTCGCCCGCCTTCTCCCCCGCACGGGCACCGGCTTCGACGTGCACCGCCTCGTCGAGGGCCGGCCGATGGTGCTCTGCGGCGTCACCATCCCCTCCGCCTTCGGCCTCGACGGCCATTCCGACGCGGATGTCGGCATCCATGCGCTCTGCGACGCGATCTACGGCGCGATGGCCGAAGGCGACATCGGCCGGTGGTTCCCGCCATCGGAGATGCAGTGGAAGGACGCCGACAGCGCGCGCTTCCTGCGCCACGCGGCGGAGCGCGTCGCGGCGCGCGGCGGTGTGCTCGCCAATGCCGACGTGACGCTGATCTGCGAACGCCCGAAGATCGCACCCCACGCCGAGGCGATGCGCGCGCGCCTTGCCGAGCTGCTCGGCGTGCCGGTCGGCCGCGTCTCGGTGAAGGCGACGACGACGGAGCGCCTCGGCTTCCCCGGTCGAGGCGAGGGGATCGCCGCGCAGGCCGCCGCGACGGTGCTGCTGCCGCCCTGACGGCAAGGCGCAAAAGGAATATTTTCTTGACCACGCAGAGGCGACCCACCTAGTCTCCGCCCGTCACCGCCCGAGCCATGCCCTGTGCAGGCCGGCCGTGCTTCCCACCGGAGATTCAGACATGCGGACCGCCTCGCGGCCCGGCGCGGAGACGCGCTGATGGTCGTCGCCCTCCCCTGCCTGCACGGCACCCTTGCCGAGACCGCCCGCAGCCTCGTCGCGCCCGGCCGGCTGCATCCCGCCCTGACGCTCGCCCGCAGCCAGAGCTCGAGCTTCGCCACCGTCCTCGGCGCCGACGGCACGAGCTGGGCCGAGGCGGGCGCGAACACGCCGCGCTTCCACGGCGCGGCGCGGCGGCTGCTGGTGGAAGCGGCGCGCACCAACCTCATCGCCAATGCCCGCACGCCTTTCTCGACCGGCTGGACGAACACCGGCATCGCGGGCGCGGTGGCGACGGCCGGCCCCGATGGCGGCGCCGCGAGCGCGATGCTCGTGACCGAGAGCACCGCGGCGGCAAACCACTGGACGGTGCCGACCGGCATCACGGTGGCGAGCGGCGGGTCCTACGCCACCTCCGTCCTGGTCAGGCCAGGCACATGCACCGCGATGCAGATCTTCTGGACAAGCGCGGTGGCCGGCCTCGATGCCTGGGCGAATTTCGTGCTGACCGGCGCCGGGTCCCTCGGCTCCGCGGGACCGGCGGTGGTGCGGCGGACGATCCGGCCCTTCGGCGCCTGGTACCTCTGCGAGATGGTGGCGACGATGACGGCCGCCGGCTCCGCCGGCCCAACCCTCGCCTTCCTGCAATCCGGCACGGATGGCCGCGCGCCATCCTTCACCGGCACCGGCCGGACGCTGACGCTGGGCTGGGCGTCGTGCGAGGCGGCCGGCTTCGCCTCGACCCCGGTGCTGCCCCCGTCCGGAACGCCTGGGACGAGCACGCGCGGCGCCGACCTCGTCTCGGCGCCGCTCTCCGCGCTCGGCATCGGCGCTGGCGGCGCCTGCACGCTGCTGTGGTCCGGCGTGCTGCCGCAGGCCGCGGGCAGCGCGGCCGCGCAGACCATCCTGACGCTGGACGACGGGACCAACAGCAATCTCTATCGCCTGCGGAACCTCGCCGGAGGGACCTCGCTGGTCGCCGGGCGCGTGACGGGCGGAACCGCCGCCGATGCCGCCTCCCTCGGGGCGATGACGCCGGGAACGCCGTTCCATGCCGGCCTCACCATCGACGGGGCGGGACGGATCGCGGCGTCGCTCGGCGGCGCGGCGGTGGCGGTCACGGGCGGGCCGACCTCCGGCCTCACCACCTTCCGGCTGGGCCAGACCGCCACGGCGGCGGCTGCGATGTGCGGCGAGACGGCGGTGCTGCGCGTGCTGCCCTTCGCCATGCCGGACGCGGGCCTGGCTGCTGCGGTGGCAGCCCTCTCGACTGGCTGAGCCGGCACGACACGCTTCGCAACTTGCTTTGCAAATTGCAAAATCAGATCGAGGGAGTCTGCTGGAGTGTCGGCCCACGCGTTCTCGCCGACACCGAGCCCAGCCGCACGACGCTCTCGGGAGAGAGCGGAAACCCGCCGTCGAACGCCACAAAAGAAGAGGGCCGGTCCTTGCGGACCGGCCCTAAGGCAAGGTTGAGGAAGGCTAAGCTGCCAGGGACGGGCAGGCCCGTCGCTTGACGGATACTCGATAGCAACCGGCGTGCCACAGAACGGCGGCTGCTCTCCCTGCCGCCCCCACCCACGCTTCGCGCACGAGTTGACAGGGCGCGCGTCCGTCCCCCTAGTCGAGCCGCGGATGACGGAGGATCCCGCACGCATGGCCGAAGCGGGAGAGAGCGGAGCGATGGGTGCCGGCGGGCTCGGCCCGGTCGTCGTCATGTCGTTCAACCGCCCCCACTACCTGCGGGAGACCCTCGTATCCCTCGCGGCACAGCCCTGCGTTGCCGCCGGCCTGCGTGAGGTGCACCTGTTCCAGGACGGCGCGGTCAACTTCCACTCCGGCACGCGACATGCGACCGACGAAGCGATCGAGGCCTCGATCGCCACCTTCCGGGACGTGTTCCCGGCCGGCACCGTCCACGCCCCCGAGGCGAACATCGGCGTCGCGCTGAACTTCGACCGCGCGGAGCGCTACGTGTTCCTGAGGCGCCGCTTCGCCTCGGCCTGCTTCTTCGAGGACGACATGGTCCTCGGCCCGCACTACCTCGCCACGCTCCAGCGCTTCCTCGACTTCGCCGCGAGCCCGGCGAGCCACGGCATGGTCGGCTATGTCGCCGCCTACGGTCACCACAAGGCCAGCCTCGAGGAGCAGTTTCGCCGCCGCCGCGACGTCCTCGTGCTCGGCCACGCCTGGGGCTACGGCGTGACGCGCGAGCACTGGCTCAAGGTGCGCGAGGTGATCGATCCCTACATCAAGATCGTCTCCGACTGCGACTACCGCCAGCGCCCGAAGGGCAAGATCGGCGGCGTCCACAAATCGCTCGGCCTGGCCGTGCGCGCGCTGTCGCAGGATGCGATGAAGATGCTCGCGACCCACTGGCTCGGCCGCGTCCGCCTGATGCCCTTCGTCTGCAACGCGCGCTATGTCGGCGCCGAGGGTGTCAACTTCACGCCCGAGAGCTGGGCCCGCCGCGGCTACGGCAACGAGCAGCTCTTTCCCGAAGAGCAGCGCGACTTCGCCTGGCCCGGCCGCGACGCCCTCGCCGTGATGCTCGCGCGCCTGCGCGAGGACGAAGCCGCTCATTGCCGCGAGGCCTATGGCGACCGCGACATGCCCGTCCCTCCGCTCGGCACCTTCCGCGCCGACGAGCACGCCTGAGCCCCGGAGCGAAACCCGAGATATGCGCCACTACCGCAAGCGCGTGCTGATCACCGGCGGCGCCGGGTTCATCGGCTCGCACCTCGCCGACCGGCTGCTTGCCGCCGGACATCACGTGATCTGCGCCGACAACTTCTTCACCGGCGTGCGAGAGAACATCGCGCACCTGCTGCAGAACCCGTTCTTCGAGGTGCTGCGCCACGACGTGACATTCCCGCTCTATGTCGAGGTGGACGAGATCTACAACCTCGCCTGCCCCGCCTCTCCCATTCACTACCAATTCGACCCTGTGCAGACGACCAAGACCTCCGTCTCGGGCGCGATCAACATGCTCGGCCTCGCGAAGCGGCTGCGCATTCCCGTGCTGCAGGCCTCGACCAGCGAGGTGTATGGCGACCCGCAGGTGCATCCGCAGCCGGAGGAGTACTGGGGCAACGTGAACCCGATCGGGCCACGGGCCTGCTACGACGAGGGCAAGCGCTGCGCGGAGACGCTGTTCTTCGACTACCACCGCCAGCACAAGGTGCCGATCCGGGTCGTGCGGATCTTCAACACGTATGGGCCCCGCATGCACCCGAATGACGGCCGCGTGGTGTCGAACTTCATCGTCCAGGCGCTCTCGGGCGAGCCCATCACCGTCTATGGCGACGGTAACCAGACCCGCTCCTTCTGCTACGTGGACGACCTCGTCGCGGGGATGGTAGGCGTCATGGAGCATCCCGAGGGCGGCCCGGGGCCGATCAACCTCGGCAACCCTGTCGAGTTCACGATCCGCGAGCTTGCCGAGCTCGTGCTGCGCCTCACCGGCTCGCGCTCCCGCCTCGACTTCCGCGCCCTGCCCCAGGACGACCCCCGCCAGCGCCGCCCAGACATCGCCCGCGCGCAGGCGCTGACCGGGTGGGCCCCGAAGGTCGCGCTGGAGGACGGGCTGGTCCGCACCATCGCGCATTTCCGCGAGCGGCATTTCGGCTGATGACTCGCCGGATGGGGCGCTGATGCGGATCTACTTTCACGGCAACTGCCAGCTCCCGGCGCTGAGCACCCTGATCGCGGAGGTACGACCCGGCTGGCGGCTCGCCGCGCGAGAGGTGCACACGGCCGTGGCGCTCACCAGCCGCGCCGACGTCGAGGCCGACGCAAGCGAAGCGGACGCGATCATCATCCAGCCGATCCGGCGAAACTACCGCGACGCCGACTTCCTGTCGCTCGAGGGCGTGCTGGCACGGGCACGCACCGGCTGCCGGATTGCAGTGGTTCCCTCGATGTATTTCGACGGCCAGTTGCCGTGCTGGGGCTATCTCGGCGTCGGGCCGACACGGCTTCGCGGCCACCGAATGGCGTATCACTGCTATCCCGTCGCGGCGATGGCCTTGGCGGGCCTGCCGGCGGACCAGATCGTCGATGCCGTTCTCGCGCCGGACTTCCTGCACCGGAGCGATACCGAAGCCGCCATCGAGGCCGCCCTGCTGTCACTGCGCCGGCGGGAGGCAGAGGGGCGGATCGACATTCCAGTCTCCGACATCTACGCCGAGGCTTGCCGCCGCAGGCAGGTGGGGCACACGGTGAACCACCCGGTGCGGGCCGTCTTCGCCGCGCTTGCCAACCGCATCCTCACGCATCTCGGCGAGGCGCCCGACGTGCCGGAGGACGGGCCGGAACCCCTGCCGATCCCGCATATCCCGCTGCTGCCGGCTACCGCGGTTCATCTCGGGATCCCGGACGGCCCGGATGATGCGTTCCGGGTGGGCGAAGTACCGCGCGGGCGCGACTACTACTTCACGCACCTCGTCGGCTATTACCGCGGGCTCGCTGACGGCGTGCTGGCCCGCGCCCTCGCCGGCACGCGTGAGGCACAGCTCTGGCTCTCCGCCTACGCAGCCGCGCACGGGCCGCAGGGTTGGACTTCAGTATCCGCAGCATGACATCGCACACCGTCCTCAGCGAAGGCGACGCGGTCTTCAGCCTCCGTCCGGCGCTCTGGCCGACTCAGGCAGCGGCCGCTGACATTGTTGGCGAGATCGTGCCGCCGCCGCCGTTCAGCGCGCATGATCGTGTGCTGACCGAAGACGCGCAGGAGCGCGCGGCGCTCGAGGCTGTGGCCCCCGCGGCACGCGTGGCGCCCTTCCGCGCCGGCGGGTTCCTTCTGGTGCGTGTCCGCGACGCGATCGTGCTGAACTGGCCGCGCACCGAGGGCATGGTGCTCGACCGCGAGGGCAAATTCCTGCGCAGCACGCGCGGCAGCCCGCGTATCTTCGACGGCAATCCCCTCGTGCGGTTCGACCGCGCGGCAGGTTGGTACTTCCGTGACGGCATTGAGCCCGCCGACACGATCGACCGCGCCTTTCTCGGCTACTGCCCTGCGGCGGCGAACTACGCGCACTTCCTCGGCCTGTTCGTGATGCGCGTGTTCGCCGCCCGTCGACGGCTGAACGACACCGCCTTCCTGTTTCCCGACCTTCCCGAGTATCGGATGCACTACCCCTCGGCGATGCGCAACGAGTTCATGTTTCGCCTGCCGGAGATCGCGCCTCTCGAAAGCGGCAACTTCTACCTGCCAATGCCCGCCGGCGCCTTCCGTGTTCGAGAGCTCTTCCTGTTCCAACCCACCGGTGATCGCTGGGACCTGATGTTCCAGCCCGAGATCCTCGACGCCTTCGCTGCGATCGGACACGAGGCGCTGCGTCGTGCCGAAGCGTGCGGCGCAGCGACACGGGCGCGCCTGCCGCAACATCTCTACGTCTCGCGTCAGGGAGCCACGCGCCGGCGTATCGTCAACCATGATGACTTCGCCGCAGCGTCAGAATTGGCGGGCTTCGAGCCGCGCCGGATGGAGGCGCTCGACTTCTGGAGCCAGGCCGCCCATTTCGCTGCCGCGCGCCAGGTGTTGACCGTGCACGGCGCGGGATGCGCGAGCATCCTCTTCGCGAAGCCCGAGACGGCGCTGCTCGAGATGTACCCGCGTCCGCTCCCGACACACCTCTTCGTCCATCCGACACTGGCGCGTGGCTGCCGCTACGTGCCGGTTCCATCGCGGAAGGTCACGCGCGATCTCGACATCGAAGTGGACCTCGACACGCTCAGCAGCGCGCTCGGCTTGGCGGGATGAGACAGGAAGACGCGATCCGCCTGCTGCGGAGCACCTACAAGCGCCTGCCATTCAAGGTGGTCTTCGATGTTGGCGCGAATTGTGGGCAGACCAGCGCCGCTTTCCTGCGCTACTTCCCGGATGCCGCGATCCATGCTTTCGAACCATCCAGCGCCTCGCATGCCGCCTTGCTTGCGGCTGTGGGCGGATCGGGTCGCGTGACCTGCCATCGCGTGGCGCTCGGAGCCGAGGCAGGCGCGGTGCACTTCACCACCTTCGGCACGTCCGTCTCCAATGCCATCGTGGCCGACTCAGCCTCCGTGGCAACGGAAGTCGTGCGGCGCGAAACGGGGGACGTCTTCTGCGCCGCTCAGGACATCGGGCGCATCGGTTACCTGAAGATCGACACCGAGGGACACGACCTCGAGGTGCTGCGCGGCTTCACGCGCATGCTCGCCGAGCAGCGGATCGACGCGCTCGAGGTCGAGGCCGGCATGCACCACCACAACGACAAGCATGTCCCGCTTTCGGACTTCATGGCCTTCCTCGCGCCGCTTGGCTATTTCGTGTTCCAGTTCTACGAGCAGGCCTTCGAGCGACATGGACGGGCACATCTGCGTCGGGTGAACGCGCTGTTCGTCTCCGACCGCGCGGTGCGCAGCAACGAGCCAGGCTCCGCGGCAGACAAGCGCTTCCCGGTTTACGGAGTGGCCGGAGATGCAGGCACGGAGCCAGCCCCGGTCTTCGTTGTCGAGATGCCGCAGCCGCTGCACCTGCCGGACTTGCCGGGCGGCGTCCGCCTGCGGCTGCTGCTGCGCTCAGGCCCTGCGGTCCAGAGCGGGCATGCTCGCCTGTCGCTCCGCTGGACGCACGACGATGGCGGCAGACTGCCCCTTGTCCAGCACCAGGTGACACCCACGCTGACGCCTTCGGCGGATGGGACGATCTTCGAGGCCGTTGCGCCTACGGCGGGACTGCCCGTCGGCCCGCTGCGCCTGGAAATCGCGCTCCAGCAAGCGTCCGTTCCACCCATGGCGGAGGTCGCGCTTTCGGTCACGCGGCACAGCTTCGCCGAAGCTCCGGGCGACATCCTCCGCAATGCCGAATGGCTGCATGCGCTGCGCCTGTGCGACCTCCCGGAGCAGCCCAGGACGAGCCTCGGCGCTGCAGCCATCCGCGCACTCTCCGACGACACACTGCTGATGATCGAGCCGCCGCGCGACATCTCCGGCGCGCTCGCAACAGGCGCCGACATCGCCGCAATGGAGGTGGTTTCGCCGCATGCCGAACGGCGCCGCTGGCGCTCGGCCGGCTACCGCGCTGCCGGGCTTTCCGTGGCCGTACTGCGCGACGCGCACGGCTTCGGCACATGCACCGCGGTTTCGACCGCCTCAGGCCTATATGGCGAGGTCATCCACTTCGGCACGCGCCGGCCATGGCTCACGCGGCTGCAAGCAGGGCTGGGGTCGCTTCGGGACGACGCGCTGGAAGTCCTCGACGAGGCGGCGCTCGTGGCCAATGAAGGAACGCATCTCTACTATCATTGGCACGTGAACTGCCTGGCATCCGCGACAGCCATGCTCGAGCTGGAAACGGCCGCGGGTCTCGGGACAGTGCCGTTCCTGGTGCGTCCGCTCTCGCGCTGGCAGGCCGACTCTCTCGCGCTACTTGGCGTTGCGCCGGAGCGGCTACGCACTCTCCCACCGCGCCGCTGGCGTGTCGGCCGCCTCTTCGTGCCATCCCCGCTGACCGAGGGCACGGACGCGCCGGACGCTGCCTTGCTGCGCTGCTTCGCACGGCTGCGTGCTGCTGCGGAACGAGGTGGCCCCGCCTCGGCTTCCAGGCCGCAACCTATCTACGTCAGCCGCCTGGATGCGCCCAGCCGACGACCGATGCAGAACGAGGCGGAACTGGTCGAGGCACTCAGGAGCGCCGGCGCCTACATCTTCGACGCACGGGACCACGCCTACGCCAACCAAGTGCGGCTGTTCGCGGAGGCTCGGATCATCATCGGTCCGCACGGAGCGGGTCTCGTCAACATGGGCTTTGCAATGCCGGGCGCCCTGGTAGTCGAACTCTTTCCTGCCCACGACCAGCCCCAATACTTCGCCCGCTTGGCGCTGCTCTGCGGGCACCGCTATCGCGCCTGTACAGCTCCGAGGCGACCCGACAAGCAGCACGAGAAGGGTGCCTGGCGAGCGGATGTCGCGTCGGTGCTGCGCTTCGTCGAAGACGCGATCGCCGAGGCCAGCTAGGCCAGTGCTTCCGCCGCCAGGATCGGATCGAGCCAGTCGAGAAAGGCAGCGATATCGAGCGACCAGGCACCTGGCTCGCTGTCGCTCGCGCCTTGCGCAACAGGTGCGGTGAAGGCGCGGTAACGCTGGTCCAGCAACTGGGTAAGCCGGAAGTACAAGGGCGAGACGAAGCTTGCCGGGTGCAGCTCCGCGAGCATGGCGCCTCGCGGAGCGAAGCCCATATTCGTCAATCCTGCGCCGTGAGGGCCGATCACCACGCGCGCTCGCGAAAGTGCGAGCACCTGTTGTGCATAGCTGAGTCCCTGGGCCACGAAGATCGTGACGCCAAGCCCGCGCAGACGCTCGATCAGCTCTGCCTCGTTGCGCATTCTCCGGATGGGCGAGTCGAGCCGGGCGATGTAGACCGCCTGAGCCGGCTCCGCGCCGTCGGGTAACGCAATACCACCGGTTGCGGCCCGCATCCGCACGGCCGCGCGGATGCGTCGAAAGTAGAGGCGGAGCAGCGGCTCGATCACCAGGTTCTGCCGAATTGCTGCGCTCGGCCAGAACAGGCGGGATGGTCGCAGGATGTCGTCACCCACGGGGCGGAGGCGGCTTGTGTCGAGCCCGAGAAGCTCGATCGCCTCTGCGGGCCAGCCGCTCAGGCGCGGCAGCAGGATCTCGAAATCGCTTCCCCCTGCGAGGTCGCGGAAGATCTCGAGCTGGATGAGCGCTGCCATAGCCTCAGCATGAGTGTGGTAGTATTGCGGTTTCTGCCACGCGCCCGCCCACCAGATCGCGACGTCACCGCAGGCGACGGGCTCCGATGGCCAACCCTTCAGAAACGGACGCGCCTGCATATAGGGCGGGATGCGCGGGTGTTCGCTCAGCCAGGACTCCCCGGCGATGCCGTCGCGGCCCACCACGACGCCGCTGTCGCCGAACACCGTGGCATGCTCCAGCTCCGCGACCCACAATTCCGGCAGCGGGTAGCTGGACCGCACGAATCTCTTTGCCAGGCCGCCGGCAGCGGTCATGCGCTGGAGGTCCTCCGAGGGCGGCTGTCCCAGAGGGAGCGCCGATGCCTCGCGCATGACGACGCGCATGTCGCTCGTATTGCCTCCATCGGCCTTAATGCGCTCGCCTGGACGGCGCTCCTCAAGGTCCCGAAGGCGCATTCCGCGAAGCGGCAGCAGGACCGCAGTGTCACGGATTGGCAGGTCAGCCACGGATACGGCCCGGACGTCCGCGGCGCTTCGGGCCAGAGCTTTCCGTTCCGCGTCGAAGACCTCGAGTGCGACCTCAAACCTGCTGTGGGTCAGCGCGTCGTCACAGAACTCGATCGCGAAGCGGACATCATCTCCGTCTACGACCTGCAGATCGAGTTCGCCGCGGCGGAGAACACCTGCAGCAAAGATTGCCCGCCATGTCAGCATCAGGCGCGTCGTGCCATGCGGGACGTCGAGAATGCGACCCGTCATTCGAAGGCCGACGAAGGGGAGATGGAGTAGCTCGGGCGCGTCGACCGCGACGCGAGTGACAGCGCTCTTGCACATTGTAGTGCCGCTCGCCTGCTCCGAATCAGCCGTGCCGTCCACCTCTGCGCCGCCTCCACTGCCTGCTCTGTACAGAGCCCAGGCGCCCTTGTCTTTTGTCGTGCGCATTCGATAATGCTTTCGAGATCATCCTACATAGGCTGTCTGATCCTGGAACCCGTGACCGCACCCGGCATCCTCGCCCTACACTGCGTCGCATGACGGACATACAACGGCCTGCTGTTCTCGAACGTGGCTGGCAGGGTCCTCTGATGTGCCTGCCCTTCGCTGGAACGAAGGTGCACTTGCGCTTGCACGTCGGTGCCACACCCTCGCCTGAAGTCGTTCAGGTCAGAATGCAGAGGTGCTCAGCCGCGGCTGAAGTGCTGGCGGAATGGGAGGTGGCGACAGCGCCGAGCGGGACAGAGCCGCTCGATGTTGTTGTCCGGCTCTCTCCGGAAGCGCTCCCCGAAGACGTGACTGAGGTTGTTTTCGTGGCCGAAGCGCCTGCACTTCGGCTTTCAGCCGAGTTGGCCGTTCCGGTCGTTCACACGCTCGGCAGAGCTTCCGGCAGCAGCGACCTCCTGGACCTGCAACTGCTTCCGCGCTTTGGATTAGCTGAGCTTCCGATAGCTGAGTCCGGACCGGCGGCACAGGCCGGTTTCCGGCACGTGATGCGAGCAGCATCTGTTGTTGAACGAACTGAGGTTCCTGCTTCCGATCTCGACCGCATGTACGCAGCGCGCGGGCTAGCAAAGCGCTTCCTCCGTACCTACGAAGTGCCGTCGCTTGAGATGGCGGTGCTGCGCGACGCCCAGGCCGTCGGTCACGCGGGCTTGGTCGTCTCGCCGATGCTCGGGGTGCTCGACGAGTCCTGGTTTGCGGCAAACGTGAAGATTCCACGGATGACGCCACTGAACAGGTTGCTCCAGGCGCCGCGCGAGGAACAGAGTGTCGAGTGCGCAGCCGTGACCTGGGTCGGTACTTTCGAGCCGCACAAGATCAACCATTACCATTTTCATGCCGAGCATCTGACGGCCCTTCTGCAGGTCGAGGCATTCGCGGCTGCGAAACCAGACCTGCAGGTCGAGGCATTGGTGCCGTCCTACGGGCCGAAGCAGGCCGAGATCGTTGAACTGCTCGGTATCGAAGGCGTACATTCCTTCCGCACGCGAGGCAGCGGAATCCGGGCCCGAGAATTGCTGTTCCCCAGCGCTGTGCGACAGTTGCCGCGTGTGGTCGAGCCCCTTCTTGCATCGGTGCTGCAGCGTATCCGCGCCAATGCGGCAGCCCGCCGGCCTCATGCCGGCCAAGGTCCTCGTATCGTTTACGTCTCGCGGCTTGATTCGGGCATTCGGCGCATGCGGAACGAAGCCGATCTCGTGGCGCGCATGCGCGCCCTTGGTGCCGAGATCTTCCTCGGAAGAAATCTATCTTACCTTGACCAGGTGCTTGCGTTCCGTGATGCGAAGCTCGTCATCGGGCCGCACGGAGCAGGCCTGACGAATATCGGATTCGCGCCGCCTGGAGCACTGACAGTCGAAATCTTTTCGTCGAATTTCTGCGTCGAGATCTTCGCTCGTCTGGCGGGTCTTCTCGGGCACCGTTATCGCTGTTTCACCCAGCCCGTAGCCGCTGTAGACCCGGACGACCCCACATCTTGGGACCTCGACGTAGAGGCGTTTCTGGCGTTTCTAGATCCGATACTTAATGAATTATATGCAACCGAGCACTGACCTACCCCACCCTCTCCAGGATCGAGCAGTAATTCGCCACGGCCGCGCCGCCCATGTTGAACACGCCGGCCCGATCCGCCTTTGGCAGCTGCATCTCCCCCGCCGCCCCGGTCAGCTGCATCGCCGCCATCGCGTGCATTGACACGCCCGTTGCCCCGATCGGGTGTCCCTTCGACTTCAGCCCGCCCGAGGGATTCACCGGCAGCCGCCCGTCCTTCGCCGTCCAGCCCTCCAGCGCGGCGCGCGCGCCCTGCCCTTCCGGCGCCAAGCCCATCGCCTCGTACTCGATGAGCTCGGCGATGGTGAAGCAGTCATGCGTCTCGACGAAGGAGAGATCGGACAGCGACAGCTCCGCCGCCTCGAGCGCCCGCTCCCAGGCCGCTCGCGCACCCTCGAAGCGGACGATGTCGCGGCCGGCGATCGGCATAGTGTCGGTGGCCTGCACCGCGGCGCGGAAGCGCACCGCCTTCGCCATCCCACGCGCGGTTTCGTCATCAGTCAGCACTAGCGCCGCGGCGCCGTCCGAGACCAGGCTGCAATCGGTCCGCTTCAGCGGCCGCGCGACGAAGGGGTTCTTCTCGCTCTCGGCACGGCAGAAGGCGAAGCCGAGGTCCTTGCGCATCTGGGCATAGGGGTTCGCCACGCCATTCGCGTGATTCTTCGCCGCGATCGCGGCGAGCGCGTCGGACTGGTCGCCGTGGCGCTGGAAATACGCCTCCGCGATGCGTCCGAACACGCCCGCGAAACCGGCCGGGATCTCGCCCTCCCCCTTGCGGTAGCTCGCGGCGAGAAGGTTGTCGCCAACCTCCGCCGTCGAGGCATGCGTCATCTTCTCAGCACCCACAACCAGCGCGAAGCGCCCGCGCTTCGCAGCCAGGAAGTCGAGCGCGCCATGGATCGCGGCAGAGCCGGTGGCGCAGGCATTCTCGTAGCGCGTCGTCGGCTTGAAGCGCAGCTCCGGAACGGTCTGCAGCAGCAGCGAGGCGAAGAAATCCTGCTTCGAGAAGCCGGCGTTGAACACGCCGACGAAGGCCGCATCCACCTCGGCCGGCTCGATCCCGGCATCGTGGATCGCGGACATCGCGACGCGGCCGAACAGGCTCTCGATGTCCGGGTCCTCGAGCTTGCCGAAGGGCGTATGGGCCCAGCCGACGATGCAGGCGGTCATGACGCGTTCCTTCCTCTGCGGCGGCCGTCAGCCGTCCCGGCGCGGCGCCCAGGCGGCGGGGCGGCGCTCCCGGAAGCTGGCGATGCCCTCGGCCGCCTCCTCGCTCGCGGCGCGGCGGGCGAAGGCGGCGGCGCCGGCTTCGGCATAGCCCTCGGGCACCGCGGGGCCAAGGGCAGCGATCAGGGCCTTTGTCTCGGCAATGGCGCCGGGCGCGCCCTGCAGGACCTCGCCGATCGTCGCGGAGAGCGCGGCCTCCAGCTCCGGCGTGGCCTCGTGCACCAGGCCGATCGCCGCCGCCGCTTCCGCCCCGATCACGTTTCCTTGCAGGCAGAGCCGCGCCGCCGCGCTGCGCCCGGTCCGCCGGGCGAGCCAGGGCAGGATCTGCGCCGGCACGAGCCCACGTCGCACCTCCGGCGCGCAGAAGCGGGCCGAGGGCGCGGCAAGCGCGATGTCGGCCGCGCAAACGAAGCCGAGCCCGCCGGCGAAGGCGCTGCCCTCGACCGCGGCGATCACCACCTGCGGCAGCCCGGCGACCGCCTGGAAGCGCGCGCCCATGCGCCGGTTGCGCTCCCCCTGCCGGACGAGCTTCGCCGCCGGGTCCTCCGCCGCGCCGACCTCGGTGAGGTCGAGCCCAGCGCAGAAGTGGCCGCCCGCGCCGGAGATCACCAGCACACGTGCGGCGGCGTCTTCCTTCAGCTCCGCCAGCATCGCGTCGAAGCGGGCGAGCAGCGCCTCGTCCATCGCGTTGCGCCGCGCGGGCCGGTTGAGCACCGCGCGCACGACCGGGCCATCGCGGGTGACCAGAAGCTCTGGCTCAGTCATGCCGTCACATCCGTGCCGAGGTGGAACAGACAATCGCCGCGCGCCGTCATGCCGGGCCAGCGCATGCAGAGCACCAGCCCGTCGCGTTCGAAGGCGACGCGCAGCGGCGCGCGCCACGGCACCTCCGTCTGGTGGATCAGTCCGGCGGGCTGTCCCGCCTTTACCTCGTCGCCGGGCCCGGCGAGCGGCTCGAAGACGCCGGGATCGGCCGCATGGACGAAGTAGTCGGCACCGCCCACCTCCACGAGCCGCGTCGCCTGCGCCGCGCGGTCGTCCCAGTCGAGATCGGCGACGCCGAGATGCCGCAGCGCGCCCGCCAGCCCGCGTTCCGCCACGCGGATTGCCGCCGGCGTCGCATGGCCGCCGCCACCGAGCTCGGTGCCGATCTGAGGGATGCCGCGCCGCGCGCAGGCATCCGACAGCGTCCCGCCCCAGAGCCCGCCCGGCCGTACGATGTAGGAGACCGGCGCTCCGAAGGCCCGCAGCAGTGCGAGAGATCGCTCGAACACCGCCTCGTCCTCCCCGCGCCGCGCGAGCGCGGAGGGCGTGTACATCAGCGACGAGCCGCCGGAATGCAGGTCGATCGCCGCATCCGTCACGGGGAGCAGAACGCTGTCGATGAAGTGCGCGATCTGCTGCGTCGGCGTGCCGTCCGCAACGCCTGGAAAGCTGCGGTTGAGGTTGCCATTGTCGAGCGGGCTGACGCGACGGCCCGCGCGCGCCGCGGGGAAGTTCGCCGCCGGCAGCACGATCAGCCGCCCGCTGACCTGCGCCGGCTCGACTTCGCGGATCAGCCGGCCGAGGGCGATCTGCCCTTCATACTCGTCGCCATGGTTTCCGGCCGAGAGCAGCACGGTCGGTCCCGTCCCGTTCGCGATCACCGCGACGGGGATCGGGATCCAGCCATAGGCGCTCTCGTGGGTCGAATGCGGCAGGCGCAGGAAGCCCGTGCGCTTGCCCGGCGCGTCGAGCGCGATGTCGCAGAGGATGCGGCTGGCCATGCCGCCGAGACTCCGCCGCGGCCCCTGCCTCGTCAAGGACGGGTCAGGCGCGCTCGCGGCTCTCCGCCTTCACGCGGTCGAGCTCGGCGCGCAGCGTCGCGATCTCGGCCCGCAACGCCGCAAGTTGCTCGCCGACCGGGTCCTCGGTGACGTCGCGGAAGCCGTAGCCGATGCCCTCATCCTCGCAGGGCGCGCCCTTGGGGGGCCGGGCGGGAATGCCGACGACGGTGCAGCCCGGCGCGACGGGGTTCACCACCACGGCATTCGCGCCGATGCGCGCGTCGCGGCCGACGAGGATCGGCCCGAGCACCTGCGCGCCGGCGCCGATCGTCACGTGGTCGCCGACGGTCGGATGCCGCTTGCCCGGCTGACCCGAGAGCCCGCCGAGCGTCACGCCGTGGTAGATCAGCACGTCGTCGCCGATCTCCGCCGTCTCGCCGATCACCACGCCCATGCCGTGGTCGATGAAGAGCCGCCTTCCGATCCGCGCGCCGGGGTGGATCTCGATCCCCGTCAGCATGCGCGCGACGTGGGACGACAGCCGCGCCAACCCGCGCAGCCCGAGCCCCCACAGCGCATGCGACAGCCTGTGCCACAGCACGGCATGGACGCCGGCATAGCAGAAGACGCTCTCGAACCAGCCGGGCCGCGCCGGGTCGCGGGCGCGGACGTTGCGGGCGAGTTCCACCAGCTCCATCGCAGCCCTCCCTCACGCCATCCAGGGTGGCACCGGCAGCCCGCGCTCGCGCAGGAAGGCCGGGTTGAACAGCTTCGACTGGTAACGCGCGGCGCCGTCGCAGAGCACCGTCACCACGGTGTGCCCCGGTCCGAGGTCGCGCGCGACGCGGATTGCGGCCGCGACGTTCAAACCGGCGCTCCCGCCGACCGAGATGCCTTCCCGCATCTGCAGGTCGAAGACCTCCGTCAGTGCCTCCTCGTCGGTGATCCGGACCGCGTCGTCGATCAGGTCCCGCGCCTGCGCCAGGTTGCCCGGCGCGCGCGCCGCCTGGCCGATGCCCTCGGTGATCGAGTTGCCCTCGGCCTTCAGCTCGCCGGTCTTGACCCAGGACGCGAGCGCGCTGCCGCCCGGATCGGCGAGCACGATCCGCACATCCGGCTTTCGCGCCTTCAGCGCCCGCGCGACGCCGGCCAGCGTGCCGCCGGTTCCGCAGGCGCAGGTGAAGGCGTCCACGCGGCCGCCGGTCTGCTCCCAGATCTCGGGGCCTGTCGTCCCCTCATGCACGCGGGCATTGGCGAGGTTGTCGAACTGGTTGGCCCAGACCGCCCCCATCTCCTCGGCCAGCCGGCGCGAGACATGCACGTAGTTGCCCGGATCGGCGAAAGGCTTCGGGTCCACCAGCCGCAGATCGGCGCCGATCATGCGGAGGTAGTCGAGCTTTTCCTTCGCCTGGGTGTGCGGCACGACGATGATGCTGCGCCAGCCCATTGCATTGGCCGCAAGCGCGATGCCGATGCCGGTGTTCCCGGCCGTGCCCTCCACCACCGTCCCGGGCTGCCCCGGCACCAGCAGCCCGCGCTCCACCGCGTCCTGCAGGATGCCGAGAGCGGCGCGGTCCTTCACGGACCCCCCCGGGTTCATGAACTCCGCCTTGCCGAGGATCTCGCAGCCCGTGGCGGCGGAGGCACGCTTCAGCCGGATCAGCGGCGTGCGCCCGACCGCGCCCCAGAAGCCGTCGGCAATGGAGGGGGCGGGCGACACGCTGTCCATGGCGCTACTTCACCTCGACATAGCGGAGATAAGGCTTCTTCGCGTCCCAGCCCTGGGGAAACAGCGCCTTCGCATCGGCGTCCGAAACCGAGGCCGCGATGATCGCCTTGTCACCCGGCTTCCAGTTCGCCGGCGTCGCCAGCTTCTTCTGCGAGGTCAGCTGCAGGCTGTCGATGACTCGGAGAATCTCGTCGAAGTTGCGCCCCGTCGTCATCGGATAGGCGAGTGCGAGCTTCACCAGCTTGTCGGGCCCGATGACGAAGACGGTGCGCACCGTCGCGTTGTCGGCCGCGGTGCGCCCCTGCGAGCTCTCGCCCGCGCCCGCCGGCAGCATGCCGTACAGCTTCGAGACCTTGAGATCCGGATCGCCGATCATCGGGTAGTTCACGGCATGGCCCGTGACGTCCTCGATGTCCTTCGCCCAGCCCTTGTGGCTGTCGACTGGGTCGACGCTGAGGCCGACGATCTTCACGCCCCGCTTCGCGAATTCCGGCGCGAGGCCGGCCATCGTGCCGAGCTCCGTCGTGCAGACCGGCGTGTAGTCCTTCGGGTGGCTGAACAGCACGCCCCAGCTGTCGCCGAGCCATTCGTGGAAGCGGATGCGCCCTTCCGTGGTGTCCGCCTCGAAATCGGGGGCGACCTGGCCGATCTGGATCATGTGCTCTCTCCTCAACCGCGTGTCTCGCCCGAAGAGATAAGGACATCGCCCCCGGGCTTTCCAGAAGGCGGGCCCGATCGTTCCCCGGCCGGCGGGGATCATGCATGCTCGCCTGTCATGCCGGCGGCGGCTGCGTTCCACGAAGCGGCTCGGCTGGAGAGAAGGATGGCTGCGTTTCGGCCCGGGATTGGCAAGAGATTTTTGCGTCACCTCGTCGCGGGCGGAACGGCATGACGCTCGACGCCGCCCTCGCGGGGCGCCTGGCGGGCATCGCGCTCGGCCACGTCGCGCAGGAATGGCCGCAGAAGCTGGACCAGGTGCTCGAGGGCACAGGGGATCTGCGCCGGCCGCGTGACCTCCACCCGGTCTTCCACGGCAGCTTCGACTGGCATTCCTGCGTGCATGCGCATTGGATGCTGGCGCGCCTGCTGCGCCGCTTCCCCACCCTGCCGCTGGCCGATGCGATCGCCGCGCGCTTCGACCACGCCTTCACCGCCGAAGGGGTGACGGCGGAACGCGCCTTCCTCGCCCGCCCCGCCGCCCGCGGCTTCGAGCGCCCCTATGGCTGGGCCTGGCTTCTCAAGCTGCACGCGGAGCTCGACGGTCGCTGGGCGGAGACGCTCGCCCCGCTCGCGCGCGACTTCGCCGCCCGCTTCTCCGCCCACCTCCCGCTCGCCGACTATGCGGTGCGGCACGGCGTGCATTCCAACACGGCCTTCGCCCTGACCCTCGCCGCCGACTGGGCGGCACAGCACGACCCGGCGCTGCTAGGGCTGCTGCGCGAGACGGCGCGGCGCTGGTACGGCGCCGATTCCGACGCCCAGGCCTGGGAGCCGTCCGGCGAGGATTTCCTCTCCCCCGTGCTGGTCGAGGCGGCCTGCATGGCGCGGCTGCTGCCCGCGGAGGAGTTCGCGCCCTGGCGCGACCGCTTCCTGCCGCGTCTCGCGCAAGGCGAGCCGGCCGCGCTCCTCACGCCCGCGCGCGTCTCCGACCGCAGCGACGGGCGGATCGCGCATCTCGACGGCCTGAACCTCTCGCGCGCCTGGTGCTGGCGCGTCCTGTCGCCCGGCTTCCCTGCCAGCGACCCGCGCCGCGGCCTGGCCGAGGACGCCGCCGCGCGGCATGTCGCCGCGTCGCTCGCGCATGTGGACGGGCACTACATGGGCTCGCACTGGCTGGCGAGCTTCGCGGTGCTGGCGCTGGACGGCGCCTGAGCTGGCGCGCCCGGAGGGATTCGAACCCCCGACCTACGGAGTAGAAATCCGATGCTCTATCCAGCTGAGCTACGGGCGCTTCCGGCCGCTCGCCGCTTAGCACCACGTCCGGTCGCCGAGTAGGGCAGCGGCCGGCGAAGGGGATTGCAGCCTCCCGGCTTCACCTGCAACGATTGGTTGATGATTGGCGGCCCAATGGAAGGTTTCCGGTTCGTCCGGAGCCAGAGGCGCCAGGGGATGGATCTTGCTGCCCAACGACCTGCGACGGCCCGGCGCGGCCGCGATGCTGGCGGTGGCGCTCGCCGTCGCCCCGGCCCGAGCCCAGCTGCCGCCCCCGCTGCCCGGTGTCATCGAGCGAGTCGCCCCGACCACGCCGCCGGAGCTCGGCCCCTCGCTTCTGCCAGGGGCGCCGGCCGCCACGACCGGGCCGGGCGCGACGCAGCGCCTGCGCCTCGGCCGCGCGACGCTCGAGGGCAATCGCGCCCTGCCGGATGGCGTGCTCCGCCCGCCGCTCGCCGCCGTGGAGGGCCGGACCGTCACCCTCGCCGAGGTCGAGGCCGCGCGGCTCGGCGTGCTGCGGGCCTATCGCGATGCCGGCTTTCCCTATGTCTCCGTCGCGGCGTCGCTCGCGCCCGGGGACGACGGTACTGCCCTGCTCCGCCTTGCCGTCACCGAGGGCTTCGTGGCCGAGCTGCTGCTGGAAGGCGAGATCGGCCCGGCGGCGCGCCAGGCGCGGCGCTTCCTCGAGCCGCTGGTAGGCGAAAGGCCGCTCTCCGGCGCGGCGCTGGAGCGCGCTCTGCTGCTCGCCTCCGACATCCCGGGCGTTGCCGCGCGCGGCGTGCTGCGCCCGCTGCCCGGTGAGCCCGGCGCGCTGCAGCTGGTGGTGCGGCTGGATCGGCAGGCGGTGGGCGGCTTCGCCAGCCTCGACAACCGCGGGTACGAGCTGACCGGCGCCTGGCAGGGGCTGCTCGTGGGGCAGCTCAACAGCTTCACCGCGCTCGGCGAGCGCACGGAGGTCGCGCTGCTCGGCACGGACGGCGCCGGTCAGGGCTTCGCGCAGGTGACGGAGGAGATGTTCCTCGGCGGATCGGGCCTGCGGCTTCGGGCCTATGCCGGGGCGGGCCGCGCCGTGCCGGGATCGCCGCTCGCGGCGATCGGCTATGTCGGCGAAACCCGGGTCGCTGGCGCGGCCCTGCTCTATCCGCTGCTGCGCAGCCGGCCGATGAACCTCACGCTCACCGCCGCCCTCGATGCCTTCGAGAGCACGGTGGAGGCGCGCGACGCACCGGGGCTCGGCCGGACGCGGCAGGGGCGCGACGCGGTGCGCGTGCTGCGGTTCGGGATCGAGGGCGCGGCGCTCGACGGGCTGCTCGGCCTCGTGCCGGTCGCCGCCTCCACAGCCGGGTCGGTCCGGCTGTCGCAGGGAATCCAGGCGCTCGGCGCCTCCGACGGGTCGGGCGGCTCCCGGCTCGGCAGCGAGTTCGGCTTCACCAAGCTCGCGGCGGACGCCACGCGCATCCAGCCGCTCGCCGAGCCGGCCGAGGGCTGGCTGCTGACGCTGCAGGGGACCCTCGCCGGCCAATGGAGCGACGATTTGCTGCCGCCAGCCGAGAAGTTCTTCCTCGGCGGCAACCGGCTCGGCCGCGGGTTCCATGCCGGCCAGGCGACGGGCGACCGGGCCGTGGCGGGGTCCCTCGAGCTGCAGCTCGGCCGCGTCTTCGAGCTGCCGATGCCGACCGCCTTGCCCGGCGGCGCCGAGCTGCGCCTCGGCACCCAGTTCTACCTGTTCCGGGACATGGGATGGGCGGAGGACAATGGCCTAGCCGCGCTGGACCGGCGGCTTTCCTCCTGGGGCGGTGGGGTGCGCCTGCAATTCGACGAGCGTGTCCAGCTCGACCTCGAGGGCGTGCGTCGCGTCACCCGTCGCCCGGACGGCGCGGCCGCGGCGGCGCTTTCGGAAGACGCCGCCTTCGTGCGGGTTCTGGTCAGGTTCTGAAGCCGGAGCTGACGCCCGGCCAGCCTGCCTGCCTCGACCGGACTCCGAGCCGCCCTGCGAGGGTGCGGCCGCTCAGCGGCCGCCGCGCCGCGACCATCAGCCCCGGCGGGCGCGCCAAGCCTGCGGCGCGCAAAGCCAAGCCGCCGGAGGCGGCGCCGGCGCCTGAGGCAAACTCAGTGCGTCCAGTTCTCGGCGCGGCCGAAGCGGAAATTGTCGGCGTAGCTCTTCGGCTTGATCTCGGCGCGCGTCGGCGCCTCGGGCTCGACCTCGTAGGGGATGCCCTTCGCCTCGGCATAGGCGACGGCGGCCTCGGCCGTCGGGAAGGCGAGCCGGATCTGCGCCTTTGTGTCGCCCGACCCGAACCAGCCGGTCAGCGGGTCAATGCGCTTCTGCTCGGCCGGCTCATACTGCAGGACCCACTTGTCGGTGTGGGCCCGGCCGGACTGCATGGGGGATTTGGCGGCGCGGTAGATGCGCGCCTTCTGGTCTTGCGGCATGGGGCGAAACTAGCACCGCCCCAAGCCCAGTCCAAGGCGCGGGCTACATCACCCCGGCGCGGAGCAGGTCGTGCAGGTGCAGGATCCCGACCGGCCGTCCCTCCTCCACCACGAAGAGGCTCGTGATCCGCATCCCGTTCATCAGGCCCAGCAGGTCCGGCGCGAGGTCCTCGGGTGCCGCGGTGCGCGGCGTGACGGTCATCGCCGCCGCCACCGGCCCGTCCATCGCCAGGCCGCGCTGGAAGGCACGCCGGAGGTCGCCATCCGTCAGCACGCCGACCAGCCGGCCGTCCTCCACGATGCCGGTCACGCCGAAGCGGCGCGAGGTCATCTCGACGATCGCCTGTTCGAGCGTCGCGTCGCGGCCGACCAGCGGCAGCTCCTCCGCGCCATGCATCAGGTGCCGCGCCCGCTTCAGACGGGCGCCGAGCTTCCCGCCCGGGTGGAAGGCAGAGAAATCCTGCGGCGAGAAGCCGCGCGCCTCAAGCAGCGCCATCGCCAGCGCGTCGCCAAGCGCGAGCTGCATCGTCGTGCTGGTGGTCGGCGCGAGGCCGTTCGGGCAGGCCTCCGGCATGCGCGGCAGGGCGAGCAGCAGGTCGGCCGCGCTGCCGAGCGCGCTGTCGGGCCGCGAGGTGATCGCGATGAGCTTCACGTCGAAGCGCCGCGTATAGGCAATGATGTCGGCGAGCTCCGGCGCCTCGCCCGACCAGGACAGCGCGAGCACCGCATCCTCGCGCCCGATCATGCCGAGGTCGCCGTGGCTCGCCTCGGCGGGGTGGACGAAATGCGAGGGCGTGCCGGTGGAGGCGAGCGTCGCTGCGATCTTGCGCCCGACATGGCCCGACTTGCCCATGCCGGTGACAATGACGCGGCCCGGCAGGCCGAGGACCAGCGCGACCGCCTCGAGCACGCGGTCGCCGAGCCCACCCCGGAGCGCTCCGTGCAGCGCCTGCAGCCCCTCGGCTTCGAGCGCGACCGTGCGCAGCAGCGTGTCGCGCCGTTGCGCCTCGCTCACCGCAGCATCTCCCGCGCGCGCTCCAGATCCTCCGGCGTGTCGACGCCGAGCGGCACCGCATCCACCGCGACGGCCTCGACCCGCATGCCGGCCTCCAGCGCGCGCAGCTGCTCGAGCTTCTCCCGCTTCTCGAGGCCCGAGGGTGGCAGCGCCACGAAGCGCGCCAGCGCCGCGCGGCGCCAGGCATAGAGGCCGATATGGTGCCAGAGCGGCCCCTCGCCCCAGGGCGCGGTGGCGCGCGTGAAGTAGAGGCAGCGGAACCGGCCGGGCGCCAGTTCGCTGCCGACCATCTTCACGACCTGGGATGCCGTGCGCTCCTCCTCGCGGATGATCGCGGCCACCAGCGTGGCGAGGTCCACCGCCGGGTCCATCAGCGGGATAAGCGCGGCGCGGATGGTCGCGGGCGAGATCGTCGGCAGGTCGCCCTGCACGTTCACCACGGCGTCGTGCAGCCCTGTCGGGTCGAGCGCCGAGACCGCCTCATGGATGCGGTCGGAGCCGGAGGGGTGGTCGGCGCGCGTCATCTGCACGCGCCCGCCGGCGCGTGTCACCGCGTCGGCGATCTCCGCGCTGTCGGTGGCGACGACGACCTCGCCGATATCGGCCTCCATCGCGCGGCGCCAGACATGCACGATCATCGGCTCGCCGGCGATCTCGGCCATCGGCTTGTTCGGCAGCCGCGTCGCGGCCATGCGCGCCGGGATCAGGACGATCGGGTTGAGGTTCATGACGTGACCTCAGAACCCCTTCACCAGCGCGTCGATCGCCTGCAACCGGGCCACCAGCGCCTCGAAGTCGCGCAGCGGCACCATGTTCGGCCCGTCGGACGGCGCGCGGTCGGGGTCGGGATGCGTCTCGATGAAGAGCCCCGCGACGCCCACCGCCACCGCGGCGCGGGCCAGCGTCTCGACGAACTCGCGCTGCCCGCCGGAGGACGCCCCCTGCCCGCCCGGCTGCTGCACCGAATGCGTCGCGTCGAACACCACCGGATGGCCGGTGCGCGCCATGATCGGCAGCGCGCGCATGTCGGAGACGAGGGTGTTGTAGCCGAAGGAGACGCCGCGCTCGGTCAGGATCACGCGCGGGTTGCCGGCCTCCGTGACCTTGGCGGCGACGTTCACCATGTCCCAGGGCGCCAGGAACTGGCCCTTCTTGACGTTCACCGCGCGGCCCGTGGCCGCCGCCGCCAGCAGCAGGTCGGTCTGGCGGCAGAGGAAGGCCGGGATCTGCAGCACGTCCACCGCCTCCGCCACGGCTGCGCACTGGGTCGCCTCGTGCACGTCGGTCAGAACGGGCAGGCCGAGGCTCTCGCGGATCTCGGCGAAGACCGGCAGCGCGCCGGCCATGCCGATGCCGCGCGCTGCCTTGCCGGAGGTGCGGTTCGCCTTGTCGAAGCTCGTCTTGTAGATCAGGCCGATGCCGCGCCGGGCGGCGATCTCCTTCAGCGCACCCGCCGTCTCCAGCGCATGCGCGCGGCTTTCCATCTGGCAGGGCCCGGCGATCAGGGCGATCGGCAGGCTGTTGGCCAGCCGCACCGGGCCGACCTCGACGACTTGGCTGGGAGCGACATGGCTGGTCATGGGGCGGGTGGCTGCCACCGCCGGGCCGGGCGCGCAAGGGTTGCTGGCGGCCGGCGAGGCTATCCGAAGTGACCCCGCCACCAGCCTACGAAGCGGTCGAGCCCGGTCCGCAGGTCGGTCGTGGGCCGCCAGCCGAAATCCCGCTGCATCGCCGAGACATCGGCGAAGGTCGCCGGCACGTCGCCGGGCTGCATCGGCAGCAGCTCCCGCACCGCCGCCACGCCGAGCAGCTCCTCGAGCAGCGCGACCATGTGCAGCAGCTCCTCGGGGTTGCTGTTGCCGACGTTGTAGAGGCGATGCGCCGGCCCGGCCGGGGGATTGTCGAGCACCGCCAGCACGCCGGCGACGACGTCGTCCACGAAGGTGAAGTCGCGCCGCATCCGGCCTTCGTTGAAGAGCCGGATCGGGCGGCCCTGCAGCATCGCCTCGGTGAACAGCCAGTAGGCCATGTCCGGCCGTCCCCAGGGGCCGTAGACGGTGAAGAAGCGCAGGCCGCTGATGCGCAGCCCGTAGAGCTGCGCGTAGCTCGTCGCCATCAGCTCCGCGCCGAGCTTCGTCGCCGCGTAGAGCGAGGCCGGGCGGTCGGTGCGGTCCGTCTCGCGGAAGGCCCCGTCGGTGCGCGACCCGTAGACCGAGCTGGTGGAGGCGTGGACGAGATGCCCGATCCGCCCCTCGCTGCGACGCACGCCCTCGAGCACGGCGAGCGTGCCGGTGACGTTCGCCGCGGTGTAGGCGAAGGGCGCCTCGAGCGACCAGCGCACGCCGGCCTGCGCGCCGAGATGGGCGACGCGGTCGAGCCCCGGATGCGCGCGGAACAGGCCGAGCACCGCCTCGTGGTCGGACAGGTCGAGGCGGTGGAACTCGAAGGCGCCCGGCGCCGCCCCGCCCGTCAGCGCGTCGAGGCGCGCGCTCTTCAATGCGGGATCGTAATAGGGATTGAGGTTGTCGATGCCGATCACGCGCTCCCCGCGCGCAAGCAGCGCCTGGCACAGATGCGCGCCGATGAAGCCGGCCGCCCCCGTGACGAGCACCTCGCCCATGGTCAGCCCTGACGCCGCGATGAGGCGGCGCCCGGGCGGGGCTGCCCGGATCGGCGACGGGCGATGCGGAATGGGCCGGCGAGCGGCGTCGAAGCGGCCATGCGCGGGAAGATAGCTGCCCCCTCCGGGCATCACCACCCCGCGGAACGCGCAAGGCGATCGACCGTCCCGGGTATGGCGCGCGGGTTGAGCCGCCGCTATGGTCCGCCGCCGTCGCAGCCCGGCCTCATGCCGGCCGTTCAGCAGGTCGGGAAGTGTCCGTGGGGAGCAGCCCAGTCCGCCTCGCGCCCCGCCGCGCCCTGCGCATCGCGCGGAGTCCCGCATGAGCCGCGTCAACATCGTCACCTCGGACCGCGGCTGGATCCTCGAGCGCCTCGCGCAGGAGATCACGCGGCGCCTGCCCTATGTCGGCTTCGGCGACGGCCCCGACCCGGACGCGGCGATCCAGTACTACATGACCTTCTCCTGCCGGCGTCGCCGCCTGTCGCCGGTCGAGGTCGCCTACTTCGCGCATCTCGAGCCCGAAGGCGAAGCGCATGACCGCTTCTTCGCCGTCGCGCGGGAGGTGGAGCATTGCGTGTGCCACGCGCGCCTCTACGAAGGCGTGCTGCGCGACGCCGGCATTACCGAGGTGACGACGATCTCGCCCGGCGTGGACCTCGAGGCCTTCCAGCCGAAGCTGCGCATCGGCGTGGTCGGCCGCACCTACCACACCGGCCGCAAGGGCGAGCACCTGGTGGCGCAGGTGATGGACATCCCGGAAATCGAGTGGTCCTTCACCGGGGAGGGCTGGCCGGGTCCCGCGCTCTCGCTGCCAGACGCTGCCATGCCGGATTTCTACCGCGGGCTCGACTACGTCCTCGTGCCGGCGCTCTACGAGGGCGGGCCGATGTGCGTCGCCGAGGCGCTGGCCTGCGGCACGGAGGTGATCGCGCCCGCGATCGGCTGGGTGCCGGAATTTCCCCATGTCGAGTTCCAGGTGGGCGATGCCGCCGACCTGCGCCGCGTGCTGCTCGGCCTCGTCGAGAAGAAGCGCGCACTCCGCGCCAGCGTGCTCGACCGCAGCTGGGACGCCTGGGCGGAGGGGCACGACCGGGTGTTCCGCACGCTCGCCACGCGGGCAGGTCTGTCGCTCTCGGAGGCACCCGCGCCGGCGCGCCGCGCGCAGCGCCCGCGCCGAGTTGGCCTGTACCTGCATGGCAACGAGCCGCGCTCGCAGGGCGGCCCCTCGGTGCGCGTGCCGCGGCTGGCGCGGGAGCTGCGCGACGGCGGGACCGAGGCGGAGCTGCGCGTGCACCCGTCGGCGGAGGGCTTCGCGGGGCTCGACCTCGTCCATGTGTTCAACGCCTGGGCCCCGCATTCCGCGCTCGACCTGCTGCGGCGCGCGCGCCGCGCCGGGAAGGCGACGGCGCTGTCGCCGATCTTCCTCGACCTGTCGCGCCGCGCGCTGTGGCAGGACCACCTCCTCGATCTCTTCGCGCACCTGCCGGCCGGCGCGCCGGCGGATGCGGATCTTGCCGCCTTCCGCGAGGCCTATCGCGCCCCGCGCGAGCCCGGCGACGTCGGCGAGCCGGTGCCGGGCTTCCACGCCGCGGTGCGCGAGATGGCGTCGCTGTCCGACGCGCTCGTCCTGCTGAGCGAGCGGGAACGTGCGCGGCTCTCGGCCATCGGTGTTGCAGCGGAGCACGCGACCGTGGTGCGCAACCCGGTCGATGCGCGGCTCTTCGCCGGCGCCGATCCCTCGGCCTTCCGCGCGCTGACCGGCCTCGACGAATTCGTGCTCTGCGTTGCGCGGATCGAACCGCGCAAGAACCAGCTGATGCTGCTGCAGGCGCTGCGCGACACCGGTCTGCCCGTGGTCCTGCTCGGCCATTCCGCCCATCCGGCCTATCGCGCGCTGGTCGACCGGCACGCCATCCCGGGGCTGCGCATCGTGGACCGGCTCCCCGCCCATTCGGCGCTGCTCGCCTCCGCCTTCGCCGCGGCACGGGTCGCGGTGCTGCCGAGCTGGGCCGAGGGGGCGCCGCTCGCCGCGCTCGAGGCGGCGGCCAGCGGCGCGTCCCTCGTCCTCAGCGACGAGTCGGGCGAGGCTGAGTACTTCGGCGACCTCGCGCGCTACTGCGACCCCGCCGACCCCGCCTCGATCCGCCACGCCGTGCTGGAAGCCTGGGAGACGCGGCGCGACGCCGCCACGGTCGCCGCCCAGAAGGAGTACATCGCCGACGCCTATGGCTGGGAGCGTCATGCGGCAGAGACGGAGCGCGTCTATGCCCGCGCGCTCGACGCCGCGGCGTCGCGCGAGGCCGGGCGCCTGCAGCTCCTGCAGCTGTCGCCCCCGACCGGGCCCGGCTCCTGCCCCATCGTGCTCGACGTGACAACCACCGCGCATCACGCCGGACGCTGGACCGGGATCGCGCGCGTCGAGGCGGCGCTGGCCCTCGCGCTCGGCGCCGAGCCGCGCGCCGACATCCGCTTCGTCACCTGGAACAACAAGCGGCGCGCCTTCCTCGAGGTGCCGCCCGAGGCGATCCGCGACGGCGACCGCGGCCGGATGCTCGCGAAGTCCGAGGGCGCGGACGAAAGCCCGCTCCTGCTCCCCGCCGGCGCTGCCTTCGTCGTGGCCGGCAGCGCCTGGATGCAGAACTCGGTCTATGCAGAGAGCGTCGTCGCCTTCGCGCGCGAGCACGCGTTGCGGCTCGTGCCGGTGGTCCACGACATCATCCCGACGCGCTTCCCCTTCTGGTTCGACGACGGCTACGCGCCGGTCTTCGCCGCCAACCTCGCCCTGCTGCTCGGCAATGCCGAGCACGTCGTCGCCGTCTCGGAGGCCACCAGGCGCGACATCGAGGCGCATGCGGCCTCGCTCCGCGAGCTCGTTCTGCCGGAGGTCTCGGTCCTGCGGGAGGGCGACGAGATCCACCAGGCGGCGGCCCATGCCGAGGCGCCGGCCGATCTCGTCGCGCGCTTCGCGGAACGTCCCTTCGTGCTCAACGTCGGTGCCATCCACCAGCGCAAGAACCACAAGCTGCTCTACGATGCGTGGCTGCGCCTGGCGGAGCGGATGGGGCCGCGCTGCCCGCACCTCGTCATCGTCGGCGGGGTGGCGTGGAACGGCCACGAGGTGGCGCGCGCGCTCCGCGGCGACCCGCGGCTGCGCGATCATGTCACCATCCTCGAGGATGTCGACGACGCCGCGCTCGCCTGGCTCTACGGGAATTGCCTCTTCACCGTCTATCCCTCGCTCTACGAGGGATGGGGCCTGCCCGTCGCGGAAAGCCTGCGCCACGGCAAGCTGTGCCTCGCCGCCGACACCTCCTCGGTGCCGGAGATCGCACCCGGGCTGGTGGACCTCATCGACCCGCTGGACGTGATGGCCTGGGTCACGCGCATCCAGTTCCATGCGGGCAGCCGTGCCGCGCGGATGGCCGCCGAGGCGCGCATCGCGGCCGACTACCGGCCGCGGCCGTGGTCGGACACGGCCGCGCAACTGGTCGACATCCTCAACGCGGCGCCGCCGGCCCCGCCGCGCCCCGTCATGCCGGGCGCGCTGGTCGATTTCTCCGACCGCCTCGCCACGAGCAGGGTGCGCGGACCGGGCTGGTTCCCGAGCGAGCGCTGGGGCTGCTGGGCACGCAGCGAGGAAGCGGGCCTCGCCTTCGAGCTGCCGCCCGGTCCGGGCGAGGCGATGATCCTGTCCGTGCTCGCCCGCGCCCTCTCGCTTCCCGGGCGGCCGTTCGAGGTGGGGGTGCTGGCGAACGGCGTTGCGGTGGGTAGCTGGCGCTTCCGGGGCGGCGACATGCGCGTGCTGCATGCCGTGGTCCCGGCCGAGCTCGTCGATCGCGCACCGGTGCTGCGCATCACCTTGCGCCACGCCGCCCTGGTCGAGGTGCGCGAAGTCGCACGCAACGACGATCGGCGAAGGGTCGGGATCGGCGTCGCCAAGGCGATGCTTGCACCGCTCGGCTCGATGCGCGATGCGGCCGAGCCCTTCGCGGCCGAGAACCAGCGCGCGCCGCTCAGGCCCGGGGTCCCGGTGCACCTGCTGCGCGCCCGCGCGGCCGCGAAGCCGCTCCTGGTCGGGCCCTGGGCGGCCGACCCGGCCTGGGGCCTATGGTGCGGTGACGACCGGCCGCAGCTCGAGCTCGCGATCCAGGATCGCCCGGGGCAGAGCGTCGAGGTCGAGCTCGCCCTCCGCCCGGTCGCCAGCGCCGCGGAGCCCCTGAAGCTGACTGCCGTCGCGAACGGCATCCAGATCGACGAATGGACCTTCGGCGCCGACGCGCCGACCCGGATCCGCCTGACCATCCCGTCCCAGATCCGCGAGCGCGGCGATCCGGTCCTGCTCGAGCTCGTGCCGGGCGACGGCGGCGACCGGTCAGCGCCGACCGGCGGCGCGGCGCGTCCCTTCCGCTTCGGCCTCTTCGAGGTGGCGCTGGTGGCCAACGGCCTCCTGCCGCGCCTGGAGCCGCCGGCGGCCCCGAACGCCGCGCCGGCCTTGGTGCCGAAGGCGGCGGGGCTGCAGCTCCCGACGGGTCGGCTGATCTCCTTCGCGCTCGAGCGGGAAGCATTGGCGCCCGCCGCGGCCGCCCTGCTCGGGGATGGCTGGTTCCCGCCCGAGCCGGGGGGCTGCTGGAGCCGCAACGAGGCCGGTGCGCTCCGCCTGCCGCCCCTGGCCCAGCCCTCCGAGGCGCGCATCTTCGCCGTCGTGCGGACCATCGGGGGGCGACGCGATGCACCCGCCGAGGTCGCGCTCGAGTTCAACGGAGAGCCGCTCGGGACCTGGCGTTTCCTGGACGGGGACCTGCGTCTCGCCGAGATCGATGGCCTCCCGCCGCGCCTCGCCGAGGCCGGCGGCGGCGTGCTGCGCTTCCGCCGCGTCGCGGCAGTCTCGCCGCGCCGGCTCGGCCTCGGCGACGACACGCGCCTGCTCGGCGTCATGCTCGTCGCGCTGGTGGTGGTTGCGGCGGACGGGGCGGAGGGCAAGGCGGCGGACCTCGCCGCAGCCGCGGGTCTCGGGCGCCCGCGCCTGCTCGCCGAGCCGCGTCCCGAGCTGCCGGCCGTGGCGGTCTCCGCCGGGGCGGAGCTGTTCGACTTCACCTCGGCCGGCGATCCGCCGGGTCTCCGTCTGCTCAACTGGTGGGACGCCGAAGCGGAGGGGCGTTGGTCGCGCGCGGAGGAGTCGGCGATCTTCCTCGAGCGGCCGGAGGACCGCCGCGTGACGTCGCTGCGCCTCGAGCTGCTCGCGCGCGTCTTCGGCACGGGCTGGCGCGGCCCCGCGCGCGTGGACGTGATGCTCGGCGGCGGGCCGCCCTGCACGCTCGAATTCGGCACGGACGGCTTCGTACGGCAGGTCGCGACGCTCGATCTGGCGGGGGCCGCGGTGGACGGCGCGGAATTGTGCATCCGCCTGAGACGCGTCGACGCTATCTCTCCGATCGAGGTCGAACCCGGCTCCACCGACGACCGCCGCCTGGGCATGATGGTGCGGGCGCTCGGCGTGGTATGGGGCTGAGCGGGCTGTCTGGCCCGCTCGCAAGGCAGAGGATGGCCAGATGCGCGTGGCGATGATCGGATCGGGCTATGTCGGCCTCGTCTCAGGGGCCTGCTTCGCCGATTTCGGCCACGACGTCGTGTGCGTGGACGTGAACGCGGCGCGTATCGAGGAGCTGAAGGCCGGCCGCATCCCGATCTACGAGCCGGGGCTCGATGCCCTCGTCGCGGGTAATGTCGCCGCGCGCCGGTTGTCGTTCACCACCGACCTGCGCAACGCGGTGGCCGGGGCGGAGGCGGTGTTCATTGCCGTCGGCACCCCGTCCCGCCGCGGCGACGGCCATGCCGATCTCAGCCACGTCAGCGCCGCCGCGCGCGAGATCGCGGCGGCGCTGTCGGGCTACACGGTGGTGGTGACGAAATCCACCGTGCCCGTCGGCACCGGCGACATGGTGGAGCGCACCATCCGCGAGGCGCGGCCAGAGGCCGAGTTCTCCGTCGTCTCCAACCCGGAATTCCTGCGCGAAGGCGCGGCCATCGAGGATTTCAAGCGCCCCGACCGCGTCGTGGTCGGCGCCGATGACGAACGCGCGCGGACCGTGATGGCGGAGCTCTACCGGCCGCTCTCGCTCAACGCGGCGCCGATCCTGTTTACCGACCGTCGCACGGCGGAGCTGACGAAATACGCTGCCAACGCGTTTCTCGCGACCAAGATCACCTTCATCAACGAGATCGCCGATCTCTGCGAGAAGGTCGGCGCCGATGTGCAGCTCGTCGCGCGCGGGATCGGCATGGACAAGCGCATCGGGTCGAAGTTCCTGCATGCGGGTCCGGGCTATGGCGGGTCCTGCTTCCCGAAGGACACGCTGGCGCTGATCCGCAGCGCGCAAGACCACGGCGTGTCGCTGCGCGTCGTGGAATCCGTCGTCGCGGTGAACGACGCGCGCAAGACGGCGATGGCGCGGAAGGTGATGAAGGCCTGCGGCGGGTCGGTGCAGGGCAGGACGATCGCGGTGCTGGGGCTGACCTTCAAGCCGAACACCGACGACATGCGCGACGCGCCCGCCATCACCATCATCGACGCGCTGCAGCGCGCCGGCGCACGGATCCGCGCGCATGACCCGGTGGGGATGGAGGCGGCGAAGTCCGTCCTGCAGGACGTGACCTATGCCGAGGATGCCTATGACTGCGCCGAGGGTGCGGATGCGGTGGTGCTGGTCACGGAATGGAATGCCTATCGCGCGCTCGACCTCGCGCGGCTGAAGCAGCGGATGCGCGCGCCGGTGGTGGTGGATCTCCGCAACGTCTACCGCGTCGAGGAGATGGCCCGGCACGGCTTCGACTACATCCGCGTCGGTGCGAAACCGCATCGGCGGGGCGAGGAGGCGACGAGCTACTGAAGCGAATCGGGGCGGCGGGATTCGAACCCACGGCCTCCTGTACCCAAAACAGGCGCGCTACCAGGCTGCGCCACACCCCGAGGCCGCGGGCAACCTAGGCAGGCCCGAGGGCAGGAGCAAGACGCGACAGTGCAAGGCCCCTGGCCGCCACGGGTGCCCCCGCGCCGTGACCGACCTGCGGTCCCGGCGCGTCATGCCTGCGGCGCGCAAGGCGAGCGGCCGGACGCCGCGCCCGCCGTCCGGGGGCGAGACTAAGGATTACTCCCGAACATCCGGTGCAGCACGCGGTCGCCGACACGGATGTCGAGCCGCTCCGTGACGCCGCCCTGCAACTCGAGCGTCGCGCGCACCGGGCCGCGGCTGTCCACCGGGGTGAGCGAGAGCGGCACGGTCCGTTCCGCGATGCGGTGGATGCGCCCGTCGGCGGCGATGAACACCATGTCGAGCGGCACGAGCGTGTTGCGCATCCACATGCTGCTCTCGCGCGGGCTTCCCCAGTCGAAGATCATGCCCTCGTTGGCCGGCACCTCGGTGCGGAACATCAGCCCGACGGTCTGCTGGTCCGGCGTCAGCGCCATCTCCACCGTGAAGTCGTGCCGGCGGCCGTCGCGCGTGACGATCACCATGCGCTCGGTCGGCAGGCGCGGCTGCGGACGGTCGATGCCGGGCTGGGCGAAGGCGCGGCCGGCGGCGAGCAGCCCGAGGGCGGAGAGGACGGAGCGTCGGAGCGTCATGCGGCGGAAGATGCCACGGCGGCCGGCGCGTTCGGAAGATCGCGGAGCGTCAGCGCGGCAAGTTCGCGGATCTCCGCGCGCACCGGTCCCGGCCGCGGCGCGTCGGCAACCGTGGTGAACCAGTGCTCCGGCGGGTTGCGCCCCGCGGCGCGCGACCAGGCGAGCCCGCGCAGCACCGCCTCGGCCGCCGGCGGGATACGCGGCGGGATCGGGATGCCGTTCAGCGTCGCCCAGACGCCCGCCCAGGCGCGCGCGACCGACCACGGGTTGTAGCCCCCTCCCCCCGTCACGATCAGCCGCGGCGCGAGCGGGCGGATCGCCGCGGCGACGGCGCGGTGCGAGGCGTTCGACAGCGAGAGACGCGACAGCGGGTCCTCCTCCACCGCGTCGGCCCCGCATTGGAGCATGATCGCCTGCGGCCCGAGATGGCGGATCAGCGGCAGCACGGCATGGCGGGTCAGCCAGTCCATCTCGCTGTCATTGAAGCCGTCCGGCACCGGCAGGTTGCGCGCATGGCCGCCGGCGCGGTCCTCGGCGCGGCCGGTGTGCGGCCAGCGACCGGCCTCGTGGACCGAGACGGTGAAGACGCGCGGATCGTCGTGGAAGGCGAGTTCCACGCCGTCGCCGTGATGCGCGTCGATGTCGAGGTAGAGGATGTTGGTCAGCCCCGCATCGAGCCAGGCCATGAGCCCGAGCACCGCGTCGTTGAGGTAGCAGAAGCCGCTCGCCCGATCCGGCATGCCGTGATGCGTGCCGCCGCCCGGGACATGCACGACGCCGCCCCCCCGCGTCAGTTCGGCGGCTAGGATCATCCCGCCCGCGCCCGTGGCGGGACGGCGGAAGACCTCGCGATAGACCGGGTTCCCATGCGCGCCGATGTGGTGCCGGGCGCGGTCCTCGGGCGGGACGCGCTGCTCGGCCTCGGCGCGCATCAGCGCGGCGACGTAGCCGGGCGTGTGGAAGCGCGCGAGCTGCTCCGGCGTCGCCACCGGGCTGTCGCGGTACTGCGACGGATCCAGCCAGCCCATCGCGCGGATCAGGTCGAGCGTCGTGGGCACGCGCGGAATCGCCAGCGGGTGCTTCGGGCCGTAGGTCGAGCCGCGGTAGATCTCGGAACCGATCAGGATCGGGCGTGCCGTCATCGGGGCAGAGATGCGCGCCCGCGCCGATCCGGCAAGCGCTCAGCGGCGCAGGAAGGCGCCGAGCGGCCCGGTCAGAGAGGCATCGGCCGTGCCGATCGCCAGGACCTCCGAGATGTGGCTGTGGCCCGGCAGCGGGATCACCGCCGGGTCGCGCCCGGCGGCGCGCAGTATCGCGACCGTGGCTTCCGCCTGCTCGTTGAAGCGCGGGGGGTTGAGCGCGGCGAAGGCGAAGAGCATCGGCGCCTCGCTCCGCGCCAGGCCGGGCGCTACCGAGCGCGCGCGGCGTGCCGCGTCCTCAGCGCCGAAATAGGCGATCTCGCCCGACCCGTCGCCGGCCGCATCGCCGAAGACGAAGAGGCCGGAGAGGAAAGCGTAGCCCCGCGGCGGCGCGCCCCCTTGCGGGTGGAAGCGCGGCTCCGCGGCATAGAGCGCGGCATGCACCGCGCCGGCCGAGTGACCCATGATGAAGACCTGCGCCGGATCGCCGCCATGGAACGCGATGTTCCGCGCGATCCAGCCGAGCGCCTCCGCCAGGTCCTCCTGCGCTGCCGGATAGGGATGTGCCGGCGCCAGGCGGTGGGTGACGTTCACCCCCACCATGCCCTCGCGCACCGCCCAGAGCGCCACGTTGTCGTAGAAGCGGTCGGACACCGCCAGGCGCTTGCCCCCGCCGGTGAAGCCGCCGCCATGGAGGAAGACCAGCACGCGGCGCGGCGCGCCCGCCGCCTCCGCTGCGAAGACGTCGAGGCGGTGGCGCGGGTCGCGGCCATAGCGCGCGTCGCGCAGGACCCGCACCCCGGCGGGCGGCTCGGCGGGATGGAGCGGGACGTAGAGCGCGGCGGTGCGCGGCACCTCGATCACCGACCCCAGCCGCGCAAGCTCCGCCGCGATCTCGGGCGGCGGCTGCGCAGCGGCGGGCGCGGCGGAGAGCAGGGCCATGAGAAGCCACCTGAGCATCGGCGGACCCTAACGCCCACCCCCTTGCCCGCACAGCGCCGGTCGTGCATCAGGCGGCCACACATCGGGGGGAGCCCATCCTGGGCTGAGAGGCGGGCGACCGCGACCCCACGAACCTGATCCGGGTCATGCCGGCGAAGGGAACGGTGTCCGTCTCACGCGCGCCCGCACCGGGTTTCCGGATCGAACTGCCGCAAGGGCTGGCCTTCGGGGGCTCCGCCGTGCTGGCGCCTTGCGTGCTGGAGGCGGCGGCGGGCCGCATCACCGTGCTGCTCGGCCCGTCGGGATCGGGGAAGTCCACGCTGCTGCGGCTCGCGGCGGGGCTGCTTGCGGGCGCCGCGGTGACGGCGGATGACGGGCGCGGGCTCGCGGGGCGCATCGCCTGGATGGCGCAGTCCGACCTGCTGATGCCGTGGCGCGATGCGCTCGGCAACGTGATGCTCGGCGCGCATCTGCGCGGCGAGCCCCCGGATCCGGGCCGTGCCCGGGCGCTGCTGGCCGAGGTCGGGCTGGATGCGGCGGATTCGGCCAAGTCGCCGGCGCAGCTCTCGGGTGGGATGCGCCAGCGCGTCGCGCTCGCGCGCACCTTGATGGAGGACCGGCCCGTCGTGCTGATGGACGAGCCCTTCAGCGCGGTGGACGCGCCGACGCGCCATCGGCTGCAGGAGCTCGCGGCGCGGCTGCTGGCGGGCCGAACCGTGCTGCTGGTGACGCATGATCCGCTCGAGGCGCTGCGGCTCGCCGACCGGATCCTGGTGCTGAGCGGAACGCCGGCCGCGCCCGTCGAATTGCCGGTGCCCGCGGGGCGGGCGCCGCGGCCCGCGCGCGACCCGGAGCTGCTCGCGGCGCAGGCCGAGCTGCTGGAACGGCTGGCGGCCAGCGCGGGCGACACCCCCGCCCCTACCCTCCCCCGCAATCGGGAGAGGCCGGCGGGAGCGCCCGGCGCCGCGGGGCGGCAGCGGTGACCCGCGGGCTCGTCGCGGCGGCGGGGCTGGTGCTGCTCTGGCAGGGCTTCGTCTGGATTACCGACGTGCCGCCCTTCCTGCTGCCCTCGCCGATCCGCGTCGCGGGGGCGCTCGCGGCGCGGTGGGACAGCATCGCGGCGCATGCGCTCGTGACAGGCTTCGAGATGCTGGCGGGGCTCGCGCTCGGGGCGTTGCTGGGATGCGCGACGGCGCTGACGCTGACGGCGTGGCGCGGCGGGCGGCGCTGGCTGCTGCCGCTGCTGCTGATCTCCCAGGCCGTGCCCGTCTTCGCCATCGCGCCGCTGCTGACGCTCTGGTTCGGCTTCGGCGTTGCGAGCAAGGTCGTGATGGCGACGCTGATCATCTTCTTTCCCGTCGCGACGGCCTTCTATGACGGGCTGCGGCGGACGGAGCCGGGCTGGCTCGAGCTCGCGCAGACCATGGGCGCGACGCGGGCGGCGGTGCTCTGGCGGATGCGCGTGCCGGCGGCGCTGCCCTCGCTCGCGTCGGGACTGCGTGTCGCGGCGGCGGTCGCGCCGATCGGCGCGCTGGTGGGTGAGTGGGTCGGGGCCTCCGCCGGGCTCGGCTACCTCATGCTGCACGCCAACGGGCGCAGCCAGACCGACCTGATGTTCGCCGCCCTCCTCGTGCTGGCGCTGATGGCGCTGGCTCTCTGGTTCACGGTGGACCGGCTGCTGCGCCGGGCCATCCCCTGGCAACCCGACACGCTGCTTTCCGGGAGCGAGACATGATCCTCCGCCGCGCCGCGCTTGCACTGCCGTTGCTCGCCCTGCCCACGCTGGTGCGCGCGCAGCAGCGCACGGAAGTCACCCTGCTGCTCGACTGGTTCATCAACCCCGACCACGCGCCGATCCTGGTGGCGCAAGAGCGCGGCGACTTCGCCCGGGCCGGCCTCGACGTCCGCATCGTCGCGCCGGCGGACCCGAACGACCCGCCACGGCTGGTCGCGGCGCGGCGCGGCGACATCGGCGTGTTCTACCAGAAGAACCTTCACCTCGCGGTGGACCAGGGCCTGCCGCTGATGCGCGTGGGCACGCTTGTCGCGACGCCGCTGGCGACGGTGACGGTGCTGCGCGACGGGCCGATCCGCACGCTGGCCGACCTGCGCGGGCGCCGCGTAGGCTTCTCCGTCGCCGGCTTCGAGGAGGCGGTGATGGGCGTGATGCTGGAGAGCGTCGGCCTTCGCCTCTCCGACATCCGCCTGGTCAACGTCAACTTCGCGCTTTCCTCGGCGCTGATGTCGGGCCAGGTCGATGCGATCGTCGGCGGCTACCGCAACTTCGAGCTGCACCAGCTCGACATCGAGGGCCGCCCCGGCCGCGCCTTCTTCCCCGAGCAGCATGGCCTGCCCGTCTATGACGAGCTGGTCTACATCGCCCATCGCGACAGGGCCCGCGATCCCGTGCTGCGCCGCTTCCTGGACGCGACCGAGGCGGCGACCCATTTCCTGGTGAACAACCCCGACGAGGCCTGGCGCATGTTCATCGCCAACCGCCGCGAGCTCGACGACGAGCTGAACCGCCGCGCCTGGCGCGACACCATCAACCGCTTCTCGCCCTCGCCTGGCGCGCTCGATCGGAACCGCTACGAGCGGATGGCGCGGTTCCTGGCGGAGCGCCGGCTGATCCGCTCGGTCCCGCCGCTCGACAGCTACGCGGTGGAATTGCCGCCGGCACCTGGCAGATGAGCGTCCGGCTGCTGGTCGATGCCGATGCCTGCCCGGTGCGGGACGAGATCCTGCGTGTCGCCGCACGGCTGGGGCTCGAGACGATCTTCGTCACCAACGGCGCGCGCCCGATGCGCCCGCCCGGCCTGCCGCTCGCGCGCATCGTCGTGGTGTCGGACGGCGCCGACAAGGCGGATGACTGGATCGCCGAGGCGGCGACGCCGACCGATGTCTGCATGACGAACGACATCCCGCTCGCGGCGCGCTGCCTGGAACGCGGCGCCTTCTGCCTGTCCTTCAAGGGCCACCCCTGGACGCCGAGCAACATCGGCTCCGCGCTGGCCGGGCGGGAGCTCGCGCGGCACCTGCGGGAGATCGGCGTGGCCGGCGGGCCGGCGCCGATGGCGGGTGCGGACCGCTCGCGCTTCCTCAACGCGCTCGATGCGGCGGTGCAGGCGGCGCTGCGGCGCGCGAAGGGCTGATCGCGCCGCGGCTTGGCCGCGCCGCCGGCGTCGCGCTAGCCTCCCTCGCATCGAGAACGGCCCGAGGGAGGCCGACATGCACGATGCCAAAACCCCGCCCGGGCGCGCCTTCGAGGGCGTGCCGGTCATGCCGCCGCTCGACGCGTCGTGGTCCATGCGGCGCATCCGGCTCGGGACCGGTGCCGACATCGCCTTCACCTGGCGGCCTGGCACGGGGCTGCCGCTGCTGTTCCTGACGGCCAACCGCACCACGCGGCGCATCTTCGACTTCGTGCTGGCGGAGATGGAGCCGCCGAACCCGGTCGCGGTGCCGGACTACCGGGGCCTGGGCGAGAGCAGTGGGCCGGCGGTCGCGGACCTCGACGACCATCTCGACGACCTCGAGGACCTTTGCGACGCGCTGGGGTGGGAGCGCTTCGCCGTGGTGGGCCAGGCGACGGGGGCGACGCTCGCGCTGCTGCTGGCGACGCGGCTGCCCGACCGCGTCGCGGCGGTGGCGGCGGGCGACGTCGCGGTCGGGCTGCGCGCGGATGTCTTCGACCTCTTCCTCGAGCAGGTGGAGCGGCACGACGCGGGCTTCGCGACGCGGGGCGAGGCGCTGGCGGAGACGCCGTTCCGCTCCGAATGGTCGCCCGAGGTCGCACGCCACTGGGGCGACACGGCGCTGGAGAGCACCGAGGAGGGTCGGCTGCGGTGGCGCTACCACCGGGATTCGATCGTCGCGACGCAGCGCGCGCTGACCGCCGACCTCTGGCCGCGCATCCGCGTCGCGCAGCCGACACTGCTGATGCATGGCGAGCACTGCACGGTGATCGGGCAGGAGGAGATGCGGCGCGCGCGGAAGGCGATCCCTCAGGCGCGCTTCGCGACGCTCGCCGGCGCGAACCACCGGCTGAGCCAGGACAGCCCGGGCGAGTTTTCCCGACTTGTCTCGGCTTTCCTGCGCGAGGAAGGCATCCTGCGCTGAACCGATGAGGGGGGAACGAACGATGAGGATGTCACGCCGTGGCCTGCTGGCCGCATCGGCGCTGCTGCCGCTGCCGGCGCTGGCGCAGGGCACGTGGCCGAACCGGCCGCTGCGCTGGGTGGTGCCCTATGCGCCGGGCGGCGGGTCCGACTTCCTCGCGCGCACGCTCGCGCAGGCGATCTCGGGGCCGCTCGCGCAGCAGGTGGCGGTGGACAACCGGCCGGGCGGGGCGACGATCCCGGCGACGGAGGCGGTCGCGCGCGCGGCACCCGATGGCTACACGGTGCTCTCGGCCGACCTGACGGCGCTGGTGATCAACCCGGCCATGGCGCGGCGGCTGCCCTACGACCCGTTCCGCGACTTCGTCTTCGTCGCACCCACGGCGCGCTTTCCCTTCGTTCTGGTGGTGCACCCCTCGGTCCCCGCGCAGACCGGGCCGGAGTTGGTGGAGCTCGCGCGGCGCCAGCCCGGGCGGCTGAACTTCGCCTCGCCGGGCGCGGGATCGCCGAGCCACCTGGCGACCGAGCGCTTTGCGCGGCGGCTCGGCGTCGAGGTGACGCATGTGCCGTATCGGGGCGGCGCGCCGGCGGTGCAGGACCTCGTCGGCGGGCAGGTACAGGCGATGTTCATCGACTACGCGACCGGCTCTGGCCCGATCGCGAGCGGCCAGTTGCGCGCGGTGGCGACGCCGGCGCCGCAGCGGCTCGGCCTGCTGCCGAACGTGCCGACGCTGGCCGAGCAGGGCATCACGGGGGCGGACATCTATTCCTGGCAGGGCCTCGTGGCGCCGGCCGGCACGCCGGCGCCCGTGGTGCAGCGGCTGGAGGCGGAGCTGGCGCGGGCGCTGCGGACGGAGGAGGTGGCGGCGCGGCTGCGCGGCATCAGCCTCGATCCCTTCCCTGGCACCGGGGCGGAGCTACGGGCGCTGGCGGAGAGCGAGACGGCAATCTGGGCGCCGCTGATTCGGGAGCTGGGGCTGACGCTGGATACGTGAGGGGGCGCTTCGGCACCTTAGCGCTCTGGGCGGGACGCGCCGGTTCGGGCGAACGGACCGCGAGCCTGGTGGGCGCGCCACCCTCATCCCGACCCTCTCCCGCGCGGGCGGGAGAGGGAAAGGCGGCGGCTTCGGACAAAGCGGCGCGCTTCGATCGGGCGCGGAGGGGCGGATCTGGACGTGAAAGAGCCGTGGCCCCTTGGGCAGGGCGTTATCGGATTATATTCCGTGCGCGCCGTGCAACGGCAGCCTTCGTGGGTTAGGGGACCTTGTTGTGCGTGCCGTCGCAGAGTGGCGACTTGGCGGTGTGCTTGCAGCCGCACATCCAGGCGCGGCCGTCCTGCTCGGCGGTCCAGGCCAGCGGGGCGAGCCCGGTGCCCTTGTGGCTGCCGTCGCAATAGGGCTGGCGCTTCGAGAGGCCGCAGGCACACCAGTAATACGTGCGGCCGGCCTCGACCTCGACGGGGTACGGCGCCTTCTGGGCGACGACGGGCTGCGGCTGGTCTGACATTGGTGTGGTCCCCCGGGACGACGCACTGGAATTCCCCACCCCGACCCTCCCCCGCTTCGCGGGAGAGGGAGAACGTCGCGCTGGCGGGAGGTCCGCGCTCAGCCCTGGGGCATGCCTTCGGGGATGACCGTCTTCACCAGGCTCGCGTCAAGCGATTCGTAGGCGTGATAACCGATCGCGGCGTAGAGCTGGGCGCGGGTCTGCATGCGGTCGAGCATCGCCATCGTGCCGCCCGTCTCGCGGATCGTGGCGTAGAGCTCCTCCATCGCCTTGTTGGCGACGCGCAGGTGGCTGACCGGCCAGATCACCATGGCGTAGCCAAGCTCCTCGAACTCCTTCGCGGTGAGGAAGGGCGTGCGGCCGAACTCGGTCATGTTCGCCAGCAGCTTCACGCCGGGCATGCGACGCGCGAATTCGGCGAACATGTCGCGCGAGTGCAGCGCCTCGGGGAAGATCGCATCCGCGCCGGCCTCGAGGTAGAGCTTCGCGCGCGCCACGGCGGCGTCCATGCCCTCGCTTGCGACCGCATCGGTGCGGGCGATGACGTAGAGGTGCTTCCGCGCCTTGCGTGCCGCGGCGACCTTGGCCGCCATCTCGCGCGCATCGGCGAGCTTCTTGTCGTTCAGGTGGCCGCACTTCTTGGGCAGCAGCTGGTCTTCCAGGTGGACGGCCCCTGCCCCGGCCTCCTCGAAGACGCGGACCATGTGCATGACGTTCAGCGCCTCGCCATAGCCGGTGTCGCCGTCCACCAGCATCGGCAGGCCGGCGGCACGCGCCACCTGGCGGATGTAGAAGGCGACCTCGTCCACCGTGATCATGCCGAGGTCGGGCAACCCCATCGTGGCCGACATGGCGGCACCCGACATGTAGAGCGCCTCGAACCCCGCGCCCTTCGCCAGCAGCGCCGCGATGCCGGTATGGGCGCCGGGCATCTGCAGGATCTGCGGGCGCTCCATCAGCCTGCGGAAGCGAACGCCCGCGGGCGCATCGGGCAGGTCGTCGGCGATCACGTAGGGCATGGGTCTGATCCCTCAGAAGAAGACGAAGGTGACGAGGACGAAGAGCGGCAGCAGGAACACCGCGGCCCAGGCGCAATAGCCGAAGAAGGACGGCATGCGCACGCCGTTCTCCTCGACGATCGCCTTCACCATGAAGTTCGGCGCGTTGCCGATGTAGCTGTTGGCGCCCATGAAGACGGCGCCGCAGGAGATCGCCGCAAGCGTCAGCGCGCCCTGCGTCATCAGGTAGGCCGGGTCGCCCCCGGCGAGCTCGAAGAAGACGATGTAGGTGGGCGCGTTGTCGAGGAACGACGACAGCACCCCCGACAGCCAGAAATAGACCCAGGGGATCGGCTGCCCGGCCGCGTCCGATGTCAGCGCGACGAGGCCCGCCGCCGCGCCCTCGCTGCCGGCCCGCAGGATCGCGAGCACCGGCGCCATGCAGACGAAGATGGCGGCAAAGAGCTTCGCCACTTCCAGGATCGCACCCCAGGCGAAGCCGTTCGCCTCCCGCAGCGCGGTCGAGGTGAAGTGCACGGACGCCGCGGTGATGGCCAGGAACAGCAGGATGCCGACGGCGCGCTCGACCTCCATGCGCTCGCCGAGGACGTAGAGATGGCCGAGCTTCACGTAGCCCATCGCGATCACGACGGCCACGATGGCGCCGACCAGCGCCACGTTCACCCAGCCCTCGATCGAGAGCGGCTCCTTGCGCTCGAGCGGCGGCGGCACCGGCCGCTCCCGCGCCCAGGCCCAGCTGTCGAGCGCGTAGTAGACGGCGAGCAGGACGACGGCGCAGAGCAGGAACTCGGAGAAGAGGTGCGTCGTCGGCCAGAAGAAGGACACGCCGCGCAGGAAGCCGAGATAGAGCGGCGGGTCGCCGACGGGCGTCAGGCTGCCGCCGATGTTGGCGACCAGGAAGATGAAGAACACGAAGGTGTGCGTCTTCTGCCTCCGGAAGGAATTGGCGCGCAGCACCGGGCGGATCAGCAGCATCGCCGCGCCCGTGGTGCCCATCAGGCTCGCGAGCACCGTCCCGATCGCGAGCAGCGCGGTGTTGGTGGCCGGCGTGCCGATCAGCGTGCCCTTCAGCAGCACGCCGCCCCCGGCCGTGTAGAGCGCGAGCAGCAGGGCGATGAAGGGGATGTATTCGAGGACCATCACATGGGTCAGCTCGTACCAGGCGGTGCCGATGCCGAAGACGGCGGCGGCCGGGACCAGCAGCAGCGCCGCCCAGCCGGCGGCGATCTTCCCGTAGTGGTGATGCCAGACATGCCCGGCGAAGAGCGGCATGAGGGCGATGGAAAGCAGGATGCCCACGAAGGGCACCGCCCAGAGGAGCGACATCTCGGCCCCTGGCACGCCGCCCCCGGCCGCCTGGGCCGGGGCCGCCGCGAGCGCCGCCAGCGCGCCGATCGAGACGCCGATCGCTACGTCCCTGGGCCGACCACGCATCCCTCTCCCGCCCCTTCCCTTGCGCCTCAGCCGCTTAGCCCGTCCCGCCGGGCGCGTCACCGGGGCTGCCCCACCCTTTCGCGGCGCACGCTCCCGGCCTAATTAGCGCCGACCGGAGAAGGGAACCCGATTGATGGAAATGACCGGAGAGCGGCGCATCGCGGCCCCGCGCCAGCGTGTGTGGGAGGCGCTGAACGACCCCGCCGTGCTCCAGGCCGCCATCCCGGGCTGCGAGAGCGTCGAGCGGACGGCAGACGATGCGTTCCAGGCCAAGGTCGCGGTGAAGCTCGGCCCGATGTCGGCGCGCTTCGGCGGCAAGGTGCAGCTCACCAACATCAATCCCCCGGAATCCTACACCATCTCCGGCGAGGGCCAGGGTGGGGCGATGGGCTTCGCCAAGGGTGGCGCGGATGTCAGCCTTGAGGAGGTCGGGCCGGAGGACACCATCCTGCGCTACAACGTCAAGGCGCAGGTGGGCGGCAAGATGGCCCAGCTCGGGGCGCGGCTGATCGACAGCACGGCGAAGTCCATGGCGGACCAGTTCTTCGACCGCTTCGCCGCGCAGGTCGCCCCGGCGGCAACGACTGGAGTGGACGCGGTGAGTGGCACCGATACCGAGTATCTCAGTGACGGCGATGCGCGCGGCCCGATCACGCAGCACGGCGCCGAGGGCATGTCGCCCGGCGGCTACGTGCACCGTCCGAACCAGCGCCCCGATTACGTCGGCCTGCCGCTGCGGGTGCTGACCTCCGAGTATCTCGGCATGCCCTTCCAGGTCTGGCTCGGCCTGGGTGCGATGCTCTGGGTGCTCTACCTCATCTTCCTGTCGACCTGACGCATGTCCTCGGTCGAGGCGACGCAGCGGCTGCTGGCGGAGGGCGGCTACGTCGCCGACCGGCAGCTCGCGACGACCGTCCACCTGGCGCTGCGCATGGGGCGCCCGCTGTTCCTGGAGGGCGAGCCGGGCACCGGCAAGACCGAGATCGCGAAGGTGCTGGCCGCGCGGCTGCCGCGCCGCCTGGTCCGGCTGCAATGCTATGACGGCATGGACCTGGCCTCGGCGGCCTATGAGTGGAACCATGCGCGGCAGTTGATGGCGATCCGGCTGGCGGAAGCCACCGGCGAGGCAGGCGACCGCGCGGCGCTGGAGCGCGGCATCTACGACCGGCGCTTCCTTCAGTCCCGGCCCCTGCTGGACGCGCTGGAGGGCGAGCCCGCGGTCCTGCTGATCGACGAGCTGGACCGCGCCGACGAGCCCTTCGAGGCCTTCCTGCTGGAGATCCTGGCGGACTTCCAGCTCTCGATCCCGGAGCTCGGCACGGTGCGCGCGGCGACGCCGCCGGTCGTCGTCATCACCTCGAACCGCACGCGCGAGGTGCATGACGCGATCCGGCGGCGCTGCCTCTATCACTGGGTTGACTACCCCGATGCGGCGCGCGAGCGGGCGATCCTGAAGCTGCGCGCGCCGGGCGTGGGGGAGCGGCTGTCAGCCCAGGTCGTCGCCTTCGTGCAGGCGGTGCGGGGCGCCGACACCTTCAAGCCGCCGGGCGTGGCGGAGACGATCGACTGGGCGGCGGCGCTGGCGGCCCTGGATGCGCAGGAGCTGGAGCCCGCGCTGGTGGACGAGACGCTCGGCGCGCTGCTGAAATACCAGGACGACATCGCGAAGATCCGCGGCGCCGAGGCGGCGCGGCTCGTCGCGGACGCGAAGGCGGTCGCGTGATCCCGCCGAAGGCCGCGCTGGGGCTGCCGCGACCGGCGGGGCCCGGCGCGGCCTTCGGCGCGAACCTCGTCGCCTTCGGGCGACTGCTGCGGCGTGCCGGGCTGCCGGTGGGGCCGTCGGAGATCCTCGCCGGCGCGGCGGCGCTCGAATGCGTCGAGATCGGCGACCGTGCGCAGGCCAAGGCCGCGCTGCGCGCGACCATGGTGCACCGGCACGAGCACTTCCTGCTGTTCGACCACGCCTTCGGGCTGTTCTGGCGCGACCCGGAGGCAGGGCGGCATGCGGCGGCGATGGCGCTGCTCGATGGGTTCAAGGAGCCGCCGAAGCCGCCCGCAGCCTCGCGCCGGATCGCCGAGGCGATGCGCGGCGACCGGCCGGAGCCGCCGCGGCCGCCCGAGCCGAAGGAAGAGCGGCTCGACGTCACCTTCACCGTCAGCGACCGTGAACGGCTGCAGAGCATGGATTTCGAGGCCATGTCGGCCGAGGAAATCACGGCGGCGAAGGAGGAGATCCGCAAGCTCGTCCTGCCGCTGGATGCGCGCCCGACGCGGCGCTACCGCGCATCCCATGTCGGAACGCATGCCGATCTTCGCCTGACGGTGCGGGAGTCGCTGCGGACCGGGGGCGAGATCCTGGACATCGCGCGGCGGCGCCGCGTGGTACGCACGCCGCCGCTGGTGGTGCTCTGCGACATCTCGGGGTCGATGTCGCGCTACGCGCAGGTGCTGCTGCACTTCATCCATGCGGTGACCAACGATCGCGACCGGGTGCACGCCTTCCTGTTCGGCACGCGGCTGACCAACGTGACGCGGCAGCTGCGCCACCGCGACCCGGAAGCGGCCTTCGAGATGGTGAGCCACGCCGTGCCCGATTGGTCGGGCGGCACGCGGATCGGAGAGTCGCTCGAACGCTTCAACCGGCTCTGGTCGCGGCGCGTGCTCGGCCAGGGCGCGGTGGTGCTGCTGATCACCGACGGCCTCGACCGCGAAGGTGCGAAGGGCCTGTCGGACGCGACCGACCGGCTGCGGAAGTCCTGCCGGCGGCTGATCTGGCTCAATCCCCTGTTGCGCTACGAGGGGTTCCAGCCGAAATCACAGGGCATCCGCGCGATGCTGCCGCACGTGGATGAGTTCCGGCCGGTGCACAACCTGGCGTCGCTGCGCGAGCTGGTGGAGGCCCTGTCGGACCGGCGCCCCGGACGCGGAAGGGAGTTCGACGCATGAGCGGGACCGACAGCGAGGACATCCTCGGCACCGCCGCCGCCTGGCTCGCCGCGGGCGAGACGGTGGCGGTGGCGACGGTGGTGGAGACCTGGGGGTCGTCGCCGCGGCCGGCGGGATCGCGGCTTGCGGTGACGCGGTCGGGGCGGCTCGCGGGCAGCGTTTCGGGCGGCTGCATCGAGGGCGCGGTGGCCGAGGTCGCGAGGGAGACGATGGAGACCGGGACGCCGCAGCTGCTCGATTTCGGCATCAGCGACGAGCGCGCCTGGGAGGTCGGGCTGGCCTGCGGCGGCAAGCTGAAGGTCTTCGTGGAGAAGCTGGGATGACGCCCGCGCTTCTGGAGCGGCTGCTGGCTGCGCGCGCGGCGAAGCGGCCGGTCGCGTTGCTGACGCGGCTGCCGGACGGGGCGCAGTTCCTGTTCCCGGAGGACGAGATCCCCCCTGCCCTGGCCGCCCAGGCCGAAGGCGCACTCCGCGACGACGCGTCCCGGACCGTCACGGTGGATGGCACCTCCTGGTTCATCGCGGCCGAGAATCCGCCGCTCCGCCTGATCGTCGTCGGCGCGGTGCACATCGCGCAGGCGCTGGTGCCGATGGCGCTGCCGCTCGGCTTCGCCGTCACGGTGGTGGATCCGCGCCGTGCCTTCGCGACCGAGGAACGCATGGGCGATCGCGTCGCGATCTCGACCGACTGGCCGGACGAGGCGATGACGGCGCTGGCGCCGGATGCGCGCACCGCGGTCGTGACGCTGACCCACGACCCGAAGCTCGACGATCCCGCGCTCGAGGTCGCGCTCCGCAGCCCCGCCTTCTACATCGGTTGCCTCGGCAGCCGGCGCACCCATGCGAAGCGGATTGCCCGCCTGACGGAAGCCGGGCTGACAGACGCGGAACTCGGGAGAATCCACGCGCCCGTCGGGCTCGACATCGGCGCCGTCACCGCGCCCGAGATCGCCGTCTCCATCCTGGCCCAGATCGTCGCTGCGCGGCGCGGCGGGCCCAAGAAGAAGCCCGAGCCATGATCTTCGGCCCCACCCCGCTCGACGAGGCCCGCGGCGCGGTCCTCGCCCACACGCTCCGCCTGCCCGGGCGCGTGCTGAAGAAGGGGACGGTGCTGGACGAGGCCGCGATCGCCGCGCTGCGCGAGGCGAAGCACCGTGAGGTGATCGCCGCGCGGCTCGAGGCCGGCGACGTGCCGGAGGACGAGGCGGCCGACCGCATCGCCAACCTTCTGATGGCGCCGCTCGTCGCGCGGTCGCGCGCTTCGACTGGGCGGGTGAACCTCTTCGCCGAGAGCGCCGGGCTCTTCACCGCCGATGCCGCGCTGATCGACCGCATCAACGCGGTGGACGAGAGCGTGACCGTCGCGACGCTGCCCGACCGCACCGTTGTCGCGGCGAAGGAGATGCTCGCGACGATCAAGATCATCCCCTTCGCGGTGCCGGGTGCGGTGCTGTCGGTGATCGAGGCGTTGGCGGCGGGGCGCCAGCCCGTCGCAGTCAGGCCGTTCCGCCCCCTGAAGGTGGGGCTCGTGCTGACCGAGCTGCCGGGCATCAAGGAAAGCGTGATGGAAGGCGCCGTCGAGGCGACCGAGGCGCGCGTGAACTCGCTCATGGGCACGCTGCTGCCGGTCGAGCGCGTGCGGCACGAGGAGGCGGCGACGGCCGAAGCGCTGACACGGCTGCGCAAGGCGGGTGCGGAGCTGCTGCTGATCGCCGGCGCCTCCGCCGTGGTGGACCGGCGGGACGTAGGGCCCGGCGCCATCGTGCGCGCGGGCGGCGTCATCGAGCATTTCGGCATGCCGGTCGACCCGGGAAACCTGCTCTGCCTCGGGCGCGTCGGCGAGGTGCCAGCCCTGGTGCTGCCGGGCTGCGCGCGCAGCCCGAAGCTCAACGGCTTCGACTGGGTGCTCGAGCGCATCTTCGCGGGCGAACGCGTCAGCGCGCGCAACGTCATGGGGATGGGCGTCGGCGGGCTGCTCAAGGAGATCGAGGTCCGGCCGCTTCCGCGCGCGGAGGCCCCGCGCGTGCCGCCGCCCACCGCCGCGCCGCGCCGTGCGCGCCGGGTCTGCGCCGTGGTGCTGGCCGCAGGACGCTCGCGCCGGATGGCGCCGCTCAACAAGCTGCTCGTGTCCGACAGCAGGGGCGCGCCGATGATCTCGCGCGTCGTGGAGAACGTGCTCGCCTCCCGCGCGCGGCCGGTGATCGTCGTGACAGGGCATGAGCGCGAACGGGTCGAGGAGGTGCTGGCCGGCAAGCCGGTGATCCTCGCGCATGCCGAGGACTATGCCGACGGGCTCTCCGCCTCGCTCAAGGCCGGGCTGCGGGCGGTGCCGCCGGAGGCGGAGGGGGTGCTCGTCTGCCTCGGCGACATGCCGCTGGTGGAGGGGGCGATGCTCGACCGGATCATCGCCGCCTTCGACCCCGAGGAAGGGCGCGCCATCGTGCAGCCGACCTATCGCGGCAAGCAGGGCAACCCGATGCTGTGGTCGCGCGAGTTCCTGGACGAGATGCTGGCGATCAGCGGCGATGTCGGCGCGCGGCACATCGCCGCGAAGCACGGCGACCGGCTGGTCGAGGTAGAGATGGCGAGCGACGCGGTGCTGCGCGACTTCGACACGACCGACGCGCTGAAGACGCTGCCGGAATTCGCGGGCAAGCGGTGAGCCCGCAGCCGGCCTGATGACTGGTTGAGCCCCGAGGGGAGCGGGCTTGCAAGGCGCTGAGCGCCGGGGCGCATGGCCCCGGCGCCCAACCCTTCAGGCCGGGAGCGCCGCGGCGCGCCGCAGCGCCGCCAGCTGAAGCGCGGCGAAGCCCGCCACCGCCATCGCCTGGGCCAGCACGAAGGCGACGCCGAGCGCGGTCGGCGCGACAAACGGCAGCGCGAGCAGCAGGAGGCTCTCGGCGACCCAGAGCAGGTTGACGCCGATGACCGCGCGCACCGCGTTGCGCGACGGTCGCGCGCTGCGCCCCAGCAGGGCGACGAGCCCGGCATAGGGGATCAGCGCGAGCCCGGCGCCGAGCAGCAGCGCGAAGGGCAGCCCGAGCGGGTCGGCCAGGATGCCCGCGCCTGCAGCGAGCAGCAGCCCCATCGCGCCGCTCGCAGCGGCATCGCCAAGCAGCGCGAGGCGGAGCAGCGGGGTGGGCGTGAGCGGGTTCGAAGCCATGTCGGTGTCCTCCTCCGGTGTTGCGGACCGGCTGACCTTCTGCCCCGTCGCATCGCGAAGCGATTACGTGCGAGGTCATCGCGCCAGCACGCGATCGCGAGCAGGATCGGCGGATGACCGGTACCCCGATCTCGACCGCCGCGGGCCAGCACATGCCGGTCGGCGCCCTGCTGCGCGCGTGGCGGCAGCGTCGTCGCCGCAGCCAGCTCGACCTCGCCCTCGATACGGAGGTCTCGCAGCGGCATCTGAGCTTCGTCGAGAGCGGCCGCGCCGCGCCGAGCCGCGAGATGGTGCTGCGGCTCGCGGAGCAGCTCGAGGTGCCGCTGCGCGAGCGCAACGCGCTGCTGCTCGCCGCCGGCTATGCGCCGGCCTATGCCGAGCGCGGGCTGGACGACCCGGCGATGGAGGCGGCGCGGCGGGCGGTGGAGACGATCCTCGCCGCCCATGCGCCGCATCCGGCGCTGGCGGTGGACCGGCACTGGCGCATGGTCGCGGCCAATGCGGGCATCGCCCCGCTGCTGGCCGGGCTGCCCGATGAAGGGCTGCTCGCCCCGCCGGTGAACGTGCTCCGGCTCAGCCTGCATCCGCGCGGCCTCGCGCCGCGCATCCGCAACCTCGGCGAATGGCGCGCCCACCTGCTGGAGCGGCTGCGGCGGCAGGTCGCGGGGAGCGGCGATGCGGCGCTGGCCGCGCTGCTGGTGGAGCTCGCCGCCCTGCCCGCGCCGGACCCCGCGCCGCCGAGCCGGCCGGGCCTGGCGCCGGGCGGCATCGCGGTGCCGCTGGTGATCGAGGGCCCGACCGGGCCGCTCTCGCTGCTCTCGACCACCACGGTCTTCGGAACGCCGGCCGAGATCACGCTCTCGGAGCTGGCGATCGAGGCCTTCTACCCGGCCGACGCCGAGACCGCCACCCGGCTGCGCGCGCTCGCGGGCTGACCGTCAGCCCATCGCGTGCTGCAGCCAGCGCGCCCAGCCGAGCACGGCCGCGTCCTCCCCGATGCGTCCGACGAGCTGCACGCCGATCGGCAGGCCCTTCGGCCCCGTGCCGGCGGGCACGGTGATGTTCGGGCCCCAGATCATGGTCCAGAGCGAGTTGAAGGCGGGATCGCCGGTCCAGCCGAGGCCTTCCGGCGCCTCGCCCGGCGCGCTTGGCGTCAGCAGCGCGTCCAGCCCGGCCGTCGCGGGGCCGAAGGACAGCTTCGCGGCCGATTGCGCGAGATGCGCGTCGCGCAGCAGCGTCGCCGGCTGCGACCGCGCCCAGTCCATCTTCTCGATGAGCACCGGGGAGAGCAGCGCGCGCGCCTCCATCAGCTCCCAGGCCAGCGCCCCCGCGCTCTCCATGTTCATCAGCGCGGGATGCAATTCCGCCGCGCGCGTCAGCTCGGGCGTCAGGGCGAACTCCACCACCTCGGCGCCGGCGCGGCGGGCGGCGTCGGCGGCGCGGTGCAGAGCCTCGACCGCCTCGGGCGCGGCCTTCTCCGGCTCCGCGCCGAGCGTCAGGCCGAGGCGTGGCGCGCGGCCGGGCTTCGCCTCCGGGTCCCCGAGGTCGCGTCCGCTCATCGCGCCCACCGCCAGCGCGCAATCGGCGACGGAGCGGGCGAGCACGCCGATCGTGTCGAGGCTCTCGCTCATCACCTTCATGCCGGCGCGGTGCAGCGTGCCGAAGCTCGGCTTGAAGCCGACCACGCCGCAGAAGGCTGCGGGCCGGATGATGCTGCCGGCGGTCTGCGTGCCGAAGGCGAGCGGGACCATGCAATCGGCCACCGCCGCGGCGGAGCCGGAGGAGGAACCGCCCGGCGTGTGGCGGAGCGCGTGCGGGTTGGCGGTCGGGCCCGGATGGCGCGTCGCGAATTCGGTGGTCACCGTCTTGCCCATCACCACCGCTCCCGCGCCGCGCGCCAGCGCCACCGCGGCGGCATCGCCGCGCGGACGGTGCCCAGCCCAGGCGGGCGAGCCGTAGCCGGTCGGCATGTCGGCGGTATCCAGCACGTCCTTCACCGCGATCGGGATACCGTGCAGCGCCCCGGGGCGCGCCCGCGCCGCCAGGCGGCGGGCCTGCGCCGGGTCGAGATGGACGAAGGCGCGGACCTCGACCTCCCGCGCCGCAGCGCGTGAGAGGCTGGCCTCCATCAGATCGGTGGGGGAGAGGCGGCCGGCGGCGATGGCGCGGGCGGCTTCGGTGGCGGTCAGGCGGTTCGGCTCCATGCGCCGATCCTGCACCCTGGTCATCCCCCTTGGCCATGCCGTTGCGAAGGCGGGCGGGCGCTGGCGCCGGCGCGCCGGCGACGCCACATTCCTCCCATGCCCGAGGCCGCGATCCGCGTGGCGGAGGACGCCTCGGGCGCCCTCGCCTACGCCATCCCCTGCCCGCCCGAATTCCTGCCCCCGGTGCGGCCGGAGGCGCTGCTTGCCGCCTGGCAGGCGGCGCGGGCCGGCGCGGCCGCCGGGCAATGGGGCCCGCCGCGCACCCTGGTGTTCCGCCGCGAGGATTCGGAGCCGACCGTGCTCGCCATCGCCGACGCCGATGCGCGCTGCTGGGCCGAGGCGGTGGACCGCGGCGCCGATCTCGGCACCCTGCCCGGCCTGTCGCTCTGCCTCCGGCTGCTCGCGCTGGTCGAGGTGCTGGCGCGGGCCTCCTGGCTGGCCGGGATGTTCGACCTGACCGCGGAGGGGATCGAGCTGCACCCGGCGCTGCTGCGCGCCGCCGCCTCCATGCCGCTCGATCCCGGCGCGAGGTTCGACGCGGGGGCGCTTCGGCGTCTATTGTCGCGCGGACTCGCGTCACGGGCTTCCGCCTGAGTCGCGTGTGACCGCCCGCCACCGTCCGGATCCAGCGTCCATGCCTCGTCTCGTCCTGCTGCTGCCCCTGCTGCTTGCCGCCTGCGCCCAGCCGATGGCGGTGCCGCCCATGGGCGGCGCGCCGCGCGGCGAGCGGGATGCCTCGCTCGACGCCTGCCGGGCGGAGGCGGACCGCGTCGTCAGCTTCCGCGAGCGCGGCCAGACCATGCGCAGCGACGAGACGGAGAGCGGCCGCGGCACCGTCACCGTCGCGCCCTTCAGCCGGGCGGAGAACGACCGGGCGATGGCGCAGATGGACCGGGACCGCCTGATCCAGGATTGCCTGGCCGGGGCGCGCGGGGCGAGGCGCTGACCGCGGGGCCGGGATGGCCTCGCTCGGCGGTCTCGGCCGCGCGCTGTCCCACCGCAACGCACGGATCTTCTTCGGCGGCTCGCTCGTCGCCTGGACGGGCCTCTGGATGCACCGCATCGCGGTGGCCTGGCTCGCCTGGGAGCTGACGCGCAGCGCCTTCTGGGTGGGCGTCGTCGCCTTCTGCGACCTGGCGCCGGCCGTCGTCTTCTCTCCGATCGCAGGCGCGGTGGCGGACCGGGTGGACCGGCTGCGGCTGGCAATGGGGGCGCAGGCGGCGATCGGGCTGCAGGCGGCCGCGATCGCGGGTGTTGCGGCCTCGGGCGGCATGACCATCGGCCTGCTGCTGGTCCTCGAGGTGCTGGGCGGCATCGCGGCCTCCTTCGCGCAGCCGGCGCGCCAGACGCTGATGCCGGGCATCGTGCCGCGCGCCGACCTGGCCGCGGCGGTGGCGTGCAACAGCCTGACCTTCAGCGTCGCGCGCTTCATCGGCCCGGCGCTGGCGGGGCCGATCATCGCCGTCTGGGGCGTGGTGCCGGCGATCGGGGCCAATGCGTTCGCCTACCTCATCGCCTGCGCGACCCTGCCGCTGCTGACCATCGCGGCGGCCGAGCGGCGCGGCCACCCGGCGTCCAAGAGCCTGTGGGGCGAGGTCGTGGAGGGCATCTCCTACGCCGCGCGGCACCGGGGGATCGGGCCTCTGCTGCTCTATGCGGCGCTCGGCGCGACCCTGCTGCGCGGCGTGCAGGAGATCCTGCCGCCCTTCGTGGAGCGGCTGTTCGGCCGCGGCGCGGAGAGCCTGGCGGTGCTGACCGCCTGCTTCGGCGTCGGCGCGCTGGTGGCCGGGCTCTGGGTGGCCAATCGCGGGCGGCTGGAGGGGACGACGCGGCTCGCGGTGCTGGCGGCGATCGCGCAGGCCGCGGCGACCGCGCTATTCATCGCGACGGGCTGGTTCCCGGTCGGCATGTTCGCGGCGGCGCTGATCGGCGGCTTCGCCTCGGTGCACGGGATCAGCGTGCAGACGCTGCTGCAGACTGCGACCGAGCACGAGTTCCGCGGCCGGATGCTGAGCCTCTGGGGCCTGATCACGCGGGCCTGCCCGGCACTCGGCGCGCTGGTCCTCGGCGCGGCAGGGGAGGCGTTCGGGCTGCGCCTGCCGACCCTGGTGGCGGTCGTGCTCTTCCTCGGCGTCTTCGCCTGGGGCATGGCGAGGCTCGGGCGCATGGAGCGCGAGTTGGAAGGCGGGGCCGCATCCGCGGCTTCGCGCTGAGGGGAAGACGGACATGCTGGACGCCGCGATCGTGGGGATGGGCCGTTGGGGCCGGGTGCTGGTGGAGAGCGTCCAGGAACGCAACGATGCCGGAATCCGCTTCGTTGCTGGCTCCACGGGCACGCCCGAGAGGGCGCGCGACTGGGCGGTGGAGAAGGGCATCCGCCTGCATGGGAGCTATGCCGAGGTCCTGGCCGATCCGGCCGTGCGCGCCGTCGTGCTCGCCACGCCCCACGGCCAACACGCCGACCAGGTCGTGCAGACGGCGCGGGCGGGCAAGCATGTCTTCGTGGAGAAGCCCTTCACCCTCGCCAAGGCCGATGCAGAGCGCGCGGTGGCGGCCTGCCGGGAGGCCGGGGTGGTCCTGGCGCTCGGCCACAACCGGCGCTTCCTGCCCGCGGTCGCCGAAATGAAGCGGATGCTCGCCGGGGGGGCGCTCGGCACCGTCCTCCATGTGGAGGGGCAGTTCAGCGGGCCCGGCGCGCTCTCCTACAAGCCCGGCATGTGGCGCGCGGACCGTGCGGAGAGCCCGCTCGGCGGCATGGGCGGCATGGGCATCCACATGATCGACATGATCATCAACCTCGCCGGTCGCTTTCAGGAGGTGACGGTGCGGAGCCATGCCCGGGTCTCGCCGACCATCGACGACACGACCGCGATGCTGGGGGTGCTGGAGAGCGGGGCGACGGTCGGCTTCGCGACGCTCGCGCTGGCGCCGCGGCTGTGGCGGGTGGCGCTGTTCGGCACGGCAGGAATGCTGGAACTGCAGACGCATGAGCGGCTGACCTTCCAGCCCGTGGAAGGCGAGGGCTGGACGAAGCAGTTTCCGAAGACCGACATCGAAGCTGCTGAACTTGCGGCATTTGCGACCGCCGTAGCGGGTGGCGCTCCCTATCCGCTGCCGGTCGCGGAGGCGATCCACGGCGTCGCGGTGTTCGAAGCCATGATCGGCGCCGCCGCCTCGGGCAGCAGCTACGCCGTCGCCTGAGGAGGAAAGGGTCGGGGCGAGGCGTCTTGCCGCCCTGTCATCCCATGCCTAGACAGCGCGGGCGCCGTCAAAGGAGCCTCGCGCCATGTCCAAGATCAACCGCCAGGGCAGCAACCAGATCCTGTCCAACTCGGTCGAGTACCACAACTTCGTCTATCTCGCCGGCCTGACCGCCGATGACCTGTCGCAGGACGTCACCGGCCAGACGCGCCAGGTGATCGCCAAGATCGACGCCGCGCTCGAGGCGAACGGGACCGACAAGACCCGGCTGCTGCAGGCGCAGATCTGGCTGAAGGACATCCGCGACCGCGACGCGATGAACAAGGTGTGGGTCGAGTGGTTCGGCGATGCCGGCCGCCCGGCGCGCGCCTGCGTGGAGGCCAACATGGCCGATCCGCGGCACCTGGTGGAGATCATGGTCACCGCCTGCCGCTGAGCCGCCAGGCCCGGGGCGCCGGCAGACCGTGCCGGCGCCTCTTTCTTCGCCTAAGCCGCGTTCTCCGCCGGTGACATTCGCCTCTCGCATAGCTGGCATCCCGGCGAATCAGGACAGCGCTACTTAACCGCCCTGGCGTGTTGCATCCGTGCCGCAACACCGTGGCCACCGTGTCGTGCAGGGCGGTGTCTAGGACCATTTCCCGATTGCAGGTCCTGGGGAGCACTCGCGTTCGACTAATCACGCCCGATTACGCCGTGTAACGCTCAAGGCGGGTTGGCACTCCGGAGCCTCGCGGTTACCGCGATCACTCACAACGGCGTCATCGTCGTTGCAGGGGCGGTACAGCGGGGGACGACTGGATGCGGGCACGCAGCGCGCTTGTGGTTCTGTCGGTCTTGTTCGGCGCGGGGAGCCTCCCGATGGCCGGCGCCGAGGCCAGTCAGAGGCAGGACCGGAAGCAGGTGCGGAGCGCGCAGCCGGTCGCGGCACAGACCGCTCAGGCCGCCCGCGCCCGCCCCGCCACGACGCGCACGGCCCAGCCCCGCTTTGCCATCGCCCCGCAGGAACAGGCGCAGGCCGCGCTCTTCACCCCCGCGGTCGCCCGCTATGCCGGCCAGCCCGGCACCCCGATCCTGCCGGTTTCCATCTCCTCGGGCCTGTCCTGCGTGCCCTTCGCCCGCATGGCGACGGGGATGAACATCAGCGGCGACGCCCGGCAGTGGTGGCACAATGCCGCCGGGGTCTATCAGCGCGGACAGCAGCCGGAGCGCGGCTCTGTGCTCGCCTTCACCGCATCCGGCGGCATGAGCCGCGGCCATGTCGCGGTGGTCAGCCGCGTGGTCAACGCCCGCACCATCGAGATCGACCATTCGAACTGGGCCGGCCCGGGCATCCGCCGCGGCACGGTGATGCGCGGCGTGACCGTGGTGGATGTCTCCGACCGCAACGACTGGACGGCGGTGCGGGTGCAGGTCGGCTACGACAACGACACCTTCGGTCGGACCTATCCGACGCACGGCTTCATCTACAACCGCCCCTCCACCGAGGACCGGATCCTGACCGTCCGCGCGCCCGCCCTGCAGGAGGTCGCGATGGCCGCCTCCCCGCATGCGCGCCTGCACATGATCCGCGTCGCCGAGGCGCTCGCCGATTAGGCTTGCCTCGGCCCGCCGCGATGGGCTGACCTGCACGCCGGAGGCCGGGGCCGACGCCCTCGGAAGGAGTGCGGCGATGCACGACAAGCGGGCCGACGGGGCCGAGCGGCTGATGCTGCCGGCCGGCGACGAGATCCCCAACAACCCGAGCCTGCCCGTGCTGCTGCATCGCGGCGCCATTCCCGCCGGCGATCCGTCCGCCGCGGAGGCGCTCTTCGCGCGCCACCGCTGGCAGCCGGCCTGGCGGAACGGGATCTACGACTTCCACCACTACCACCCGAACGCGCATGAGGCGCTGGCGATCGCGGCTGGCCGCGTGCGGGTGCGGCTTGGCGGCGAGGGCGGCGTCAGCCTCGACCTGTCGGCGGGCGATGTCGTGGTGCTGCCGGCGGGGACCGGCCATCGCAACCTCGGTGCGACGCCGGACCTGCTGGTGGTCGGCGCCTACCCGGCCGGGCCGCCGCCTGAGCAGTGCACCGGCCGCCCGGGCGAGCTGGCGCGCGCCTTGCGGGCCATCCCGCTGGTGCCCGCGCCGCCCTGCGACCCGGTGACGGGCGGCCCCTACCCGGCCGGCTGATCGCGCTCCAGCACCGCCGTCGAGCCGGGCGAGAGGATGGCATAGGCCCGGCCGCGCCAGCGCACCTCGCGTCCGAGCGCGGAGGCGAGGAAGACCGCCAGCTGCACGAGATGGGCGGGCGCCAGCAGCAGCCGGTCGCCAGGCAGCGCGCGGGTCACGGAAGCGGCCTCCGCCGGCGGCAGCACGCGGCGGGCCACCTCGGCGCGCATCGAGGCGCGCCATTGCTGCAGCGCGACCGCGACGGCGAGCACGCCAAGGGCTCCGAGGCTGCCGCCAAGTGCCGCGGGCAGCAGCAGCAGCACCGCCAAGACCGGCACGATGAGACCGATGCCGAGGCAGCTCCAGGCGAAGGGCGCGTAGATCCGGGTCAGCAGGAGCTGGCGCCGCCCGAAGGCGAAGAGGCTGCCCCAGCCATGCCGCGCCGGGCTCGGCACCAGCACGCGCCGCGGCGTCCAGGGCGGCAGGCCGGCCGCATGCGCGGCGCGGGTGAGCGAGAGACAGTCCGACATCGCCCCGCCCCAGACGCGGCGGATCTTCACCCGCTCCAGCGCCTCCGCCGTGATCGCCGTCGAGCCGCCCCAGAGCAGGTTGAGCGCGCGCGGGCGCGCGAAGGTGGCCGGCCCGCGATCGGCGATGGCGGCCAGGCGCGAGGGCATGTCCTCCGGCAGGATCCAGCGGTAGCCGGAGGCGATCTCCGCCTTCCCCGCGCGCAGCGGCCGCGTCAGCTCCGCCAGCCAGCTCCGCTGCGGCCGCGTGTCGGCGTCGAGGGTGACGACGATCCCCTCCTCCCGCCTTCGCATGCCGAGCGCGATGAGCAGGTTCTGCACCTTCTGCGACCGCCCCTCGCCGGGCCCGGCGAGGATTGTCGAGAAGCGCGCCGGATCCAGCGCGCGGGTGAGCGCGAAGGCGGGGTCGCGGTCGTCCTCGAAGGCGAGCACCACGCGCCAGGGGCCGGAATAGTCCTGCGCCGACAGCGCTTCGAGGCAGCCGCGCACATCCTCGACCTCCGCCGGGTCTATCGCGCGCACCGGCAGCAGCACCAGCACCGGCGGGAAGGGTCCGTCATCGGAGGGCGGCGCCGCGCCCAGCCCGCGCAGGTAGAGCGCCGTCGCGAGCGTGGCGAGCAGCGAGACGGTCAGCCAGGCCGCCGCGAGCACGCCCTCCATCAGCCCCATGCCACCCCCGGTTGTGCCGACCTTCGTCAACTACCGGATGCGCGGGCGCTGGTCCACTTCCTTCGGCGGTCGTAGACCTCGGCGATGGATGGCGACGTCTTCACCCCGCCGATGCCGCCGCCGCGCGAGAGCCTGCCCGGGCCGATCGAGGCGCTGCGCCTGGTCCGACGCAACCTCCTCGAGCTCTTCCTGCGCCGGACCTATCGCGCGCAGCTTCTGAACATCCGCCTGCTCGGCCACCGCGTCGTGCTGGTGAACCAGCCGGAGCTGGTGCGCGAGGTCTTCGTGCTGAAGCACGACACCTACGGGCGCAAGTCGCGCTTCATGGAAGCCGCGCTGCGGCCGGTGATCGGCAGCAGCCTCTTCATCAACCACGGCGCGGCCTGGGCGGAGCGCCGCCCGGCGGTGGCCGCGCCGCTGCATCCCTCGCGCCTCGACACCGTCCACCCGCTCTTCGTGCAGGCGGCCGAGGAGCTGTCGCTGCGCTGGATGCGCGCGGCCGGGACGGTGCGCGACATCTCGCTCGACGTCGCCGCGGCGACCGCGCGCGTGGTGATGCTCGCGAGCTTCGGGCCGGAGGTGCCGGAGAGCGCGTCGGAATCCGTCGCGCGCGACTTCGCGGCGTATCAGGACGCGGTGGAGAGCCTTGACCTCGCCGGGCTGCTCGGCCTGCCGGACTGGGTGCCCTCCTGGCAGCGGCGCGGCGCGCTGGCCCGTGCGCGACGCATGCGGGGCCTTATCGCCGGATTGATGGAACACGCCGCGCCCGGCGGGTTGGTCGAGGCGCTGCGGGCCGCGCGCGACGCGGACGGCGCGAAGCTGCTCGACGGGGAGGCGCTGCTGGACGAGGCGGCGATGCTGCTGCTGGCCGGGAGCGAGACCTCGGCCAATGCGCTCACATGGGCGCTCTTCCTCGCCTTCGGCCACCCGCCGACGCTGGCGCGCCTGCGCGCCGAGGCAGAGGCGGTGCTCGGCCGGCGCGACGCGCCGGAGGCGGCGGACCTGCCTGCCCTTCCCTTCACCCGCGCCGTGGTGGCCGAGGCGCTTCGGCTCTACCCGCCGGTCGCGATCCTGTCGCGGCAGGCGCTGGCGCCCGACCGGCTGCGCCGCGTCGCGGTGCCGCGCGGCGCGACGGTGGCCTGCATCCCCTGGCTGCTGCACCGGCACGAGAGCCTGTGGCACCGGCCGCACGCCTTCCTGCCGGATCGCTTCCTGCCCGACGCGCCGAAGCCGCCGCGCTTCGCCTACCTTCCCTTCGGCGTCGGGCCGCGCGTCTGCGCGGGGGCGGCATTCGGACAGGCGGAGATGACGGTGTTCCTCGCCACACTCGTCCGCCGGCTCGACCTCTCCGTCGCGCCGGGGCACCGCGTCATGCCGCGGCTTCGCCTGACGCTGCGCCCGGCCGGCGGGATGCCGATGCGCATCGGGCGCGCCGATGGGTGAAGCGCCGCCCCGCTGCCCGGTGACGGGCGAGCCCGCGGCGCGGCTGATCCAGCTGGTCTCGGCGCGCTTCCTCCGCGCCCTGTGGCGCTGGTCGCACCGCACCGATGCGGGGCCGTCGCTGGCCGGCATCGCGCGCTTCCACCTGTGGGAGAGCCCCTGCGGCCTCGCCTTCTTCGACCCGATGAGGCCGGGCGACGCCGCCTTCTACCGCGCGCTCTACACCCGCATGGGCACGCATGACCGGCTTTCGGGCGAGCGGGCGCACCGGCACGAGATGGAGATGGCGGCACGCCAGGTACCCGCCGGCGCCACCGTGCTCGATGTCGGCTGCGGCGGGGCGAGCTTCGCGGCCTACCTGCCGCGGGCGCGCTATGTGGGGCTCGACCCGGTCTTCGCCGATGCCGCGCCGCCGGGCAGGACGGTGCTCCCCGAGACGGCCGAGCAGCACGCGCTTTCGCATGCCGGCGTCTACGACGCCGCCGTCGCGCTGCAGGTGCTGGAGCATGTCGCCGATCCGCTCTCGGTCGCCCGCGGCATGGCGGCGTGCCTCGCGCCGGGCGGGGTGATGGTGGCGAGCGTGCCGGCCTGGCCGTCGGACCTGACCGCGATCCCGAACTTCGCGATCAACGCGCCGCCGCACCACCTGACCTGGTGGACCGAGGGCGCGCTGCGCGCGCTCGCCACCCGCGCCGGCCTGGTCCCCGAGGCCGTGCTGCCGGTGCCGGTGAGCGACTACACGAGCCTCGTCTGCTGGATGGCGCGGCTGGCGCCGCGGCCGCCGGCGGGACGCTTCTTCGTGCATTCCTGGCGGCACCATCTCGGCCTCGCCTGGGCCTGGGCGGCGGGATCGGTGCTGGACCGCGCCCTCGGCACGCCGCGCGGCGCGCAGGCGCGGAACCTCATGCTGGTGGCGCGGAAGCCGGGGTAGCGGGGACTGCGGGGAGAGCTCCGCCCTCCCCGGCTCCCACCCGGCAGGAGCCTGGAGGCTCCTGCGCCTGCATTTGTTTTCGGGTGACGTGGGAGGAGGCCTGTAATGCCCGTGTCGCCGGGTGCGCCCGCGAGGCCCCCTCCCAGGTCAACCGATACAGACGGAGCTCCAAGCCCTTGGTGGGGGAGGGTTCGGGAGGGGCAGCGCCCCTCCCGCCGCACCGCTACGCCGCTTCGGCCGTCAGCACGATGCGCCCGGTCACCTTGCCCGCGATCAGCCGCTGCAGCGCGGCGTCGGCCTTGCGCATGGGCTCGCGCGTGATGGGGATGGACGGCAGGCCGCCGCCCTGCGCCATGGCGACGAGCGCGCGGAGTTCCTTCGGACTGCCGACGTAGCTTCCCTGCACAGTCAGCGCGCGCATGGCCATCACGGGCAGCGGGACCGTCAGCTCGCCGCCGAAGAGCCCGACCTGGACGAGCTTGCCGCCCTTGGTCAGCGCGTCGAAGCAGAAGCGCGCGGTGGCGCTGCCGTTGACGAGGTCGATCACCGCCTCGACCGGGCCGCCGCAGAGCGCGACCAGGCGCTTCGTCACTTCCTCGCCCGTCGCCTCCAGCGTGTCGCTAGCCCCCGCCTCGCGCGCCGCGGCGAGCTTCTCTGCGCTGATGTCCACGGAGACGATGCGGCGGTGGCCCATCGCCTTCAGCACCGCGATCGCCTGCAGGCCGAGACCCCCTGCCCCGACCAGCACGATCGGCACGTCGGGCGCCAGCGGCATGACCTTGTTGATGGCCGAGAAGACGGTGATGCCGGAGCAGGCATAGGTCGCGGCGAGCGCCGGATCGAGGTCGCCGGGATCCACCAGGTGCCTCGGCTCCGGCGCCAGCACATGCGTCGCGTAGCCGCCGTTCTGGAAGACGCCGAGTGCCTTGCCCTGGACGCACATGTTGTCCTCCTCCGCGCGGCAGCGGGCGCAGGTGCCGCAGCCGACCCAGGGGAAGACGATGCGCGTCTGCCCGGCGGCGAGGCCCTGTCCTTCGGCGTCCGGTCCCCACTTCACCACGCGCCCGACGATCTCGTGGCCCATGGCCAGCGGCAGCACCACGCCCCGCTCCGACAGGCGCATCTTGCCGCGGCTGCCGAGGTCCCATTCGCCTTCCCAGATGTGGATGTCGGAATGGCAGACGCCGGCATGGGTGACCTCCAGCAGCACCTGCTTGCCGACCGGCTCCGGCGTCGGCAGCTCGATCTCCTGCAGCGGCTGCTTCGCCGCCACCACGGCCCATGCGCGCATGGCCATCCTCCCCTTCCTTGGTCCCGCAATGGTCAGACCCGGGCGGCGCCGGGTCAACGGCCGCGGATCACACAGGCGTGGATCGCAACTCTCCGCTTGAGCGCGATGGCGTGATCCAGCTTGAGTCGCAGGCGCCGCGCCCGATCGCGGACAGCGTCGTGACAGTCGCGCCCCGGACCGGCGGCCGGGTGTTCAGGATGGAACGTCCGCCGGCGTGACCCCGGCCCGGTCGCGCCACCCCAGCCGTGGCGCATCCGGGCTGCAACACTCGCGCCTTGTTAGCGTTGGCGGCCGTCAACACGGAGGCAGGCATGTCGGACGTTCTCTCGCGCATCCTCATGGGCGCGCTCGGCGGCGGACAGGGGGGCAGCATGGGCGGCCAGGGCGGAGGCACATCCGGCTCGCCGCTCGGCGTGCCGCGGATGCCCGGCGAGGCGGGGCGGCACGGCGGGATGCCGGGCGGGGCCGGCCCGATGGGCGGCGGCCTCGGCGGGCTGCTGGGCGGGATGCTCGGCGGTGGCCAAGGGGGCGCGATGGGCGGCGGCATGGGTGGTGGGCTCGGCGGACTGCTGGGCGGGCTTCTCGGCGGCATGGCGGGCGGCCGAGGGGGGATGGCAGGCGGCATGGGACGCGGCGGGATGCCGGGCGGTGGCGGGCTCGGCGGCCTGGCGAGCGGCATGGGCGGCATGAAGGGCGTCGCGCTGATGGCGCTGCTCGCCTACCTCATGCGCGGCCAGGGCGGGCGCGCGGGGCTCGCCTCCATCACCGACCGGTTCCACGCCGCGGGTCTCGGCGAGCACGCCGACAGCTGGGTCGGCACCGGCGCGAACCGGGAGCTCAGCCCGCAGGAGGTCGCGCGCGTCGTCCCGCCGGAGGCGCTCGACCACATCGAGCGTCACACCGGCATGGGGCGCGACGAGGTGCTGTCCGAACTGAGCCGAGGCCTGCCGCAGATGGTGAACAAGCTCACCCCGCGCGGCCAGTTGCCGGAGAGCGACGACGAGCTGAACGACCACGACGAGAACGACGTGCTCGGCAGCTTCGGCCTCACGCCCGGCGCGGCCTACGGCAAGACGCGGCCGGGCGATGGCGGCATGAAGGGTTGAGCCGAGGCGATCCGGCCCGGCGTCAGTCGGGCCGGATCCCGTTCTCGCGCACGACGCGGCCCCAGGTCGCGATCTGGGCCGAGAGGAAGCGGGCGAAGCCGGCCTCCCCCTGGGGTTCGAGATCGATGCCGAGGGCCAGGACGCGTCGCCGGAGCTCCGGCTGGTCGAGCGCGGCGCGGATCTCCGCCTCCATGCGCTGCTTGACCGCGGGCGGCAGGTTGGCCGGGCCGAGGAAGCCCCAGAAGGCGCGCGCGTCGATGCCGGGCACCCCGGCCTCCACCAGCGTCGGGACGTCGGGGGCGGAGGGCGAGCGGGACGCCGCGGTCTGGGCGATGGGCAGCACGGCGCCGGAGTCGATCTGGCCGCCGATGGCGGGGCGCGTGGCGATGACGAGGTCGGTCTCGTTCGCAGCCGCGGCGACGGCGAGCGGCCCGCCACCGCGATAGGGCACATGGACGAGCTGGAGGCCGGCCGCGCGGCCGACCAGCGCCATCGTCAGATGCGCGAGCGAGCCGTTGCCGATGGTGCCGTAGGTGATCGTGTCGGGCCGCGCGCGAGCGGCGGAGGCGACCTCGGCGAAGCTCCGCCAGGGCCGGTTGCGCGAGACGCAGAGCATCATCGGCGCGGTGCCGAAGAGCAGCAGCGGCGTCAGGTCGCGCTCGGTGTCAAAGCCGATGTTCGGGATCAGAGCGGGGTTCACCGCATGGGTGTCGAAGACGAGCACCCAACTGTTGCCGTCCGGCGCGCTGCGCGCCACCGCCGCCGTGCCGAGTGCGCCCGAGGCGCCGGCCCGGTTCTCCACCACCACCGGCACGCCGAGCGACTGGCTCAGCACAGGCTGCAGCAGCCGCGCGAGCGCATCGGTGGAGCCGCCCGGCGGGAGGGGTGCGACGATCCGGATCGGGCCGTTCGGCCATGCGGTCTGCGCCAGCGCGGGGGCGGCGAGCGTGACGGCGGCGGCGCCGAGCAGGGCGCGGCGGGTGGGTTGTTGCATGGACGTTGTTCCTCCCACACCCCTCTACTCCCTCCCCCGCCGGCGGGGGAGGGTGGAAGTGGCGCGCGGGAAGGTCAGGCCCGCTTCGTCTGCGTGCTCGACTTCGCCTGCATCAGCACGCGGCGGATGTCCTCCTCGAGCTTCTCGAGCTCCTCCGCGGCGCGCGCGCGCTGGCCGCGGGCCTCGTCGGCGATGCGCAGGCTGTCCTCGATCGTCGCGACGAGCGCGGCATTGGCCTTCTGCACAGCGTCGAGGTCGAAGACGCCGCGCTCCAGCTCCGTCCGCGCCTCCTGGTTGCCGCGCCGCAGCGTCTCGGCATTCGCGGTGAGGAGCCGGTTCGTCAGGTCGGTCGCCTGCTTCACCGTCTGCCCGGCCTCGCGCATCCGGTGGATCGCCAGCGCCTGGGCGAGCTGCTGGCGCCACAGCGGGACCGTGTTCGCCAGCACCGAATGGATCTTCGACGACAGCGCTTTGTCGTTCTCCTGGATCAGCCGGATCGAGGGCAGCGCCTGCATCGCCACCTGGCGCGTCAGCCGCAGGTCGTGCACGCGCCGCTCCAGCTCGTCCCGCGCGCCGCGGAGGTCGCGCAGGCGCTGCGGGGCGAAGTCGTCGTTCGGGTTTTCCGCGACCTGCTTCTCGAGCGCCGGGATCAGCTCCTCATTGGTCCGCCGCAGCACGGTATCGCCGGCGGCGATGTGGTCGCCGAGAGCGTGGAACCATTCGAGCGTCGCCTGATAAAGCCGCTCCAGCCGCTCGACGTCTTCCAGCAATCGCGTGCGGTGGGTGTCGAGCTTGTCGCCGATCTTCTCGATCTGGCCCTTCACGCCCTCGTAGCGCTGGATGATGCCGGTGATCTCGGCGCCGGCCTTGGTGAACATGCGCGAGAAGAAGCCCGGCCGCTCGTCGAGCTTCGTGACGTCGAAGCCGCGCAGCGTGGAGAGCAGGCCGGAGAGCGTGCGCCCTGCCTCCCCCGTCTCCTGGTTGCGCGCGGAGCCGAGCATCGCGTCGGCGGCCGATTGCGCGCGGGTCTGCGCCTCCTGCCCGAAGCGCAGGATGGACCCGGGGTCGGAGAGGTCGATCTGCTGCGCGAGGCTCTGGATCGCCGCGTTGTGCTCGGGCGTCAGCTCGGACTCGCCGCGCGGGCGCGGCGCGGTGAACTGGACCTCGCCCGTCATGACCGGCCCGGCGATGGGCGGCGGCGGCGGCGCGGTCTCGACGCGCTCGCGCGACGGCTTCTCGGGCTCCGGCTCGCCGAAGGTGATCTTGATGTGGTCGCTCACGCGTAACCCTCCTGGCGCAGCCGGTCGGCGAGCACCTTCACCTGGATGTCGAGCGCGGCCGTCTCCTCCGCGCGCAGCCTGTCGCGCAGCTCGTCGGCTGCCCCGGTCAGGTCCTCGAGCAGCCTCGGCAGGCCAGGCGGCGGTTCCGCCCCTGCCTCCAGCCGCTCCCGGATGCGATCCAGCCCGTCGAGATGCACGGTGAGGAAGCGCCGCGCCTCGGACAGGCGTTCCGGCCGCGCGGCAAGATCGTCGAGCACGCCGGCCATCGCGCCGGACACGCCGACAAGCTGCGGCTGGGCGGCGATGCGCTCGAGGCGCAACCGCGCCTCCTCGAGCGGGCCGGGCGGCGCGGGTGGCGGCGGTGCCTCGGTCTCCTGCACGGCGCCGTCGTAGAGCAGCCGCGTGCCGGCCCAGGCGCCGGCGCCGAGAATCACGGCCATGACCGGGTTCATCGCGGCGCCTACGCCGGCGACCACGCCCGTCGCGGTGCCGGCCAGGATCGCGGCGCGCCCGGTGTCGCCGCGGCGCCCGCGGCGCAGCAGCCAGGTGGCGCCGAGCGTCAGCCCCATGCCGCCGCCGGCGGCGAGCAGGCCGATGACGTCGCCGGTCGCGATCTCCCATACGCTGTCGAAGATGAGCGGCCAGGTGAGCATCGGCAGCAGTAGGCCGCGCGTGCCCGCGCGCACGGCCGCCACGCCCTGCCCGGCGCGTGCGCGGGCCTCGCGCAGCGCTGCCTCCGGCGAAGGCGGCCAGGACTGGCTCATCAGCTGAACATGGCCAGGAAGCTGGCCAGCCAGAGCGTGAGTGTGAGCGCCGTGATGCCGGCGGCACGCCGCACGGGCACGGGCAGCGCGCCCAGCAGGGGGCGCTGGGGAACGGGGCGTCGGTCCATGGCGCCCCTCACATCGGCCCGGCGGGTGGCCGCATCAAGGCCGGACGGTGGAGAGCCGCGGGCACCGGCCTATATGCGGGGCGCGATGCAACGGGGGCGGGAATGAGCGGGACGGTTCGGCAACGCGTGCTCGATGCCGCGATGGAGGAGGCCGCCGAGGCGGGCTGGTACGAGCTTCGCCTGCATCGGGTCGCGGCGCGCGCCGGCGTGACGCTGGCGGAGCTGCGCGGCGCCTATCGCGATGCCGACGCCATCGCCGATGCCTGGTTCGCGGGGGCGCTGGACGCGATGCTGGCGCTGCCGGCTGAGGCGCTGGACGGCCGCCCGCCCTCGGCGCGCGTGGGGGCGGCGCTGATGCGCTGGTTCGAGCACCAGGCGGTGCATCGGCGCACCGTCGGCGGCATGCTGCGGGCGAAGATGCACCTGTCCCACCCGCATCACTGGGGACCTGCGATCTTCAACCTCTCGCGCCTGATCCACTGGGCGCTCGACGTCGCGCGGGTCGATGCGCGCGGGCTGGCGCGGCAGGCGGAGGAAGTCGGCACGACGGCCGCCTTCCTCGCCGCGCTGGCGGTCTTCGCCGGCGACGACGACACGCTGACCCGCACCCGGGCGGCGCTGCGCGCCTCGCTCGGCTTCCTCGACAGGCTGCCGCGCCGCGACTGACGCCGTTCCGATCGCCTGCAAACAGCCGGTCGGAAGGTCGTGCTCGAGAGAGCCGAGATTTCGGAGCAGCGTAGGATCGTGCGGCGGAACCGCGCAGCGGCTCCACCCGAACGGACGCTGTGTTAGCGCGACATGGCAATGCCGCGGATGACGAGCGCCCCGAGCGCGCGGCCGACGCAATCGTTGAGCCTGTCCATCACGGCCGTCCGTTCGTTGCGAGGGGCACGTTCCACATCCGGGCCGCCGCCCTCCGCCCAGCCCTGCATCAGGTCGTAGCGCCTGAGCAGCGGCGTGCCGGTGGCCGTCGCGACGAGCCGCAGCTTGTCGCGATACGGCTCGACATTGGCGTTGGCGCGCAGGAAGCGGCTGAACTGCTGGTCCATCAGCACGATGTCGGCGCCGCCGCGCCGCAGCCGCTCGATCCCGCTGCGCAGCGCATCGCTCATCTCGTCGGCGTCGAGGCCGCGCGCAGCCTCCACCGTGCCCACCTGCCAGACGACGAGCGCCGCTCCGGACGGACCGTCGCGCAGCATGGCGAGATGCTCCATGGCCGTGACACCGCGCGCGCCGCGCACCGACATCTCGACCCGCGCCTGCGGAAAGCGGGCCTGCAGGGTCGCGGCAAGGCGCGCCGGCCAGGCCGCCTCAGGCTGGGACCCGGCAGCGCCGGCGGCGGAGCCGGACCCGATGGCAAGGACGCTGAGATGACCTGCGGCCAGGGCGCGTGCGGCCTGCGGCAGCGGGCGCGCCTCGGCGGCGTACTCGGCCGGGACGTCGCAGGCGGGCGTCGCGTGCGCCGGCAGGGCCAGCAGCAGCGTCGCGAACACCGCGGCAAGGGCGGGACGCCACAACAACATGACGGCCACGTTAACCAACCTCCCTCGGTTGCGGCAAGGCGCCGCCGCTGCGCTCGAGCCGCCGGTACCAGGCCGCCACCTCTGCCAGGGCGATCAGGAGCAGCAGGGCGCAGAGGTTCACCACCGCCTGCACGGCGAAGCCATCCGCCGCCTCGAGCGCGAGGCGCCCCAGGAACGAGACCAGGATCCCGCCGCAGAACACCGGCAGGCTGTGCTGCCCCATGCGGAGAAAAGGGCGGAGCGCCTTCGCCCGCAGCACCGTCCAGTCGCGCGGGATGAAATGGCCGACGAGGTAGGCGAACGCCAGGATGGATGCCAGCCGGGCCGGATGGAGCGAGGTCTTGTCCACCTCCACGAGCAGCGCCGCGAGCGGCCCCGACAGGCTCTCGGCCCAGCCGGGCCGGACCTGCCAGGCCATCTGCCAGACCAGCCCCGAGACCGCGACGAGCACCGCGAGCGTCGTCAGCCAGGCCCTGCGCGGCGGGAGCCCCGGCCCGGGCTGACCCCGCACCGCCTGACCGATCAGGAAGCCGCAGACGAACACCAACTGCCAGGCGATCGGGTTGAACTGCCAGCCCTCCGCGCCGAGCAGCAGCAGGTTCACATCGGCAAGGCGGGCCCAGAGCCATATGCCGACCGAGATCCCGAGCAGCCACCAGCCATGCCGGCGCAGGACGAGTGCCGGGATCAGCAGCGCCAGCAGCACGATGTAGAGCGGCAGGATGTCGAGGAAGTGCGGCTGGAAGCGGAGCAGCAGGGCCTCGCTCAAGGTCCGGTAGGGATCATCGCCCAGCGGGTCGAGGGCGAGTTCATCGATGTAGAAGGCGCGGTCGAGCGCGCGGGCGGACAGCCCGACCTGCGCCGAGAACAGCACCAGCAGGAAGATGTGCGCGACGTAGAGGACGCCGATCCGGCGCAGCAGCGCCGCGACGGCGAAGGTCAGGCCCTTGCGGTCCGCCTGCCCGGCGAAGGCGAAGGCGGCCGCGTAGCCGGCGAGCAGGACGAAGGCCTCCGCCGCGTCGGCCAGCGCGAAATGGCGCAGTGTCAGCACGCTCAGCCAGTTGCCGGGCATGTGGTTGACCATGATCATCCACAGCGCGAGGCCGCGGCAGATGTCGGCACGCAGATCCCGCCCGGGCCGGCCCGCCGCCACCGCCTCGAGACTCACTTGGCGCGCGGGCGGGTGATCGGGCATGGTGGGAGAGATGATGCCGCTACGTCTCGGGCGCATCCCCCTGCTCGCGCTCGGGATGCTCGTCCCCCTCGCTGCGCCCGCGGGCGCCAGCCCCTGCCCTCCCGGCGCCGCAGGGCCGGTGGTGGAAGCGCGCCTGGGCGGCATGCGGCCGCTGACCATCGTGGCGCTCGGTTCGTCCTCGACGGAGGGGGCCGGCGCCTCGGGCCCGCAGGCCGCCTATCCGGCGCAGCTCGAGGCATTGCTGCGCGCCGCCCTGCCGGGGCGGACGGTGCGGGTCGTCAACGCCGGGCGGTCCGGCCAGACCTCGGACGAGATGCTGGCGCGGATCGAGAACCAGGTGCTGGTCCGAAGGCCGTCTCTGGTGATCTGGCAGGCCGGCGGCAACGAGGCGCTCAAGGGCCGCTCGCCGGAAGAGTTCGAGCGCGTCATGCGCGAGGGCCTGCGGCGCCTCGCGATGGCGGGCATCCCCGTGGTGCTGCTCGACAACCAGCGCAGCCCACGCATGGTCGCGGCCGGCGGGGAACGCTTCGACGCGGTCATGGCCGCGCTCGCGGAGGCGCGTGGCGTGGGGCTGTTCCGCCGTAGCGCCTGGCAGGACGCGGCGCCGGACCCGCAGGCGCTGGTCGCGGCGGACGCGCTGCACATGAACGATGCGGGCTATGCCTGCCTCGCGGAGGCGCTGGCCGCGGCGATCCTGCCCGCGGTCGAGCCCCCCACCCCGGCCTTCGCGACGGCGCGGCAGTAACCGCGCCTATCTGCGGTCGGCCCTGGGATCGAGCGCGTCGCGCAGCCCGTCGCCCACGAGATTGAAGGCCAGCACCACGACGAAGATCGCGAGCCCCGGCGCGATGGCGAGCCAGGGCGCGCCGTCGAGGAACCGCTGCGCGCTGTTCAGCATCGAGCCCCAGGAGGGTGCGGGCGGCTGCTGGCCGAGGCCGAGGAAGGAGAGCGAGGCCTCGGCGATGATCGCCTCCGCGATGGCGAGCGTGCCCTGCACGAGCAGCGGCGGGACGATGTTGGGCAGGACGTGGACCAGCGCCGTGCGCCAGGGCGGGTTGCCGAGCGCGCGCGCCGCCTCGACCCAGTCGGTGGATTTCGCGTCGAGCGCCATGCCGCGCGCGAGGCGGACGAAGACCGGGCTTGCCGTGATGGCGATGGCGAGCATCGCGTTCTCGAGCGCCGGGCCGAGAAAGGCGGCGAGCGCGATGGCGAGGATGAGGAAGGGCACGGAGAGCATCGCATCGGCGATGCGCGAAAGCGTCGCGTCCACCCAGCCGCCCGCAAGCCCGGCGAGCAGGCCGATCGGCACGCCGATGGCGATCGCGCCGAGGACCGACACGACGCCCGCCATCAGCGAGGCGCGCGCCCCCCAGATCAGGCGCGAGAGCACGTCGCGCCCGTTCTCGTCGGTGCCGAAGGGATGGTCCCAGGAGGGCGGCTTGCGGATGCGCGCCCAGCTCGTCTCGATCGGGTCGTAAGGCGCGACCCAGGGGGCGAAGATCGCGACCAGGATGAAGGCGAGCACGACGACGAGGCCGAAGACCGCGAGCCTGTGGCGCAGGAAGCGCCGCAGCGCGCGGCGGCCCGGGCTCTCGCCCCGCTCGATCGCTGCGGGGATGGAGGTGGCGCTCATGCCTGCCGGAGCCTGGGGTTGATCGCCATGTAGAGCAGGTCGGCGACGAGGCTGAGAACGACGAAGATCAGCGCGGTGGCCAGCACGACGCCCTGCACGACCGGGTAGTCGCGGTTGAACACGGCATCCACGACGAGCTTGCCGAAGCCGGGGATGGTGAAGATCTGCTCGGTCAGCACGGCGCCGGCCAGCAGCCGCCCGAACTCGATCGTGCCGAGGGTGACGACCGGGATCAGCGCGTTGCGCAGCGCGTGCTTCCAGACCACGACCTTCTCCGTCAGTCCCTTGGCGCGGGCGGTCCGGACATAGTCCTGGGAGAGCGCGGTCAGCATCGCCGCACGGGTGTGTCGCATCAGCACGCTGGCGACGCCGGTGCCGAGCACGAAGGCCGGCATGACCGTGGTCGCCAGGCTCTGCACCGGATCCTCCCAGATCGGCACGAAGCCGGAGGGCGGCAGCCAGCCGAGTTCCACGCTGAACAGCAGGATCATCATGATGCCGAGCCAGAAATTCGGCGTGGAGATCCCGAACAGCGCGATGCCGTTCGCCGCCCAGTCGGCCGGCGTGTCGCGCCGCGTGGCCGACAGGATGCCCATCGGCACGCCGATCACCACGCCGATGATGAAGGCCATGGTGGCGAGCTGCGCGGTCACGGGCAGCTTCTGCAGGATCAGCTCGCTGACCGGCATGCGGATGCGCCAGGACCAGCCGAAATCGCCCTGAAGCACGTTGCCGATCCAGAAGAGGTACTGCTCCCAGATCGGACGATCGAGGCGCAGCTCCTCGCGGATCTGCTGCAGCACGACGGGGTCGCCGCGCTCCTCACCGGCGAGGATGATCGCCGGGTCGCCGGGCATCAGCTGCTGAAGCCCGAAGATCAGGAAGGAGAGGATGACGAGCGTCGGGACGATCTGCCCGACGCGGCGCAGGAGAAACCCGGTCATCCCCTCCTCTCCCGCGTCACTGCAGCCGCAGGTCCTGCAGGCGGATCAGCCCGTCCGGGATGGCCCGGAATCCCTGCAGGCGCGCGGTGTGGCCGACGATGTTCTTCCGGTGCCACAGATAGATGCGATGGCGGTCCTGGCGGAGGCTGATGTTGAAGGCGTCCGCGTACATGGCGCGGCGACGCTCAGCGTCGGTCTCGACGCGCGCCCCGTCGAGAAGCCGGTCCACGGCGGGGTTGGAATACTTGCCGTCGTTCTGTGGGCCCTGGCTGTGGATGAAGGTCCAGGTGTTGCCGTCCGGATCGGCTCGGCCCGACCAGGCGAGGAGGTAGGTCTCGAAGTCGCCGCGCGTCGCAGCCTGGAGCGAGGAGGCGAACTCCATCGCATTGATGCGCAGCTCGAAGCCGGCCTCGCGCACCATCGCCTGGATCACCTCGGCCACCTGGCGGAGGTCCGGGTTGTTCGGGACCGTCATCTCGACGGCGAGCGGCGTGCGCACGCCGGCTTCCTGCAGCAGCTGGCGCGCGCGCGCGACGTTGCGCGCCTCCGGCCGGAAGTCGCGCGCGTGGAAGGGGTTGGCGGGCGGCAGCGGCTGCGCCGTGACGGCGTACTGCCCTTCATAGACGACCTGGTTGATCGCGGCGCGGTCGATGGCGAGCTCGAAGGCCTCGCGGATGCGCGGGTTCTGGCCGAAGGGCGTCTGCGCGCGTGCACCATTGCCGAGGTTGAAGGTGATGCCCTGGTAGCCGAGTTCGTCGGAGACGCTGACGCGCAGCCGGTTGTTGCGGTTCACCTGGCGGAGGTCGTCGGGCTCGATCGTCTGCACGAGCTCGAGCGCGCCGGATTGCAGGTTCGCAAGCCGCACCGTGTTGTCAGGGATCGGCAGGTAGGTGACGCGCTGCAGGTGGATGCGGCCGGCGTCCCAGTATTCGGGGAAGCGGTCGAGCACGATGCGGTCCTGCGCGATGCGCTCCACGAAGCGCATCGGGCCGGCGCAGACGGGCCGGTTGCCGAAGTTGCGGCCGGCGGCCTCCGCAGCGCGCGGGCTGACGATCATCCCCGCGCGGTCGGTGAGCTGGCTGACGAAGGGCGCGAAGGGCTCGCGCAGGCGGATGCGCACGGTCTGCGGGTCCACCACCTCGACGGACTGCATGCTGCCGATCTCGCCGCGTCGGAAGCTGCCCTGCATCGTCAGGTGGCGGTTGAGCGAATAGGCGACGCTCTCGGCCGTCATCGGCTCGTTGTCGTGGAAGCGCACGCCCTGGCGGAGCGTGACGATCAGGCTCTGCGGATCCTCCCAGCGATAGCCGGTGGCGAGCTGCGGGACGATCTCCAGCCGCTCGTTGATGTCGAAGAGCTTGTCGCAGATGCCGGCGAAGACGATGCGGCCGACGAAGGTGCGCGCCAGCGTCGGATCGAGGATGTCAGGATCCTCGCGCAGGCCGATGCGGAAGTTCTGCTGCGCCATGGCCGGGGTGGCGGAGAGCGCCGCGAGGCCGAGGCAGGCAGCGGCGAGAGCCCTGCGGATCATGCTGTCACTCCCGTTCTCTTGTGGTCGTCAAAGAAGGCCTGGAGGCGGCGCAGCCGATCGCCGCCGGCGTCCCGCTCGGAGGGCGGCACGGGCGGCGGCAGGCGCGACTGCAGGTGGCAGGCGGCTTCGTGCGCGCCGCCTTCCAGGGGCGGCGTCTCCGCGGCGCAGATCGCCTCGGCGTAGGGGCAGCGCGTGCGGAAACGGCAGCCGGAGGGCGGGTTGATCGGGCTCGGCACGTCGCCTTCGAGCAGCGCCGCCTTGCCTCCCTGCCCCGGCACGGCGGCGAGGAGCGCGCGCGTGTAGGGGTGGCGCGGCGCCCGGAACACTCCCTCGGTCGGGCCCTGCTCCACGATCCGGCCGAGATACATGACGGCCACGCGATCGGCGATGTGGCGGACGACGCCGAGGTCGTGGCTGATCAGCACGAAGGTCAGGCGGAACTCGCGGATCAGGTCCTGCAGCAGGTTGATCACCTGCGCCTGCACGCTGACGTCGAGCGCGCTGACCGGCTCGTCGCCGACGATCAGCCGCGGGCGGGACGCGAGTGCGCGGGCGATCGCGATGCGCTGGCGCTGCCCGCCCGAGAATTCATGCGGCCAGCGCCGCGCCTGCTCGGGCCGCAGCCCGACGCGAGCGAGCAGCTCGGCGACGCGGTCGCGTTCCCGCTCGCGCGGGACGATGCCGTGCAGGCGCAGCGGCTCCGCCACCGCCTGTTCCACCGTCATGCGCGGATCGAGGCTGGCGAAGGGGTCCTGGAAGATGAGCTGCATGTCCCGCCGGCGTCGCCGCAGGTCGCCGGAGTTCAGCGCGCGCAGATCCTCGCCCATGAAGCGGATCGCGCCGCGGTCGGGCTCGATCAGGCGCAGCATGACACGGCCGAGGGTGGACTTGCCGCAGCCGCTCTCGCCGACGATGGCGAGGACCTGACCTTCCTCGACGGAGAGCGAGACGCCGTCGACCGCGCGCACCGCACCCTTCGCGCGGCCGAGCGCGTCGCGCACGGGGAAGGCGCGGGCGACGTCGTCGAGCTCGAGGATGGCGCTCATGCCGCCTCGAGCACGCTGTCGAGCGGCGCGCGCCAGCAGGCCGCGAGATGTCCCGGGGCAAGCGGAGCGAGCGGCGGCTGTTCCGCGCAGCGCGCGACCGCGAAGGGGCAGCGTGGCGCGAAACGGCAGCCCGGCGGCGGGTCGCGCAGGTCGGGCACGGTGCCCTCGATGCTCGCCAGCCGTTCCGCCCCGCCTTCGAGCGACGGCGCCGCGCCGAGCAGCCCGATCGTGTAAGGGTGCTGCGGCAGCGCGAAGAGCTGCACCGCCGGCGCACGTTCGGCGATGCGGCCGGCATACATCACCACCACCTCGTCGGCGTGATCGGCGACCACGCCGAGATCGTGGGTGATCAGCACCACCGCCGTCCCCGTCTCCGCCTTCAGCTCGTCGATCAGGCCGAGGATCTGCGCCTGCACCGTGACGTCGAGCGCGGTGGTCGGCTCGTCCGCGATCAGCAGACGCGGCCGGCAGGCGAGCGCCATCGCGATCATCACCCGCTGGCGCATGCCGCCCGAGAGCTGGTGCGGATACTGCTGCGCGCGCCGCGCCGCGTCGGGGATGCGCACGCGGTCGAGCATCTCGACGGCCTTGTCCCAGGCCGCACCCGGCGAGAGGCCCTGATGCACGCGCAGCGCCTCCGCCACCTGATCGCCGGCGCGGAAGGCCGGGTTCAGGCTCGTCATCGGCTCCTGGAAGATCATCGCCATTTCGCCGCCGCGCTTCAGGCGCCGGTCCTCGGCGTCCATCGTCGTCAGCTCCCGCCCGGCGAGGCGGATCGAGCCGCCGATCGCCGCCCGAGGCGGCAGCAAGCCCATGATCGCCAGCGCCGTGACCGACTTGCCGCAGCCGCTCTCGCCCACCACTGCCAGCGTCCGGCCAGGCGCGACCGCGAAGGAAACGCTGTCCACCGGCCGCAAGGTCCCGCGATCGGTCGCGAGCGTCACCGCCACGTCGCGGAGTTCGAGGACGGGCGCGCTCATGCGTCGCGCGCCTGCGCTTCGGCGACCGCCGCCGTGATCACGGCACGGTCGAAGACGCCCGGATGGTCGCGGCCGGGCAGGAAGCGCCGGAAGTGCCGCGTGTAGCCGCGCCAGACGAGGTAGAGTCGGCGCAGCTCGGCCAGCGGGTCGGGATGATCGTCCACCCTCAGGTCGAGATCGGGATAGGGATCACGCGAGCCGACCTGGATGCCCGCCGCCTGCCGGCCACGCTTGTCGCCGCCCGCCGCCTCGCCGGCATCCATCGCGGCCAGCAGCCGCTCCGCGAGGGGGAGGCCCGCGGTGGCGAGGAAGGTTTCCCGGGTTGCCGCCACGACGTCGGGGCCGGCCAGCATGTTGCCGGCGACCGAGACGTCGGCGCCGGAGACCTGCCCGCACCAGCCGACGCAATCCGACCCGGTGTGCTGGGCGATGCGCCCATCGGCGGACATGACATGGACCTGCCGCGTCGCGCGCCCCGCATCGGCCGCGACCAGCGCGGCGAGCGCGGCATCGGGCGCCTCTCCCGCGCGCAGCCGTCCGAGCGCATCGGGGGCGTGGAACGGGTTGACGAGCGCCTGCGTGCAGGCCGCGCCGACGCCGCCCTCGACGCGCGGCACCAGCGCGCCGCAGGCCAGGAAGCGGCTGGCCACGGCGGCGCCGATCTCGCCCGTGGCCGGATCACGCGCCAGGATGGACCAGGTCATGCCGGCATCAAGGACAGGCCGGCCGCTTCGCGCAAGATGGCCGCTTTGCCCTGCGTCATCCCGCGCCGCACCGATTGCCCACCGCGTGGCCGCGGGCTGCCCGGGCTGGCGGCAGTTAGAGCTTGACGCGGAGCAGGTTGGCGATCTCGCCCACGATGCCGCGGCGGAAGGCGAGCACGCAGGCGATGAAGATCGCACCCTGGATCACCAGCACCCAGGCGCCGAATTCGGCCAGGTAGTTCTGCATGGTGATGATCACCGCCGCGCCCACCACCGGGCCGAACACGGTGCCCAGGCCCCCGACGAGGCTCATCAGCACCACCTCGCCCGACATGGTCCAGTGCACGTCGGTGAGCGTGGCGAGGTTGAAGACGAGCGCCTTGGTGCCACCTGCGAGGCCCGCGAGCCCGGCCGAGAGCACGAAGGCCATCAGCTTGTAGTCCTCCACCCGGTAGCCGAGGGAGGTGGCGCGCGGCTCATTGTCGCGGATCGCCTTCAGCACCTGGCCGAAGGGCGAATGGACGATGCGGTGGATCAGCAGGAAGCCGGCCAGGAAGACGAAGGCGGTCAGCCAGTACATCGTCATGTCGGCGGAGAGGTCGAAGACGCCGAGCAGGCTGCCACGCGGGATGGCCTGGATGCCGTCCTCACCGCCGGTGAAGGGCGCCTGGACGCAGAAGAAATAGACCATCTGCGCGAGCGCCAGGGTGATCATGGAGAAGTAGATGCCGGCGCGCCGGATGGCCAGCCAGCCGAAGGGCACGCCGAGCGCTGCCCCCACCGCCGCCCCCATCAGGATCGCGAGCTCCGGCGGCACCCCCCACGCCTTCGACGCGTATCCGGAGATGTAGGCGCCCATGCCGAAATAGGCGGCGTGGCCGAAACTCAGCAATCCGACATAGCCGATCAGCAGATTGAAGGCGCAGGCGAAGAGCGCGAAGCAGAGCACCTTCATCAAGAAGACGGGGTAGAGGAAGAAGGGCAGGATCACGACCGCCGCGACGAGGACGAGGAAGGCGGCCGCCTGCGGGCGCGTGAACCCCATGAAGCCCGGTGTCTCGTGGTCGGACCGGATGGCGCCCGATGCGATGGTGCCCTCGGCCATGGCCTAGGCCCTCCCGAACAGGCCGGCGGGGCGCGTCAGCAGCACCACGGCCATGATGACGAAGACCACCGTCTGGGAGAAGGGCGGGTAGATCACCTCGGTGATGCCCTGCAGGAAGCCCAGCATGAAGCCAGTGACGATCGAGCCCGCGATCGAGCCCATGCCGCCGATCACCACGACGGCGAAGACGGTGATGATGAAGTTCGCACCCATCGCCGGGTGCACCGAATAGACCGGCGCGGCGAGCACGCCGGCGAAGGCGGCCAGCGCCACGCCCGCGCCGTATGTCAGCGTCATCATCAGCGGCACGTTGATGCCGAAGGCCTGCACCAGCTGCGGGCGTTCGGTCGCGGCGCGCAGGTAGCTGCCGATCTTCGTCTTCTCGATCACCAGCCAGGTGGCGAGGCAGACCGCGCTCGCGGCAATCAGCACCCAGACGCGATAGCCGGGCAGGAAGAAGTCGCCGATCTCGAAGTTCAGCGCCTGGAATTCCGGCGGCGGCGCGTAGCGCTGGCCGGAGGAGCCGAAGTTGTTGCGGAAGATCCCCTCGATCACCAGCGCGCAGCCGAAGGTCAGCAGCAGGCCGTAGAGGTGGTCGAGCTTGTACAATCGCGAGATCATCAGCCGCTCCATCAGCACGCCGACCAGGCCCACGATCAGGGGCGCCAGGATCAGCGCCGGCCAGTAGCCGATGCCGAGGAAGGCGAGCAGCATGTAGGCGACGAAGGCGCCCATCATGAACTGCGCGCCATGGGCGAAGTTGATGACGTTGAGCATGCCGAAGATGACGGCGAGCCCGAGCGAGAGCAGCGCGTAGAAGGCGCCGTTGATCACGCCGAGGATGACCTGCGGCAGCGCCATTTGCAGTTCGAACAGCAGGTCTTCCATGGGCCCTTGCGCCTCTTAGAGGAGGGGTCAGGCGGGGCGGCCGGAGCCGCCCCGCGACCGCGTCAGGAGCGCACCAGCGCGCAGCCGCCCTCGCTGATCGGGCGGAAGGCCTCGTTCGCCGGGATGGTCGAGAGCAGCTTGTAGTAGTCCCACGCCCCGCGGCTCTCGCCCGGCGCCTTCACCTCGAAGAGGTAGGCGGGGTGCAGCTTGCGGCCGTCGGCGCGGATCGTGCCCTCGCCGAAGGCGTCGTCGCTGCAGGGCATCGCCTTCATGCGGTTCACCACCTCGGTGCCGGACGCCTTGGCCGCCGCGACGCCCATGTCGCCCACCGCCTTCAGGTAGTGCAGCACGCCGCCATAGACGCCGGCCTGGGTCATGCCCGGGCGCAGGTTGCCCGGCAGCGCGCCGAGGCGGTTGGTGAAGGCGCGGGTGCGGTCGTTGAGGTCCCAGTAGAAGGTCTCGGTCAGCACGAGGCCCTGCGCCGTCTCGAGGCCGAGCGCATGGACGTCGCTGATGAAGACGAGGAGCCCGGCGAGCTTCGTGCCGCCGCGGGTGATGCGGAACTCGCCCGCCTGCTTGATCGAGTTGATGGTGTCGCCGCCGGCATTCGCCAGGCCGATCACCTGCGCGCGGCTCCGCTGCGCCTGCTGGAGGAAGGAGGAGAAATCCGTCGTGCCCGGGAAGGGCGTGCGCACGCTGCCCACCACGCGGCCGCCGGCGGCGTTGACGAAGTTCGTCGTGTCCCGCTCCAGCGCGTGGCCGAAGGCGTAGTCGGCGGTGATGAAGAACCAGGTCCGGCCGCCCGCCGCCACCATCGCCCCGCCGGTGCCCTTGGCGAGCATGTAGGTGTCGTAGGTCCAGTGGACGGTGTTCGGCGAGCACTGCGCGCCGGTGAGGTCCGACGTCGCGGGGCCGGAGCCGATGAAGACCTTGTTCCGCTCACGCGCGATGCCCGACACCGCGAGCGCGACCGAGGAGGTCGGCACGTCCACGATCATGTCCACGCCGTCGCGGTCGAACCACTGCCGCGCGACGGTGGAACCGACATCGGGGCGGTTCTGGTGGTCGGCCTGGATCACCTCGACATTGATGCCGCGCTGGGTGATGCCGCTCTCCTGCACGGCGAGGCGGGCCGCCTGGGTCGAGCCGGCGCCGGAGATGTCGCGGTAGAGACCCGACTGGTCGTTCAGCACGCCGATGCGGATCGTGTTGGCGGCCTGGGCGCGGGCCGACCGGAAGGGCAGCGCGCCCCAGGCCGGGATGGTGGCGGCGGCGCCGAGAAGCGTGCGGCGGTCGATTGTCATGCTCGGTTTCCTTTCCCTGTCTGTCCTGCCCGGGCCGTCAGACGCCCAGGTACTCGTGCAGCCGGTCCATGCTCGCGGCGAGGTCCTGGTTCGCCACCATGTCCACCACCCGGCCGTGCTCCATCACGTAATGACGATCCGCCACAGTCTGGGCGAAGCGGAAGTTCTGCTCGACGAGCAGCACGGTGAAGCCGCGCTGCTTGATCTCCCGGATCATCGCGCCGATCTGCTGGACGATCACCGGGGCCAAGCCCTCGCTCGGCTCGTCGAGCAGCAGCAGCCGCGCGCCGGTGCGCAGGATGCGCCCGATGGCGAGCATCTGCTGCTCGCCGCCCGACAGCTTCGTTCCCTGGCTGCGCGCGCGCTCCTTGAGGTTCGGGAAGAGCGTGTAGATCTCGTCGAGGCTGAGCCCGCCCGGCGCGATCACCGGGGGAAGCATGAGGTTCTCCGTCACGTCGAGCGAGGCGAAGATGCCGCGCTCCTCCGGGCAATAGGCGATGCCCCGCCGCGCGATCTGGTCGGGACGCATCGCGATCGTCTCGGCGCCGTCGAACCGCACAGAGCCGGCGCGGCGGCCGGTCAGGCCCATGATGGCGCGGAGCGTCGTCGTCTTGCCCGCGCCGTTTCGCCCGAGCAGCGTGACCACCTCGCCCTGGCGGATCTCGAGGCCGACGCCGTGCAGGATGTGGCTCTCGCCGTACCAGGCCTCGAGGCCGGCGATCTCGAGCATCGGCGCGCCGGGCGCGGTGGCGGAAGCGGGTGCGGCGAGCGTCTCGGCCATGTCAGTGCCCTCCCGAGACGCCGGGGTCGGCGCCGAGATAGGCGGCCTGGACCTCCGGATTGGCGCTGACGGCGGCGTAGTCGCCCTCGGCGAGCACGCGCCCGCGCGTCAGGACGGTGATGGTGTCGCAGAGGCCGGCCACGACCTTCAGGTTGTGCTCGACCAGCAGGACCGTCCGCCCGGCCGCGACGCGCCTTACCAGCGCGATCACGCGGTCCACGTCCTCATGCGTCATGCCCGCCGTCGGCTCGTCGAGCAGGAGCATCTGCGGCTCGAGCGCGAGCGTCGTCGCGATCTCGAGCGCGCGCTTGCGGCCATAGGGCAGCTCGCCCGCATTCAGCCGCGCATAGCCGGTCAGCCCGACATCCTCGAGCAGTTCCATCGCGCGCGCGTCGAAGCTCTTCAGCAGGCTCTCGGAGCGCCAGAAATCGAAGCTGGCGCCGCGCGCCCGCTGCAGCGCAACGCGGACATTCTCGAGCACCGTCAGGTGCGGGAAGACGGCCGAGATCTGGAAGCTGCGCACGAGGCCGAGCCGCGCGACCTCGGCCGGCTTCATCCCGGTGATGTCGCGCCCGTCATAGCGGATGCTGCCGCGCGTCGGGGGCAGGAACTTCGTCAGCAGGTTGAAGCAGGTGGTCTTGCCGGCGCCGTTGGGCCCGATCAGGCCATGGATCGTGCCGCGCTGCACCTTCAGCGCGACATCCGCCACCGCGACGAAGCCGCGGAATTCCTTGGTCAGGCCCTCAGTCTCGAGGATGGGGCCGCCCTGTGCCGCGGATGCCACGCCCCGCTGCCTCCCTGCTCCCGGCCGGGGCCACGCGTCGGGTAGGGTCCCGACATTCGTGCATGCCCGCCATGTGTTGCGAAGCTACATGAAGGGATGCGGCCGAATGCGCAAGGGAGGTGCCCCCCCTTTGCCGCCGCGCCTCGCTGCAAACGATCCTTTGGCCTCAAGCTGTTGCGAGCGCCCTCTGCATCCGGGCGAGACCTTCCTCCAGCGTGGCCCGCGGACAGCCGAAGTTCAGCCGGACGAAGCCGCGGCCCGGGGGGCCGAAGTCGGGACCGGCGTTCAGGCCGACCCCGGCGCGTTCGAGGAAGAAGCGGTGCGGGTCCGGCGCGGCCGCGCTGTTCCGGCAGTCGAGCCAGGCGAGGAAGGTGCCTTCCGGGCTGCGGATCCGCACGCCGGGCAGGCGCTCCGCCGCAGCGGCCAGCAGCCAGTCCCGATTCGCCTGCAGATACGCCAGCACCGCCTGCCGCCAGGGCTCGCCCTCCGCCAGCGCTGCCTCGGTCGCGACGAGGCCGAGGATGTTCACGTGGTCGGCGACGCCGGCGAGCGCCGCGGCGTAGCGCGCGCGCAGGCCGGCATCCGGCACCACGGCCCAGCAGGCGTTCAGCCCGGCGATGTTCCAGGTCTTGCCCGCGGACATGAGCGTGACCGTGCGCGCCGCGAATTCGGGCGCGAGGGACGCGAGCGGCACGTGCCGCCGGCCGTCGAAGAGAAGGTCGCAATGGATCTCGTCGGAGACGATCGGGACGTTCTCGGCCAGGCAGGCCTCGGCCATCGCGACCAGTTCCGCCAGCCCGAAGACGCGGCCGGTCGGGTTGTGCGGGTTGCAGAGCAGGAAGGCGCCGTCCTGCGCGGCCGCCCCATGCCCGGCGGCACGGAGCGCGGCGCGGAGCGCGTCCATGTCCACCTCGTCGCCATCGGTGAGCGCCGCTTCCACGCGGCGCAGGCCCCAGTTCTCCGGCGCTTTCAGCATCGGCGGATAGACCGGTGTCTGCACGACCACGCCGGCGCCCGGACCGCAGAGCGCACGGAGCGCCAGGTTGAAGCCCGGCACGACACCGGGCAGCAGCAGGATCGCCTCCGGCCCGACCTCCCAGCCGTAGCGCGAGGCGAGCCAGGTGACGATCCGGTCCTTCACCCGCTGCTGCGCGACGCCGTAGCCCAGCACCGGATGGGCGAGCCGGTCCGCGATCGCCGCGCGGATCGGCTCCGCCACGGCGAAGTCCATGTCGGCCACCCACATGGGCAGCACGTCCTCGGCGTAGCGCGTCCACTTCACGCAGCCGCTGTCGCGGCGCGCGATCGGCACGTCGAAGGCCGCGCTGCTGATCTCGTTCACTCCGGACGTCCCCCCACGACCACGGGCCGCGCGGGATCCGCGCTCCAGCCCGACCAGGATTCAGGGTACATCGCGGCATCGAGTCCGACCGAGGCCAGCGCGGCCACGCCGACCGCGGCGGAGATGCCGGCGCCGCAATAGACCGCGACCGGGCGGCTCCCGTCGGCGCCCAGCGCCTCATAGAGGTGCCGCAGCGTCGCCGCGTCGGCGAAGGCGCCGGCTTCGGTGAAGTTGTCGGCGGCCGGCGCACTCAGGGCGCCGGGGATGTGGCCGCGGCGCGGCGCGCCGTCGGGCACCGCGCCGCCGATGTAGTTCGGGCGTACCCGCGTATCGAGGAGCACGCCGGCCCGCGCCGCCGCCGCCGCGCCATCCGCGTCCAGCACCCTCATGTGGCCCGGCGAGAGCGTCACGTCGCCCGGCGCCGGCCGCGGCGCCTCCGCCGTCACCGGCAGGCCCGCGGCCTCCCAGGCGGCAAAGCCACCATCGAGCAGGCGCACATCGGCGATGCCCGCCCAGCGCAGCACCCACCATCCGCGCGCCGCGACCAGGCCGCGGTCATGGTCGTGCACCACGACGGGCTGCCCCTGGCGCAGCCCCCACCGCCGCGCATGGGCCTGCAACGCCCCGATCTCCGGCAGCGGCCGCGATCCGCGCGTGCCGCCTCCGGGGCCGGCGAGCTCCCCGGGCAGGTCCACATCGACCGCGCCGGGGATGCGCGGGCGCGACGCGTCCTCGGCGCTGCGCGGATTGCGGATCGCGAGGAGGGCGGCGCCTTCCATCCGCGCCAGATCCGCAGGCTCCACGAGCACGCGCCGGCGTCTCTCCACCTCGTCCATCGCGACACTCCCCCCAACCCGCCGGCATGGTGCCGCGGCAGCCGCCACCACGCGAGGCCCGCGGCGAAGCGCGAATTCGGCGCGCGACATCCGCGCCACACGCATGCGTCATCTGGCCCTTGGCGCTTGATCTTCATGGGAACCAACGTCATGTCCGTGACATCCTGAAGATCCTGGACATGGAGTCGGCCGACATGCCGAAGCCCGACGCCGCGCGCAGTGCAGCGCGCGCCACCCCTGCCGCACCCGACCTCGCCGGCTTCGCCGAGGGCGATGCCGTGATGCATCCGGCCCATGGTGTCGGCCGCGTCACCGGCCATTCCAGCGCCGATGTGGGCGGCGAGAAGCTGGAGCTGGTCCACTTCGCCTTCGGCGAGGGCCGGCTGCTCCTGCGCGTGCCGCGCGCCAAGGTCGTGGCTAACGGCATCCGCCGCCTGGCCGGCGGCGAGCTGATCGCGGAAGCGCTGGAGGTGCTGAACGGCACGCCGCGGGGTGCGGCGCGCGGCATCACCTGGGCGCGCCGGGCGGCCGACCTGCAGGCCAAGCTGAACAGCGGCGACCCGCGCAAGGTCGCCGAGGTGCTGCGCGACCTCTCCCGCAACGTGAACAACCCGGAGCGCAGCTTCTCCGAGCGGCAGATCTTCGAGGCGGCGCTGGAGCGGCTCTCGGTCGAGATCGCAGCCGTCGAGAACACCACGCGCGAGGTGGCGGTGGCGAAGATCGCGCAGCGCATCCCCGTCGCGCCGCAACCGATCGCCGTCGCCGCATAAATCGCAGCATCCGCAAGCGGCACGGGCCGGTCCGGGACAACCCGGACCGGCCCGTTTGCGTTCCGGGGTCATGCAAGCCCCCGATCGCCCAGAGGCCCCGCCCTCCCCCGCCCCGCCGCCGGAACTGCCCGGCCTGCCCCCGCTCACCCCGCAGCCGACCGGTCCCGAGATGCCGGGCGACCTGCCCTCGACGCCAGAGATCCCGGTGATCACCCCGCCGCCGCCCGAGATGCCGCGGCCTACGGCCTGACGGGGCCGCCCATCCGCAAGGCCAGCAGGGCGAAGCAGGCCGAGAGCGTGACAGCCGTGGTGACGACGAGCGCGAGTCCCGCGCCGCCGGCGTCCAGCAGCACGCCAAAGACGAAGGGTGCGAGCGCCTGCATGAAGCGCGAGGGCGCCGAGAGCAGGCCCTGCCGCGCGCCGTAGCCTACGGGGCCGAAGATCGCGAGCGGCAGCGTGCCCTTCGCGATGGTCATCACGCCGTTGCCCATGCCGTGGAGCACCGCAAAGACCGGCGCCGCGGCCGCCCCGAACAGCATGAAGGCCGCCGCACCGAGCGGATGGCCGAGGGTGGCCAGCCGCGCCGAGACGAGCGGGTGGAAGCGCCGCAGCAGGGAGAATTCGAGCAGCCGCGCCGCGACCTGCCCCGGCCCGACCAGCGCCGCTGCGGCGATCGCGGCGGCCGGCGTCGCACCGCCGGCCTGCAGCAGCGCGGGCAGATGCGCCGCCAGCGCCCCGGCGACGGTCCAGGTCGCGGCGAAGACGAAGGCGAGGAGCGGCATGGCGAAGCGCGGCGCGGGCGCGGCCTCGCCCTCCGCCGCGGCCTGCCTCTCCGGCGGCGGCGCCCGCGGCACGAGCAGCCCGTTGAGCGGCAACCCCACCACGAGGTGCAGGCCCGCCCAGGCCAGGCAGGCCTCGCGCCAGCCCCATTGCTCCGCCATGAGGGCGGAGAGCGGCCATCCTACGGTGCTCGCGAAGCCTGCGACCAGCGTGATGCCGGTGATCGGCGCGCGCGCCGCACGGCCATAGAGACCGGCCAGCGTCGCAAAGGCCGCATCATAGAGCCCGAGCGCCATGCCGACGCCGAGCAGGGTCCAGCCAAGCGCCACCGCCCAGACGCTCGGCGCCACGCCCAGCACGGCGAGACCCGCAGCGAGCACGAGGTTCGACAGCACCAGCACGTCGCGCCCGCCCCGCCGGTCGATGGCGCGCCCGACGGCGGGACCGAGCAGCGCCGAGAGCATCAGCGCGCCCGAGAAGGCGCCGAAGATCCAGGAGGCGGAGAGGCCGAACTCCGCTGCCATCGGCGCCGCAAGGATCGCAGGAAGATAGTAGGAGGACGCCCAGGACAGCGTCTGCGCCGCGCCGAGCGCGACCACGACGCGCCGCGTGCCGTCCGCCGGCGCGCTCACGATGCGCAACCGGCGGCGCGCTCAGCCCTGTCAGCCATGCCCCAGGTCAGGGCCGAAGGCGCGGGTGAGTCAACCCCGCGCGGGGCCCGTCACAGGCTGCCCCAGACCTCCTCGGCGACCTCGACGCAGCGGCGGAGCTTCGCCCATTGCTCCTCGACCGTCAGCACGTTGCCTTCCTCCGTCGAGGCGAAGCCGCATTGCGGGCTGATGGCGAGCTGTTCGAGGGGGGCGTACCTCGCTGCCTCCTCGATGCGGCGCTTCAGCAGGTCCTTCGATTCGAGCTCGCCGCGCTTCGAGGTGACGAGGCCGAGCACCACGGTCTTGCCCTTCGGCAGGAACCGCAGCGGCGCGAAGCTGCCGGAGCGCTCGTCGTCGTACTCCATGAAGTAGGCGTCGACGCCAATCGCGTTGAACAGCACCTCGGCGACCGGGTCGTAGCCGCCCGCGGCGATGTGCATGGAGCGGAAATTGCCGCGGCAGAGATGCATGGAGACGACCATGTCCTGCGGCCGCCCGGCGATCGCCTGGTTGATCAGCGCGGCGTAGCGCCCCAGCAGGCCCTCGGTTTCCTCGCCGCGCGCCTTGAGGGCGGCGATCTGCTCCGGGTCGCAGAGATAGGCGATGTTCACCTCGTCGAGCTGCAGGTAGCGGCAGCCTGCCCGCGCGAAGTCGGCGACGGCGGCGGCATAGGCGGCGCCGAGATCGGCGAAGAAGCCGTCCATCTCGGGATAGGCGTGGGTGTCGACCGCACGGCGGCCGCCGCGGAAATGCAGAACCGAGGGGCTCGGGACGGTGATCTTCGGCAAGGCGCCATCCGCGTTGTCGCGCAGGAAGGCGAAGTCGGCGACGAAGGGGTGGCCGGCGTAGTGGATGCGGCCCGTCACCTTCAGGCCGTAGGCCTTGGTCTGGCCACCCTTGAACTGGATGCCCTGGTCGCTCTCGTACATCTCGACCCCGCCGAGTCCGGCGAGGAAGTCGAAATGCCAGAAGGCCCGGCGATACTCGCCATCGGTGACGGCCTTCAGCCCGACGGCCTTCTGCTGCGCGATGACGTCGCGGATGAAGCGGTCCTCGGTCTCGCGCAACGCCTCGGCGGTGAGAGTGCCGGCGGCGCGTGCCGCGCGCGCCTCACGCAGCGGAACGGGGCGGAGGAGGCTGCCGACATGGTCGGCGCGGAAGGGGGGCAAGGTGCCGGGCATGGTCGCTCCTCGATGCTGGCCGCACTGCGACGGTGGGCGGCGACGCGGCGCCTCGCCGGGGGTCTCCCTCACGAGGAGCGCATACCATCAGGGCTTCGTTGCATGCAACGCGCGGCGAGCTGAACTCAATCGGCCGTCGCGCCGGTGTCGCGCACCAGCCGGCCCCACTTCTCCGACTCGGCGCGCGCAAATTGCAGGAAGTCGTCGGGCGTGCCACCGCGCACTATCGCGCCCTGCGCCGCCAGCATCTCGCGCAGCTCGGGCACGCGCAGGATCGAGTCGACCTCCGCTGAGAACTTCCGCACCCGGTCCGCCGGCGTCGCCGCATGCATCGTGAGGCTCATCCAGGTCGCCGAGATCAGCTCCGGCACCCCCTGCTCCACCGTCGTCGGCACGTCGGCCAGCAGCGCCAGTCGCTCGGTGTGCGCGACCGCGATCGCCTTCATCCGCCCGTCGCGCACGAAGGGCGCGGCGGAGACGGCTGCGTCCCACATCGCCATCGTCTGCCCGGCGACGAGCGAGGTCAGTGCCGGCGCCGAGCCCCCGAACGGCACGTGCGTCGCCTCGCCCCCCTGCCCCATCGCTCGGGTCATCGCGATCGTCAGGTGCGACGGCGTGCCGATACCCGCCGAAGCGAACTTCATCTGATCACCCATGCGCCGCGACAGCGCCAGGAACTCCTGCAGGTTGTTGGCCGGCAGCGAGGGCTGCACGACGAGCACCAGCGGGATGACGCTGATCAGCGATGCCATGGCGAGGTCGCGGAACGGGTCGTAGGGCAGGCGACGGTAGAGGTGCGGGTTGATCGCGATCGGGCCCGAGGGCGTGGCGAAGACCGTGTGCCCATCGGGCGGCGCCTGCAGGAAGGCCTGCGCGGCGACGATGCCGTTCGCGCCCGGCCGGTTTTCCACCACCACAGGCTGGCCCCAGCGTTCCTGCAGGCGCTGCGCGACGAAGCGCGCCTGCGCGTCGGCCGAGCCGCCAGCGGACACCGGCACGACAAAGCGTAGGCCGCGGCTGGGATAGGCCTCCTGCGCCCGGGCGAGGCCCGGCAGCAGGGCGGGCGCGGCAAGCAGGGTCAGCGCCCTGCGGCGGTGGATGGTCATGGGCGTTCGCTCCCGGATCGACGCGGCGCCGATTAGGTGATGTGTGGCCCTGCATGCAAGGCCGCGATCAGGCGCCGAGGCGCCGCCGCAGCCGTTCCTGCCCCTCCGCCGGCATGTGCAGGCCGAGGCGCGAGCGGCGCCACAGCACGTCGTCGGCGCTGCGCGCCCATTCCTTCGCGACGAGCCACTCCAGCTCGCGTTCGGTGAAGCCGGCGCCGTAGGTCGCGCCCATCGCGTTCGCGCCGCTGGCGCCGTCCAGCAGCGCCTCGAGGTCGCTGCCATAGGCGCGCACCAGCCGCCGCAGCGTCGCGGGTTCGAGCCAGGGATGGCGGCGGGCCATCAGCGCCTCGAACTCGGCCAGGCCGCGGCCGCCGAACTCGCCGCCGGGCAGTGTGGCGCGGTCGGTCCAGGCAGTCGTCTCCCGCCCGAGCGCGCCGCCGATCTGCGAGACCGCATCCTCGGCGAGACGGCGATAGGTGGTGATCTTGCCGCCATAGACGGTGAGCACCGGGGCCGCGCCGGCCGGCGCGTCGGTCTTCAGCACGTAGTCGCGCGTGACGGCGGAGGGGTTGTCGGCGCCGTCGTCATGCAGCGGGCGCACGCCCGAATAGGTCCAGACGATCTCGGACGGGTCGGGCGCGCGGCGGAACTGGCGGCCGACGGCGGCGCAGAGATAGGCCGCTTCCTCCGGCGTGCAGCGCGCCTCGCGCGGATCACCCTCATGCGGGACGTCGGTGGTGCCGACGAGCGAGAAGCGGCCCTCATAGGGGATGACGAAGACGACGCGACGGTCGTCGTTCTGCAGGATGTAGGCCTGGTCGCCGTCGTAGAGCGCGGGCAGGACGATGTGGCTGCCGCGGATCAGCCGGACGCGGTCGCGCGCGCTGGCCTGGGCGGCGTGCTGCGCTTCCATCACCCAGGGCCCGGCGGCGTTGACCAGGGCGCGGGCGATCACGCGGCGTTCCGTGCCGTCCTCGGCCAGCAGGCGGCAGTTCCAGCCCTCGGGCCCGCGCTCGGCGCCGGCGAAGGCGGTGCGGACCAGCACCTCGGCGCCGCGTTCCGCCGCGTCGCGGGCATTCAGCACGACGAGGCGGCTGTCCTCCACCCAGCAATCGGAATAGGCGAAACCGTCGGTCATGTCGGGCTTCAGCGGCGCGCCCCATGCGTGCTGGCCGAGCTTCACGCCCTCCGCCCCCGGCAGGCTCACGCGACGGGCGAGGTTGTCGTAGAGGAACAGCCCGGCACGGATCATCCAGCGCGGCCGCATCTCCGGCCGGTGCGGCAGCACGAAGCGCATCGGCCAGACGATGTGGGGTGCGATGCGCAGCAGCACCTCGCGCTCGGCCAGCGCCTCCCGCACCAAGCGGAACTCGTACTGCTCGAGGTAGCGCAGCCCGCCATGGATGAGCTTCGAGCTGTTGGAGGAGGTCGCGCCGGCGAGGTCGCCGCGCTCCACCAGCAGGGTGGAGAAGCCGCGCCCCTGCGCGTCGCGCGCGATGCCGGCGCCGTTCACGCCGCCGCCGATGACGAGGATGTCGAACCGGTCGCGCATCAGGCCCGATGCGCCGGCGCGTCGCCGTTCCTTCTGAGCTGCATCGGCGGCTTATGCCACGGCGACGTCCCGGTGTCGCCCCGCGGCGTGGTCACCGACGCTCCAGCGCCGCCACTTCGCGCCGTGCCTCCGCGACGAGGGCGGGGCGCCCGGCGGCGCCGCCGAGCCGCGCGGCCTCGGCCAGCCAGCGCGACGCGTCGGCGCGCTCGCCGCGCTGCGCCGCCCCCTGCCCCGCCCGCAGCAGCAGGTCGGCGGCGAGCGCATCCTGGCCGAGGCGCTGGCGCGCGCGCGCCTCCAGCGCCAGGGCGCGCGACAGGCCGCGGTAGTCGAGCGAGTCGCGTCGCAGGGTGGCGGCACCGGCCGCATGCTCCGTCGCGGATCGCGGGTCGCCGCGCATCAGCGCCTCGAGACCTGCGAGCTCCAGCGCATCGGCGCGGAAGGCGGGCTGCGTCGCGCCCGCCAGCGCGGCGCGGGACGACGCGACGGCGGCAACGTCGCCGCGCCCCGCCGCGACCAGCCCGCGGAGGAAGCGCGCGCGGAGCGCCGCCTCCGGGTCCTCGGCGCCCGCCGCGACGGCCTCCGCCGCGACCGCGTCGGCCTCCGCGACGCGGCCGAGGCGGTGCAGCGCCGTCGCCTCCGCCAGTGCCACGCGCGGCGTCGCGCCGCGGCCGCGCCGCGCGAGGTCGCGCCGCACCTCGCGCGCGGTCTGCAAGGCGGCGCGGGCGTCTCCCGCGGCAAGGGACGCGGTCGCCTGGCCGAAGCCCATATCGGCGATCATCAGCGCGTCGTCGCGTTCCCGCGCGCGCGCCAGCGCCCTTCCGTAGAGCCGCACGGCACTTTCCGGCTCGTCCAGCTCCAGCGCGCGGTGCGCGGAGCCGGCGAGCCCCGTCAGGATCTCGTCCTCCGGCGGGCCGGCGGGGCGCGAGCTGCCGCAAGCCGCGAGAGCTAGCAGCAGCAGCAGCAGCGCGGCCGCGGCCCTCACGGCCGCACCCGTTCCGCCGCCGGGCGCAGCCGGTCGCGCGGCGTCGGGCCGGACTCACCGCCGACGAGCCAGCTGTTGCGCAGCCGCGCGGCCAGCAGCTCCAGCTCCCGCGCGGTCTCCTGCACCTGCACGACGACGGCGGGCAGCGGCTCGGTCGCCTCGGCGACGTTGCGCGCCGCGCGCGGGACGGAGGAGCTGGCGCGGGCGATGTCCGCCGCCGCGCGTTCGAGCGTGGCGAGCGTGCGGTCGGCACGCAGCAGCACGGCCTGCACGCTGCCGGGCGGCGGCTCGGCGCGGCGTGGACCGCCGCGGCCGTTGGGCGTCGTCCCGTTGGCGCCGCTGCCGTTCGCGCCACTCGCGCTCGCACCGCCGGTCAGCGCGCCGGCGATGCCCTGCACCTCCCGCACCGTCTCCTGCGCCGTCTGGACCAGCGCGTTCACGCGGCGCGCGGCTTCCTCGGCCTCCCGCGCGATCGTCTCGTCGGCGAGCAGGCGACCGACCGTGCCCTCGCCGCGGTTCAGCCGCTCCGCCGCGTCGGCAAAGGCGCGGGTGCCGCGCTGCAGGTCGTCGAGCACCGGGAAGACGCGGCGGCGCAGATCCTCGAGCAGCGCACCGGCGGTCTCGGTCGCCGCCTGCTCGACGCGCGCCTCAATCACCGCGCCGCGCTCCCAGTCGAGCGCCGGCCCCTCGCCGCGCGCGATGTCGAGGTAGGCTGGGCCGGCGACACCGAAGCGGCGGCGCACGGTGGCGATGCTGTCGGCGCGGATGAAGACCCGCGCCTGCTCCTCGATGCGAAGCTCGGCGCGGATGCGCCCCTCCGGCGCCACGATGATCCGCCGCACCGTGCCGGCACGGATGCCGAGGACCTCGGCCTCCGATCCAGCCGAGAGGCCCGCGACGCCGCCCTCGGTGGGCATCAGCACGGTCAGCTGCGACCCGCCCACGAACCATTCCTGGAGGACACTGCGCTGGAAGGCGGTGAAGAGGAACACCGCCACCGCCGCGAGGACGAGCGCGCCGACCCAGCGATCGGTGTGGCGCAGCCGGACGCGGTCCTCCTCCGTCATGCCGGCACGAGCCCCCCGGCGTCGAGATGCAGGCGCTGTGCGGCGGGAAAGGACGGGTCGTCCCAAGCCTGGCGCGAGCGGGTGATCCAGACCGCCGCGGCGCCCGCGGCCAGACGCGACTCCAGCGCGGCGCGCAGCGGCTTCACCAGCGTGTCCGCCGCCTCGATGTCGAAGGGGCTTTCCAGCAGGAGGAGGTCCGGTCGGCCGAGGAATGCGCGCACGCAGCCGACCCGCGCCAGGTCGAGATGGCCCAGTTCATGCGGCGTCACCGGCGGAATGCCGTCCAGGCCGAAATGCCGCGAGAGCCGTTCGGCCTGCACGCGCAGCGCGCTCTCCTCGTCGCCGTGGTGGCGGCGGGCGAGCAGCATGCCGTCCTCGACCGAGAGGTGCGGCAGCCATCCGCCATCGGCCGGCGCGAGCCCGATGCGCCCGCGGAGCGCCTCCGCCGGGCGGCGCGGCAGGCCGGCGAGCGCAGTGTCGAACAGCGCGACCGCGCCGGCGGCGAGCACCGGCAGCCCGGCGCAGAGCTCGACCAGCGCGCGGGCCAGGGATCGGTCGCGCGCCTCCACGAGCACGAGGTCACCGGCTGCCGCGCGCAGCGTGACGGGGGCGCGGATCGGGCTTTCCTCCTGGCGCGCCGGCAATGCGCCCTCGATTGCGAGCACGCTCATGTCACGGCGACCGTGAGGAGGATGCTGGTGAGCAGCACCGCGAGGATCCCGCGGACGAAGCCGCGCGGCAGGAGGAAGGAGGGGGTCTCCTTCGCGGTGGCGGACATGCCGGTGATGGCCGAGGTCAGCGCGACCAGCGCGCCGATCAGCGTCATCTTGGCGGCGAAGAGCCCGAAATCGCGGCGCTCCGTCGCCTCCACGACGTTGTCCGCGAAGCCGACCACGCCCGCCTGCTGCAGGCCGAGCCATTCGGCAGCGAGCCAGCCGCTCCCGAGCGCAGCGAGGAGGAAGACCATCCCGAGGGTGAAGCCCGCCACCGCCAGTGCGACGACGCGCGGCAGCACCAGCAGCGTGAAGGGGTCCATCCCCTGCGCCTCGAGAAGGCGGAGCTGGCCGGCAGCCTTGAGGGCGCCGAACTCGACGACGGTCACCGTGCCGCTGCGGCCGAGCAGGATGAGCCCGACCAGGACAGGCGTCACCTCGCGCACCAGCGTGGTGACGAGGATGCGCCCGCTCAGCCCCTCCTGCCCGACATAGGCGAGCCAGGAGAGCGCCTGCAGCACGCCGCCGAGGCCGACGATGATGGCGGTGGCCAGCACGGTCAGCAGACCGCCGCGAAGCGCCTGGCGCAGCTCCCGCCGGAACTCGGCGCGCACCGTCGGGCGCGACCAGGTGCCGCGCGAGATCGTCTCGATCACCACGCCGAGGGCGAGCGCCGCAGCCGCGAGCGCCACCTGCACGCCGCGCCGCACCGGCGCGCCGATCATCTCCAGCAGGCGCAGCGGCGAGGCGACGCGGCGCCGCGCTTCCGTCGCCGACACGCGGGATCCTCCCATGCCGGGCCATGCGGCCCGCGAGGGGAAAGCGCGGGCGCGGCGCGGTTGGTTCCCCCGCCGGGCCGATCAGCCGCGCGCGTCGCGCGCCCTGACGCGCTCGCGATGGGCGGTGTAGAGACCGCTCGCGGCGATGATCGCCGCCCCCAGCAGCGTCCAGCGGTCCGGCACGGCGCCGAAGACGGCGAAGCCGAGCAGGCCGGAGGTGAGCAGCTGCGTGTAGCTGAAGGGCGCGAGGACCGAGGCGGGCGCGGCGCGGTAGGCCAGCACGACCAGCCATTGCGCGGCGGAGGAGACGAGGCCGACCAGCAGCCCGAGCCCGATCTCCGCAGCTCCGGGGACGACCAGCCCGCCCGCGCCGCGCCACAGGAGAACGGCCGGCAGCAGGATCGTCAGCACGGCGAAGCCTGTCATCGCCGTCCAGGCGAGGGTCGTGGCGGCGCCGTCGCCCCCGCCCGCCGCCTGCCCCATGCGCCGCGTCACGATCACCGCCATCGCCCAGCAGGCGGACGAGCCGACCGGCAGCAGCGCAGCGGGCGAGAAGACCTCGCTCCCCGGACGCACGATGATCAGCATGCCGAGGAGGCCGACCGCGATCGCGGTCCAGCGCCGCCAGCCGACCCGCTCGCGCAGCACCAGCACCGACAGGATCGTGACCAGGACGGGCGTGACGAAGTTGATGGCGGTGGCTTCCGCCATCGGCAGGTGCTGCAGCGCCATGATGAAGAAGACCGCCGACCCGACCACGCCGAGCCCGCGCAGGACCTGCATTGCGGGCGCGCGGGAGCGCAGGCTGCCGCCGCTCCACAGCACGGGGGCGAGGGCAAGGACGATGAAGGCGAGGTAGCGGAGCCAGGCGACCTCGACCGCCGGCAGCGTCTCGCCGAGCCGCTTGGCCATGGCGTCGGAGACGGAGAAGAGCGCGATGGAGGCGAGCAGCAGCGGGATGCCGAGCAGCGGCTCGTCCCGTCCCGCCGTGCCGTCGCGCGCCGCCATCGGCGGCAGCGGAGCATGCGCCGGGTCCGGCGGTCCAGGGGTGGGCCGGTTCAGGGGCGGCTGCGCGGCGGAGGCAGGCGCGGCCTAGCCTCCGACACCGGCCGGCCGAGGTGAGCGGCAGATACCTGCCGCAACTCTGGCGTTCGACGCCCTTGGCGTCGAACTCCCTGGTCAGCGGGGGAGCGAGTCAGGGCGCGTCGGGGCGTGCGGGCGTCACGCCGGGCGTCTCGCCCGCGGCGTTCATGGCGACGAGGCCGGCGGCGAGCCGCACCAGGGCCCGCGCCGCGCGCAGCCGGACGGCCACGGCCCCGTCCACCCCTTCGGGCAGGGTGCAGCCGCCGAGCAGGATCGCGTTGCCGAGGATCCGCGCCTCCAGCGCCGCCGTCATCGTCGCGCAATCGGCATCGCGGCCGAATTCGCGGTCCAGCGCCTCCCCGGCGCGGTCGAGCTCCGCCTCGACGCGGGCATCCTCGGCGCCGATGCCCATGATCTCGGCCGGGGGATCGGGCTCCTCGTCCGCGGCGATGGCCAGCAGGCCGAGGGCCGCGATGAGGCTGTGCATCGCGCCTTCCCCGGCCCGGGCGGCGAAGGCGCCGAAGGCGACGGCGAGCGCGGCCTCGCCCAGCACCTCCCGTGTCTCGGGGTCCATCGCGGCGATGGCGGCGTCGCCCCCCTCCGCGCCGGGGACGCCGCCCTCGGCGAAGGCGCGGCTGATGGTCGCGAGCGCGTCGAACAGACGCTGTTCCGAAACGGCTGCCATCCGGCCCTCCATCCTGCGCTCCGTAGCGTCGCGGCGGCGCGCCGCGTTCCCGCACCTCGCGCGCGGATGTGCTCGGCGGCGGGCGGAACAGAGGCTAACCTGCCGCGCGATGGCTTTCGATGTCCTCCCCGGTCTCGGCGCGCCGCTGCGGCGCCTCGAGGATCCTCGCCTGCTCACGGGCGCCGGACGCTACGCCGCCGACCTCGCGCCACCAGGGGCGCTGCATGCCGTTTTCCTGCGCTCGCCGCACGCCCATGCGCGGGTGCTGCGGGTGGAGGCCGGCGCGGCGCGCGCCATGCCCGGTGTCGCCACCGTGATCACAGCGGCGGAGGCGGCGGGGCTCGGCCCGATCCGCACGATCACCGAGATCCAGGACGCGACCGGGCGCCGCCACGCCGAGCCGGAGCGCCTGCCGATCCCCCAGGACCGCGTGCGGCATGTGGGCGAGATCGTCGCCATGGTGGTGGCGGAATCGGTCGCGGCCGCGCGGGACGCGGCGGAGGCGATCGAGGTGGAGTACGATCCGCTGCCCGCCGTCGTGCTGGCGGAAGACGCGCTCGTCCCCGGCGCGCCGGCGCTGCACGAGGCGGCCCCCGGCAACCTCGTCTGCGACTGGCGCAAGGGCGACGAGGCTGCGGTGGCGCGCGCCTTCGCCAACGCCGCGCACGTCACCCGCGTCTCGGCGCGTCACCCGCGCATCCTGGCGGGCTACATCGAGCCGCGCGCGGCGCTGGCGGAGGTGGAGGGCGAGGTCGTCACGCTCACCACCCCGTCCCAGGGCGTGCATGTGCTGCACCGGACGCTCTGCGCGATACTGCGCTGGCCGGAGGCGCGGCTGCGCGTGCTGACGGGGGATGTCGGCGGGGGCTTCGGGCCGAAGCTGCCACCCTATCCGGAACAGGCGCTGGCCTGCCTCGCGGCATGGGAGCTTCGCCGCCCGGTGCTCTGGGTGGGGGAGCGGACGGAGCACCACCTGGCCGACACCCATGCGCGCGACCTGCTCGCCGAGCTCTCGCTCGCGCTGGACGCGGAGGGGCGCTTCACGGCGGTGAAGGTGGAGGCGGTGGCGAATTTCGGCGCCTGGGTCTCGCCGGTGAACCCGACCATCCCGACCGGCGGCATGGCGAAGGTGCTGTGCGGGCTCTACGACATCCCCGCCGCACACATCGCGATGCGCTGCGCCTTCACCAACACGGTGCCGGTGGATGCGGTGCGCGGCGCAGGCAAGCCCGAGACCTTCGCGCTGCTCGAACGCGCGGTGGACCAGGCGGCGCGCGAGACGGGTCGCGGTCCGGCGGCGCTGCGGCAGATGAACCTCGTGCGCAGCTTTCCGCACGTGACGCCGCTCGGCTTCACCTATGACAGCGGCGACTACGCCGGGCTGTTCGACGCGGCGCTCCGCGCCTCCGGCACGGCGGGCTTCGCGTTGCGCCGGGCGGAGTCCGCCGCGCGCGGCAGGCTGCGCGGGCACGGGCTGTCCTGCCACCTGCACGGCTCCGGCGGCTGGGGGGACGAGACCTCGGTCGTGCAGGTGCTGCCCGACGGGATGATCGAGGCGCGCACCGGCACGCAGAGCCAGGGCCAGGGCCATGCGACGGCCTTTGCGCAGGTCGTCGCGGCCGCCTTCGGCACCACGCCTGATCGCGTGCGGGTGGTGCAGGGCGACAGCGCGACGATCCCGCGCGGCGGCGGCACGGGCGGGTCGTCCTCTACCATCGTCTCCTCCACCACGCTGGCGCGCGCGGCGGAGGCGGCGATCGAGGCGGGGAAGGAGGCGGCGTCGGAGCTCCTGGAAGCGGCGCGGGCCGACATCGAGTGGGAGGGCGGTGCCTACGCGATCGCCGGCACCGACCGGCGAGTCACGCCCTTCGAGGTCGCGGCACGCGCCGGGACAATCGAGGGCCGCGCCGATTTCGACTCGACGGTCGTATCCTGGCCGGCCGGCGTCGCCGTGGCCGAGGTGGAGATCGACCCGGAGACGGGCGCCGTGACGCTCGACCGCTTCGCCTGCGCGGTGGATGCCGGGACGGTGGTCAATCCGATGCTGCTCGCCGGGCAGCTGCATGGCGGCTTCGCGGCCGGCATCGGCGGCGCGCTGATGGAAGAGGCACGCTACGACGAGTCGGGGCAGCTGCTCTCGGCGAGCCTGATGGACTACGCCATGCCGCGCGCCGGGGATCTGCCGGACTTCCGGCACGTGCTGGAGGGCGTGCCCACGCCGAACAACGCGCTCGGCATCAAGGGTGTGGGGGAGCTGCCGACCAACGGCGCTGCGGCCGCCGTCGCAAACGCGGTCGCCGATGCGCTGGGCGGCACCGGGATCGAGCTGCCGATCACCTCGGAGAAGGTCTGGCGCGCGCTGCGCGGCTGAGCGCGCCCGGCTACGCCCCCCCGGCTTCCGCCCCGCCGCGCGATGCGTCTATCTCTCCCGGCGTTTCGGGAGATCGTCGCATGAAGCTCACCTGGTTCGGTCATTCCGCCTATCGGCTGGAGTTCGGCTCGTCCGTCGTCCTCATCGATCCCTTCCTGACCGGGAATCCGGTGTTCGGTGGCGATCCGGTTGCGGCATCCGACGGGGCGACGCATGTGCTCGTCACGCATGGCCATGCCGACCATGTCGGCGACGCCCTGGCGATCTGCCAGCGCACCGGCGCGAAGCTCGTCGCCAACTACGAGATCTGCATGTGGCTTGCGCGGAAGGGCCTGACGGCGATGGACCCGATGAACTCGGGCGGCACGACGGACCAGGGCGAGTTCGGCGTGACGCTGACCGTCGCCTTCCATTCCAGCGCGACGATGGACGAGAACGGGATCACCCACGACCTCGGCCTGCCGCATGGCATCGTCGTGACGCCGAAGGACACGTCGCAACCGACCGTCTACCACATGGGCGACACCGAGGTGTTCTCTGACATGGCGTTGATCGACGAGTTGCACCGCCCGTCGGTCGCCATCGTGCCGGTGGGCGACCGCTTCACCATGGATGGCCGCCGCGGCGCGCTGGCGGTGCGGCGCTTCCTGCCGAGCGTCAGGACCGCGATCCCCTGCCACTTCGGCACCTTCGGCCTGCTCGCGCCGACGCCGGACGCCTTCCTCGAGCACATGAAGGGCGCGGAGGCGAAGGTGCTGGTGCCCGAGAAGGGGAAGGCCGTAACGCTCTAGCGGGGCGGCAAGGCTTGGGGGCGGAATGGTCGGAGCGGCGGGATTTGAACCCACGACCCCCAGTCCCCCAGACTGATGCGCTACCAGGCTGCGCTACGCTCCGACGCGGCGCTGGATAGCACCGTGCCGCGCGGGGCGCCTAGCCCCTCGGAGGCCGAGCGCCGAAGGCGCGCGATCAGGACCTGCGGAGCCGGCCGGCCCGCGCCCCCTGCCCGGTTTCGCCCCGCAGCCCCGCGATCGCTCCGGCGATGTTACGCCGGGCCGCCTTCTCGCGTTCGAGGTAGAAGCGGTCGGTCAGGAACACCCGGTCGCGCCAGAGCAGCATCTCGAGCGCCGCCGCGCGCCCCGCCCCATAGGCGTCGTCGGACAGGTGCGCATATTCCCGCCGGAATGCCGCCTCATGGGCAGCGAAGGCCGCCGCCGGCTCGCCGAGCGGCGCGTGATCGAGGTCGAGCAGAAGCGCCGCATCGCCGCGCAGCGACGGATCCCGCGTCTCCGGCAACTCCTGCCGCCCGAGCGAGAGGATCAGCGCCTCCGCCCGGTCGAGCACCGCCGGCGGGGCCGGCGCCATGTCGCGCATCAGCGCCGCGCTCGCCTGCGGCCAGTCGGCGCGGCGGCGGTCGAAGACGGCGGTGTGGAACAGCACGGCTAGCACGAAGGCCGGCGGCTCCGCGACCGCATGGGCCAGTTCCTCGGCACGGGCCAGCATCCCCGCGACGCGCTCCCAGCCATGCCAGGCGCGGTGCGGCTCCGCATGGCGCCGGCGGAGCTCCGCCACGATCGCCGGGTCCAATCGCGCCTCCACGCTGCGCCAGGGCGTGCGGCCTTAGCCGCTTGCGCCCCTCCTGTCAGCTTGCTCCGTCTGCCGTTGCGCCGCCGCAGGGGCGATCTTGCACGCAGGGCGCGCAACGGAGATCGTTCCCGCCACTCCTGCGTGCCGTTCGGACGGGAGCGCGCGCTGCGCTGGCGCCCCGCGGCGTCGCGGGGCAGTATGTCACCGCGTGCCTGCTGAAACCCCGCCCGACATCCCGACCCTGCAAGGTCGCGTCGCCGCGCTCGAGGCGGAGGCGGCGCGGCTGCGTGCGCTCCTGGCGGAAGGGGGCGCGCCGGAGACGCCGGCCGATGCCGCAGCGCCTCGCAGCATGCTCCTCGACATGCTGCCCAACTTCATCTGGCTCGCCGACCGCGATGGGTGGCCGACCTGGCTGAACCGGCACTGGTACGACTACACCGGCCAGGATCCCGCGGAGGCGCTCGGCGGCGCGCATCTCGACGCCGTGCATCCGGAGGACCGCGCCGCGGTGGAGGCGGCGTGGCAGGCGGCGCTCCGGCTCGGCGAGCCCTTCGAGCATGCGATGCGGATGCGCCGCCGCGACGGCACCGCCCGCTGGTTCCTCTCGCGCTCCAACCCGCTCCGGGGGCCGGATGGCTCGATTATCGGCTGGTTCGGCAGCTCGACGGACATCCACGCTCAAAAATCCGCCGAGGACGCGCTGGCGCGCAGCGAGGCGCGGCTGCAGCTCGCGCAGGAGGCCGCCGGGGTCGGGGTCTATGAGCGCGACCTCATCGCCGACCGGGCGCTCTGGACACCGGTGATGTTCCGTCTCTGGGGCCTCGATCCCGATGGCCGCTCGCCGTGGATCACCGACGAGGACTACCGCGCCCTCATCCTGCCCGACGATTCCGATGAGCATCGGGCGCGGCGCGACGCCATGCGCAACGACCCTTCGGCGACCCGCTTCTCCTATGAGTTCCGCATCCGCCGCCCGGACACCGGTGAGGTGCGCTGGCTGGTCAGCCGGGGCGAATATGTCCGCGACGAGTCGGGGCGGGCGGTGCTGGTCCGCGGCACGAACCACGACGTGACCGACCGCAAGGAGGACGAGGCACGGCAGATGCTGCTGATGCGCGAGGTGGACCACCGCGCCAAGAACGCGCTCGCCGTGGTGCAGGCGGCGCTCCGGCTCACGCCGAAGGACGACATGGAGGCCTTCTGCCGTGCCGTGGAGGGCCGCGTCGCCGCCCTCGCCCGCGCCCAGACGATGCTGGCGGAGGAGCGCTGGGCGGGCGCCGACCTGCGGACGCTGCTGACCGGCGAGCTTGCCGCCTTCCTGGCCGACCAGCGGGTGGAGCTCAGCGGCCCGCCGGTGGCGCTGCCGGCGGAGGCGGCGCAGCCGCTCGCCATGGCGGTGCACGAACTCGCCACCAACGCCGTGAAGCACGGGGCGCTGTCGCAAGGCAGCGGGGCGCTGGCGGTCACCTGGGCCGTCAGCGACGCCCCCGGCACGGGCGGGCGGCTCGGCCTCCGCTGGGCCGAGAGCGGCGGGCCGCGCATTGCCGGCGCGCCGGCGCGACGCGGCTTCGGCTCCCGCGTGCTGGAGGCGACGCTGGGGACCCAGCTCGGCGGGGCGGTCCGGCTGGACTGGCAGCCTGCCGGGCTGGTCTGCGAGATCGAGGTGCCGCTCAGGCGGCGCGCCGGCTGAGCGCGGCCATGCCGGGCGGTGTCAGTTCCGCTGCACCAGGGCCCGCAGCTCGTTCGAGAGCCGCTCCAGCGTGTCGAGCGCATCGCGCAGCGCGGCGACCGCCGGGTCGCCCTCCTCGCGGTCGGGCTCGGCGAGCGGCAGCTCCGCCTCCTCCAGCCCGCCATCGCGCAGCAGGCGCTGCACGCCCTTGATCGTGTAGCCCTGGGTGTAGAGCAGGTCGGAGATCTTCCGCAGCAGGCCAATATCCTCAGGGCGGTAGTAGCGCCGCCCGCCGCCGCGCTTCAGCGGCTTGATCTGCGGGAACTTCGTTTCCCAGAAGCGCAGCACATGCTGCGGGATCTGAAGTTCGTCCGCCACTTCGCTGATCGTGCGGAAGGCGGTCGGTGCCTTGCGCGGGCGCGGGCGGTCCGCCTCGGCCTCCTCGGGCCCCGGATCGACGGTCATGCGTCGTCGTCCGCGGCGATCCGCATCCCGGGATTGAGCCGGGCCTTCAGCACCTGCGAGGGCCGGAAGGACAGCACCTTCCGGGGCAGGATCGGCACCTCGATGCCGGTCTTGGGGTTGCGCCCGACGCGTTTGCCCTTCTGGCGCACCACGAAGGAGCCGAAGGCGGAGATCTTCACCGCCTCGCCCGCCTCGAGCGCGGCCGACACGCGCTCGAGCACCGTCTCGAGCAGGGCGGCGCTCTCGTTCCGCGACAGCCCGACCTGGGCGTAGATGGCCTCCGCGAGGTCGGCGCGGGTGATGGTCTTCATCGCGGACCTGGCATGGCGGACGGCTCCACGGGGCCTGCGGCGCGCATTCGCGCCCGAGCGGCAAGCCGCAACCCCTTCAAGGAGCAAGAAAACCTACCTGCAGCGAAGCCGTCAACCGGTTGTTTCGGACGCTCGATGGGGAAGCTGAGGCGGCATGGGAGAATCCCTATGGAACCGCCTGTTCCCGCAACAAATCCCGCGCTCAGAAACGCGCCAGCGCCGCGCCCCAGGTCAGCCCGCCGCCGATCGCCTCCATCAGGACGAGATCGCCCGGCCGGACCCGGCCGTCGCGCCGCGCCTCGGCCAGCGCGAGCGGGATGGAGGCGGCGGAGGTGTTCGCATGCCGGTCCACCGTGACCACGACGCGGTCCATTGGCAGGTGCAGCTTCTTGCCCATCGCCTCAATGATGCGGAGGTTGGCCTGGTGCGGCACCAGCCAGGCGACGTCGCCATGGCCGAGCCCATTGGCCGCCAGCGCCTCGTCCACCACGGCGGCGAGCTTGGTGACGGCGTGCTTGAAGACCTCGCGCCCGGCCATCCGGACCACGCCGGTCCCGCCGGTCGAGCCAGCGCCGCCATCCACGACCAGGATGTCGCCGTGCCGCCCATCGGAATGCAGGTGGGTCGAGAGCAGGCCGCACCCGCCGGCCTCGGCCGTCGGGACGCCGCGCAGGAAGACCGCACCCGCCCCGTCGCCGAACAGCACGCAGGTGCCGCGGTCGGTCCAGTCGAGGATGCGGGAATAGACCTCGGTGCCGATCACCAGCACGCCCCGGGCCTGGCCGGCGCGGACCATCGCGTCGGCGACGCTCAGCGCATAGACGAAGCCCGTGCAGGCGGCGGAGACGTCGAAGGCGAAGCCGCGCGTCGCCCCGATCCGGCCCTGGATGCGGGCGGCGGTGGAGGGGAAGGCGCTGTCGGGGGTGGCGGTGGCGACGATCACCGCATCCACCTCCTCCGGCGTCGCCCCGGCCTCGGCCAGCGCGGCGAGCGCGGCGGCGGCGCCCATCGAGGAGGCGGTCTCGCCCTCCGCAGCGACGTGGCGGCGGCGGATCCCGGTGCGTTCGATGATCCAGGCGTCGGAGGTCTCGATGCCCTTCCAGGCCGCGAGCTCGTCGTTGGAGAGCGAGCGCTCCGGCAGGTAGCCGCCGGTCCCGGCGATCACGGAGCGAAGCGCGGCGGTCATGGCGGTCCTCAGCGCGCCGGGGTCGGCGGCGCGGTCTCGGCGAGGCGGCCGAGCCCCTCGCGGATGCGGTCGTTGAAGCGGTACGTCACCATGTCCATGGCGACGTCCACCGCATGGGCGAAGCCGAGCGCGTCGGTGCCGCCATGGCTCTTCACCACGACGCCGTTGAGCCCGATCAGCACCGCCCCGTTGTACCGGCGCGGGTCCATCCATTCGCGCAGCCGGTCGAGCGCCGGCCGGGCGAGGACGTAGCCGACGCGGGCGGGGATCGAGCTGGTGAAGACCTGCCGCAGCAGGTCGCGCATCAGCTTCAGCGCCCCTTCCCCGGTCTTGAGCGCGACGTTGCCCGTGAAGCCGTCGGTGACGATGACGTCCACGGTGCCGGCCGCGATGTCGTGGCCCTCGACGAAGCCGCGGAAATTGTTGCCGAAGGCGCTGTCGCGCAGCGCCTCGGCCGCTTGGCGCACGCGCTCGTCGCCCTTCAGCTCCTCCGAGCCCACGTTGAGCAGCCCGATGCTGGGCTGCGTCAGACCGAGGACCGAGCGCGCGAAGGCGTCGCCCATCACGGCGAATTCCACCAGGTTGCGCGCGTCGCACTGCACATTGGCGCCGAGGTCGAGCATGACGACGTCGCCGCGCGCCGAGGGTCCGATCGCGGCGAGCGCCGGCCGGTCGATCTCCGGCAGGGTCTTCACCACGATCTTGGCGAGCGCCATCAGCGCGCCGGTGTTGCCGGCCGAGACCACGCCCGAGGCCTCCCCGCCGGCGACCGCATCGATGGCGACGCGCATGGAGGAGCCGCGGATGCGCAGCGCCGCGGTCGGCTTCAGGTCGCCCGAGATCGTCTCCGGCGCGTGGCGCAGGCTGCACGCCCGCGCGGCGCGCTTGCGGACCGCGAGCAGCGCGCCGAGCCGCGCCTCGTCGCCGACGAGCAGGAAGCGCGCATGCGGATGCCGTTCGGCGGCGAGTTCCAACCCGTCGAGGATGGATTCCGGGGCATGGTCGCCGCCCATGGCGTCCACGGCGAGCGAGAAGGCCGGACCTGCCGGCACGACCCCGTCAGCCACGCGCGCCCCCGCCTGTCATGCGACTGCCCACGCGAACACCCTCGCCTTGGCGGGGCGTCAGTTGCGGACGACGCCGCTCGCCTTCTCGGCGGCCACGACCTCGCGCCCGTCGTAATGCCCGCAATGCGAGCAGACGTGGTGCGGGCGCTTCAGCTCGCCGCAGTTGGAGCATTCGTGGTGCGCCGAGGCGGTCAGCGCGTGGTGGCTCCGGCGCATCCCGCGGCGGGACGGCGAAACCTTCTTCTTGGGGACGGCCATGGCGCCGAGCCTCTCCGGATGGTCGAAACTGTGGGATCGGGTGAGCCGCGCGGATTACCACTGGCCCCCGGGCGCCGCAAGCTGTCGGCTCGGGCACGGGGGCGCCTCAGATCACCCTTCGCGGAGCTTGGCAAGCTTGGCGAAGGGGTTGGGCCGCGCCGGCGGCTCCGGCTCGGGCTCCGGGTGATCGAGCTCCGGCAGCACCGCGCCCGGCGCGCGGGGGTAGGGATCAAGGGCCAGCGCGAGCTGCTCGGCCACCGCCTCCCCCAGATCCACCACCCCGCCCGCGCTCTCGATCTCGTCCGGGCTGTCCGGGTCGTCATCCGCCGGCTCCTCGCCCTCGGCCAGGATGCGCAGGTCGAGCGGGGCCTCCACCTGCTGGCGCACCGGCTCGAGCGTCACGACGCATTCCTGCTCCACCTCGGCCGAGAGGAGGCCGCGGGCGCGCACCGACCCGCCCGGCTCAGGAACGAGACGCAGCTCTGCGCTCAGCGCATGGATGCCGAGGATCCCGAATCGCCGCGCCAGTGCCTCGCGCTCGGCGGGCTCGGCCTCGAGCCGGACCTCGCGCGGCTCGGGGCCGAGCCGGACGGGGCGGGAGAGCTCGGGCTTCGTCATGCCACCGGCTCCGGAAAACGGGCCTCGCCGGCGACGAGCGCCGCGAAGGGCTGGGCTGCGAGCGTCTCGTCGATATGCGCGACGATCGCGGCGAGCCGCGCCGGCGCCCCAGGCGGCGCCTGGCCGCGCCAGACGTTGCGCGCCAGCGCCTCCTCGAGCGCGGCGCGGTCGCCGGCACGAAGCGCCGCCTCATAGGCCTGGGCACGGCCGTGGAAGGCCTCCCACATCCGCTTCACGCGCTTGCCGACGGCGAGGTCGCCGACCCCCATTTCGCGCAGGTTCAGGTCCATGTCGGCGAACATCGCGTCGAACACCGCCTGGGCGAGGTCCTTCGCGCGCGGGTCGGCCTCCCGAAGAATACGGCAGACCAGCAGGCCGTTGTGCAGCGAGACGAGGTCGAAGCGCCCGTCGAGCGTGTCGGGCACGCCGAGTCCGGCGAACAGCACGGGGTTGCGCGCGGCGGCCACCGCGGCGCCGTAGAGCTCGAAGCCGGCACGCTCGAATGGCTTGCGGCGGAAGAGGCCGAGGAGGCCCATGCGTCACTCCGTTCGCGCGGCCGCGATTGACCCTGCCGCGCCGCGATGGCATGCGGCCCAGATGGAGCGCCACACGCAGATGGTCAACGCGCGGCCGGGCATCGCCCCGCCGGTCGCCGCGGCGCCGCGGGCCGGGTCCCGCCTCGCGCTCGCCGCCCTCGGCCTGTTCGGCCTCGGCGCCTGTTCCTATCTGCCGCCTGCGCCCACCCTGCCCGGCGCCGACATCTTCTCGAGCCCGCGCCAGGTGCGCGGGCACATGGTGGACGAGGAGGAGCTGCGCCAGATCACCGTCGGCGTCTCCTCCCGCGACGACGTGCAAACCCTGCTCGGCTCGCCGACCGCCACCGGGACCTTCGAGGACCGGGAGTGGTTCTACATCGGCTCCGTCACCCGCCAGCGGCCCGGCCAGACGCTCGCCGTCGAGGACCAGCGCACCGTGGTGGTCCGTTTCAACGACGCCGGCATCGTCCAGGAGGTCCGCCGGCTTGGGCAGGAAGACACCCGCCAGGTCCGCGTCGTGCAGCGCGTGACGCCGACGCCGGGCAGCGAGCGCAGCTTCCTCCAGCAGCTCTTCGGCAATATCGGCCGCGTCGGGCCGGGCCTCGGCGCGCAGCCGACCACCGGCCCCGGCGCCGCGACGCCGGGCGCGCGCTGACGCCGGCGCACCTGTTCGTCAGGCCGGCTGCACCGCCGGCCGCGCCCGCAGCACCAGGATGCTCGCCAGCGCGAGCGCGGGCAGCAGCGCGAGGTTGAGCGCCGCCCAGCCCGCCCCGGCATGCAGCGCGCCGGACGCCAGCGCCGTGCAGGCGACCGTCGCGAAGACGATGAAGTCGTTGGCGGCCTGCGCGCGCACCCGCTCCGCCGGGCTGTGCGCCTCGCCCAGCAGGTTGGTGGCCCCGGTGAACATGAAGTTCCACCCGACGCCGAGCAGCGCCAGCGCCACGGTGAAGTGCGCGAAGCTCTCGCCGGCGAGCGCGACCGCGACGCAGAGCGCGTTGAGCGCGGCGCCCGCCACGATGATCCGCCGCGTCCCGTAGCGCGCGATCAGCCGTCCGGTGACGAAGCCGGGCGCGAACATCGCCACCGCATGGGCCTGGATGACGGTGGCGCTCGCCGCGACCGCGAAGCCGCAGGCCATCATCTCGATAGGCGTCGAGGTCATGACGAGGTTCATGCTGCCGTAGGCGAGCGCGCCGGTGATCGCGGCGGTCAGGAAGGCCGGGCGGCGGACGATCTCCATCACCGGCGTCGGGCTGGCCTGGCGCGGCGAGGCGGGCGGCAGCCGCACGATCGTCAGCACGATCAGGCAGATCACCGGCAGGACCGCGAAGATCAGGTAGGTGCCGAGGAAGAGGAAGGGCTGCAGCATGTCCTTGCTCTGCTTCACCAGTTCCGGCCCCGCGATCGCCGCGATGACGCCGCCCGCCATCACGAGGGAGATGGCGCGCGGCCGGTAGGCCGGACTCGCCACCTCGGCGGCGGCGAAGCGGTAGTGCTGCGCGATACCCATGCCGAGCCCGGCCGGCACCGCACCCGACACGTAGAGCCAGAAATCGGCGGTCCAGACGCCGGCAGCGAAGACGAAGCAGCCGACGAGCGAGGCGAGCGCGCCAAGGGTGAAGCCGGCGCGGCGGCCGAGCCGGCCGAAGACGATGCCGGCCGGGATCGAGGCCGCCATCACCGCCACCATCTGCACGGCGAACGGGAGCGTGGCGAGCGCCTTGTCGTCGGCGAGGCTGTAGCCGACGATCGGCCCCATCGCGACCTGCCCGACGACGGACGCGTTCATCAGCGCCTGGCAGCAGAACAGCAGCATGACGTCGCGCTTCATCGCGCGATCCTCGGCACTCATGCAAAATGGCTCCATCCGCCGGCGCCGAGTTGCATCGCGCCGCCAGCCGCATCCAGCACGCGGACGCTGTCCCCGTCCAGGAAGCGCCCGATGCGGCTCACGCGGGTCTGAGCCGCTTCGGCCGCCGCGAGCACGCGCGCAGCGTCGAGGGGATCGGCGGCGAAGAGCAACTCGTAGTCGTCGCCGCCTGAGAGGATGCGCGCAAGGAGCGACGCGTCGTGCGTCAGCGCGGATCCCGCGGAGGCGGAGAGCGGCACCTCGGCGGCGCGGATCTCCGCCGCGCAGCCCGCGGCGCGCGCCAGGTGGCCGAGGTCCTGGACGAGGCCGTCCGAGACATCCATCGCCGCCCGCGCAACACCCGCCAGCGCCTGCCCGAGCGCGAGGCGGGGTGTCGGCAGGCGATAGCGCGCGGCGAGATGCGCGTCGGGCGCGAGCCGCCCGGTCAGCGCCAGCAGGCCGAGCGCGCCGTCGCCGATCGTGCCCGAGACCCAGATCTCATCGCCCGGCCGCGCACCGACGCGGCGCAACGCGCGCCCGGGTGCCACGCTGCCGAGGATGGTGAGCGAGAAGCTCGCCGGTCCCGGGGTGACCACCGTGTCGCCGCCGAGCACCGCGAGGCCGAATTTCCGCTGATCCTCTGCCAGCCCGCGCGCGAAGGCGGCGATCCAGTCCTCGGTCGTCCCCTGCGCGAAGCCGCAGGTCATGAGATAGCCGAGCGGCGCGGCGCCCATGGCGGCGAGATCCGACAGGTTTACCCGCAGCAGCTTGCGACCGATCGTCTCCGGCGGGTCGTCGGGCAGGAAATGCACGCCGGCGACCATCGCATCCGCGGCCAGAACCAACTGCCGCCCGGGAGGGGGATCGAGCAGCGCGGCGTCATCGCCGAGCGCGAGCGCCCCCTCGCCGGCGAGGGGGCGGAAATGACGGGCGATGAGCTCGAACTCGCGGGGGAGAGGCATGTCAGGCGGGCGGCTGCGGGAGGGGCGTTGCCCCTCCCGGACCCTCCCCACCAAGGGCCGGGGGCCCTTGGTGCCCCGTCTGATATCGGGTGGCGTGGGAGGGGGCGTGGCGCACGCGTGATCGAGGGAGCGCCCGTGACGCCCCCTCCCACGCCACCCGAAACCAAATGCAGGTCCAGGAGCCTCCAGGCTCCTGGCGGGAGG